>JAESGW010000036.1_pt1 | contig 444890 bp, 371 predicted proteins | sample 9269791 | NCBI WGS metagenome assembly JAESGW01 (sample SAMN16773120, study PRJNA677053) | algae metagenome | isolation source: Aphanocapsa lilacina HA4352-LM1 and co-occurring heterotrophs from near cave... | place: USA: Maniniholo cave, near Haena, Kauai, HI | collected 2009-07-28
GGCAACCATGAATGCACAAACAAAATGGAACGGAACCATATTCGCCTGGCCATCTATTCGGAAAGATCTAATTGCTTACTTCGAAGATCGATTTAACCAAACTGACACAGTTTAGTGAACACTCCCATGTGAACACTCAATCTATTTTACAGGACTAACTAAAAAATATCCATATAGACCCACTGCGGCAAAGCCTGTGATCACCACCAGCCAAGACAAAATCCTATATGATACTTGATCAAACTCAGAACCCTTAAATTCCCAATAAATCTTTTCAAACATTCTATTAAACACTAAAAGATAATAGAACAAAACCAAACTCAGGACCTCGATCAAAAGACCTATTTTGAAGGAAATCCTAGTCCCAATTAAGCATTGAAAAGTGAGTGCGCAAATAACTGCAATCAAAAAACTCAACGAACATCCTACAAGCCCGAATGCTTTCAAATGAGGGACACTCGTTCCAAAACGATCATCTTGGCAATATGCATTGTACACATGAAAATATATGATTCTTAGATATTTTGTCACTTTCACTAGATATCGGGATTCAAACAACTACTTTAACAACGATCGTTGGGTGGAATTTGCAATTCCAGCCGAATATCCTTTCCAATTTGCAATTGGCAAAACCTCCAATTCTAGTACCTCACCTCAAACTCCCCAAAGCTACCTTCGCCATCTCCCTTTACGGAAAGGCCAGCCTTCATCCCCCAAGACCACCAGGCAAGATTATCACCAGTAACTTCTCCGCCAATTGTCTCCCAATTCTGTCCATCCGAACTGAAGGAAAACTGAAACTGCTTTCCATCGGTCATATTGGATTTCAGAAAGACATTTTCTGAAGAACTCAACTGCTTTCTCTCCAATACCTGAAACTCTCCCTGCTTTAGTTTCCAGAGAAGCAATGAATCTCCTTGAACTCCCAGTCCAAGGCTATTGTCTTTGGTGACGTAAAAGGTCAGGCTTCGAAGCGCCTCGCTTTTTCCGTGAACTTGGGTCTGGAATTCAGCATTGGCTTTTTCGGGATTGATTCCCAAAAAGGCTGGAATGGCCGAGGAATCCGCAGTCAAAATCAGGTTTCCATCAGCAACTCTAGCGATCATATCGCCAGCCTCCACATCAAACCTCCAATTTGCTTTCAAGACATTTCCATCAAATTGGTCCATAAAATTACTCGCCAAATTGGCTGGACTTCCAGCTTGGAAATTGGCGGTGAATTTTGGCCAGCCTGTTTTCTCATCCCAAGCGATCTGGCTCAACAGTGCCGATCTGCCCAGATTGGGAAAGCCCGCGCTGGGATAGGCATGATAGAGATAGTACCAGTCCCCATCGTTTTGCACAGCCGTACCGTGGCCGGGACATTTCCAATTTTCGTTGCCAACCAAGATGGGATTTCCTGCATATTTCTCCCAAGGCCCCTCCATCGTTTTTGCCCGGGCCACACCGACTTGGTAGTCGCAATTGGCCCCGCAGCAGGCATTCCCCGAATAAAACATATACAAATAGCCGTCTCTTTCCATGATGGTTTGGCCTTCGATACCTCCTCTTTCCCATGTATCCGCATCAGCTACCAGCACTTCGAAACTTTCCCCTGCGAGGGAAAGCCCGTCCCTGCTCAGTTTGGAGCCCAAGAGCGTGATGGGTTTGTCTTTGGTCAGCCCGTAAGCTTTCCAAGTGATGTACAAATCGTCTCCCTGTTGGTTGACAAAGGCGTCGATGGCCTCCTCTCCCCACTTGATGATCACCCCATGATCCTGGAAGCCCTGCTTTATATCCTTGGTCGAGGCGACTCCTATCATGGAAACTCCGTCTTTGTGCCTCGCGGTATAGTAGCAATAGAAAGTCCCATCTTTGTAAAAAAGCTCCGGCGCCCAAAAACTATTGATCGTCCAATCGGGCTTTTCCTGAAAAACGTAGTCAACAAATGTCCAATTCTTCAGATCCTTGGATTCGTAGATCGGGTAGTAAGGCCCCCAAGCATTGGAGGAGCCCGAGGCATAGAAGGTCCCGTCCACTTCAATCAGCGTCGGATCAGGTAGCTCACCGGGAATGACCTGTTCTTGGATGATTTCAGCCTTTTCGGGTTTGACACACGAGAAAGCCAGGATGAGGGCAAACAGGGTAAAAATGGGAAATCGCTTTTTCATAAAAACTGAATCATCGGGAAGGTTTGATGGCTAAAGATATCGGCTGACCGGCAAATCCCGGCAAAAGGAATGAATTTGGAAAACCCACCTTTCTCTTTTTCGGTTAAAAAAAGGTAATTTGTTGCAACAAACTAGTTCAAACATGGACTCTTGCGAGAAAATCAAAGAAAATCTCATTTCCAGAATCAGGGAATCCAATGATCTGGATCTGCTACAGACACTTAAGTCCCTGGTAGACTCGTCCGAAGCGGGTTTGTTTGAGCTTTCTGAAGATCAAGCCGAAGCGATTGAAATAGGAAGGGGGCAAATTAAAAATGGCAAATGCTCCTCCCATCAGCAAGTGGTCTCCGATATGAAGGCATGGCTTTCAAAAAAATAGTCTGGTCGGATCTTGCGAAGGACGAGCTTCACCATGTCCTAGAATTTTACACCCTTCGAAACGGATCTCCCGGATATAGCCTGAAACTGCTGGATGAGATCGATCACCTCTTGGTTGCATTGGCGGAAAACAAATTTCTCGGAAGGTTGGCATCAAACCGGTCAACCAGAGTTCTGCCGCTTCGCTACTACCTGATTTTTTACGAAGTAACAATCAACCAGATTGAAATCGTCTCCTTTTGGGACAATCGCCAAAACCCCAAAAAGAGAAAAGTCAAATGAGATATTTTGGGCTTTTGGGGACGGCGCTTTCTATTCCGTAGCGGATTCCCCTATTTTGCATCCTGAATCAAAATCGGATTATTCCCGTACTTGGTACTTTGTACTTCGTACTTCATACTCCCATGAAGCCTCACCAACTCAAGCTATACAACACCCTTTCCCGCCAGAAGGAGGATTTCGCACCCATCAACCCGCCCTTTGTGGGCATGTATGTCTGCGGACCTACCGTCTATGGCGATGCCCACCTAGGGCACGGCCGCCCAGCCGTCACTTTTGACACTGTCAATCGTTACCTGACCCATTTGGGCTATCGCGTACGCTATGTCAGAAATATCACAGACGTAGGACACCTACAAGGCGATGCCGACGAGGGAGAGGATAAGATCGCAAAAAAGGCCAAGCTGGAGCAACTGGAACCCATGGAAGTGGCGCAGCAATACACAGACACTTACCATCGCGACATGGCTTTGCTCAATACTTGGAAGCCTAGCATTGAACCTCGCGCCACTGGACATATTCCCGAACAAATTGCCTTGGTCGAAGCGATTCTAGCAGAGGGTCTTGCCTATGAAGTGAATGGCTCGGTCTATTTTGACGTACTCAAATACAACGAAAGCTATAAATACGGCAAACTCTCCGGAAGAGTCTTGGAAGACCTTATGAGCGGTAGCCGCACACTGGACGGGCAGGACGAAAAACGCAACGCGGCGGATTTTGCCCTTTGGAAAAATGCCTCGCCTGAGCATCTGATGAAGTGGGATTCTCCGTGGGGCAAAGGCTTCCCTGGCTGGCACCTCGAGTGTACTGCCATGAGTTCCAAATACTTGGGAACCCAGTTTGACATCCACGGCGGCGGCATGGATTTGCTGTTTCCGCACCATGAATGCGAAATCGCGCAAGGCAACGCCTGCAACCACCACGATCCGGCCAAATATTGGATGCACAACAACATGATCACCATCAACGGACAGAAGATGGGCAAGTCGCTCGGCAACTTCATCAACCTGCAGGAGCTTTTCACCGGCAACCACAAGCTGCTGGAGCAGGCCTACAGTCCGATGACGATCCGCTACTTCATGCTCACGGCGCACTACCGCTCCACGCTGGACTTCTCCAACGATGCCCTGAAGGCTGCGCAAAAAGGCTATAAGAAACTCATCAACGGCCTTCGCATCGCACGCATGCTGGAGTTTACGCCAGACGAAGCGGTGGCTTTGGACGGCAACCAAATCCAGCAAATCGAAAGCAGCATCACCGCGGCTTACCGCGCAATGGACGATGATTTCAATACTGCGCAGGCGATAGGACACTTGTTCAATCTGCTGAAGAAAATCAATTCCGTCTTCACGGGTCAATTGGCTGCTGCGGCATTGGGTGAGGAGGTTTTTGCGAAGCTGAAAGACACCTTCATCACTTTTGTGGTGGACATCCTGGGCTTGATAGAGGAAAAAGGCGATGTGCAAGGCGCGATGCTGGAGCTTTTGCTCAAGCTGTATTCCGAGGCAAAAACAGCTCGCGACTATTCAAAAGTGGACGAGATCCGTTCCGGCCTCAAGGCCCTGGGTTTTGTGGTCAAGGACATGAAAGAAAAAATAGATTGGGCATATGAAGAATAGATTTTGGCTAATAGGAATGTTGGTTTTTGCTTGGGCCTGTTCCGGTGAAAAACCCACCGAAACAGTCGTAGAGGAAGTTGTAGTCAAACCTTATCCAAGCTTCAATGCGGATTCTGCTTACGCATTTGTCCAAAAGCAGGTCGACTTTGGTCCCCGTGTACCCGGCACCAAAGGCCACAGCGACACCAAGAACTGGATGATTTCCAAGTTGGAGGGCTACGGCTGGAGTGTACAGACTCAGGACTTCCAGGCCAAAACCTACGATGGACTAACCTGGGATCTAAGCAATATCATCGCTTCCTATAATCCCCAAGCGAGCAAAAGAGTCCTCTTGGCCGCGCACTGGGATACCCGAAGAATAGCGGACAAGGACACCGAGCGCCTGGACCAGCCGATTGATGGAGCAAACGACGGTGGCTCCGGTGTTGGAGTTTTATTGGAGGTGGCAAGAATTATCGCTTCCCAAGAACTGAAACCCGAAGTGGGAATAGACATCATTCTCTTTGACGGGGAAGATGACGGAGAGCCGGAAAAGGCCCGCACCCGCAACAATGCTCAGGAATTTTGGTGGTGCCATGGCTCCCAATACTGGTCAAAGAACAAGCATGTCCCGAATTATTCCGCCTACTATGGAATACTGGTGGACATGGTAGGCGGCAAAAATGCCAAGTTCTACCGCGAAGGCTACTCCAGACAGTATGCCAGCGGAATCGTGTCCAAAGTCTGGTCTAACGCCTCCAAATTGGGGCATTCGGACTTCTTTATCCAAAAAGACGCCCCGGAGATCCTGGATGACCATGCCTTCGTCAATGCTAATGCAGGCATCCCAACAATAGACATTATCGAATTTTCACCCGATTTCGGTTTTAGCCATTACCATCACACCCATCTGGACAACATGGATTTGATCGACATCCGTACGTTGCGGGCGGTGGGGGAAACTGTTTTGTTCACCGTCTACCAGGAATAGTGATAATTCTAAAGTTTTTTGCAATTTGTGCCAGTGCATTCGATTGCAAGCTTGAGAATAGGATACCCAAAAAACCATGAAAAAAGGCCATCAAATCACGATGAAGGAAATCGCCAAAAAACTTGGCGTATCGGTTTCCACTATCTCCAGAGCTCTGAAGGACTCTCCGGAATTGCATCCTGAAACTAAGAGGAAGATCGTGGAAATGGCCAAGGAGATGAACTACCAGCCCAATCTCCTCGCCCAGAGCCTTCGCATCTCAAGATCCAAGACACTCGGCGTCATTGTGCCCGAGATCACTTCCCATTTTTTTGCGTCTTGTATCAGTGGTATCCAAGACGCCGCCAACAAGCGCGGCTACAACGTGATGATCTGTCAGTCCAACGAGTCCTTGGAACAGGAAAAGGCCAACATCCGCACCCTCGTATCCAGCCAGGTAGACGGCCTGCTTATCTCGCTGAGCCGCGAGACAAACCAATATGACCACTTGTACGAACTTTACAACAGGGAAATCAACTTCGTGCTTTTCGACCGGGTTCATGAGGAAATCCCAGTTTCCAAGGTCACTTTCAACGACGTGGGAGGAGCTCATCAGGTGGTGAAACATCTCTTGGAAAATGGATCCAGAAAAATCGTCTATGTCTCCGGCCCCGAAGACCTCTATATTTCAAAGAAAAGAAAAGAGGGCTACCTCAAGGCCTTATCCGAATTCGGAATCGATCTTGACAATGCCCTGATAAAAGTAAGTGACCTAACTACAGAGGGCAACATCAATATCGCGCGGGAAATCACCGAGATGCAGCCTAGACCTGATGCGGTATTTTGCATGATTGATCCTGTCGCGGTAGACGTGCTCACCGAATGGAAAGCTTTGGGCATCAAAATCCCAGAAGACATCGCCTTGGCGGGATTTACCAACAACCCGACTTCTGCGGTCGTGGAACCCCCACTCACTACCGTAGCTCAGCCGGGTTACGAAATGGGAAAATTGGCGGTGAGCCACCTATTGGATCAGCTGGATGGGATAGCTTCTGAGGATCCCATCTCCATCGTCTTGGAGACTACCCTGGTACCGCGTAGGTCTTCCCAGCATTTTTGAAAGTCATAGGTTATCGGTTATTGTCATGTTATCGACTCTCTGCAACAACCTACAACATCAGCCAAACCCATGATCAACCCAATCCAAACCACTTTCCGAAATCTATTTGAGTCGTCTCCCCTAATTTCTTTTGCCCCCGGGCGCATCAACCTGATCGGAGAGCATACCGACTACCAGGAAGGTTTTGTATTTCCCGCAGCAGTCAAACAGGGGATATGGGTCGCTATCCAGAAAAACGGTCTGAAAAGCTGCCGCCTTTATTCCCTGGATTTTGACCAGGAATTCACATTTGAACTGGATGCGCTTTCCCCGAAAAAGGGCCACTGGGCTACCTATGTCATGGGAATGGTTGCGCTACTCAATCAGGCAGGCTATTCAGTATCCGGTTTTGATATGGTTTTTGGGGGAAATATCCCAGTCGGCTCCGGCTTGTCCTCCTCGGCAGCGCTATCGGTAGCCATAGGCACGGCAATTTCGGGGCTCTTTGGGTTTGAAATCCCAAAAAAATCCATCGCCCTGTATGGCCAGAAGTCCGAACACCTCTTCGCAGGTGTCAAATGCGGCATCATGGATCCCTATGCATCAGCCTTTGGCGCCAAAGGAAAAGCTCTTTTGCTAGACTGCAGAAGCAATACCCACGAAGAAATCCCTGCGGAATTCGGTGACTACTCACTCATCTTGGTCAATTCCAAAGTCAAGCACTCCCTTGCCGATACGGCCTATAACAAACGCCGCGAAGCTTGTGAAGAAAGCGTCAGGCTACTTTCTGCGCATTTTCCGGGAATCGTCACGCTGAGGGATATTCCTTCTGCCGATCTGGAGAAAGTCGAGGCCCTACTTTCCGCCGAACTCTACCCAAAAGCCAAGCATCTTATCACCGAGTGTGAACGGGTCCATGAGGCTGCCGCAGCATTGAAGTTGGGCAACCTGTCTTTGTTTGGAGAATTGCTGAAAGCCTCCCACCTAAGCCTAAGCAAAGACTATGAGGTAAGCTGCCCAGAGTTGGATTTCCTAGCGGAAAAATCCTGGGAGATCACGGACGTCATCGGTTCACGCATGATGGGTGGCGGCTTTGGTGGCTGCACGATCAATCTAGTCAAAAGTAGCCAGATCATGGATTTTGAAAGCCGGATCTCTTCCGCTTACTCGGCACGATTCGGTATAGTCCCGGATTTTATCCCAGTGCAGATCGGCTCGGGGGCATCCATCCTGAAAGAACCTGCCGATACCAAATGACCAAATCCCATACTTAAAACACCTAGAAATACAGGCACTTATTACAGTGTCTTTATTTTTCCCTATTTTCCAAAAAATTTACACCTATATGAATTTACCCAAAAACCTACGTAGCCTACTTCTCCTGCTGCTGCTGATCGGACTGGGATTTTCCGCTTGTACCAAAAAGCGGGAAGGAAACCCCAAAGTACTGGTATTCAGCAAAACAGCCGGATATTACCATGAATCCATCCCTGCTGGCATCGCCGCTATCCAAAAGCTGGGAACCGAAAACGGTTTTGAGGTGGACACCACCAAAAATGCTGAAAACATCAATGAGGAAAATCTCGCCCAATATGCAGCGGTGATTTTCCTAAGTACCACTGCCAACGTCCTGGACCAATATCAGGAAGCTGATTTTGAGCGATACATCCAGTCGGGTGGCGGATTTGTGGGAATCCACGCCGCTGCCGACACCGAATATGAGTGGGGTTGGTATGGAAAATTGGTCGGGGGATACTTCATCGACCATCCCGGCATCAATGATCCACATCCAAACGTACAAGCCGGAAAAGTCACCAAAACCGGAGAAAAACATCCCTCAGTAGATTTCCTCCCAGAATCTTGGGAAAGAACCGACGAGTGGTATAGCTACAAAAACATCAATCCAGACACCAAAAAACTCCTGATGCTGGACGAGGCTTCCTACCAAGGTGGCTACGACATGGGCGAACACCCTATTGCCTGGTACCATGACTATGACGGGGGTCGCGCCTACTACACCGGCGGCGGCCATACCAAGGAGTCTTTCGAAGAAGAAAATTACCTCAAGCATCTACTAGCCGGCATTCAGTACGCCATGGGCGACAATGCGATACTGGACTACTCCAAGGCAAAATCCAAGCGTGTACCGGAAGAAAACCGCTTTACGAAAACCACGCTTTCTGTAGGTCAGTTTACCGAGCCTACCGAAATGACAGTATTACCGAATCTGGACATTTTGGTAGCCCAAAGAAGAGGGGAAATCCTACACTATAGCGAAGCAAACGGCGAGCTGAAAGAGGTAGCCAAACTCGACGTGTATTGGAAAGCGGAAGTAAAAGGCGTCAATGCGGAAGAAGGAGTAATGGGACTGCAAAAAGACCCTAACTATGCGCAAAACAACTTTGTATTCGTATACTACTCGCCCGCGGGAGATCAGGAGATCAACCGTCTTTCCCGATTTGTCTTCAAAGACGGCGTTTGGGATATGTCCTCCGAAAAAGTCATCTTGGAACTGTATTCTCAGCGAAACATCTGTTGTCACACCGGGGGATCCATCGCTTTTGATGCTAATGGAAATCTATTCCTCTCCACGGGTGACAACTCCACACCATTCAACCAGCCGAACACACCTTATACACTCAACGGCTACGCTCCATTGGACGGAAGAGATGGCAACAAACAGTGGGATGCAAGAAGAAGCTCTGGAAACTCGAATGATCTCAGAGGAAAAATCCTCAGAATCAAAGTGGCTGAAGACGGAAGCTATTCGATTCCTGAAGGCAACCTTTATCCTCAAGGAACAGAAGGAACTCGGCCAGAAATTTTTGTTCAGGGCCTCCGAAACCCGTACAGAATCTCTGTAGATCAAAAAACCGGATTCTTGTATTGGGGTGAAGTTGGTCCCGATGCAAACAACGACTCTCTGGATGTCAAAGGTCCAAGAGGTTATGACGAAGTGAACCAGGCCCAAAAAGCGGGACATTTCGGATGGCCATACACCATCGGTAAAAACTACGCCTACCGTGAATTCAATTATGAAACTGGCCAAACAGGGCCTGCTTTTGATCCAGCTGGACCTGCAAATAACTCGCCCAACAACACTGGTTTGAAGAAATTGCCTCCGGTAGAGCCTGCATTTATCTGGTATCCTTACGCAGCTTCTCCCGACTTCCCATCCGTGGGACAAGGGGGAAGAAACGCCATGGCTGGCCCGATATACTACTCAAACATGTACCCGGCAGAAACGAGAATGCCAGACTATTTTGATGGCAAACTATTCATTTACGAATGGATCAGAGGCTGGATCAAAGTCGTCACGATGAATTCCGATGGGTCTTTCTCCAAAATGGAACCGTTCATGCCAGGTACTAAGTTCAATGCGATGATGGACATGGAAATGGGGCCTGACGGCAAAATCTACATCCTGGAATACGGAAACGGCTGGTTTAGCAAAAACCCAGATGCGGGACTCTTTCGAATTGACTACAATGGCGGCAACAGGGCACCTGTGGTCTCTGAGCTGAAAGTGGACAAGACCTCCGGCAAAAATCCATTGACGGTGACTTTCACGGCGACCGCAAGCGATCCCGAAAAAGATCCGCTGACCTACACATGGAATCTTGGAAAAGGTGAAACCAAAACCAGCAACGAGCCAACTTTGACACACACCTTCAATACAGTGGGCGACTTTGAAGTGACTGTAGTTGCGAATGACCCAGCTGGACTTTCCGGATCCAGCCTTCCTTTAAGTGTGTATTCTGGAAATACCGCTCCTGAAGTTCAGATCGCTATTGAAGGCAACCAATCATTCTATTTCCCTGGTAAGAAAGTAACCTATTCCGTGTCTGCAACTGATCCAGATGATCCGACTGCAGCCGTGGATATGAGTTCTATGTTTGTCTCCGCAGACTATATTTCCGGAGTGGATTTGGCCGAAGCGGATATGGGCCACAAGGTTATGAGTGAAGCCATGACGGGCAAATCTCTATTCCAATCGATGACCTGCAAGACCTGTCACAAGGAAAACGAAGCGTCTATCGGGCCTTCCTTTGCAGAAGTCGCCAAAAAATACCGAGAACGAGACCGCGACTACCTTTTGAACAAAATCAAAAACGGCGGAAGTGGCGTTTGGGGCGAGACAGCAATGCCTGCCAACCCAGACCTGAATACGACCGACGCCAACTCCCTCGTCAGCTATGTCCTGTCATTAGGGGCGGATGCTAAACCAAGCCTGCCTGCGAAAGGCACCTTGGATGCCACTTTGGGTAAAACCCCTTCCCCAACCGGAGCATTGGTGATTTCGGCAACTTACACCGATATGGGTGGTGAAGCCATCAAGCCGTTGACCGGTGCAAACTCCTTGGTATTGACATCCAATAGCGTGGATTTGGCGCAAGCGGGCGAATTCGAAGTGTACACCAAAATGGTATTTGATGGACGTCACCTGCTGATGGTTCCCGCTACTCAAGGCTCCTTCGCTTTACCTGCCATCGACCTGACTGGAATCGGCTCCGTGACTTTGATGACCGCCTCTCAAGAGCCGATCAAAGTTCCCGTGGATTTCGAAATCCGACTGGATAGCCCAACCGGAACGGTGGTTGGCTCAGGAACCCAACAGCCAAGCGAGGGTTTTGCCGCTCCGGGAATGCCAATTAAAATGCACCAAGCTCAACTCCAGATCACTGGCGCAAGCGATGGCAAAAAGCACAAACTATACTTTGTCAGCGATGCGAAAGGTGCTGAACTAGGTACGTTCATTCTGATGGGCATTACCTTCAACGCCAAGTAAAGATTAATGTACCTTCCTGCAATAGCCATCCTGAAACCATTCGGGATGGCTATTTTATTGGCAGAACTTTTCTCCCAAATTCAAGGCCGTAACATCACTTCAACATGAAGCCAGACACTGAATTTTTGATCCTCGGCGGAGGAATCGCCGGCCTCGCCACCGCGATCGCTTTGCAAAAAATCGGCAAAGATTTCCTTGTAGCGGAGGCCTCTGAAACTTTCCGACCTGTCGGTGCGGGAATCGCTCTCGCCGCCAATGCGATTAAGGCGCTTTCCAAGATCGGAGCGGCAGACGCAGTCATACCCAAAGGAAGCCGATTGGCGGACTTCAGTATCTATGACGACAAAGGAAAGCTGATCAGCAAAACCCACGCACACAATCCCGACTATGGCAACTTCACCATCCACCGGGCGGATCTTCACGCTGCTTTGCTTTCTTTTTTGGAAGATAAGAAGCTGCTAACAGGAAAGAGATCCAAGCGCTTTGTCAAGGAACCCAAGGGATATACCGTGTTTTTCGAAGATGGCTCTGAGATATCGGCCTCCCATCTGATCGTCGCGGAAGGAATCCATTCTCCCATCCGCAAGCAACTGCTCCCCGATACCAATCCCCGTTTTGCCGGCTATACCTGTTGGAGGGGAATTGCCGACAATGGACAACTTCACATCGATGAAACCTTCGAAACCTGGGGAAGAAAAGGACGCATTGGAATCGTCCCGTTGAGAAATAAACAAATTTATTGGTTTGCCTGTGTCAATGCCCCACACGCCGACTCGGACAAGAAGAACTTCAAAAAAGAAGACATCCTAGAGATTTTTAGGGATTTTCACTCGCCGATATCCGAGGTCCTGAAAGCGACCTACGCGCCAATCATCTGGAATGACATCCTGGATCTACCTCCGCTTTCGCGATTTGCCTTTGAAGACGTTCTTCTGATCGGCGATGCCGCGCATGCGACCACGCCAAACATGGGCCAAGGCGCCTGCATGGCCTTGGAGGATGCGGCCGTCCTAATGGATTGCTTGAAAAAGAATCCCTCAACCTCAACAGCCTTTTTGGACTTTGAAAAAAGAAGGCTGACGCGCACTCGGCAGATCGTCATCCAGTCCTGGACCTTGGGAAAAGTCGCGCAATTGGAAAACCCTATTGGTATTTGGCTCAGAAACTTCGCCTTTAGAGTCACACCCGCCTCAGTCAATCAAAAGCAACTGGAAAAGCTTTATAACGTGGATTTGGATTGAAGTAAAAAAGGCGGGCTCTTAAGCCCGCCTTCGATGTTTAAGCCATCAATCACTTGCTATTTCATTGGGGAAAAAGCCCAAGGTGTAAAGTAAACTGCATCCACTTTCTCGACGATTTTGCCGGATGCTTCAGAGGCATCCCTCGCCTTGATCCATTCCGGATCATTTCGGAAGTTTTCAAAAGCCTTGTCAAAAGCTGCACGATCCTCATGTCCTAAAAGGTAAACTAGCTTAGGCTGGCTTCCGTCTTTCTCCACGGTCAGCCAATAGGGATAGTTTTTCAAGCCTTGCTTTTCAAAAAGCGCACGTGTATGGTCCCGGAACCTCGCCTGAATGTTTTCGATTTTGCCGGGGAAGCAATGATAAGTTCTCATCTGGATAATCCCACTGCCCGTGGGTATGGGTGTATCATTTAGCTCAGGAGCCAAAGTCATAAAGGTCTGCTCTACTTTCGCCACAAGAGGACCATTTACGTGGGATTCCTCGTAGGCTTTCTTCCATTCCGGGTCATTCATAAAAGAATCCCACATCTTATCCCGCGCTGCTGCATCAGGGTAGCCCAAGATATAAGTCATGGAGTTGTCTGTGTTTTCCTCCGGAATGAGGTAGATGATATTCTCCATTCCAGCCTTTTCAAAGAGCTTCATGGTATGGTTTTCAAATCGCTTCAGCAAATCTGGAAGTTTGCCCGGATGGGCATAATATTTCCGGATTTCAAAATACTTGGACTTGGATACTTTGGGCAGCTGGGCAAAGGCCCCTAAACCAATAGTCATGGCAATCAGAAACAGAAGGAGTTTTTTCATGAGGTTAATGGGTTTGTTGTGTGTTTAATTTATTTTTTCCAGGCTTTATATAAGGCTGGACTCAATGCCAATGCAATAATCAAAAGTCCAAAAGTCTCCCGATTCTCCTCCATTTCTGGCGTCTTCATGGTCAGATCTTTTTGGGCCCACTCTTGGGAAACCCAGTCGCCTATCCCTCCGGGAAAGAAGTAAACTGCACCTGCCAAGCAGAGGACAATCACCAACGTAAGAGGGATTTTTGGAAAAATACCACGAAAACCAAGCAGGCAAAAAACCATCGCTGCTCCGTAGATGCTCACCCAAACTTCCGGGTCGGGATCATTAAACTGCCAATAGGCAAACAGCGCAAAGAGAAAGAACCAGATTCCGAAGTAGTACTTATTAAAATTCATGTGTTTTTGTTGGGTTGGCAACTTTAAAACTAAGAAAATTCAGGATGAATACGCTCCCGTACGTCAAAAGCTTTTGTCAGGAAAAAGTATGGAAACAAAAGCGGGTTTGGACTAGATTCGCAAAATTTCACGTCAATGATCCATTTCAAACCTGCGGAAACAGAACGAGAGCTGCTCGGCATCCTGAGCCTCCAAAAGGAAAATCTCCCACAAAACATCTCCCAAGCCGAAAAGGCAGCCCAGGGCTTTGTCACTGTAAACCATTCCTTTGAGCAGTTGGCTGAGATGAATGCAATCGCCCCGCATCTCATCGCCAAAGACGGCGAAAAAGTCGTGGGCTATATCCTGGCGATGACCAAGGCTTCCAAGGATCTCATCCCAGTACTCATCCCGATGTTCCAGCAGTTTGAACGCTTGGAATTCGCGGGAAACAACGTCGCGTCGTACAACTATCTCGTGATCGGCCAGATCTGCGTCAGCAAAGACTATCGCGGGCAGGGTATCTTTGACAGGATGTACGAGGCCTATGTGGATTTTTTCTCGACCCGCTTCGACTTTGCGATCACAGAGATTGCTGACTCTAACATACGCTCGATCAAAGCCCACCAGCGGGTAGGATTTGAAGTTATCCATAAATTCAGCGACAGCACGGAGGATTGGTCTATTGTCGCCTTAAACTGGAAAAATCAAAAAAGCAGGTCAGACAAGGACAGTTTGGACTGGGGGAAGAAATAATTTCACTGTACTTATAGGGTAATAAGTAAATGATTGGGTAAGGGAACGGGGGCCAAAGGCCCCCGTTTTTATTGGTCAAAAAGGCTAAATACCTTATTGGGCAAGTGGGATTGTCCGATAAGGGCCTCCAATTCTTTCACTTTTCCGGGATTTTGCGCCGCCAAATCAGACAGCTCTCCCGGATCCTTGGCCAAATCAAAAAGCTCCAAAGTAGTCTTTGTCGAGTCTTTCACTTGGTATTTGACCAGCTTCCAATTGCCCTGTAGAACAGCCTGTCTACCGCCTAGTTCGTGAAACTCCCAGTACATGTAGTCGTGGTGGGCTTGGGAACTCTCACCCAGCAGACTGGGCAAAAGAGAAATTCCGTCTATTTCGGCTGGCTTTGGCTCGCCAAGAATATCGGCGAATGTCGGCAGCCAGTCCCAGAATGCGGAGACCTGATCCGAACTGCTTCCAGCCTTCACCTTGACCGGCCACTTCACGATCATCGGCACGTGAATGCCACCTTCATAGAGATCTCTTTTGTAGCCACGAAATGGGCCGTTGGAATCAAAAAAATCCGGATCCGCTCCGCCTTCACGGTGGGCGCCGTTGTCGGAGGTGAACACGATTAGCGTATTTTCTGCCAAGCCTAGCTCCTCCAATTTCTTCACTACTTCTCCGACAAATCGGTCGGTTCGCTCCACCATTGCAGCGAATGCCGCATGGGGGTTGGCTTCTGATTGGTACGCGGAAATCCGCATCTCCGGCCCATAATCTCCGCCCTGAGGCGCCACATGTGGCTTTTCCTCGCCAAACTTGGCCTTGTACTTCTCGAAAAGCTCATCGTCTGGCGCAGCTAGCTCGGCATGCGGCATCACGATGGGCATAAAGAGGAAAAAGGGTTTCTCCTTGTTTTTTTCGATAAATTCCAAAGTCTTGGCCTGGATCAGATCCGGCGCATAGGTGGATTTTTTGGTCCAATCGTTTCCGGGCAAATCCACTTTTTGCCCATTTTCCCAAAGGTATGCGGGGTAGTAGCGGTGCGCGTAGCGCTGGCAGAGATAGCCATAAAACTCCCCAAAACCCTGATTGATCGGTTCCCCAGAGGTTCCATTCATCCCCAGTCCCCACTTGCCAAAGGCCCCCGTCACGTAGCCAGCCCTTTGGAAGATCTTGCTGAGCGTCTCGACGGAGTCTGTCAGCGGCAATTGGCCCTCCGGCTGCACCTCGGAATTTCCCCGAATCGGCGTGTGTCCCGTGTGCAGGCCTGTTAAGAGCGTGGATCGGGACGGAGCGCAGACAGGCGAACCGGAATAGTGTCTGCTGAAAAACATCCCCTCCTTCGCCAAGCGATCAATATTGGGAGTTTCTATGAATTGTTGTCCTAAAAAACCCAAGTCTCCATAGCCCAAATCGTCGGCAAGGATAAAAACAATGTTCGGTTTCGCATCCGATTCATTGTTAGGTGTTTTTTGGCCGCATGCGCCAATCGCAAAAAGAATTAAGAATAGCAGTCTGTTCATCGCGGGATCGGAATTTTTCAGAAATTGGAAAGAAGCTACTAATAAAGCCCTTTTGAAAGAAAACGACATGAAACAGCTCTTGATATTCTTGATATTGGCCGGAATAGCCCTCTTCAACACCGCGTTTTCACAGGAACGAACGCCCGTAATCATCTCAACGGATATTGGCGGAGATGATCCCGATGACTTTCAGTCTTTAGTTCACTTTTTGCTTTATGCTGATCGGTTTGAAATTTTGGGGCTTATTTCTTCCCCTCCCGGAAAAGGCCGGAAATCGGATATTCTGGAAGTAATAGAGGCCTACGAAGCCGACTTTCCCAAAATGTCCAAAATTTCAGATTCCTTTCCCAGCGCAGCTTACCTCAAGACAATTTCGATACAAGGCGAAGTAGACCCTCAGGTATCCGATGCCCCGGACCGAATCAGCGCTGGCGCAGGTTTCCTGGCGAGTCAGGTGCTCAAATACGGAAAACCGGTATACGTTCTGGTTTGGGGATCGATCACGGATTTGGCCCAAGCCTTGCATTTTCATCCAGAAATCAAACCTCTTCTCCGTGTTTATTCAATCGGCTCCTGGAACACCAAACAGGACCAAAAATCAAGAGACTACATTGACGCCAACCATCCTGACCTCTGGTGGATAGAAAACAACACTACTTTTCGTGGCATGTATATGGGAGGAATTCAGGACTTCCCTTGGGGCAATGCCAGTTTTGTCAAGGAATTTGTTGAAGGAGCGGGTGATCTCGGTAGCCTGTTTTTTGAGAAAAAACAGGACATAAAAATGGGTGATACACCAAGTGTGCTATATCTACTACACGGCGTGGCAAGCGATCCTGAGGGAGAAAGCTGGGGAGGGTCATTTTGTAAAAGAGAAGACAGACCAAACTATTGGACAGATTGCCAAAACCGCGAATTGGCAGAAAATGGAATGCCTGGTGCCAAAACCGTCAACAGATTTAGGCAGCAATATCTGGCGGACTGGAGAGGCAGGATGATTAGGCTAAAATGAACCTAAAACAGAAACGGGAAGGATTTCTTGCGAAACCTTCCCGTTTAATGAACTGGAAACCATAGCCTCCAACTCAATCCAAGCTACAGTTATTATGGCTATCCCTCAGTTGCCCAAGTTAGTGACGATTCATTTGAAGCCTCCTTTCATACGATCGGATGTCCCTTTTGGGGCCAATCTGTTTTGTACTTCTGCGGTTTCCCGTCTCAGACATTTACCCGGTGGTAAGTGCCCCTTTGTACCCGATTTCAAACTTTCAACTAACCGCCCGACATTCTATTGTCGGCCTTTTATCTCTCACTTGATAGGTTTAAAGTTCACTGATTATCAGCAGGATTCCAAATTTTACCCCAATTACTTCTCCACTATTTTTCCACCAAAAAGGGATGTATTTCCACATATTATAAACACCGTCTCGTCTTCCGCACCTTTTCTCGAGTGCCTGCTGCTTCTTTTTTGCTATTTTGTATCGCCCAACCCAAAACAACCATGACCGACCGCAGAAACTTCCTGAAATCCTCCTCCCTGCTAATTGGCGGCCTTTGGCTCAGCCCAAACATTGCTGCCGCTAGAGCCAGGATCGCCCCCAGCGACCAAGTACGCTTCGCGCTCATCGGATGCCGCAACATGGGCTTTGGCATACTCAAACACCATTTGGCACTACCGGATGTGCGCTGCATCGCCCTTTGCGACGTGGACCAGAACGTACTGGAGGAAAAGCTTGGAGAAATCGAAGCGGCAACCGGGACGCGTCCTGAGGGATTCCAAGATTTCAGAAAAGTCTTGGAGCGCCAGGACATCGATGCCGTGATCATCGGTACGCCAGACCATTGGCATTGCCTGATCGCGGTTGCGGCTTGCCAAGCAGGCAAAGACGTCTACGTGGAAAAGCCCATGGCAAACAGCATCGGCGAGTGCGACTTGATCCAGCAAGCCGGCAAGCGATTCGACCGGGTCATCCAAGTGGGACAGCAACAACGATCCGGACAGGCTTTTATAGAATCAAGGGATTTGGTCAAGAGTGGCCACTTGGGCAAAATCCGTAAGGTCAACATTTGGTCAAACTTCAACTACGGACTCGGAAATGAAAAAGTACCCAACTCAGCCGTGCCCAAAGGTGTCGATTATGGCTTTTGGCTGGGACCCGCGCCCCAGCGGGACTTCAATTCCAACCGATTTCACGGGAGCTGGAGGCACTTTTGGGATTACGGCGGTGGACTGATGTCGGATTGGGGAGTGCATCTTTTGGATATGGCGATTTGGGTGGAAGAAAATCCATCTGCCCCATCCAGGGTATTGACCTATGCCCGTAACGTTAATACGGAAAACCGAGATCGAGATACGTTTGACACGATGAACGTGCTTTTTTCCAAAAAAGACTTTCTGATCAACTATGACATGAACGGAGGGCTGCAAACCGGCCCCTACGAAAAGCCTTATGGAATAGCCTATGTTGGAGAAAAGGGAACCTTGGTCGTCAACCGAGGCGGCTATGAAATCTATCCCGAGTGGGACGGAACAGCCAACGCCCCAAAATGCGAAGCCAAAAAACTAGAAGGCACCAAAGAGTCCCATAATCTGCACGTAGCCAACTTTGTGGATTGTATCAAAACCCGGAAACAAACGGTATGTCCACCTGAAGCAGGCAGAATAGCGGCTCTGCATGCTCATATCCCAAACATAGCCGCTAGAGTCGGGGAGGAAGAACTGCTATGGGACGACGCAAAACGCGAGTTTGTCGGAAACAAGGCAGCCAACGCGTTGATATGGCCTGACTATCGGGAGCCTTGGGTACTACCAAAGCTTTAAAGGGAATTAAAACCCATGTGCTGCTTCAGGATAAGCAGCGCAACGCTAAACTTTATTTCATAAAGGCGTTAACTCCGCCCAGCCTGACAATAATCCATAGTCCCAACTTTCCACCCTCCTAGCTTCCATACTTCCTAACTTTTAGCTTTCTGAATTTAGCTTTCTCACTTCAAAGCAATTCTCATCAAATACGCATCAGCGGTCATATATAGGTGTTTTTCACCTATATCAAACCCACAATTTGCCGTTCCGTTTTCGGTCATTATCGTACCCAGAAGTTTTCCTTCAGGACTAATCACCAAAACTCCGCCCGGTCCGGTAGCAAAGAGAGTTCCGCTAGAATGAACCTTTAATCCATCAGGAAGACCCTTTCGGGATTCGCCTTGGAGTGAAGTGGCATCAAAAAGGACTTTTCCCGAAATCACATTTCCACCTTCATCCAACCCAAAGGCATAATACCTCGCCTTCTCCGGATCAGACTGGGCTATGTAAAGAGTCTTTTGGTCGGGGCTCAAGGCTATTCCATTAGGCCGACTTAGCGAATCCACCAGAAGACTGACCTTGCCATCCTGATCCAGACGATAGACACCCTGAAAATCCAGCTGCTTTTCATCCCAAGGATCCATTCCATAGGGAGGATCGGTGAAAAAGAGTTGACCGCTAGAATTAAATACGAGGTCATTTGGGCTATTAAAGCGCTTGCCTTCATAGCCGGTCGCCAAAGCTTCAAATTCGGATTTGGGCGCATCAAGCGATGCCAGCATTTTACCCACTTGCCTTTCTCCATGTTGGCACAGGATAAGATTGCCGGAGGAGTCCAAAGCCAAGCCATTGGCCCCTGGCTCGCGCTTATCCTTCCGATCACCCAAATATCCAGATGGACTCAAATACAGTGACAGACTGTCCTTCTCGGTCCATTTCCAGATTTTGTTGGCAGGCACATCCGTAAAAATCAAGGCCTGCTGATCCTCCAGCCACAGCGGCCCCTCCGCCCATTCAAAACCGGAGGCCAAGACTTCGATCTGGGCATCGGCCGGAATCAAGGCATTGATCGCAGAATCAAGTCGCTCTACGGAGCCGATGGTATTGAATTTAGAAACAGCTTCTTGCTGGATTTTTGGGCTGGAGCAAGCAGCCAAGACAAGAATTGCAAACCAACAGGATTTTTTCATGGTCTTTTGGGTCTTGAAAAAAGGAAGATAACCGATTCGGCCCAGAAGTCCGACACTGGAAGAGCCAATACCAAAAAACTAAACCCAAGCCCCACTATAACATTGGTTTTCAGCACACGTTAAACTAAATTAACAACCCAACCATCTTGCCATGAGACAATTAAGCATCTTTTTCGTTTCGCTATTTTCAGGGCTTTGCTCGTGTGAAATCAACCAACGTGTGGACCCCGCAATCAATGAACCAGAGAACTTGAACGAGGTCAGAACCCTACTGAAGGATCAACTTTTTACTCCAACAGGTAAGCTTCGATCAAGAGATCAATATCAGTCTGATGAAAATGGGCTCCATTTCAGAAGTGACTTTTATTATAGTCAAAGTGGAGATATAGCTTTAACTATTGGGATTTATGAAGGAGGAGACAGCGGGGGAATTTTCGGTTTTTCCGAAGGCGACACTACAGGAGCAACGACCTATCACTACACCGCTGATAGACTAACAGAAGAAAAATCCTTCAACTTAAAAAATGGCGAATTCACTCTTAGCGGAGCTCTTACATACTCCTATACTGACTCTGGCAAACTCTTTCAGATCCTAAATGATAAAAAAGAACCCATAACCACCCATTATTACAATGAAAAGGGACTTTTGACCTCAAAAAAATACGGCAAAAATCAAGATATGGAAGTAGATGAATTCTCATATAATGATCAGGATCAAGTGATCTTACATGTACAAAGCTCATTAGGCACACCTCTTTTCGAGCACTATTTCCGCTACGACTCTAAAGGCCGACTGGTGGCAAAGGAAACCTGGTCTATGCCGAACGACAAAGAAAATGTATTCCAATATTTCTACAACGACCAAGATCAATTGATCAAAGAATTGGAGTTCTATCCTCAGTGGGGTTTCACACAAAGGTTTAAAAGGATTTACAGCTACTATTAGAAGGAAATCTGGTCGACTGATAAGTTTCAAATATTACAAACCACTCGCTGTCGCGTCTTTCCCCCGCTTGGCAATCTGCTGTTCCCGGATTTCTTCGTTTCTGTAGAAAGCCAAAGGATCCCCTTCTCCCCCGCTTTGGATGCGCACTTCCCTCACCAAAGCTCTGACGTCGGTCAGAAAAGGAAACTGGACGCCAATTTTACACTATGAAACTCAATACATGGAACTCTATCATTTGCCTGAGAATATCTCAGAATTTAGGAACTTGGCGAGAGAGAACCCTGAAAAACCAAGAAACTCTACGCTTCCTATATGAATGGCTGATTGATACAAAGCCAATCTTCCTATTGAAAAATCCACCGGCAAGCCCATTGTTTTGAGAGGACTCAAGTAGGCCATTAGAACGCCAATTAACCTTTGCCAAGCCATCAACTTCATAAATTCATAGAAATTTGTGAAGTTTACTTCATAGATTTAGCTAAATTTGTGAAGTTAGATTCATGGATTAAAAGCTAGAAGCGTAGTGCAAGTACCCCGAACCATTATCTCTCAACTTGAAGATCAGCTTTTCAAAGGCAAAGTCCTGATCCTCTATGGCGCCAGAAGAACTGGGAAAACCACTTTAGTGAAATACCTGCTTTTGAAATTTCCTGATAAATCGGCATACATTAATTGTGAACTTCAGGAATACAAAGACGCCCTTTCCACGACTAATTCCGGGCTTTTGACAGAATTTATCGGAAATCGGGAGCTGATCATTTTTGATGAGGCTCAGCATATTGCCAATATCGGTCTTGTATTGAAAGTACTGGTGGACACGTTTCCGCAAGTTCAATTCATTGCAACGGGGTCTTCCAGTTTTGAACTTTCGGGAATAGTCTCCGAGCCTCTTACCGGCAGATCACGTCAGTTTCTCCTGCTTCCTTTTTCGTTGGAGGAAATCGGCCAATCACTCAATCCCATTCAGATCAAAGCCAATCTGCCCAATTTCCTGAGATTCGGACTTTACCCCCAGGTGTTCAACAGTATTGGGGATGAAAAAGTCGAAGAACTCTCAGAGATCTCTTCCAACTACCTGTACAAAGACCTGTTCCAATTTGAGCAAATCAAGAAACCGGAATTGATTTTCAAGCTTTTGACAGCCATAGCTTTGCAGACGGGAAGTGAGTCTTCCCTTAATGAGCTCGCGCAAATCACCGGAACGAATGTGCACACGGTCAAGCGATACTTGGAGCTGTTGGAAAAATCATTTGTGATCTTCAGACTGAATTCATTCAGCCGAAACCTGCGTAAGGAATTGGCCAAAAGCCAAAAAATCTACTTCTACGATGTGGGAATCCGCAACGCAGTGATCCGCAACTTCAATGAAATGAATCTACGAACAGATGTAGGAGGCCTTTGGGAAAACTTCTGCATCACCGAACGGATCAAGTTCAACCAAAATCACCGAAGGTTTGTCAATACCTACTTTTGGAGAACCTACGACCAAAAAGAGATCGACTACATCGAGGAAAAAGACGGACACCTGACCTGCTTTGAGTTCAAGTATGCAGAAGGAGCTCCAGGAAAGTTCCCCGCAGAGTTTTCCGAAACCTATCCTAATTCAAGCTTTAAGGTGATTACTCCGGGTAATTTCTATGAGCTTTATAAGTGAGTTACAACCCACTCGCCTGAGAATTCTTGCCTCGCTTTGCGATTAGCTTTTCCCGGATCTTCTCCTTTCGGTAAAAAGCCAAGGGATCATCCTCGCCTCCACTCCTCACTCTGGCTTCACGGACCAAAGCCCTGACATCGGTCAAAAAAGCATCCTGCAAAATTTCCTGCGCTCCTACCACATCACCTTCTACCTGGCACTGGGCCAGCTTGGCACGATCTACCAGGAGTGCCTTTGCATAGGCCTGAGCAATGGATTCTAGCGCTTGGATCAAGTCCTCGATCGGATCCTTCGTGTTGTGGCTGGCATCGATCATCCAAGAGATGCTCTCCCAAGCTTGGGCATTTTCCTCCGCTCCTCCGACCAACTCGCAGAAAATGAGGAAAAGCTGATAGGGCTTGATGCTACCGGTACTCAAGTCATCGTCCCCAAACTTGCTGTCGTTGAAATGAAATCCCGCCAACATGCCCTGATGCATCAGAGTGGCGACGATCTGCTCGATATTGGTATTGGGCAGGTGGTGGCCAAGGTCCACGAGCACCTTGGCTCGCCCGTCCAGCTGCCTGCATAGGAACGAGGAGGTACCCCAATCCGGAATCACGGTATGGTAAAAATTGGGTTCGTAGGGCTTATACTCCAGCAACAGTTTCCAATCATCCGGCATCTTGGAGTAGATGGATTTCAAGGATTCCTCTGTCCATTGTAGAGCCTTTCGAAAATGCGCCTGCCCAGGAAAATTGCTTCCGTCCGCCAACCAAACGGTCAGCCCTTTGCTGCCCAGACTTTTTCCGATTTCAATCACCTGGATATTATGCTCCACCGCCTGTTGACGAATGGCGGCGTTCGCATTGCTCAAAGAACCCATCTTGTAGCTGAGCGATTGTCCGTAATCCTGGAAGGTATTGCTGTTCATTGCGTCAAAAGATATACCCAGCTCGGCCGCTTTTTGTCGAATGGCTTGGGCGTCCTGGGGAATATCCCAGGGAATATGCAGGGACACCGCATCGGTCTTCTTTGTTAATCTGGCCAATAGGCCTATATCATCGAGTTTCTCCTCTAGGTTTCTCGGTTCTCCACCGATTGAAAAGCGTCCAAAACGTGTGCCTCCGGCTCCCAAAGCCCAGCTGGGCACAGCAATTTGAAAAGCGGAGATTTTGGAAAGAAGCTCCTGAATATCGATTCCTTTTTCTGCGAGTTGTTCAGAAAGAAGAGAAACGGATTTTTGATGGAAATCAGTTGACATAGGTTAATGGTTATTGAGTGATTGGACAATAGTGTTTTTGTCCATATAACATCGATCTGTAGCATACCGAGGCAAAGCTAGCCGCTTCTACCAACTGCCTACTGAGACTGCTGACTGCTTTTGTTTATCCAAAAAGGTGCCGTCACCATCCACGCCACCATCCCGACACCCATCCAAAGCTTCATAGGATCCATTTCCAGTTTTCCAAGGAAAAGCAAAACAGGCGGCACGATGGACAGCACCAAGCCGGCAAAGGATACAATTTTCAGGATGTTTTTCATGCAGCAAGGGATTTGGCGATGGGATATTTCACTTTGGAGAGGATTACAAAAATAGCCACCGCTACAAACCAACCCGGCAGACCGAGGAAGAAGATTTCCACACCGTAAAACAGGTTGAGGCCGAGACAAAATACCAGAGTCAAAACCCAACTCAGAAAGGCAGGCAGGCTAAAGTCCGATTTGGAGCTTAAGGCTCCCTCTGATCGAAAGCCCATTTTCTCCGAAAAGTAAAAATCAGCAAAGATCACCGCTCCCATAGGCATGAGTAGCAAGCCATACAGTGCTACAAAATCCAAGAGCTTCATCACCAAGGCCGGGAAACATGCCGCAAGAGAGGTGATTCCCCCCACCACCGCCGTGATTTTCCATGTAGCGACTTTTGGGAAAATCCCCTGTAGCGCCAACCCAGCCCGGTAAATCGTGGGGTTGGCCGTGGTCCAACCCGCAATCACCACGCAGACGGCACCGGCTATACCAAGCGTCTGATAAGCAATAGGCCCGGGAGCAAATTCCTGCGAACCGGAGTTTGCCTGCAAAAACACGGCATATAGCACACCCGAAGCAATCCAAGCCACAAAGTGGCCTAGATAAACTCCGGCAAACACAGCAAAACCAGAGGTCCAAGACTTGGCATACCGAAGAATAGTTAGGTCAGACATGCCAATATGCATGGCCATATTGCAAAACCACGCAAAGAAGATCACGTGCCAAACCGAAAACCGGGACATGCCTGGAAGTGGCACGCCATTCCAGATCACCTCCCGCGCTACCGTCACCAAGCTTTCGGCAGAGCCAACCCCAAGCTGGGACAACCCCACGATAGCAGCAGAGAAAAATATCAGAATCATCCACGGCGACATCACATTGGCAAACTTAGACACTTGGGAATAACCCTGTATCGCCACCAGCGTCACCACTGCACCAAGGAGAAGTACCGTCACCACCCAACCTGCAGTCCGGGGAAACCAATCGGCAAGGGTCGGCATCTCCAAATCAAAGGGAATGCCTACAGCAGTGGCGGACACTGCAATCATCGACCCAGCCAGAAAACAGAACATCAGGGCGTTGACCAGATTGTACCAGCGGACGACGTTTTTGCCTGCGATGCGCTCCAGCTGATAGTAAAGCGTCATTCGCTTGGCAGTGGCAATAGGTGCGGTGATCAGCGCCCAGCTCAGCACTGCTAGAAGATTACCGATCAAAAGACCAAATACCAAGTCACCAGCACTTACTCCGTGGGCGACAAAAAGCGGCCCAATTACAAACTCAGTCCCTGCGGTATGCTCCCCTGCATACATTCCCAAAAAACTCCTACTACCCTTTAGACTTTGCTCGGGGACGGGTGTCCGCTCGAATTCGTTGGTGCCACCGACAATTTTCTTGAAAAAACGATTGCTCATCTGGGATTTTTTTTTGGCTGAATTAAAGAAACAGACTTACCTGCTCTGTCCTGCTGTGTCCGAATGAAATTATGCTGTTTGTCCTATGTTTATTTTGGAAACTGTTAATTTCAAGGCAAATTTTCAGGACTTGAATCCTAAAGACGGAATTCCTTTTTCCTTAGCAAAAATAAAAAGTCAAAAAAATCAATCATCACTCAAGACACCACAGGATACCTATTGGGTTGATTTCAGGGAAATTCATCCTGTCACTAATAGACCTGTTTAACAATGAACATACCGATTATGAGTTTCAAATATGTAAGCTACCTATGGGACGAGGCAAAAGCAGCCAAACTGGAGGGCAATGAGGTCGACCTTTTGATCTACCGATCCAATATTCTCGGTGCAGACTTGAGAATCACCAATTATGGTGGGGGAAACACTTCCTGCAAGACCACCGAACTCGACCCCCTGACCAAAGAGCCGGTGGAAGTCATGTGGATAAAAGGCTCCGGAGGTGATATTGGGACCATGACCCGTTCCGGACTGGCGGGGCTATACGTGGATAAGCTCCGTTCATTGAAGGGAATTTACCGGGGCATCGATTTCGAAGACGAGATGGTCGAGCTGTTCAACCACTGCATCTACGACTTGGCTTCCAAAGCTCCTTCCATCGACACACCGCTCCACGGTTTTTTGCCTTTCAAACACATAGACCACCTACACCCTGATGCTGCAATTGCCATCGCTGCTTCCAAAGACGGGGAAAAGATCACCCAAGAACTTTGGAAAGGCGCCATCGCATGGGTTCCTTGGCAGCGTCCGGGCTTTGACTTGGGGCTTCTGCTCAAAGAAACCTTGGACAACAACCCCGGCATTCGGGGCATTATGCTCGGCGGACACGGATTGTTCACGTGGGGAGACACCGCCTATGAATGCTATATGAACAGCCTCGAAGTCATCGAGACTGCATCGGCTTATTTAGCTGAAAACTATGGAAAGAAAAGGCCCGTCTTTGGAGGGGAGAAAGTTTCCTCGCTGGCTCCCGAGCAGAGAAAGATTCAGGCGGCAAAGCTCGCTCCCATCTTGAGGGGCTTGGCTTCTTCAGAAAAAAGAATGGTCGGCACTTTCAATGATGGCGACACCGTCCTGCAGTTTATCAACAGCCACGATCTTAGCAAATTGGCTCCGATGGGAACCTCCTGCCCAGACCACTTTTTGAGAACCAAAATCAGCCCGCTCGTACTCGACCTAGCAGCAGACGCTGATCTCAGCGACGTTAGCGCACTGAAGGAATCCATCGGTGCGGCCTTCCAAGCCTATCGCGAGATGTATGCTGATTACTACGAAAAACATAAACATCCCAACAGTCCCGCTATGCGCGACCCGAATCCGGTCGTGATCCTCTGGCCGGGAGTCGGCATGTTCAGCTACGCGAAAGACAAGCAGACCAGCCGCGTTGCTTCAGAATTTTACATCAACGCCATCAATGTGATGCGTGGCGCAGAAGCGGTATCCGAATACGTTTCCCTTCCGCTTCAAGAAGCCTTTGACATTGAATATTGGCTTCTTGAAGAAGCGAAACTTCAGCGTATGCCCAAAGAAAAACCGCTCTCCCGCAAAATTGCCCTCATCACGGGCAGCGCTGGGGGTATCGGCAAGGGCATAGCCGAAAAATACGTCCAAGAAGGTGCCTGCGTCGTCCTGACCGACATCGACCAGTCTCGCTTGGACGGCACTGTGGCTGAGTTTGAGAAGAAATACGGCAAGGACGTCGTGCTGGGCGCTCAGCTGGACGTGACCAATACGGAGAGTTTGGCAAGTGCAATCCAAGCCACCTGCCTGAAGTTTGGCGGGATAGACATTGTCGTGAACAATGCAGGCATCTCCATCTCCAAAGGTTTCGAAGATCATACAAATCAGGATTGGGATCGTCTGAATGACATCCTTGTCATGGGCCAATATCACGTATCCAGAGCCGGGGTCAGCCTGATGAAGCAACAAGGCTTAGGAGGTGATATCGTGAATGTTGTGAGTAAAAACGCTTTGGTAGCTGGACCAAAAAACGTAGCTTATGGTACGGCAAAGGCCGCGCAGCTACACATGTCACGACTGATGGCTGCAGAACTGGCGGAAGACAAGATTCGCGTCAACGTGGTAAATCCCGATGCTGTGATCGAAAACTCCAACATCTGGGAAGGTGGATGGGCCGAAAATCGGGCCAAAGCCTATGGCATCGACGTCAAAGACCTTCCGCAATACTATGCAAACAGAACCTTGCTGAAAGAAAGTGTCAAAGTGAGCGACATCGCTGACGCGGCATTCGCCTTCGTCGGAGGACTGCTCTCCAAGACTACCGGAAATATGCTTAATGTGGACGGGGGCTTAGCAGCTGCCTTCCCTCGATAATTTCGATTGGAGATTACCCTATTTGCCCTAACCCAATAACCCAATAACCTATGCTTCTTGACAAATCCGAAAAAATCGCCGTGGAATCGCGCACGCCGAAGTACCTCCAGGTAGTCAATTTGATCCTGGAGGACATAGAGAAGGGAAAGCTCAAAATTGGAGACCGGATTCCTTCTATCAATGAGACCAGTTTTGATTTTTTGCTTTCAAGGGACACTGTCGAAAAAGCCTACAACGAGCTGCGTGACCGAGGAATCATCTCCTCGGTTCGCGGCAAGGGCTTTTATATCTCCTCCACGAATATGGGGCACAAATCAAAAGTACTCTTGCTTTTCAACAAGCTGAGTTCCTACAAAAAAATCATCTACTATTCCATCATTGAAACCTTGGGATCCCAAGCTTCGGTGGATCTGCAGATCCATCACTACAACAGAAATCTGTTGGAGGATCTGCTGGAAACCAACTTGGGCAATTACAATTATTATGTCTTGGCGCCGCATTTCTTTGACAACGCTGGACATCCGGAGACGGGCTACGATCTGATCAAACGCATTCCAAAAGACAAGCTGTTGATTATAGATCGTGCAGTCAAAGACCATGAAAATGAGTTTCCAGGGGTCTATCAGGATTTTTCCAAAGACATCTTTGAGGTTTTGGAATCGGGTATTTCCCATCTACGAAAATATCAGCGTTTGATTCTCGTATTTCCGAAGGGTGACTTATACCCAGTCGAGATCATGGATGGTTTCAAGCGTTTCTGCTTTTTCCATGACTTCAAAAACCTCATTGTCGATGGCGTGGACGACGACGAGCCCTTGGATGAAGGGGATTGCCACATCGTCTTGGCGGAATCGGACTTGGTGAATATCGTGAAGAAATCCAGAGAACAGCTGCTCAAGCTAGGTCGCGATGTCGGAGTCATCTCCTACAACGACACCCCACTTAAGGAAATCCTCGCCGACGGCATCACGACCATTTCCACCGACTTCCAAAGCATGGGCAAAACTATCGCAGAGCAAATCCTAGGAACTGAAGACCGGATTCCCATCAAAAATCCTTTTCGGATGACGCTGAGAAAGTCTCTATAAAAGGTTGAGGGGTTGAAAAGCAAGCTCAGACTGAGCGTATGCGAATTCCTCAATTGAAGGATTGGTATCGAATGCCTGCCAAACCGCCGGATAATAAAATTGGGCTAGCCCTAGATTAAATAAGTACCGTCGTCAATCGCCTAGCCTGCTAGACGCTGTTCTAAGCGCCGTAATCGTATTTCGTGAATTGTAAATGAAAAAAATCCCCGTTACCGCTGTCTTTGATATCGGGAAGACGAACAAGAAATTCTTTCTTTTTGACGAAAACCTCAAGGAGGTCCACAATACGTATACTCGCATGGATGCCATTCCGGATGAGGATGGCTTTCCGAGCGAACCTGTTCTTCCCCTGAGAGAGTGGATGCTCGAAACCTTTACCGAAGCCCTGAAGTCGGAAAAATTTGAAATCAAGAAACTGAACTTCTCCGGCCATGGTGCGTCTTTCGTCCACACGGATGAAGTAGGCGAACCGGTCACTCCTCTGTATGACTACCTAAAGCCTTTTCCCGAGGATTTGCTTAAGAAATTCTACACCGAAAACGGTGGAATAATGGCCTTTTGCCAGCAGACTTCCTCACCTCCCTTGGCAATGCTCAATTCCGGTTTGCAGATCTATTTCTTAAAGCACGCCAAACCGGAATTCTTCAAAAAAGTACGCCACTGCCTACACCTGCCCCAATTCCTCAGCCTCATCTTCACGGGCGAGATGGTGTCTGATTACACCAGCATAGGTTGTCACACTGGGCTCTGGGATTTTGAGAAAATGGGCTACCACGAGTGGGTGAAAAGGGAGGGCATCGAGCCGCTTTTTCCCCCAATCCTGCCAGGCGACGCCTTGCTGACAACCAAACCTGAACTGGGCTCTATCCCTTGTGGGATCGGTGTGCACGACTCATCGGGCGCACTTTTGCCTTATCTAAAACAGGAAAAAGAGCCCTTTGCCCTGCTCTCCACCGGCACCTGGGCCATCAGCATCAATCCGTTCAACAAAACGGCACTTTCCGAATCCGAACTGACCAAAGACTGCCTCCAATTCCTCAGCATCAGTGGACAGCCGATCAAGATCTCACGCCTTTTCATCGGAGAGGAACACAAGTATCAGGTCGAGGAAATGTACGCATTTTGGCAGCTACCTCTTGGCACCTACAAAAAACTGAAGTTCGATCAAACGCTGTACGAAAAAGTCAGCGAAAAAGACACTAAGCGAATAGGTTTCAAATACCTCAAGCCCCAAGACTATGGACTGGAAAGAGCCGACGCAAGCGATTGGGCAAGCTTTCCGGAATTTACCGAAGCCTACTACACCTTTTTGCACGAGTTGACGGACATCCAAGTCGCTTCCCTTAGGCTTGTGCTGGACGGAGCTCTTGTGAAGAAGCTCTATGTGGACGGAGGCTTCAACGCCAACCTGATCTTCCTGGAGATGCTTCGCAAAAAGCTACCTGGACTGGAGATTATTCCAAGCGATTTCCCCAACGGCTCCGCATTGGGGGCGGCGATGTTGGTGAATATGGAATCCTGACCTTAACTTTCTGCCATGATTTCCGATTCTCCAAAAATTGGGCTTTTCATACCTTGCTACGTAGATCAATTTTATCCCCAAGTGGGAGTGGCAAGTCTGGAACTGCTCGAAAAACTGGGCTGCAAGGTCTCCTATCCCATGGGCCAAACCTGCTGCGGTCAGCCTCTCGCCAACTCAGGCTACGAGCGTGATACCGCCGGCGCGACAAGGCATTTCATCGAACTTTTCAAAGACTTTGACTATGTGGTCGCGCCCTCGGGAAGCTGCGTTCTGCATGTCAAAGAACACGTTCCTGCAATTCCGGGATTGGAAAATGAACAAGCCAAGTTGCACCACAAGGTGTTTGAGCTGACCGAGTTCATCACCGATGTACTGAAAGTCGAAAAGATCGAGGGCAAGTTTCCGCACCGTGTGGGTTTCCATTCCTCCTGTCACGGACAGCGAGGGCTAAGGCTTTCATCGAGTTCGGAGCTCAACCAGAACCCGTTCAACAAAGCCAAAAAGCTGCTGGAAAATCTGGAAGGCCTGGAATGGGTTGAGCTGAGTCGTACCGACGAGTGCTGCGGCTTTGGGGGGACGTTTTCTGTAACCGAGGAGGCCCTTTCCGTCAGGATGGGCAAAGATCGGCTCGAAGACCACGCCCAACACCAAACCGAAATCCTCACTGGTGGAGATATGTCTTGCATCATGCATCTGCAAGGGATAGCCACCCGAAACAAGCAGCCTTTGAAGTTTCTCCACATTGCGGAAATCCTAAACCAAGCGATCTCATGAGCCATCCTGAGAATGCAAGCGAATTTCTGAAAGATCAGGCCAAAGCCAAGTGGCATGACGAGACGCTGTGGTTTGTGCGCGACAAGCGTGACCGTATCAGCAAGACCATACCAGAATGGGAAAACCTGCGAAACCTCGCCTCCCAGATCAAGGACAACGTACTGGCCAACCTAGGCCCTTATCTGGAGCAGTTTGAAGAAAACGCCAAGAAAAACGGTGTCCAAGTCCATTGGGCCAAGGACGGAGAAGAGCACAACCGCATTGTCCTTGATATCCTAAAGCGCCATGACTGCCAAGCCATTGTGAAGAGCAAATCCATTCTGACAGAGGAGTGTCATCTAAACCCTTTTCTTGAAAAGAACGGGATTGACGTGGTCGACACGGACTTGGGCGAGCGGATCGTGCAGCTCCTTCACCAGCCACCAAGCCATATCGTACTTCCGGCCATCCACCTGAAAAAGGGCGAGATTTCCGAGCTGTTTCACGAAAAACTCCATACCGAAAAAGGCAACGAAGATCCGGCCTATCTTACCCAAGCGGCTAGACTTCACCTGCGCGAAAAGTTCCTTGGTGCCAAAGTAGCCCTCACTGGTGTCAACTTCGGCATCGCCGAAACGGGCGAATTTGTCGTCTGTACCAACGAAGGTAACGCTGACATGGGCGTACACCTCGCGGATGTCCATGTAGCCTGCATGGGGATCGAGAAGATCCTTCCCAGGAGAAAAGACCTCGGAATATTCCTGAGGCTTCTTGCGAGGTCTGCCACCGGGCAGCCGGTGACCAACTACAACTCGCATTTCCGAAGCCCCGCACCGGGAAGAGAACTGCACATCATCTTGGTGGACAACGGCCGCACCGCACAGCTGGCGAGGGAGAAATTCAAAAACTCGCTCAAGTGCATACGCTGCGGCGCCTGTATGAATACCTGCCCAATCTATCGAAGAAGCGGTGGCTTTAGCTATGGCAGCACCGTCCCCGGACCGATCGGCTCCATCCTTTCTCCGGGCTTGGACATGAAAAAACACAGCACCCTACCCTTTGCCTCGACGCTTTGCGGCAGCTGCTCGGATGTCTGTCCGGTAAAGATCAACATCCACGAGCAGCTCTACGAATGGAGACAGGAAATCACCAAAGCCCATGGAGAGCTGGGCAAAGGCCTGTCGATGTGGATTGCAGCGGGCATTTTCAAAAGCCCTCTCGCGTACAAGATCTCTGGGAGTCTAATGCGAAAAGCGCTCAAAACCCTTCCTGACAGCCTGATCTACCACCCGATCAATGCTTGGGGAAAAAGCAGAGACCTGCCTGAAGCGCCAAAGGAATCCTTCCAGCAATGGTATCAAAAGAACCGATCATGAGCAATAGAGAAGCCATCCTATCCGCGATCCGAGGAATCAAACTAGAACCCAAACCTCTGCCGGAAATCCCCGAATTTGGTATTCAGGGAGAGATCGAGGCGACTTTTGTGCAGTCCATTTTGGGTAACAAAGGAGAAGTATTAAGCCAGGCAGAATTTGAAACTTGGTTGACTGCATCAAATCACCCAAAACTGATTTCGCGCTCCACACATTTTTCAGACTTGTCCACTATCAGTCTTCCCGAAGATCCGCACCAGCTAAATGACCTAGATCTGGCGATCTTGGACGGTCAGTTTGGCGTGGCTGAAAACGGGGCGATTTGGCTGGAGGATGTAGATTTGGGCTTGCGTGTCTTGCCCTTTATTGCCGAACATCTCGTGATCGTTTTGAACAAAAAAAACCTGGTGGCTACTATGCACCAAGGCTACGAGCGTATCGGCAGCGCGACTTCCGGATTCGGTGTATTCATAGCGGGCCCTTCAAAAACTGCGGACATCGAGCAAAGCCTCGTCGTCGGTGCCCACGGAGCAAAAAGCCTGAGAGTGGTATTGATTTGAATTTCAAGAAAAAGGCCTGTCGACATTTGAAAATCCGACAGGCCTTTCTTGACACGCTCGATTCAGCTTCGCGAGTGTATGGCAATTCGATTGCCCTCCGAATCCAAAAACACACCCATATACCCGATATCCGGCGCGATCAGTTTCTTATCTATTTGCACCTTTCCTCCGGCTGTTTCCACTTTCGCTAGCTGTACCGCACAGTCTTCTGAAGAAAAATAGACTAAGGTGCCTGCGAAGTTGCTCGTTTCGTAAAAATCCTTGTGATAAACCAGACTCCCCCCTGCACCCTTTCCATCATCACCCCAAGGAAACCAGGCCATTTCGAAATCACCCATGACTTGCTTGTCCAGCTTACAGTCAAACACATTTTCATAGAAAGCGATGGCCCGATCCATGTCATTGACCGGAATTTCAAACCATCCTACGGTTACTTTTTTCATAGCTTTAGTTATTAGAGATTTGAGATTTGGGACTGCGCTACCCGCCAATCCTCTTGATACTAGCTACTTGGTACTGAATACTAGATACCAAATACCCACTACACTCTGGTCAACTTGATCGGATATGTTTTTCCGGCATTCCACTGGCAGACATAGATGTTCTCGTCCTGATCAATACATACATCGTGACAATGCTTGAACACCGGCTCCTTTTGAAGCATAATTTGGAGCTCCCCATTTCGGTATTCTGGAGCCGTTCCACCCGGATTGGAGACAACCTTGTTGTTTTTGTCCAGGATAGTTACAAAACCTGAGTTGTCCGTCTGTTCGAGATATCTTAGTCGCGACCAGCAAACACCGGCATAGAGGTTTTCCCCGTGGATCACGGGACGGCAGACAAATGCCCCTGGGAGAAAAATGGTCTCCAAATATTCTCCATCCATGGTAAACCGCTTGAAGGAATTGTGCCCTCTGGAGGTACAAAGAAGCGTTGGAGCCTTTCCTCCACGCTGGTCGATCGCTATCCCGTGGGCCGTGCTAAACTGCGCGTCTTGATTGCCCTTTCCGCCAAATTTCCGGACAAAGTTTCCGTCTTTGTCGTATTGGAGGAAAAACTGGGAGCCATAGCCATCGGCAATGTAAAGATCTCCGTTGGGTGCAACGGCTGTTTCCGTCGGTACCCAAGGCATTTTTTCGGTATAGATTCCGTTGGTCAGCGGGGAGGAAATTTCCGCCACCACTTTACCATCTAGGCTAGTCTTGACCACTTTGCCCCCATTGTCCACTACCCAGAGGTACTCAGCGTCCCCCTCATCTACAAGAGAAAGTCCGTGTGCGCGATCCAATCCAAGTGTCCATGTGCTGAGAAGCTTACCGGACTGGTCATAGATGATCACGTTGTTTTTGGCCTCGTCAGTCAGCATGATCATGCGACCCTTGCGATCCATGACCATCTCATGGCAGTTTACCACTGGGACTTTGGTCGGATCGAGATTGCCCCATTTGGTGTCGACTTTGTATTTGAAATCTCCGTGACCGAGTATCTGGTCTTGGGCCGCCAAAAGGGAAAAATCGGGTTTAATGCTCATTGCTAATCCTAGTAAGGAAGTGTTTTGGATAAATTTTCTTCTTGAATTCATAAATAGAATGCTGGGCAGACAATTTAGGGAAAATGCCCTTAACATCTTTCCTGAATCTTCAAAAATCCATAGCTTACAGCATATCCAAAATACCCTAGACTATGAAATTCAAATCCCTGTTTTTGGCGATGTTCCTCATCGCCCCCCTGGGTCTGAAAGCTCAGGAAATTGCCCTTCAACTTTACTCCCTTCGAAACGAGATGAAGGTCGATCCTGTCAAATACCACCAAATGATCTCCGACTGGGGGATATCGGCTCTTGAAGGAGGCGGCGGCTATGGCATGTCGGATGCCGAATATTCCAAACTGCTCAAAGACAACAATCTCCGGATCGTGGGGGTGGGTGCCGACTACAATAGACTGAAATCCGATCCCGAAGGCATCATCGCCGATGCGAAAAAACACGGTGCCAAGTACGCCACCTGCTACTGGATCCCTCATACAGAAGGGCCTATCTCTATGGAAGACATCAAAGCGGCAACAGAGCTGTTCAACAAAACCGGCGCAATGCTGGCCAAAGAAGGGATAACCTTGACCTATCATCCCCATGGCTATGAGTTTGCCAACTCCGGCTCTGGAACCCCAATGGACTATATGTTGGAAAATGCCAAAAACTTCCAATTCAACATGGATGTGTTTTGGGTAAAGATGGGCGGAGGCGACCCTCTGGCCATCATGAAGAAATATCCCGGCAAATTCCCCCAGCTCCATCTCAAAGACCGGAAGAAAGGCACAAATGGATCTGCTGATGGACACGGCGACGTAGAAACCAACGTCGTTCTAGGTACGGGGGACATCGATATCGCAGGATTGATCCAAGAAGCAAAAAAGCAAGGAACTAAATACCTCGTGATCGAGGATGAAAGCAGTCGGTCGGTGGAGCAGATTCCTCAGAGTGTGGCTTTTATCCAAAGTCAATTGAAAAAATAGGCCCCAACGCCTAGTGAATACCTAATCCGACTGGGGGAAGCTTTGCAAGAAAGCTCCTAACCCAGTCGGTTTTTTTGTAGCTTTCCCTCCTTAAATCCATATCGAACAAACCCATGAAAAACACCAAATCCTTGCTACTTGCCTTCACGCTGTTCATCACCTCGGCCTTTGCCGCAATGGCCCAGCTGCAAGCACCAGCAGCTAGCCCTTCCGCTTTTGTTTCACAAAACGTAGGCTTTACCAAGATCAGCATCTCCTATTCCTCGCCTGGAGTGAAGGGAAGGAAAATTTTCGGAGAACTCCACAAATACGGAGAAACTTGGAGAGCTGGGGCAAACAACCAGACCATTATCGAGTTTAGCACCGGAGTCAGTGTCGGCGGAAAAAACCTTCCGGCAGGCAAGTACTCCATCTTCATCACGCCGGCCGCTACAGGAGAATGGACAATCCACTTGAACAAAAAAGCTGAAAGCGTGTACGCCTATACTAAGGATGGCAAAATCGACGAAGCAGCCGTGGCTGCCGACGATGCCGTCGCGGTAAAATCCGCACCTAATATGGGCGAAAACACCGAGCGGCTGATCTACACCATCTCCGCTGAAAACAACAAAGTCGCTACCGTCACCATGGCTTGGGAAAAAGTATCGGTCTCATTCCAAGTAGACACACAGGCAGACCAAAAAATCGAGCAGTTCAAAAGCCAGTTTTAACACTGTGCCTTCTTCAAAATCCCGCTGGGCGACCGCTGGGCGGGATTTTATTTTTTATCTCAATGGGAGTGTTGCTTCCCCAAGCCTCTCCAAAAAACAGTCGAATCCCGTTTTTCTCCTGCAAATCCAAGAGTCGATTATAATCCGCTACAGTGGGCAAGCCAACCACCAAACGATTCGTATCCACCATGGGAAGTGCCTCTTCGCTGACCTCTCCCTCCAAAATTCCATAAGACTCAACCTGACGTCCTGACACTATGGATTGATACCAATTGTCGATCAAGGCAAACTCAAAGGGCGAAATCTTGCCAAACCCCAAATCCCGTCGAAGGGAGTCTTTGAGTGCGGGATAAAGCGTATCGGCTTTTGCAAAGCGTTCGGAAATCGAATTGTAGTGCGAAAGTATCGTTGAGGCCCAAACCGAATTGCCGATCAACATCTCACCGGGATAACCGATTTGACCCATGATACTTCGAATTTCCTCCACCCTTTTCTTTGCCTTTGGCGCAAATTTCGTTTCGGCATAGCGATCCTGCCTTTCTGATGAAAAGGTGAACAAAGCCCCCAAGGCCTGCCATTGATCCTGGATGAAAAGCCGTTTTACCTGTTCCCGGATTTCGGGGTAGGGCACGGGAATTCTTCGTGTACGTTTTGATATGGATTTCAAGGAGTCGCCCAGCCCCAGCTCAAAGTCGGAATTATCCCTAAGTTCCTTTTTTGCTTTTTTCCAATCCCAACCCCTTTCAAAAGCCTTTCCTGAAAACCTCCGGAAAGACACGGAATCCCCTACGCGATAAGCAAGCTGGAGTGCAATCTTGAGGTCTTTTTTGAAAAGAAATTCGAAATCCCGCTCCAAACGTAGCGTAAGTGCCAAAGCCTCCTCCCATTCCTCCTGCAGAAGTGAGGCCTCGATCGCTCGAACAGAACGGTGGTAGTCCAAATAATCCTGCCCTTCGGCGGAAAAGAAAACGAATAGTAACCCGACTAAAAGAAATTGGCGGATGAGCATCCGGCAAGTTGCACATGAGCAACCTTGGCTCCTAGTTAAAAATTCTCTCCAAAGGTTAAAATTACTGCACGCTACCATCTGACACTTTCATCTCCTGCCTTTGGCATCGTTTAGGCACCTGTCTGTAAAGCTGGCTCGGAAATCCATACCCTTTTCGGGGCTTGTTTTCAATAAATGGGATTTATGGGCCGGGAGAGACCAAACATTGGGAACTGCCTGATACAAGGGTACCGAGTACACGCATTCCCCATCTGGGGAACAAATTCCCGACCTGATCGACTGAAACAAAAACTTTAACACTTCTAAACAAACCAACTATGAAACTTTTAACTCCAACCACAATCGGGGATCTTCAACTCAAAAACCGGATGGTCATGGCTGCTATGACCCGCAGTCGCGCACCTGAAGACGGACTGGTCCAGGAAATGACCGCCACGTATTATGCCCAGCGCAGCAGCGCAGGTCTCATCCTCAGCGAGGCGACCAATATCTCGAAAGACGCAATAGGAAGCCCATTCACACCCGGCCTTTACACTTCGGGACAGGTGGAAGCTTGGAAAAAAGTCACCGAGACCGTTCACGATGAGGGAGGATTGATCTTTGCCCAGCTATGGCATACGGGCAGGGTCGGCCATTCCGTCGACCGCTCCAACAAGCTTCCCCTAGCACCATCGGCCATTGCGATTGAAGGACAGCGTCACTTCACGTCGGAAGGCATGAAAGACTTCGAAACCCCAAGGGAAATGTCTCTCGAGGATATTCGGCAAACCATCCTCGACTACCGACAGGCGGCACTTTATGCAATAGAGGCAGGCTTTGATGGAGTCGAGCTCCATGGCGCGAATGGCTACCTGCCCAACCAGTTTCTTGCGGATAGCTCGAACCATAGAAAAGACCAATATGGAGGATCAGTGGAAAACCGATGCCGTTTTATGCTGGAAGCCTTGGAGACAATCTGCGAAGCGATCGGCTCCTCCAAAGTTGGCGTGAAGCTGTCTCCGCTCGGCACCAACAATGGGATCCAACTGGAAGATCCGGTTGGCACTTTCTCCTATCTGATCGAAAAAATCAACGGTTTGGACTTGGCCTTCATAGAACTGGCTCGAAGAAGTCCCGACGCAGATCTCTTGCCGCGCTATCCAATCGAAAACGACGTCGCTCTATTTGGCGACTTGGTGAAGACTAGCCTCATCGCCAATGCCAACTACGACCGAGAGTCCGGCGAAAAAGAATTGATTAAAGGGAAAGCGGATGCCATTTCCTACGCAAGACTTTTTCTTGCCAATCCTGATCTTCCAAAACGATTTGAACTGGATGCGGATTTAAACGAAGCCGATCCCAAAACCATGTACGGCGGTACAGAAAAAGGATATATCGACTATCCTCTCCTAAACCAAAAAGTCGAAGTCTAATCCGGAAAGGCAATCGCAAACGTATGAGCATTTCCGGGACGGAAATTTCCCGGATATCGCCATAGTGACTATATTTAGTCAGGTAGCATTTGCAATCTCCCCAACCTAGCAAAATTACTTGCCAATGGATTTTATTGATTATTACCAGACGCTTGGTATCCCAAAAGATGCCACCGAAGCAGACGTCAAAAAAGCCTACCGAAAACTCGCTCGGAAATACCACCCGGACGTTAATCCGGACGACAAGGAAGCAGATCGGAAGTTTAAGGAAATCAATGAAGCCAATGAAGTGCTCAGCAATTCCGAAAAGCGTAAGCAGTACGACAAGTATGGCAAGGACTGGAAGCACGCAGAACAGTTCGAACAGCGGGATTCCGGGGGCTACACCTATCGCCAAAGACCGGATACCGGGGATTTTGGAGGGGGATTTTCAGAGTCGGACTATTCGGATTTTTTTGAATCGATGTTTGGAAGCAGCGGCGGAGGCTTCAGTCAGGGCGGCAGGCGGGCGAAGTTTAGGGGACAAGACTATCACGCTGAGCTGCATCTAAACCTTAGGGACGCCTACCGTACCCACCAGCAGGTACTCACCGTAAACGGAGAAAAAATCAGGCTGACTATCGCGGCTGGGATTGCCGACGGACAGACGATCAAGATCAAGGGAAAAGGTGGAAAAGGAGTCAATGGAGGTCCCGATGGCGACTTATACATCAAATTCCATCTGGAAAACGACACCGCCTTTCAGCGGGAAGGAGACCAACTCTTCGCTACAGTAGATTTGGATCTATATACCGCGATCCTCGGCGGTGAGATCGTAGCGGAAACCTTCGATGGAAAGGTGAAACTCAAAGTGCCCTCTGAAACGCAAAGTGGAACCAAGGTCCGCCTAAAGGGAAAAGGATTTCCCCGGTACAAAATGGAAGGCGAATTTGGAGACCTGATCCTCACCTACGCCGTGAAAAACCCAACCAACCTAAGTGAAGCGGAAAAACAACTTTTCGAACAACTGAGAAAACTCCGACATCATGGCAAATCCTAAACTCATACTCATCGAAACCCTATGCACTCACTATAAGATCGAGGTTTCCTTCATCGACTCCTTGAGCGAGCTGGGATTGATAGAATTGTATACGGTGGAAGAAATCCAATATTTGCCCGAAGAAAAACTCAGCTTGCTTGAAAAAATGATTCGGATCCATCAAGACCTCCAAATAAATCCAGAAGGCATAGACGTGATCTTTCGCCTACTCGACAAAGTGGAAACACTCAACAAGGAGCTGCAGGAGGCGAGGCGCAAACTCAAGGAGCTGGGCGTAAAAGAAGATGAAAGCTTCTAGCCTATCCAGTTTCGAAACAAATCCTGATCCTACCCCCACTATTCCAAACCCAAAATCCTGAATGACCCCAACCATCCCACCCACCCAAAGACTGGTTTCATTGGATCTGTTTAGAGGCCTGACCATGTTTTTGCTCATCGCGGAGGCAGCCCATGTCTACGATGCTTTGCTCGAGCTTTTTCCAGATGGCAGTAGCCTCTATCCCTTTTTCCTCCAGTTTACCCATCACGAATGGAACGGACTTAGATTTTGGGATTTGATCCAGCCCTTTTTCATGTTTATCGTGGGTGTGGCCATGCCTTTTTCGCTCAACAAAAGACTGGCTCTATCAGAAAACCGCAGCGCTGTCACACGCCATATTCTCAAGCGATGCCTGCTTCTGTTTCTCTTTGGTACCGGTCTGCACTGCATCTACGCGGGTAAGCTAGTATTCGAACTCTGGAACGTATTGACACAGCTTTCCTTTACGGTGCTGGTCACCTATCTCCTGATCGACAAGGGATGGAAAATCCAACTGGGTACTTCATTGGGACTGCTGGCCTTGACCGAAGTCCTTTACCGAATTTACAATCCTGAGACACCTTTTGTCCACGGCACTAACTTCGGCAACTATACCGACCAAATTCTTATGGGCAAGATCAACAATGGGGGTTGGGTCGCCATCAATTGCATCCCGACGGCAGCCCATACGATCTGGGGAGCGATCTGCGGTAACGTCCTACTTTCTGCCAAACCCGCTGCGGAAAAGATTAAGATTTTTGTCATTGCGGGCGTCATTGGACTAGCGATAGGCTACGGACTGGACTGGGCGGGGATTACTCCGATCATCAAGCGAATCAGCACCACAGCCTTTGCCTTCGCCTCCGGAGGTTGGGCGCTGCTGGCACTGGCCTTCAGTTATTGGCTCGTAGACGTGAAAAACAAGCGCCAAGGCATCTTCCTCTTTCTAGTCGTGGGGATGAATTCGATCTTCATCTACCTCTTTGCCGAGATCCTCGGCCGTTGGCTCAATAGCACCTTGGCCATCTTCACCAGCGGGTTTCTCTCTTGGACAGGATTCGGAGAACATGGATTGGCGCTGGTTTCGGCCATAGCTACGCTGGCGGCCATGTGGGGGTTGTGCTACTTCCTCTACCGCAAGGGGATATTCTTCAGGATATAGTAAAAAAAAACGCCACAGCTTCACGGATTTGATCCGCTTAGCTGTGGCGCTTGTTTTCGTCAATTCAGACAGCGTTTCGGCCTCGAATTCGTTCTACTTCCCAAACCTATCCGGGTGGAGCTCGGAGTATCTTTTGTCCTCGGACAGACCCATGAAGATCGGGTCCATCAGGGACTTTTTCCACTTCTCCACCCGCTCGCTCAGTTCTGCTGCACGCTTGGCTTCGTCAGCCGCTAGGTTTCTCGACTCTGAGATATCCTTTTGGATATCGTAGAGAAACGTTTCCTTGGCAGTGGTGATCTGCTTGCTTTCCGGTGTGCGGACGGCAAACTTTCCCGCCTCATAGTTTCTCCAAAATAGCTGCTCATGCGGCAGATCCCGGCTTTCCCCGGTCAAATAGGGAATCAAATTGACCCCATCCAGTTCATTTTTGGGACTTGTCTTGGAGGCAGCGGCGGCTGTGGCAAAGATGTCCAAAGAAATCACCGGATGGTCATAGCGGAGGCCGGAGGGAATCATGCCCTTCCACTGCACTGCAAAGGGCACACGGATACCTCCCTCAAAGAAGTCACCTTTAAACCCTCGCAAAGGGGAATTGTCCGAGGCATTGTGGGGCGAAGGACCGCCATTGTCGGAAAGGAAAAACACCAGGGTGTTGTCGGTGATGCCCAGTTCATCCAGTTTGTCCAGCAGCGCGACCACCCCGTCGTCCACAGCACTTACCATTGCCGCATAGGTACGACGCTTAGTATCCTCGATGTGGGCAAAGCGGCTAAGGTATTTCTCGGTCGCCTGCAAGGGAGTATGCGGCGCATTGTAGGCTAAGTAGACGAAAAAGGGGGTCTCATGATTTCTCTCCACAAAGTCAATGGCCTCCCGAGACAGCGCGTCCGTGAGGTACTCTGTCTCATCCACCCGCTCTGTGTTGCGAAGCAGTCGGGTACGGTAGCCATCATATTGGGATCTGGCATCCTTGATGTCTGCGATGGTATAGTCCTCTGGAAAATAGTTGTGCCCTCCAGATAGGAAACCGTAAAACTCGTCAAAACCACGTTTATTAGGATGAAGGTCGGGATGCGCTCCCATGTGCCACTTGCCAAAGACTGCCGTGGTGTAACCTCCTCTTTTCAGCAGATCAGCCATCGTCTCCTCGCTGAGTGGCAAGCCCATCTTAGGATCATTTGGGGCGAAAAGCGGGTTTTTGGAAAAGCCAAACCTGTCCTGATACCTGCCGGTGAGCAGACCTGCGCGGCTAGGTCCGCAGACGGCATAGGATACGTAGCCAGACGTAAAAACTACGCCATTTTTGGCTATGCGGTCTATCCCAGGCGTGGGGATATCAGTGCTGCCGTTGAACCCTACATCTTTGTAGCCTTGGTCATCCGTAAGGATGATGATGACATTGGGTCTGTCTTGGACTGGGCGCTGCCGCGCAATACTTCCAGTGCCAATCAAAAGACAAAGGAGTAGGGGGAAAATTCTCATGGTAATGGGGTTTTTTAGCCTTGAAAGGGCAAGCTTGTCAAATTTAGACTTTTGCCCTAAAAAATTCCATAACTCTTCCCTACCTGCCAATTTATTTGACAATCGGCAGAAATCTGCATTGAAAACCAAACACTCCAGCCTTAGCTCCAACCGGAAAATTTGGCATAAGCATCCAAACTCCGGTACTAAAACAAAAAAGTGCGGCTCAGTCTGAGCCACACTTTTACCCATAGAAATCCGATACCCGTCAAACGATCAGATTTCCCTCGATGGAATCGTCCATCGTTTTTCCCGATATAGCACTGATCAGGACTTTGATACCTGCCACGGCATTGCCGTGCTTGTTGTCCCAATAGTAACCCGTATCCGGTATAAATTCGATCACTGATATCCTTGGATCGTCTATGCCCTCGGTAAACCAAGCTTTGACAGTAGGATCCCAAAGTTCTTCTATTTTCGCGCGGTCAGCGCTGACAATCGCATGCCCATTCAACTCCAGAAAATCAGAGTAGGAGGATCCCTGAAAATACAGCGTAACAGTTTTATCCTGTGCAAGCTCCATGTTTTTGACGCTGTCTTTCGCACTGAGAAACCATACATGTCCAGCTTCATCCGTCTTCTGAACCGCCATGGGTCTGGATCGGTGAGAGGCATTGAAGTTCGCTTGGGTGACAAAGAAACAAGAGCCTGCTTTGTCGATTAAGGAGCGGATCTTTTCCACAGCCTCTTTTCCCTGTAAGTCCTTTTTATGGTTTTCAGGGGACTGCTGATCAATAGAATTCATAATAAGTCGGTTTAGTTAAAACGTATGATTTGCTAGGGAAAATGATTGGGATAACTACAATATGTCCAGTTTACCCAGAGAGTTGATCGTTTCTCCGGATTCTATTTTGGACTTTTGATACGGCCCAGGTTGTCGTAGGTAATCACTTGCTTATCCTGCACAGGATTGTCAAATGTGATCTCGAAGTACTCTATGGCATCTTCCGTAAATCTTCTCACATCTTTGATTTTGTCAAGTGAAGTAGCCGGGTCCTTTTGCAGAATCACGATCAAAGGTTCCGGAAGCTGTAGCGTGTCGACGAGCTCATGCTGTCCGAGGGGCTTGGCGTCTTCCAGTTTTTTCATGTTGATGTCATCTCCATCTAGTGGGCCTTTTGTCGCCACTTCATCTTGCATTGCATCGGTGTAGGAATCTTTTTCGCTCTCCCCGCAGGCGACGAAGAGCATCCCGACTATTGCGGGATATAGGATCAGTTTCGTTTTCATAGTGTTGATAGTTAGGGGTATTCCACGCAAGGGCCTGAGACACCACGATATTTTGTTCAAAAGCACTTCCAGAAGCAGATGTCCCTACAGAATCGAAAATTCAATAACCTCAGCAAACAAATTATATTTCTATCATTCCACACAAAACCAAATATTTCAAAATAATAATTCTGACATCAGGCTAATTTCAGACATATATTTCAAAAAACTAGATATTGAAAAACCCAGCAAAACAGCGAGTTCAAATCCTACTAACCTCCGTTGATCTTTACGCCTTCCCCACCTTGGGGAACGCATGACACAAGAAATGGCATGCCATCAACCGTGAGCTTTTATCAAAATGTAGTCGTCGAGCAAAAATCCTGACTTGCGCTTCCTATGCCAAAGCAGTACAGAGACCCTGAGCCTTACTAGTCTTTCTTCAATTTGTCCCTGAGCTTCCCTCCCCATTTGCTTAGGAAGCTTTCTTCCTTGTCATCGCCCACATCCTCCTCGCCCAACATATAGCCCAAAGGTTCCAGTTTGGTGACGGCATCAAAAATGATTTTGCAAATCCCGGCAATGGGAATGCTGAGAATCATACCAGCCACACCCCAAATCGCACTTCCCAGCACCACCACCAGAATGGTAGCCAAGGGGTTAAGGTTGACTTTGTCGCCAACAACAAAGGGTTCGAGGATATAACTTTCAATGAACTGCGCTGCTCCATAAGTCACCACCACTACAATCAATGACCAAGTTTCCGCTCCTCCGATCAGCGTCATGATGATCGCAAGGACGAAGCCGATGATCACCCCCAAATAGGGAATCAAGGACAGGATAGCCGCAATCACGCTGATCAGGATGGCGTTTTGTACGCCTGCGATCAGCATGCCGACCGTATAAATGACTGCGAGAAAAAAGATTAGCAAAAATCGCCCGCCCAGGAAATTGAGCGCCAGTTGAACTGAATCTTCCAGCACCTCTTTGGCGCGTTTTCTCTTCTCAGCAGAGAAAAAACGGAGAATGGACCGTTTGACTTTGTTGCGGTAGTTGAGGAGAAAAAACAGGTAGACAAAGGTCAAAAAGGAGTTGCCCAGAAATCCGAACAGGTTCACGGCGACTTGCCCTAACTGTTTTTTAACTCCGCTTGAGATCGCGACGCTTCCGCTTGTTTTGGATTGGCCTGACTCATTTTGTCCTTTGGATTGCTCATTTGCAATTTCCCCTGTAGCCTGTTCTCCACTTTCATTTTCAGTTTGCGCTTGAGCTTCCTCACCTTGGCGGAAGGTACTGTCAGAGTTGTCCAGCCACTGGGGTATCTGCTCTTGCACGTTCAGCCCAGTCTTTTCTTCTATTACTTCAACCACCTTGTCCACTTTTGGCGCGAGTTTCTTTTCTATCTCGGGCCAGCGCTCCGAGACACTCCCGACTTGGATAGCGATCACTGCGAAAAAAGCCAAGTATATCAAGATGCATAAAATGACACTCCCAAAGGAAGCCCAGCCACGGGAAATACCTTTTGCCTCCACTTTTCTAGCCAAGGGCACACAAACCAAAGTCAGCAAGACCGCAAAGGCAAGCGGAACCAAAAATACCTCCGCCTGCACGAGACCTTGTGCCAGAAAGAAGACAGCCAACACAAGTAGTGCAAAGCGAACCAAGACGCCGTTGGATTTCATATCATTTCTTTTTTGACGAATTGGGGTTGGTGTTCAAAAGAGTCAATTGATGTTTCTGGAGCTTTATTTTGACTTTTGGAATCCCTTCATAGAGCGATTGGTGAACTACCACCGAATCGTCCACATGGAAGGGCAGGTGGGTTTTGACCTCTATTTTCTTGGCTTTGATCACTTCAAAGGGGCTCTCAACCGCATCCTTTTCATGCGCTTTTAGAAAATCCCTGAGCTCCTTCTCTTGATCTTCCCGGACCAGCATCACGTCAAGATAGTCGTCTCCGTGATCGGCCTCTGGCGCCAAGACCAGCTGAGGTCCAAGCTGCCTGGTGTTCATCACTTCAATCCAGAGGTAATGGCCGGAGTAGTCCTTGCCGTCGATTTTAATGTCATATTCTTGAGCAGAAAGTTCTTCGGGAAGCTTTCTGAGGTGTTTGCTTCCAAAGTCAACTTTGTCTCCGTCGGGAGCTTCCTCCCTTTTTCCCCGCTCGATCTGCTGGAGAAGGGCCGTAAAGAGCCCCCAGCCTACGCCCTCAATGAACCTTCCTTTTTCCCCTTCAGTCTGAAATGTCCCCACACTGAGCGGAAGGAAGTTGCCTTTCTTGAAGTTCTTGACCGTATCTGGATAAAATCCCGCAATGCCCAGACTGCCGGCTATGTTATTGGCATTCCCAGAAGGCAAGAGCGAGATGGGGATCTTGGAGTCATGCAACTCGAGAAGGATTTTCTCCACGGTCCCGTCTCCACCGGCGATCACGACAAGGTCATAGTTGAGCTTAAGCACCTCTTCAAATCCGTCTTCCTTGGTATTTTGCGCGATCACTTTGGCACCCTGCCGCTCTAGCGACCCGATGACTTCTGCGAGGTCGAAATCCTCGGTTCCGGCGGTTGGATTATAAAGGAGAATGATTTTCATAGCGCTATCAAGTAAGTCCTGCGTGCTATTTGCATACAAAAACACGACTAAACTTCCTTGTTATGAACATTCTGATCACAAACGACGACGGTATCTACAGCCCTGGAATACTAAAATTGGCAGAAATCGCCTCAGAATTTGGAAGCGTGCGAATTGTCGCTCCCCACGTGGAGCAATCTTCCATGGGCCATGCCATCACCGCCAGCCGACCCCTCTCCTACCGAAAAACGAAAGTGGGGAATTTTGACGCATATCGAGTAAACGGAACCCCAGCGGACTGCGTGTCTTTGGGATGCTTCCATTGGGAAAAAGTGGACATTGTCCTTTCTGGAATCAACCTCGGCCCAAATCTGGGAAATTCCATGTGGCACTCGGGGACTCTTGCCGGGGCAAAGCAGGCTGCCTTGCTTGGAGTGAAAGGAGTAGCGCTCAGCACACCTACTCAGAGCGAAGAATATGACTTTGAAAAAATGGCGCCGTATATCCGGCAGGTGATCGCGTATTTAATCGGGGAGGATGTACCCCTATTAGTCAATGTGAACTTCCCCTTTGCACCCAAAGGAATCGTATGGACCCGACAGTCTATCCGGCAATACGACGGCTTGGTTAAGCCTGCGCAAGACCCAATGGGACGGGCTTTGTATTGGATCACTGTGGTGCCTCTCGAGCCATCCGAAGAAGGTACTGACCGCTATGCCATGGAGCACGATCTGGTGTCCATGACCCCACTGCGACTGGATCTCACAGACGAGTCACAACTGGTGAAGCTCTCCGGTAGAAAGATTTTCGATTAGGACTAATGCAGTATGCAGAAAGCAGTGATCTGTACTGCTTACTGCATACTGACCACTGCCAACTGGAGAATCATCCTCCCACGATCTCACCCCCATTCACATGGATAAACTGTCCCGTGATGTAGGAGCTGTCCTCGGAAGCCAGGAACACATAGGCCGGTGCCACCTCACTGGGCTGCCCAGCTCTTCCCAAGGCGGTATCTTGGCCAAACTTGGTGACGTCGTCAAATGTGGCGGGAATGAGTGGAGTCCAGATCGGACCCGGCGCGACGCCGTTTACGCGTATTTTTTTAGGAGCGAGCATCTTAGCCAAGGAGCGTGTAAAGCCCACGATTGCACCCTTGGTACTTGCATAGTCCACCAAGTGTTCGCTGCCTCGATAAGTAGTGACCGAGCTGGTGTTGATGATGGTGTCACCATCTTTAAAATGTGGCAAAGCGGCTTTGGAAAGATGAAAAAACGAGAAAATATTGGTTTCAAAGGTCTCCAAGAGTTGCTTGGAACTGATTCCATCCAAACTATCTTTTGGAAACTGGACTGCCGCATTATTGACCAATATATTGATTCCCCCAAGCTTTTTGACAGTGGTTTCCACCACTTTTTTGCAGAAGCTTTCGGATCGGATGTCACCCTTGATCAGGACACATTTACCTCCCTCTGCCTCGACCATCTTTTGCGTATCCTTGGCGTCTTTGACTTCATTGAGGTAGTTGATCGCCACATTGGCACCCTCGCGGGCAAAGTACACCGCGACACTGCGACCAATTCCGCTGTCCCCACCGGTAATTAGGGCGACCTTGCCCCTGAGCTTGTCGGCTCCCTCATAGCCTTGTCGGATTACTTCGGGCTCTGGCACCATCTTGCTTTGCTGTCCAGGAAGCTCTTGAGATTGGGGTTTAAAAGTCTTTGGCTTTTTCATAGGATATCTACGTTAGTGTCAAACGCCGAACTCGACGTGCATTTTTCCAATTAATTGTTCCTCAATGCGTGAATAAGTTGGCTCTTGGTCATTTTGCTTCTGCCGGGAATTCCGACTTGCTTGGCTTTTTCGTATAGCTCCTGCTTGCTTCTATCCTCGTAGTCTTTGGCTTTACCACCTCGCTCGCCCGCATCTGGGGTATTGGCGATCCTAGCAGCCTTCTGCTTACTCACGCCCTCTATTCTGAGCGCTTCGTATTTCGCATCGTCCTTGATGCTGGGTCCGTGATCCTTTGCCATGATAGTTTTGGTTTGAAGATGAAGGAACTGGTTTACGCGAAAGCGGCTTACGTGCTGCCACTTTCTCTATGCTCAGAAATCAAATTTGAGACCGAGCGAGGATTAGGTGTCACGCGCCAGCGCTTTGCAAATGATGAGACCTAGGGAATGGTACATTTTCAATTAAATGAAACTATGAGCTGAGTAAAAAGTATCCATGTCAGGTACCTTCCTGAGAGCCGCTCATTGGCATTTTCGCATTACACCCACAAATACATCAAACGGAAATTTAAACCCAGACCCCAGGACAAAATCACGATCTGGTTCATAATCTCCAGCGTTGCAATTAAGTATCGGGTGATGTTTCTAAATGTGGACAGCGTGGGGCATATCCACCTCACTCTCGCAAAGCTCTAGATCCGTTTCATGACGGTTTCAGCCAAGGTGCTCGTTATGATCCGCATTTTTCCCCATAAAAGACGGACCTAGTTATCACAGTCGCCAGCATCAGGACTTAGATCATACTTCAGGAATCCTGCCTAGCAAAATGGAAGTGATTTAAGAAATTTACATTGTTATTCGCCTAGTAAACTGCGTCAACCAGAAAGGGATCTTTGCAAAAATTTTAATCAATGGGGCATTCGTCTTATATTGAAGCTTTACATCCCCACACCTAGGGGGCTTGCTGCTGGGTGTCGAAATGAAAGACGAGCACTTCACCATACTCCTCGCAGACGACGACGAAGACGACCGGATGTTTTTCCAGGATGCCTTAGACGAACTTCTAGTCAGTGCGACCCTCCACGTGGTCAGCAACGGCCTTGATCTAATGCTATTCCTGAAGGACCACCTCCACCAACTACCCCAAGTGATCTTCCTGGACCTCAATATGCCAAGCAAGTCCGGAGCGGAATGTCTGGCGGAGATCAAAAAGCATAAAAAGCTGAGCAAGATCCCAGTCATCATCTACTCCACGTCCGCCAACCCGGACGTAATGGAATCACTTTATAACATGGGAGCGCTCTATTATGTACGAAAAGAGGGCGACTTCTCCAATCTTAAATCGGTTATAGGCAAGGCTCTAACACTTTGGCAACAAAATAGCTCTAGGCAACCCCACAGAAGCAACTTCTTGGTCTTGCTATAACATGAAATACATGCCCAACGCCCAGGATTTCCCCTTCCTCGCCAAAGGCGGAGAGATGGGTAGACTCATCCAACAAACTGACTGGAACAACTCGCCACTTGGGCCCATTGAATCCTGGGAAACTAGCCTCCGAGCCACACTCGGCATCGTGCTAAGTTGCCCCTTTCCCATGTTTTTGCTGTGGGGTGAAGACTTGCTTTGTTTTTACAACGACGCCTACCGCCCCAGCTTGGGGGTGGAAGGTAAACATCCGGCTATCGGCAAAAAAGGCCGTGAGGTCTGGGCGGATATTTGGGATTTTATTGGCCCCCTGATCGACCGGGTGATACGAACTGGAGAGTCGGTGTCCTTCCAAGATCAGCTAGTAGGCTTCTATCGCAACGGTCGGATGGAAGATATCTACTGGACGTTTTGCTACAGCGCAGTCTTTGACGACTCAGGAAAAATTAACGGGGTGGTAATCACGTGTACCGAGACCACTGACACGGTCGTAACCAGAAGAAAGCTCGAGGAAAGCGAACGGAGGCTTCGTTCTATGATCCTCCGTGCTCCTGTCTCTATCGCTATCTTGCAAGGCCCAGACTATGTGGTCGAAATCGCAAACAACAAGTCACTGGAAATCTGGGGAAGAAGCGCTGAGGAAGTCTTGGGTCAGCCAATTCTGGAGGCCATGCCGGAGCTAAAGACGCAAGGTATCGAAGCTATTTTGGATGAAGTCTATACCACTGGCAAAATCTTCTCTACCGCCGAGCTTCCAGTACAGCTGCACCGAAACGGCAAATTGGAAACTGCCTATGTCAACTTCAGCTGCGAGCCACTTTTCAATTCTTCCGGCGAAATCGACGGCATCATGGCGGTCGGCATAGACGTCACAGAGCAGGTGATGTCACGCCAAAAAATACTCGAAAGTGAGACACTGTTCAGAGCCATAGCTGACAACATTCCCAACCTCGCGTGGATGGCCGATGCCGACGGATGGATCTATTGGTACAACAAGAAATGGTACGAATACACGGGCAAAACGCCCGAAGAAATGGAAGGATGGGGATGGCAGTCCGTCCACGACCCCGACGTATTGGATACTGTATTGACGAAATGGAAACGTTCCCTAGAAAAAGGGGAACCGTTTGAAATGGTGTTTCCACTAAAGGGGAAAGATGGCCGATTCCGGCAGTTTCTTACCCGCGTACTACCCCTGTATGATGAACAGGGTAAAATCGCACAGTGGTTCGGCAGCAATACCGACATCGAAGATCAAAAAAGCTTCCGGGACGAACTGGAAAAACAGGTCAAAGAACGAACTGCAGAACTTCTCCAGCTGAATGAATCATTGAAAAAAAGCGAAGAGCGCTACCACCTCATGGTAGAGGAAGTGCAGGACTACGCCATTCTGTACATCAGCAAGGAGGGAATTGTAGAAAACTGGAACACAGGAGCGCAAAAAATCAAAGGATACCCTGCGGCAGAAATCATCGGTAGGAGCTTTTCAAACTTCTACACCGAAGAAGACCGAAAAAGGGGGCTGCCGATGACTCTTTTGAATAAGGCTATCGAAAAAGGCAAAGCCACCCAAGAAGGCTGGCGCGTCAAAAAGGATGGCAGCCGCTTTTGGGCAAGTGTGGTCATCACTGCAGTACATAACGATCAACGGGAGATTATCGGGTTTTCTAAAGTCACCCACGACCTGACTGAAAAGAAAGAGGCTGCCGACGCCTTGGAAGCCAAAAAAACAGAGTTGGAGGAGAAAAACGCGGAACTCCAACGGATGAACAAGGAATTGCAATCATTTGCCTATATATCCAGTCACGACCTGCAAGAGCCGTTGCGCAAGATCCAAACTTTTGCCTCACGCATCATCGAAAAAGAATACGCAAGTCTCTCGGACAAAGGGCGGGAACTCTTTAACCGCATGCAGCGCTCAGCCGAGCAAATGCAGGCCTTGATCAACGACCTGCTCGCCTATTCCCGTACCAACACCGCCGAACACGTTTACCAAAAAGTTTCACTCGCCACCGTCATCGAACGCATCAAACAAGACCTCCGCGAGGAACTGGAAGAAAAACAGGGAGAAATTATACTAAAGACCGATGTCGAAGTTAACGTGATTCACTTCCAGTTTCAGCAGATGTTCTACAACCTGATCAGCAACTCCATCAAGTTTTCCCGCCCTGGCATACCACTTCGGATAGCGGTTTGGGCGGAGCGCGTTTCCGGCACCTCTATACCAGTCAAACATCTGCCCCACGACAGGGACTATTGGCAAATCCAAGTCCGTGACAATGGGATTGGTTTTGAGCCTGAGTACAACGAGAGGATTTTTGAGCTATTCCAGCGTCTGCATGGCAAAAGCGAATACAAGGGAACCGGCATAGGGCTATCCATTGTGAAAAAGATCGCGGAAAACCACGGCGGTAACATCAGCGCTTCGGGGCAACCCGGCCAGGGAGCAACGTTTGACATCTATCTGCCAGTGGAAAGGATGTAGAATGTAAACCAGCGCTAGTAATCAGCTCTTGATATTCTATAAGGCTGTTTTCAGAAAAACCAAGCTTAATTAACCTCATGCCAGTGGAATTGCCGACTCAGGCTGGGGCTGACGATACCCAAGTCAGGGAAAAGGCCCAATTCTTAGACTGAAAGAACCTCGGATTGTCGCTTTGGTACAAATAGCGAATTTTGGCTCTTAGATTGTAAGGTGTGAAGCGCAAACCAAACCAACATCAGGCATGAAGAAGCCAAGCTTTTATCTTTCCATCTCCACCCTTCTGCTAATACTGTTATCCTGCACCCCCGGAATCCCAGAGGGAGCGACAGCAGTCAGCCCCTTTGATTCCAAAAAATATCTAGGCAAGTGGTATGAGATTGCACGCATAGACTTCAAGTTTGAGAAAAACCTCAACAATACGACTGCGGAATATTCCATGAACGATGATGGCTCCATCCAAGTCCTAAACCAGGGATACAACACCAAAAAAGATGAATGGGAGCAAGCGAAGGGCACGGCCAAGTTTGTGGACTCAGATAGTGTAGCAAGACTGAAAGTCTCCTTCTTTGGTCCCTTCTACTCCGGGTACAACGTCATCGCTCTCGACGAGGATTACCGCTATGCTCTGGTAGCCGGGGAGAGTCTCGACTACCTTTGGATTCTGTCCAGAGACACCACTATCCCTCAGGACGTGAAGGAAGAATACTTGCAAATTGCCAAAACCGTAGGCTATGACACAGATCGGCTTTTGTGGGTAGAGCATACAGCGCAGAAGTAGTGACCTTTCTTCGCGGTACTTGGGATTGCGTTTCCAACGAAGAGGTCCTCCCTTGGAAACACTCAATTCCGACAGGGCCCAAGCCAAGACACCTCGATTTTCCTTAGCTTCGGGGAGCGATTCCAACCCATGCCCAAACGTCTGCAAACCCAAAAAGAAGAACTAGCCAATGCCATTTCCCACGGCATCGGGCTGTTGGCGGCATTGGCGGCAATACCCTTTTTGGTCTGGCAGGCAGCGGAAAAGCAGGTGGCTCAAACCTTGCTTGGCGCGGTGGTTTTCAGCGTGGGTGTAGTGATGGTGTACACATTTTCCCCCCTATACCATCTGGCGAAAAATCCGAAGCGCAAAAGCAGACTGCAGGTGCTGGATCATATCTCGATTTATTTCCTTATCGCGGGGTCTTATACTCCGATGATGTTTGCTGTTCTTGCACCGGACGGTGCCCTTATTTTCCTAGGCCTTCTTTGGGGTTCAGTCCTGATCGGCAGCACGCTCAAGCTATTTTTTACTGGCAGGTTCAAGGTCGTGTCGGTGGCGATCTATCTGCTCATGGGCTGGCTAGCCGTCTTCTTCCTGGACGACATCGCTGCGAAAATAAACTTCGAGACTTTGGCTTGGGTAGGAGCCGGAGGCCTTGCCTATACCGCCGGGGTGTTTTTTTATCTTCAAAGCCAAAAGCCCTATTACCACACGATCTGGCATATTTTCGTGCTGGCGGGTACGGCCTGTCATTTTGTGGCGGTTTATCATTTGGTTGGTATTTGATCTCAAGCCGTGGGTTATGCAATCGCAATCCACATTCCCAACTGCCCGCATAAACAAAATAGGAGCCCTCGCTAATGCGAGTAGTAGAAAATCACACATACTTCTAAATCCACTTCTCCTCCAGAACCATTTTCCAAATCATAATAGAAATAGGGTGCATATTGGTCCACGTGGTCCATTACCGTATCGATCTTTCCGGCAGGAAGATTCAAACCGTTGAACTGGACATCATTTTCCACCATTCCACGCAGCTGGATGGAAACCTTGTAGATACCTCTATCACTCTCCAGTCCGCTTGAAATGGAATCTTGGAAAAGGAGCTTTTCTCCTTTGATTTCTGCGCACTTATCATACGTACTGGACAAGCAGGAACTGGCTAGAAGCATGACAAACACAAGAATTTCGACTTTTAACTTCATCTTAATCTCAGTTTCGAACTCACCAAGAAATCACTTAAACATAAAGAGTCCAAGCCTTCCGGCTTGGACTCTTTCAGATTTCAAACTTCAGTCTTCAGAATTCAGCTTTCACACTTCACATTTCAGACTTTCTCCACCCACTCGACACCAGTGTCTTTCCAGGCTCTGGAGTTTGCCGATTCGATGACCGCTTCGCAAACTTTTTGGGTCTCGAAGGCATCACGGAAGGTAGGATGGCAAGGCTCGCCAGTCTGCAAGCTCAAGAAGAAATCCGAAACTTGGTGGATAAAGGAATGTTCATATCCGATAGAGGTGCCCGGAATCCACCAGCGGTTCATATATGGATGGTCACCGTCAGTCACGTGAATGGATCTCCAGCCTCGCACTTTGCCCTCGTCGCTATGGTCGAAGTATTCAAGTCGGGTCAGGTCATGTAAGTCCCAACGGATGGAAGCATGCTCCCCATTGATTTCCAGCGTATAAAGTGCCTTGTGTCCCCGTGCGTAGCGAGTCGCTTCAAAGAGACCCAAGGAACCGTTATCAAAGTGGCAATGGAAAATACAGGCGTCGTCGATGCCGACCTTCTGCTTTTCCCCGGTACCTTGGTGGACACGCTCCTTCACAAAGGTCTCCGTAACGGCAGAGACATCTTTGATGCCCCCATTGATCCACATAGCGGTATCGATACAGTGTGCCAGCAAATCCCCAGTTACACCGGAGCCTGCGGCATCTACATCCAATCTCCAGAGCGCATCTCCACCCTGGGGCAAATCGGGATTGATGGTCCAGTCCTGGAGGAAGTTGGCGCGGTAGTGGAAAATCTTGCCCAGCTTGCCTGAAGCCACGATGTTCTTGGCCAAAGTCACAGCGGGGATGCGACGGTAGTTATACCACACGGTGTTTTTTACCCCAGCTTCTTCGACTGCTTTGAGCATACCTTCCGCCTCTGCGACGGTGCGGGCTAGGGGCTTTTCGCAAAGGATCATCTTGCCTGCTTTGGCAGCAGCGATAGCAATCTCCGCATGCGAGTCATTTGGAGTACAAATATCCACCGCGTCAATGTCGTCCCGCTCGATGATTTTACGCCAATCGGTCTCGATGGAGTTGTATCCCCACTGGTCAGCGAAGGCCTGGGTGCGCTCCGCTTTTCTGGAGCAGCAGGCTTGCAAGACCGGGTTGTATTCGTATTCAGGGAAAAAGTCGGCCAAACGCTTGTAGCCGTTGGTATGGATGCGGCCCATCAGCCCTGTGCCGATGAGTCCGATTCGAATTAGTTTTTTATTAGCCATAATTGGAAAATTTTAAATTTGGAAGGTTGGAAAATTGAGTTGAAAAGTGGCAATGCGGGAATGTAGAAAGGTTTCAGAACTTCAACGGTACCTCTCTATCTTAAACATTAACACTTCATTTTCCGCTCGTAAATCGTCTTTCTTAAATCGTAAATCAGCCTTTCCAGCCATGCGCTTCACGCACCTTGATCATCGCGGCCAAAATGTCGTTCCAAGTTTGCTGGTTGTTCATCACCTGATTTGGAAACATGCAACCATCCCAACAGATATGCTGGAAGGCTTTGGTCAATTGACCATTTTCGTCTCTCAGCCAGTATCCTGCGTCATGTGCGATATCCAAAACCCCATTCGGATCAGTAGCCTGGCAGTGGCGCCCCGTCTTGTCGTGTGACCCTGAGCCGAAGACAGAACCATCATTTTGAGCCACGTGGAAGTCGATCGTCCATGGACGAAGTGCGTCGGTAACGGTTTTCAAAGCGGCCTTGACTGCCTCACGATCTTTCAAGTCAGCTTCCTCCGGAAGGATTCTATGTTCAGGCGCATTGTAACCCATGGTATAAAGGAAGGTGTGGGACATGTCGGCTTGGAAACCTACATTCTTTCTGTCCACCATTTCCAGCAGTTCCACCATGTGCTTCCAGCTGTGCATGGCTCCCCAGCAGATTTCACCTTCCGCCGCGAGTTTCTCACCAAATCCAGCCGCAACTTCCGCAGCCTCTTGGAAAGTCTGAGCAATGAGCTTGGTATTGGCCACGGGATCTTTGGCCCAATCCGATACTCCAGCAGCGGAATCAATTCGTACTATGCCGTAGTTTCTCACGCCAAGTTCTTTCAGCTTCTGTCCAAACTCGCAGGATTTGCGCACCATCTCCACAAAAGTTTTACGCTGATCGGCAGTTCCCATCGCGGAGCCGGCCCAAATCGGGGCTACCAAAGATCCAACTTTGAGGTTATGCTTGGAAACTTTATCGGCCAATTTCTTGGCTTCGTCGGGATTGTTCAGGTCAAAATGCGGCTCCAAGAGCCCCACATCTATGCCGTCAAACTTGACGCCATCCACCTCGGCGGCAGCGGTCATCTCCAGCAAGGAATCAAATGGAATCACCGGCTCGGAGTCGGGGCCTTTTCCGACCAGTCCCGGCCAAGTGGCATTATGGAGTTTTGGGAAGTTGTTCATTGTTACAGGTTATTAAGTTATAGGGTTATTAGCTATTGATATGTCACCTGAGCGAAGTCGAAGGGTTGTCAACGGTCAGTCCACCGCATTTCGGTCGACTGTGGACCGTTGACGATTATTTTATCACCAAATCCGGGTTGTCAGGGCCAAAGTGCTTCAACATCACGATAGGATCGGTCTTGGAGAGATTGGTGATCTTCACACCTGCTTTGGCTGCCTTTTCACTAACGAAATATTCGTCGTGAGTCAGCTGTCCAAATCGGATCAAAGAAGGCGTTTCGATATCCCATGCGCCCATGGTTCCGTGTCCCTGCATCATGATCATCCCGTAGGCAGCACCGTCGGTGATGGTGACGGTTTGCCCTGGGAATACTGTCAGTTCCTTCGCCGAATAATCACGCGAACGGTAGCAGATCCATGCATCGTGATAGCCTGCCGCATGCATCTTTTCTACTGGCTCTACCGGTCTCGGCTCCATGTAGTGATTGTCCATCAGATTTGGATTGACGTTGAGATCCCAATCGATCATCTCCACGAGCAGATCGAAGTCACCCCATCGATCTTTTGGGGTAGCATTCCAAAGCAATTCCTCGGGAATAATCGCCTCGTTGACCAGAGACTGGTACATCGCGAAGATATCGGAAGCCTTTTGTGGTTCATAGGTGCACAGCGAACCCGGCGCATGGAGCATGCCCGGAGGAACGTCCCAGCCCGTTCCCGGCTGAAGTCTAAAGGCTTGGGAATAGTTGGTGATCTTGTTGTCGCCTTTTTTGAAATCCTTCAAACACTGGAGAATGGTCTCTTTGCTCGTGCCTGGCGCGATGCCAAAAAAAGTATAAGGGAAATCGCCACCGTGATTGTTCACCTGCGGCGGGAAATAGTAGGCTTCAGGCTTTCCGTTTTGCCCGGTTAGCTTACCGAATTCATCGCTCGGGTGGATATGGTGTGGTAAAGGCCCCATGTTGTCAAAAAACTTGGAGTACATGGGCCAGGATTTGTACTTATCCCAAAGCCTGGAACCAATGATTTCACCACCCAATTCGGCAATGGCATCCTTTAGAAGAAAGAGCTCCGTCTTGCCGCCTTCTTCGTAAGCGATGTGGGACAAGCCTTCGTTCTTGGAAGTGAGGGGACCGTTTTCGGCTGGAGTGGTAGAGGAAAACCAGCGCTCGTCAATGCCTCCCCGCATGCCGCCAAGGGCATAATAGTCATCGGGATGAAGCTTGATTCGTCGCCCCGGTACGCAAAAAGACCTCGGCACCCAAGTAGGCGTCAGTCTCAATATTCCTTCGCCCTGCTCTAGGGCTTTTTTGGCTAAACTCATGGTTATTGGTAATTAGGTTATTGCTTATTCGTTATTTGATTTCTAAAATTCTGATGTTCGACTGTCACTATTTAAAATTCCCAACTTCCTCTCCGGTTAGTACTTCCATCCTAAGATCGTAGGTTCGACTTTCTCCGGGTTCCAACAAAATAAGCGTTCCATTTTCCCGAGCTGCGGCTTGACCGATAGGCGGATGGGTGGCAGGCTCCAGGGCTGTCACGTATTCATTTTTTCCCCAGTGCTGCCAGTTGATCAGCCATGGCAATTGGGCTTTGGAAAAGCTGATTCTAAGGGCCAACCCCAATCCATCGTTGGCATAGCCACAAATCACTTGCTTATTGACATCTGCTTTCGGATCGATAAAAGCGACGTCCTCGCCAAAGCCGGCATGCTCGTCCATCGGCGGCGCACATCGGGTAAACTCATGTTTCCGGTTGAATTCGGTATTGTTGGCATCGGTAGCCTTGGGCTTCTTCTCCCCTTTCCAAACAATCCGAGTTCCGTCGTCGATCAGCGGCCATCCGCAGTTGATGTGGTAGAGGAGCATGTGGGGAGCTGGCGAATTGCCACGGTTAATGACTTGGTCATTGATATGGATCTCAGCAGACCCAATACTACCCGAGATAGTCCTAATCATCTCCAAGCTTGGGCCAAAAGTCGTGGTCTCACGCACTTTGGCTACGATCTCGAAACCAAAATCTCCGGCGAAAATATCCGGCTGCTTGATCGAGACGAGTTCCGCTGGAGAATTGGAGTAGTTTCCGTGAAGTCCTCTGGAGCCATTTTCGTCTTCATTTGGAGGCCCTGCATTGGAAAGCCCGCAAGTGGTTAGAAGCCCTCCCCCAAAAGTTCGCAGCCAATCTATCCCTCTGTTGGCAAAAAGCTGCGGAGCCGTCAGTCCCGCTTGGGAAATCCAAGCAAGGCTGTATTGATTGTGAAATGCATCCAAAATATCCATTCCCCTGTCCAGTACCAGCTTATACCGAAGTCCGGTTCCCGTATTGACCCACGCTATCCTTACTCCCCGACCGGAGCCATTGTCAATGACCGATGTTTCTATGCCACCGAGCTGGTGGGAATTGGATAGTTTATGTTTCCAGTTGCGTGGATCGGACAGGTTCATTTTGGGCTGTGTGGACAAGGTTTAAACCTATAAAAAAGGCCCTCCGAGACTATCCTGCTGTATATGGGTAGCCTGGGAAGCGCGGAGGTAATTTAAAGAAAATGCGTGGCGGGAATATGCCGCTGGTCAAAATATCGGGGAATATTGAACTTGGTCCCACCTGATCTATGTTGGGCGCGACACTTAGCTAGACTTGTAGCTTTCGTTCTCACCTTCACAGCTAGGGAGGCAAAAAAACCAAAAAACTCGAAACCGATTGAAAAACCCTAGAAAGCCGATTTTTACATACATATTTTATATTTATACTTTTTTATAAACCACAATTTGATTTTTTAACATTTTTTTATTCAATTGATCCTAATTTCTAACCCTGTTTATAAAAAATTCAATGCATCGATAATCCTTCAACTTCACTAGATTTCCTATGTCCGAGAAAGTGCTCTACGAAAAAAGGTTGCTGGAAAGGATCAAGAATGACTCAGATGCCGCATTTGAGGAAATCTACAATCGGTATTGGAAGCAACTTTTCAACTTCGGCATGAGGAAACTCAACCAACGCCAGATAGTGGAAGGAATCGTGCAGGAGGTATTTATAGACCTTTGGGTTCGCCGAAAATCCATCAGCATCTACGAATCACTGTCGTCCTACCTACATAGCTCCATCAACTTCAGGATCATCAACCAATACAAATCCAGATCAATCCGGGAGAAATATTTGGATACGCTGAAAGCACGAAGTCCAGATACCTGCATCTCCATAGAGGAGCTGATTCAATTCAAAGATTTAAAACTGACCATCAAGGGGATTATCAAAAAATTCCCAAACCAAAGGCAAAAGGCTTACAAACTTCGATTCAATAAAGGACTGAGCTACAGTGAAATTGCAGATGTCATGGAGATTTCGGTAAGCACAGTCGAGAAGCACCTAATACGCGCCATCAAAGACCTTCGGGTCAGCCTGAGAGAGCTGACATTGGCGAGCGGAATGGCGCTACTTCAAGACCCCCTCTTCTTTTTTCTATAATCAATTTAAAAACACAGAAGAAAAAACACCTCATAGACTCCGTTTTCCGGCTTTTAGAAAAAAAACCATCTTTTTTTCAACTGGCACTGGAGGAAAAAACATTCTCAGTTGACTAAGTAAATGAAAACAGACCAGCTACTACTAATATTTTCCAACTAGTCCCCGAAAACCTGAACAAGCATGCAAAACAGCGAGGACTACTTGGAAGGATTAAAAGAAAGCGAAGAAGTCGCTTTACAGAAAAAAATGTTTGACGCGATCAAGACGGGAATTGAAATCAGGCAGAGGCAGGTGACCAGAAGAAAGAGAATCTGGAAAAAGGCCACGCTTGCCGCCTCTATTTCTCTTGTACTAGTTTCAGTGATTTCGATCTGGGTCTGGACCGGCAGTATTGAGGTGGTTTACCACACCGCGGCTGACGAAATTCTTGAACTTACTCTACCCGATAGCTCCTCGGTCACGCTCAACTCCAATTCGACATTGAGCTACCGGATGAGCAGGCTTTCCGGCTTTGACCGGAAAGTCAGGCTGGAAGGTGAAGCATTCTTTTCCATTCGGAAAGATGGAGAGGGAAACACCTTTGAAGTAAACGAAGGTGGTGATCTCGGAGTGACGGTACTCGGGACCAAATTCAATGTGAAAAGCTCCGGTCTGGTGGAGAAAGTCACCTTGATGGAAGGAAGCGTGCTGCTGGGCTACGAGGGAAAAAACGGAGTCTCCGAACATCTGATGACTCCGGGTGAATGCGCCAAGATGGACCCGAGGGGAAAAAACCTTAATTCGATCCGAGTAGAAAACCCGGAAAGGCTAAGCTCCTGGAGGGACAGGAAGCTGAAAATGGAGAATGAAAATCTCGGAAAGGTATTGGAGACCGTACTCGAGATCTATGACCTTACGCTCGACGATGCAGGCACCTTACAAAGTGGGACAGCTGTATCCGGGAGTCTACCACTCTCTGACCGGCCCGAAGTAGTACTAGAAAACCTCGGAATTCTGTTTGGCACGTCGATCACTTTGAACGGAAGCAAAGTAACAATAGCCCATATAAAACAATCTGAAACAAACTAAACCAGCAAAACAATAGACCAACAGTGATTAAGTAAATACTCCTGTTCTAATGAATCAGGAAAAAGACATAGAGCAAAAATCCCGGATGGGATTTGGAAGAATGATTAGCAGTAAACCCAAAACCTCTCAATCTATCATTCTAACCACTAACCACTTAATCTATGTTCTCAAAATTTACCCGCTGTTTGTTGGTAGTGGGGATGGCTGGAGCGGTCACGCTCCCACCATCCTCCTACGGTCAAACCCCTCAGCAACTGGCCAAAGGGCCTGGCCCCAATGCGGCCCATGACTCCAAAACGCTGGAGTCTGCACTCAGAGATCTGGAAGAGATCTATGCGATATCCATCGCCTATCCGTCTAACTTGGTAACAGGAAGCGCTACTCCAGCGGCAATCAATTCCCAACTTTCGGCCGAAGAAAACCTGAACCGCATCCTCAAGGGTAGCCAATTGCAATACAAAAAAGGCTCTGGCAACTTCTACATGCTGGTAAAAGAAAGCACTTCCCAGCCAAGCGCCAACAGCAAAACCGAATCTATACCCTCGCCTTCCAAGGCAGCAATACAAGCCGAGCGAACCATCGAAGGTATTGTGTTTGACGACACGGAAATGGCCATCCCCGGAGCAAGCGTCTTGATCAAGGATACCAAGATCGGCGTGGTGACAGATTTGGACGGAAGGTTTTCCCTGACCTTTGATGAAAACCTGACCAATCCAGTCCTGGTAGTTTCATTTATCGGGTTTACCACCCAAGAAATCCCAGTCTCCACACAGTCGGAATACAGCATTATCCTCGCCCCTTCGGATCTGGCGCTCAGTGAAGTGGTGATCACTGCCTTTGGTTTGGCTAGGGACAAAAAAGCCCTGGGATATTCAACCCAAAGTGTAAATGGGGATGCCCTCACCCGGGCCCGGGCGGCAAACGTGGCCAACTCCCTCTCCGGTCGTGTAGCCGGGGTGCAGATCACTGGCAACTCCAGTCCTGGCAGCGGGTCTCACATTGTCATCAGGGGATCTTCGTCCGTGGCTGGGAACAACGAACCTCTGATCGTGGTCGACGGAGTACCGCTGGAGCAGAGCTCTTCCAAAAAATATGGCAGCGGCCTATCCGAACTGAACCCCGACAATATCAAGGAGATCAATGTGCTGAAAGGTGCTACCGCAGCTGCACTCTACGGCTCTCGGGCGGCAAACGGCGTGATCATGGTCACCACCAAAAACGGGGAAGGCACCAAAGGCATTGGTCTGGAATTCAACACCAACATGACTTGGGACAATCCTTTGGTCAAGCCAAACTTTCAAAACATCTACGGGGGTGGGGCTGGCTACAGTACCTGGTACGTTGACGGCCGAAACGGATTTGACGCGGAAGGGATACGCGGCACCGCTGGGGTCGATGAAAGCTGGGGAGCTCCAATGGATGGCCGGATGGTGCCTCTTTGGTACTCGGCACCTGAGAAGGTCGCCCTCCTTCCCCAGCCTAACAACTGGGAGGATTTTTGGGAAACGGGCAGCACGCAATCCTATAATGTCGCGCTCTCCGGGGGTAATGAGCTGGGAAGCTTCCGCCTTTCGGTGGGAAAAATGGACCAGACCAGCATCATGCTGAACAATGACTACTGGCGAAACAACTTCAAGCTCAACACTTCCTACAAATTCACTCCCGCGCTGCAGGTGATGGTCAATGCCGAATACATCAAGTCCGGCTCTGACAACAGAAACTTCTCCGGCAGCCAGGACTTCATCTGGGCCCATCGTCATACAGACTATACCAAGCTAAAAAACTGGCGAGACTACTACGACATACAAGCGGCCACCTTCCGCAGCGGAGACTTTTATCCCTACGCCAACTGGCAGCATGAGTACTTCTCAAATCCATTCTTCTATCAGGAAGCCTATACCAATGCCAACGAGAAAGATCGCCTAGTCGGCAACATCGCACTCAGCTATGACATCAGCGAGCACTTCAGCGTCATGTTGCGCAGTGGTACGGACTTTTGGTCCGATTTGCGAGAAAACGTTACGGGGGTTGAGTTCACAAAAAACAATGTCAGAAGGTTGGGTTCCTATCAGGAGATAGCGCTCAGAAGCCAAGAAACGAACAATGATCTGATCCTAACCTTTGACAAAGACATTTCCCAAACTTTCTCCATGAAACTCCAGGCTGGAGCTATCAACCGCACAAACAACTACAAAAGAACCCAAGTAAACGTCGGCGAATTGACCATCGACGGTCTTTACAACCTAGGCAATTATGCGAGTCCGACCACGCCGTCAAGCGAGACCAGTGAGCAAGTGGTGAACAGCGTCTTTGGCTCGGCACAACTGGGTTATAAAAACGTGCTGTTCCTAGACCTTACGGGCAGAAATGATTGGTCTAGCACCCTGCCTGTGGACAACAATTCCTTTTTCTATCCTTCCGTTGCCCTTAGCGCGGTATTGACGGACATGTTTAATGTTTCATCCAACGTCCTCTCCTTTGCGAAAGTCAGGGCGAGCTTGGCCCAAGTTGGAAACGACGCCGACCCCTACATGCTCAACCAAGTGTACACCTCGATGGGACTCTGGGCTGGCACTACCCCGACCTACACGGAGTCCAAGGAAATCGCAAACCGCAACCTAAAGCCGGAAATCACGACGGGAAAAGAGCTGGGATTGGACGTACGTTTCTTCCAAGGAAGATTGGGACTGGACATGACCTACTACCACCAATCCACGATCAACCAGATCCTAGCGGTATCCATCTCCACTGCCTCGGGCTACAGCAGCCAGATCTTGAATGCTGGTGAGATTACCAACCAAGGGATAGAAGTGATGCTCAACGCCCGACCCGTAGTACTTCCGTCGGGATTCTCTTGGGATCTCTCTCTGAACTTTGCGAGAAATCGAAACAAGGTCGTAGAGCTGGCCGAAGGCTTGGAAAACTACATTTTGGGCACGCAGAACAGCTTGACTTCGGAAGCGCGCGTAGGTCAGCCCTACGGTACACTTTACGGCCGTCGCTATCTACGCAGCCCAGAGGGTGAGTTGATCTACAACAATGGCCTTCCCATCCTCGAAGAGGGAACCCATGCGCTAGGCAACATCCAGCCGGACTGGATCGGTGGGCTTTCCAACTCGTTCAGTTTTAAAGGATTCACACTGTCTACTTTGATAGACGTAAAGATGGGAGGCGATATCTTTGACGTGGGTACTGGCTTGGCAAGGAAAACCGGCCAATACGCAGAGACCGCAGCTGGTCGCGAAGAAGGAATTATCGGAAAAGGAGTCATGAATATTGGCACCGCTGAGGATCCAGTCTACGCTCCAAATGACGTGATCGTCAATGCAACCACCTTCTGGAACGCACAAAATCCACGGACCTACCACGAAGCCGGAATATTTGACGGCACCTATGTCAAGCTGAGAGAACTGACCTTTGGCTACAGCTTCCCCGAAAACTTTCTTCGAAACAATTTTATCCAGTCGATGAATCTCACTTTCGTCGCAAGAAACCTAGCGATTCTCTATAAAAACCACCCCCACATGGACCCAGAGGTGGACAATAAAGGAGGCAACGCCCAAGGCTTCGCCTATGGGGAAATGCCCAGTACCCGAAATATGGGTTTCAACCTGAACATCACTTTCTGATCAGCCAAACCTAAACTCCATCTGTCATGAAAAAAACTTATATAAAGTCACTCTCGGCACTCTTCATCGTATTGGCGGCTTGGACAGCGCAGTCCTGCACCGGCGAGTTTGAAGAAATGAACACCGACCCCAACAACCCGGTAGAGATCGCCCCGGCTTTGCTCCTCCCCAATGCCATCCAGACCGTGGTGGATAGATACTGGGGTCACAGCACCAGATACGAACGGCTGAACATCGATGCGGCGATGTGCTGGATACAACATCTCTCCAGAAACATCTACATCAACGCGGAAGGCGACAGCTATGAAATTCCCCTGACCGTCTCCTCCGGCACCTGGAACCGAATTTATACCGAATCCCTAGTCAATTTTGAGCGGATCAAAAGCCTCTCAGCTCCAGATGCTGCCTACGCAAACTCAAACTATGTAGGAGTGGCCCTGGTGATGAAGGCCTTCGCTTTCTCTTACCTCACTGATGTTTTTGGACCAATTCCCTATTCCGAAGCATTGCAGGGAACCGCTGAAGTCAGCGTCAACTCTCCAAAATATGATTCTATGGAGGAGATCTATGCAGGCTTACTAGCTGACCTTGAAGAGGCCAATACCAATCTGGTCGTCGGCGGTGCACCCATCAGCGGGGACATCTTGTTCAATGGAGACATCATGCGATGGAAGAAGTTTGCCAACTCGCTGGCGCTTAGAATCGCAAATCGCCAAGCGGCCAAGAAACCGTCAGAATCCAGGGCAATCATGGCCAAGATTATTGCCGACCCTTCCACATATCCCGTGTTTACCAGTCAGTCGGAGGCCGCCCATCTCCAGCACTTTGACGTGATCGGTAGCAGAAACAAGATGTTTGATGTGTTTTCGACCCGGTCCGACTGGAATGTCAGCTCAACACTCATCGACAAGCTCCTTGCTTTGGATGACGAGCGCGTCACTATCTACGCCCAGCCTCTTGCCGATGGCAGCTACGTAGGACTTCCCAATGGGCTCACCGATGCCGCGGCGGGAACATTCAACGCCTCCCGCATTGGTACCAAATACCTGAGCCCGGTTGCGCCAAGCCTGCTCATGACCTATCCAGAGCTGCTCTTTATCAAGGCGGAAGCGGCCTTTGACGGAGACATAGACGGGGATGCGGCGGTGCTGTTGGAAGAGGCTATTGAAGCCAGCTTTGAGCAGCATGGCCTAACCATGCCTGCCGACTACATGAGCCGTATCGGCGTCGTGTCCAAGGAAGCTATCATGACGCAAAAGTGGCTGGCGCTCTTTGGACAGGGAGTAGAAGCTTGGGTTGAGTACCGAAGAACGGGTTTTCCAGTGATGCCTCCTCCGCACCCCAGTGCCGTGTTTTCCAACGATGGCGTTTTGCCCACCCGAATCGAATACCCTACCTCCGAATACTCTCTCAATGAGACCAATCTCAACGAAGGCATCAGCAAGCTCGGCGGTCCCGACAACATGAGAACTCCACTTTGGTGGGTCGAATAATTCAGTTTCCACGCTCAATAAGAAAAACCATGAACAAATTCATAAGAAATATCTCCCTGATCCTCGCACTATCCCTGCTGCTGTTTTCACAGGCTTGTGTGGAAACTGAAGATCTGGTCACTCCCAACGTTGCCGCTCCGGTTTTGATCCTCCTGGAGGGAACCAGTTTCCCTGCCACATCCACGGTTTCGGTCAACTCAAAGACTTTAGAACTGGACAAAACCAATATCCTAGACCATAACCTGGGAATTGACTCCATACCTGTCCCCAACATTGCACTGGACGTCTACGTGGCGAGCACCCGCAAAGTCGCGTCCCTTACCACCAATGCGGAAGGGAATGCGGAACTCGTCATCAGCTGGGCCGACCTTGGCATAGAGGCCCCAACAAGCGGAACGCAGGTAAGGCTGGAGTTTGCGGGCACGCATAAATCAATCGCGTTCAGAAAATACCACACGGTTAGAGTTCAATAAAATCCTCAACAATCACTTTTACTCAAATTCAATCATCATGAAACAACCAATCAGCAGACGAAACTGGCTCAAATCAAGCTTGATGGCCATGGGTACCATGAGCTTGGCACCTTCCATCGCCTTCGCCGCCAAGGAAAACCTCCATGCTTACCAACCCGAAAGCCGGCTGAAGGAATATCTTCCGGCTTTCAACTACGATGAGGCAAGGATCATTGCGAAGCTCAATGCCAATGAAAATCCCTACGGTCCTTCTCCAAAAGTGATTCAGGCGATCTCCAACTCGGTTTCCCTAGGAAATCGCTACGGGCATGGCGACGCCGCCACACTGATCAAGATGATCGCGGAGAAAGAAGGCGTGACCCCTGACCATATCATGATGGGACCAGGCTCTTCCGATCTACTGGAGAAAACCGCATTTGTGCAATTCCGCAACGGGGGAAATATCGTATCGGCTGACCCCGCATACATGTCCATCATGAACACTGCCCAGTCTATGGGAGCGTCTTGGAAGCCTACTCCTCTCACTGCCGATTATCAGCATGACTTGGACGCGATGGCCAAAGAAGTGGATTCGGACACCAAGTTGGTGTACATCTGCAATCCCAACAATCCGACTGGCTCCATCACCGACGCGGCTAAGTTGAAAGCTTTTTGCTCCAAGACTTCCGAAAAAGTACCCGTATTTGTCGACGAGGCATACTTGGAGTTTTTGGACAATCCTGAAGCCAATACCATGGTCGGTCTGGTCGCGGAGGGCAAAGACGTGATTGTCGCCCGTACTTTCTCCAAAATCCATGGAATGGCGGGACTGAGAATCGGCTATATCGTAGCCCAACCGGAGCGAATCGAGACCATCACTTCCCTAGTGAGAAGCACCATGGGACTCTGTGTGACCTCTCTCAAAGGCGCCATTGCAAGCATGAACGAGCAGGAGTTTTTGGCGAATTGCAGGAAACTAAACACCGAATGCCGGGAATACACCGCTTCCGAGATTGGCGCTTTAGGCTACAATATTATCCCGTCCAGCACCTCCTTCATGATCTTTCCCATAGCCATGGAGGGACAGCCTTTTATGAAGGGCATGTATGATGGCGGCGTGGGCATCCGAGTCTTCAAGATCGATGACAAACCTTGGTGCCGGGTGAGCATGGGCACTATGGATGAGATGCACCAGTTCGTCGAAACTTTCAAGAAAATTACCGCCTAATACCTTCTTTTCCCATGAGTATAGCTTTGGAAAAAACCCTTTCCCTTATCCTCCTGATTGGAATCGGAGTCCTACTCCAGCAAAAATTCCAATCGGAGGATCAAAAAAAAGGACTGAAAACCCTTATTCTGACTCTTGCTTTACCAGCTATGATTTTTGTCGCCTTGATGAAGATCGAAATCAATCCGGATCTCCTTTTCCTTCCGGTTTTGGCTTTGGGATTCAATCTGGTGATGATGTACCTCACCCGGTTTTCCATGCCGGCTTTTGGGATAAAGAAGGATTCGGCGGAGATGCGCACTCTGGCACTGTTGGTGCCTTCTTTGGCGCCGGGATTGACCTGTTTTCCCTTTATCGCCCAATACTTGGGCGATGATCTGTTGGCATGGGCAGCATTGGCGGATATCGGAAACAAGATTTTCGTGCTCATCCTAGCATATATGCTTGCGATGTCCTGGTACTACAAAACTCAGCAGCTCCCGTCCAGATCCAATCGACAAAAGATCAAAGAGTTGCTTTTAGCCATGCTCGGCGAGCCAATCAATGTGGTGATCCTGGCGGCTATCGTTTTGTTGAGTCTTGGACTACATATGGACGATCTGCCGGGCTTTCTCTCCGCTTCGATCCTGATGCTGAAAGACGTGATGACTCCACTGGTGCTGTTGTTTATTGGAATAGCGGTGATGTTTAAATGGAGCCAGATCAAAACCATCTTTTCGCTGCTGATCTTCAGAGCGGGTTTTACCTTTCTGCTGAGCGGGCTATTTCTTTGGTTGGTGCCGGGCTTGCCTTTTGCATCTGCGTTGCTCGTGGTGGTATTCCCCCAGAGTGCCGTAAGCTTCTGGCCATTTGCACACATGTCTGCCATACGGAAAATGGAAATCAACAACGGCAGTAAAAAGAGCACCTTCGATTTGGATCTTGGCATCAACGTATTAGCCGTCTCCATGCCCCTGAGTACCCTGATGATTTTGGGAGTATTCACATCGGGAAATCTCTGGGTGGTGCCTACCAATGTCCTGATCCTCGGCGCAAGCTTGGTCGGCCTTTCGCTCGCCCCAACTGCATTTAAGCTGTTGGCTTTGAACAGAAAGGATCTGGTACCTGAAGAAGAAAGCAGCTACAGGGATCTCGAATTTCGGAAAATGGAAAAGTAACTGAGCCACCACTTCCTCCAGCTGGAAAGGCTAAGAACAAAAAGAGGCCGTTTCTCGATGAAACGGCCTCATTGCTTTTTGTGAAACCAAAGCGTTACAGCTTTTTCAATTCAATATTCTTAAACATGACTTTCATTGGAGGGCCCACGTGCATCTGCATGCCCATAAGTCCCTTCATCATCCTGTTTTTGGCATCCTCGTCAGTGACTTCACTCATTAGGGTACCGTTGACATAGTGCTTCAGTACATTACCCCTGGCGACGATGTGAATGGAATTCCAATCCCCGCTTTTGATCAGTTTTCCCAATTCTGCACGGTCACCAAGCTCTTCCACGAGGTTGAGACCTTTCCATGCATTTCTTTCCACAAAGCCCCTCAACTCCGTGATGGAATCAGGCTGGGAAGTAATCCTGGTCTTTTGGCCACGATAGGCCAAGGTAGTCCGCTTTCTTTCCTCGTAGTTTTGGCCCGTATAGCGATTGCCTCCGTCGATGTCCGCCTGATAGCCTCTCAGCGCATAGGGTACTTCGGTAAAAAGGTCACTGCGGTACTGAACTCCAGAATTCCCGGTTTCGGATATCCAATAGTCCATCTTCAGCTCAAAATCCCCGAGCTCTCCCCCTTCCCAAATGATAAAGGTATTGGACTTAAGAGGATTTTCGGCTGTGGTCTCTCCGTGAATCGCACCGTCTTTAACGCTCCAATAGTCACTGTTATAATCCCATCCCTCCAGTGTCTTTCCATCAAAGATGGGCTTGAATTCGGACTGCTCACCCACAGTGTTACGCGGTTTCCCATCGGGAGTTTGGAAGATCAAAGCCGCCGTAGCCAAGGCGGCTACGGCAAGCGTTGTTTTATATTTGAAAGACCAAATCATTCTTGTCCTGCGGTTTGGGTTTTGTAAACGGCATGATCAGGATTTCCGCCTGAGATCAGATAAGCCATCAGATCCTTCAATTCTTCCGGATTCAGTCGATTGATGAGACCTGGCATCATAACAGACACCTCTGCATTCTTTTTCAGCACTACGGTATTTTTCGGCACTGTCTTGATCACGTCTGGAGCAAAAGGATTCTGGGAGATGTAATAGTTCTGATCATCCTCATCATTCAGCTTGCCCACAATGGATCCGCCTTCTTTCAACTCCAACACAGTCGCATGGTACTGATCGGATATCGTTTCACTCGGATCGATGGTAGCCACCAGAATGTCCCTTGGGGAGAATCTGGTGCCAAGTTGGGTCAAGTCAGGACCGATAAATCCGCCTTCACCCTGGATGGTGTGGCAAGATTGGCAAAGTACGGCGCTGAACATGGCTTTTCCTTTCACAAGATCTCGTCCGGCGAGATTCTGCACTACCGAATCTGCCTGGTCCACCGTCCATCTTCTACCCGGACCTTCAGGCTGTATGCCTGTATTGACGATGTCATTACCGCTGGAGGTAAGCAATTTTCCTCCAGACATTTCGTCGTATTTGGCAAACTCCGCCTCAGCCACGTGGCTCAAAGCCATCTTTCTTGCGCGATCGATGAAGCCCACATAGCTTCGACCACCCTTATAGGCTGTGAGCGCATTGTTGATCCATTTGAAGTATTCCTCGCGCTGGGCAGGCGTCCATCCTTTGTCTGCTCCACCCAAGACCGTCGCGTAGAAAGTGGCCTGGGCTGGCGGAATGTTAGCCAACATATTGGCGATATCCATTCCATATTGGGGATTTCTGAAAATCAAGTCAGAGGACGCGGTAAAGGTCTTCTGATAGTTTTCGTCATCCTTTGCATTTTTGAGCAACGCCAAGGTTTTCTCGACCGCAGACGGAGCATCCAAATGAACCAGCAGGATGCTCAGTGAGCGATTAAGCATATTTTCGTTGGCTGGATAATGCGGATCCAAGTACTCCACCAGCTTTGCCTTAACAGGTTCTGCCCCTTTGTCGTGACGGTAGAGAATCACTTCGATCGTGCGGAGCAAGTCCTGCTGATCCTTGGCAGAAAGCGCTTTATAGTCGATCTGCATCAAGCTATTCAACATCGCAGCTGCGTCTGCATCGGTGGCATGATGGGCCAAAGCCAAATTTGCGTGGATTTTTTTGACAGGGTCGGTTTCAGCAATTGCTTTGTCTTTCCAAGTAGCTACAGGCTGATGTTCTAGTACGATTCGGGCCGCATACTGCACGTAGCGGTCCTTGTTGTTCAGCTGCGCCCAGGCTTTTTCTAATCCTTCCGCAGGGGCCCCTTCATAGTGATATTTCTCCAACTCTCTTCTCGTGATCGCTTCCTGAGGCAAATCAGCTTCGGTCATCGGGGTGTAGGAATCCAAGTCTCCTTTGTAGGTAACCCGATAAAGATCTGACTCCAACCTACGGCCTCCGGTAGCAAAATACATTGCTCCATCTGGTCCAATCACTCCGTCTGTCAAAGGCAGTGGAGATCCGGAAATGAATTCCTCGGAACTAGCCTCATAGCTGGCGCCGGAAGGAGTAAAATGGGTTGCGTAGATGATCCCAAAACTCCAATCAAAGGTGTATAGCGCCTTCTTGTATTTGCTGGGGAATTTCGCATCATACGCAAACATCGCGTTCGTTGGCGAGCCCTGCCCCAAATTCATAATCGCCGGCAGGTTATCTGGATAGACCGGAGACCATTTCGAGTTACCGGTTCTCCAGCCAAACTCAGAACCGCTGGTCACATGATTGATTCGGGTAGGGCGATACCAAGGCATCCCGAAGTCCCACTCCATATCCGCGTCGTAGGCAAAGATGTCGCCGACTTCATTGTAATCAAAATCAAAGGCATTTCGAAAACCTGCTCCGATGAGTTCCCACTCGGTGCCGTCGGGGTTTATCTTGGCCAACCAGCCGCCCGGTGCCATTCTGCTATTGGCATGCCCTCTTGGATCTTTGATCAGTGGGAAGAGATTATCCTCGTCCCAAACCCGTGGCAGGCGGTACGCATCCATTTCAGGTACATCGACATGGTTACCGGCGATCAGGTAGATGCTTTTACCATCGGGAGTGACTTTCATGCTATGTGGGCCGTGCTCTCCTTGTTGTCCCTTGAGTTCACGGATTTGGGTGACGGATTCAAACTGATCGTCGCCATCCAAATCCTGAATCCGATACAGGCCTGTCGGCTGGCTGAAGGTCTCGTTTGGATTGTGGTTAACCATCACATACAGTGAATTAAACGCATAGAGCAATCCCTGCGCATAGCCCATTCCTACCTGAGGTTCGGCTACGTTTCCCACGATGAGCTTCTCTACCTTGGGCTTGACGGTGGAGTCCGAACCCACGGGGGGCAGCTCCAGTCGGTAGAGGAAGCCATATTGATCCGATGCGATCATACGACCCTTGTCATCAAAGGTCATCGCTACCCAGGATCCCTGATCATTTTCGCCTGGACTGTATAGTAGCTCTGCCACAAACCCGTCTGGGAGCTTGAGCTTGTCTATCTTGGGGTTGCCGGTAAGCTTCCGGCCAGACTCTTCTTCTTTCTTGGAGCAGGCAAATGAAATCGCCATTATCCCCACAATGAAGAAAAGACTCTTAATTGATCTTCTGTTGAGCATATTTTTTTGGGATTATTGAAGTGCTGGTAGAGAATATTTCGTATAGTCCAAGTTGGAAAATATTTCAGGAGGCCGAAAGCCATTCAAGCAAGCTATTTACTTCCTGTCATTTATTCAACTGTCCTGCTATTTCGGCTATAGAAGAAAATAACCCAACATCGATACTCTTACTATGGAGAGCGGATGTCGGGCTATTTGAATTGAAGAAAACCAACTTAGAAATAAGGACTCAAATCAGACTCAGCTGCCGGATAGGGATAGAATTTATCTAGATTAGTAAACACATTAGGTCTAGGCTCTGCACGGGGTGGATAGTAGTAAGCGGCAGGGTCTGCCACGATCCGTTGACCTAATGGGACAATAATCTCCTGAATTCGGTCCGTACGCTGAATATCAAACCATCTTTTGTTTTCAAAGGCCAGCTCCACCCTTCTTTCCTTAAAGATCGCCTCTCTCATATCTGCTTGGCCTGTAGCAGTCGTTGCTGCGAGTCCCGCCCTTGTGCGAACCTGATTCAGGTACCCAGCCGCTTCGGAGGTCTTACCTTGCTCATTCAGGATCTCGGCCATGAAGAGTAGCACTTCGGCGTAGCGGTAGATATGGAAATTCGTACCGGTATTGCCATGCTGTGAGTGTTTCTTGGCGAATTTCTTGATATAAGGATAATTTTTGTCTATTCGCTCACTGCTTGATAAAAATACCCATGCAATCGATGCGTCTTTTCTTGTATCTCCGTCTTCATAGGCAGCGATGATATCCGGTGTTGGGATGTTGTTCCCTTCTCCATCTAGGCTTTGTGTATTGCTTGTGCCGGTGATAGGCTTGAGCTCTGCAGCCAATAGAGGTCTTGGCATCATTCTATAGATTATGTCGTTTTGGAATCCCGCCGCTCCTTCGAGATACTGCACTTCAAAGATTGACTCCGCATTGTTTTTATTGGATGCATTATCTGAAAAGGCCATCTCGTAACTTCCCATCAGCGAATATTCCCCGCTGCTGATCACGGGAGCAAGGATTTGCTCTGCCTCCGCCCATTGCTTACGGTTGATGTAAACGTTGGCGAGAAGTGTTCTTGCCGCTCCTTCGGTAGCACGACCGAACTGCTGCGCGGACCGCTTAGGGAGCAAAGGAACCGCCTCAACCAAATCTTTGATGATCTGGGCATAGACTTCATCTTCAGTGGAAAGGGGTAAGGCCGCCGCATCCCGTCCCGGCACAGGAGTCAGGTGAAGCGGAACACTGCCCCAGTATCTGGCCAGCTCGAAATAGGCATAGGCTCTTAAGAACAGGGCCTGTCCCCTCACGTTTGCCTTTGCCGCTGCATCAAATTCCACCCCATCGATCAATGCGAGGACTTGGTTGGTCCGGGCGATAATGAGATAATCCTGTCTCCATTGGTTAAGGAGATGGGTATTAGGGTTAGTACCGTTAGAAACCAAGACGGAAAAGTCCGCCAAGTCCTCCTGCGGATCCACCGCCCCGAAGTTAGGATTTCGGCCGTAGTAGGTATTGTCCGAGTGCATCTCGCTAAGCAGCCAGGATCGCTCTGTAGTGATAGCCCGAAGCGGTGCATAGGCAGCGTTCACAGCCTGTTCAAAATCCGTCTGGGTTTTAAAAAAGGTATTAGAGGTCAGCTCGGTTTCCGGAATTACAGTCAGAAAATCCTCACAGCTGGTCAACAAGACACTCGCCATGGATAATGCTATGATATATTTTTTCATTGTTAATGTCATTTTGGGGATGAAAGGCCTAGGATCAGAAGTTGATGTTTGCTCCGAATGTTATCGTACGCGGAACCGGATAGGCTGACAGGTCGACCCCAGGGCTCAGGTTACCGCCGTCACCTTGCCCATTATCCTGCATACTGACCTCAGGATTTGATCCTCCCCAATACTTGGTAAACACCCACATATTCTGCCCAGAGGCATAAATCCTCGCTGATTTGATAGACTTGCCCAGATTCTTGAATGAATATCCAACTGTAATATTTCGGATTGTAAAATAGGAAGCGTCCCACACGAAATTGCTGTTGTTCCAGTCACGCTCCACGCCAGTCACGTTGCCTCCCCCCACAGTGGTGCCAAAGATTCCTTCCCCTGGATCTTCTGGCGATCTAAATCTGTCGGTCGCCTTTCTCACCATATTAAAGACCCCATCAAGATTAGCTGTACTGTAAAGGTGTCTCATGTATAGCTGGTTACCTTGGGATCCGGATGCTGTAATGCTGGCATCGAAATTTTTGAAGGTGAAATTATTGACAATACCGTAGACAAAATCGGGGAAAGGATTTCCAATGATTGCCCGGTCATCGTTGTCACCACCATAGGTGATCACACCATCACCATTCACATCCTTCAACTTGATACTACCCACGGTAGATCGGCCGGGAATGATTGGAGAATTGGCAAGATCTTCGGCGTTCATGTAGTTACCCTCTTTCACCATGCCGTAGAATTGCCCAAATGGCTTTCCAACCTGAGTGATGTGGTAAGATCCATAGACCCGGTCAATGCCATCCGCAAGTGAAATCACTTCATTTCTGTTGAAAGAAATATTGGCATTAACGTTCCATCGCAAGGATTCGGTATTGACAGCGATTGCGTTTACGGCAAATTCATGGCCCCAAAACTTGATTTCGCCGATGTTGTCATTGAAGTTGGTGAATCCTGCTTCCTGGGGGATTTGAACCGCATAGAGCAGGTTGGTGGTATTTTTTGTATAGAAGTCATACACAAAGGATAGTCTGTCGTCCCATAGGCCGATGTCCAAGCCGAGATCAAATTGGGCAGTGGTTTCCCAGCCTAGGTTCGGATTGTTTAAGGAGAGTACAGATGCTCCTGGTACAACGGTTTCACCGAATACAGAATTGACAGTGACACCATTCAAAGCGTTTCCTACTCGAGCATACTGGGTATAGTTACCAATGTTGTTGTTACCGGTGATCCCGTAGCTGGCTCTCAATTTAGTGAAAGAGATTGTCGAGTTGGTGTTCAAAAACTCCTCGTCAGACAGCACCCACCCGACCGATGTGGAGGGGAAAACGCCCCAACGGTTATCCGCTCCGAACCGGGAAGAACCGTCACCCCGTACTGCGGCGGTGAAAAGATATTTTCCTTTGTAGTTATAGGTCAATCTGGAGAATAGAGAAGTCAAAGTCCATTCCTCAACCCCCGAGTTAGTCCCCCCCCGATTTATGTTGATCGCTCCCTGAATGGTTGGAATCCGATCATCCGCATAGGTATCGGCTTGGATACGTGTACGGTCGTCTCTGTATTGTTGATTGGAAAAGCCTACCAACGCTTCGAAATTGTGATCGTTTACACTTTTGCTATAGGTTGCAATATTCTCATTCAACCAAGACAATCTTTGGTAATTTTCACGGATAGACACTGCGACCGTTGGAATGGCCACGTTTATGTTAGCGGTAGCCGTTGAGGGGTTAAACCAGAAATAATTGGAATTCCTGATTTCGGTGTTGAAGCTTGACTGGAGAGAGAGGCCTTTGATTGGTTTCCAAGAGACGAAGGCATTGGAAAGCACGTTCATCTGTTTAGTCTCATTGGTGATCTCTTCCGCTGATCTTACCCAGTTTGGATAAGCGTAGATATTGCCCGTGTTGGCCGGGAATTGATTGAAATAGGTCAATTCGCCATTTGCGTCATAGATTGGCATGATCGGCCAAGTATGCAGGGCATTGAACAGAATTCCCGTACCCCGGGTGCCGTCGGTGCGTGGAGTATTATCGATGACATAGTTTGGCGCAACGTTGAATCCGATGTTCACTTTGTCGGAGACCTGATAATCGGTATTCATTCTAAGAGAGAATCTTCTATAATCTGAATTAACCACCACACCATCCTGGGTAAACACACCAGCAACTACTGCGGTATTAACGCGTTCCTTATTGGAAGTCAGTGTTAAGTTGTAGGAAGAAATCGGTGCTGTCTGCAGCATGGCATCGTACCAGTCGTTATTTTGGTCTCGATATTGAGCCGGATTCTGAAACACCTCTGGTACCGGCTGTCCTGCATCCTCGTAGGATTCCTTTTTGAACGTGGCAAATTCTTCTGCGTTCATCATCTCTAAGCGACCCTCCATAGGCACTTTTTGAAAACCGGTGAATACGTTAAGACCTACGTTGGTCTGGCCTGCTTTGCCTCTTTTAGTAGTGATCAGGATGACACCATTTGCCGCGCGGGAACCATATAGAGAGGTTGAAGCAGCATCTTTCAAGATTGTCAAGTCTTCAATCTCATCCGGATTGATCTGGTTGATATCCCCAGTGATGGGAAATCCGTCCACCACGTAGAGTGGCTGACTACCGCCGGATACAGACAGTTGACCCCGGATACGGACGTTCATCCCTTGACCGGGCTTACCGGTAGTCTGGTTGATCTGAACCCCCGCGAGTCGCCCTTGGAGCTTCTGCGCAACAGAGGACACGGGCATATCCTGCAATTCTTTGCCTGACACCGACTGGATTGCCCCGGTTACTTCCTTCTTGATCTGGCTGCCGTAGCCCACGACCACGACTTCGGAAAGATCGGAGGTGGAAAGATCCAATGTGACGTCGATTGTCGTCTGCCCTCCGACCACGGCTACCTCTTTAGTAGTGTAGCCAACAAAACTCACCACCAAGATTTCTCCTGGTGCGGCGTCGATATTGTAATTCCCGTCTATATCAGTGACGGTGCCTCTTTGGGTCCCTTTTACCAAGACCAATGCCCCCGGCACCGGCTCTCCTTCGGATGTGACGACACCCCGGATAGACTGGGACTGCCCAAAACTCGTGACACTTATGCATAACATAAGCAGTAAAAATCCGATGAACCGGATTTTCACGATAGATAGATAATGGTTTTTCATATTGACGGGTTTTGTTAATTGAATAAAATCAACTCAATTACACTATATATAAATAGGTTCCTGTCCTGCCCAATCCTGAAAAAAAGCCTAAAAACCAACTATTTACCACAGGACACAGCAGGACAGATCATCGAAAGATTCCGATTTGATTCTTTATCTAGTATCGAGAAAACCAAGCGAATACATGACGGCCAAATTTGACGCGTAGTACTTGCTTCCTTTTAGAACGGCAAAATCTCCACGTGCTACTCTCCCACAAAATCTTAAAAAGAAGCTCCCCGTCAAGTGAATGTTTCTAAAACATGAAATTTCACCGCAACCACCGCGAAATACCTAAAAATCAAGTATAATATAGGTATTATTATATCTGATATTTTTTTTATTATGTTTTTGAATATTAATAATTATATATACTAACAAATAATTAACACTATCCTGTCTACATTGAACGCTAGAATCTCATTTTTTCAGGATTCTACAGGACACATTCCCGATCGACGTCCACCTAACTTGTTGATACAACAAACCCAACTTACATGTCAAAGTATCTTCATTATAAAAGAAAGTTAGCGACTAGCATTCTGTTAGCGTTACTATTAATCGGCACGATAGCCTATGGACAAAACTTGCCTGTAAAAGGAATCGTAAGGGAAGCTGGCTCCGATACTCCGATCCCAGGAGCATTGGTAATTGTAAAAGGAACTCAAAGGGGAACGGTCACCGAAAACAACGGCTCATTCAGCATAGAAGCGAGCTTGAACGAAACTCTGGTGGTGAGTTTTATTGGATATTCTACCACTGAATATGTCATAAGCGACCTTTCCAATACGATAGAAATAAATCTACCCGTTGACGAAGCAGAGCTTGACGAAATAGTTGTGGTAGGATACGGTACCCAAAAGAAGTCGGATTTGACGGGTGCGGTGGGATCGGTCAGCGAGGAGAGCCTGAAAGATCGTCCATCTCCCAACCTGTCCAACGCCCTCTCGGGCAAAGTGCAAGGGGTAAATGTTTCCATTAACTCTGGACGTCCAGGTGGCCGAGCCAATATCCGCATTCGAGGGAATACTTCAGTCAGCATTGCCAACGACCCGCTCTACGTGATCGACGGGGTAATCATGCATTCAGCTGGCCTGGCAAACGGGAGCACGCCTATAGACTATATCAATCCCAATGACATTGCCTCCGTCGAGATTCTCAAAGATGCGTCCGCTACAGCCATCTATGGTGCCCGCGGCGCCAATGGAGTCATCCTCGTCTCCACCAAGCGGGGAAGTCAATCTGGCGGAACTATCGCTTACGAAGGAAACTACAGCATCGGCGTCCTTCCCAAAAAAATCCCCCTGTTAAATTCTGAAGAATTTCTGGCCATGGAAGACCTGGCTTACCAAAACGCCCAAAAGTATGATCCGAATGGATGGAGAAACGGAATCTATAAAGACCCGGCGCTGAAGCGCACCGACCCTAGGCTATTCGATGCAAACGGCCAACCGATCTACGACACAGACTGGCAGGACGAATCCTTTAAACCTGCCTTTACCCAGAGCCACCAGCTCAATTTCACTTCGGGAAATATAGACGACAACTTTGGCGTGTACTTGGGCTATAGGGATGAGGACGGACTAATGGCCAACTCTTGGATGAAGCGCTATTCGGCTAGATTTGTTTTTGACAGCAAAATAAAGGATTGGATCAAAGTAGGTGGGGTACTAAGCTACAACGACCAGAAGGAAAGCCAGGTAGATCCCCTTGGAAACGGGGGTATCATCGCCATGCGCCAAGTGCTCGAAGCTCTCCCCATCATCCCGGTGAAATACCCCGATGGAAGCTGGGCTGGCAATGCCGATTATCCGGGCATGGAAGGAGGAGACAACCCCATACAAGTTTCGGAGGAAAGAATCTACCTGGTCAACACACAAACAGTACTGGGGAACGTCTATGCGAACCTATATCTGGCCAAAGGATTGGAATTCAGGTCAAACTTATCCGTCAACATCGTAAACCAGCGGGTGGACTACTACGGTGGTAGAGAGCTCGACTACATATCAAAAAACCAAGGTGGGGACGCATCGATCTTTAATGACCGCCTTAACTCTTGGCAGTTTGAAAACTACCTCACCTATATCAAAGAATTTAACCAAAACCATGCGATTAATGCCATGGCCGGTATCGCATGGCAGCACGTGGACAGATTCAACTCCACAGCCAGGGCGCAGAATTTCCAGGACGATTACTTTACTTTCAACAATCTGGGAGCTGGAGCAGTGGCTGTCCAACCGGGCTCAGGTACGGTTGCTTATGGGCTAAATTCCTATTTTTCCAGGATCAACTACACCCTACGTGACAAGTACCTCTTCACCTTCACCGGCCGCGTGGATGGCTCGTCCAAATTTGGAGAATCCAACCGATACGCCTTTTTCCCTTCAGCCGCATTTGCTTGGCGAGCTTCTGACGAAAACTTCTTGAGCTCCAGCAACCTGATCTCAAACCTGAAACTACGTGCAAGTGTGGGCCAGACAGGAAACTCCGAAGTAACGGCTTATCAAGCGCTGGCCGGAATGGGCAATTATTCCGTGATATTCAACGATCAGCGACAGATAGGTATAGGCGTGAGCCGCCTTGCCAATCCCGACTTGAAATGGGAAGTCACCTCTCAGGTGGATTTCGGAGCGGAAATCGGCTTTCTCCAAAACAGACTGATGTTTGAATTGGACCTTTACCGCAAAGTCACCGACGACATGCTTCTGAGCGCGCCAGTGCCTTCCAGCAGTGGCTATACCGTCGTAAGCAAAAACGTGGGCAGCATGGAAAACAAGGGGATCGAATTTGGGCTGAATACTGTCAACGTCGAAAAAAGCGACTTCTCCTGGACGACCAACTTCAACCTGTCGATCAACAAAAACAAGGTCAAAGCCCTGACCGGAGGAGCGGACATTTTCTTGGGATCCACCATCGTCAGGGAAGGCGAACCAGTGGGATCCTTTTTTGGCTTTGTCCATGAAGGCACTTGGAACACCGAGGAGGAAACCGTAGCGGCATCCTACAATAAGCGACCTGGCGACATCAAATACAAGGATGTCAATGAAGACGGGGTGATCAACGACTCCGACCGGGTGATCATCGGCAAGGGTATCCCCGACGGTTTTGGCACCTTTGCCAACACGTTTAGCTTCAAAAACTTTGAACTGCTTGTGGACATCCAATTCACCTACGGCAACGACGTGCTTTTCAGGAGCAAGCATTCGGCCGAAGACCGGACCGGCATCGCTAACAGCTTCAAGACAGTACTGCAGGGATGGACTCCGGAAAACCAGGAGACCTACTACGCACAAATCCGCCCGCTTACCGCCGGATACAATACCAATAACGACTCCAGAAGGGTGGAAGACGGGTCTTTTGTGCGAGGCCGAAACATCATGCTATCCTACAGCTTTGCTCCGGAAATACTGGAAAAACTGAAGCTGAGAACCATGAGGACCTTTTTCTCCGTCCAAAACTTCTTCCTATCCACTGACTACTCCGGCTACGATCCTGAGGTATCCACCTCCGGGGCGGCGTTTGACCAAGGCGTCGATCTGTATGCCTACCCCAAACCACGTGTGTTCATGCTGGGTGTCAGTGTTACTCTCTAATAAAAACTCCGACAATTATGAAACGTACCAAATCCCATATAGCCAAATTCATCCTGTTGTCCTCCCTGATAGCGATCACATCCTGCGCAGACTTTTTGGATGAGTCAGATAAGTCCAACTTCACGCTGGACAACTATTTTACCAAACCGGAACATGCTACTAGCGCCGTCAACTCGATTTACCAGAGCTTGCAGCCGATCATGTCGAGTGGTTTTGGCGGAGGCCCTTGGATGATGACCGAGTTTGCCACCGGCCTTGCAGACACCGAGCTGGGGCAGGCGCAAAACAGCCTCTTCGTCATGAACTTGGACAACACCTCGGACAACGGCTACGGCCAGACCTACTGGACAAGCTTCTACCTTGGCATCGCCAACGCAAACGTGGCATTGGCTGAAATCCCAGGCATGAACATGGACGAAACCGCCAAAAACAAACTACTGGGCGAAGCTCGCTTCCTACGTGCTTACTATTACTTCAATCTGGTCCAGATCTTCGGCAGAGTACCTCTCATTACCGATCCCATCGACCTTTCCTCCGAAAACCTCTATCCGGATCAGGCGGAACCCGCTGCTGTCTATGACCAAATTGTGGCTGATCTCCAAGAGGCCGAAAAGTCCGGACTTGCCTGGAGGGATGCTTCCGGGAGGGTGTCCATGGGCGCTGTAAAATCCCTTCTCTCCTCGGTATACCTTACCATGGCGGGCTATCCACTCCAAAAAGGAAACGAATACTACGCCTTGGCCGCATCCAAAGCCAAGGAGGTAATGGACTCCAATACCTTCTCGCTATTTGATTCCTACGCCGCGCTGCATAACCCCAGTATGAAAAACCTTGGTGAAAACATCTTCATGGCCCAATTTGTAGCCTATATTCTCCCATCTAGTTGGCAGGTATCCATTATCCCCTACAACAGGGGAATCTCCAACTATAGCGCGGAAACGGGCGGCATCTTTGCCCAGGAAGCCTTTGTAAAGTCCTACGAACCGGGTGACAAACGAGCGGCCGAAAAGGAGTTTTACTATACCAGCTACACGCTAAGAAGCGACAGGACCAAATCGTTGGAGTTGGGAGACTACTACATCTTCAAGCATTTTGACGAATTAGCACAAACCAGCACAACCAGCAGTTCGATGAACTGGCCTATTCTCCGTTACGCGGAGGTATTACTGATATTTGCTGAAGCTTCCAACGAGGCAAATGGACCCAATTCAGATGCTTACGCTGCGGTAAACCAGATTCGGTCCAGAGCCGCTCTAGCCCCTTTGCAAAATCTGTCCAAGGAGCAGCTTCGCGAAGCAATCTGGAGAGAAAAATTCTTCGAACTTTCCTTCGAAAACAAGACCTGGTTTGACATGGTGAGGATAAGAAAGGGTTTCAACGTCACCACCCGTCAGTTTGAAGACTACGTGGGTCACAAGTTTGTCTATGGCCCCACGGTCACTGAGCGAGAGCTGCTGTTCCCCATTCCTACGGCAGAGGTAAGAAACAACCCCAAACTCGTTCAAAATCCAGGCTATTAAGATTAAGTCACGGATATGAAGAAATATCTAGCGCGGAGTCAACGCACTTAGAGACGTCTTCTGTAGTAAACATTGTGAGAGGTTTTGCCAAGATAGGCAAAACCTCCTCTCAATACCCCGAATAGCCAATAGGAAAACTAAGACTGCACAAACGATGCTGTGAACACAAAGCAACTCAGCCATTTTGCTGTATCGCCCGAAAATACCATTCACATAGTATAAATACGCATTCTAAAAGCCTTCTTCATTTGTAATCAATTAATTTGTAACTCACTTTATTATTATCAAGGTTTCCAGTCTTAAAGCAAAATAATATCCACCCATGTTTAAGAATCCCCAGAAAAATATTTTCATTTTTTTCGTTTTAGGGCTACTTACTTTTCAATGCACTCAAAAGCAGACCCTCGAACTCCACAAGAACTCCCATATCACGCTGGTAGGCAACAACCTTGCCTCACGCATGCAGGAGTTTGGCCTCTTTGAAACCGAAATGCACCTCCGCTATCCAGATAGCACGCTGTTGATCCGCAACCTGGGTGATCCCGGAGACACGCCCGGCTTTCGGCCTCGATCTGGCACCAACGATCCCTGGGCCTTTCCCGGCGCCGAGGAGTTCCAGGATGAGTATGCCACCCCATCAGGCAGCGAAGGATTTCTCGAAAAGCCGGATCAATGGCTAACCCGACTCCAAGCTGATATCGTGGTAGGATTTTTTGGCTTCAATGAATCCTTTCAGGGAAAAGAAAAGCTGGAAAACTTCCGGGCAGAACTGGAGGCTTGGGTCATCCACTCTAAGTCACAACAGTACAATGGCAAATCCGCTCCCCAACTCGCATTGGTATCTCCAATTGCCTTTGAAGATATCAGTGAACTGATCGACGTGCCGAACGGTGTGGCCGAAAACGAAAACCTCAAACTCTACACTGACGCGATGCGCGAAGTGGCAGCAAAACATGAGTTGGTATTTGTGGACGCCTTTGATGCCAGCCAAGGCTGGTACGCAGACTCCTCCGATCCTCTCACGATCGACGGTTCTCAACTCAATGAGAAAGGCTACGCCAAATTTGCGGTATTTCTTGCGGACGAGCTTTTTGGCAAGGAAAAACCCAAAGCCAGTGTTAACCGCGACCTGATTCACCAGGCGGTGATGGAGAAAAACTGGATGTGGACCAACGACTACAAGATTCCCAATGGCGTTCACGTCTTCGGGAGGCGCTACGATCCTTTTGGGCCAGACAATTATCCCTTTGAGCTGGAAAAAATACGCCAGATGACGGCCATCCGCGACTCGGCGATCTGGGAAGCCAGCCAAGGCAAAAGCAAGGATCTTGCTGCCTCGGATGCAAAAACAAGAACACTCCCCGAGGTGGAGACCAATTTCAATCCCGATAAAAACGGCAGCCTAGAATACAAGTACGGAGAGGACGCTTTGAAAACGATCAAAGTACCCGAAGGCTACAAGATTGAATTATTCGCTTCCGAAGACGAGTTTAAAGACCTAGCCAATCCAGTGCAGCTTTCCTTTGACAACAAAGGAAGACTCTGGGTGGCTACGATGCCAAGCTATCCCCACTACAAGCCGGGCGATCCAAGGCCACAAGATAAACTGATCATTTTGGAAGATACGGACGGCGATGGCAAAGCTGACAAGCAAACTACTTTTGCGGACAATTTGCACATCCCGGTTGGCTTCGAGATCACGGCAGAGGGCGTCTATGTATCGCAGGGAAACAATCTGATCCTGCTTGTCGATGAAAACGGAGATGACAAAGCGGACCGCAAGGAAGTGCTCCTGAGCGGATTTGACGACCACGACACACACCACGCCATTTCTGCCTTTACCACTGATGAGTCTGGCGCCATCTATATGGCCGAGGGCGTATTTTTGCACTCCAATATCGAGACTTCCTACGGCCCAGTGCGTGCGACCAATGGGGGCTTTTATCGCTACGAGCCCAAGCGACACAAGCTGGAGCGCGTCAACCAAGTTTCCATTCCAAATCCCTGGGGCATCGCCTTTGACAATTGGGGACAAAACTTCTACGCGGAAACTTCCGGCCCGAACGTCAACTGGATGCTGCCTGGCTCCGTGCTTCCGCGCTACGGCAATGCCAACTACAAGGGGCCAAACCTGATCGAAAAAGACCACATGGTACGCCCCACTTCTGGCCTCGAATTCATCTCCAGCCGCCACTTTCCAGACGAGGTTCAGGGCGACCTGATCATCAACAACACCATCGGATTCCTCGGCACCAAGCAGCATCAGGTATTCGAAGACACTGTCGGCTTTGTGACCAAATGGAGACAGGATTTAATCACCTCCTCCGATCGCAATTTCCGTCCGGTTGACATGGAGATCGCCCCTGATGGCTCCATGTATATCGTCGACTGGCACAATATCCTGATTGGACATATGCAGCACAACGCCAGAGATCCCCTTCGGGACCACGTGCATGGGCGAATCTACCGTCTCACTTATCCCTCCAGACCTTTGCTCACCCCTGCAAAGATCGACGGAGCTACTATTCCAGAGCTTTTGGAAAACCTCAAGATGCCAGAGTATCGAACCCGGTACCGAACCAAGCGCGAATTGCGCGGGCGTGATGCCAAAGAGGTGACTGCCGCTGTGGAAAAATGGGTGGCCGACTTGGACAAAAACGACCCCAATTACGAGCGTAACCGCCTGGAAGCTCTTTGGGTGACTTGGGGAGCCAACCAAGTAAACCAGGATCTACTCCGACAACTCCTAAAGTCAGAAGACTATCGCGTAAGAGCCGCCTCCGTACGGGTACTCAGATATACTGGACATCAGGTCAAAGACCAAGGCGAGTTACTGATGGAAGCCGCCAAGGATACCAATGGCAGAGTGAGGATGGAGGTAATCGCCGCAGCATCTTGGCTTCCTAGGGACCAAGGCCTCCCAATCCTTGCAGAAGTGGAAAAGCAGCCCCAAGACAATACCTGGATCCCCAAAACCCTGGAAACAGCCGTCGCCCATCTCAATGGGCTTTCAGTGGCAGCGAAGAAAGAGGAAGACATCAAATCCTCATTGACTGGCTCTGACCGAGAATTGTTTGTCTTGGGCAAGGAGATCTATGCCAGAGAAGGGTTCTGCTCCACTTGCCATCAGCCTGACGGCGGGGGACTCAATGCTTCCGGTTTCCCTCCACTTCGCGGCACACCTTGGGTGACGGGAAGTCCTGAAAGGCTGATTAAAGTGGTGCTCAAGGGACTTCTGGGACCTATCAACGTAGCCGGTCGAGATTACACTGGCCAAGTGCCCATGACTCCATTTGAAGGCATGCTTAACGATTCGGAAGTTGCCGCAGTGCTCACCTATGTCAGGAATTCCTTTGGCAACCAAGCCTCGACAGTTTCGCCCGATCTGGTAAAACAAATTCGGGAGGAAATAAAAGATAAAGAGGGCTTCTATAGCCCTGATGAACTATTGAAAGCCCATCCCCTGGAAAAATGAAAGCAGAAGCTGAATGTCAACTATTGAAGAGTTCGATAGCTGATATGTTCGTGTGGGATTCAACCAAAGGAACAAAGCTGAACAAGTAACTCAAATGACAAAAATCCCTCTAGCTTCAAACTGGAGGGATTTTTCGTTTGAAGGACGCCCTTCACTTTGTTGATATGAAAGGTCCAGAAGCTGCGGTTTGATCTAGTTCAATTTTGCGAAAACTTCACCGTCAGCTTGCACTTTATACCCATTGATTTTCCCGTCTTCACCCCTCTGGAAATAGATCAACTCTCCCCCCTCCACGTCACTGAAAACATCCTCATACTCATGGAATATCGGATAGTTTACCCCCTGAATCTCAGCATATAGTGTTTGGTTCTCCTTGTTTAAAGTCAAGTCAAATGCCCCAGAATCGAAATGCGAATACTTCCCTACAAAATCCTCCAAATTGATACCCGCTGTGGCAAACTGATAGGGACTATCGCCGGAAAGGACCAAACCATCCCCAGGCACCCAATTGTCATACTCCATGTAAAAGGCTGTTCTCCTAGCCGCATTGAGTCCTTGAAACTTTGCGACCAAATGCAGTGCGCCATCGATGCCGGCAGAAATCCCTGCTGTGGTCACTACCTTTCCATTGTCCACAAAACGAACTTCTCGAAGCACTTCTATCTCTGGGTAGTTTTCTTCCAAACTGTTTAGAGAATTGTGAAAAGTGGTAGCCTTCTTCCCGTCTAAGATCCCCGCCTCCGCAAGCATAAAAGCTCCCGTACAAACCGAAAAGTGATATTCAACTTCAGTCTGGCCTTGAATCCATTCGATAACCGAAGAGTCTTGGTATGCCCGGGAGGCGTTTCCTCCAAAAAAAGCCAAGATGTCTGCCTTTGGTGCATCGTCAATTGAATAGTCTGGAATGACTTTCAAAATACCCTGGGACTTGATCGGATCCTTGGTCTTCGACACGGTGAAGACTTTGTACCCCGCATAGGAAAAGACTTCCATCGGCCCTGCAAAATCCAACACCTCTACCCCATCCTGAAGGTAAAAAGCAATCTTCTTGACCTTATTTTTTTCAACCAAAGTCATATTGCATTGGGGACAAGTACCGGGACCGGAAAAATCCCGGCTGTCACAGGAACTGCCACAGGGAGGACACACGTAGCTCGTGCTTTCGCCTGTACTTTGCCCCAAAAGAGAAGTCTGAATCATAGTTCCCATTATCATCCAAAAGAAAAGCCGCTTCATATCTTGATCTTTTTTCCAAAACTAAAATCCACAAGCTTGGGAAAAAAGGACAAGCGTACGCAGGATCAGGACAATTTTTGAGGAATAAGGTCCCGGTATTTTCTGAGCAGGGAACGGATTTGGTTGGAACTCTTCAGTCCGCAAGTCAAGGCAATGACTTCTACCTTTTCTCCTCCTTCCAAAAGTTGTACTGCCTTCTCAAAACGGAGTTTGTCCCGATATTCTCCCAGGGTGATTCCCACCGTTTTCTTGAAAAGCCGGCTGAGGTTACGCGGGCTCGTATTTACTTTTTCAGCCAGGTCCTCCAATGAAAGCTGCTGATCCAGATGATTTGCCATCAAATCCTGGACTTGATGAATACGGTTTTCCAGGTGGTTTCGAAACTGAAGAAAGACGCTCAGCTGCGGGTCATTTGGCATCCTGCGGAGAAAAACCACCATCTCTTTTGCTACCTTGAAAGCGAACAATGACCCAAAAACCTCCTCCAAAAGAAAAAGCGAAAGATCAATTCCCGAGGCAACTCCCGCACTGGAGTAGATGTTGCTATCTTTGACAAAAAGCCGATCGGCCATAAGCTGTGCGGTGGGGTGAAGCCGTTCGAAGACTTCGCGGTATTTCCAGTGCGTGGTGCAAGATTTCCCATCGAGCACTCCTGCATTCGCCAAAAGAAATGTCCCTGTACAAACCGAGCAAACTTTGGCGTAATTCCCGGCTTGGACTCGTACCCAATCCAGAAAAGGCTGAATCGTTTGGTAAAATCCCTCACGAAAATATATTTCAGACTCCAGCCCAGGGATCACCAACCAATCGGCAGGTCCGAGCTCAAAGTCCCTAAAGTCCAGTAAGCTGTTAATGCCCAAACCTGGGCTCGAACTTTCCTCGGAGTTCCCTTTGAGAGAAATGAAAAAGATCTCAATAGACGGGTTTAGCACCTTGGCCTCGTAAAAGGCATGCGCCGGCCCGCATAGATCCAAGAGATGAACTTTTGGGGGAACTGCGAAAAAGACCCGATATTTTTGAACTTGAGAATCGTGCATGCCGTGGGAACTTCCGTGAAGTTTAACTGGAATTTGGGGATTGTCCAATTCCTGCTTCCAAAACATACAGATCAGGATAGCTCATTTTCCAATTTTGACAACCTTCGATTGCACGTGTTTCTTTTCTTTGCATTCCAACCCAATCATGCCTAAATGAAACGACCTAATTTTCCACTTACCATTCTTTTGTTCACCTTTTCCTTTTCTGCTTTTTCCCAAGCCCAAAATCTCCGTTTTGAAAATCAGCTGATCGCCTTCGAAAGCAACGAGTCCGTCGGAGCTTTTGATGTGGACAAGGATGGGCATATCGATCTCGTCTCGGGCAGCTATTGGTACAAGGGGCCGGAATTCAGGGATCGCTTTTTGATCGGACAGGTGAAAAGGTACGGTGAGTATTACGAGGACTTCTCGACCATTTCCATGGATGTCAACGGGGACGGCAAGATGGATTTTGTGACCGGAGGCTGGTTTGAAGGAAAGCTGGTCTGGAAGGAAAATCCCGGCAACAACGGCGAATGGAAAGAACATCTGATCGCGGAAACTGGCAACATCGAGTCCACCCGGGCCTGGGACATAGACGGGGACGGCACGCTGGAGATTGTACCCAATACACCCCGCAAACCACTGGCATTCTACAAATGGATCGGACCCAATCAATTTGAAAAGTATGAGGTATTTGAGACACAGGGCCACGGACTGGGATTTGGTGACATCAATGGAGACGGATTTGGAGACCTGATTTCCTCTTTCGGCTGGTATGAGGCTCCCGCGGACTTGCGGACAGGACAGTGGAACTTCCATCCCAGCTTCAATCTGGGAGACATCAGCGTACCGGTCATCGTCACTGACCTAAACGGGGATGGGCTCAATGACCTCATCTTCGGTATGGGACATAACTACGGTCTGTTTTGGATGGAACAAAAGCGGGACGGAGAAGGGCAAATTAGCTTTGCGAAGCATCCCATCGATCCCTATCATGCCCAATACCACGCCATGGAATGGGTGGATCTAGACGGAGACGGAAAGAATGAGCTAATCACTGGCAAGCGGTATCGCGCGCATAACGGCAAAGATCCAGGAGGCTTGGACGAGATTGGGCTCTACTATTTCAAGTGGGATGGGAAGACTTTCGTGAAAAACGTGATCAGCTACGGCCCGCTGGGAGTGGGCAAAGGCACAGGCATCCACTTCTCAGTCACTGATCTCAACGGAGATGGAAAAACAGACATTGCAGTGGCCGGAAAAGACGGCCTGGCGGTGTTTTGGCAGCGGTAAGCGGGCGTTCAATCCTGATCAATCCATGACTTTTGTCTTAGGTTTGAAAACTTTGATTTAAGGCTATTCAAAAAAAACAGGCCGACAGGAGACGAAAGCCAAGCATCCCACCTCAAGAGGAGGAGTGCCCCACTACAACCGAATCACCCCCTCAGAAAAACTGCATTCATTTTGATGACTTAAAACATCAATCTGGGGCAACGTTGTTTATTTTCCAAAAGGTCATTTTGACGTCACATAAAAAGGAATATTATGTGTGGCTACATTGCCCTGCCCATCATAGACAAAAGTGAAAAGCCTATATCCCCCGATTTCCTTGGGAGCTTGAAACCGTATTGTTTCACTGTTTCCCTCTGACACCAAGTGTTCCATATTATAGTCGAATTTCCCACTTTGGTAAAAATCCAATCCTTCGTGTCTCAATTCCCAACGATAAGACAAGCTGTCATTGTCCGGATCATGGGCGTGGACAGATGCCTGGTAGACAGAATCTCCAAGCAAATAGTAGTTGTAACGTCTCATAGTCGATTCAATCCCTACACTGTCTATCCGCGGTGCCCAATTGATTGAATCATTTCCAGACCACTTGGATCTTAGCACGTTCAAAGATTCTGTCTCATAGCCCTCTTGAGAAAACAAACTGAACCAGGTGTGGGTAACCTCAAATTTATGTCCCCAATAAAACGCATAGTTACCCAGATATAAGGCGCTGTCTTTCTCGATAGTTTCCCAGTATCCGTCTACAATTTTGGCCTTTTCTGAACTGCTCAGTTCCTTTGGCGCTCCCCATTCGGTATTGTCCTTCAGTTCCCAATGTCCAGAAGGTCCCCACTCCGATAAAATATAGGGTTTACCCCAACCCGTAGGTCCATAGACCTGACTATAGACGTCAGGCAAGCGTGCAAAAGCATTGAAGCCCAAAATGTCCACATCAGGCATCAGTAAAAATGAAAGCGTATATCTGTCAAATTCAAAGCCAACCGGGATTGAGGTCATGACGGGATGGTTGGGATCCGTCTCATGTATCATTTTCGCAATTTTGTTGATCGTATGGTAGATGATATGCCTATTTCCCCCAAACAGATATACCTCATTTCCTATTCCCCACATCAACAAGGCAGGATGGTCTTTATATTTTTCAACGACTTTTTTCAGTTCGTCTATTTTTTGATCGACCTCTCCCAAATTCCAATAGTTGAAATCCTCTCCCCACCACTGGCGCCCTACCTCCAATCCGAGGGTTACTGTCAATCCATTTGCTTCGGCTTCATCCAAAATTCTTCCAGCATCCTCCGTAGTCCAAGTGCGAATTGAATTTCCACCATAGAGAGCCAACTTTTCCATCTGTTCGTGTCCTCCACCTCCCCTAATGTGGTAGGGTTTGCCATGTCGCAACAATTGCGCTCTTCCATCTTTGTACACCACTTCGACGGTTCGATTTTGGCTCGGCTGCTTTGGGCTTTGGCAGCAGTACAAATTGATTGCTAATACAAAAAGGATAGCACTATTTATTCTCATATCAGATTTTAGGACACCTGTCACTTATTCTGCAAATAAGAAAAAACTATCAGATATTCTTTTCATGGAGATTCCATTTATTTATCGAGTATATCTGTTTTCCTACTGGCATTGAAGAAAAATTAGTGGAGACTTGCTAGCCTCTGGTTCTGAGGATAGATTTAGCTTCTTTTTATATGTTTTAAAAAATTCGTCCTTTGATAACTGGAATTAAAATATTTGTAATTTCGACCACCCAACAATAGATTCAAATGGCCTTTGCGGTTTTTACACATAATAGCTAGAATCACATTGGATTATCACCCATCAGTACTATGCTTCCCAAAAAAAACTTCCTGAAATTTCTTGTAGGCTTGGCCTTACTGACGCTTTTGGTGTTTCTGTACGGTTTTTTTAAGGAGGTAGGGGTAGGCCACCCTGTTTTGTTTGGACTGCTTACTACGGCTCTATTTTTCAAAATACTGAAAGTATTTTTTGAGTGGTATCACTACACGGACATTTCAAGTCCTGAGCTGCGAGTCACCACAGCTGAGCAGAAACCGCTTCGGACAGTGGACATGTTCACCACAGCTTGTCCTGGCGAACCCTACGAGATGTTTGAGCAGACCTTGAGAGCCATGGTCGCGGTCACGTACCCCCATGTCAGTTATCTTTGCGATGAGGGGAATGATCCGGCATTGAAGCGCCTTTGTGAGGAATTGGGAGTAATTCATGTAACCAGAAGTACCCACGAACATGCAAAAGCTGGCAATGTAAACAATGCATTGAAACAGGCTAAAGGTGAAATCTGTGTGATACTAGACCCCGATCATGTACCATTTCCTGATTTTTTGGATCATGTGCTTCACTATTTTGACGACCCCAAGGTTGGATATGTCCAGATTGTCCAGGCGTACTATAACCAAGCCGAGACGTTTGTCGCCAGGGCTGCTGCCGAGCAGACCTATATGTTTTATGGACCCTTTATGCAAGCCATGGGCAACTTTGGAACAGCGCAGGCGATAGGCGCAAATTGCACCTTTCGCAGGGCAGCGTTGGACTCCATTGGAGGGCATGCACCGGGTCTCACCGAGGACATGCACACATCGATGTTGCTGCACGCCAAGGGCTGGAAGTCAGTTTACGTCCCAAAAATCTTGTCGGAAGGATTGGTTCCGAGTAGCCTGTCAGCATACTACAAGCAACAGTTGAAATGGAGCAGAGGCACGTTTGACCTGTGGATCAACCTTTTTCCCAAGCTATTCAAGAAGTTTACTTGGAGGCAAAATGTCCATTATGGCCTGATGCCGGTCTATTATCTGTTTGGCCTGATTACCGTTATAGATATCGCCGTTCCGATTTGCTCTTTGTTGACCGGCGAGTATCCTTGGATATTAAATCCCATCGTCTTTTTTTTATTCTACACCCCATTTTTGGCAATGAACCTGATCGTGAGGCTTTACGCACAAAATTGGCTACATGGGAAGCATGAAAAGGGTATCCATGTTTTTGGTGGCCTTTTAAGAGTAGGCACTTGGTGGGTGTACACGGTTGGGTTTATCTATACATTGCTAAATATTAAGGTTCCCTATATCCCCACTCCAAAAGAGTACACCTCCAGAAACGAATTTTTGCTTGGACTACCTAATTTGGTCGTTTCGGCTATTTCGCTGGCAGCCGCAATTTATGGATTGAACCAAGATTGGCAGCCCTATAGTTTCCTTATGGCAAGTTTTGCCATTTCCAACGCAGTCATTTTTTTCCTAGCATTTGCGATTGGACAGACCCGTTGGGTTTTTGCTGTAAGGAATATTTGGAAAAATTGGAAGTCTGCCAAACCTATTGCCTCGTACGATATTTCCTATCATAAATTCAGCAAAATCGCAGCTCCTGTGATTATTGCCTGCCTCGTGGTAGCGTCCTCATTGTTGTTTACTTTTTCTTCGTCTGAGGTCTTTTCCGAAGAAACACCCGATCCAAGAGAGGCATCGGTCGCCGAAAAGCAACTGGGAGGATTTTATTCTGGAATCTATATTCCATCCCTAGAATCGGAAAGTGACCTTCGTAACATCAAGGAATCGGAAAAACAGGCCCAACACAAATGGTCAATTGTATCCACCTACCTTTCATGGGGGGATGGATCATTGCCCGAAAATCATTGGAAGGCAATAGTTGACCACGGAGCAATACCCATGATTACCTGGGAGCCCTTTTCGAATTTATTCGCTCAGTATAAGGACCACCCTGACATCGCAGAAAACAGGAAGGTGCTACATTACATTGCAGAAGGGTATTTTGACTCCTATATCGACCAGATGGCCTTGAGCCTAAGATCTCTAGACTCACCGGTTTTTTTGCGCTTTGCGCATGAAATGGAAAACCCCATGTATCCTTGGTCTTCTTCTGGGGGTAATACACCTGAAGACTTTAAGAACGCTTGGCGCCATGTCCACTACCGATTTGAGGCACTTGGGGTGCAGAACGTGAGCTGGGTATGGAGTCCATGGTCTGCTGAAGGGATGGGAGATTATTTTCCCTATGGAAATGGCGGCTCAGTATCGCAGTATGTGGACTGGATAGGACTTACTGCCCTGAATTACGCAAAGGCGAGTCAGGAAAAAAAATCGAAAAGCTTTGAGGAAATTTATTTGCCTTTTCGCAACAGCATCACAGACTTGTCCTTGGGTGAGCTCCCGGTAATGCTTGCCGAATTTGGTTCCACCTCTTTCGATGAAGATGGAGCGGCATGGAACAAGCGCTCCTTTTCAGGTATTATCACGAGGTACCCCGAGATAAAATCGGCGGTGTTATTTTACAGTAATTTGGACAAGAACTGGGTGACTGACTTTAGGCCCAATCAAGAGGAAAAATACATAGATTGGACCTTTGACCTAGCCTCGGTATCCTCGACACTCAAAGAATTTGACGCACCATTCGAAGCGGATGAAAGAGCGGAAAATGAAGTAGCCCTTCCAACTCACCATAAAAACATCACCGGCAGCTACGGGAGTTTTTCATGGATTGTTGACGGAGAACCTTTTTTCATGAAAGGAATTTGCTACAACACAGGCCACGACTGGCAAGAAGGATTTTACCCCTTGACCAAAAAGCAATTGGAACACGATTTCCGTCAAATAAAAGAATCCGGGGCAAATACAATCCGCAGGTATGAGCCAGGGATTTATGACCGGAATATTTTCAATGCCGCGGAGAAGTTCGATCTGAAAATTATGTATGGCTTTTGGTTTGACCCAGAAGTGGACTATTACGGCGATAAGGAAGCGGTAGAAGACTACGAAAACAAAGTTTTAGGCTATGTTAAAAAACATAAGGGGCAAAAAAGCATTGTGGCTTGGAATATCGGAAATGAGACCTGGGGCTTGTTGAAGAAATACTATGCCAAACCCTATCTGACCCTCACAAGAAGAGCCTATTTGAAGTTTTTGGAAAACTTGGCCCAAAAAATACACAGCATCGACCCTACCCGCCCGGTGTTTTCCTCTGAGGAACACGACCATATTCGGATGCTGGCAGCAGTACATGATTTTGCTACTTATGCCCCATCCATTGATGTACTGGGAATAAACTCCTACTATGAACAAAACTTGAAGATCTTAAAGGATGTTTTTTCCCGATTTGATACGCTGAGACCCTATGCTGTGACTGAGTTTGGCCCCAAGGGCTACTGGAGCCACGAGTATGGAGACTATTGGAATGACAGTCTATTGATAGAGCTTTCATCAGTATCGAAGGCGGATTGGTATGCGAGGCAATGGACCGACTACATCGAAGACAATGAGGGATATAATTTGGGAGGATTTGCCTTTAGCTGGAGGGATAGGTACGAAGGTACTGCTACTTGGTTTGGGATCACCGATTACAAAGGAAGGTTGAAACCTTCATACTACTATTTGCAAAGCGCGTGGAAGGGCACGGAGTTGGATCATGACATCTTTCCGGAGATATCCGTGGTAGGCCACTGGAACCCCGTCGAGCCCGGACAGCAGATATGGATGAGTGCCGCGGTGACGAATTCTTATTCGGGCAGCTTGTCTTATGAATGGAAGGTGCTCAACGACAAAAATTGGAAGAATTCCTCGGAGATCGTGAACAATGTCAACAACTATCAGATGGTAGAGCTAAAAGTGCCTGAGGATAAATCAAATTACCGGGTTTACGTTTATGCCACAGATTCATTGGGCAATGTGATCACCGCTTCCAGACCCCTATTAATAAGATGATTTTCTTCTCCGCACGTCCAAGAAAGGGAGGAAGAAGCAACTTACCGGCAACTGAACATACACAGTTTAATAAAGGTACTCGATGGTGGAATTCCTTTTTTAAGGTCAATTCCTCTTCATAGGCGGGTAGAAAATCTCTTCTTCTGAAAGTTTTAAAGGTAGAGATGCTACTTGATAGAGTTTTGGCAAATCTTTCCCCTTACCCGAAAAAAATCACCAAAATGTTTTTCAGGTGACTAAAAGAAGATCCGAAATCTTGGGTTGATTTGAGATTCTTTTGGTGTCTCAAATAGGAAAATGGAACTTTTCAATTCCAACAATGATCGCCGTAGAATTTGTTTTTGAGCCAGCCTTTTTCTGAAATAAGTGGATGATGGCTTTCTACCTTAAAAAATGACAATGCCTACTACGGCATTGTCTAAGGAAACCCTACCAGGATTGAAGTCATTGACCCAATAATTTTCTCCAAGGAAAACCTCCTCAAAATTCGTGTTTCATTATTGTCTTTTCTAAGGCTTTTGGAGGTCTGAACGAGTCCGAAAAGATACAGGTCCGACATCTCTTCATCAATGTCCCAAAAAAAACAACCTCATTGAAACTAGTTCCAATGAGGTTGTTACATTCTCTAATATGACCCTCACGCGATTTTAAGACTTTTTTGCCAGAAGTAAGATTTGTTTGGTCATTTCGACTTCAGATTCAATCACGTCCTAAGATGACACACCTTCAAAATGGCGGGCCAGACAGCAAAATCTAATAGGCATTCTCGTTATTAAAGATCAAGCTATAAAATGTCCACAAAATTATCTTTACGTCTAGCAGAAAGCTCCAGTTTTTTATGTAGAAGAGATCATATCTCAAACGCGCGTTCATATCGAAGGAATCCTTGATCTCCCCTCGATACCCCTTTGCTTGAGCAAGCCCCGTAATCCCAGGCTTTACGGTGTGTCTGCACATAAAATTTTCAATTTTCTCCGCAAACTCTTTGTTCATAGGTACAGCATGTGGTCTTGGACCAACTATTGTCATTTCACCCATCAATACATTCAACAACTGAGGCAATTCGTCCAAACTGCTTCTTCGGAGAAAGGCACCTACTTTTGTAACCCTCGCGTCGTCTTTAGAAGCCTGTCGAAAATGGTCTTCCGGTTCAAATTTCATACTTCTAAATTTTAGGCAATAAAACGGCACGTTATTTTGCCCATGCCTGAGTTGCCTGTAAAAAACAGGCCCCCTGGAGTCAATCTTTATCAACAGGGCGATTATCGGAAATAACCAGCTGGCGACAAAGACCAGAAAAAGACTCACCATAATGAAATCAAAAAATCTCTTGGCAGTCACCTGTGAACTGTCCAAAAGATTTACCGAATACCTATTAAGGATGAAATCCGGAGAAAAGCTTTCAACGCTGCTAAGTTTTGAAATTGTGGTAGCCATGGCTTTAACTGTTTTTTTCTAAAAAGTCTTTTAAAAGAAGCAAGGGGTTTTTATTTCCTGTTTCCGACGATAAATCTATGGAATAAACAGGTAAATCTCCAATCAAGTTGCATTTATTTTTATTTGAAATACATTTATGTGCCGTAAATCTCCCAAAATAGTTTGAAAAAACAAGCCTAAACAGGGCAAAAAGTCTACTCTAGCCGTAGTTTACTGATCCATCAAAATTTTTTTCGGAGGACAACATGCTGCCGAGATTTTCTGTCGATTAAACAATAGCCATAGGCTAATTACCTAATATTTAAAGTTCTCGGACTACTAAAGTACTGTCACAAGAATTCGAACTACACTTAACATGTACTGGGAAGCCGCCATCAAATCATTTGATGAAATACCGGATCACTATTTGGAAGGAAACTCTATCTTGTTTTTCCCCACTTACATCCGTCTCTTCGCAAGCAAAAAATATTTCGTTCGACGCGACATGCTGCACTAAGCTTGAGATCCGTCTAGCATCAATGAGAATTGAATAATCATTGAGCCTACGCGAACCGTCGAATTTACCCCTAATAGAATAGGCGTAACACTTATAGTTCTTTTGATACACCCAAATCGACGAACGGACTTCCCTCAGTCAACTAATACCACGAAGACACTATAAGCAGGATCCGAAAAGCCGACTGTCAGCCCAAGCTGCCAGCCAATCCCTTACTTCCCAAAATCCACACACAACCGCTAGCTTCCAGAAAGTGGTGGTCAACCATGACCAGACACCGGCAATTTTTGCTAAAATTTTCTCGCTAAAAAAATTTTTATATGCATTTTCTTGCTTTTCAAATAACATTTCCAGTACTTTGACTCAATCATTTAAATTTCATAAACGTAATTTTTTAATCGGTTTAATACAAAAACAACAAATTTCACTTTATAAAATGGTAAAAATTGCATTAATCGGGGCAGGAAAAATGGGATTGTCCCATCTGTCGATTCTGGGAGCACATCCTGACGTGCAAATTGTAGGAGTTTGCGACACGTCAAAAATCATTGTTGACGTACTCGAGAGATATAGCGGTTTTAAATGCTATTCCGACTACTTGAAGATGGTGGAGGAGGCAAAGCCTGATGCTGTATTCGTTTCGGTACCCACCAAGTACCACTACACAATGGTCAAGGAACTCTTAAAAAGAAACATAAACGTATTCACCGAAAAACCCTTTTGTCTTAACCCAAACGAAAGCGGTGAGCTCGTTTTGTTGGCCAAAAAGGCGGGAGTTGTAAACCAAGTCGGATACCACAACAAATTTGTCGGCACTTTCAAAGAAGTAAAAAGATTGGTCGCTAGCTCTGCTATTGGAGAAATCACGCATTTCCAAGGCGAAGCTTATGGGCCTGTGGTGATAAAGAAAAAAAGTGAAACCTGGAGATCCGACCCAAGCGAAGGAGGTGGATGCCTTATGGACTATGCATCGCATGTTATTGATCTAATCAATGACATTATTTCTCCAATAGAATCCTGCAAAAGCTCCATTCTCAAGTCAATCTACTCAAAAAATGTGGATGATTCGGTCTATGCATTGGTCGGCACAAGTTCAGGGGCAACGGGTATAATTTCTGTAAACTGGAGCGATGAGACATACCGAAAAATGTCGACGTCAGTCACGATTATCGGAACGGAAGGTAAAATTGTATCTGACGCAAATGAACTGAAGGTGTACTTCAAAGGTGATGTGCTTCCAAAGGGATATTCAAAAGGCTGGAATGTAAAATATGTGACCGACCTGACAGAAGAAGTGGATTTTTACCTAAGGGGCGAAGAATACTCGGCTCAAATAGACTACTTCATAAAATCCGTGAAACGCGAAAACAAAAACAATGTCAACACATTTGACAGTGCTTGGAAAACAGACACTTCGATCTCATTAATCAAGAACCAATCAAGAATTTAACACCATGGAAAGAATAATTTTTGGCGACAACCAATTTTTCGCTGTAAACCACATTTCAGACGAAAAATCACGTGCGCAGTCCATCAAGTTTAAAGATGATTCTGCAATTATTAAGACTCTAGACGTTGCGATTGCCGCGGGGATAAACACCTTTATGTGTACTACCCATGACAGAATCGCCAACATTTGCGAGATTATCCGAAAAGACCCGGTTAAATACCAGGACTTCAAAATCTACCCTTGCATGCCTTATGCCCATAAATATGCGAACGCTGTGACCGAAATGGGTATCGCCGGTACTTTGAAACAATACGTTCCCGGGAATTTCTTGGGGTCTATATTGAAAGGAGGAGTCGCCTACATCTCAAAGGACTACATTTCAATCATGGAATTGATGATTGATGCTGAAATGAAAATGTTCAAGGGAATTAACACGCCAGTCATCTTTATCCAAAACGTAATGACCGACCTCCTTTTGGGACTTGGCATGGACGAATTCCTTATTGGCTTCGCCAATTATGTTCGCCAGAAATACAACGCGGAGCCCGGATTTATTACGATGAATCTACCCAAGCTTTTGGATGTGCTGGAGAAAGGTGGAATCAGCAATCCTATTATTTGCGCTTCCATCAACAAGGCTAATTTTAGAATGTCGGGAGGGAAAGAACTGTATGAAAAAGTGCTAAGCGAGGGCAGATGCAGAGTCATCGCAATGCAAGTCCTTGGCGGGGGTGCAATTCCCGCTTCGGAAGCCTTGGAATACGTAAGTAATTTACCCAATGTAGAATCGATACTTTTTGGTGCATCGTCCAAGCAGAACATTGAAAATACAGTAGACACCATTAGATTTTACGACCAACAGAGAAAAGAGGAAGTTATCATGCAGTGAAATCAGATGACTTACTCTTTGCCAATCGCTATTTGAGGTAATTAATGTAGTTTGACCAAATCACCTAGGTTTACGCAGTCTAGGCGCTAACCAAATTGCGCCAAGATTGCGAAACCAGGAACTCCAAACCACTTCACCTCTTCCGTACAGCGGTCATGGCCCTCCACATCAGCAAAAAAGCGCTAAAAACTCCGCAATTTGCCTCTCTTGAGCCGCTGAGACTACAGATTTGCCTCCGATCCAATTTCGAAACTTAGGAACCGGAGACCACAGTTGGGTCGCGCTAAAAATCCCGTTGTCCCCCACCACTCCAAATCGACTAAACAAACCTCAGTGAAAAAATAAAATTAAGTCAAAAAGAATAAAATCTATTTTCATATTATTGTTTTTGTATTTCAAATACATATATTTACACCACATAACTAACAGCCTTTTTTGGAAAATACGGGAAATTCAGGAATTGCCAAGCAGTTTGGCCAACCAAACATTTTGCTTTGAACTTAGGCATTTCCCCAAAATATCTCATATATTGATAGGCACTGATTCTGTGACTGAAAGGGCGAAGCTGTAAAGCGCCATCAGCACAATTAAATTACAGATCTCAATTGACTCAAACTACATGAAAAATCTCTTCTTGGTGTTATTCATCTCATTTCTCAGCCTAGCCTGCTCGAAAAGAAACCTAACATATTTTAGCGACATTGACACCGACTCCACGTTTTCAACTCCAATTGATTCATTAATCCAACAAAGGATACAAGAAGATGACTTGTTGAGCATTACCGTCACAAGTTTGAATGCTGAATCAAATATGCTGTTCAATGCGGGTGTTTTAATGCCTTCAGGCGACACCAGGAATACTGTGGTCTCTACCCCGATAAACGAAAGTTACCTGGTCGACAAGGACGGCTTCATCAATTATCCTGTAGTTGGAAAAATCAACCTGAAAGGCTTGACCAAATTGGAAGCAGTTAACAAGATGTCTAGCTTACTTGATGAATATGTGCAAAATCCAATTATCAATATTCGAATACTAAACTTCAAAGTAACTGTACTCGGCGAAGTTCAAAAACCATCTTCCTTTATTATACCTACCGAAAAAGTGACAATTTTGGAAGCATTGGGGCTTGCCGGTGACATGACAGCCTATGGACGCAGGGAAAACGTGCTGGTAATCAGGGAAAAAGACGGAGTCCGGAGTACGACGAGACTAAATCTCAATGATAAAAACGTATTGTCTTCTCCGTATTTTTACCTTCAGCAAAATGATGTGATATATGTCGAGCCGTATAAAACGAAAACAATCCAATCGGATTCGAACCCCAGAACTTTTGCCCTAATATCGATGATGTTCAGCTTAGTAACCATTATTCTAATTCAAGTGAACAATTGGTAAACAGTCTTTTTTTGCTCTGTTATTAAAAATTCAAAACCATGAAACTATCAGATTTATTAAACGAGTTGGAAGAAGAGGAAACACAACCTGTCAAAGAGGAGGCGTCCCCCAATTTTAAAATGCTATTCTTCCGGTATTATAGTAAATGGTATTGGTTTGCTCTGGGACTTTTTATATGCTTAGGGATCGCTGGTGCATACTGTTATTTTGCTACACCGCAATATTGGATCTCCAGTAAGCTTTTGTTAAAAGACGAAAAGAAGGGCGCAGATTTTCGCGATGCAGCCACTATCACGGATTTATTGGGCTACGGATCCTCGTCATCTGTAGAAAACGGAGCCGAAATGCTTAAGGCTCAAAATCTTATGATAAAAGTGTTTGAGGAATTAAACATCTCAAATGCCTTTTATATCCCCAACGGATGGAGAAGGTGGAAGGAAATCTATGGTAGTGAGGTTCCGATCTCGATAGTTATACGTGAAAAAAATGAATTCATCGATCCAGAGTTACTTGAAGAGAGCAAGATCACTTTTTATCTTAAAAACGACGAGGAATTTTATATACTGTCTCCATCCGGAGAACTACAGACTATCAAGTTTGGGCAGACGATCAAAAATCATTTTGGCACCTTTTCCATTGTTAAAAATCCTGCTTACCGCCCAGTACCAAATTTCACTTTGGAAAATGTCCCAATAGTTATTGCCTTCTATGATCCGGTAGGCGCCGGAAAATACTTTTCAGAAAAACTCAATGTAGACATTGTAAACAAACTAGCCAGTGTTGTCGAGTTATCCATGCTGGATGAGCACCCGATCAAAGGCAAGGAAATTCTATCCAAACTAATCGAAGTATACAATAAAGAAGCGGAGGTTGAAAAGAATGTCGCAGCGAGAAACACAATCAAATTCATCGATGCACAACTAGTTGGATTGTCCTCTGAGCTCGATTCTATCGAAAAGCAAGCAGAATCGTACAAACTAAGAAACTCGATTACAGATGTAAGCGCTGAAGCGGAGCTTTATCTCAGCAGCACTACCATCAACCGGGAAAAGTTGAGTGAGTTTTCTATTCAAATTGAAGTTTTGGAGTCCATTGAAGAATACTTGACCAAGCAAGGTAACGACTATGAGATGGTACCAAGTACGTTGAGTATACAAGATCCGACCCTGTCCGCATTGATCGCACAGTTCAACCAACTTCAAAGAGAGAGGGAAAGGATGTTGAGAACGACCCAGCCGAACAATCCAATTGTACTAAATATCAACCAACAGCTAACCAGCCTCAGAGGTAGCATTGTCGAAAACCTTCGAAACATTAAAAATGGTCTGGTAATCTCTCGAGACAATCTAAGCGCAACAGACAACCAATTTCGAAGCAGAGCGGCCCAAGCACCGACAATAGAACGAGAGCTACTCGATATTGGTCGCCAGCAGGGCATAAAGCAACAACATTATCTGTTATTGGTTCAAAAGCGGGAGGAAGCAGTTTTATCGCTAGCCGCAAGCTCAGTCAACAACTCGAAGGTGATTGAACCCCCGACACCAACCGATCTTCCTGTCAACCCAAACAAGAAACTGATTTATGCATTCGGGCTCATAATGGGATTAGCTTTTCCTTTCGGTCTGATTTATTTGAAGGACGCTTGGCAAGAGAAAATACAGCTAAAAACAGATGTAGAGAAACTCACCAGCACGAAGATATTGGGCGAAATATCACGAAATAAGGATGCGAACGGAATGATTGCCATTTCAAAAGGCAAGCGGACGATGATCGCTGAACAGTTTAGGTTTATCCGAAGCAATCTTGCCTTTACCACCTACAACAAAAGCAACAAAGTGATCATGGTCACTTCAGGAATGAGCGGTGAAGGGAAAACATTTTTCAGCTTAAACTTGGCCATAAGCTTAGGTCTGGTAGACAAGAAAGTTGCAGTTCTCGAATTTGATCTACGCAGGCCAGCCATGCTATCGTCCCTAGGTATCAATGTCCCCGTAGGGCTCTCAGAGTATCTCGAAGACGAGCAATATCAGTTAGATGATATCATCCATCCCCTAGCTATGGCCCAAAACGTCTCGGTGCTGGGATGCGGAAAAATCCCCGAAAATCCCGCCGAATTGATGTCGGGTGAGCGATTAATCCGATTGCTGAAGGAACTTTCCCAAAGATTTGATTATGTGATCATAGATACAGCTCCTATAGGCCTTGTCTCGGATTCATTCATTTTGAACGAGTTTGTTGATGTCACTATCTTCATGTTGAGATATAACTACTCAACAAAAGCACAAGTAAAAACGGTTGAAGACATCAGGAAACACAAAAAATTCAAAATGCCATTGATCGTTCTGAATGACGCTGACGGGGAAATGATCTATGGGTACGGAGGGACCTATGGCAAAAAATACTACCAGGCCAAGTAGACCCATGTCCTGATTTTTCCAAAAAAATGAAAAACCATGTCAGACCGAAAAAGAAAAATCCTGCTTGTTAGTTCGGACGGAGGACATTTAGCTCAACTTTTAGAACTGAAAGAGTTATTTGAACGATATGATTATCTGCTGGTGACAGAAGAGGCCCCCGCCACTATCCCACTTGCAAAACACTACAACGTTAAGTTTGTCCGTGCGAGACCTGAGGGTAAAAACAGGAACTTTGGATTCTACCTGTCTCTTATCCGAAATTCAATTAGCTCTACCCGTCTAATTTTGGCGCATAGGCCAAAAGTCATATTGACGACAGGAAGTCACACGGCAATACCATTTTGCTTGATCGGAAAATTGTTGGGCATTAAAGTAGTTTGGATTCTTTCGTATGCAAGAATAAACTCTAAAGCCGCTTCCGCAAATCTGATTTATCCCATCGCAGACAAGTTTTTAGTCCAGTGGCCAGGCATGACAAACCACTATAAGAATTCAGTCTACCTAGGATCCATCTATTGAAGATCTTGGTTTAGCAAGACCTCAAACATTTTTTGACATTATAAATTCAAACACTAAGAATCTTATGATACTTGTCTTGTTGGGTACATTCCCCCTCAAATTTGAAAGACCGCTTATAGAATTAGACAGGCTGCTCAAAGAAGGGGCGATTTCGGAGGAAGTAATAGTTCAAAATGGCCACACTGTTTATGACAGTCCGCGTATGACATTCTTTCCTTTCCTTCCTTTGGATGAATTGTTGGACCTATACCGAAGAGCAGATCTTGTGATCACGCAAGCCGGGACAGGGTCAATAATCAAGGGGTTAAAAATGAACAAAAAAATGATCGCGGTAGCCAGACTGGCAAAGTACGGTGAGCATGTGGACGATCACCAAGTCGAGCTGATCCAAGAATTCGCAGGGGCAAACTACCTTATCGCATGGAACGAAACGGATGACCTTGCGGAATTAATCCCCAAAGCCAAAAATTTTGAACCGACACTTTATAAATCCAGCAACAAGGAAATTGTAAACTATCTAATAGACTACATAGACAATATCTAATAGCATACTCACAAACACCTAACAAATTTTTATGAAAGCAGTAATATTAGCGGGGGGATTTGGTACCCGAATAAGCGAAGAAAGCGGAGTAAGACCCAAGCCTATGGTAGAAATAGGAGGTAAGCCGATTCTTTGGCACATCATGAAAATCTATAGCTCTCATGGCATTAATGATTTTGTGATATGTTGCGGCTACAAGGGGCACATGATCAAGGAATATTTTTCAAACTATTTTCTGCACACTTCAGATATCACTTTTGATCTTCAAAAGAATGAAATGGAAGTACTCCGTAAAAACGGAGAGCCCTGGAGAGTGACGCTGGTAGATACGGGAGAAAATGTAATGACGGGAGGCAGAATAAAAAGGGTTGCTGACTACGTCAAGGATGAGCCGTTTTGTCTAACCTATGGTGATGGAGTCAGTGATGTGGACATCACCGCATCTATTGAGTTTCACAAGAAATCGAATACGTTAGTCACGCTGACGGCCGTAAGACAATCAGGAAGATTCGGTGTATTTACACTATCGGGAGAGGATGAGAAAATAAGCACTTTTACCGAAAAACCCCAAGGCGACGGCGTGCAAAATGCTTGGATAAATGGAGGTTTTTTCATTGTCGATCCCAAAGCGCTTGACTATATATCTGACGACCAAACCGTTTGGGAAAAAGGTCCTTTAGAAAGTCTGGCGGAAGAGGGCCAATTGTCTGCTTACAGACACCTGGGATTTTGGCAGGCGATGGATACCTTGAGGGACAAACAAGTCCTTCAGTCTCTTTGGGAAAATGGGGAAGCCCCTTGGAAAAGTTGGTAGTTCCCCAGCCCATGGCTTTGGCTTTCGGCCAAGCAGTACCATTCCTTTTTAAACACTAATAAATATCCTTTAACCAAATACAAGAACTTCTATGAAAATCCTGATTACTGGAAACCTGGGCTATGTAGGTCCAAGTTTGATCTCGAAACTAAGAGATTCATATCCCGATGGTGAACTTATCGGATATGATATGGGCTATTTTTCAAAATGTTTTACCAATGTTGACTTTTCCCCTGAAAACAAATTGGACAAGCAAATCTTCGGAGATGTCCGAAATTTTGAGGAAAGCATCTTCGAAGGTGTAGATGCTGTAGTTTATCTGGCTGCCATTTCTAATGACCCTATGGGAAACAAATATGAAGAGGTGACAATGGATGTAAACTACAGATCCGCGATACGAATGGCTAAGTCTGCAAAGAAACAGGGAGTCAAGTCGTTTGTATTTGCTTCGAGCTGCAGTATCTACGGGGAAGCGGACGACTATGCAAAAGTCGAAACCGACAACTTGAATCCGTTGACTGCTTACGCGAGATCCAAAGTTGCAGCCGAAAACGATTTGGCAGCAGTTGCAGACGAAACATTCATTGTTACCTGTTTCCGGTTTGCCACGGCTTGTGGTCATTCCAATCGTCTGAGACTGGACCTGGTACTAAACGATTTTGTGGCCGGAGCCGTCACAACCAAGGAAATTTCAATATTGAGCGATGGTACCCCATGGAGGCCACTCATCCATGTATCGGATATGGGGCGCGCCATTGGATTCGGTATAGAACGCAAAGCCAAACAGGGTGGCAGCTTTTTGGTACTGAACACCGGTTCCAAAACTTGGAACTATCAGGTGGTAGAACTGGCCAATGCCGTCGCAGAAGTGATACCAGGGGTCAAAGTCTCTGTAAATCCAAACGCCCAACCTGACAAACGGTCTTACAAAGTCAATTTCGAGCTGTTTGCAAAGCTGGCGCCCGACCACCAGCCCGTCTATGATCTCCATACTACAATCAGGGAGCTTTACTCCAATCTTCAAGAAATGGGATTCAAAGATTCCAACTATAGAAAGTCTCAATTCATACGACTTGAGGTACTTAACAACCTTCAACAAAAAAACTTTTTAAATCAAGATCTAAGTTGGGCTTGGCAAAAACAGATACAATATGATATTTACTGAGACAAAACTAAAGGGGGCTTTTGTAATAGAGATCAAAAAACTCGAGGACAACAGGGGTTTTTTCGGAAGATCTTGGTGTGCAAATGAAATGGCTGAACATGGACTCAAAGCCGACATCAAACAGGTCAACACTTCATTGAGTTTGAAAAAAGGCACCATAAGAGGGATGCACTATCAAAATGACCCCTACCAGGAAACCAAACTAGTGCGATGTACAAGGGGGGCTATTTTTGATGTGATCATAGATCTCAGACCTCAATCGCCGACATATAAGCAATGGATTGGAGTGAAACTTACCGCAGACAACCACAAAATGTTGTTTGTGCCCGAGGATTTCGCCCATGGTTTCATTACACTCGAGGACAATTGTGAAGTGAGCTATTTGGTAACACAGTTTTATGCCCCTGGAGCCGAGTCTGGAATCAGGTGGAACGACCCAGCTTTTGGTATAGAGTGGCCCATCGAGCCAACCGTCGTATCCGAAAAAGATCAAAGTCACCCAAACTATTTAAAATAACACGTCATGGTAATTGTAGACAGTGCACTAAAAAAACGACAGGAAGAAAACAATCCTGTACGTGTAGCAATGAGCGGAGCTGGTTTTATGGGTCGCGGCATTGCCAACCAAATTTGTAATTCCGTCCCCGGCATGAAGCTGGTGGCGATTTTTAACCGTACGATTGAGCAAGCAAAGAGAGCTTACACCGAGGCCGGAGTCGAGAATGTAGAATATACTACAGAAAAAGACCAGCTGGAGAACAACATCCGTCAGGGAAAATTCACCATTACGGATAACGCTAACATCATCTGCGAAGCAGATGGAATAGACGCTATTATAGAAGTCACCGGTGCAATTGAATTCTCAACACATCTAGTATTAAGGGCTTTTGAACACAAAAAGCATGTCATACTAATGAACGCTGAAGTGGATGGAACTATCGGTCCGATCCTGAAAGTGTACGCTGATAAAGCCGGAGTGATAGTCACCAATGCTGATGGAGACCAGCCGGGTGTTGAGATGAATCTTTACCGTTTTGTCAAATCATTGGGTGTAAAACCAGTACTCTGTGGTAATATCAAAGGACTTCATGATCCTTACAGAAATCCAACCACACAAGAAGGCTTTGCGAAGCAATGGGGACAAAATCCCAAAATGGTCACGTCATTTGCCGATGGCACAAAGATATCATTTGAACAAGCTATAGTTGCGAATGGAACGGGCATGACTGTGGCAAAAAGGGGAATGTACGGTACGACGGTACCAAGCGGCACTCCTCTAAAAGACGTATTTCAAGATCTATATCCACTTGCCTCCTTGCTGGAAGGAAACGGGATCGTCGACTATGTTGTTGGTGCTGACCCGGGACCCGGAGTTTTTGTATTGGGCACACACGACGACCCTAAGCAGCAACACTATCTCAATCTATATAAGTTGGGAACGGGCCCTCTCTACCTCTTTTACACACCTTACCATCTATGTCACTTTGAAGTGCCCCTGACGGTTGCGAGGGCAGTCCTTTTCCATGATGCAGCCTTGGCCCCTATAGGAAAACCCATGGTTAGCGTAGTAGCTGCTGCAAAAATTGACCTTAAAAAAGGAGAGACGCTGGACGGATTGGGTTGCTATATGACCTATGGTCTATGTGAAAATTATGAAACCTCGTTGGAACAAAACCTTCTTCCAATAGGATTGGCGGAAGGCTGTATCTTGAAGAAAGACATCAGCAAAGATTCGGTACTTACTTTCGAAGATGTAGAACTACCTGCGGGAAGACTCTGCGATAAAATGTGGGAAGAGCAGGTCCGCTACTTTGGCCAAGGCGTTTTGACAACGCCATCATCCACTGTTTCTTAGTTTAAAAACATGAAGTATGACATAATAGTCATAGGCGGGGGGATCGTAGGGCTCGCAACGTCCTTGAAACTCAAGGAAAAGAATCCCGATCTGAAAATTGCGATTTTGGAGAAAGAAGATGTCATAGCCAAGCATCAGACGGGTAACAATAGCGGGGTGATCCATGCCGGGGTGTATTATAAACCTGGGAGCCAAAAGGCAGTCAATTGTACGACCGGCTACCGGATGCTATTAGACTTTTGCAACAAGGAGGATGTACCTTACGAACTATGTGGCAAGCTCATCGTTGCAACCCAAGACGAGGAACTTCCGCGACTGGAGACACTCTATCAGCGGGCCATCCAAAATGGCCTGGACCGGGTGACAAAAATCAAAGCGGAGGAAATTCAAGAATATGAGCCCCACGCTGTTGGCAAATCCGCCCTTTACGTCCCCTATACAGGTATAATTGACTATAAGGCAGTCAGTGAAAAGTACGCTTCCATCTTTAAAAAAAGATATGGGGGCGAAATCATCACTGGCGCCAAGGTGACTAACATTAGAAAATCCGGAACGAAATTTTACATAGAGACATTAGAATCGACTTATGTAAGCAACTTTGTCGTGAATACAGCTGGACTCTATTCGGACAAAGTTGCTGAACTATCGGGATCCAGCTTAGATACAAGAATCATCCCCTTCAGGGGCGAGTATACCGAACTAAAAAAAGATAAACGATATCTTGTCAAAAATCTAATTTACCCTGTCCCAGACCCAAATTTCCCTTTTTTAGGAGTCCACTTCACAAGAATGATCAACGGTGGTATCGAAGCCGGCCCAAATGCGGTGTGGGCATTCAAAAGGGAAGGCTATAGGAAGACCAGCTTCGATTTAAAGGAATTCTCCGAATCCCTGGCCTGGCCAGGATTCAGACAAGTAATGGCAAAGTACTGGAAGGTGGGCCTGGGTGAATACCACCGCTCATTCAGTAAATCCGCACTCACAAAAGCTCTTCAAAGACTGATTCCCGAAATCACACAAGACGACCTCGAGCCTGGAGGTGCAGGAGTACGAGCCCAGGCCTGCCATCGCAGCGAGGGTCTTTTAGATGACTTTTGCATCATGGAAGGAGACCGTACTTTCAATGTGCTAAATGCGCCATCACCTGCTGCCACCTCTTCCCTCTCTATCGGCGAAACGCTCTCAACCAAGATCCTATCCCAAATGTCATACGCCTAGACAATACGAACTTACAAAATCAAACTATTTATTAAATCTTCCTTAAACTTACACACCATCCAACCTAATCCAACAGCTTTTTAAATTCATCGAGATGAGATTCACAATAGGATTACCCATCACTAAAACCAAATACCTGCAAGAAGCACTTGACGGCATAAAAAATCAAACGTTTACAGAATTCGAGCTGATTATCAAGAACAATGCAAATACACCTGAAAAAATAGCTGAAATTAGAAATATATGTTCCAGTTGGATTGGACAGGAAAATGTGCAGTATTATGAAAGCAAGGAACAGCTCGGAATGACTGCGAATTTCAACTCAATTGTGGAAAAGGCAAAAGGTGAATATTTTACCATAATGAGCGACGATGATATTATGGAACCGGATTACCTCATGGAATTTTCACAGCTCGTTAGCAAACACCAAGAAGTAAAAGTTTTTCATTGCCGAGTTCAGCGAATAGACGGAAACGGTTCATTATTGGATTTTTCGGAAAATTGTCCGGAAGTAGAGTCACAAATTGACTTTATATATCAAAGAATGCGTAGTAAACGAACTCTATATTTGTCAGATTTCATAGTTAATACTCAAGCGTTGAAGGAAATTGGAGGCTTTCCCAGTGATAGTTCAGGATGGGGATGCGATGAGATCACATGGACCAAACTGGCATACAACGGCATTGGCTTTACTCAAAAGGTTCTCCTGAAATATCGAAGATTTCTCGGAAATTTCAGTATGTCAAAGGAAAATCTACAAAAAAGATTCAAAGACGTAGATCTAATGGATAGAACAATCTCAGACATTATTAAAGCAACTACCGCCAAAGTCGGCTGCATCTATCCAGAGTCATACTTACTTGAGTTAAACAAAAACAAAATCAAAAAACAAAAAGATTTCATCCTAGAGCACTACGCAAAATCAAACAATATCTTAGAAATTTTTGTTTTCTTCTCTAAAAACCAAAAAGAACTATCATTTAAAGGTCTATTTAGAGTATTACTACTAAAAACAATATATCGAAACAAGCTCTACAATTCAATCTAGTAACAAAGCAATATTTACATTCATTTTCTAACAATAAAATATTTCCAAGTTAAGTAAGAAAATTCCGCTCTGACAAGGCACACAAGTAAAGAATACACCAATACTGCTCGATCTTAGACAATTGTAGCAGAAAAAACCAACTATCCAACCAAAAAACAAGGCAAATGATTATGCTACGCAAGATCAGCTACCACAAATTAAATGGACTTAAAAAAAGTATTCGGAAATAAAGTAGTAAAAAACTTTAGTTATTTAACATTAGGGAGCATAGTTTCGCAGTTATTAATGCTGCTCACGGTTATTAAAATAACCAATGAGCTATCGCCATTGGACTACGGAACATACTCATTTATTATAGCTCAGGGAATGCTATTAATTGCAATCAGTGAGCTAGGGACAAAATCAATTATTATAAGAACACTGGCTAGAGAACCAGAAAAGTCAAACGACCTCATTGTAAATGGAATAAAATTAAGATTAATTACAATATCCGCAACGATTGGGTTATACTTCATTTACAACCATTTTTTAGGAACTCTAAACTCAGCGCAAATATTATTACTCGGAGGCTATTCTCTATCGACATCATTATTCTATCTGCTAGAACATGTATTTATAGGATATCAGAAAATGTTTTTTCCTTCAATCGTTAAGTCAGGAATGAATTTTCTATACTTTTTAATAGTCACTCTAATTCCAACGCATCTATTTTCTATAGATATATTGGTAATTTCATATATTATAATCACTATCATCCAAACATTATCATATTTCATACTTCTCAAAAAATCTAAACTCATCGTTGGCAAAACAACAACCTTTCTAAATTCCTCCAAACAGCTAATCATTGAGAGTTGGCCGTACTTTACTTTGATGTTGCTTTCACTACCAATGCTTCATTTATCAAACAATTTACTAGATATAAATTCGGATAAAGAACAGGTAGGATACTTCAATCTTGCAAAAAAACTTATGGGTCCAGTGCAGCTGGTCATTACTTTTTCATTGACTGCCATTTTCCCAAACATCTCAGCTATGTTCTTACAAAATCGTAAGAGGTTCAGAGGATTAATTTCAAACGGCATGGCATTTTTTATAGGAATGACGGCATTATTTTGTTTTTCTTTCACCCTATTTTCAAAAGATATCATTCTATTAGTCTTCTCAGAAAAATATTTACCGGCTATCAAAGTGATACAATTTCAAGTTTGGTATCTCTTTCTAAATGGGATAAACCACTTTATTACGGTAATTTTTGGTGCCTCAAATCGTGAGAAGCTAATTACAAAAGTCGCCTTGGTTAATCTACTGATTTCGGCTCCTTTCCTATACATTGGAAGTCTGTATGGAGCGCTAGGAATATCCCTTGGGTTCGTTATATCAGCCGTTATCTATGAGTTTTATATCTGGCACCAATTTAAAAAGCAACTCAACATCAAGATTTCAGAAGAAAAACTTACTTGGCTCTTGAGCTTACTCCTATTCATGATTTCTTACTCTATGAGCGACGCCTCAATCTATTACAAAGTGATACTAGCTGTAGGTTTTAGTGGAACATACATAGCTTTTGCATACAAAAAAGTCCGCTCACTGTCAATGGTAAAAACTTGAAAAATAAAACACTAATATTCTGCATCCTGATTATTCTAACAGCAGTTAGTTTAAACTACTATTTTGCAACATTCCTTCCTGAAATATTTAAATATTTCAGAATCGCCTCTCTAGCACTTGCTGTTGCAATAGGAATCAGCCTTTCCTTTAGAAAAGGACCAGGGTTTATAGTGCCAATACAGCTATTGACACTAGCTATGCTACTCTCAATACTTGTCTCATATCTAACGTGGGGACAATCAATTCCCTTAGGATTTCTAATCACCATTCCTTTTCTCCTTTGGCCAATATTTTTCATACTCTTAAAAATAGAAGTGCCTATTGACATGATCGAAAAAGTAATAATCATATTTGGATTAATTTACATAGTTTGCTATTTCTATCAATTTGCCAATCCCTATAACGTAATGTTCAACCTCGGTATGGTTGACGACGAATACCGGGAATCTAGAGGTATTATCAGAATTATCTTCCCCGGAGCAGGGGTGATTTGGTTGCTTACGTGTATGACGGTAACAAAACTTACGGACAGCGCATCCAAATACAAATTTTTCTGGTTTATCCTTTTAATTCTAGGCATCATCATACCTTTCATGCAGGCAACAAGAACGTACATTGTTCCTACAATCCTGATTTATTGTTATCATTTCGCAAAAAACATTTCATTGTCAAAAAAAATAGCCATAAGTATAGTTTTAGTAATCGGTGGTGTGTTTTTAAGTGATTTTGAAATTCCAGTCATTGAAGGGATTTTAGAACAGCAAGAAAAACAAACCGAAGATGGAACTAAGGACATACGATATATTGCAGGAACTTATTTTCTAACGGAGTTTTCCCCTACACCTATTAACAAAATACTGGGTAACGGAATGGGCCATGAACGAAGTGAATATGGCCAATTTATAGACAACCTAGGACAAAAAGGTTTGTTTATACCAGACATCGGCATATTCGGAATATATTCCTATTTCGGAATAATTCCAGTCATAGCATGGGCATTAATTGGCTACAAAGTTTATAAATACAAGATCCCAGAAAAGTACATCTATATCAAGTACTACTTTTTCTACATCTATTTTTGCGCAATAACAGGAAGTACATTCTATCATATACACTACCTAATTTCCACTATTTTTGCCCTATACATTTTCCAAACTATTCTATACAACAAAAAGAAAACACTATTAGACAAAATAAGAAAATTAGATCCCCAAAAAATCAAGTTGTTAAAAAAGCTAATAGAATCAAAAATCTCAAAACAGACTACCCAACCGATATAAATCTCGATTTAAATCAAATCGATTTTTTAGAACAAAGCCACCTCCACAATGCAGATATCTTGTTGCGTAAATACCTATAAGCGACCAAAACTTTTAAAAAAACTACTTCAAAGTCTCGAAAATCAAAAACTTGATTCTACATGGAAACTTGAAGTTATCATTGTGGACAACGATGAGCTCGAGCAAGGAAGAACAGTTGTAGAAGAGTATCTAAAAAGATCCGATCTGACCATAAAATACTATACGCAGCCGATCAAAAACATCAGTATAACTAGAAATAAGGGAGTGGAAATGGCGACTGGGAGCCTTATCATGTTTATTGATGACGATGGCTATGCAGACGAAGACTGGGTTTTTGAAATGGTTAGTTGCTTGAACAAGTTCAACGCAGACGGCGTATTTGGAACTGTGCTACCTTACTTTGACAAAGAAGTATCAGATTTGTTCATTAAAGGAAAATTCTTCGATCGACTTATCCAAAACACAGGAGAAATTTCAAAGTACAAAAGGACGACAAACTGTCTAATAAAAAGGAATGTTCTAATGGGAATCGAAGGCCCCTTCGATCCAAGGGATGGTTTGACTGGTGGAGAGGATGCTAATCTTTTCGAAAAAATTCAAAGTAAAGGCGCAAAACTAGTTTTTTGCAAAGAAGGTATTGTTCACGACCATGTACCATTCGACAGGGCCAATATCAAATGGTTGTCCCAAAGAAAGTTCCGAACCGGCAGAGGTTTCACCTCAATAAAAATCAAAAATTCTAAAAACAAGATCCCTGCAACAGTATATTATTTCGCAAGACCTGCTATCTTTTTACCTATAAGCATAGTAGCTTTTATACTATGCCTTCCATTTAAAATCCAAAGAACCCGATGGTTCTTGAACATTGTTAGCAATGTTGGACATTTGGCGGCTTTTACAAGAATAAATTATCAAGAATATGAATAGAAATAGCAAATGTCTAATTCATATCTCATTTGATTATCCAGACAGTATAAACAACCAAAAAACCAAGGCTGTTTCTAATTTGGTAGATGCGCAAACTACATTTAGGAATATCGTATTCTCTTTGAACAGGACGGCTAACCCCTTTACTGACTTCTCATATAGAGAAGAGCCGCATGGATATTCGCTAAAAGTATTTGGCTTACCTTTTGGGATAGGACTTAGATTATGGATGTTTCTGGCTGCAAAAAAAATCGACAAAATTATCACGAGGGAAAGGATACAGTTCAATTTAATTCATGGACATAAGCTCACTTTTGAAGGCCTAATTGCAAGTCATCTTTCCCAAAAACACTCGATCCCTTATCTTATTTCTGTAAGAGGCGATACTGATCTCAAATTAATTAAAGTCCTGAAATTCAACCGGAACGTTTTCTTACGAACCCTTCAAAAAGCAAAAAAAATAATTTTTCTAGCTCCTTGGACAAAAAAAGAAATACAAGGAATGTACGGCAAAAACTTCTGTACTAGCAACAGCGTTGTAATGCCAAACATTATTAAGTTCAACAATATTCTGGAATCCCCAAGAGATGAACAATACACAGATCGATTTGTTTCAGTCTTCCATTTGGATTCCTACAAGAGAAAAAACATAAAGCGAACTATAGCGGCCATGGACGCAGTCCATAAGCAATATCCCCAACTAAAACTGGATATTGTAGGAGGAGGAAAATCAGCTGGAAAAATAAATTCCTACATTAGTAAATGTAAATACCCCTCACAATTTAGACTTTTGGGCAAAGCAGATCATTTAGACGTTTTGGCTATGTATAGCAAATACCTAGGCCTCATCTTGCCAAGTTTTCCTGAAACTTTCGGATTGGTCTTCGTCGAAGCACTTTATTCAGGAATACCAGTCCTATATTCAAAAAAATCAGGCATTGATGGATATTTTGATGATTTACAAGTATGCGAAAAAGTACATTATAAGTCAGTAAAAGAAATACAAGAAGGAATAGTCAAGATTTTTGAAGAAAACTCCAACTATCGAAAATCTATTAACCTCATGAAAAGTAAAGACGGATTTCTGAAATTCAGCAAAGAACATATCTCAAGCAAATATACCAACATAGTAGCCGAATTGGTCTGATCGTATTAAAAAGGGGTTCAACATCCAGCATAACAATGGGGATTTCCAAAGAATCAAACATGTATATATAGTCTGTAAAAGCCTACTTCAACACATGATGGCTTAAGGAGACTTCAAAACTCTTTTAAAGTCTATTTTTTTCAACTTGTTTGAGCCAAAACAGACGCATCCCCATTAATACCTAGAGATTTCTCTTCAACAAAGAGCGTTTGCTTACAAAGCTTATTTTTTGGGCTATTTTTAGACTACATCCCGATTACACAAACCTAGGCTAGAGCCAATTAGGTGCTTTTCAGAAATCATCGACGCCATCATTGATGGCAATTGTTATGTGGCACCTTCGGTACAAAACTGAAGAAATTTGTCACCGAACCGCTGTAAATCCTCTATCCCCCTGGGAGTCTTTTTTTTTAGACCGGGTTCGATCCTTTTATCCCCAATTCTTCTATCTGTAGATCTTTCTAGAAAATCCTCATAGCAATCGAACCTAGGATTTCATTACAGCCATTCGACACTTTCCATTAGAACATAATCGGCCTGGGATCTGAACAAACCCCAGGCCGATGAATAGTTGCAAAGTATCTTCGAAATGCTTCAGAGAAAGGCAAATTGACTCTGAAGGCTTCCCTTTACTGCTTTATAAACTTTTTGCTTGACAAGGCATTGCCGTTTGCGTTCAATTGCAAAATGTAAATACCAGTTTTCAAATCAGAAACATCGATGATAACTTCAGAACCTTCAGGTCTTACCGCAACGGATTTTTGGATTATGCCGCTCATTGACACCACATTGATTTCAAAATCATAGATGCCATCCAGATTCTTGAATATAACATTGAGCTGTTCCATCGCCGGATTTGGGCCGATCACATAGTCCAAAAGTACCTGCCGTATGTCTTTCGACTGACTTCTAAATGCTTTCAAAACCACCGGACTGGAGAGATGTACTTTTCCGCTTGCGTCAGTGGCTTTTGCCACTAGCTCATGAGTCCCCTCAGGAATTCCGGTCCAATCGATTCCAGAGGAATTCTCTCCGAGTTCACCGACTAAGGTTTCGTCATCGTAGAGCTCGACTTTCTTGATTTCCGCATCGTTCTCTTCTATCTCAAGTTCGATATGAACGTCGCCGAAAGCCTCAAACTCAGACTTTCCTTCTGGAAGCACAACCCTAATTTCTGGTGCACCAAAAGACTTAAAGTGTTTGGTGAGTGTGACGTTTTTTTCAGGCATATCCAGTTCGAAAACCGCTTGATCGCTGACCTGCACTCCATCTAGACTCCAATAGTCAAACTCAACTTTTCCCTCTATTTCTTCTTCTGCAAAGAACAATAATTTTTCGCCAGCTTGGGCTTCAATCGGAGTTTGTGATTTAACATCAACGGGTGTCTGATCGGTGTCTGATGTCACCGCTACTCTATAGGTTTGCCCACCTACAAAATCGGGGTAGGTGGCTTTGGTGGTTATGAGTTCTTCGATCTCGCTCGAGGACAACTTCCTGTTCCAGATCGCCACGTTGTCAAGAACCCCTTGCACCCTTCTGCGGTACCCGGCTTGAGCCGACCCAATAGTCAATGCTTCACTTGATTGGTACAAAGTTCCCGAAATATCTCCAGACTTTTCAGGTTTGGTTGTGTTCAGGTACAAAGTATAGCCCTCCCCTGATTTGTAAGTCGCGATTACCCTAACCCATTTTCTTAGCGGAACAGTTTGCGTGGACACCCAATCCCTCACTTTTCCGCTATATGTTCGAATCCTGATCTTGTTATCACCGGTGATAGCTATAGAATAAGCCTGATTTTGAGGCCATCCCGAAGAAAAGGTCTTCCCGACGATCACGCTGCCGCTATATTGACCGGATCCCTCTCGGTAGATATCAGCCATTAAAGTAAGCTCTGTCGTCAAGTTCAAACTGTTGCTGTGCGGAACACGCGAAATAGAGGATGAACCGTTATATCGGTTCCCTTTTTCGTCAAAGCCAGTAGTATGACTGATCGAGGAATTATTCCCATGATTACTGCCATGCGAATCCCGAAGAACTCCGGAACTGTTGGTATTCATTTCATAAAATGAAACCAAACCATCCAAAAATCCAGCTTCCACCCCAGAATCGGACGACACATTCTCCACCTGCTCACTGCTACCAATCTGGATTTCAACTTCATCAGAGGTGGTTGAGGCTCCTTTGTTGTCTATCGCCTTTGCCGTGATCGTGTATAAACCCGCCTTTGCATTTGACCAATAGTATCTGTAGGGAGAACTGGTATCAGTTCCCAACAGGTTATTCCCATCGTAAAACTCAACCTTGTCGATTGTACCATCCCTATCCGTCGCATTTGCCGCAATAGAAAAATTGCTTCCCACAGAAAATCGTGCTTCGGATTCCGGAGAAGTGATACTGATAGTAGGTCTGGCATTCGAACCAGCCGATCCTGAAATCGGAGTATACAGCTTGTGGGATTCAGGATGGAGTTCGAGTCCACGGGCTACAGATGGGTTTGCTGCCAAAAATTCGCTGCTATACTGCCAAAAATGCATGTCATCCATCCACATGAACTGATCATGATCCGGCGCAAACCTTGAATCGTCTCCACCCATAAACGTGTTTAGCGCTATTGAACGAATCGTCTGGGGACTAGCGGAGGTTCTCATTTCAATATTCCTAGCAGAAGCCACCAACTCCCCATCCAACCAAACCTGCATGATTCCATTGGCCTTACCGTTTTGGTTTGCAACCACACGGACGGTCAACTCCTGCCATACTCCCCTTTCCAATTGTCCGAAAGTACCTTGCCCCATATCATCCCCATATTTATTTCCCATATTATGGTGATAAACGTACATCTTGAGCTTACCGCCCGCAACCTGCATCAATCTCAATGATGCTCCCTGATTTCCAACCTTAAGACCTTCGCCTCCTGAAGCAATATTGCTCGCAAGGCCAAATCCGACTCCAGGAAGTTTGGCCCCAAGCGCCCAGTCAAAATTCCCTTGGTATTTGATTCTAAAGGTCCAATAGATCTCCGTAATATTGTCCGGACTATCACGGAACTCAGGCCACTGATTTAATCCACCTCCTCGTCCCCAAGTTCCTTTTGGAAAAAAACTTGCCAAAACTTTACTTCCGTCTACCGTCCGTATTTGGGTGGTGTTTGGAAAATACAAGCTTCCATTATTCCAATCTGACTTGTATTGGGTGTTGGTGTAATATCCATTGGGATGATCTTCAAAATCTACTTTTCTTCTGATAACAAAATCATCTTCATTGGAACGAAGTTCTTCTCCCGCTTCATTAGGTTTTCTACCCATAGAATGAGAAAAATTGTCAGTGAGCAAATCGTTACTTACAGCATAGGGCTTAAGTAGTGAATAAGGATTTGCTAAAGAATTGATACCATACAATGAGGTAAACAAAAGGTACCAAAACAGTGCGAAGGTGTATTTTTTTTTCATAAGCAATTATTCGTAGATCTACTCATTAGATCTACTAGGTTGATGGTTGAGAGAAATAAATAAACACCTAAATGGTGAGGTGATTCTGGGTATGCGATATTCTACGCTATAGATAAAAACAGGGCTTATAGCATATAAAATTGACCAAACTATGGTCAAATCTGCAAAATGATTTAGTTAATTCACCTAATCATCCCTTCAATAAAAAAGGGAAAATCAACGTAGTTGGTTTCTCTTGGGCTACTTCCGGACGGGGCAAAAGCATAGATGGAAATCAGCTCAATTAATGACAAGGATTTTGACTGAGTAACTCAAGCTAACCACTGCAGACTCTACGCTTCAGGCAATCTTTGTGCAGTTTATGCGCAATTTAAAGGACCTCATTTGTAGCACTCTAAATGAATTTTTTCGTATTCAAAATGAATTTCCCCCTTTCCAGCAAGGAAGGCATACATTCAGTTTGAATATTCTCGAACAAACTTTTCAAGAAAATCGTATAAAACTCAATCATAAAATCAACCTTGAGCAGGCATGCCAAAAAAAAAGCTCATCACAACTGGCGATTTTTGAAACAGTTTGTAGCCAAAAGCTACAATGAGGGGCAGAAATAATAGATTTCTGAACTCCAACATAATCTGCATTCTTGTTGTGAACGATGGTTATAATTTAGCTAGACAACATTACGATGAATCGGGAAAAATTTGACCAACTAGTCTTTTTCTTGAAGTTCTCGAAAATTAAAAAGACCTTATTGATAGTAGATTCAATAAGGTCTTTTACATTTTAAGAAAAACTAGCGGCTTAATTGGGTGCTGTTTGGTGGACTTTCATCTTTGACAACATTGTTCATCCTTGATGCTGGCCTTGGCCAAAATGCATCTTTACTCCGACCATTTTTGCATAGTTAAAGCCACAACATTTCGACAGACACCTATTTACCACGTTCGATTTCACAAATTACAAGTGTCCATTTCAATATGTCAACTTCATCTTCACACCATGTTCCGGTCTGAGATCATGATAGACCCCAGACCGGAGATTATTCAAAAAGCCGTTTTGAGAATCCAGAACCCGCCATTGTTGACCGGTTTAGTTTTCTGGCACGATACAATTTACTGTTTAATAAACTTTTTGCTTGTCACTGCATTGCCGTTTGCTTTCAACTGAAGAATGTAAACACCGTTTTTCAAGTCGGAAACATCAATGGTCACCTTAGATCCGTCAGGTCTCACATTAGCTGTCTTTTGGATTAGACCACTCATTGAAACCACGTTGATTTCAAAATCGTAGGTCCTATCCAAGTTCGTAAACATGATATTGAGATGTTCTACTGCGGGGTTTGGACCAATCACATAATCCAAGAGCACCTGCTTCATGTCATTTGCCGAGTCTCTAACCGATTTGAGGACGACGGGATTGGAGAAATAGGTTTTCCCGCTCGAATCTGTGATTTTCGCGGCCAGTTCATGGGTTCCTTCAGGAATGTCTTTCCAGTCGAATCCAGAGAATTTATCCACGAGTTCGCCTACAAGAGTCTCTCCATTGTATAGTTCAACTTTCTCGATTTGAGCATCGTTCACTTCTATTTCAAGTCCTATATGAACTGTGCTGAGCGCCTCAACTTCAGTCTTCCCCTCGGGTAGGAAAATCCTAATTTCTGGAGCCTCGAAAGATTTGAAGTGCTGGGTGAGGGTAATATCCCTTTCAGGCATATTCATCTCAAAAAGCGATTGCTCGCTAACTTTCACGCCATCGACGCTCCAGTAATCGAATATGATTTCTCCCTCCTGCTCCCCTTCAACAAAGAACACCAATTTTTCACCGGCCTCAGCTTCTATCGAAGTACGTGCCGCAACATCGTCTGATAATTGGTTAGTGACCGTTCTCATCGTAACTGTATAGGTCTGGTTGCCAATAAGACCAGCGTAAGAGGCGGCTTTGGAGGTTATGAGCTTTTCGATCTCAGTTGTCGAAAGTTTCCTGTTCCAAATGGCAACATTATCCAGTCTCCCCTCGAGCCTTCTACGGTATGCTGCACGGGATGCCCCTATAGTCAACCCTTGGCTGGATTGGTATAGTGTTCCCGAGAACTTTCCGCTCTTTTCGGGACTTGTGGTGTCCAGATACAAACTAAATCCTTCTCCAGACTTGTAGGTCGCAATTACCCTAACCCATTTTCCTTCGGGAACTGTCTTGGAAGAAACCCATTCTTTCTTATATCCAATGTTTGCCCGGATCCTGATCTTGTTGTCTTTGGTGATTGATATGGAATAGGCTTCCGTGTCGGGCTGAGAGGATGAGTAAGTTTTACCGACAATCATACTGCCGTGTTCCTGTCCTTGCGCGAGTCGGTAGACATCAGCCATCAAGGTAAATTCAGTCTTAAGATTGAGACTGCTTTTGTGTGGTACATTCGAAACAGATGACTTCCCGTTATACCTGTTTGAATGTCCATTACCACGTTTGATTTGGTCAATCGACGAATTAGTCCCGTGGTTGTTGCCATGCGAATCCACGAGAACACCAGAAACATTAGTGTCCATCTCATAAAATGAAACCAATCCATCTGCCAATCCTCCAGTCATTTCTTGATTGGATGAAGTATCTCTTGCCTCAGCCACCTCGACTTTCACCAACTCTGAGGTGCCAATAGCCCCATAGTTGTCGGTCGCCTTGGCCGTGATGCTATGTATTCCGGTGGAAAGATTCTTGCAGCTATAGCTATATGGAGCGCTGGTGTCCGTGCCTAACAGGCTGGTCCCGTTGTAGAACTCCACCTTGGCCACCGTCCCATCACTGTCCGCAGCCGCCGCCGTAATGGAGACGGCCTCCCCAACCTTGAACTGCCCGCCAGAGGAAGGCGAGGTCAATCTAACCGTAGGCTTTGCGTTAGCCAAAACCGCGATCTTCACCGCCTCGGAGGTGGTGACGGCCCCTTTGTTGTCGGTCGCCTTGGCCGTGATGCTGTATTCCCCGGCCGAAACATTCGTCCAGGAATAGCTGTATGGAACGCTGATGTCCGTGCCCAACAAGCTGGTCCCGTTGTAGAACTCCACCTTGGCCACCGCCCCGTCGCTGTCCGCCGCAGCCGCAGTGATAGAGACGGTCTTCCCAACCTTGAACTGTGCGCCGGTGGAAGGCGAGGTCAGGCTAATCGTTGGGCTCGCATTTGCCATTACCGTGATCTTCACCGCCTCGGAGGTGGTGACGGCCCCTTTGTTGTCGGTCGCCTTGGCCGTGATGCTGTATTCCCCGGCCGAAACATTCGTCCAGGAATAGCTGTATGGAGCGCTGGTGTCCGTGCCCAACAGGCTGGTCCCGTTGTAGAACTCCACCTTGGCCACCGTCCCGTCGCTGTCCGCCGCAGCCGCAGTGATAGAGACGGTCTCCCCAACCTTGAACTGTGTGCCGGTGGAAGGCGAGGTCAGGCTAATCGTTGGGTTCGCGTTTGCCATTACCGTGATCTTCACCGCCTCGGAGCTGGTAACGGCCCCCTTGTTGTCAGTTACCTTGGCCGTGATGCTGTACTCGCCGGCCGAAACATTCGACCAGGAATAGCTGTATGGAGCGCTGGTGTCCGTGCCCAACAGGCTGGTCCCGTTGTAGAACTCCACCTTGGCCACCGTCCCGTCGCTGTCCGCCGCAGCCGCCGCGATGGAGACGGCCTCCCCAACCTTGAACTGTGCGCCGGTGGACGGCGAGGTCAGGCTAATCGTTGGGCTCGCGTTTGCCAAAACCGTGATCTTCACCGCCTCGGAGGTGGTAACGGCCCCCTTGTTGTCGGTCGCCTTGGCCGTGATGCTGTATTCCCCGGCTGAAACATTCGTCCAGGAATAGCTGTATGGAGCGCTGGTGTCCGTGCCCAACAGGCTGGTCCCGTTGTAGAACTCCACCTTGGCCACCGTCCCGTCGCTGTCCGCCGCAGCCGCCGCGATGGAGACGGTCTCCCCAACCTTGAACTGCCCGCCTAAGGAAGGCGAGGTCAGGCTAATCGTTGGGCTCGCGTTTGCCATTACCGTGATCTTCACCGCCTCGGAGCTGGTAACGGCCCCCTTGTTGTCGGTCGCCTTGGCCGTGATGCTGTACTCGCCGGCCGAAACATTCGACCACGAATAGCTGTATGGAGCGCTGGTGTCCGTGCCCAACAGGCTGGTCCCGTTGTAGAACTCCACCTTGGCCACCGTTCCGTCGCTGTCCGCCGCAGCCGCCGCGATGGAGACGGTTTCTCCAACCTTGAACTGTTCGCCGGAGGAAGGTGAGGTGATGCCCACCGTCGGGCTCACGTTTGCCATTACCGTGATCTTCACCGACTCGGAGGTGGTAACGGCCCCCTTGTTGTCGGTCGCCTTGGCCGTGATGCTGTACTCCCCGGCCGAAACGTTCGACCAGGAATAGCTGTATGGAGCGCTGCTGTACGTGCCCAACAGGCTGGTCCCGTTGTAGAACTCCACCTTGGCCACCGTCCCGTCGCTGTCCGCAGCCGCCGCCGCGATGGAGACGGTTTCTCCAACCTTGAACTGTTCGCCGGAGGAAGGAGAGGTGATGCCCACCGTCGGGCTCGTATTAGAATTAGCAACTCCTGAAATAGGTGTGTACAGTTTTTGTGACGCGGGATGGAGTTGGAGTCCACGTGCAACATTAGAGTTTGCAGCCAAATATTCTTTGCTATACTGCCAAAAATGCACGTCGTCCATCCACATAAACTGATCCCTATCCGGCGCAAAAAGTTCACTATTCCCCCCCATGAAAGTATGCAGGGCCAAGGAATTGATTCTTTGCGGACTTGTAGCCGTCCGCATTTCAATATTCTGTGCCGATGCCACAAGCACCCCGTCCAACCAAACTTGCATAATTCCGTTGGCCTTGCCGATTTGGTTTGCCACCACTCGAACAGTCAGCTCTTGCCATTCTCCCCTTTTTAGTTGTCCGAATGTGCCTTGCCCCATGTCATCCCCATAGGTATTGCCCATGCTGTGATGGTAGACATACAATTTGAGTTTACCGCCTGCTACCTGCATTAACCTTAGACTTGCTCCCTTGTCACCAATGCCGGGGCCAGCTCCCCCAGAGGCAACTGTCTGAACAAAACCGAATCCTACTCCCGGAAGTTTGGCCCCAAGAGCCCAATCAAAATCATTTTGATATTTGATGCGAAACGTCCAATAGATCTCTGTAATGTCATCTGGCGTATCCCGGAAATCGCTCCATTGGTTTAGTCCGCCGCCTCTACCCCAGGTTCCTTTTGGGAAAAAACTGGCCAAGACCTTTTTTCCGTCGACCGTCCGAACTTGGGTGGTATTGGGAAGATATAGTTTGCCTACCTTCCAATCCGACTTATACTGGGCATCGGTATAATATCCTTCGGAGTGGTTGTTGAAATCCGCCTTTCTCCTAATCACGAAATCATCCGAAACGGAAAGTGGCTCCTTTTCAATTTCTGCCCCGATTGAAAGCGGAAAATTGACACCTGGCCGATCTGAACTGGCGGCGTTATCCCAAGATGAAGAATGGGCATTAGCTATAGCATTGATACCATACAAAGAGCATGAAAATAGATACCAAAACAGCGCGAAGGTAATTTTGTTTTTCATAGGTAATAGATTCCCAGGCTTGCACCTGGCGGGGTGATAAACGAATTTTAACCGATTGGTCAAATGGGTGAATTGCCGAAATACGCCACAACTAAAAACAGGGTGATAATAGCTATAAGCGTATTTTTCCAAGGGCAATGGACAAGCATTTGCCAGTTGGTCATATTGGGTGCATTGTTTTAATATGCTACAACTAAAAGTTGGGTGACATTAATTGTAGACATAAGTACCGACGGCAATAGACAAGTATTATCCAGTCGGCAAATTGGGTGAAATGATATACTATACTACAACTAAAAACAGGGTGACATTAATTGTAAGCATATTCTATCAAAAGCGTATTTGGCTCAACGTGTATTGCATTTCCTTTCATCTCACTATGTATATCAAACCAATGTTCAATTAGGTGATATGTTTTCGATGACTACAGGATGGGGTGATCTTTAACATTGAAACCTAGCCGGAAATTGACCTAAATTTTGAGCGGAAAATTTAACCTTAACACTGTGCGGGGTGAACACAATCTTTTTGCTAAACTTTAATTGATCCCACTGGGTGATTCTGGGATACTTCTCAAAAGCATTAAATCAACTCGCTCATTTACAGCTAGGGAGGAACGCATTCGATTCGGATATCGTCCATCAAATTTTCAGAGAAAATTGATGGGCAACCAGCCGTTAGGCCATATAGACTTGGGTTTGCTAGGCATATTTCCATTGAAACCGACGACTTCTGAAACAGTTTGTGGGTCTTATCCACAATGAAAGTTTGGGGTGACTTCTTTTCAAAACCCGACATGACCGTAATTCTTTTTCATTTCAACAACCATCTTTAAACCTAACATGAGACTAAATCGAAATACTCATAGAACTATTTAATGTATTGTTATACTCTATTATTCTTTTCAACAGAAAATAAATGCATTCCATCCCAGCCAGCAGTTAGATTTAATATCAACCAACAACCTTGATGAACTTCCTGAAACTTCGCGATAGAGAATAAATAATGCGCATGGATGCGAAAATATTTAAATCCACCCCTTATTTCATTTCCAATTTAATGTTGTAAAAGAACCTAAATTTGAACTTTGCATCTTGGAACAAAATATTCTGCTTTTGACATCAAACAAAACGTTATTCCGAAATACTTTACTTTCCAATCAATAAATATCTTTTATTCTTATCCACAAAATAAAAGCAAAAAAAAAAAAAAAATCTATAAACAGTTTTTACAACAGAACCCCTTACTATCGGCCAAAAAGCCTGTCAGAAAACCTGAACATAGAAAACACCTAGGATATCAATTGATCAAAATATCTATAGTTTATATATAATTTCCATTACAAAATAATGTTACAGAAGAAACAAAATATGCACCCTATACTTTAAGAATAAACATTCTGCTTTTCATATCACACTAAATGCTCCGAAACACTTTGCATTCCAATCAATCTGTCCCATTTACTCTTCTACCTAATAAAAGATGAAGGCAAGCTCCTTCCAAAAATTTAGGCGATAGAAAAGACAACGAAGTCTTAGTGAACACCCCCTTATGGAGTTGAATGCCTATCTTTCGGCAATGGCTTTTCCAAATGCCCCAAAACATCCAAACTGAGGAGAACAATGGATCAAGCAAGATCTCCAAATAACCCAATGCTGAACGAAGTTCACGCTGAAACTCATTCTAAAGAAAAAATAATGCGGCGTGAAACTACATGGATTCAAAATGCTCAAAGAACAATAAAAGGAAATCACCAATTTCAAACGGTCGCAAACGAAACCTGTCTAAGACGATTGAACTCTTAAGAGCGGCTATGATTCTCTTTTCACTTTTTCGAAACAGATGCAGGATAAGATGAAGGCGGACTACGAAGCCAAAAGGACTCCGAAGCAGCGCCGTAAACCTTCCAAAGAAGATGTGGTATTCAAAGCGCCTGACGGATACGGTGACCATTTGGATCATTTCACCAACTTTTTTGATTCGATCCGTACAGGGCAAAAAGTCGAAGACGCAGAATTCGGATTCCGCGCCGCCGCACCGTCCCTAGCCTGCAATGACAGCTATCTGCAGAAAAAGATCATCCACTAGGATCTTGTAGCCACGAAGGTGAAAAAAGGCTAAGTCCTCCATAAAATTCAAAGTCTGCTTATCCCGGCTTTTTTCTATTTCCCTTTCGAGGCAGGACAGTTTCTGGCTGCTAAAAGAGATATTTGAAAGCTTTCCCACCAAAACGCCGTTCAATGTACCGTTTTCTCACATTACTTTTCGTCGTCCTTTCAGTCCGCTCTTTCTCCCAAAACCCGAATCCAAAACCTCGAGTGATCATCTCCACCGATATTGGCGGCACTGATCCCGACGACAACCAAAGCATGGCCCACCTCCTGATGTATACCGACAAGTTCGAAATCGAAGGACTGGTGTCTTCGCCTTCCTATGGCACCGGCAGCAAAGCGGAGATTTTCCGCATGATAGACCTATATGAAAAGGACCTCCCTAAGCTTGAGCGACACGGTAACGGTTTTGCGAAACCCGCTGATCTCCGCCGTGTGACTAAACAAGGAAGGAGAGGCGCAGCGCCATTTTCGGGCATCACTTCGCCCACCGAAGGCTCAAAATGGATCATTAAAGCGGCGAAAAAGAAAGACCAAAGACCGCTTTGGATATTGGTTTGGGGAGGATTGGAAGATCTCGCACAGGCCTTGCACGACGCGCCCGAGATCCAGCAAAACATCCGCGTCTACTGGATCGGCGGTCCCAACAAAAAGTGGAGCGCCAATGCCTATGCCCACATTGCTTCAAACCATCCGGACCTTTGGATGATCGAAGTAAACTCCTCTTACTATGGCTTCTTCTCCGACAATCAAGCTCCGGACGTGATCCAGACCTCCAACTACTATGAAAAGTATATCCAAGGAGCGGGACATCTGGGGGCTGATTTCAAGAGCTATTATGACGGTGATGTGAAAATGGGCGACACGCCATCGCTGCTCTATCTGATGCACGGCAATCCAGATGATCCAGAAGGGGAAAGCTGGGGTGGAAGCTTCGAACCTATCCAAAGGAGTGCTCGGGTGGTGTATGATCGTGCCACCTCGGTTGGCGATTCGGTCGCCTTTTGTGCCACGGTTGAGTTTCGGTTTACTGGGCCAAAGATCAAAGTGCCAGCCGATTCAGCCGTCTTTTGGATGGAAGTCCCCTATCAAAATTCCTCCCAAGTCTGGCCAGGCTATTACCTGGGGGATGGCAGCTACGCCCTGCAGTACGCGCCAAAGCAAGCGGAAACTTTAAGCTTTAATTTTACTTCCCCAATAGAAGGATTCCCTGCATCCAAGGGACAATTGACCGTAACCAACCTCTGGCCAGGAAAGGCAAATTCCACAGATTTCCAACTTGGCGAAAACTGGTATAGTGACCGCAGCAATCCTGAGCTCTACTATGGAAAACTGCAAGGGGGAAAGACTATCCAAAAGTGGAGAGATGAAGTCCTGCTTAACTGGGCGGAGCGCTGGGCTTGGCTCAAGGAAGAGTAAATTGCCCTTTTGCCTCTCACCTCATCCATCCGAAAAAATTCCTTAAATGTCGCAACCTCTCTTTGACCATATCCGCAATTTCGTTTCTCTTGACCCGGCACTCGATCCTCAGATTCTCGCTTATTTCGATAAGCAGAGCGTCCAGAAAAAAGACATCCTCTTGCCAGCCAACCGGGTTTGCGATCGCTTGTTTTTCGTCGCCAAGGGTTGTGTCCACGCCTATTTCACCGATCAACATGGCGTGGAAAAATCCATCCAGTTTGCGCTGGAGAACTGGTGGATCAGCGACTATCAGGCTTTCTACAAGCAAAGGGCTACAGACTCTACCATCCAAGCGGTCGAGGACTCGGAAGTATGGAGCATTTCCAGAAGTAGCTATTCGGCGCTTCTTTTGGATCATCCGATGATGGAATCCTACTTTCGGCAAATGTACGAGATTGGCTACGGCGCCGCCATCACCCGGCTGAAGTTCTTGTTCAATTATTCCAAAGAAGAGATATTCTTCAATTTTACCGAGCAGTTTCCCCATTTTGTCAGCCGCGTACCGCAGTACGTCTTAGCCACTTACCTCGGCCTTACCCCAGAGTATCTCAGCAAACTCCGGGGCAAAAGACGATCTTAATCCAGTTCAAGATTTTTGGGAATGGCTCCACATACCTTTGGTTATCCAATATCATAACACCAAAAACCATGGAAACTAGACTGCAAATAGACCAAGTGGAGCCCAAAGGCTACCAGTCACTTTTCGGCATTGAAAAGTACCTTCAACAATCCACTCTGAGCCACACGCATAAGGAGCTGATCAAAATCCGCGCTTCCCAGATAAACAAATGCGCCTTTTGCATAGACATGCACACCAAAGACGCACTCGCCCAGGGGGAAAGCCTGCAGCGCATTCTTTTGCTCAATGCCTGGAATGAAACGGAGCTTTTCTCCCCAGAAGAAAAAATCCTCCTCAAAGTGACCGAGGAAGTTACCCTGATCAGCGAAAATGGCCTCAGCACAGGGACCTATGAAAAAGCCGTCCAACTTCTAGGAGAGAATTACCTCGCCCAAGCGATCATGGCGATCATCGCAATCAACGCATGGAACCGTCTTTCGGTCAGCACCCTGAAGCCTATCCCTGCTTAATCGATTCTAGCTCAACAACAAAAAGGCTGGATTTCCAGGAAGGAAGTCCAGCCTTTTTATTTCCCTTGCCGACAAATCTCCATTGGCAAACGTGTCCGCACATTTCGGTATCTTGGTCGACTCTAATACCGCCATCGAAATGAAGAAAGAAAGCTTTCTGCTCTGCTTTTTTATCCTGCTGAAGTTTGCGCTCCAATATGCCGTCGTCCACCCCAATTTTGACCTGCATCGGGACGAATTTCTGCACCTCGATCAAGGTGACCATTTGGCCTGGGGCTACCTATCTGTCCCACCAGTGACTTCCTGGATCTCGGTTTTGATCCGATGGCTTGGAAACGGGGAATTCTGGGTGCGCTTCTTCCCGGCGCTGATAGGTGCGTTTACAATTTGGGCGGTTTGGAACTTGGTCAAAAAACTGGGCGGCAACCTTTTCGCACAGTCCCTAGCAGCCGTAGCCATGCTGTCCTCCGCCATGATCAGGCTTAACATACTATTCCAGCCCAACTCTCTGGACATTCTCTGTTGGACCTTGGTATTTTACACGCTGGTCCGATTTTTTCAGACCCAAAATCCGAAATGGCTGTATCTCCTGGCCATCAGTTTTGCCTTTGGCTTCTTGAACAAATACAACATCGTATTCCTCGCCATGGGGCTTTTCCCTGCACTTTTGATCACGCCCAGAAGGACTGTTTTTCAAAACAAACACCTCTATTTCGCCCTGCTATTGGCCATTCTGCTTGTCTTACCCAACCTCGTTTGGCAATATCAAAATGGATTTCCGGTGATAACCCACATGAACCTACTGAGCAAATACCAGCTCGTAAACATCAGCCGAATGGGATTTCTGATGGAGCAATTGCTGTTTTTCTACCCAGCACTTTTTATCTGGGTGTCGGGGTTGATTGCCTTGCTTCTTGCCAGACGGTTTAGTTCCTATCGCTTCATCTTTTGGACTTTTGTCCTGACTATTGGGATCTTCACGTATTTTCAGGCCAAAGCCTATTATGCCATCGGACTCTATCCTGTTCTTCTGGCATTCGGTGCGGTTTTGATCTCCGAGTGGTTGGAAAACGGCTGGAAAAGAAGGCTGAAGCCTGTAGCATTGGCATTACCTCCACTCCTGTTTTTGCCTGCATTGCCTCTGATCCATCCCTATTATTCACCAGAAAGGATCCTTAAAAACCCACCCGCCTATTCCCTTCTTGGCCTCAATCGATGGGAAGATGGCAAGGACCATCCCATCCCCCAAGACTTTGCGGATATGCTTGGTTGGAGTGAGCTGGCCCATCATGTAGACTCAGCCTATCTGATGATGCCCAAGTCCAGCCGCACGCTGATTATTTGCGACAATTATGGCCAGGCCGGCGCGATCAACTATTACTCAAAAATCCCGGGGCTTCAGGCCCTGACTATGCATGCCGACTACCTTTATTGGTTTGATTTGGAAACCAAAGTCGATAACCTGATCCTGGTGTGGGAGAGAGACGAAGAGATCACAGATCGGGAGCTGAATTTTTTCGAAGAGTATCGGGAAATTGGAAAAATCACCCATCCACTAGCGCGTGAGATTGGCACCACTGTACACTACCTACGCGGAGCCAAGGTGGATATCAACGGAATCCTGAAAGAAGAAATCGCCGAGGAAAAAAAGGTGTGGGAAAATGGAAATAGCGTTAAAGAGGAGTAGGGGTAAAACGAGGGGAATATGCTTCAGCCTCTTTCCGGCAACGAAATCTTCCACTCGACAAAAACAACCCGGCCAGAGGGATCTTAGAAAAAGAAAACTGTAATGGACTAACCAGCAATTTGGCGGTGGAATTTAGCGTGACCTTTGCCAGAGATAGTGAGTTTACTGGAGAAAATACCGACCTCGACTTCAGTCAAAGGGTTGCTTACCATCGCCTGAAAGTCAGTAGCTCTCTTAGCATTAAGACCCTAAAAAGGCAAAGCTATCGAGCAAAAATCGTCTATACGAAGGATTAATTTCATTAAGTGTTTCGTCTGTCCCTTACGGAGTCAATTTTTCTCTGGTTATTTGCCTAGGGAAACCAAACATACCAAACCTCAATCTGCCTAAACCACTAATGAAAGTGCGTGCAATTCATCCCACTTTTAGCCTGAAACTTTCCCTTCTTGCAATGATGATGCTCTGTCTGGCGGCAGCCCCTACACAGGCGCAGAAGAACATTCTCAAATCCAATCAAGTGTGGCTGCATTCCTACCACGAGGGCAGGATTTCGGAGAAGTGGACGATTCTCCTGGATGGGGGATTCCGATGGAGAAATGGGGTCGAGGATAAGCTAGCCTATATCGTCAGGACGGGTGCTGGCTATTCCATTTCCCCAAGACTAAGACTTGGAGGTGGTTTTGCCAACTTGGGTGTCTATGCAGGCAATAGCGTTGTCCGCCGGGAGTACCGCCCCTATCAAGAACTGCTTTTCAAAGATCAATTAGGAAAACTAAACCTCAGTCATCGCCTTCGGGTGGAAGAACGCTTTTTCAAAGACCTCGCCTTAGATTTTGCCACCGTGGATTTTAACTTCCGGTTTCGCTATGCTTTTTCGGTCGGCATCCCCCTAGCCCGTCTTTCCAAAAAAGATCCCCAGCGGAAAATCATCCTTAATTTGGGGGATGAAATTTTCATTAATGCCGGAAAAGAAATCGGCCACAGTATTTTTGACCAAAATCGCCTGATACTCAGCCCCACACTTCAATGGAACAAAGCATTGAGCGTTTCCTTCACCTACAATTCCCAATTTGCCGGCACGCCGCAGCCGGAAACTTATCTTAAAAGCCACATTGCATGGCTACAAATACGGCACAACCTAGATTTCTCCCATTAGAACTTCAGATGCATATTTTGTCCTGATCCTGCTGACAAACACTTTTTCGATCTGACAGGAATCCATCGTTTTTTGAAAATCCAGGTACTGGATTTGGCAAAATTTCATTTTCCATCGCTCCAAAAAGTATTTCCTAAGCAAAAATGCAAATATGAGGTCCATCGCCCTGTGCCTTGGCTATTTCAAATAAAGTCCGTCATCACATCGGCAAATCGCATACACCGGAGTCAGTAAACTGAAAATAAATTCAGTCAAAACTTTTAAGACCATGGACACTCATGCTACTATTTCAATCCGGGCAATGAAACTTTGTATTGCCAAAGCCAGCGCAATGCTGATCGCCGTTATCCTTCTTGGATATGCCTTCCCAGGTACTCCCTGGTTTTTTGTGACATTGTTTTTTGGTGGATGGTTGGCGTGGACTTTCTTCGAGTATTGCGTCCACCGCTTTTTTATGCACGAGCTGCTAATGCCGAGTAAGGAGGAAAAAATCTTCAACCACAAGCACCATCATCAAAATCCCCATGATCTGGCCGTCAAGCCTATCCATCGTTTCGCGGTATTTCTACTCTGCTTGGCCGTATTCCTCACTGCACTGAAGTTGAACAATGCCTTCACCATATTTGCGGGATTCACCACGGGTTTTTTGGGCTACAATCTCCTCCACTACCTGCTTCATCAGCCCTTTTGCAAGTGCCTATTTCCGAAAATTCAAAGGTCGCACATTCTCCACCACACCAGATACCCCAACTGTGGATTCAGCTTCAGTACTACATTATGGGATTGGCTGTTTGACACTCTTCCCCCAAAGGACGCACAGGTCACTCCTAGGATGGAAGAAGTATTTTTTGGCAAAACGAAAAAAAGGAATCCGTTTTCCACTCCAAGGATTGCATCACGCCCGCATGGCAATCCGCTCTTGGCCTTGGTCACGATCTTGACGATCTCTGTTTTCGACACTGCGTGCGTGCCGGCATTTTCCGACTTACAAAGTGCCCGCTTGGTCGGAAAGGGCCAGGTGGAGGTCACCCCCTACTATACCAGTACCGGGATGGAGTCCGAGAGTGATGGTGCAAATCACCTTGGGGCAAATTTTGCTGTCGGGCTTTCGCCAAACGTCGATCTGAGAGGGCGCTTGGAGGCCAATTGGATCAAGGAAGGATCAACGGACTATATAATCGGTATGGGACCAAAGGCTTCCCTGATGGAAAATCGGATTGCTGCGTTTCTACCAATCGGCTACGCTACCAACTCAGAGGTGTTCCAGCTTCAGCCCACGATGTTGTTCACCCTTCCATTTGCCAAGGAAAAACTGGAAGCCACCCTAGCTCCCAAGTACCTGATCAGCCTATGTGAAGATTGTGAAAGCAACTTCGCCACAAATTTTGGTTTGGGATTTAGCCCCAACTTTGATCGGTGGGCTGTTCGGGCAGAGTATGGGAGGATGTTTGCAGAAGAAGGGGTCGGGCAATTTAGCCTAGGGATTTCTTTTCATGTCAACCCAAAAGACTGACGACGTTGGGATGCACAGGGATCGACTGGAAACTGAAAAAGTAAGATCAGTACGGCCAACCTTGAATTCATCGAAACCGTTGGAATTTTGAGGAAACGAATTGGATCAACATGAAAAAATTAGGACTTCTTGCGTTTTTAATGATGGTTGCGGTTGTCGCTGCCTTTTCCCAGGAAAAAAGTGAACGAGAATCCAGTACAAATGGAGAAAAGTTTGGTTTTGGTGATCAGTTTAATAAAAACGCTCCCTTGAAGCTAAAAATACCTGACTCGCTAAAGACGGATTCCTCCCACGTATTTGTCCCTCGCAGCTTGTACACCGAAAGACAGTTGACCCTCCAGTCTGGGACAAACTTCAGAGTAGAGCTTCCCTTCGTCGAACTACCCGACCCGCAAAGTCGGATGCCTATCAAAGAATTTGACGATTCGGTCAATTATACCATGCAAATAAAAAAATATCCCTGAGTATTCTTGTCGCTTGCTGATTTGCATTTTTCGCAAATTCAAATAACGCAAAATGCTTGTTTTCAGTAATTTACACTAAAGTCAATTAAGGAAGATAATTTTTTTATTAGGTACCTTCGGCTGAACCAATCTATCCTGAAATGAAAACTTTGAAACATTGCCTGAATGCTGTACTGGCTGCATTTTTTCTATTCCAGTGCACGGGAAAGACCGCCGAAAAAGGTACCGAAGAAGTCCACGAAACTCATCAGGAAGTTGCAATGGAATTTAACGGGTTTGAAAGCCAAATTGCTCTAGGGGAACACCTCGTCTTAATCGGAGGTTGCAACGACTGCCATACGCCAAAAAAAATCGGTACTCACGGGATCGAGCTTGACTCGGCACTTTGGCTGTCTGGACATCCTGCCGGATCTCCAAGCATTGACGTGGACCGCAAGGCCATGGAAAGCAAAGGACTGGTAGTAACCCAAGTTTTTACCGAGTGGGTTGGCCCTTGGGGCGTGTCTTACGCAGCAAATCTCACCCCAGACGCCAGCGGGTTAGGTTCCTGGACAGATGATCAGTTCATTTACGCCATCAGAAACGGAAAGTACAAAGGGCTGCCCAACTCGAGACCCCTACTTCCGCCCATGCCTTGGGAGATGTTCAAGTTTATGACGGATATGGAGCTGAAAGCAATCTTTGCCTATCTCCAATCCATCAAGCCTGTCAGCAACATGGTACCTCCACCCATCCCTCCGGTTGGCGTCCAATAATAAAAAGCCCGATTCCACATTGGAATCGGGCTTTTTATTGGGTTCTAGATTTTGAGTCCAGACTCGAAATGTAGTAGTGACTTCGCCAATACGCGTTCGACTCTGCTCAGCTCTACACAATGGGAATCGTCTGCGGACTACGGCTGCTTTCTATCTACTTGTCTTTCGGCTTGTCCCGCTGCATCTCGATCATGTCGACCGGCGGAGGAGTATTGTCGCCCAGAAGGTGCTGCACGAAGTAATCGCCCATTTTCCAGAAGAAATACTCCGTCATATCACCATAGCCATGCCGCTGACCCGGAAGAATCACAAATTCAAATCGCTTCCCGGCTTTGATCAGTGCATTGGCCATGCGGATGGTGCCTGCTGGGTGCACGTTGTTGTCCACGTCACCTGTGCTAAGCATCAGATGCCCTTTGAGATTTTGTGCCAGTTCGGGATTCTTCTCAATCTGATATACAAAGGTCGTGTCGCCTTTGGCTGAAACCTCCTCCTTGACGCCGTGGTGTTTCTCAGACCACCAGCGGTTGTAGATGTTGTTTTCGTGGTTTCCGGCAGATGAAACGGCAACTTTGAATACATCGGGATACACCAACATCGCCGCCGTGGACATAAATCCTCCTCCCGAGTGCCCATGTATTCCGACTTTGCTGCGATCGATGAAGTCATACCTATCCGCCAGTTGCTCGATCGCGGCTTTCTTGTCCGCCAAACCATAGTCTCTCAAATCTCCATAGCCATAGTTGTGGTACCATTTGGATCTCGATGGATGCCCTCCTCTATTTCCCAAAGTGATCACGACGAAACCAAATTGAGCAAGGCGGTCTGTCCGATCTAGGCTTCTGCCAAAAGCCTTGTTTACCGCCTCAGTCTGAGGTCCTGGGTAAACGTACTCGATGATCGGGTACTTCCTGGTCGAGTCAAAGTCAAAGGGCTTGTACATCACACCATAGAGATCGGTGATCCCATCGTCAGCCTTAAACTTAAAAGGTTCCGGAAATTGATAGCCCGCTGCGAAAAGTTGGCTGAGATCGGCAGTTTCCAAGTCCATCACTTTCGTTCCAGCCTTATCATAAAGCACGGCAACCGGAGTGGTATTAACCCTAGAAAAGTTGTCCACAAAGAAGGTGGCGTTGTCATTGATGCTGATGTCGTGATGGAAGTCTCCCCTGTTGAGCAGGGCAATTGCGCCACCGTCCAAGCTCACGCTGTAGAGGTGTTCGTAGTAGGGATCTTCGCCTTTTTCGCGGCCGTTGGCTGTAAAGTAGAGTTTTCTACCTTTTTCGTCCACCCTCGCGGCTCCCGCTGTATGGAAAGGACCAGAAGTTAGTTGGCGCTTAAGCAAACCGTCTTTCCCATAGAGGTAGTAGTGTCCCCAGCCGTCCCGCTCCGACCACCAAATCAGATCATTGCCTGTCAACTCAAGCTTTTCGAAGTCGATATAGGTATTGCTTCGCTCCTCGATCAGGACTTCCTTTTCTCCAGAAGCAAGATTCCAACGAACCACATCCACCTTCTTCAGATCCCGTGAGGTGAGCGCAAAGTAAAATTCATCCAAATCCCCCAGCCAAGTGGACGGACGGAAGTCATCGTCGCGGGTATTCGTCGCCGGAGTTGTCGACCAAAGATTGATCGTTTGGTCCTTGAAAGTGGCTACGGGAAGGTTTTTCAGTTCCATGCTTTCGAAGGAAAAGTGAAGCAGTTCCGTCTTCGGCTGCTCCTTTTCTCCCGGCATGGCGTATTTGTAGGTTTCCAGCGTAGGCCGTGGATCCTTGGTGTTGTGGATTACCCAAAGGTCTTTCACAGCACGCTCATCGGTACGCGTCAGGATAAACTGTTTGCTGTCCGCACTCCACAGCGCTCCGACGCGCTTTCGGTCCTTATGCTTTTTTTCCTCTTCGACGTTATCGTCTCCACGGCCTCCAAAACCGTAGCTATAGTCCTTTTCTCCATCCGTAGTCAGTTGGTTGTCTACGATGGTAGAGTCTTTCTCGTCCTTCACGGCTTTGAGGAAGTTGGCCTTGTCCATCCAGTAGAGGTTATAATCTTTCATATACACCACCTTGGAGGAATCGGGGGCGATATTCGCCCACATCAGTCTTTTGGGGTCTTTCTCGGTGGCAATCTCTGTGAGCTGCTGCGTGGAAATGTTGTACAGGAAGGTATGCACCTTCTTTTCCAGGGAGTCTTTGGCATTCTTGTTTTTCTCCCTGATCTCCGCCCAGTCCGATTTCAGCACATCTACGGTGCTTTTCACTTTGAAGCGGATCGTATTTTCGTCCTCCAGCAGCTTCAGGTCATCGAGCTTGAGATGCTGCCCGTCAAAGGGATCCTTCACCGCTTTGGTGATCTCAGCGCCAAGTTTGTCTTTGTCAAAAAGCTGGGTTTTCGTTTTTCGCACAGGATCTACGACATACCAGCTCTTGCCGTCTGATGTTTCGTACTCGTACCAGAAGCGGTCGGATTTTTTCATCCAATGGGCATCCACACTGGTGGAGAAGACCATTTTCTTCATTTTCTCCGGAGAAAATCGAGCCGCCAGCTCGTAGTTTCCGGGATAGACTTTCTCCTGGGCAAATCCCGACAACGAGGCCAGAATCATCCCAAAGACAAGTATAGTTTTCTTCATTTGAGTTTAATTTTCTTTGGAAGCGAAGCTAAAAAGCTGGGCAAGAAGGACTATTACCGCTCATAAAGAAATGCTGCGTGATTACGGATTAAATAGGAAACCGATTTGTGGGTTGACGTTCCTCGAAAGCTGATTTTTCAGTTTTAAGGCTTCCTAATTTTCCCCGCGTAACGCTGGTCTTTTTCACGTCCGCTTAACCTTCTATTCATTTATGCCAAAGAAAATTCCGAAATCAAAACAAAAGCGTAACAACCTAAACATGATGGATTTATACTGGCCCACTAATTTTCGTGCAAAACCAGTAGAATGAAGACATCCTTCAAGACCATCGTCATCTCTGACGTGCATCTGGGTACCAAAGGCTCCAAAGCCAAAGAGATCTCCCGCTTCCTCAAGCAGTACCGCTGCGAAAACCTCATCCTCAACGGCGACATCATCGACGGGTGGCAACTAAAAAAGTCCGGCAGCTGGAAGCGCAAGCATACCCGTTTCTTCAATCGCATTCTGAAGATGATCGAACAGAGCCAGACCAACGTCTACTACCTCAGGGGAAACCACGACGACTTTCTGGAGCAAATACTTCCGCTTCAGATCGGACGGCTGCACATCCTCACCGACATGAACTATGAGTCCTTCGGCAAAAAATACTTCATTACCCATGGGGACGTCTTTGACAGCATCACCACCAACCTCCGCTGGATCGCTTACCTCGGCGATGTAGGCTACACCTTCCTTCTATGGCTCAACCGTGTGGTCAACTACTACCGATTCAAGGCCGGACTACCCTACTACTCACTCTCCCAATACATCAAGAGCAAGATCAAAAAGGCTGTTTCTTTCATCGATGATTACGAAACCGAACTTGCCAAAATGGCCAAAGCCAAAGGCTGCGATGGCATCATCTGCGGGCATATTCACAAGGCCGAAAACCGGATGATCGACGGTATCCACTACCTCAACTCCGGCGACTGGGTAGAAACTATGAGTGCCTTGGCTGAAGATCACGAGGGCAACTGGCAACTCATTTACTACCGGGAGATCGACTTTAGGAGCATACAGGCCGAAACTCAACTGACTCCATTTCCTCTCCCTGAAGCTACCATCATCCCCTTGCGTCAAGTCTCCTTTGAGTCACGAAGCGACGATGACATCACTCCACCAACCATCCGACTCTGATGAAATTTCTGTTCGTAGTACAAGGGGAAGGACGGGGCCACATGACCCAAGCCATTGCTTTTGCCAGCCTGCTCAGATCTGAGGGCCATCAGCTTATGGGAGTGATCGTGGGGAAAAGTCCACGTCGAAGGATCCCGGAATTTTTCGAGCGAGAGATCAAAGCGCCAATCCACGCAGTGGAAAGTCCCAACTTCGAATGCGACGGAGCGGACAAAAAGATCCTAATCGGTAAAACCATCCAAAGAAACTGCTTCAAAATCAGAACATTTTGGAAAAGTCTGAAGCGAATCCACCAGATCGTGGCCGAAAGCCAACCTGATGTCATCCTCAACTTTTACGATTTACTCGGCGGACTCTATAACTTCCTCTTCCGTCCAAAGGCAGAGTTCTGGGTGATTGGGCACCAATACCTCATTTCCCATCCCGAATTCCATTTTGTTCCAGGGCGTATTGTGGACAAGACACTGTTTCAGCTCAACACATTTTTTACATGCCTGGGGGCCAAAGAGCGACTGGCGCTTTCTTTTCTTCCCAAAGACAACCCGACAGAACGCATCCGAGTCGTTCCTCCACTTTTGAGAAGGGCCGTTCACTCATTGGCACCAAGCGAAGGCTATTTTTACCTCGCCTACCTAGTCAACACAGGCTATGCGGCTGAAGTCATTCATTTTGCTCAGCAGCATCCCCAACTCCGAATCAAAGCCTACTGGGACAAAAAAGACGCCGACGAGACCATGCGTCCGCTGCCCAATCTCAGCTTTCACCAAGTCAACGATCAGACATTTTTGCAGGACATGGCAGCTTGCAAGGGTCTGGCCTGTACGGCCGGATTTGAATCGGTGTGCGAGGCCATGTATCTGGGGAAACCCGTCCTGATGATCCCGGTCGCCGGGCAGTACGAGCAGGCCTGCAACGCATTGGACGGAGAGGCCTCCGGAGCGGGCATCGCCTCCGAAACTTTTGACTTCGCCAAGCTTGCAGGGGCACAAAAAAAGGATGCCGAAGCATCCTTGATCTATCGTGACTGGGTGGCTAGCTGGCCGGACCTGTTTCGGAACCTCGTTTTGGAGTGCGAGAGACGCCAGTCCAAATCTAATCTTGCGCTGTCCCAAGAGCACCTTCCAGCACTCGGCTAGCAGCCCAATTCCTTTCTCTGCTCAGGCGTGAGGCCTTCAATTTTCACAAAGACTTCCTTCCCGTCTTTTTTCAGTTTGGCATAAGGAAAGGTAGCACGCTTGACCCTTCTTCTGTCGTCAAAAGACAGGCCGCTGTATTTGGCCTCCAAGGTTCTGAAAAGCCGCTGCTGATCGAGGATTTCGTCCTGGCTGGGCTGTGAGAAAGTCCTGTTTTCGTAAGCCCGGGTTTGGTATTGTCCGTAGTGGCTCAAGTACTCCATTAAGGCTTTGTTTGCTCCCTTTTCTAATGAAGCAAACTTATAAACCACCTCCTCCTCACCAATGGATCGATTGTTTCGAGCCGCGATTTTATCAGGAGAGTTTTGAGGGTTTCCGCCGTTTCTAGGAGTATCCGAATCGGGAGCGAACGGCTCTCTCAAACTCTTTTTTCTCTTATCCGATGACTGAGAATATTCGGATTGCAGCTCTTGGTAAAGCTCGTCCAAGAGAGCCTTCTCCTCAGTACTTTTATGGGTATAGATTGTTCCGGAGGTCCGCAGCTTTTCATAGCGTGCGTTTTTTTGGAGATAAGCAGTATTTCGGTCAGGATACTTTTGGATATCTCTGTGCCATGTCACCCTCCGTTGCGTCAAGGTGATGGTATCTTGGTCTGTCAGTGTTTTTACTGGATCGACTTCTCTATAGAACTTCTGCGTGTACATGTGAACTTGAAACGGCTGTGGGAATCTCTCCGATAGTGCATTTTTCATGACACGAGATTGAAGAAAACCTCCGAAGTCCGCTGGAGTGTAGTCATTCAGCTTTGCGTTTTCAGTTCCTGCACCATCGATCCAGATCGCATAGGTCTCCTTATCCTTCCACTTCTCATATAAGGCCGAGTCAGGACTGCCTGTCGGCTTTATTTTGATGGGGCCATGAAGTCCCTTTTTCTCAACTTCGGTCAGCTCTCCGTAGGTTTTGCGGGCGTAGTCCATGTTTTCGTCCTCCACAAGAATGTAGGCATGGCGATAGTAAGCCTGTCGCTCAATTTCTCGATCTGACAGTTCCTCAGCTTGCTCCTGGCCATCATAGATCACCTGCCGCATCTCCATTTCCTTTAATATACCTTGCACATCCGCCAAAGCACCCATTTCCACCCCCGAATCGGCGGAAATCCGCACAATGGGCTGGCCAGCTTTGATCTCATCAAGCCATTTGGCAAGCTCTTCGATAGGCACGGATTCGCCATCGACCTCTACCACGCGGTCGGAGATAATCCGGATATTCGTTTCCAGTTTTTCCACGGTACTTTCCGTAGCCGGAGTTTGGATTTCAGCCACGACGGCCTCTTCGGGTTGGACTTCCACTTTTTCCCCGAAGAAATACACCAAGGCTCCGATCACCGGAACCAGTACGAGAAGTTTCAGCCACTTGAGCGGGCTATTGGGTTTCTTGTTCATCATTTGCATGCGTTTTTTGGTGAGAGAAAAATTCAAACTGCTGACCATAGCCGAAGAGGAATTGGCCGATAGGATGCCGAGCAGGAGTTGCTGGTATTCCTGGACCGGGGTCGTGCCCAGCGCAGCTTGGTCTGCGATAAACTCATGGTTGAGCTGAATGGCATGGCGGGCCAGGTAAAGTCCCGGGTGAAACCAAAAAGGCACCATCAGTGCTTCCACGAGCAAGACATCCCAGCTGTGGCGCTCCCGTACATGGCAGCGCTCATGCGCAAATACCGCGTCAGAAATACCGTCCTTTTCAAAACTCGGACGCGAGACAAAAATGTAGTTGAGGAAAGAGAACGGTGGTGTCTTTTCGGTATGCAAAACCAAAGTCTCACCTCGGTAAGGCAGCTTGGGGTTGCGGCGGATTTGATACAAAAGCCTCATAAGATTTCTAAAAAACCGAAACAAAAAAAGACCTGAGATGAGCATATATACTGTCCAAGCCACTTTTTGCCAAGGGAACTGGCTTTCAGACACCTGCGGTTCTATTGTCGTTGTTTCTAGGCCCGTTATGGCGTTTTCGACATCTTCTACTGCTGCAAAATTCTCATAATCGCCCGCCTCATTTTCCTCCTCCAAGGTCGCTTCGAAAACAAGTGGCTCTGTCTTTTCTACCGGCACTTTGATGGTATAGAGTGGGATGAAGAAGGAACCCAGCACCGCGGCCAGGAGAAAAAATCGGTTGAAGCGGTGGAGCACTTCACGCTGCAGCATCACCCGGTGGATCAGGAGCAGCACCAGCAGGCAAAGCATGGATTTGAGCAGGTAGTCCATCAGTTTTTCCGGTTTAGTTCGTCATCGATCAGAGATTTGATTTCCTGTAGTTCGGATTCGGAGAGATCCACCTTTTTGGCAAAAAAAGAGGCAAACTGAGCAGGCGAATCGTCGAAGAAATTCTTGATCAGCCCTTTGATGTGGGAGGAGAAGTAACTCTCCTTACTCACCTTTGGAAAGTACTCCCTGAGATTTCCCAAGGTACTGTAGCCAACGAAGTCCTTTTCCTGCATGCGCTTTAGCAGCGTGGAAACAGTCGTTGCGGCGGGCTTGGGATCCGGATAGGCATCCAGCAGATCCTTCATAAAGGCTTTTTTCAACGCCCATAGGTGGTTCATCAGTTCTTCTTCGGCTCGGGACAGTTTCATTTTTGGAAAATTTATTTCTACAAATGTAGAAGGAAATTCCAATTCTACAAGTGTAGAACAAAAAACCTTGCAACTTTCTTTAGAGTTAATAGGCAGAAAATTCTAATTTCGAAACTTGCTCAACCTATACCACCTACATGTCAGCTGAATACCTTCGTTTAAAAGAGGACAAGGAGCGCACCAAACATTGGAAAAAATGGGGCCCGTACCTGACCGAACGACAGTGGGGAACTGTCAGGGAGGACTATAGTCCCGACGGAGCAGCATGGGAAAATGTCACCCACGACGATGCCAAGAGCAAAGCCTACCGATGGGGAGAAGAAGGGATAGCCGGAATCTCCGACTACAAGCAAAAGCTGTGTCTGGCTTGGGCCTTTTGGAACGGAAAGGATCCCATGATCAAGGAACGCCTCTTTGGACTGACTGGCAACCAGGGAAATCACGGTGAGGATGTCAAGGAGATCTACTACTACCTCGACTCTACACCCACCCACAGCTACATGAAGATGCTTTACAAGTATCCCCAGGCTGAATTTCCCTACCAAAAACTCATCGACGAAAACAAAAAAGCGGGCAAACTCAATACAGAGTATGAGCTGATCGACACCGGTGTTTTTGACGAGGATCGGTATTTTGACATCTTCATCGAGTACGCCAAAAACGACATGGAGGACATCATCTCCATCGTTACCGTGCACAATCGGGGCCCAGAGGCGGCCAAGATCACCGTGATGCCGACCGTTTGGTTTCGCAAAACCTGGTTTACTGGCCATGAGCCCTTCATGCCAAGGATCACTAAGCTCGGCGACCGTTCGATCAAAGCCTTCAATCCCAAATCGGGCAATTACATCTTCACTTTTTGCTCCAATAAAGATCTGGTCTTCTGCGACAATGAGACCAACCGGGAAAAACTCTATGGCATCCCAAATGAGCGGAAGTACACCAAAGATGCAATCAACGATTTTATTGTTTCGGGAGATCGGTCCAGGCTCAATCCGTCAAATACCGGCACAAAGGCCGCCGCAATCTATGAACTGGAGATTCCGGCAGGAGGCAAAAAATCCATCAAGATGCGGATGCAGCGCCAAGTGGAGGAAAATCCCTTGGATACCTGTCTTGAAAATATGGAGAAACACCGGAAAGAAGCGGATGAATTCTATGAAACCATCCAGCAACGAGTGGTGGACGAGGACCTCAAGTCGATCCAAAGGCAGGCTTATGCCGGCATGATGTGGTCCAAGCAATTCTACTATTACGATGTTGAGCGATGGCTGGAGGGAGACCCAGGCCGCTACAGCCCGCCCCATGAGCGTAAAAAGGGCAGAAACCACAACTGGCGCCATCTGCAAAACTACGACATCATTTCCATGCCCGACAAGTGGGAATACCCCTGGTATGCAGCCTGGGATCTTGCGTTTCATTGCATCCCCATTGCCAGAATTGACCCTGAATTTGCCAAAAGCCAACTACTTCTCCTGCTCAATGAGTGGTATATGCATCCCAATGGGCAGATTCCGGCCTATGAATGGAATTTCTCCGATGTCAATCCACCCATACATGCCTACGCGGTACAGCGAGTCTATCAGATCGACAAAAAAGCAAATGGAGGGAAAGGCGACCAGGACTTCCTCGAAAGGGCGATGCACAAGCTCATGCTCAACTTCACCTGGTGGGTCAACCGAAAGGACTCCGAAGGAAACAACATCTTCGAAGGCGGCTTCCTCGGCCTGGACAACATCTCCCTCTTCGACAGAAATCACGCCCAATACTACCAAGGGAAACTAGAGCAGGCAGACGGCACCTCCTGGATGGCGATGTTTTCGCTCAACCTGCTCAGAATCGCACTGGATCTCTGCGAGTTCAACACCGTCTACCAGTTTAGCGCGACCAAATTCCTAGAGCATTTCCTATATATCGCAGGGGCGATGAACAACATCTCCTCGGAACATATCTCGCTCTGGGACGACGAGGACAACTTCTTCTATGACATCTTTCACTACAATGGAAAAGAGCCCAAAAAATTGAAGGTGAGGTCCATCGTGGGACTCATTCCGCTCTTTGCGGTCGAGCCGATTCGAGAAGACCTGTTTGACAATCTGCCAGAATTCAAAAAAAGGCTCGATTTCTTTCTCAGGGAAAAGCCAAAACTGGCGGCTTTGGTGTCCAGCTGGATTCAACCAGGCTATGACAAAAGAAGGCTGTTTTCCCTGCTGCGCGGGCATCGCATGAAAAGCGTGCTTCAGCGAATGCTCCACTCTGATGAGTTTTTGAGCGACTACGGCATCCGCTCACTGTCCAAGTACTATGAGAAGAATCCCTACACGATCAAAATAAACGGGGACGTGCTTTCCATCAAATATACACCGGGAGAATCCGACACACGAATGTTTGGTGGGAATTCCAACTGGAGGGGGCCGATCTGGTTTCCGATCAACTTCCTGATCATCGAATCATTGAAGAAGTTTGATTTCTACTACGGCGGGGATTTCTCCATCGAATACCCAGCTGGATCTCGTAACTATGTGACGATGGACATCGTGGCCAAGGAACTGTCGCTACGGTGCATGAGGATCTTCATGAGGGACAAAAAAGGCCACAGGCCTGCTTTCGGCAAAAACAAAAAATTCCAGGAAGACCCCCATTTCAAGGACTACATTCTGTTCTACGAGTATTTCCACGGAGACAGCGGCAAAGGACTCGGTGCCTCTCACCAAACAGGGTGGACGGGGTTGGTTGCTGAGATGATCCACAAATACTACAAAACCGAAGAAGTCAATCACGATGCCGCTACTCCCCTATTTAGAAGCTGATCGGATCGAAGCCGGATGCGACGAAGTGGGCCGGGGATGCCTCGCAGGTCCCGTGGTGGCGGCGGCAGTGATATTGCCCTCCGACTATTCCAATCCTTGGATCAATGATTCAAAAAAGCTGAGCAAACCCAATCGGGAGAACCTAATCGAAGAGATCAAATCCAAGGCTTTGGCTTGGGCGGTAGCCGAGGCGAGTGTGGAAGAGATTGACCGGATCAACATCCTCCATGCCTCTTTTTTGGCGATGAAGCGGGCAGTGATTTCACTTGCTGTACCGCCGGAACATCTACTGATAGACGGCAACCGCTGGAAGTCCGACCTGAAACTTCCCTACACCTGTGTGGTGAAGGGAGACGGGAAATTTGCGAGTATTGCAGCGGCCTCCATCCTCGCCAAAGTCTATCGGGATGAATTGATGGAAAGGTTGGCGGAAGAGTTTCCCCATTTTGCTTGGGAGCGAAACGCCGGATACCCCACCCAGGCCCATCGGCAAGGAATCGAACGATTCGGCAGCACCATTTGGCACCGGAAAAGTTTCCAGCTGCTCCCCAGACAACTGGAATTGGGATTGAAGTAAAAAGCCTCCAGAGATGCTCTGAAGGCTTTCGTTTATTTTAAGGGTGTTTCATTTCTCTTTGTTTCACAAACACGCGCCTAAGCAAATGGCGATGGCTCCGACCAATCCGTCAAGGATGGCGCGACGATGGGGGAATAGAAAGGCTATTTCTTGATGCGTTCGAAAATCAGCTTTCCTGAAGCGGTGTTTTTGCTGATAGGCTGGAGTACCATTTTCTCCTCGCTAAATTCGAGAATCTTCGCGAGCCGGTCTCCTTTCTCCTCGTGTATGAGCAGTATATTTCCTTCTGACAATTCTATCTTGGCTTGCTTTTGGACGACTGTCTGATTTTCAAAGTCGGTAAACTTCAAAAGATCTCCTGGCTCAAACTGATAAACCGTGTTCTCCAGTCTATACCTGATCCGGGCATCCATACTGGCTCGTTCAGCGGGAGTCGCATTTTGGTATTGGGAGGAATGCACGATTTTCTCCATTCCTTCAAAGTGGGTCAATTGCCAACTTCCGATCAACTGCCTGTATTCAAGCTGGTTCCAAAAAAGCGCCAAAGTGAGTAGCGCAGAAGTGAGAATGGATAGATGCATAAATGTGCTAGTGCAATAATTTTGCCAGAAAGAAAGTCCTATCAGCTGCATAGGCTGGATTCACTGCGTAGCTTACTCCAACCTTCCGGCTTATCACTAAACTACCCCAGATCTTTCAATTTTAGACATCGACAGAATCCACGGACGGAATTTTGTAAATCATCTGTCGGCTAAAACGAAACAGGCCCTCCCTAAAGTCGGGAAAGCCTGTTTACGATGATTTTTTTAAACGATTCAACTCATCTCTTTCATCTCACCTACCACCTTGGTGATGGTCTGCTTGGCATCACCAAAAAGCATCAGACAGTTCGGGTAGCCAAAAAGCTCGTTTTCAATTCCCGCATAGCCCTTGCCCATACTTCGCTTGGAGACGATGACCGTTCGGGCTTTGTCAGCATTGAGTATAGGCATGCCATAGATCGGGCTTTGAGGGTTGGTTCTTGCAGCGGGGTTGACTACGTCATTGGCACCCACCACAAAAACCAAGTCGGTGTTAGGGAAGTCGTCGTTGATCGATTCCATCTCGATGAGCTTGTCATAGCTGATATTGGCTTCCGCCAGAAGTACGTTCATGTGACCCGGCATACGACCCGCCACGGGGTGAATGGCAAAACGGAAGTCGATATTTCGCTTTTCGCACTGCTCCATCAGTTCACGGATCACATGCTGTGCCTGGGCTACTGCCATCCCATATCCTGGGACCACTAGTACAGAAGATGCTGAGTCAAACAACATCGCCGTCTCCTCCACGCCGATCTCCTTGACGACGATAGCCGGGCCATCTTGCCCACCTGCCGCCACAGTTTGTCCAAAGCCTCCCAGCAAGACATTCGTCAGGGAGCGGTTCATGGCCTTGCACATGATCTGGGTGAGGATAATCCCCGATGCACCGACCAGAGAACCTGCGACAATCAGCACGTTGTTGTTCAGGATAAACCCAGTCGCGCAGGCCGCCATCCCCGAATAGGAGTTCAAAAGGGAAATGACGACTGGCATATCAGCACCGCCAATCGGGATGACGGTCAATATTCCCAAGATGAGGGATATTGCTATCAAAATACCGATGAATAGCAGATTGGAGGGGTCTATGAAGACCAGCACCGAAGCTGCGACAAAAGCAATTAATAGAATAAGGTTGATCAAATGCTGTCCACTAAAAGTGATAGGCTGACCAGAAATCTTTCCGTCCAGCTTCAGAAAAGCAATCATGGAGCCGGTGAAGGTCACTCCACCTATCAAAACAGAAAGGATGATGCTGGTGAGATTGACCGCGTCGAGTGACTCCAATGAGCTTCCGCTTTTCAGAAAATAATCCGATAGGGCGACGGCAAAAGAGGCCAGGCCTCCGAAACCGTTGAACAGAGCGACCATTTCCGGTATTTTGGTCATTGCGACCTTAGTGGCGTAAAATAAGCCGATGGCCCCACCGATCAGAATACAGATCGCTATCTCGAGCATGGAAATAACGTTGATCGTCAGAAGCGTCGCCACAATGGCAATCAGCATCCCAATGGCTGACAACATATTCCCTCTTCTGGCATCTTTGGTTTTACTCAGAAGCTTGATCCCCGTGATAAACAAGATCGAGGCAATCAAATAGGCTATTTGTATGGCTGTGGTCATTTCTTCTTAAACATTTTAAGCATACGATCGGTCACGGCATAGCCCCCCACCACGTTGATCGTGGCTAGGACCAGGGCAAACATGCCGAGCCACTTGGCCAATGAGGCATAGCCGAGTTCATTGCAGGCGATCAGGGCCCCGACGATGGTGATCCCAGAAATAGCATTCGATCCGGACATAAGCGGGGTATGGAGCGTCGGGGGCACTTTGGAGATCAGTTCAAATCCCAAGTAACTGGCCAGGACAAGAACATAGATCAGTATTAGCAATGCTGATACAGTCATAGTGTAGGGGGTCTATTTATTGATGATACTTTTGGTGAATTCGTGGACGAGTTGTCCTTGATGGGTGATCAGGACGCCTTTGGTGATTTCTTCCTCCATATCCAAGGCAAATCCGTCCTTGTTTGCAAGATGCAGCAGCAGAGTCGAAATGTTTGTCGCATAGAGTTGACTTGCATTCACGGGAAGCAGAGATGGCAAATTGGACTCTCCGACCAAGGTGACGCCATGCTTGACCACGGTTTTGTTCTTTTCGGATATCGCGCAGTTGCCACCGGATTCCACCGCCATATCGACGATCACGGAACCGTTTTTCATGCTTTTCACCATGTCTTCGGTCACGAGGACAGGAGATTTCTTGCCCATCACGAGGGCGGTCGTGATGACCAAATCCGCATCCTTGATTTTGTCCCGGATAAGTTGCTGCTGCTTTTCCAAATATTCTGCGGACACCTCCTTGGCATAGCCACCTTCGATCTTCACTCCTTCGGCTCCTTCCACGGTCAGGAAGCGTCCTCCGAGTGACTCCACCTGTTCTTTGGTTTCAGGCCGCACATCGGTACATTCCACAATAGCGCCGAGGCGTTTGGCGGTGGCAATGGCCTGCAGCCCGGCCACGCCAGCTCCGAAAATCAGCACTTTGGCTGGCGTGATGGTCCCCGATGCGGTCATCATGAGGGGAAAAATCTTCCCGAGATAATTAGCCCCGAGGATCACCGACTTATAGCCCGCTAGGTTAGCCTGAGAGGAAAGTGCGTCCATCTTTTGCGCTCTGGAAATCCTCGGCACGGCATCCATGGAAAAGGAAGAGATGGATTTCTGGTTCATCGCATCCAAGATCTCAGCGTGCTGATAGGCATACATGTAGGAGATGCAAGCGCCACCGTTTTTCATTTGGGCGACCTCTTCAAGCGTAAAAAGATTGACCTTTAGAAGGACATCTGAGGAAAAAACCCCTAGGCCTGAAAGCACCTTGGCTCCTGCATCCACATAGTCTTGGTCTGAAAAATAGGATCCTTCTCCCGCACCCGACTCCACCGCCACTTCAAACCCTTTCTTGATAAGTAGCTTAACCACATCCGGACTGAGCGCTACTCTTTTCTCAAATTCCTTGGTTTCTTTGATGACTCCGACTATCATTTTATAGGGTTGTTCTGGGCTAGGACAAAATTTATTTTCGACGAATATTATTCAAAGTAAAGGAAAGGTTTGACTTGGAAGAAATTTCGAAGTCGCCAAAACCGAGTTTTTCTGGCCTAAATTAGGTCCCATTTGTCCAAAAAAGGGCAAAATTAGGGCACGCAATTCGCGCAATCGATTTCTTAACTTCTTCCTGTTTTTTTGCTTTTTTTCAGACGTTTTGCAAAAATGACCTTCAAATTGGCTCAGCCGTCCTTCCGTATCGGTCAAAAATCCATGGATGAAAATAGTCTTTTATCATCAAAATAAAGTCCTCCTATAAAATACCCGACCAAAAGACACTTAAATCCCTATTTTGTCATACTATTAGACCTCAATTAATTCGTAACCCATGAAAAAACCCGAGCAAGCCTCTTCGGGACAAACCCGGAGAGATTTTATCAAGAATGCAGCTATTGCGTCTTCATTTTTCATCGTCCCCAGGCATGTGTTGGGCGGTGTAGGTTTCACATCCCCTTCTGATCAACTCAACTTGGCGGCAATCGGTGCTGGAGGCAAAGGTGCGAGCGATATTGAGCTGGCTTCAGTGGGCGGTAGAGAGCGGGTAGTGGCTCTCTGCGACGTGGACTTCTCCGGTTCGGCAAAAAGATCCGTAGAAAGATTCCCTCAGGCCAAATTGTACGCGGACTACCGAGAGATGCTGGACAAGGAAAAGGACATCGACGCCTTGACTATCTCCACCCCAGATCACGTACACGGACCTGCAGCTAAATATGCTATGGATCGGGGCAAGCACGTCTATGTACAAAAGCCGATGACCCACAACATCCGCGAGGCGAGGATGCTTACCCAGTTGGCACGCGATAAGAAAGTCGTCACCCAAATGGGTAACCAAGGCGGTTCCAACCCCCTGCTAAAACTCGTGCAGCAGTGGGTGGACGAAGACCGCATCGGCCCCGTGTCAAAAGTACAAATCTGGACCAACAGACCAGTATGGCCTCAAGGAGGCCCTTTCCCGTCTCCAGATCCAAGCAAAAAGCCAGATGCACTCAGCTGGGATCTATGGCTCGGGCCAGCTCCCGAAATCCCCTATACTCCGGAATTGCATCCATTCAGCTGGAGAGGCTGGTGGAACTACGGTACTGGCGCGCTGGGCGATGTGGGATGCCACTTGATCGATATCCCATTCCGTACACTAGGACTCATGTATCCTACCGATGCTGAGTGCTCCGTGGCTTCGGTGTATTCCCAGATGTGGAATGCCAACTACCATCCTGATGGATGTCCTGCCTCTTCCTTCATCACGTTGCACTTCGCCGAGACCGCCAAAAGCAGATCTCCTATCGAGATGACCTGGATGGACGGCGGCATCAAGCCTGCCCACCCTGACATCATACCCGCTGACCACGAGATCGGTGGATCCGGCTCCGCGAACGGCGTCTTCATCGTCGGTTCCAAAGGCATCATCACTACGAACATCAACGACTCTTCTCCACTGATGCCAAAACTTTACCTGAACGACGGCACCGTGGAAATCGGCCCGCAGACCGAAGAAGGCTTCGAAAGAGAATATGGCCACCAAAGACTGTGGGTAGAAGCCTGCAAGGCTGGTTTTGGCTCTACAGAACACAAAGGATTAACCTCTTCCTTCGACTATGCTGGTCCTATGACCGAAACTGTCCTTATGGGCAACCTTGCAATCCGCAGCTATCTGCTCAAGCGTCAAAATGCCCAAGGCAGAGACGAATTCTTCGGCCGACGCAAGCTCCTTTGGGATGGCGAAAACATGCGCATCACCAACTTGGAAGAAGCCAACCAATTTGTAGGAAGAGAATACAGAAAAGGCTTCGAAGTCTAGTATTTAGCGATCAGTTTTCAGTCGTCGCAATCAGTATGCTACGGTTGGCTGAAGAAAAATCAGTAACAAACCCGTGGGCTCTTCTGTCCACGGGTTTTATTTTGTTGGACTGGTGACTATTTCAGTTCCTCAAAATTGATGTTGGGCCTATCGACTTTCGAGGGCCTTAAATGGATACTTTGCAACGGAACGGCAGCGTCGAAAAAGCCCCCATTTTTCAGATAAAACTTACCCGAGTCAGCGCCACCTGCAAAGTCCTTTCTATATCCCCTCCTGGCAATATCATCCCCGGTAAATTTGGCTTCTGTCAATTCTACCCAATTGCCTTCCTCATCCGCCGCCCATTGATTTTCAAAGAAGACGAGTCTTTCGACATTGCCGGATTCCGGCACAAAATTTTCCAAAAATGAATGGGGCCTTTTGTACCAGGTGTCGGTTTTTGGTCTCAAAAAACTGGCAATCAGCATCCACTCTCCATGCTCCGGAGCAAAGAAATAGGCAGTATACACCGTGTTCCCTTTTCCGTCAGGCTCTACCGAATTCAAAAACTTATAGGTATTCCCCGCAACCCAATCGTAGCGCAGGTAGCTTTGTCCTCCCGAGCCCTCGTTGCCAAACTCGCCAGTGTATACACCGTCTCCCTTTCTTAGCAGTTTGATCTTTTGTCCCTCTGGGATTTCATTGGGATTGTCTGTCGAAAACGGGCTCCAAACCGAAAACAACACCCTGCGCTCAGTCTCCGAGTTGACCTGAATCCCAAAATATCCCTCACCAAACCCATTGGCCATAAAGTAGGAGCCTATCGGATCTTCTCCCTCCGGTACGGTGAGCTCATTGTAAAACCACTTAAAATCTTGGCTATCCTGTATCGTATAGCTCAGATGCACTGAAGGCCCTCTTCTTCCCCAATAAAAACGGTTGCCGATGTTGTCCTTCACATAGTCCAGTGCCAAGTCTCTTTCGGTCTGGAGGTACAAACTCTTGATTTGAGCGAAGCCCGTACCCTCTTTTTTTAGCCCTTTAAGTTGCAGTTCGTTGTAGCCAGCAACCAAATTGAACACACCGACCGCTATGCTACCCGAATCGTCGGATGAAAGGGCAATCGTCTGGCTTCGTCCATTTAGCGTAACAGAAATCTCAGCAGCGCTTGATTGGGGTAGTATTCCCAGACTGAGAACCGCCTCCAATTCAAGGTCCGCTTTGAAATAGACGCTGAATTCACTGTCCGGATACTCCCAAGTGAGGATGCCCTCCGCCTTGATTTCTTCTTCAGTCTTTCCAGCAGTTTGATAGGCATTTCCCCCCAACGGAATTTCAAAAGACTTTACTTCCTGGCTATTTGCCGAAAAGCTAAAACAAGTAAAAACGTGAACCCCCAAAAGAATGGCAAGTGTGAATCTGAAAGGCATAATGGACGAAAATTGAGTAGAAAGATAGGAAGTGGGAGTAGTTTCCCCACAGGTGTTTTGGGACAAATTCCTTGGCAATGTTCGCTTGAAGCAAATTCTCGATACTCAAGACCGAGGTAGACATTCAGTTTGTCTAGGAAAATTGAAAAATATCCGCCTACACTTCCATAAATTCCTGTTCGCTTAAAACCCTTCAAATGAAAGCTTTGGTTGTTGAATCTTTTCAAGAAAAACCCACTATACAGACTGTACTTGATCCGATTCCTCCCGAAAATGGAGTCGTGATCGAGGTGAAAGCCACGGGGGTTTGCAGAAGTGACTGGCATGGCTGGATGGGGCATGATCCTGACATCCGACTTCCGCATGTTCCCGGACATGAATTTGCAGGAATAATCCAGCAAGTAGGGAAAGGGGTGAAAAATTGGAGAGCCGGAGATCGAGTCACCGTTCCTTTCGTGTGTGCGTGCGGCACATGCCCTACCTGCCAAAGTGGGAATCAGCAGATCTGCGACGAGCAATTCCAACCGGGATTTACCCATTGGGGCTCCTTCGCAGAATACGTCGCTGTGCATCGCGCGGATATCAATCTGGTCAGACTACCGGATTCGGTGAGTTTCGAATCTGCCGCCAGCTTAGGCTGCAGGTTTGCCACTTCCTTCCGGGCAGTAGTCGCGCAAGGAAAAGTCATTGGAGGACAATGGGTCGCTGTACATGGATGTGGAGGTGTAGGACTTTCGTCCATCATGATCGCCTCGGCCTTGGGCGCAAACGTAATCGGTGTCGACATCTCTGAAGAAAAGTTACAGCTCGCGCGGGCTGCCGGCGCACACTACACCCTAAATGCACAATCATTCCGAGAAGTTTCTGAGGCTATTTTGGAAGTCACCGGTGGGGGTGCCCATGTTTCTCTTGACGCACTTGGAAGCAAAGTCACCTGCTACAACTCCATAGCCTGTTTGCGCAAAAGAGGCAAGCATGTCCAAATAGGCCTAATGGCCGGAAAGGAAAGCGACCCTCCCATCCCCATGCATCTGGTCATCGCGAAAGAACTTGAAATTCTTGGCAGCCATGGCATGCAGGCACATGCTTATCCTGAGATGATGCAGATGATCTTACAGGGAAAGCTCTTTCCAGAAAAACTGATTGGACGTCGGATCCAGCTTTACGAGGCCGTGGACGCGCTTATTTCCATGAACTCCTTTCAGGAAAATGGGATGCAGATGATTACCCGCTTCTAGCGCATTGCAGTCTTCCCTACTTCCTCCGATTCGCACAAGATCAAATGCATTCCAGCCCCAAGATATCCCAGGGGCTTTTTCTTTTTGGAGTTGGCCAAAGCTCCAAATCTTTTCTATTTTCCGAAATGAAAAATTTTTCTGACAACGAAGTCCGATGGGGCATTTTGGGGGTAGGAAATGTCTGTGAAGTCAAGTCCGCACCGGCTATGAACCTGGTTCCGAATAGCCGTCTCGTGGCCGTCATGCGGCGCGATGAAGCCAAAGTAAAAGATTATGCACTTCGGCATGTGGTAAATAAATGGTACACGGATGCACAGGCCCTGATTGATGACCCCGAGGTCAATGCCATCTACATCGCTACCCCACCCAACGCCCATCTGGAACTCACCCGTATGGCAGCGGCGGCTGGCAAGCCAGTATATGTAGAAAAACCCATGGCCCGCAGCCATGGCGAATGCCTCCAGATGATAGACAGTTGCGAAAAATCGGGTGTTCCGCTGTTTGTGGCATACTATCGCAGGGCGCTTCCCCATTTCGTCAAAATAAAAGAGCTCATGGAAGCGGGCGAGATTGGCGAGATTCGAAGCGTCCATGTCAACATGCGTCAAATTGTGGAACCAGAGATCATCACCAAGTTGGAAAACAACTGGCGGGTAGTGCCAGAGATCGCCGGCGGTGGATACTTCTTTGATCTAGCTTCGCACCAGCTTGATCTGTTGGATTTCTTTTTCGGAAAAGTCACCCACGCATCCGGCTACTCCGGCAACCAGGCTAAAGCCTATGCTGTAGAAGACATTGTTGTCGGGAGCTTTGCCTTTGAAAACGAAGTCCTCGGCTCTGGCAATTGGTGCTTCACATCCTCCAAATCCGCCGAAATAGACGAGACCATCATCGAGGGAAGCAGAGGCCAGATCCGCTTCGCGACCTTCGGAAAAGGCGAATTCACTTTGATACGAGACGGCGAAGAGCCCCAGCTTTTGCAATTTGAGCTTCCAAAGCATATCCAGCAGCCGCTAATCCACAGCATCGTCGACGAGCTTCTCGGAAGGGGGCTTTGCCCCAGTACCGGCATCTCCGGCGCCCGAGCCAACTGGGTATTGGGCAAACTGGTCAAAGAGCGCGTCTTCTAGCCTCGATGCCAATATCTTGTTGACTCGCAGCGGCGAAAGTGTTTTTATTTCAGTTTTTCATACATTAAAGCTTTAAATATCTGCAACTGCCGCCTTTATGCATGATCACCCGATAGTCGTTTTCATGGCGCTTTTGATCCTGGGCTATGGACTGTTTTCCAGAAAAGCTGAAAACTCCGTTGTCACAGCTCCGATGGTTTTTGTAGTCATTGGCCTCCTGGTGAGTTTTTTTGACTTAGAACTGCTGCAGGAAGGCCCCAAGGCCAACTTTGTAAAGCCTTTGATGGAGTTCACGCTGCTTTTGGTCCTGTTTATCGACGGCTCCACGATAGATCTAAAAAGCCTGAAACAGGACCGGGCATTGCCTTTCCGGCTTTTGACCTTTGGCCTACCGCTCACCATGATTTTGGGGGCGTATTTGGCTATCGTAATGTTTCCCGAGATCAGGCCGCTCACGCTCATCCTCATGGCTTTTATCCTATCTCCCACGGATGCCGCATTGGGCCAAGCCGTCGTGACAGGTGAGCAGGTGCCGCGCCGAATCCGACAGACGATCAATGTGGAAAGCGGATTGAACGACGGAATAGGCCTTCCTCCTATCCTAGTCTGCATTGCTCTACTTTCGGGATCGGCAGGCGAGGGCTTTGACAGCCAGTATTGGCTGGCTTTCGTCGCCAAACAATTTGTCTTTGGCCCGTTGATCGGCGGACTGATCGGATGGCTCGGAGGCAAGCTTGTGGAAATCGCCTTCCGAAAAGGCATGATCACTCCTATCTACCAAATGCTGGCATCGGTTTCCATTGCAGTGCTGGCGTTTTCAGGAGCGGAGCACTTGGGGGGAAATGGCTTCATTGCCGCCTATGTGGCAGGAATGCTTTTGGGTACCCAAAATGAACATGTCCGCGAGCGGATGAAGGAGTTTGGCGAAGCCGGAAGCCAGATCATGATCCTGTTTATTTTCCTTCTGTTCGGAATGTTGCTAATTCCCATTTCCTACCCCCTCTGGAACTGGAAGATGCTTGCTTATGCGCTGCTCAGCCTTACGGTGATCCGGATGGTCCCAGCCGCAATCAGCCTCTACAAGTCAGGCCTGAACCAAAAAACCATTTGGTTCATCGGCTGGTTTGGACCTAGGGGAATTGCGTCTGTGCTGTACATGCTGATGGTTATTATCGAATTGGGAACAGTAGGATACGAAGACATGGTCAGCATCATCACGCTCACTGTGTTGTTGAGCATTTTTCTCCATGGAATCACGGCAGTGCCGCTTTCGGGGATTTTCAAAAGAAAGTATTGAATCAAAGTCCTTTAAAAACAATTTCGCCGACGGTTTTTCGCAAAGCTTCTTTCTGTTAACTTATAGTCAACCTTCTAATTGAACCCTATGTGCCGGACGCTTGTGCTTGCTTTTTTACTTGGGATGCTGACATATCCCCAGATTCTCTCCGCCCAAAATCTCAAAAACCGCATCCAACCAGGCAAGATGTATAATGCGGGCGATTCGATTTATACCCCTCGATATGGATTCAGCGGACTGATACCCCAAGGCTGGGTAGGGGTACTTCCCAGGGAAACGGAAGTTTTTCTGCTCAACTCCACGTCTGGCACCTTCGGGGAGATTTTTGTCTTTGGGAGGGAAAAAATAGATCTCAGCCAACTTGCCGAGTCTTGGAAATCTGGTGTGAGCGTATCCGAAACCGTCACGCTAAAAGCCACTGATCCCACCATCGAAGGGGATCTGCTATACTCCCATGCAGAAGCAGTTGGCAACTACCTTCCACCAAAAAACTATCGTGCTTTTGCAGCTACCCGCTGCGGAGAGGCTTGCATTACGGTTTTGGCAATTTCGGAGGAGTCAAATGCAGAAGCCTCCTCTCAAGCTGCACTCGAGCTTCTCAAAACCGCTGTCTTGTCCACGCCCAGAGAAATAGACCCTTATGAGGGCTTTGATTGGAAAGAATTTCTATCGGGTAAACTCCTGATCGCTTTTGAAGGATTCACAGGCGGAAAGCAACAGACCAAGGTGACGCTTTGCGAGGATGGTAGCTTCCGTGCGCAGATTTCCAAAAAGGGAATGATGAAAGACACCAATCCAGACTACAAAGGAGGCATGAAGGGTTCGTGGGCGGTGGAGGGAAATAATTCCCAAGCCACGCTGACCTTGACTTTCGAGAAAAAAGGCCTCGCTCCCTTCGTGGCAAATCTAAAATTTGTCGACGAAGAACTCTACATCAATGAGGAGCGACACTATGCCAGCCAGACGGAAAAGTGCGATTGAGCAAGCTCACAACTTTTGTCGATTCCGCTGATTTACTTTTCATACGATCCCTCTAGGGATTGAGGAACTTTTGATAGTAGGCCATCTTTTCCTGGTTTCCGGTAGCCTTATGCAGGAGGTAAAGATTTTGATAGATCGATTTGTTGGAGCCATAGTTCAGCGCATCCTCCAGCACAGTGATTGCCTCGCGCTCTTTTCTTTGGGCAAGCAGCGCAGAGCCTAAATTGATGCGGGCCATCAGCGGATCTTCCGGCCCAGCTTGCACCGCATATCTGAAATATTCTTCTGCCTTGGGGTAGTTTTTCTCCCTGGCAAAGTAAATCACCCCCAAGTTGGTGGAGACGACCGCGTCGTTACGGTCTGCCGCAAAGGCCTTCAAAAACTCAGCCTTTGCCGCCAGCGTATCCCGGATCTCCAATAAGGCCCTGCCATACGCCAAGTGGTACTTTGGGTATTTTTCAATGCCTCCATACTGCTCAAAGTCCGGCTCTGCCTCGCGGAAACTTTTGACCGCTGAGGGAAAATCCCTCTTGTTAAAAGCCTCTGTACCAGCAGTCATCGCCATCTGAAATGCGAATTGATTCACATCCACTTGTAGGGAATCTGAAATGTTGAATTGGCTTGCCTTATCCAGATCTCCAATCTGGGTGTAGAGGAATACCAATGTTTTTTTCAGTTCAGGCTCCGCCTTCTCCGCCAGAGCTTTCTCAACAGCAAGTACAGCCTCTGGGTAACGCTGCATCTTCATATAACTCAGTCCGAGGTTTTTGTAGGTGGCAAACAGGTCCGGCTTGTCAGCCTCCAGTGCTTTCAGATACATCGATATGGCTTCCGCATATTCGCCCTTTTCGTAGCTGAGCATTCCCAGCTTAAACCATGCGTAGTAGATTTTGGGGGCAACTTTGATGGACTGACGTAATACCGCCTCTGCCCTTTTCTGATCTCCATATCCCAGCAGCGCCTCAGCAAGTGTACTTAGGTATCTTGGGACGGGATTATTGCTACCCAAAATTGCCAGACTGGCATCGTACTCCTGGACAGCCTCCGCAAAAAAAGCCTTGGCGGAGTCTGGAGAAGTCTTTTCCAGTTCCTTCCCTTGCAGCCTCAGCTCCTCCGCATACATCATGTGGGTACGCCAGCTCCTCGGGGCATCGATGACTCCGGATCGGGAGAGCGTCATGTTGCTTTCCCAAACCTTTGATCGATCCCAAGTCTTCCAACTGTACGCAAACAAAATGGGAGCTATAACGAGCAGTGAGAAAACGGCCTTCTTTGGCTCCTCCACGCGTTTCCACAACTGATAGACCCCAACCACAAGCAATACACAAAACGCAAGCGAAGGCACAAACAAAAAGCGTTCGCCAACATTGGATCCGATCGTCAACGACGAGCTCAGATTGGCAAAGATCGAAAAGCAGGCAAAGTAGAAGATCAGCCAAAAGGACCAAACGCTTTTGGTTTTTAGGCCACGATAGGCGGCATAAAACAAACCTGCAAACACCAGCAGGCTAAAAAGCACGAACGGGTCCGTCAATGTTTTGACAGTAACCTGGCTGAAAGAATAATCCCACGACAGCGGATGGGGAAAAAAAAGTAGCTTCAGGTATTCCAGATAGATAAATAGATTGGTGGCCAGTCGCCCGCCTGAATCAGTCCCGTATAGCACACTGTTGAGGTAGGTACTATAGGTGCTCGACGACGGATCGAGTACCATACCTCGGATCAATAGGTATAATAGCGTCGGTACGAAGAGAGAACCGGTTGAAAACAATGCTTGCTTTGGGCTTTTGTTCAGAAAAAACCAAGACACGAATCCGGCGACGGCCAATAGTGGCAAAGCTTCCTCTTTGGACAGCAAGGCCAAAAAGAAAAGAAAACCGGCAAGCACTTCCAATTTGATGTCTTTTTTCTGCTGTCCCTCGATCCAGACGAATAAAGCGCCAAAACCGAATAGTGCCGCAAGCAGCGTGTCCCGGCTCTTGACCGACGCGACTACTTCGGTATGGACAGGGTGTGCCGCAAACAAGGCCAGCGCGAGCAATCCAATCCAAGCCGGGAGCCTACCTAAGACGGAGATCTTCTTCAAAAAAAATCCTACCACCATGAGACAGAGAAAATACAGCAGCACATTAATCAGGTGCCCGTGGCTGGCGTCGAATTCTCTAAAAATGTCGTGCTCCAAGGCAAAGGTCAGGAGTGTAAAAGGCCGGTACGTCCCGGAGTTGACCGGTTCGATGGAGAGGAAATTCATCGAGCCATTCGTAAATAGTGCCCAAGTCTCGCTTAAGCCTTTCTGGGTCGCCCAGTTGAAATACGAGTAGATCCCGTCATCACCAGAGTAGCCGTAGGGGACAGTCTGGAAATATAGAGCAGCACCAAAAAAAGCAATAACCAGTATCCAAATACCGTTTTTTCCTACCATTCTAAGTTTAAATAATCTGCTCCGCCTAATTTACTAACCAATCTATTAATTCCACTGTAAGCAGAAACTTGCACTACGAAAAAAAATCTCCTTTTCCGTCCTTGAAAAATTAGGGAAAGACCAAATCTTCTCACTGCGTTTTTTCTGATTGTGAAACTGAGTTTAAGAAAATTAATTCGGCATCGTATTTAGAAATCCTTTTTTTTCATTTAAGTATAAATATTTTAGATGATTTTTTGCCAAAATGTAGAAACGATACACTCCAGTTGAAAAATATTTTTTAAAAACTGGCTCGATTTTCGAAAGAGGTAATGCAACCTATCAGACTGATTCTTCATCTATAAAACCAAAAGCCCATGTAATAAACCCAGCTTCAAAATTACCGTAACACCTAAACACCCCAACCGCCAGGCTAACTACCACAAGCTAAACCACAAAACACCATGAACACGCGCTTTATCACTCGCATCTTCGGATCTCTCCTACTAGGCCTTGCCCTATTGGTGGCGATGTTTAAACCTTCACAGGCAGAAGCAAAAAAACAGCCTGCCATAGGCTTTCAAGTTTTCTATGATGAACTTTCGCCCTACGGAGACTGGGTAAAAGATGCCCGATACGGCTACATCTGGCTCCCCGCAGTCCGCGGCGATTTTCATCCCTACGGCACCGAGGGACACTGGGTAATGACCGAATACGGCAATACTTGGGTATCCTATTACGACTGGGGTTGGGCACCATTCCACTACGGACGCTGGTACTTCGACGACTATTTCCAGAGCTGGGCTTGGATCCCCGGCTATGACTGGGGACCTGCTTGGGTCAACTGGCGAAGTGGCGGGGGATACTACGGCTGGGCTCCTCTGGGGCCAGGTGTATCCATCCAAGTGAGTGTAAACATCCCCAGTTTCCACTGGGTATTTATTCCCAACCACCGCATCCATCACCACTACGCGTATCGGTACTACGCTCCCCACAAAACCAAAGTAAAAATATACAACAACACCACTATCATCAACAATACCGTGGTGTATAACAACCACAACTACGTAGGTGGACCTCAGCGAAGAGAAGTGGAAAGAGTCACTAGAAATCCGGTTCAGATCTACAATGTACAAGCTACAAATGCTCCCGGCAGAGCCGCAGTATCCAGAAACTCTGTTACCCTCTACCGGCCCGACGTACAAAATAGCCGGGGTAGAACGAATGACATAAGGCCATCCAGAGTCATCGATGCGGCGGAGGCAAAGACCGCCAGATCCAATCGAGAGCTCAATAGTTCTTCTCCATCCCGAGGTACTTCACCAGCTTCGTCTTCTGGCGGCAGATCTGTACAGACTACGCCAAGCAGAGTAGGTCAAAGTTCAGGCGCCGCGACGAGAAACCCATCTCCTAGCAGATCGGAAAGCCCAAGCGTCAAATCCGGCAGCCAGAAACCGGTGGTAACTCCGATGCCAAACAATACACAAAACCGAAGCACAACCTCGGCTCCTTCTCGTACCCAAAATTCGGGTAGTAGGGAAATGTCTCCATCCCGGTCTACTGAAGTGAAAAAAGAAGCGTCAAGGACTCAGCAAAGCGCACCGTCCCGTGGCACAGTACAACAGTCACGCCCAAGCCAAGCCCCAGCTCGGACGACTTCGCCTCAAGTGAGAAAGTCTGAACCATCAAGGAGCCAGGTGTCCCAACCCAGCAGAAATCAATCGAGCAGACCTTCCTCATCTGGCAAATCAACTGCACCGGAACGAAAAAGCTCTTCTTCCTCCAGTCGGACATCAAGCACTGGAAGGTCCTCAAACAATTAAAATCTATAGGTAATCCCAACTAGTAAAGGCTTGGCACATAATGCGCTAAGCCTTTTTTAGCTGACAACCAACTACCCCCCGACTTGGGCATTATATATTGTATACAATGCGGCAAGATTCTCGAGTCTTAATAAGCAGCTGTTAAACGGTCTTTCTATACCAAGACACGAAGCCATTCAATAAAAAAGTCGCCCCGCATGATGCGGAGCGACCTTGATTTGAAGCAAGTTTTCCAGCAAATTCTGAAAAACATGCCCTTTGATTAGTTAGCGTATCCCGGGTTTTGGGTCAGGGATGGATTGCGCTGAAGCTCCTGCTCAGGAAGTGGGAAGAGCATGGTCGACTCTTTTACGGTAGCTCCAAAGAAATTAACCGCACCGACAGCATCTACAAACTCGATGTCACCGGAGCCATCCTCTGCTGGCTGAGGGAATTTTCTGGTTCGCATCACGTCAAACCAAATCGGAAATTCAAACACCAGTTCTCTGACTCTTTCTTTCCAGACTTCTTCTACAAATTGATCCACGGAAAGAGAGGAAAGCTGGTTGCGGATCGCCTGGGGATCCTGTTTCCAATATGCTCGTCCCCTGATCTGTGCCAGATAATCTACCGCTTCCTGGGTCACTCCCTCGGACTTGGCGATGGCCTCCGCCGCGATCAGCAACACATCCGCGTAGGTGGAAACCGGAATATCACGGCTCGACTGCGCTGAACCAAAAATCGCCGACTCATCCATCCACATATACGGGGAGGTGTTAAACTCGATGTTTTCGCCGTCGATGACGATAGAAGAATGGAAATACTGCTTTTCCTGTACTCTCAAATCGTTTTCGGCATCGTATGAGTTCAAGAGGTCTGCAGTAGGTCCATAGGCATTGTTGGTAATGGCGTAGGAAACCAAAGGAGCCATACTGACAGGGAAGCTGAGCGCAGGATAGCCATTGTTGGCGATCGCCGCGTCAAACTCATAGTAGTAGATGTATTCGCTCGGGATTTGCTCACTGTCTTTGATCTTGTTGTAGGCGGAGCCATTGGCAGCGAGCTCACCGCCACCGGTGCGGGTATGCTGCACCAGGGAGTAAATCCCTGAGTTGATCACCTCACGGGCAGCCTGTGCAGCCTCCGCATATCGATTAGCATTCACGGCGGCACCGCTCATCGTGAGATTGACCTCAGCTAGGAGCGTCTGGGCCACACCTCTAGTGATTCGACCCGCGTTGCCGACCATCGTCGCCTGCGGAAGACCACCCGAGCTGATCGCAAAATCCAGATCTTCCAAGATCAAGTCATAAACTTGCGCAACCGGAGTACGCTCCAGGAAGAGATTTTCTAAGCTTTCATAGGGCTCAGTCACCAATGGTACATCGCCAAACATCCGCGCAAGGAAGTAGTAATTGTAAGCACGGAAGTATCTCGCCTCAGCCAAATAGCGGTTGGCATCCGCCTCACTAAGACCAGGAGTCGTAGGAATATACTTGATCGCATTGTTGGCACGGGAGATTCCTACATAGATATCCGACCACATCGAGTTGAAATAATCCGACAGGTTCAAACCGTCGAAGACGATGTTCTGTCCTCGCTGCACGTGGAATTCCTGCCCTTTGTAATCGTTGTCCACAAAACCGGAGACATACGCGCCAAACATGATGCGCGATCCGGAGTACACACCGGTCTCATACATCTGCATGGCACCTCTCCTATAAAGCGCGTTGACTGCGTCACGAGCATGCTCCGGTCGCTGGAAGTATTGGTTGGAAGCCACCTCATCTACCGGCTTTTCTTCCAAAAAGCCCTCACAAGAAGCGGTCAACAAGCTCAATCCAAGAAATAGGAAATTTATCTTTTTCATCTTAAGTTCTTTTTGGGTTAGAATTGAAGGCTTAGTCCAAGGGTGAAGGTTCTTGGTCTCGGATACTGGAAGAAGAAGATATTCTGCCCCCACTGGTTGCCTTCCCAAGAGGATGCCTCAGGATCATATCCTTTAAAATCCTTAGAATGGATTAAAAACGCATTCTGCACGTTTCCATATACCCTGAGATTTTTCAGTCCTTTGCTTTTAGCCATCACGTCGTTGAAGGTATAGCCCAATGAAATCAGGTTGCCTCTGATATAAGATCCGTCAGTCACCCAATGGCTGTCCACCTCAGAGTTTTGTCCAGAGTAGACGCCATTTCTGATCTGCTGCACCATCGTATTTTGGTTTTCCTCGGTCCAGGCATCATACAGCGTGGAGGCCAAGCCACTGGCAAGTCCCGTACGGTCTTCGGTAGAGTGGAAAAACTGCTGGAGAATGTCCACATCCGCTACAAACTGGATATCCAATGTGAAGTCGAAGTTTTTGAAGTACACATTGTTGATAAATGAACCCGTCCACTTTGGCAGTCCGTTGCCGATGATCATACGCTCTGCGCTGCGCTTAGCTTCCCCTGGGATCGCTCCAACCTCAGCAGCGGCTGCCGCCTCGTCAGTGCCCCAAGTTCCCAATCGCTCAAAGCCCCAGAAGGAACTCAGCGGCTCGCCCACTCTCAGGATGGTCTGGCTACCCGACACCCAGTTTGGTCCCGGGAAGATGTCCTCGTTATTTTCCCCAAGTTTTTCGATCTCATTGATGTTGTAGGAAAAGTTCAGATTGGCGTCCCAGTTGAAATTCGCGTTGGAGACAGGGAAGGCTTTTACCAAAACCTCTATACCTCTGTTGGACACGGAGCCGATATTATCCCTTACCGCCGAGAACCCTGAGGAAGAAGGAACCGGTCTATCCAACAGCAAGTCCGTGGTCAACTTGTGGTAATAGTCAAAACTGAAGGTCAAGGCTCTATCCAATACCGAAAGGTCAAAACCGATATCAAACTGACGTGTTTTTTCCCACTCCAGATCCGGATTTGGAAGTCGGTTCACATAGCTGATCGGAGCACGGGTGCCATTGATCAGCGTGGTAGCCGTAGAGATGGTACCCAGTGATTGGTAGGTTGGAATCTCCGTATTACCGGTGATACCAAAGCTGGAGCGGAGCTTCAGCTCGTTGATCGAGTTGCTCATGCCCTGCATGAATGGCTCATTGGAAATCACATAGCCCAAGCCTACAGATGGGAACACCCCATACTTGTTATTATCACCAAATCTGGAAGAGCCATCCACACGACCGGTGAAAGTCACGAGGTATTTGCTCTTGTAGTTGTAGTTACCTCTCAGGAAGTAGGAGTTCATGCTCCACTCGTCGTATCCGGAGTTCGGTGTTCCCGGCTGGGAAGCCGCTTGGATTCGGTTGAAAGTGAACGTGTCATCCGAGAAGCCAGTCGCGCTTACGTTGAAGAACTCGTCAGTTCTTTTCTGCCAGCTAAGACCCGCCATTGCATTGATGGAATGGTCACCAAATTCCTTGGTATAAGTCAAGTAGTTTTCCTGCTGCCAGTAAAGTGATCGGGAGTTGCCCAAATACGCATAGCCATTTGGAGAGCTAATGTTGATCAGGTCCGTCGGACTGTAGGTCTGCTCGTTATAATCGTTTTTGTCAAAACCAAATTGAGTCCTCAAGTCCAATCCCGGCAGGATGTGGAAGGTGGTGTACAGGTTACCAAACAATTTGGTGCGCTTTCTCAGTCTGTCCTGCGTAGTCAGTACGTGGACTGGATTGGGGATGGCTTCAAATCCATAAGGATCGGTTACCATTGAGGTGTTGCTCCAGGTGCCATCCGGGAATTTCACCGGGAAAATAGCCGGCATCTCGATCATGGATCGTCTTGGCATTTGGTGACCGCCGCTTTCTTCGAAGACATTTTCCTTGGTGCTGTTTGCCAAAAGGTTCAAGCCGATTGATAGCCATTTTTTTGGATTCGCATCGTAGGCAAACTTTCCGTTCACACGCTCCAGGTAATTGTTGAGCATGATCCCTTCCAGATTGGAATAGTTTAGGAATGCTCCGAAAGAAGATTTTTCGGCTTTGGATTGGAAGGAAAGCTGGTGGTTATTAGAAACAGCCGTTCTGGTCGCTTCCTCTTGCCAGTCTGTATCATACAAGGGATTTCCGTTCGCGTCAAAAAGATTCGGGTCGTTTCTGGTAAACGCCGGAATCGGAGAGCTGCTGTATTTGCTGTGGTTGGCAAATCCTTGCTCCAAAACCTGCATGAATTCTTCGGCGTTGAGGACATCCATTTTCTTGGGCAGCACCCCGATGCTGACATAACCATCATAAGATACGATCTCGCCGGTTGATTTTGCCCCCCTTTTAGTAGACACCATCACTACACCGTTAGCACCTCTTGCACCGTAGATGGCCGTAGAGGAGGCATCCTTCAGCACTTCCATGCTTTCGATGTCATTGGGATTCAAAAACTCTATGTTTTCCATTACCACACCATCCACTACATAAAGTGGCTGGGAAGAGGAGTTGATCGTGCCAAGTCCCCGGATCAAGACTCTAGGACTGGATGAAGGAGAACCCGAATTCAAGAACACGTTCACACCCGCTACCTTTCCCTTCAATCCCTGGAGCGCATTGGCAACAGGAGCCTTGAGTAGCTCTTCTGCACCGACCACACCCACAGAGCCGGTCAAGTCGGACTTCTTTACTGTACCATACCCGACTACCACGACTTCGTCCAGCCCCTGCGTATCGGTCTGCATAGTCAGGTCAAATACGCGGCGCTCGCCGACTTGCATCTCAATCGTTTGCATCCCGATAAAGCTAAAAATCAACACCGACTCAGAGGATGCCACATTCAGCTTAAACTTCCCGTCAACATCGGTCACGGTCCCGTTGGATGTGCCTTTTTCAATGATGGATACACCGGGCAGTGGCGTATTGGTGTCATCTACTATGGTACCGGTGATGGTTTCCTGCGCAACAAACTCTATGCTAACCGACTCAGGGGAACCACCCTCATCCACTCTCACATGGATGTTTTGGTTGATTTGCTTGAAGTTGAGACCGGTCTGTTTGGAAAAGTCGACCAGTACATCGTACAGACTTCCGGAATTGGAAATCGTCACCAAGGGAAGATCGCGAAGCTGACGGTGGTTGTACACGAAGTTGTAACCTGTCGCTGTTTCGATCTTTGTAAACGCGTCCTGTATGGAGGCGTCATGCAGCTCTATCTTGACCGGTACTTCATCGATGGCCTTGATCTGGGCATTACCAGAAAAGGCGAAGAGAACACTCATCGAAAAGCACTGAATCACAAAGCTGTAAAGGATAGTTTTGGACATAGCCAATAAGCTTAACAGTATGCTTTTTTTCATAACTTTAAATCATGTTTAGACTATTTGAGAATGGTTTGAACTGAGGTTTTGATTATCCGCCAAGACCTATCAAAACCGAGACTGGCCGGGGTGAGCTTTCACCTTCGGCCTTTTACTTTTCTTTGGTTTGTTGCATGGGCTATTGGGTTAAGAGTTGAATTGGATATATACTTTTTTGCCTTCGATACGATAGTTGAACCGGGAAGAGTAGCTCAGCCCCTTGAGGATATTTTCGAGGCTTTCGTCCACAAACTTGCCCGACACATGCAGGCTCGGCGGAACGCTGTTTTCAAAAACCAGCTCTACTCCAAACCAGGCCTCCAGCTTCTTTCCGGCTTTTGAAAAAGAGGCCTTTTCAAAAATCAGGGTCTTGTTCATCCAGGAAAGGACTTTGTCAGGATCAAAATCGACCCTTTCCCAATCTTGGCTTTCGGGCGATGCCCTAACTCCCTGCCCTGGCACCAAGCGCTGCTCCAGCCCAGCCTGATCACTGTTCACTAAAACCTCCCCTTTGACCAGCGAAATGGAAATATCCTCTCCGGGAAAGGAAAACACATTGAACTCGGTACCCAAGGCCGTGGTGGAAATTGACTGAGTCTTCACGATGAAAGGCCTGGATGGATCGTGCGCGACCTCAAAGTATGCCTCACCCTCCAAAGTGAGCAGACGGAGCGTGTCTGTAAATCCCTTGGTATAGGTGATCTTGCTTCCCGAATTCAAAAACACAATCGAGCCATCCTCCAGGGTAATCGTCGACTTGACGCCAAAAGGCGCCTGAAGCACCTCGGTCTCCGCCACCACTGGCATGGATTCTTCACGCTCGGGAGTGATACTTCTCGCCAGCAAATATCCCAATGCGCCAAGAAGAACGAGGATGGCCGCGGCCTTTCGTCTCCAGGCGTTTTTTGTCTTTTTTTCCGCCGCTAGGTTGTGCTGTTGGATCGCAGACCAGGAGTCCAAAGTGACGATCTTAGTCTCCTTGCCAGCTTGAGCTTCCAAGCTCATTTGCCTGGAAATCTCCAGCCACATCTCCTCCTTCACGGCGTTCGCTAGCCCTGATTTTTTCTTGGAGAGATGGATCAAAAGCTTCCGCGCCAACTTGATCTCGGCGATTTTCTCGGGATGCTCGGCCAAAAAATTCTCCCAATAGGCTCTTCCCTCCTTATCGTTAGCGAGTATCCAGGCCCTAAAGTCCGGGTCCAGGATAAAGTCTTCAACAGAATAGTCGGCCTTGCTCATTAGGTTCTGTGTTCTTCTTTAAGAGACCAGCCCAGCAAAAAGTTATCCTTTATTTTTTCACTTTTTTTAAGAAAAAGAAATGAAGACAGTATCCATCAGCAAATCAGAAGGTAAATGAATATACCGTTTACCACCTTAAGCATCTGCTTTTTCAGTCTTTCCAGCGCCTTCCACGCCAACGTATAGGTCGAGCGGAGATTGATATTCATGATCTGAGAAGTCTCCTCATAGGAAAAATCCCGGAAAAAAAGGCAATCAATCACTGCCTTTTGCCGTTTGGGCAGCCCATCAATCGCCTCGCTGAGCCGCACTTTGAGATGGGACTGGACTTGGAAATCAATGAGTTTGGACTCGGTACTTTCCACCAGCTCCCCGGTCTCTTCCATGTACTTTTGGTGAAGCGCCTCCGCCTTTTTGGACATCTTCCCCTCTCTGAAAATCCGGTTAGCCAAACACTTGTAGAGATAAAATCTCACGTTTACTGATGTGCTGAGCCGAGCGTGATACCTCCAAAGATCCAAGAAAACGTCTTGGATGGCATCTTTTACTTGGCTTTCGCTACCAGCCAGCGTCATCCCAAAGCCAAAAAGTTCATCTACATACGTCTCATAAAAAAAACGAAGCGCCGACTGATCCCCTCCTTTTAATTGCAGCCAATAGACCGACTCCTCCTCGGCAATTTGGAGATTTGGGTTCATTCTAGTAGTTGGGTTAGTTAATTGGATTGAAGGTAAAAAAAGCAATGCCTGCCTACTTTTCAAAATACATTTCAATCAATTGCCTCTCCAAAATCGAGGCGGCGGCCCCCTTTCTTTGTTTATTGTCTCGCAGCGAACTTCTGTCTCGAATTTATGCAAGACAAAGAATCAATGTTTTTATATAGGCGGCAAAAGCTCTCTGAAAAATCACATAAAACGGCGAATAAATCCAGAATATGCTTCTAAAAGCAAAAGGAGTGAACCTGCCAAACAAAAAAGCACAGACCCTAAGACCTGTGCCTTTATTCTAGCCTTTAGGCTTTATCTGATCGGACTATGATTTTTTCAACAAGGGAATCACCTCCTCGCCGATAAGAGCAATGCTCTCCGATAGCTGCCCATGGCTCAGGCCGGCATTGTCCATTTGGAAGGTAAACCTGTCAATTCCCCCCAAGGACTCGCTGTGGCGAAGGATTTTCTCGGCCACTTCCTCCGGCTCGCCTATGAGGTAGGCCCCGCGTTTGGAGTTTTGTGCTTCGAAGTGCCCGCGGGTCACAGGCGGCCACCCCCGTTCTTTCCCTATCCGCGTAAATGTCTCCGCATAGCCGGGATAATAGGCCTCGACGGCTTCCTCATGGGATCGTCCCACGTAGCCAAGCGAGTGAAGCCCGACTTTGAGCTGGTCTTGGGAAAAGCCCGCCTTATCGCCGGCCTCTCGATAGAGATCCACCAAGGGCCTGAATCGATGCGTTTCCCCTCCGATCACCGCCACCATCAGCGGAAGTCCGAGGGAGCCTGCACGAACAAACGATCCCGGTGTGCCCCCAACTCCCAACCAAATGGGCAATCGCTCCTGCACCGGTCGCGGATAGATGGGCTGATTATTCAGCGCAGGGCGAAATTTACCAGACCAAGTCACGGTCTCTTGCTCGTTGATCTGCAGTAGAAGCCCCAATTTCTCCGCAAAGAGCTTATCATAGTCCTCGAGGCGAAGTCCAAAAAGAGGAAATGCTTCCGTGAACGATCCGCGACCTACCACCAGCTCTGCCCGGCCTTTCGACACCAAATCCAATGTCGCAAATTGCTGATAAACCCTTACAGGGTCTGCTGCGCTCAGTACGGTCACCGCACTGCTCAGGCGGATGTTTTGGGTCATTCCGGCAGCCGCGGCGAGGATGACCGAAGTCGCAGAGTCGAGAAATTCCTTGCGATGGTGTTCGCCTATGGAGAACACATCCAGCCCTTTTTCGTCCGCCAACTTGATTCGCTCCAAGAGCTCCTGCATGGCATTCTCAGCCGTTCCCGCGGGATTTCCATCCCGATCCGTGACAAAAGCGGCAAAACTGTCAATTCCGATTTCCATCGATTTTCCTTTCTTTTTGGATAGTTGGTCAGATAACCAACGGACGAAGAAATTGATTCAAATCAAAAGTCTTGGATCAGACGGTAGATGACATCCTCCTGAATACCGCTGTTGCCATCTATCCGGAGCGCCATCAGCAAACCCTGAGAAGTTGGCCAAGGAATAAAGCTGGAGTTAAAATGACCTCCGACCCGCTGGACGAGCCGAAATTCCCTTGTCCCCATATCCATTCGCAGGAGGGGCATGCCATTGTTCATAAATAACAGGTTGCCATCCCAAAGGATCAGACTGCCACCGTGGTTTATCCACTGATCAGATGTACCGAAAAGCTCGATTTGGCCACCGATGCTATACCTACTCACTTGTAGAGGATTCTGTGAAGTGAGGAAATATATATGGTCTTGGACAGGAACAACACTAGCTGAAGACCTCAATTCATTTGGCACTTCTACCGAGCTCATACTCCACTGGTTGGTTGTAGGGTCGTACACTCTAAAATTCAGATAGTTCCAAAGTATGACATACAGTTTCCCCTTGAAAAAAAATGAATTGATGACCGAGGTATAATCAAAGGGAAAATCAGCAAGCCTCTCCCATTGGCCAATATGTGTATCCAATCGAAAAAAATCATGGACGGGCTCCGTCCTGTCAGTCAGATACCTGAATCCCAATCCATAGTACAAATATCTGTCTCCCTGCGCCGACAATACCGGCGATGATCGGTAGGGATTCTCAGTGGGCGGAGCCGACAAAGCCACAGGGCGAGTCGCTCCGAGATCAAGGCGGCGAAAGGCCATATTGTCGGTATCGTCATAGCCTATCATCAGCAGTTTGTCCCCGACGGCGGTGATAAGCTGTTCATTCCTCTTGGGTACATCCACCCCAACCTGAAACTTCTCCCAAGTAGGAAGGATCTCGAGCTTCCTATCCGTGAGCTGCTGCGGAAACCAAGTGTTCACAAAAGATGGAACATACACACCCGCTGGAGTATCAGGAACCAAAAACTCAGCAGCCAGTGGGCTGACTTGATTTTGAAACCATAGCGGATAGCCGTTTGGTGGAGTATAGTTTAACCAAATACCATAGTCGGTTTGATACAGAGGGTAATTAAACTCCAGCAGAACCTTGTCACCTACATATACACTGCTAGGGCCCATCTGAGTGATTTTAGGCACGATGGAAGTGATCTCCACAGGGAAGAGGACGCTTTTCCCTCCCGAGGTCAGTTTCAGACTCAGCGACTGGCTATCCGCATTGGTAATGGGCCGGATGAGCTTTATTCTCATTTTGATTTCCGTGCGGCTGACGCTGTCAATGGAGACCTCATAGTTTTCTCCTCCATTCGCGATCTCCAGTGAGTTGTGTTCCAATTTGGAATTGAAGTAGTCACCCTTCAGGGTGAGCTGGGAGTTTCTGTAAAATTCGCCAGGACTGACTTCCGTAATGATCGGGGCAGGACCGCCCTGGCTGGAAAATACCAGATTTTCCCCGTAAACGATCGTTCCGCCGGACTTTACATAGGGCCTGGCGGTGTATTCGCGACCCGCCACTAGATCATAGGAAATTCGGATCGACGCAAGAGCGCTCCCGGGAGCGCCACTCTCGGACACCTTGTCATATTGCGAATCCCTTCCATAAGCAAGATTCTCAGAAAGTGTATATTCCACCCCATACTCCTCTATCGGAGCCGTTCCGGTCTTTCTCACTTCAAACTCCACCGTCACCCCAGTCTCGTCCAGGTCAGCGATCCCCATACTCAACACAAAATGATGGGCACGACCGGAAATAAACTCCTCCTGCTCACAGGACATCAACGCAAAGACTGCGATCAGCAAAATCCAACTTATCCTCTTCATACCCAATCAGAATTTATATCCTAGTTGAAAATCCAGCCCTTGAACTAGGCCATCCTCTTGCCCCTTGACGTTGAAATGCCGCAGACCAAAGACCAAGGCCCGTTGCTTCCTGAAGTACTTCTCTATTCCCAGCCCCAACGTAACACCGGAGAAGCTGTCGTCCATCTCCAGCTCTCGTGTAGAGGTGACAATCGTAGTTCCTTCAAAGACAGCTTGGTAAGCGCCCAATCTATCATAAGATGGTTTGGCGTGGGTATAACCCGCCCCAATGTGCATTCTCAATTTATTTGGACTCAGATCTATATAGTAGCGAAACATCGCGGGGATTTGTAATAGGCTGAAGTCCAGGAAAAAGTCTGAATCGATTCTCGTTTGGCTCCGTGGATATTGGATAAAAACCTGCGAATCAAACTGCGTCCATAACACTCCCGCCATCAATGAAATATTCCGCTTGAAAGTCAAAAAAACTTCCCCATCTATACCGATCGATGGCGAAGAACCTGTGACTTTTCCCTTTTCATTGGAGTCAGGAAGGGCAAATCGCACGATTTGGCTGGTATAGCCTAAATGTGGCGCTATCGCAAAAAGCTTTGTGAAAGTTCGAGGTTTTTTGATGGTTGCCGCAGTCCGGGAAAGATATACCAGTGAAAAATCATTTCTCCGAGTGATATCCAAAAGTGGATTCAACATAGGATTGTCGAACAGCTCGCTTAGCCGCCCCCGAAACGATTCATCTAAAAGTTCCAGTCCCTCAGACGATTCGATATAGTACTTTGGAGATTCCTCGTGCAGTTTCCAAAAAACCAGATTTGGGGAAGAATGCGGTAGCTTTTCCAAAAAAACAAATCTACCAGCCACCCCCTGTGGGATCAGCTTTTTATAAAACATTCGCTCCGACAGTCTAAACTCCGTCACATCCGCCACAGTGAATTTCTTGTGCTCGCTTCTTTTCGACTTCGCAAAGTACACCACTGTGTTACCCTCGGAGGGGATGTCTCGGACGAAGCCCTGACTCAGCGCCGAATCAGCCACGACGATATAGTCTTTTTTGGCTGGAACTTGACCAAAGGCGTCTAGTGTAAGGAATAGGATAAAGAGAAGCGGTATCGACAACTTTGAATACCAGAAAAACCTGGGCAGCGAGCGGACTTTCAAGAAGGCTTGGATTAGGGTGAATCGAGCTGCAAATAAACAAAAAACCACATTCAAAGTCTGAGATTTTCATTGATCAATTAAAAAATTCATCCAAAATTTTACGATCGGCATTTGCCTCCCATCGATCTGGATATTTGCGTTACTTTTACCCCATGGACCAACAAATTCTCATAGATCTGGTGACCAAAAAGATGCCTTTCGGCAAGTACAAGGGACGGCTACTTTGCGATGTTCCCGAGTATTACCTGGTTTGGATGAAAGGAAAAGGTTTCCCCGAAGGCAAGCTCGGCATGTGGCTTCACACGCTCTACGAGATCAGACTCAACGGGTTGAAGAGCATTCTGACGGAGCTCAAAAAAACCTATAGAAACACCTAATCCTCAGTCCTGCTGCCTTTTAAGTCTTACTTCGCTTCCAGTCTTGTGGAATGAAGCATATCCAGTCTCCAGCCCCCCGGCGTCTTCACGGCAGTAGCACTCTCCAGCCACTCCACTTGCCTAACCACTTGTCCATCTCTGCTGATCGTTGCATAGTTGTGGTAAGCTACCCAGGCTCTGTCCCCAGATACGGTCGTTTTGACAAAATCAAAACGGTTTATCCGAGTCGTGGGATTGGGATTAAGTTTTGCTTTGGCGAAATAATCGAGGATCTTTTGATGGTCCCAGACTTCCCCGTCTTCCAAAAGAATGAAGTCTTCGGTATAAAACTCCCCAATCCGTTCGGAGTCAAAACTGGAAAAAAGAACGTCAAAAGAATCTTGGATAAGCTGCTGTATTTGCACCTCATCGCTTTTTTGCCGGGCTTGGGCAAAGAGGGATATACCGAAAAGTAGAAACAGAAGGGTTTTCTTAATCATCGCTGGCTATTGATTTTATTGGGGATTGATCAATTCTTCGTACAGAATATTCACCGTCTGGCGGATCACGGCGTTGAAGCCATCTTCATAGGCGGGGGCGCAGCCATTGCTGATAACCACGATTCCGAACTTTTCCTTGGGATCAAAAAACATCGCACTGTACAGTCCATAGGCTGATCCCGTATGTCCGACGAGTTCCGTACCGGCGATCAACTTGTCCGTCTTCCAAAGCGCCAACCCATAGTTTTCATCGGATGAAATCGGAGTCTGCATGATCTGGGAGCTCTTTTTGGAAATGATCCTTTCATTTTCGCCTTTCCCGTAGTTCATGTGCATGATCATGTATCTAGCCAAGTCTGGAGCGGAAATCTTCATCCCTCCTGTCGGAGAAAAGATAGGCGTGCTATAGCCAAACTGATAATTTGCGATCTCCTCGACCCTTGGCGCATAGGCCGCCGGAGAAAGCGTAAACTTGGCGGAATCAGGATCATAGGCGTAGATTGACGCAAAGCTGGCAGCGTCCAGTTCGCTGACGTTGTAGCCACCATATAGCTCTAGTGGTGCCAAAATATGGCCCCGTACATATTGGTCAAAGCGCTCCCCGGAATACTTTTCGATGATCGCTCCGGTCATATTGTAAGCTAAGTTGCAATATTGATACCCCTCACCGGGTGCGTAGTCATTGTACGCTTTCTCCCAGTTTGGATTCTTGGACGGGTTGATCGCGTCAAGGGTGAAGTAGCCTTCGGAGTCGTTGATGCTTGAAGTATGCGACAGCAGCATCCGCAGGGTGATGACTTGGTCGGGAAATTTAGGGTTTCTCACCCCAAAGCCCATCAGCTCGCTGACGTCATCATCCAGGCTAAGCACTTTCTTCTCCACCAGCTGCATCACGGAAGTCGCAGAAAAGGACTTGGAGATGGAGGCTATGCGGAAGATATCGGTAGTTTCCAACATTTCCTTCCCCTCCTCTTTCCAGCCGAAAGCTCCTTGATATACCAGATTTCCACCCTTCACCACCGCCACCCCCAATCCCATCACGGGCGTCGTCTCCATCAGGGATTTGATCTTTGACTCAGCAGCATTTTGGCCTTGCGTCGAGGTTTGTATGGAAAAGACCAGAAAGAGGAAGATGAAAAGATTCTTTTTCATTTTTAGAAAATAGGTAAAACGCCCAAGGTCTGGAGTCATAAAATCGACTATTTCTTCGACAGGAATACTGTCTTTCCGGTTTCGGCGCTTTCCTTCGCCGCTTGCAGAATCTCCATCACCAAGAGATTGTTTTCTAAGGAGTATGGATCAAATTGACCCAGCTGGGTTTCTCTCCTCACTACCGCCAGCAAGACTGAAAACGGATCGTCATAGGGGCGGGATCGCTCCGGCAATTCCATTTTCTCTTCAGAAAAACCGCTGTACCCCTCCGCCATCCGAACCCTGAGATGGCTCCCGTCATCGGCGAAGATCGCCCCGGTAAGGCCATAAATAGCCAAATCCTTGATGCCTATTGGCCAGTTCCAGGAAGCTTCGATGATGGTTTGGGAGTTGGGGTAAGTCAAAATGATCGTGGCCTCATCGTCCACTTTGGGGTTATCGGCTGGATTGAGCTGTTGGGTAACGGCAGTGACTGATACCGGACGCTCCCCATCCAAAAGCCACGTGCTCAAATTGGCTCCATAGCAACCAAAATCCATCAATGCCCCTGCGCCGTTTAGCTCTGGATCAGTCAGCCATTCCAGAAACTCCGAACCGACACCGATTTTCTTTGGCCCTCGATGGCCATCCCTGACGACAACTTTCCGAGTTTCGCCGATTTGTCCCGAATGTAGGATTTCATATGCTTTTTCGTTGGAGGCGTACCAAGAAGTTTCATAGTTAGTCAGCAGGTGGATTTCGTGCTGCCGTGCCAATTGAGCCATTTCCTGGGCATGGGCCAGACTGACCGCCAATGGTTTTTCTACCATCACATGGATGCCTCGTGGCGCACAGATTTGGACGATCTCCAGATGGTGGAAGGTGGCTCCAAAACCGGTCACAGCCTCTGGCTTGGTTTTTTCCAACATTTCCTCCAAGCTATCAAAAACGATATCCATAGAAATGCCATGTTGCTTCGCATACCGTTCCGCAAGTTCTCGGTTGGGTTCGGCGATTCCGACAATTTCAACATCCGGTCTTTCATTCGCCTCAAACACCCATCCCACATGTCCGTGATGCAACCCCGCCACACCGATTTTCAGTGGCACGACCTGTGAAAACGCAGAACTCAACAGCCCAAAAATCAGAAACAAAAAAGGAATGGATTTTTTCATGCCGGAATTTAGCCCAGAAAGCTCAAATTCCCGACTTTAAAAGATGGTTTTCGAATTCCGATTTCTGAATTCGTGACTACGGTAAAAATTTCGCACTTGTCCAGGACCACTATTTGAATCGACCTTTCTGCAATCGATCAAATTCCTGCGACCGGACAATCCTTTCCACCCTGACATTCAGCATAAGTCATATCCATTGGTGCGAAGCGAGGATCAGAATTTCGCCAAACCTTGAGTGCCTTGTCGATAATCGGTTTCCACTTTTTTGCAAGAATAGCTGATTTTTTCTATCCCAATCCCGATTTCGAATATAAAACCGCTGAGGAAATTAGATATGAAAGGACTTTTTGTTAATTTGAACGACTTTTATTGATCAACCAAACGACCAACCTTACGGCTGGAATATTTTAAGTACCTATCCTGTTCTCTATGGGGAATGATGAAAAAAAAGATTTTGAAAGACTTCGACTGATCCCTGATTTTCACGAAGTACCTGATGCTCAATTGGATTGGCTACTACAAAACTCACATTCCATTGAGCTGCAAAAAGGTGATTTTTTATTCCAACCCAATACCCCGAGTCGTCACCTCCATATTGTTCTCTCAGGAGCACTAGAGCTTTATGTGCTTTATGGAAGCAACAAAAGAACACTCAACCACTTTGACAAAGGAAGCACCCTTGGACAGTTTCCGTTATTAAAAGAAACTGAGTTCGCGGCCTACTGCCAAGCTTCTTTGCCGAGCCGGATTTTGTCATTTCCCATATCAGAATTCCAAAACCTTCTGACAATGCATGAGGAGTTGACCGAAGCGTTGGTCAGCTCGAGGACAACCAAGCCGCAAAAGGTGTCATTCCAGACTCTCCAAAATCAAAAACTGATATCCTTGGGAAAACTCACGGCTGGCCTGTCCCATGAACTAAATCATCCCATCAATTCCATCCAGAGGGACAGCGCAGAGCTGAACAGGATTTTCTCCAAAGGAGGAATAGAGAGGCTGCTTATACAGGACTCGGAACTGAACGAGAGAGACCAAAGTCTCCTCAAGGATGCAGTTTCAGGCTGGATGCATCAGATTCCCGACACTACCATATCCTCGGTCGAGATCCAGCAGGTCGAAAAACAATGGTTGAAGAGACTAATTGAGTGGGGCATGAAAAACCCGTCGGACGCAGCTGAGGTATTTACCGACACCAAAGTCGATCCGGAAGAATTGGAAGATTGGCTAAAAAAAATAAAACCAGCACTGGCAGAGACATGGCTGACAGGATTGCAGCAGCTGCTCCAAAGTCAACTGCTGGTGACCAATATCAGTATAGCAGCCGAAAGAATCAAAGAGCTGATCCAGACTGTCAAATCATTTTCCCGAATTGACAGGGAAACTACGCAAAGGGAACTGGATCTCGTTTCCGAAATCCGCGATACTCTTTCTCTTTTGCAGCACAAGATCAAGGCAATCAAGGCCAAGGTGATATTTCCCCAAACTGAAGGTCCCATCCTGATCCATGGATCGGGAGGAGAGCTCAACCAAGTGTGGACCAACTTGATCGCCAATGCCCTCGATGCGATGGAAGCCATTCCAAACCCACAACTTCAAATCCGTATACGTAGGGAAAATTCGCAGGTCTCCGTGAAAATCACGGACAACGGTTCTGGGATCCCCGAAGATATCCTGTTCAAAATCTTCGATCCATTTTTCACCACCAAGGGTCTCGGAAAAGGCACGGGTTTAGGACTTGACTTGGTGCGGCAGATTGTCGAAAAACACGGGGGAGAAATTTCAGTGGAGTCCAAAACTGGAGAAACCACCTTTGATGTAAGGCTTCCACTCGGTTGATCCTACTATTTTTTCTTAAAGCCCATATCGGGAAAATGGAATTGGCTCAAGTCTGGAAGTCTGTCAAGGATTTTACTCCAACTTTTCCTATAATATTTATAGGGTAGTTTTTTTTTTGAGAATGTCTTTCTTTCTATATATTTGTCACACTAACTATTGGTATGACACAAGAACTATTTGCACGGTACTCTTTTCTACTGGACCGCACAGCCAGAAAAGTAAAGCAATATGCCCAGCAGCAGTTCAAGACGGGGGAATTTGACGTGACGGTAGACCAATGGCTGGTGTTGAAAAACCTGGCTGAAAATGAACTTTTAAGCCAGACCGAACTGGCGAATCTGGTTTTCAAGGACAACCCGACTCTTACCAGAATCATTGATTTGCTCTGCAAAAAAAGTTATGTGGAGCGGATACCTCATCCCCAGGATAGAAGAAGCTTCCAGCTTCACCTCACTGAGGCTGGTTTGACTAAGGTAAATGAGCTTCGTCCAAAAATCCTCGAGATCAGGGAAAAAGCCTGGGAAAATCTAACCGCCAGCGATTTTGAAGAATTCAAACGCATCCTGGACACCATTTACAAAAACCTCGATGGACAAGCGATAGAATAGCTAAAGTATTTAGCATACTAATTATATTTGTACGAACATTTTGGAATCTAAAGGGTTTAAAACTCCCAAAGCCATGAATACAAACACGATCCACACTGACCTTTGCATAATCGGAGCCGGCCCGGTGGGGCTGTTTGCTGTTTTCGAAGCGGGACTCCTGAAGATGCGCTGCCACCTCATTGACGCCCTGCCTCAAGTGGGAGGTCAGCTTTCAGAGATCTATCCCCAAAAGCCCATCTACGACATCCCGGGCTATCCCGAGGTGAAGGCTCAGGACTTGGTGGACAATCTGATGGAACAAGCCAAGCCCTTCCAGCCTACTTTTACCCTGGGCGAGCGGGTGGATTACCTGAACAGGCAGGCCGATGGGAGTTTCGTCGTCACAACCAGTGACAAGACCCATGTGCACGCCAAGGTGATCATCATTGCAGGCGGCTTGGGCTGTTTTGAACCTAGAAAACCTGTACTCACCAACCTGGAGCAGTTTGAAGGCAAAGGGATCAACTATATGGTGAAGAACCCAGAGCACTTCCGCGACAAAAACGTCGTGATCGCGGGCGGCGGAGATTCGGCGCTTGACTGGTCTATATATCTGGCAAAAGTTGCCAAGCGAGTGACTTTGGTCCACCGCAACGAAACCTTCCGAGGCGCGCCAGATTCGGCTGCTAAAGTATTTGACCTAGCAAACAGGGGCAAGATTGACCTGATCCTCTCGGCTAACCTCAAAGAGGTGACAGGCAACGGTAAGCTGGAAAAAGTGATATTGGAAGACAAGTGGAAACAAGATCTCTCCATAGACGCTGATCACCTGATCCCACTCTTCGGACTCAGCCCAAAGCTCGGCCCAATTGCTGACTGGGGCTTGAGCATCGACAAAAACGCCATCGAAGTCGACACCCGCGACTATTCTACCGGCGTGGAACGGATCTATGCGATCGGCGATATCAACACATACCCTGGAAAACTCAAATTGATCCTTTGCGGATTCCACGAAGCGGCGATCATGATGCACTCAGCTTTCAAATACGTGTATCCTGACCAAAAACTTAGCTTCAAATACACGACCGTGAACGGAGTCAACGCCTTCTAATACCTATCTTTGCGCCATGGTAACTTTCACTGTAGAAGATCAAGACGGCAACCGCCAAGAAATCGAGGCTCCCGATGACATGGGATTCAACCTGATGGAAATCCTCAAGGCATCCGAGTACCCGGTACTCGCTACCTGTGGGGGAATGGCACTCTGCGGCACCTGCCACATTGAAGTGTTGGAGGGAAAGGACGGACTAGGCGACGCCACTGATCCCGAATTGGACCAGCTCGAAAACCTGCCCGAGTACTACCCCACTTCCCGGCTTTCCTGCCAAATCCGCATTAGCGACATTTTGGAGGGAGCAGTTATCAGACTAAGAGGAGAAGACGTAGTCTGATTGGGGATTTGAGATTCGACTTTTAGCGTAAAAACCACCCAGAAACGGGTGGTTTTTCCTATTTTAGACTATGAGGATTTTAATGATAGCGATACTTTTCGCATTGCCCGCACTTACCTTTTCCCAAGTCACACCCGAAGAACGCGAAGAAGTCACCAAAATCCACCAGCTGATTGACCAATACTCCAAAGCAAGGGAAACCAGAGACACCGTACTGTTAAAGGAAATTCTCACCGAGGATGTAGACCAATTGGTATCAAGCGGCGAGTGGAGAAATGGAATCCGGGCTGCTATCTCAGGCATGATGCAAAGCAGCGCGGCAAATCCCGGATCAAGGACTCTTGAAATCGAAAAGATCAAATTTTTAACTATTGAAGCCGTATTGGTGGACTGCAGGTATATTATCAAAGGCCCATCTGGAGAACAAAGAAACATGTGGAGTAGCTTCACCGTCGTCTTCGATAAAGATCGCTGGAAAATCTCCGCAATTCGAAATATGAACCCCAATTAATGCCATTGACTAACAAGGCATTTTACCTAACTTTAATCAACGTGGAATCCAGCTACCACTTCAAAAACGGGGCGTAACCGAAAAGCCAAATGAGTAGGATTCAAATCCAGTTGATCAACCAATGCCAAAGTATGTGATTGAGAGAGAGATTCCCGGCGCGGGGAGCCTCTCGCCCGCGGACCTTAAGGGAATTTCACAAACTTCATGTGGAGTTTTGAGCAAAATGGGACCCCAAATCCAATGGCTGCAAAGCTATGTGACCGGGAATAAAATCTATTGCGTCTACATCGCGCCCAACGAACAGATGGTGCGAGACCACGCAGCGCAAGGTGGATTTCCTGCCAATTTGGTATCGGAAGTACATGCAATTATCGATCCGACAACGGCGGAATAAGCGGAATTGCTCTTAAATTCAATGGCTGTCGACAAACAGCCATTTTTTGTTTCCACATCTTTCAACCCAGCCGCCATGAAACAGCAATTTCTCTTGATTTTCATGACTCTGGCGTTTTGCGCCTGCCAGTCCCAGCCCGATTATCCAAATCTACTGTTGGTCAACGGAAAAATCTGGACCGGCGAGTCGGATTCAACTTTTGTAGAAGCGCTCGCAATACGCGGCAGCATCATCCTACAGACAGGAGACAACAAATCCATCCTGGAGCTTGCTGGGCCGGAAACGGAAATAATCGACCTTGAGCGGAGACTGGCCACTGCTGGATTCAACGATGCCCACATTCACTTTTTGAGTGGTTCGATGGGACTGAGTTTGGTCGAGCTTTCAAGCGCCAAAAATTTTGGAGAAATGATCGAAATGACTTTGGAATATATCCAAAGAAATCCCGAAAAGGAATGGATCACCGGGAGAGGCTGGCAATATACCTTCTTCGCCTCCGGCCTTCCCGACCATGAATCCATGAAAGCGCTGGATCTAGACAAGCCTGTATTTATCCGGGCATACGATGGACACAGCGCCTATGCCAACCCAAAAGCGCTGGAAATCGCCGGCATTACTTCCCAAAGCCAATTTTCAGGTTTTGGAGAATTGGTCAAAGACGAAAATGGAAAACCAACAGGTGCATTAAAAGAAAGAGCAATGGACCTAGTGGCTAGCCATGTACCGGTGCCAAACTTTGAAGATAAACTTGAAGCATTTCGCAAGGGTCTCGACTACGCTTCATCTCTTGGCATTACAAGCGTGCAAAATGCCAACGGATCCGAGGAAGACCTGAGGCTGGTTCTCCGGCTTTTTGAAAGAGGAGAGCTGAGCCTGCGATACGCAGCTGCATTTTCCGTCGGGGAAGATGTGACGGAGGAGCATATCGATCGTTTTATCTACTTGAAGGACAGTCTTGGCGATTCCAACTCTTGGCTCCGTGCCGACGCCATCAAATTCATGATCGACGGGGTGATCGAAGGACATACCGGAGCCATGCTGGAGCCCTATTCTGATATTCCGGCGGACGACCCCTTGGCCTTGGGCGAGTTGAATTGGGAGCTTGACCGCTACCAATCGCTGGTCAAGCAACTGGACTCTGCAGGATTTCGCCTCTACACCCATGCCATAGGAGACCGAGGTGTAAGGGAAGCCTTAAACGCTTACGAAAAAGCCCAAAGAGAAAACCAAAGTACTGGTCGACGTCACAGAATAGAACACATCGAAATCATCCATCCCGATGACATACCTAGGTTTGCCCAGCTCGGTATTCTCCCCAGCATGGAACCCATCCACGCCGAGCCCGGGACGACAGAGGTTTGGTCAAATGCAGTCGGATCAAATCGCCTTCCCTACTCTTTCGCCTGGAAATCCCTGCTGGATCAAGACGCCGCACTGGTATTCAGTAGCGACTGGCCAGCCTGCATCAGTCTCAATCCCCTGAGAGGAATACATGTGGCGGTCAACCGAAGAAATCCCGACGGATACCCGGAGCGGGGATGGATTCCCGAAGAAAAAATCAGCCTGCCGCAGGCTCTAAAGGCCTATACTTCGATGGGGGCATTTTCCTCTTTCGAAGAAAACAGGAAAGGTATACTAAAAAAAGGGTATTTGGCGGATCTCGTGGTATTCTCACAAGACCTGTTTTCTATAGATCCGATGAAAATCCACGAGACGACTGTCGAGATGACATTTGTGGACGGGGAGAAAGTCTTTCAGAGACGGTAGCAATGAAAAAGGCCGGTTTCCCGGCCCATTTGCTGAAAAGTCAAAGTTTAAACTTTTCAACTGGTGAACAACAACTGCCGTTCCTTTTACTTTTCGTTTTTATAATAACGATCATGGTATAGATATCTTGCATCGCTCTCAGACTTTACCTCTTTTGACTCGGTATCAATGATCATCACCGGGGGCGTCTGATTCCCTGCTTTCGCCGCCGACCAAGAGGGCACTCCCTCTCCATTTGGGTTCCCTGTCTTCACAAAATTGGTGAAGAAATTCAGGAAAGTCTCCGAAGTTTTGAAGTCGTCTTTCGTCCAAGCATAGTCCTTGACAAGGTGAAGATTCCCCATCGCATATTCAATCTCGGCTGCATGTGGAGCCCCAATAGGCTTTGGCACGGGAGGCGCAGTATCAGCACTTTGTGTACCTCCAGCCAGTCCGGACACTCGAGTACGGTCGACCAAATCCGGGCGAATCTTGCTATACAAATATCGGTAAACCGGCTGTTCACTATGGTTTCTGTGCAAGTCAAACCACTTCCAAGTACTATAGGAAATGAAGCGATCCGAAGCCAGGTTGGTTGCTGCCCACTCCACGTCCTGAGGGGTATAGTGCGGGTACAGAGCCAATACTTCCTCCCATTGCTCGGGATACACTTGCTTGACCTTGGCGATGAAGGCATTCTTGGAGCTGGGCTGCCCCTGCATGAAGGCAGCGCCGGGAATCTCGGCAGAATTCCAGCCCAACAGCAACGGAACCTGAGCCTGCTCCCCGGCCGCAAAAATCTCAGGAAGGGTCTTGGGCAAAAAGTAATGGTCAATCACCACCGGAAATCCAAAGCGCTGGGACTCCTGGTAGATTTCCAAAAGGTCCTTCGCAGAGAGCTTTCTTGCGTCAGCTATAGAATTGACACCTGCTTTGGTCAGGAAATCCTCGCCCGTATTCTCGGCCTCAGACAGGGAAACCGGCGCCAAAGTCGGTCTAATACCCGCCCCGCTTTCTCCAATGGCCCCATGAATCAGGTTTTTGGAAAGCGGGGAAGCCATCTGGTAGGAAACGGAAATCGAACCTGCAGATTCCCCTGCGATGGTCACTTGGTTGGGATTGCCTCCAAAAGCCGCGATGTTGTCTTTTACCCACTGCAGAGCCAGCGCCTGATCCAGCAAGCCGTAATTTCCCGAAGCCTTGTAAGACGCCTCTGCACTGAGTTCGGGATGGGCAAGGAATCCAAAAACCCCCAAACGATAATTGACCGTCACGACGACGACGCCTTTCTTTGCCATAGACTCTCCGTTGTATCTCGGCTCAGAAGCGTCCCCCGCTACAAAACCCCCTCCATAGAAATATACCAAAACCGGCAAATCCTTGGAACTACGCTTGGCTGGTGTCCAGACATTGAGCGTAAGGCAGTCTTCCGACACGCCATCTGACCAACTGTTCATGTCCCCAAAGACCAAGCCTTGCACAGGCCTTGGCCCAAAGTCCTTGGTTTCTTTAACGCCAGACCATGAAGCTGCCGGGACGGGCGCTTTCCATCGAAGTTCTCCTACGGGAGGCTTCGCAAAAGGAATCCCAAAATAGGTAGAGATCCCGTTGGTCACATCGTAATTCCCTTCGATTGTTCCATTTTCAATCGTTGTCTGCACGGGGAGGGAATTGTCAGATTGCGAAAAGGCCAGGGAAGTTCCGAAAAGGAAAAACACTGCTGCCTTCAAATATTTTTTCATAGGTCTTATTTGGCTTTATTCTATTGTTACGATATGAGACAATAATAATTGCTTCTCCCGAAAAAACCTATTTACTTAGAAGGGAATTCGACAAACTATGCCTTTACCTGACCGCTCGCAATACATCCCTCATCTTGCTTTTGACTCGGTAGTCTTTGGATTTTCCAAAGGCAAACTCAAAATCCTCCTTATGGAATATCATGCGACCGGTTGGCTCGCGCTGCCTGGTGGCTTCGTCAAACCAGACGAGGACCTGGAAACTGCCGTCAAAAGGGGACTTCACGAAAGAACAGGCCTGAAGGAAGTTTATTTGGAGCAGTTTCACACTTTCGGGACGGTGGACCGCTTCCAGCCCGACGTGATGAAGACCATACTCCTAGCCTCTGGCGCTGAAGTTCCGGAAAACTACTGGATGCTGGATCGCTTTTTTTCCGTGGGTTACTATGCCCTTTTGGATCACGAAAAAGTCAGCCTCACTCCGGACATCCTTTCAGACTCGATTACCTGGTATGAAGTGGACAAGCTTCCTTCATTGATCTTTGATCACAATATAATCGTACAAAAAGCGCTACAGACGCTCCGAGAGAATCTCGACCGAAAACTCATCGGGGGCAATCTCCTCCCCGAGCGGTTTACCATGAACGAGCTTCAAGCGGTATATGAAGCAATCTTGGGAGAAAAGCTCCGTCGCACCAGCTTCCAGCGCAAAATGCTCAGCTTGGAAATTCTCGAACGACACGAAAAGCTTTTCACCGGGAAAAGCCACAAAGCCCCCTACCTCTACAGCTTCAAGCTCTAACCCTTGGCTGCCCAACCCCAAAAAACCATGAAACAAGCGTTCCTTCTCCTTTTTTCGCTGACCGGACTTGTACTATTTTCCTGTCAGGCCCCTCGGAAAACTGACCTGATCACCATCGGCTCCATCCAAGTCGAGGGCGGAACAATCTCCGGCAAGACTGATTCCAGCGGCCAAGTAAAGATTTTTAAAGGAATCCCTTTTGCAGCTCCACCAGTCGGTGACTTGAGATGGAAGGCTCCTCAGCCGGTGCTTCCATGGGAGGGAATAAAGGCATGCATAGACAATCCTCCTGCTCCGATGCAAAATCCACCGGTACCTTTTTTTGCATGGTCAGAAGAATTCCTAATTCCAAAGGCGCCTATTTCGGAAGACTGCCTATACCTCAACATTTGGACTGCTGCGGAAAGAGCCAACGAGAAGCGACCAGTAATGGTATGGATTTATGGTGGAGGATTCAACTCAGGGGGAAATTCCGTCCCACTCTATGATGGCACCGACCTGGCCAAGGAAGGAATCGTAGTGGTCAGTTTGAACTATCGAGTGGGAATGTTGGGCTACTTTGCACATCCTGATCTGAGCGCGGAAAGCGGAGATCAAACCTCTGGGAATTATGGGATTTTGGACCAGATCGCAGCCTTGGAATGGGTGAAGAAAAACATTTCCGCGTTTGGCGGAGATCCAGACAATGTCACCATAGCAGGGCAATCGGCTGGCGCATTCAGCGTGAATGCTCTAGTAGTCTCTCCAAAAGCAAAGGGACTTTTTCACAAGGCCATTGCCCAAAGTGGGGGAATGTTTAACCGCGGATCTGGCTTGACAGGCGGACTGGAAGGCGCAGAAGCCAGAGGGAAAGAATTATTGGATACCCTGGGCATCCCGTCAATCGCGGAACTGAGAAAGATTCCGGCGGATAGCTTACTCAAGTTTCCAGGAAGATTTGGCTTGGTCGTCGATGGAAAAGTAATCCGTGGCGCCAGACAAAGCTTCGAAGAAGGCACTTTCTCGGATGTCCCGCTTTTGACCGGCTGGAACGCCGATGACAGAGTATCGGGAAATCCACCAATGTCGCCGGAGGAATTTAGGGCCGATGCCAAAAAACGCTATGGAGGAAGAGCCGGAGAATACCTAGAGCTCTTTCCAGCAGACAGTCCGGAAATCCTCGCCCAGACGCAAAACATGATGGGGACGCTCTTCTTTGGAATGCAGAACTATACCTGGGCCAAGATGCAAAGCGAGAAGGGACAAGGAGATGCCTACATGTACTATTTCACCCGAGTGCCTCCGGGCGAGCCCAACTACGGAGCTTTCCACTCGGCTGAGTTCAGCTACGCCCTGCATACCCTTAGGAATTGGAACCGTCCATTTGAACAAGTCGACTACGACCTAGAAAAAACCATGTCAGCCTATTGGGTCAATTTTGTGAAAACAGGAAATCCAAACGGAACCGGACTGCCGGAATGGCCTGTCTTTGACCCTTCCAATCCGATGGTCAACGAACTGGGAGCCGAAGTAAAGCCTCGCGCCTTACCTTTCTGGGCGCAAATGAAGTTCATGGAAAGTCTAAACGACTGAGCTATGTTGGCATTTTGGGGGCTTTTGACGATTGTACTCCTGCTTTTCGTGGTGATCTCCAAAAAGACCTCTCCCGTGATTGCGCTTATCCTCATTCCAATCCTAACAGGAGTTTTGGCCGGAAAAGCCGCAGAACTCCCAAAAATGATCGGAGAAGGTCTCCTGTCCATCGCTCCGACAGGGGTGATGTTTGTCTTTGCCATCTTGTTTTTCGGGATTTTGCTGGATGCGGGCACATTCAAGCCCATCATATCAAGATTGTTGAAAATCGCGGGAAATGACCCAGTGAGGCTGGCCCTTGCTACGGCTGTTTTGGCGATGCTCGTCCACCTTGACGGCTCCGGAGCTGTCACCTTCTTGGTCGTTGTTCCTGCCATGGCTCCCATTTATGACCAGGTAGGCATGAAGCGCATCACACTGGCATGCATCGTAGCTCTATCCGCCGGGACTATGAATATTCTTCCCTGGGGAGGCCCGACCATCCGTGCAGCGTCAGCCTTGAATGTCTCGGTCACCGAGTTGTTCAACCCCATCCTCCTACCTTTTTTCTCAGGCCTTCTCGCAGTATTGGCAATTGCATTCTGGATGGGAAAAAAGGAAAAACAAAGACTTGCCGGAAATCTGATTTCAGAAGGCTTTAAAGATGAAGCGCAAGAAAACCCGCTTCATCGTCCCAGGCTTTTTTGGATCAACATCCTTTTGATTCTAATTGCCATCAGCGCCATCATACTCAACTTTGCTCCTCCCCATGTAGTGTTTATGATCGCTTTTGCGCTCGCTTTGGTTCTGAATTTCCCAAGTGTGGAAGAGCAAAAAAAGCGCGTCGATGCCCATGCAAAGGAAGCCATACTAATGGCGAGCATCCTTTTCGCCGCGGGATGTTTTACGGGAATCCTCAAGGGAAGCGGCATGATGGAAGCAATGGCTGCTACCGTCCGGGATTATCTTCCCGAGCAATTGGGACAACAACTGCCTTTGCTTACGGGACTTTTGGCTATGCCAGCTAGTCTGCTCTTTGATCCTGATTCCTTCTATTTTGGGATTTTGCCCCTGCTTTCTACCACCGCGGAGCACTTCGGCGCAAGCGGTCTGGAAGTTGGACAGGCTGCGATCATGGGACAGATGACTACCGGATTTCCGGTCAGCCCGCTTACCGGCTCAACCTTTTTGCTGATCGGCCTTGCGGGAGTCGATCTGGGGGATCACCAGAAAAAAACCATTCCGCTAGCCCTGTTGGTGACTTTAGTGATCCTGTCCGTTTCAGTGCTTTTGGGGATTATCACAGTTTGACATGAAAGAAAAAATCAGAGTAGGCTGCGGAGCGGGTTTTTCCGGGGACAGAATAGAACCCGCGATGCTTCTTGTGGAAAAGGGAAATCTGGACTATCTGGTATTGGAGTGCTTGGCGGAGCGAACGATCGCTTTGGCTCAAAAGCGAAAAAAACAAGATCCAAAGGCCGGATATGATGTGCTTCTTGAACGCAGAATCGAGAGCTTGCTACCGCTGTTGAAAAGACATCACACCCGACTGATCACCAACATGGGTGCGGCAAATCCATTGGCAGGAGCGGCAAAAATCAAAGAAATCGCCCAAAAGCAAGGCTTGAATGTTAAAATTGCCGTGGTTTTGGGAGACGACATTTTCGGAAAAATCACCGGAAATGAGCTGTCGATGGAAGGCAAGCTCCCTCTCGAATCCTATGGCAAATTGGTCTCGGCAAATGCGTACCTCGGAGCCGAAGCCATCTTGCCCGCTTTACAATCCGGGGCGGACATCGTCCTAACGGGAAGGGTCGCCGACCCCTCACTTTTCTTGGCACCAATGGTTTTTGAGTTTGGGTGGAATCAGTCCGACTTTGACCTGATGGGAAAAGGAACCGTCATCGGGCATTTGCTCGAATGCGCGGGGCAAATCACCGGTGGCTATTTTGCCGACCCAATATCAAAACCAATTCCCGACATGCATATCCTGGGACATCCCTTGGCAGAAATAAACAAAGGCGGATCAGCTGTAATTTCAAAAGTAGCAGGAACAGGCGGCGCAATCACTGTTCAGACCGCCAAGGAGCAGCTTCTCTATGAAGTGGTCGACCCTGGAAATTATTACACTCCCGATGTGGTCGCTGATTTCAGTTCGGTAAGGTTTCGGGAACTCGCAAAAAACCAGATCCAAGTACTGGGGGGCACAGGAAAACCGCTACCCGAAACATTGAAAGTCAGCGTGGGATATGAGGCTGGATATATCGGAGAAGGGGAGATTTCGTTCGCTGGAGCACATGCCTTGGAGCGGGCAAAATTGGCGGGTGAAATTGTGGAAAAAAGAATCGCACACCGATTTGAAGAATTTAGGATAGACTACATCGGGCTCAGCTCATTGCACGGCAACGAGCTGTCGAGGAATCACCAAGCCTATGAAATACGACTGCGCGTCGCAGGAAAAGCAAGCAGTCCCGCGCTTGCCCAATTGGTAGGAGAAGAAGTAGAAGCGCTTTATACCAACGGTCCGGCCGGAGGGGGCGGAGCAAGAAAGTACGTCCACGAAGTTCTTGGGGTCGTGTCTATTTTATTGGATCGCAAAGAAATCTCAACCAGTATCAATATCCTCGAGTCATGAAAACTACTCTTTCAACCCTAGCCCACAGTCGTGCTGGAGACAAGGGAAATACACTTATCCTTTCCTTGATACCTATCGACGAGGATGATTTTGATTATTTGGAAAGGGAAATATCCGCTGAAAAAGTAAAAACGCACCTCAAAAGCCAAGTAAAAGGCGAGGTGCTCCGCTATGTTCTTCCTGAGCTAAAAGCCCTTCAATTTGTGTGCTTCGATGCCTTGTCCAGTGGTGTCACAACTTCCTTGGCGATGGACGCGCACGGAAAAAGTCTTAGCTATGCCTTGCTTGAGATGGAAATTGAGAGTTTCAACGACGGTCGGAAATAGACTAAATGGCGCCATGAAACCTAAGGGCTATTCGTGGCCTCCATTTTTTCTCAGCCTCTGAATCACTGCGTCCAAAGATCTGTAGTGATGGTAGATTCCTTTCCAGATGTGCCCTTTATTCGCGGTCTTCAGCTCGGGTTGCTGATCTAGGCCTCCTGCATACCAGTCCCCATACTCGTGGTCGATCAGATAGGTATCGGTATAGTCCCAAAGCTGGAGAAACTTCCCATAGTAATCGTTCGGATCGTCGGGATAAAGCTCATGAAAGAGCAGCAGGGAATTCAGCCCCTCTGCCTGAGCCCACCAGTTTTTAGTGAATCGGGTGACTCGATAGCCGTCTTTGAAATAATAGCCCTCATCGTAAAAACCGCCTTTTTCCTTGTCCCAACCCAATTTCAAAGCCTGGTCTACCATCTTCTTGGCCACTTCCAAGGTCCTCTGATCGTCTTCCAGTCCAAGTACATGAGAGGCCTCCAACATCAGAAATGCAGTCTCCACATCATGCCCAAAAGACACATGGTCTAGCTGGTGATGCGCTTCAATGACTGCTTCAGTCGAGTCAGAAAAAGTAACCGGCCTCCAATCCGTGTACAAAAACAGCGTCAGATGCCCCCGATCTGTCACAATAGTTTCCCGGATCAAAACCAGCATCTCCTCCAATCTTTCCCGTAGTAACTCATCTGGCCATACTTGATAGAGCTCCGAAAAAGCCTCCAATAGATGGATGGAAGAATTCTGATCTTTGTACCCCAAGTCAGAGGTGCTCGGGGTATCGGAAGTTCTGGCAATGGGTTTTCCATACCGATCCAAATGCTGGAAGTAGCCCTTGTAAACCGGATCATGCGCCCCAGAGTCCAGCCAATAAAATGCTTTCTTCGCTAGATCTAAAGCCTCGGGATTTTCACTCTGCTTGTAGTATGCGGCGAGCGCATAGATCCCAAAAGCATTGCCATAGGCCGTCTTGCTTGAATCCCCTTTTACATTTCCTTTTTTGTCCAAAAGCCAAAAAAAGCCACCATTTTCCGCATCCCAGAATTTGTCTCGGAGAAAATGGAATCCGTGTTCTGCACCTCTGGAATAGAATTTCTCTTCAGGATAGCGCTCGGCTGCCTTCGCGTTGGTCCAGACGTGGCGGGCTTGGGTCACGATCATTTTGTCCTGGTCGCCTACCGGCTGAAAATCGTAGGAAAAAGTGCTCAGAAAACCTCCATCGATGGTATCCATGGCTTGCGGATACCACTTGTCCAAGACCTCGGAGCGAAGATGCTGCTCGATTTGATCAGCCAGTATTTGTCGCGGGTCGTTATCCTGGCAGGAGAGCAGAGCACAAATGCAAGCAAGCAGGATAGATGAAACGAACTTATTCATAGATGATATATTTATCAAAATTCAGATTCCGCGAACATTGTCGGGCTTTTCCATACGCTCATTCCCTAATTCGGATTCCCAGCGTAAGTTCCAAATCGGCAGGTCGGCCGATCTCAGCCTCTATCTCCTGCTTAATTTCCTTGTAGTCAATTGCGTTTAGTTCTTTTTCAGACAAGATGGTGGCGGAGATTCTCAGGGGGTTTAAATTGATCACTTTGACCTCGCGGAGCAAGCCGTGGGGGATACGCTTCCCTGTTAGATCTTGGATCAGCCGATTCTCCAAGACCATGTTTCTAAAGCTGAACACCAACGGAGCCGTCACCAAAACGAAAAATGCCAAACTGATCAGAAGGCCCTTTTTCGCTATTCGAAAAGGACTGAAACCGAGCACCAAAAAAGTCGACGCAGCGGCCATTACTATTCCCGCAAGGTTGGTTGCCAACAGCAAAGCCGCCCCCCCAAACACATTCCATTCTCCCCATCCCAAGCCGATACCGGCCACTGCAAGCGGAGGGACCAAAGCTACTGAAATGGCAACTCCAGCCAAAGTCTTTGCAATCTCCTCCTTGGCGTGCGCGTAAGCGCCGGCGATTCCCGAAACCAAAGCTATTCCCAAATCCAGTAGATTGGGTCGGATCCGAGACAGGATCTCCGAGTTCATCGTCTTCAGTGGCGTGACCCAAGTGATGAATACCGCAAAAAGCAACCCAATGAGAATTCCCCAAAAAAGGGTGATCAGGCTGGATTTGACCAAAATTCCGTCTTGGCGCAATGCGCCCATCGCGAGCGAAATAATCGGCCCCATCAGCGGCGCCAAGATCATCGCTCCGATGACAACGGGAGAGGAATCCGCAAAAAGCCCAAAGGTGGCAATTAGCGTGGAAAGCGCCATCAAGACCAGATAGTTTGACGAAGTCTGGGCATTCTGTTTCAAAAGGGTAAACAAATCCTTGAACTCGTCGGTAGTGGCATGGCCGACCCATGGAAGGAAGCTTCTGGTCAGTTCTTCTCGGAGCCTTCCTGTCGGCAATTTCTCCAGGTTGAGTTCCTTCCGTTTTGAAGTCTCTTCTTTGGTTACTTCAAAACCCGTATAAATCTTCGGCTTTTTCTCAGAAATTTTCATGGACAGCTTAGAGGTATTCGCCTCTTTGCCGTCGAGTCCATAGTTAAGTTCCGAATCCATGCCCTCGATATCCATGGCTTCAGCCGACCAATAGCTTACAAACTCCGGAATGCTACCTCCCTTGATGGGAAAAAAAAGATTTTGCAAGCCAAAGCCAATGATGGAAAACAAGCTCCGAGGTGCAAAGGCGATGACGTGCAAGTATCCGTCACCCAATCCTGAATCCTTGATCAATCGCTTAAACACAAGGTTGGATTCGTTGTGACCCACCACAAGTAATCCCATGGCCGCGATTTCAAGCTTCTTTTCTTCCTCCTTGTTTTTGATCGTTATCCGGTAATTCTGGAGCTTAACTCTGCGAAAAAGGTTTAAGAATCGTAGAAATCGACTCTTGAACGCAGCGAAAAAACGGTAGTCGCCAGGATCATACAAGACATTGAGCGACTTGCCTATGACAAGCGAATTGATACATGTCTTACCATCCACTTCGAGAATGTCCAAAGGGTTAACCTCCTGCACTTCAAAAAAACGTTTGAACGCCTCTGACTTGGATGAAGCTATCGAAAGTGCCTTTCTGACCTGAACAAGGTCGGGATGGGGTAAAAACCCAAGCATGGGAGACGAAGAATCCGCTTGTTCAATTATTTGAATTGCCTGCTCGTCCGAAACCCAAAACAGGATACGGTCTTTTTCACCAAAATCGTCAAGGGAAAACTCCGAAAATGTCAGCGTCCGTGTAGGAGCGGGATCAGGTTTGTCAACAAAGGAACTAACCTCATCCTTGTCCAATCCCTGGTCGTACACCAATATGTATTCCTGCATAAAAAATCGTTTTTACTGAAAAAAGTCATTGTTCAATTCTCCATCATTTTTTCCAAAATTTCAATTGCCGCCTCTGAAAGGACAGTTCCCGGTCCGAAAACAGCAATAACTCCGGCATCAAACAAAAAGCCATAATCTTTTTGGGGGATCACCCCTCCTGCGACCACACTGATATCTGGGCGTCCTAGTTCCTTCAATGCCTGAATCAATTGGGGAATCAGTGTCTTGTGGCCGGCGGCCAAAGAAGAGGCCCCGACGATATGGACGTCATTTTCAACAGCCTGCTCGGCTACTTCCTGCGGCGTCTGGAATAGCGGGCCTATATCCACGTCAAAGCCCAAATCCGCAAAACCCGTCGCAATCACTTTTGCTCCCCGGTCGTGTCCATCTTGGCCCATCTTAGCGACCAGAATACGGGGACGACGTCCCTCCAACCCCGCAAAACGATCGGACAATTCCTGTGCTTTTTTGAATGAATCCTGGTTTTTCACTTCCGCCGAATATATACCCGAAATGGTTTGGGTCTGAGCCTTGTGTCTGCCAAAAGCTTTTTCCATAGCCAGGGAGATCTCGCCTAAAGTAGCTCTTTTTCGGGCTGCTTCTATCGCCAAAGCAAGTAAATTACCCTTCTCGGAGAGGGCTGCGTACTCGATTGCGCCAAGTGATTGATCAACCTCTGCCTGGTTGCGAAAACTTCTCAGCGATTGCAATTTGGTAATTTGGGATAGCCTGACCACCTCATTGTCCACGTCCCTCACTTCGATTTGGCTTTCTGTCTCCATCAGATAGCGATTTACGCCGACAATCACATCCCGTCCACTGTCGATTCGGGCTTGCTTTTTTGCCGCAGCTTTCTCGATACGCAACTTGGGCAGACCAGTCTCAATCGCCTTGGCCATTCCGCCCAAGCCTTCCACCTCTTCGATAAGCGTCCAAGCTTTTTGCGCCAATTGATCAGTCAGGTATTCCACATAGTAGGAGCCTCCCCAAGGATCCACAACTTGGTTGACACCCGTTTCTTCTTGCAGTACCAGCTGGGTATTTCGTGCGATCCTGGCCGAAAAATCAGTCGGCAAAGCAATCGCCTCGTCGAGGGAATTGGTGTGCAAGGATTGGGTATGGCCCATCACGGCAGCCAGCGCTTCCACTGCGGTACGCGCCACGTTGTTAAAGGGATCCTGCTCAGTAAGCGACCAGCCCGAGGTCTGGCAGTGGGTACGAAGAGCCAGAGACTTGGGATCCTTGGCTCCAAACTGTTTTACGATCTTTGCCCAAAGCAGCCTCCCCGCTCTCATCTTCGCGATTTCCATAAAATAATTCATCCCAATACCCCAAAAGAAGGAGATTCTAGGAGCGAAGTCATCGATATCCAAGCCCGCATTTATCCCTGTCTTCAAGTATTCGAGACCATCGGCAAGCGTATAAGCAAGCTCCAGATCCGCCGTCGCTCCAGCCTCCTGCATGTGGTAGCCCGATATCGATATGGAGTTGAATTTGGGCATAAATTTCGACGTGAATTCGAAGATATCCCCGATGATCCGCATGCTGGCCTGGGGTGGATAGATATAGGTGTTTCGCACCATAAACTCCTTGAGGATGTCGTTTTGGATGGTACCAGACAACTGCTCCATCCTAACCCGCTGTTCCTCAGCCGCAACGATGTAAAAAGCCAATATCGGAATGACAGCGCCATTCATCGTCATGGAAACGGACATTTGGTCGAGAGGAATCTGGTCGAATAAGATCTTCATATCCTCTACGGAGTCAATCGCCACACCTGCCTTTCCCACATCGCCCTGTACTCTGGGATGGTCCGAGTCATACCCTCTGTGCGTAGCAAGGTCAAAAGCAACAGAGAGCCCCTTTTGTCCTGCCGCCAGGTTTCGCCGATAGAATGCATTTGACTCCTCCGCTGTCGAAAAGCCTGCGTATTGGCGAATCGTCCATGGGCGCTGTAAATACATGGTGCTGTAAGGGCCTCTTAGAAAAGGCGGTATGCCCGCCGCAAACCGAAGTTGGGGAAGACTTTGTATTTCGCTAGGGGAAAAAACCGGCGGCACATCAATCTGTTCGGGCGTTTCCCACACCTCACGCTGATTGCTCTCCCTTTCCGATTTGAATCGGCTTTCCCACTTATTCAGGTCTGGCCTCATAATGCGTCGTGATTTTGCAGTTCAACCAAATAACTGGCCCGGGTCGGATTCAGCTCAAAGGACTTCTCTTCGAAAAACTCGAATTCGAGGCCATTTATAAGGTCACCAGAAGCAGGAAACTTATTTGCCCCGATTTTAGAGACCAGCTTCTCCGCGACGTCCTTCTGGATTTCTGCGCGATAGGCCCTCACTCGGGAATGGATTTCACCGGACTGAAGCGCCGAATGCCAGCCTCCTTTTTCTTCCAAGCGACTAAGTCCATCCCGCACTTCAGAAAGTATTGCATCCACTATTTTCTCAAGGAAAAAAGCGCCAGAAGAGGGATCCTCAACCTTGTCGAGATAGGCCTCCTCCCTCAAAATCGAGGAAACATTTAACGCAATTCTCTTCTCCAAATCCCCCGCACTAGTCTCCAGCAGCGGTTTGGTCCAAAGCAGATTGACCCCTCCCAAAACTGCCGACATTGCCTCGTAGGTCTGGCGGATGAGGTTGGTATTAGCGTCCAGGATGGACTTGGACCACCCGGAAGTCTGCCCTAACATCAGTAGTTCTCTTTCTGGCAGTTCTATCGAATAAAGGCGAGCGAGCGAAACGACGGCAGTCCGGAAAGCTTTTAGGCGGGCGATTTCCCCAAAGTGTGAGTCGGCTACTGATACCTCAATCAGCATATTGTTGAACACACGCTCAGGATTCTCGCCGCTTTGGTCAATCAGCTCTATCAATTCACCCAATCCAAAAACCAATGCATCCAGAGGATTGCCTCCTGCTTCCGTGTAACGGGACGTTTTCAGGGTAAAAGACCTGAAATTTGGGAACGGTTCGGTCAGTTCCATCACTTCATGAAAAATCTCGAGCGCAAGGCCATAGGCATCATTTTGCTCAAAAACCAGATCCGATGGCGTCCAAAGCAAAGCTCCTGAGATCTCCTCCCCGGATACCTGCCGAGTCTCTACCCAAGCCAAAAAAGAACTCATTGCTGCAATAGGATTGCCGGTGGGCTTGACTAGCATCGGAATATATTCGGGTCTCACTCCATCCAGCGTCCGGGCTAGATCCTCAAATCCCGAAAGATGTAGGATCAACCCTTCCGCCCCGTTTTCGAGCTTATTCAAAACCGACTTTGAAGTATCTCCTGGCAAAACGCTCACAATATTGTTCCAAGTTCTGGGAGAAAGCCCGGGCATACTCGCCTCTTGATGGAAACGATGCTGCACAGGAACCTTTCCGTCCAAGTCTTCCAATGTGTAAAAAGGCTGAAGCTCGATGCGCCTCCAAAGTAAGGACTTGAGAACCTGGTCAAAATCCTTTCCCCTCAATTCCAAAAGCGCTTGCTTAGTCCAGGCATCCTTGCTCGAAGGGTGAAATTCACTAAAAAGATTTTTGGCCATAGTGGATTGCGGGGTAAATCGCAAAGGGTTAATTCAAAAATAAGAAATGGGAAGAGAATTGTCCCGGAAATCCTCGTGAATTCCGAAGGAGGTCGACAACTATAATCAACTGACCCTCAGCAACAAGTCAAAAAGTGGGTGATTTTCTTTTTCTAAAGAAGAAAATTCCACCCAAAACTAAGCCCATTTGAATTGAAGATTGGAATAAAATTGGTGACAGAATTTTATTCTGAGACAAGCGAAAATTCTCGAATTATTGACTTTTTCAAGCCTTTACCAATTTTTTATTTAAGTTAATTTTCCACAAATTTGACCCCCCTGCTTTCGCCCGGGGACTACAAGAATACAAGCAAATCTTTTCTAAATGAGTTTGGAAGCTAGCGCCGTATGGAATGAGTGTCTGCGTGTTATAGAACAACACGTCAACGAGCAGAGCTTTTCAACTTGGTTTAAACCTATCAATCCCGTCAAACTGGAGGGCTCCAGTCTGACGATTCAAGTACCCAGTCAGTTTTTTTACGAATGGCTGGAAGACAATTATGTGCAAGTCCTCAAGCTGGCGATCAAACATACCCTGGGGCCGAGTGGTCGCTTGGAGTATGCGGTCGTGGTGGACAAGGGCAACTCATCCAATCAGCCAATCGCCGTCTCCTATCCACAGGGCAATTCGACCGCCAAGAAATCGGCACCCGTACAAGAGGTGAGGACGCCTTTTGAGATGCAGTCGTTGGATGCGGACATGCTCACCAAAAGCAACCTGAACCAGAATTATACCTTTAGCACCTATATCGAAGGGGACTGTAACCGCCTCGCGCGATCCGCTGGATTTGCCGTCGCCACCAAGCCAGGCATCACTTCCTTCAATCCACTCATGGTCTACGGCGGAGTTGGTCTGGGAAAAACCCACTTGGTGCAAGCTATTGGCAACGAGATCAAAAATGGGCCAGAGGACAAGTTTGTGCTTTACGTTTCTTCCGAAAAATTCGTGAATCAGTTCATGGACTCCATCAAGGATGGCAATGTGAAGAGCTTCACCAACTTTTATATGCAGGTGGATGTGCTGATCATAGATGATATCCAGTTTTTAGCGGGAAAAGACCGGACACAGGAGATGTTTTTTCACATTTTCAACCACCTCCACCAAAACAAGAAGCAGATCATCATGACCTCCGATTGTCCTCCCAGGGATCTGAAAGGACTGGAAGAGCGACTGCTTTCCCGCTTCAAATGGGGTCTGACAGCGGATTTGCAGATGCCCGACTTCGAAACCAGGGTAGCCATCATCCGCAGAAAGATGCAGTCCGAGGGAATCATGATCCCTGACGACGTGGTGGAATACCTGGCCTACTCAGTGGACACCAACGTCCGAGAACTGGAAGGCATCTTGATCTCGCTGATCGCACACGCCTCTTTGAACCGCGTCGAGATCAGCCTAGAGCTGGCGAAAACCGTCATCAAAAATTTCATCAAAGACATTGAAACGGAAGTCGGGATCGAGTTCATCCAAAAATCCGTCTCTGAATACTACGGTATACACACGGACGAACTGAAAGCAAAAACCCGCAAGAAGGAAATCGTAATTGCGCGGCAGGTAGCCATGTACTTTTCCAAAGAATTCACCAACCACTCCCTCAAATCCATCGGCTATCACTTCGGCGGCAGAGATCACAGTACGGTCATCCACGCCGTGCAGACGGTCAATGATATGATCGAAACCGACTCCAGCTTCAGAAACTCAGTCAATGAGCTGAAGAAAAAATTCAAGATGCGTTCGTATTAATTTTGCTCTTGTCTACCAGCGAACAAGATCACCCACCTCTTCTTTGGTAAACTCCAGCTCTGTGTACCCCATTACATAAGGACCAATCTCATAAGGCACATAGATTATCAAGAATTTCCCATCCTTGAACCCTTTGGCGTTGGCCAGAAAAAAACCAGTCTCGGGCAAGAAAAATCGTCCATCCTCCTCTAGACTGACCCCCTCGGCCACCTCGTGGTACTCCCGAAATTTCTTCTCCGCCAAGGACGTCAGGGCTATCTCATCCAAGACAAGCTTGTCATCACTGAGCGTATCCCCACTTTTGGGGTCGAAGTGCAAAAAAGACACGAAGCTATTGGGGTGGGCTCCGCCCAGAAAGCTAAACTGGCTGAAATATACGCCGAGCGTGCTATCAGATCGGTAAACCACCTCGCCCTCCGCTTCGATCTCCCAAGCTCCCGGAGAGTCAGTGAACTCCTTCTTGAACGATTGGAACGACTCGAAATAATCCTCGATCAGTGTATCCAGCGGGGCCACCTCCTCCCCTACGCCAACCATCAAGGCCAGCTGTCCGGAGATTGCGGCATTGACCTTGTCAGCAACTGCCGAACCTGAAGCTACTGGCCACACTAGCCGGAGTTTCGCGCAGCTTTCCCCGACGCATGATTCCCGGTTCAGAGAATCAGCTTTGAAAACAAGCTCTCTGCTCTCACTGACAAGTTTCGTTTTGGATTCTTGAGCGCAAGAAACAGAGGTCAATAGAAAGAAAAAAAGAAGGTATCTCATTGTGGTCGTTCGGTGGAAAGAAAGAGAGAGACCAATTTCTTGGCCAAAGTTCCCGGATTGAGGATTCCTGTACGAACATTTTCCATTTCGTGCTCCATGGTCTGTTTTACTTTGGAATCCCGCAGGAAAGCCTGTCCCAAGAGATAGTGGATCTGCTCATCCAGCCAATTGATACGCTGGCGTGCCCGGTTGGATTCCCAAAATCCGCTTTCCTTCATTTGATATTCATATCGAAGTACCTCGCGCCATGTCTCCTCGAGGCCCAGGCCAGACAGGGAAGATGCCAAGGAAACCTTCGGAGACCAGTCCTTGGGAGAGGATGGAAAAAGGTGAAGCGCGTTTTGGTAGCTGGCCTTTGCTTTTTTGGCGGAAGGTAGATTTTCCCCATCAGCCTTGTGGATGACCAAGGCATCAGCCATCTCCATAATACCCTTTTTGATGCCTTGAAGCTCGTCGCCTGCCCCAGCAAGCATCAGCAAAAGGAAATAGTCGACCATATTCTTGACGGCAGTTTCACTCTGTCCGACACCTACCGTCTCCACCAGGATCACATCGAATCCGGCAGCCTCGCAGAGCAACATTGCCTCGCTGGTTTTGCCGCTCACTCCGCCGAGTGTGCCCCCGGAAGCGCTAGGCCTAATAAAAGCCCGCTTGTCAGAAGCAAGACTTTCCATTCGGGTCTTGTCACCCAAGATGCTCCCTTTAGTCAATTGGCTGCTGGGATCGATGGCTAATACGGCTACCTTTTTCCCTTTTTCAAGCAGCATTTTTCCAAATGCTTCGATGAAAGTGCTTTTCCCAACCCCAGGTACTCCTGTGATCCCGATTCGTATAGCACGTCCCGTGTGAGACATCAGCGATTGGATGAGCTCAGCGGCCAGCTCCTGGTCGGAGTCCAGCGCACTTTCCACCAAGGTAATCGCCTGGCCAAGAACCACCCTACTGCCGGAAAGAATGCCATCTCGAAATGCCGCCAGATCAAGCCGCTTTTTCATGGCTTTACAAGGGTAAAGCGACCTTCTCCCATCGGAGTTTTTTCAAACTTAGCCAGCAAAAACGGCTCAAGATCAGGAGAGAAAAAGGGTTCAGCAGGCGCCAGTTGCACCTTTTCCTCCAGTTCTGCGGAAAAGAAAAAAACCAATGTCCGTCCGTACTTCGTGTGGGGCTTTGTCTCAGCATATTCCCTCATGTATTCCGGCGAGTTGTCATGCAAAGTTCGAATCGCATAGACTCGCAACACCGGCCCGGTGTTGTTTTCGTTTCGATAAAAACCCAGCTCCTCAAAGTCCTTCACAAATCGCTCCATTCCGGGGTTTGAAAAGCTAGAACGGACGATATGCACCAGCAGAACCAAGACCAGGGTACCGATCAGATAGAAAATGAGTTTGTTCCTTTTCAAAAACTTTGGAGGGTTTATGCGCTTTAGGCCTTAATTTAGCCCAAAATTCTGACAATGAATTTCGAGTACGTCAAAGCACTTCATATCATCTTCGTAGTCACCTGGTTTGCAGGACTTTTTTACATCGTCAGACTTTTCATCTACCAAACCGAAGCGCTTCAAAAGCCGGAACTGGAGCGGGCAATCCTCAAACCCCAACTGGATCTGATGGCGAGCCGACTTTGGAACATCATAACCTGGCCGTCGGCTATTCTGACACTAATATTCGGAACATGGGTTCTCAGCTACCGTTGGGGATATATGGAGTTGGGTTTTATGCATGCCAAGCTAGGCTTCGTATTTCTGCTCTATTGCTACCATGGTTTTTGCCATGTGCTCTACAAGGAACTCCAATCCGGAAAAGCCCGATGGACCTCAACCCAGCTGCGGATTTGGAACGAAGCCTCGACCCTTTTGCTATTCGCGATCGTATTTCTGATCGTGCTGAAAAATACGCTGAGCATGGTATGGGGACTGGTCGGACTGATCGGGCTGGCATTCCTTCTCATGCTGGGCATCAGGATGTACAAAAAATATAGAATCAAAAAAGGACAATGAAAACAAGTAGTATCGTACTGGGGTTGGCACTTCTGATCGGCGTCTCCTGCCAAGATAAGTCCGAAAACAAAAGCACATCTCAAGAGCTACCCATTCTCGGAGAGCGGTATGTGGACGAAAACAAGGACACAGTGTACCATAGGATTGCGGATTTTGCCTTTGTAAACCAGCTGGGTGACTCGGTGAAAAACGGGGATGTGGCTGGAAAAATATATGTTGCGGATTTCTTTTTCACTTCCTGCCCGACCATTTGTCCCATCATGAAAAAGGAGATGCTCCGCGTCCATGAGAACTTCAAAGACAATCCCGATTTCAAAATCCTGAGCCATTCCATAGATCCTACGCACGACACGCCTGCTGTATTGAAAGACTATGCCGAAAAACTGGGAGTCGAAGATGCCTCGACTTGGAATTTTCTTACAGGAGATCAGGAAAAAATCTTTGAAATCGGCCAGACTAGCTACCTAACTACCGCCATGGCGGACCAACTGGAGCCGGGCGGCTTTCTCCATAGTGGAGCCTTTCTGCTGGTGGATGGACAGGGTAGAATACGTGGAGTTTACGATGGGACCAAATCGGACCAAGTGGACAGACTCCTTTCAGATATTCCCAAACTTCTGGAAAAATGAGAATTCAGCTCTTTGTGGTCGCTGCCTTGTTTGCCGTTTCCTGTGCACCAAAGGCAAGCAGTGAAGAGAACGCTCTGGCTCAGATCTCGAATCCCGAGGTCATGAAGTATGCTGTATCCGGTAAGACACTCTATGAAAACCATTGTGGAAACTGCCATCAGTTTGACGGAAGAGGCTTGGCTAAACTGATCCCTCCGCTGCGGGATGCTGACTATTTCAAGGCCGATGTCCATCGCACGGTCTGGATCATCCGTCATGGACAAGCAGGGGAAATCACCGTCAATGGAGAAAAATTTGACCAGCCTATGCCGCCAAACCCGGACTTGAAACCGCTGGATATCGCTCAGATCACCACGTATCTCTACAATATCTGGGGTATGAACGAGGGCGTCATCACGGGAAAAGACGTAGAAACCTACCTCAAGACCAAGCCGGAAAACTATTAGTCACCTAAAAGGGAATCGGCCTTTGCAAGGACATCTTTGATGTTCTTGTTCACCTCACCGACCAAAATCATCTGCTGATCCAGATACAGCTTGATCTCCTCTGGGGACTTCCCTTCCTCTTCGATCTCATATTGTCTCATCCAAACAAACATGCCCTCGTAGGCTTGGTCCAACTCGGTGGCGAGGAGCTCGTACTGCTTGATCTGATCGGTGTTCGTCGAATCCTCCGCGGCCAGTTCTGCAGCCTTCTGGATGGCCTTTTTCTCAAATGACTTGATTTGCCCCAATTTAGGCATTACTTCATCGTGGAGAGCCATGACTTCAGCCCTTTTCTCCTGATTCAAATCCGCTTGGCTTGGCCTACAAGCTTGGATATAAATCAACAAATTAAAGATCAAACTAATACGAAGAATTTTCATCAAATTGGATCGTTGAGCCATAAAGATACAATTTTATCTCGATTAAATTAAAAATCTAATTCATATATTTTTTACTCAAAAAAATGGTTTTTGATGCTAATTTTGAACGCTAACCCCTACGAAATGAAACGATTCTGCTTTGCCGACGGAAAAATCATCCCAACCGAAACCGCCACCATTCACCCAATGGACCTAGGTCTGATCAGAGGGTTTGGCATCTTTGACTTTTTGCGGACTACGGGCTATTCGCCACTTTTTCTCGAGCATTATCTGGATAGATTTATTGCCTCCGCCGAAAAAACCCACCTCCCCCTTACCTATAGCCGTGAACAGCTGAGGGCGATCATTTCTGAGCTGATCGAAAAAAACGATCTCTTGAATGGGGGAATCCGCATGCTTTTGACCGGCGGGCTTTCCGAAAACCACTTCTCCCCCGCCGAGGGAAAACTTTTCATTTTTGCCGAAGCTCTATCCATGCCTGCGGAAGAAAAATACCAAAATGGCGTAAAACTCCTGACGCTAGAGTATGTGAGGCCAATTGCCGACATCAAGACTACCAACTACACCCTTCCTGTCTGGCACAGTGTCAATTGGAAAAGATTGGGCGCCGAAGATGTCCTCTACCATTGGAACGGAGTAGTGAGCGAAAGCTCCCGCAGCAATTTTTTCATCGTAAAAAACGGTGTCCTCCACACGCCGGACCAGCACATTCTTATGGGAATCACCCGAAAACAAATCCTCAAAATCGCGGGCAATGTGGTCATCCGCCCGATTACATTGGAGGAGATCTGGGATGCAGATGAAGCGTTTATCTCGAGCACCACCAAGATTTTGCTTCCTGTCACCCAGCTGGACGACCGCAAAATAGGCAATGGCAAGCCCGGGCCAATCACAATGGGTATACTGGAAAAATTCAAGGTATTGGAAACACAAGCGGCCATCTAATCAAAAAAGCTCCGGCGGGAGCTTTTTTCTTCTATTCCGTAACCAGCTTGGCATCCTTTAGAATGTACATGAGCTTCTCGGGGTCTTTGGCGTTCAAAGTCAGCTTGCCACGTACTTTCACTCTTTTGGAAGTGTACTTGATCGGGTTGGTCAGCATCACTTCCATGACGGTCTCCGGACCACCGGATCCACAAAAAAAACACTCCGCCAAGGGTAGGCTCGAAAGAATGATATGCTCAGGCTTGAACATACCCTCAAACGGAATGATGTATCCATCAGCCTCTACCTCTTTGCCCTCAAGCTTTTTGATATTGTCCGAAAAAACGGGAACATAGAGCTCTCCAAATTGGTCCTCGCTGATCTTGTAGGATACTTCAGAGAGGCTCTTCCACACGCCTTGCGCCTTGGCAGATGTGGCATAGAGACTGACCATCAATCCAAAAACCAGAATTACACCCCACTTTTTCATTTCATTTCCAATTTTGCGTGCTAGTTACGCCTTTGTCAGTTGCTTTGCAATACTTGTTTGATAAGCTGACCAGGCGGGAATAAGCGATGCAGCGACTCCTACACCCAACGCGTAAACAATGATCCAAAGTTCTTTACGAAGAAAAATCCACGGCTGGATAGCTGCCACCACGTTTTGTTCGCTCTGACTCACCAACAGCCACAGGAACGTATGACCCAAGCCGATCCCCAATACCGCTCCCAAAAATGTCAGCATCAAACCTTCCAAAAAGACTAGGATCAGAAGCTGGGTTTTGGAAGCGCCCAAAGCCCTCAAAATCGCCAAATCATACTTTCTCTCTTTTAGGGAATTATAAAGAGCAATGAAAATCCCCAGTCCCGCGACCACAATCAATACAACCGCCAAGCCCTGAAGCAAGCTGATCCCGACTCCCAAAAGCTCAAACAATCGGGACATTTCGAAAGAAGGTGATGCCGCCTGCATGGATGTGCCCGAGTTGATCATCCTGGGCAACTGGATTGCGGCCATGGGATTTCTGTATTGAACAAGCAGAGCAGTGACTTCTCTCTCTGCCTCCGTAGACGGAAACCCACTTTTGGCAACGGGATGATGGAACCTATCCCCATGCGCTTCCTCTTGGGCCGCGGCGACATTTTCCTCCTGATGACTTTCGTCAATAGCCAAAGAATCCGGCAGAGATGTTTCCTCCTCCTCAGTCTCAGACACGTCATCATGGGAATACCACACTGACTCTATACTGGTCATGACCAGTCTATCCACTACATTGCCCTGAGGAACGAGGATTCCAGAAACGACAAAATCATGCTGGTCATGCTCATGACTGCCCACGCTGATCCCATGGCTCGAAGCAAATCCATCACCGACGCGCAAGCCTGTTTTGGCGGCGATTTCCGCGCCCAACACCACTTCAAATGGGAGATCCCAAACTTTTCCCTCGTAAAATTCCACACCGTAGAGCGCCAGATAATCATGGTTTGTCCCAACTATCCGAAAACCCTGGTAGTTGTCGCCCAGCGCCAAGGGTATGATTTTTTTCACCAAGCGATTTCTGGAAAGTCGCGCTGCCTCATCCAGCTTGATATTGCCGGTGGGAAAGTCGATGTGATAGACCGAGGAAAGGATCAGCTGAAACGGGCTTCCCTTTGCCCCGACCACCAGATCGATGCCTTCTGCATCCTGATTCATCTTCTTCTCAAACTGATCTTGGATCAGCAGCAACACGGTAATGATCGCCAGGCCCAAAGCCAAGAGAAAAACATTTAGCCCGGTGGAAAGCGGCCGGAACACCAAATATTTCCAACTGATTCTAAACAGATTCATGGTCTTTTGACTTCGATGAAGTTGGAAATTTGATTTTTCACACGCTGGTCGTGTGTCACAATGACCAAGGCCGCGCCTATCTTCGCAGCTTGTGTTTTCAGCAGGCGAATGACCTTCTCGGCATTTTCGTCGTCCAGGCTAGAGGTAGGTTCGTCGGCGAGGATCAGCTTGGGACTATTGGCCAAGGCTCTTGCTATGGAAACTCGTTGGGCTTCCCCCTCGCTCAGTGTCAAAACAGAGGCTTTGGCCTTTTCGACGATATCCAATTCAGCCAAAAGACGGGGAATTTCCTGCCCCTTCTTCTTTCCGAAAAAATGGGCCAACTCCAGATTCTGTCGGACATCGAGCGCCGCTATCAGATGGGGCTTTTGAAAAACTATCCCGATATTTCGCCCCCGAAACAAATCCATAGCCTGTTCAGAGAGCGCCGACAACTTCGTTCCATTTACAACGACTTCCCCACGCAAGGGAGTCAAAAGGCCCGACAAGAGATTAAGTAGGGTGGTCTTTCCGCTTCCCGATTTCCCCAAGACAAGCAGCGACTGTCCCGCCTGGACCTTGATCTCCGGAAAAGAAATTACGGCTTGCCCGGGATGGGCGTATTGCAAAGCGCTTGTTTCGAGCATACGCTATTTTACCGGAATGGTGACAAAGAAGGTCGTTCCTTTGTCCAATTCGCTTTCAAAAGTAATGTCTCCATTGAGAACGTCAAGGCATTTTCTGACAATGGAGAGTCCCAATCCCGAACCTTCGACAATGCCTACATTCTTTGCCCGAAAAAACCGGTCGAAAAGCTTGCCTTGTTCGGATTTGGGAACCCCTATGCCTTCGTCGACAACTTGGCCGAGGAGTTTATTGTCCTCAAAACTCAGCTTAAAATCGACCTCTCTTCCGTCCTTGGAATACTTGACGGCATTGGAAAGCAGATTTTCGAATACCTGATACATCAGCTCCGGATCAGAAGTGATTGTTTTGGGCAATTCTCCTATTTCGGCGTTGATGATCACTCCATTTTCGATTCCGGCTCTTACCGTATCCAGCAGCTCCTTGACAAAGGCTCCGGTGAAGATCTTCTTGGGTCGGAATTCCAGCTTGTTTTCGTCCGCCTTTCCAAAGAAAAGTACACTGGTCAGCAGATTGTTGAGGGCTCGAACAGAATGCTCGATTTTAAAGGCATGCTTGGTGATCTTCTGCTTCATAGGATGCTCCCGCTCGGCGTAGATCTGCAGCAGCTGGGCAGAGCTCAGGATCGAAGTAAGCGGTGTCTTGAATCCGTGGGAAACGTTGAGCACGATGCGCGATTTCAATTCATTGATCTCGCGTTCTTTCTCGAGAGCCTTGGTGAGTTCTTTGTTGGCTTCGTAGAGTTCGGCGGTACGCTGTTTTACTTTTTCCTCCAGTTCGTTGTTGAGTTTCTGAAGTTCCTTTTCCTTCCGGTCCTTGAAGATCGCCAACTCAATGACCATGTTCAGTTCGCGGATATTGAAGGGCTTGATGACGTATGCACTCGGATTGGTGCCAACGACCTTGTTCAGCGTTTCTGCATCGGAGCTTGCACTGAGGTACACGACCGGGATGTCATACTTTTCGTTAATTATCTCCGTGGTCTTGATTCCGTCCAGTTCACCCGCTAGATTGATGTCCATCATGACGATGTCCACGAAGTTGTCCTCCAGCAGATCGAGGGCTTTTTCTCCGGTATCTGCTATGCCTACAATCTGGTGGGCGTTTTTTTCCAGGGCTCGTTGCAGCAAAAGCGCAGAAACGGAATCATCCTCGACTATTAGGATTTTGAGAGTAAACATGAGCTAGGTCGAAGAAATGGGTGACGACATTTGTGCCTGAAATTACAAAAATTACCTTTCGAACAATGGGATTTCGACTAAGACTCTTGTGCCTTCGCTTTTGGCGCTCCACACCTGGATCTTCCCTCCCATGAGATCGACCAGGTTGCGGGTGATGCTGAGCCCAAGCCCGGTTCCCTCAAAAAGCCGATTATTCCCCTTGCTTTCCTGCTCGAAGGGGTCAAACATCCGCTTTTGAAATTCTTCCGAAATCCCGATTCCCGAATCAGCCACTTCCAATAAGATTGAACCGTCCACCCGTTGGCAAGCCACAGAAATGACCCCTTTCTCTGTGTATTTGATCGAGTTGCCCAGCAGATTGTTTAGAATCATTTCCAGAAATCTCCGGTCAATATTGGCCTGGCCAGCAGTCCCGAGAAACTTAAAATCCAGCTCCAGCATCTTTCTTGCAGCGGCGGCTTTGTGGGGCAAGATGATGGTTTCCAAAAATTCCCTGACATCGGTTTGTGTATAAACCACGGGCATTTTGTTGGCCTCTATTTTCGCGATATCGAGGAGAGAGTTGATGGTGTCCAGCAGCCTTTCGCCACTTTGGAGAATAATATCCAACTGGGAATGCAGCTCGGTATCCGCTTTGCGACTCATCTTGATGTGCTCTGCCCCGCCCAATATGCCGTTTAGAGGTGTCCTGATCTCATGGCTGATGTTAGAAAGTAGGCTTGTCTTGAAGCGGTTTGCCTCCTCCGCCTTTTCCTTGGCCTCCATCAGTTTGTTTTGCACGGCTTTCTTCGCAGAAACATCCTTGAAGACCGAAAGGACCAAAGATCGACCTTTAAAGTCCTCCTCCATCGTCACCGAGTACACCTCCATTTCCAGCGTCCCTGTCTTCCAGTGGATGGGAGTCTCGATGGACATACCCTTGCCCGGAGAACGGCGGACGTGCTTCAGAAGAACTTCGAGATAAAAATCCTGCTGATCTTCCTCATCGAACAGCACAGAAATCGGACGGCCCTCCAGATCCTTTACAGCACACTGCATCATCTTTGCAAATGCCGGATTTGCGGTAAGAATTTCCTCTCCCTCCAGCGTCAGCAGCATCCCGTCCTGGGTGCTCGTCCACACGTTCTTGAATTGCTGCTCCGCGATCACCTTTCTCTTGCTCTCTTGATCCACCGCGGTCTTGAGCACTCCCAGGTTTTGCAGCTGTCGGAAAAATCTGGCGATCAAGAAACCCAAAGCCAAAAGAAACAGTATGGCCAAACCGACAAACCAAGTCTGCAGGTAAATCGGGGGCTTAATCACAAATGGAACCGAAGCGACCGCGGGGGAAAAGTCCTCCCCGTCATAGGATGCCTTTAGCTCAAACTGGTATTCTCCAGCCGGGATGTTGCCGAAAAAGAGTTGGTTTGAGCTTGGCTTCTTGACTACCGTCCAAGTCGAGTCTTCGGAATTCCGCAGCCTATAGTGAAGCCAAACCTCCCGGGCCTCATTGAATGCGGCCGCCATAAACGAAACCTTCAGCAGATTTTGGGAATACGGAATCTTCGGATTTGTCTGTGAGTCCAGCACTTCTGTATTGCCGAGTTCGACCGATGTCAAATAGACCATTGGAGTGCCCGAAGCCTCCATCTTCTCATCTGGAAAGTAAATGGAAAGACCCTTCTGTGTGCCAATCATGACCCTCCCCGAAGGAGCCTCGGTCAAGGCACCTCGGTTTATTTCATCTCCAACAAGTCCGTTTTTCTCATTGTAGTGGAGCACTTTGTCGTTCCCAAGGACAAATACCCCATTGTCCGTCCCAGCCCATATCTTCCCTTGCCTATCCTTCATCAGCGCAAAGACCGAATTGGTAATCGACTTATCCTGATACACATAGAACCCCAAATATCCCTGTCGATAAACTTTCAATCCAAACTCTGTGGCGAGTAGCAGACTCCCATCTTCGAGTTCCAGAAAATCATAGCCCTCCGCCAAAAAATACCGTGAGTTCTCGATGATAGGATACTGATTTTCAAGCTTACTGGCTCTCATTACTATGATCTTGCCATTTCTAAGTTTCCCTGCTTTTCTAAAAAAAACGGGCCTTTCAATCAGAAGTGAGTCTATTTCACCCGTAAGCTCTTTAGAATAGAGTTGTGCTCCCCGCGCGGAGACAGGCGCGATGAATATCCTTTTGCCAGAAACAATAAGAATACTGTCGCCCATCACCTGGACGGACGACACGTTTGCCCCGGTCGGAGGAGCAAAAAGCGAAAGCCGTTCTTTTGCAACATTGTACAAGCCAACCCCGCCCCAGTTGGCCGAAAACCAAACCTTGTCTTTTTCTTGCTTTGAAAAGTTAATAATTCTGTGATTAGGCAGACCAGGCTCAAAGGGGTCCTTGTAGATGGTTCTGATCTCACGTCTATTAAAAATCTGGACACCATTGTTGAAGCCAAAAAGAAAAGAGTCCTCTCCCAAATCCACAATCGCCGTCAGCTCTTCGCCCAAAAACTCCTCGACTTCTGAACCATAGTTCTGGAAGACCTGACTGTTAATGTTAGCCATTCCCCGGCTGGTCCCCATCCAAAGAATTCCTTCTCGATCGACAAAAAATGCCTGCAGGAAGATTGTGTTAAACTGGCCAGAGAGATCTATTATCACCGGCCTGTTTCGTGCCGGATTATATTTCAGCAGGTGGGAGTTGAAATGGTAAAACACATTGTCTCCCCAGAATTCGAGGGAGAAAAAGTCTTCGTTTGGAATAAACGCAGAGGTAGAAAAACCGCTGCTGACGATCTCTGTCGGAAACTCCGCCTTGAGTCCCTTTGCCAGATAGCCTTCCCCCAAAAAATAATACACGCCCGATTCGGGGGATTTCTTCACCATGACTGGAGGCGAAGGCAATGGGATGCCTCTGAATTCATAAGAATTCAATTTTCCGTCCTTGAATTTAAAGGTCTGCAGTTTGAAATTCAGGAAGATATCCCCAGAGTCGTCCAGCACCGAGGTGAGTCTGCCGGTTTTGGAGATGTCTCTCTCGATGCGGGTTCTCTCACTCTCGCCCTCCCGCCAATAGAAGAGCTCATTGCCAGTATCTACGAAATAGTATTTCTCGGCCCCCTTCCCAATAGGGAAAAAACTGATCCCCGAGGAATAGGCTCTCGGGTTCAAAACTGGAAAATCATACTCTTCCCATCCCAGAGCCATAGACCGGAAAAACAACGGAGCTCCGACTGCATTGTAAAGCCACATGATCCCGTCCTCGTCCCGAAGTATGGAAATCCGGTAGTTGAACCGCTTCACCAGACTATCGGGAAGCTCGTAGGTCTGAATTCCGTCGGAGTAGACCACCCCTCGGGCCGTGGAAAACCACATGCGCCCCAAGGAATCCTGCTCGATGCCCAGCACATTTTGAACAGGCAGATTAACCCCCTTGGGATTGGCGTTGAACTTGAAGCTTTGTGCAACAGAGCGAGAGTGGATCAGAGTGAGACCCAAGACGAAAAAAAGCAAAATTTGCGGTATCCGACCTGCCATAAAACGAAAATAGGAAAAGATTCCGCTCGCCAAATTCCCCCGAGATTGTTTAGCATTTCTTTTGTCGGCGGGTGGTTTCTTTTATTTTTGTGCCAAACTTTAAAAATCGAAGCATGAGTGTACTAGTCAATAAATATTCCAAGGTAATCGTTCAGGGTTTCACAGGTTCAGAAGGCTCCTTCCACGCGCAGCAAATGATCGAATATGGAACCAACGTAGTTGGAGGCGTGACTCCCGGCAAAGGCGGTTCGACCCATTTGGAAAGACCTGTTTTCAATTCGGTAGAAGAAGCAGTTCAAAAGACTGGCGCTGATGTTTCCATTATTTTTGTACCGCCAGCATTTGCAGCCGATGCGATCATGGAGGCTGCCGATGCCGGTATCAAGGTAATCATCACGATCACGGAGGGTATTCCCGTTTCAGACATGATGACTGCCAAGCCTTACATCAAGGAGAGAGGCTCTGTGCTGATCGGCCCCAACTGTCCAGGCGTGATCACTCCAGGAGAAGCCAAGGTAGGCATCATGCCGGGCTTTGTGTTCAAATCCGGTAGGGTTGGCATCGTGTCCAAGTCCGGAACTTTGACATACGAGGCTGCTGATCAAGTCGCCAAAGCGGGACTTGGTGTATCTACTGCTATCGGTATCGGTGGCGATCCGATTATCGGCACTTCCACCAAGCAAGCTGTAGAGATGCTGATGAACGACCCGGAAACTGACGCGATCGTCATGATCGGCGAGATCGGCGGCAATTACGAAGCGGAAGCAGCTCGCTGGATCCGCGAAACGGGCAACAAAAAACCGGTCGTCGGATTCATCGCCGGACAGACTGCACCTGCAGGTCGAAGAATGGGCCACGCGGGAGCCATCATCGGTGGTGCAGACGACACTGCCGCCGCCAAGATGCGCATCATGAGAGAAAATGGTATCCATGTCGTAGACTCTCCCGCAGAGATTGGCGTGACGATGGCCAAAGCACTCGGCGTAATCGCTTAATACGAAGAAGTCATTAGGCTTTCAAAAAAACCAGATTTTATAGAGAAACCGCCTCGGATCAAAATTCCGGGGCGGTTTTGTTTTTGGCCAAGGGAAACCTGAACTCTTTTTGTATTTTCATTCCATGCATACACCTGGCTCTTTTGTATCCGAACAGTTTTACTCCAAAAGGATCCAAGAACTGAACGTCAGGAGTATTCGCCTGGCTTCCCCGGACGAGCCGATCAAGAATTGCGCGGAAAAAATGACCAGAGAACAGGTCAGTTGTCTTTTTATAGGGGCTTCCAACGAAGAAATCATCGGATACATCACCGACCTGACCCTTCGGGACAAGGTTTTGGCAGTGGGACTTTCCACAGCCCTTCCAGTCAGCCGCATCATGGAGTCAGACCTGGTCAGCATCTCACCAGAGGCATCCTTGGTAGAAGCTCTCCTTCTGATGTTCCAAACCAAAGCCCGCTACTTATTGGTCAAAAATGACGAAGGATTCCTTGGCTGGATTAGCAGGACAAAAGTCCTCACCGAGCAGAGCCAGGGGCCTTTCATGTTTATCCAATCTGTAAAAGAAGCCAGGCAAATCACCGAACTAGCCAACAAATGGGCCCAAATGCCCCAACTCATACACCTGTTGATCAGCCGGGGGATGAAGGCCGCTTTGGTCAATCAGATCATCACCACGGTAGCTGACACGATAACCCAGCGGGTCATCGAGCGGGTATTCAAAGAAATAGGCCCTGCGCCGGCAAAATTTGTCTTTTTCGTCTTGGGCAGCGAAGGGAGGGGAGAACTCACCCTCAAAACCGACCAGGACAATGCGATCATCTACGAGGACCGGGCCAATGAGCACCGCGAAGAAGTCAGGGCTTACTTTCTTGAATTTGCGACTCGGGTATCGACAGCCTTGGACGGCATAGGAATCGTCTTTTGCGAAGGCGAGCTAATGGCCATGAACCCCAAGTGGACGCATTCCCTATCCCATTGGAAGCGCAACTATGACGCCTGGATATCCGACGCATCGCAAGAAACCGCCATGAACTACTCGACCTTCTTCGATTGCCGGGCCATCTTCGGAGAATTCCAGCTTTTGAATGAGCTCCAGAAGTACATGGGGGAATTGTTGGTGAACGCCCCAGAGCGCTTCTTCATCAATCTCGGACGCAATGCGCTGCAGTACCAAGCGCCACTGACGTTTTTCCGAAAAATCAGGAGCGAGGAGATTGACGGGGAAAAGCAGCTCAATCTCAAGCAAACCATGCGGCCAATTGTAGACTTGGCTAGAGTCTATGCCCTGAAGTATAGAATCGCAGACACCAACACCACCGATAGGATCAATTCCCTAAAGGAGAAAGGGGTATTTACCGCAAAGGAAGCCCAAGAACTGATTCATGCATTTGACTACCTGATGGGCTTGCGGCTGGAAAACCAATCCCACTCCATCCTGGATCAAAATCGCAAACCGAAGAACTACCTCAAGCTGAAAGACCTGACCAAAGTACAACAAGTCACCCTCATTGAGATTTTTAAAGTTATCGAAGAATTCCAAGCCAGAATAAAAATCTCATTTACCCGAAGCCTATAATTTCTGCGTCTCGGAAATACTTTCATAAATTTTTTATAAAAGTTATTTTTTATTTACCGAACTTTTTTATTTTTGTCTTAAAGAATAATTTGCCGGAAACTAAAATGGATCTTCATTAAAATTCGGCACGACTGTTCTTTACAATATTTAATTTGGCGGAAGAGAATTCGGCTTCTGCGGAATGTTTGGAAATCGCGAATCTCAAAACAATAAATCTTACATCACTAAACTGTCTCACCAGTATGCTCAGTAAGTATCCCCTCTCCGAAGTTGAAAAAGCATTTCTTGCCGAATCCGGAGTAGACAAAATCTCGACCCTGATCCCCTATCTCACGGTTGACAACTTTCCAAAGCTAGGGCTGCTTACGGCCTGCCGCTTTTTGGAATGGGCCGCGGCCAATCCAGAGGGAGTCATCAGCTTGCCAACGGGCAAAACCCCGGAATTTTTCATCAAGTGGACCCAATACCTCCTGGAAAATTGGGACACCAAAAAAGGCAAGGAAGTTCGGGAAAAGCACGGGCTGGGATCTACAAAGAAGCCGGTGTTGAAGGATTTGACATTTGTGCAGATCGATGAATTCTATCCTATTTCTTCCAAGCAGCACAACAGCTTCTACGACTACGTCAACAAATTCTATATCCAGGGTTTTGGGCTTTCCAAAGAAAAGGCGATCCTGATCAATTCGGACGAGATCCCGCTGGCGGACGGCCTTCACTTCAGCCAGGTATTCCCGGACCTGAAAGTGGACCTTTCGCTCAGATTCCGTGATCCAATAAATGATCTCGAGAAAATCCAGCAGAAATCCATCTACATGATAGACCAGTGGTGCGGTGAGTACGAGCAGCGCATCCGTGATAAAGGGGGCATCGGCTTTTTCCTTGGCGGCATCGGCCCGGACGGGCATATTGCCTTTAACACGAGAGGCTCGCACATCTTTTCTGTCACCCGTCTGACGGACACCAACTTCGAAACCCAAGCGGTAGCGGCTGGAGATTTGGGTGGCATCGAGGTATCTGCCAACAGACTGGTCATCACCATAGGTCTGGACACGATCGTGTACAATCCCGAAGCGGTGGGCATCATCATCGCTGCAGGCGAAGCGAAAGCGGGTATCGTGAAGGACTCTTTGGAGACTCCTTTGAACAATGTCTATCCGGCTACAGTACTCCAAAAACTGAAAAACGGTCGTTTCTATCTTACCAAAGGTGCTGCAGTAAAGTTGACGGACTCCATGGACGCCTACTATCAAAAAGGCGAGTGGACATTTGAAAAAACCGAACGAGCCGTACTCGAGCTTTGCAAAAAGCTGAATAAGTATGGTCACAGAATCAAAATCGAAGATCTCAAAGCTGACAAATACACCAAGCTGATTCCGGGACTCAACGAAGACACCGTCAATCAGGTGATGAAAGCTGCCGAGGCCAAATTGGCAAAGGGATTGGAACAGGAAAGCAACGAAGTGCTTCTCCATACTGGTCCACACCACGACGACATTTCCCTAGGCATACTACCGCACATCACCAATCAGCTCAACGAACCTACCAATGAGGCGCACTTCTCGGTGTTGACTTCCGGCTTTACCGCAGTGACGAACACATTTGTGATCGACACCCTACAGACCACCAAGAAACTGTTGGACGAAGGCAAGATCCAGATGGTCAACTTCGAAGACTTTTTTGAGGTAGGCTACAGCCTCAAGACCGACAAGGACGTCTATCACTTCCTGACCAATGTCGCTTCCGAAAATCCCGATGCCCGCAAGCGAGGCCTCTGTCACAGGGTAGTACGAGCGCTCGTGATTGTGTACGGTGTGAAAAATAAAACCCAGCTACGCGAAACCATCAACGATGTCATCAGCATCCTGAAAAATTCCTACGATGGGGAGAAAAACCCCGCCAAGATCCAGAAGCTGAAAGGCATGATCCGCGAGTTTGAGGAAGAGTTGGTATGGGCGCACTTTGGTGTGCAAGTGAAAAACGTACACCACCTCAGACTGGGCTTCTACACTGGCGATATTTTCACCGAGCAGCCGGACAAAAATCGCGACGTGGAACCGATCGTGGAAATGTTCCGTAAGATTAAACCTACAAAAATTAGCTTGACGCTGGATCCGGAAGGATCTGGACCTGACACCCACTACAAAGTGCTACAGGCGACGGCGGAAGCGGTGAAGCAGTGGGGCAAAGAACATGACACTAGCAATCTGCGCATCATAGGCTATAGAAACGTCTGGTTCAAGTTTGAGCCACACGAGGCCAACGTGATCGTGCCAGTTTCGCTCGGAGACATGTCAGTGATGGAGGACTCATTCTCCAACTGCTACCTGAGCCAAGTCAATGCATCTTTCCCAAGCTATGCCCACAACGGCAAGTTTAGCACCGTGGCTAAACGTACTTGGGTAGGACAGCTCAACGACATACAACTTTTGCTGGGCAAAAACTACTTCTACCTGCATGAGCGGGCAAAAGTAAGAGCCAGCCATGGCCTGATCTTTTTCAGAGACATGAGCGTGGACGAGTTTTTGGCTACGGCAAGAGAACTGGAGAAATCCATCGAAGGGATGCTATAAACCCTCGACGCTCACAAACCTATGGAGAAAGCGGCCGGGAAGTTTCCGGCGGCTTTCTGCGTTAAATCTATCATCAAAGATTATTAGACTATTGCGAATGGAAAAAGCCATTTTAGGACTGGATATCGGAGGAACCAGCATCAAAGGCGGGGTTCTGGTCAAAGGACATCTCGAAGACATTCGCTCTGTACCCACCCCTGCGATGGAAAGCAAGGAGTATATCCTCGAAACCATTGCCACGTTTATTGACTCCTATTCCGCCTATGACTTCGTGGGTATTGGAATCGGAATCCCCGGACTGGTGGATTCCCGCGAAGGGATTGTGCTGGGCTTGGCAAATATCCCCTCATTCCAGCATGTGGAGCTTAAAAAGTTTCTCACCGGGCGCTTTTCCAAGCCGGTTTTCGTAAACAATGACGCGAACTGCTTTGCCATTGGCGTACATAAATATGGGGTCGGAAAACCTTATAAAAACTTGGTGGGCATCACGCTGGGAACCGGCGTAGGCGGTGGCATAGTGATCAACGGTCATCTTTATTCGGGAATGTTCTCCGCCGCTGGAGAATGGTGCAGCGCCCCCTATCTTGAGCACAATTACGAATACTATTGCAGCGGAAAATTCTTTCACAATGTGTATAAGAGCAAGCCGAAAGCTCTTGCAAAGCAAGCATTGGCCGGAGATCCACAGGCGATCCAAGCCTTTGACGAGTTCGGACGCCACCTCGGCGAGCTCCTCAAGATGATCATGTATGGACTGGCACCTGAGGCCATTGTGCTCGGAGGATCCATACGGAAGACATTCCCTCTGTTCAAAAAATCCCTGTTCAAGACATTGGAGACTTTTGCCTATCCCACCGTATTGCAAAACTTGAAAATTCTTATCTCCGAACTCGACGAAACGGCAATCCACGGAGCCGTTGCCTTGGTGGATACGGAAAAAGATATGGTCGAAGTCTGAAAAACATTAAAGTTGGTTTAGTTAGTCAAAAAGGGCGGTTTCGTAGAGACCGCTTTTTTTTGCCCTCAACAAATCCCGAGCAGGATATTCACTTGAGTTTCCAATTCCGACTATATTTATTCCCATGCCTGTAGATCCCAAGTTGAAAATCGCTCTGGCCCAAATTTCTCCCGTCTGGCTGGACAAAGCCGCTACTCTGGCCAAAGTGAAAACTTCCATCCTCGAGGCAGCCAAAGCGGATGCCGAACTCATCGTATTCGGGGAAGGTCTGGTACCTGGCTACCCCTGGTGGCTTTCGATCACCCAAGCATCGGCTTGGGACGATCGCATTCAAAAAGAAATCCACGCCCACTACGCCCGAAATGCGCTCCAGATTGAAAGGGACGACCTTTCTGAAATCCAAACTTTGGCAAAGAAAAATAAACTTGCAGTTTATCTCGGGATCATTGAGCGCCCCTTGGATCGAGGAGGTCACAGCCTGTACTGCTCGCTTGTATTCATCAATTCTGAGGGAAAAATCTGCTCTGTTCATCGCAAATTGCAACCCACCTACGAAGAGCGCCTGACCTGGTCTCCCGGAGACGGACACGGCTTGCAGGTCCATCCCCTCAAGGAATTTACTGTTGGCGGACTCAATTGCTGGGAAAATTGGATGCCTCTCGCTCGAACTGCCCTATATGGTTTGGGAGAAAACCGGCATGTCGCCGTCTGGCCAGGTGCCGTTCGGAATACCGAAAACATCACGCGAATGATCGCGCAGGAGAGCCGCTCTTTTGTCATCTCCGTATCTAGTCTGATGCGAAAAGCGGACTTTCCTACCAACACTCCCCACCTCGATTATATCCTGGAAAACTGTCCAGATGTATTGGCGGACGGAGGCAGCTGCATCGCAGGACCAAATGGAAAATGGATTTTAGAACCTCAAGCTGGCAAGGAAGGCCTCCTATTCGAAACACTGGATTTTAATCGAGTTTTGGAGGAAAGACAAAACTTTGACGCTGTAGGACATTACTCCCGGCCGGATGTATTGAAATTAGGCGTAAACAGAACCAGACTCAAATCGGTCGATTATGAATAAGCCAAGCCATAAATCTATTGCCAGCAGGGTCAAAGTCCTGCTATTGATGTTGTTCTTCATCTCTTTTCTGGTTCCCACACTGGGACAGATCTCGAAAGGAAAAGTCGTCCAAACTCAAATTCAATCCCAGGCACTAATCAATCCTATGGGAGAAAATCCGAATCGAAATGTGTCCATCTATCTCCCTCCCGGATACGAATCCTCTACCCATAGCTACCCAGTCATTTACTTTCTGCATGGATTCATGGGGGACGACACCATGCTCAATTTCATGGCGCCTCTCCTTGATTTTGCCATTTCCACCAAAAAAATCCGGCCTGTTATCGTTGTCATTCCTGATGAAAAAACCAGCTACGAAGGCAGCTTCTACAGCAACTCGGAGATTTTCGGCAAATGGGAGGACTTCACTGCGATAGAACTGGTAAAGTTCATCGATGAAAACTACCGAACGATAGCTACTAAGGAAAGTAGAGGAATTACCGGACATAGCATGGGTGGCTATGGAGCCCTGAAAATCGCCATGCATCACCCAGATACATTTAGTTCTGTTTATGCTTTAAGTCCAGGCGCGCTGACCATTGTCAGAGAATACGGTCCCAATTCAGACACTTTCAAGGAGCTATCCCGACTAAAATCGATGGAAGAAGTAAACAAAAGCTATTTTGGAAAAGTCATTATTGCCTTTGGCCGGTCTTGGTCACCCAACCCTAATAAGCCTCCTTTTTATTGCGATTTGCCTTTTGAATACTGGGGTGAAGAGCTGATCGTACATCCAGAAATACTTGAAAAATGGCGTGCAAATATGCCGGTTCACATGATCGATGAAAATCTGGAAAACCTAAAAAAGCTCAAAGCCATCAAGCTGGATTGGGGAAGAAACTCTGGAGAGAGGTTCACCCAAATGTGTCAGATGTTTAGTCAAAGACTTGAAAATGTGGGCGTCAAGCATTTTTCGGAGGAATACATAGGCACCCACACCAGTGACATCTATACGCAGGATGGAAGGATCCCCCAACAAATGCTTCCCTTTTTTGATTTCTACCTAAACTTTGAGAACTGATTTACGAAGGCAAAAAAATAGCCCCATTTCAGAAAAGAAATGGGGCTCCATCTTTCGCCTTTAGACTCCCCTTCCCGATTCTTTCAAGGGAATGTCCGTCAAGTCTTGAATTCTGATCGGCTTGGCCTGTTCGATCGAATGCCTTGCCGCAATCCCAATCAGGCAAGACATCGCCCCATCCCGACTTCCCGCGGATTGTCTCCAGGGGTCGGCGGCGTTCGGGTCTTTGAACAGCTTGTCCTTTAGCCGAGTATCCCCACCGCCGTGACCGCCGCCGCCGTGAGGAATGGTGATGATCTCACGCTCTCCAAAGTTCTTGGTCAGGTGAATCTCATCGGCATCTTTTTCCTCCCATGGCTGGCTTTCCTTTATCCAAGCTTCCAAGCGTCCTTTGGTCCCGTTGAAGGCGATTCGGTAGCCCTCGTAGGGTGAATAGGTTGTGAGGCTGTAGCTGACCTGCACCTTGTTTTTATAGCGGATCTGCACAGCCATCTTATCATAGATGTCTATTTCCTCTCGAAACACACAGCCGTCACGATGATAGCCATCATACTTCTCGTTGTCGACGTAGAGCTTGGTTAGGTGCGCGCTTTTGGTGATATCCCAATAAAAATCACAGTTCGACGCATGTGGGCAACCACGGCAGGTGGTATGCCGGAATGGCCCATTTTTCCCATAAAACTCCAACTGGCCGTAGGCATACACTTCCTCTGGATCTGAGTCCAGCCACCAGTTGAGCAAGTCAAAATGATGGGTAGACTTATGGACCAGCAAGGTTCCACTGTACTCCCGCTGTCCATGCCATCTCCTGAAATAATCGGCCCCATGCGAAGTATCGAGGTACCAATGAAAATCCACGGAGGTAATTGTGCCGATTTCCCCAGCGCGAAGGAGCTCAAACAACTTTTGGCGGTGAGGTGAATACCGATAGTTAAAAGTGACGATGAGCTTTTTTCCGGATTTCTTCTCCGCATCCAAGATGGCCTGCATCTTCTTTTCGTCCGTGGTCATGGGCTTTTCCGAAATGACATTCATCCCAGCCATGAGTCCTTTGACGATAAACTCATGATGTGTCGAATCCATGGTAGTCACGATCAACACATCGGGCTTAGCTTCCCTCAGCATCTGGTCAGTATCCAAAAAAGTAGGGCAACTTACCCCCATGAAGGATTTTCCATACTGTAGCCTACCTTCGTTCTTATCGGCCAATCCCACGAATTCAATCTGGTCTGCATAGGCTCTGACCACATCTCTCCCCCACATAGACAAGCCCCGAACTCCTGTACCGACCAGCGCCAGCTTCATCTTTTCCCCAGGTCTGTCAAACAAACTTAAGGCCTCCGCTACCGGATGGATAAACATCGAGCCTGCCAAAGCCCCTCCTGTCTTTGCTATAAAATCCCTTCTGGATTGCAACTTCTTACTTTTCATCATTTTCGGTTAATGGGTTTATGAATCAAGATAAACATTTGAAGAAAAATCGCTGGCAAAAATGGAGGAGAAATGATTTTTCCTTAGAGAATAAGCCTTTCTCCCTATCAATTGGACTTTTCCGCTATTTTTAACAGTTGAAGCCAAACCTATGGAGCGAACCTTGTCTTTTCGGGGACTTTTCCGGATCAGCAGACCGATCAACCTCCTTTTGGTGGCATTCACTCAGTTGATGGCTGCCCATTTTCTGATCCGAACCAGCGCCGCGGGACTCCCAGTCCTCCAAGACTACAGACTCTATCTACTGGTCCTCTCTACCGTGATCATCACCGCCGCTGGCTACATGATCAACGACTACTACGACGTCAAGATCGACTACGTCAACCGCCCCGAGGAAGTCGTGGTCGGCAAGGGCATCAAACGGAGGATGGTACTATTCCTCCACTCCATCTTCAACTTCAGTGCGATCGGCTTGGGGTGGCTCGTTGCGCCGCGAGTGGCAGCCGTCGATTTCCTGGCTTGCTTCCTTCTTTGGATTTATAGCAACCGCCTAAAAAGAGAACCTTTCGTCGGCAATCTGACGGTTGCCTTTCTGACCGGCCTTTCGGTCTATCTGGTCGCATTTTACTACCAAAAATCCGAATTGCTGGTGCTCACCTATGCGATCTTCGCGTTCTTCCTAAATCTAATTCGAGAGATCATCAAAGACATCGAAGACAGGCCCGGAGACCGCAAGCATGGTTGCCGAACACTACCCATTGTCATTGGCTTTCGAAGAACGAAGCAAGTGATCTTCCTCATTGCCTTTGGCTTTGTCTGCTCCATTCTCGTGGTGACTTTCAAGATCAACAGCCCGGTACTCTTCGTCTACTTCGGCATTTTGGGACTCGCCTTCATGTGGTTCATGTGGAAAATCTACCAAGCCGACCGCAAGCGTCACTTCACCCAATTGAGTGCAATCGCCAAAATCCTGATGCTGGTAGGAACGCTGAGTATGGCGTTTTTGTGATTTACGATTTAGGAAGTACGATTTACGACGCCTTGGCGGCACCGCCCCATTTTTACCAACTTTGCCACTTTCCAACCTTGGATGCCAATTTTTCTATTTTGAAATCTTTCAATTTTCCAATCCAACATCAGCAATTCCCTACCAAATCACTTACTTTCATGCAAATTTTTCAAAAATGCTGGATTCTAAGACCCTGGTAGTAAAAATCGGTTCCAACGTACTAACCCAGTCCAACGGCCTACCCGATTTGGATAGGATGAAACATTTGGTTTCCCAAATCCAAGACCTGATTACATCCGGCAAGAAAGTGGCGCTAGTCAGCTCCGGCGCAGTTGCTTTCGGGCGTCAGTCCATCTCACTTCCGGGCGGCCTTAACCCGGTCTTCAAAAAACAGATATGGGCCTCCACTGGGCAAATCCGGCTAATCAACCAGTACCAAGAGTTGTTTGGCAACCTGGGCCAGCCCATCGCCCAGATCCTGGTGACCAAGGAGGACTTTCGCGACCGCAAGCACTACCTCAACATGAAAAACTGCGTCGAGGCGCTCTTGCAGCAGGGAATCCTTCCTATCATCAATGAAAACGACACGGTGACCATCACGGAGCTGATGTTTACCGACAATGATGAGCTGGCTAGCCTCACCGCCGCCATGATCAATGCAGACACGCTTCTCCTATTGACGAATGTGGATGGGATATTCACCGGAAATCCCGCCGATCCAGGCTCTGAACTGATCGAGAAAGTGGCTTCTTCCATGCCCGAAGTGTCCAGCTACATCTCCGCAGCCAAATCCGCCTTTGGACGAGGGGGAATGCTGACCAAATACGCCATGGCCAAAAAGTCTGCAAGCTTGGGAATCCAAGTCCTCATTGCCAACGGCAAACGGGAAGGAGTACTGACGGAGTTCCAAAACAAAAGCCTTCGTTGCACCTGGTTTGAACCAAACAAGTCAAAGCATGCTGCCATCAAATGGCTGGCCCACGGAGCCCACTATTACAAAGGAGAAATCACCATTAACAAGGGGGCGAAAGAATCACTGACCTCGTCGGTGATCCGAAGTCTTCTACCCGTAGGTATTATCGAAGTTAAGGGGGATTTTTCCAAAGGCGACATTGTCCTGATCCGCGATGAGGACCACAAAAAGGTCGGTTTGGGAAGGGCGGAATATACCTCAAAACTCGCCCAAGAGCTGATGGGGCTCAAAAACCAAAAGCCACTTGTCCATTACGACTACCTCTATCTATTTGACCATGAATGAATACCAATCCATATTTCAGGAGGTCCGAAACTCCAGCCGCAAGCTAGCCGGAATATCGGCAGAAAAGACTTCGGCTATCCTGCGCGACCTAGCCGATCTTGCCGTTGCACAGATCCCTTTCCTTTTGGGAGAGAACCAAAAGGATCTTGACCGGATGGACCAGACCAACCCGATGTATGACCGCTTGTTGCTGAGCGAAGCTAGGATAAAAGGCATCGCAGCGGAAATTCTGCAGGTGAATGGACTTGCATCTCCTTTGGGCATCAAATTGGAGGAAAAGACGCTGGAAAACGGCTTGTACTTGAGCAAGGTGACGGTTCCTTTAGGCGTCATCGGCATCATCTACGAAGCCCGCCCAAACGTGACTTTCGACGTGTTCACCCTGGCTTTGAAATCCGGAAACGGACTGGTGCTGAAAGGTGGCTCCGATGCGGACTTTTCCAATCGTGCCATCCTCAAGTTGATTCATCAAGTGCTGGAGAGGCATGGAATTCCGACACAGGCCTTCCAGCTTTTGCCCGCGGACAGGATTGCTACCAAAGCCTTACTCGAAGCCGTCGGTTTTGTGGACGTCATCATCCCACGAGGCTCCCAGGGACTGATTGAGTTTGTGCGCCAAAATGCAAAAGTACCCGTGATCGAAACTGGAGCCGGAATAGTCCATACTTACGTGGATGAGACCGCAGATCTAGCCAAAGCCAAGGGCATCCTTCACAACTCCAAAACCCGCAGGCCAAGTGTTTGCAATTCCCTAGACTGTCTGATCGTGCATGAAAGCCAACTAGGCAACCTGCAGGACTTGATCCAGCCTATGCTCGATTCCGGGGTACAGGTATTTGCTGACGAAAAGTCCCTTGGATTTATGGAAAAAAATCCCCTGATCCTGCCGGCCCAGCCAGAACATTTCGGCACGGAATTTTTGAGTCTGAAGATGTCCGTCAAGACCGTTCAAGATTTGGACGAAGCTTTGGACCATATTGCGACCTATTCTTCGCGGCATTCAGAGGCGATCGTTTCTGAAAACCGAGATCACATTGAGCGCTTTCTCTTGGAAGTCGATGCAGCGGCCGTCTACGCCAATGCCTCAACCGCTTTCACCGATGGCAACCAATTTGGACTTGGAGCCGAAATCGGCATAAGCACGCAAAAGCTCCATGCCCGTGGACCCATGGCCCTCAGAGAGCTGACCAGCTACAAATGGATTGTCAGAGGTGAGGGCCAAACCAGACAATAAGGAAACCAAGACAAATGAAAAAGACCCAAATCCTCGTTCTAAGCGTCCTTTTCGCGATCCTTTCCTGCGAAACCAGAAAAGGAGAGAAGACCGAGGGCCAAACGGAAGCCGCTAAATCCACTGTGCAAAAACTGAGTCCACGGGAGTTTCAGGAAAAAAGCTCGCATGCGATCATCCTTGACGTCCGCACTCCCGAAGAAGTCGCTGCCGGGAAGATCGCCGGTGCGATCAGCATCGACTTTTACAGAAGTGATTTCCTGGACAAAGCAAAGGAGATTCCTAAAGACAAGGAGATTTTCGTCTATTGTGCCGTTGGGGCTAGGAGTGCCGAAGCAGCGGGGCTGTTAGTCAAGGAGGGTTTTACATCGGTCTATCATCTCGAAGGTGGAATCAGGGCCTGGACTTCGCAGGGACTTCCGGTCATTCGTGAATGAAAAATCCTTTGAGGAATTATTAACCTCAAAGGATCCCATGGCAAGTTTGGTAAATCCGGCTTAAACCAATACCCGCTTTCCTGTATTCGCACTCTCGAGAATCGCCTCCACGATACGGATATCGCGCTTGCCTTCCTCGCCAGGCACCTGCATCGGCTTGCCGTTCATGATACTAAGGGCGTCGTCATCCATCTGATAGACTTGCTCCATAGGCTGCTGAAAGGGGAAGTCTATTACCCCTAGCGGACTCTTTCCCTTATTTCCTGCATAGGCCGAAAAAGGAGCCATCTCTATCGTTCCTTTTTCGCATACGATGTTCAGGAAATTCACATTTTCCGCAAACGAGGTTTTGATCTTGCCGGTAACACCTCCTGGAAACTCCAGCTCTGCCTCCACTATCTCTCCCAATCCATCCTTGTAGATCTCCGGGCGCTCGGTCCAAACCTTGGCAGACTTGACTGCAACAGGTTCCATGTTTGACCCTAGTCTAGCCCCCTGAATGGAGTACACGCCCATGTCGTAGATCACCCCTCCGCCCATTTCTTTCTTCTGCTTCCAATGGTCAGTCCGTCCCTCACGATATCCTGCAGCACAGTCTAAAGACAATACTTTGCCGAGCTTTTCGCCTTTGACTATTTCCTGAAAGGCCTTGGTATTGGGCTCATGCTGGCAGCGATAGCCTATGGCCAGACTGACTCCGTTTTTCTTGCAGGCATCGATCATCGCTTGGCAATCGGCGGCAGTGACCGCCATGGGTTTTTCGCACCAAACCTGTTTTTTGGCGGCTGCCGCCCGCTCTACATATTCCCGATGCATGGAGGGAGGCAACACTACGTAGACCACATCGATGTCTGGGTTATCCTTGATCGAGTCAAAATTCCCGTAGTTGTAGATGTTCTTGTCGGGTATGTTGTATTTGGCCTTCCAGGCCTCCGCTTTGGAGGGAGTTCCTGTGACGATTCCAGCTAAGTAGCAGTTTTTTGTGAGTTGCAGGGCTGGTGCCAGCAGATCGGTGCTGTAATATCCCAAGCCAACCAAGGCAATACCCAGTCGATCTTTTTTGACCGGCTGTGCACTGACCAAAAGGTTGAATGGAGAGGCCAAGCCCAATCCGGCAGCAAGGCCCAGAGTCTTCAAAGAATCACGTCTTGTAATCATAATAGGCTAATTTTTGATAGGAAATTTGGTTTATAAGGAAATTGAGGACAGAAAATAGATCGATATTTCTGAAAATCAAGTTAATCGATAATCTCCCTAAATCAAAAAGTGTATTTTTAGGAGTACTCTTTTCAACAACTTGCATGTAACCATGAAAAAACTAGTTCTTCTTCTCTTACTGGCGATGCCTTTATTTTCATTCGCCCAAACCAAACCCTACTTAAGCCTCGCCGATGCGGAACGGGTCACCGCTGCTGCCGAGGCCAAAGCCAAAGCAGAAGGCTGGAACGTAGTAATTGCCATCTTGGATGATGGAGGAAACCTGGTTTCTTTGAGACGAATGGACGGCGTACAGGTTGGCTCGATCGAGGTTGCTCAGGCCAAGGCAAAGACCGCGGTTTATTTTAAGCGATCTAGCAAAATCTTCGAAGACATGATGAAGGGCGAGGGCGGTGCCAGGATAGCCACATTGCCCAATGCCACGGCGATCGAAGGAGGACTGCCCATTTTCAAAGACGGGATACTTGTAGGGGCTATCGGAGTATCCGGTGTGACTTCCGCCCAAGATGGGATCATCGCGGATGCCGGAGTAAAAGGTTACTAAGCTGACTTTGCATGAAAATGCGACCTTTAGCTTTTGTTCTTGGGACAGGCCTTCTCGTAGGCACGCTTGATATTTTGGCCGCCTGTGTGCAGTATTTTTTGAAAACCGGAAATGGCCCAGCTCCGGTTTTCAAATTTATTGCCAGCGGTGTTTTTGGCGGGGATGCATTTTCTGGAGGAGACCGCATGATAGTATTTGGATTGTTGTTTCACTATTCGCTTGCAGTCAGCTTCACCCTCTTCTTTTTTCTTATCTGCGCCGTCTTTCCCTCCATATCAAAAGCAAAGGTGACAAGAGGCGTTGTTTATGGCGTCGCCATTTGGTTGGTAATGAACCTCATTATCCTCCCCCTTTCCAATACGCCAAAAACTTCCCTCAGTTGGATAGATGCAGGCACCGGCATGCTAATTTTAATCGTTTGCATTGGACTGCCCCTCTCATTTATTGCGGCGAGGCAAAAAATATGAAGCGCTCGTTTCCTCATTCTCTTTTCAGGATGCTCCCTTGGGACAAAATCGAATTTCGAATCCCTAGGATCAATCTCCTGATCGGTTCACCCGTTCTGATTGTCCTCATCACTTCCATCTCTACTGCGACCATTTCCCAAATTCACCTGAAAGGAAAGGTAATGGATGGAAAAACCAATACCGCCATTCCCTACGCCAACATCGGCATCATCAATACTCGAATTGGGACTATTTCAGACGGAGACGGCACTTTTTCTTTAGCCATTCCTGGGGAAAATACCGGGGATACGCTGACTTTTTCTGCATTGGGTTACAAGCTGAAATCAATCCCTGTTTCTGCTTTAAGCGAATCCATTGACATCCTTTTGTTCCAAAATGAGACACTTCTTCAGGAAGTCACCGTACGGGCCAAAAAAGACAAAGTAAAGGAATGGGAACTAGGAAATAGGTATGAGAAGGGTGGGCTGAATATGAGCTCCGGTGTAGATGCCAACGCAGGGGCTTCAGTAGCTTTGTTAATAGAAAACAAATACCCGAGCTACCATGAGGAGCTAAGGTATCCTGTCTTCCTGGAAAGCGCCAAACTCAAAATCTCCGACAACACTACCGGACCTTTCAAGATCCGAGTCCGACTCTACGAAGTAGATTCCCTGACTGGTGCTCCGGGAGTTGAATTTCTGGACAGGAGCATCATCTTGGAATCCGACATTAAAAAAGGTTGGATTGACTTTGATATTTCCCAATACAATATCCGGGTGCCAGGTCCCTTCTTTCTTGCTTTTGAGTGGATCATGGAGGAAAGTGAGCGAAACCAGTTGAAGGAAATTTACAGGAATTTTGAGCAGCAGTATCCCGAAAGAGTGGTCATGGATTCTACTCTGGTAGATGGGAAAATCATTCCAGCTCTGCACTACATCCATTTTCTTCCGGGCACCGCCTTCGGTGTATCCCTCCTACCCTTTTCGCTGGAGCATTACACCTGCTATTCGAGATACAATAGTCTGGGTAAATGGGAAAGAGCAGCCTATATCCTAACGGCAAGGGTGAGCGTGAGACAATGACGATCTAAACCACATTGGTTCAGACCCTTTAATCCACAAGTTTGCCTTAGTTAAATTCCTTGCGATGAAAGTTTATTGAAAAGTTGAGACAAGCCCAAATCCGAAAAACAGCCTTAGTATCACTGATTTAAACCCTCTTTTTCCTAGCTTTAAGAATGCTTCAAAATCAAAAGACCATGAAACTAGGTGCATTTTCCATCAGCCTTTCTGTGAAAAGCCTCCAAACTTCCAAGGAATTCTATGAAACTCTTGGGTTTTCCGTGTTTGCCGGAAGTGATGAAATGAACTACCTGATCATGAAAAACGGAGACACGCTGATCGGGCTTTTTCACGAAATGTTTGAGAAAAACATCCTCACCTTCAATCCCGGATGGGATCAGAATGCAAAAAACCTCGACACGTTCGATGACGTCCGGAGTATCCAAAAACATCTAAAAGAAAAAGGAATCAGCCTGGCTCAGGAGGCAGACGCTTCAAGCAGCGGACCAGCGAGCATTTTGTTTTTTGATCCGGACGGCAACACCATTTTGATTGATCAGCATCGGTAACCAAGTCTAAAAAAACCTATGGAAGCTGCCGTTCGCTACGACTATGGCCCTGTAGACAAGGTTCGAGTCGAAAAAATCCCCCAGCCTGAACCCTCCCCTAAGGAGATATTGGTCAAGGTCATAGCTACTACCATCAATCGAACCGATGTAGCGGTGGTGACCGGGAGTCCGGCTATCATGAAGCTTTTCGTGGGCATACCCCAGCCCAAAAATCCCGTGACTGGTACCGACTTCGTGGGAGAAGTAGCAGGGGTAGGCACCCAAGTGGGAGATTTTCAGATCGGAGACCGCGTCTGGGGCTTCATCGACAATGGCTGCGGGAGCCAAGCGGAATATTTTTGTACCTCGGCTTTTTCCAACCTAAGGAAACTTTCCAAAGCGATCGATCCTTTCATCGCCGCTGCGTCCATCGAAGCCGGTCATTATGGGATCAATTTCATCAACAAGATGACCCTGAAGCCAGGCGACGAAGTGCTGGTCATCGGAGGCACCGGTGCGATTGGTTCGGCAACGATCCAACTGCTCAAAACTATGGGCATCCGCGTAACCGCCGTCTCCCTAGGCCATGTGGACAAGGTGAAAACCCTAGGTACTGATCAGGTAATTGATGCGTATAGGGAGGACTTTACCCGGATGGAAAAGCGCTTCAAGGCAGTCTTTGATGCGGTGGGGAAAAGCCGCTTTAAGATCTGCAAACCACTTTTGACAGAAAGGGGAGTCTATATTTCCTCAGAGTTAGGACCAAATTGCGAAAACCCACTGCTGGCGTTCAAAAGCCTTTTCTGGGGCAAACAGAAAGTCAAATTTCCCGTGCCATTGGATATCCAACAAAGCCTCAGACAGATGGAGCAATTACTTTTGGAAGGAAAGTTCAATCCACTGATTGACCGTACCGTCAAGCTAAGCCAGATCACTGAGACGTACGCCTACGTCGCCTCCGGACAAAAAATCGGAAACGTGATCCTTGATGTTTCAAAAACCTAAACTGAATCCCGTGAGACCCAAGATGACAGGAAGCAGATACGTATTGGCTGTGAAAAACCTCAAAACCTCAGCGGATTACTATCAATCGCTACTTGGATTTGAAACGCTCTGGTCGGATGGCTTTTGGCATTTTCTGGTTCGAGACAAAATAATAATAATGCTGGGGGAGTGTGCGGACGAAATCCCTGCAGGCGAGATTGGGGACCATTCTTATTTTGGCTATTTCGAGGTCGCAAACATTGATGGGCTGTATCAAGAGTACCAAGCCAAGGGGGTAGAGTTTCTAAGCCCGCTCGAAAACAAACCTTGGGGTCAGCGTGAGTTTGCGATTCGGACCGTAGATGGTCACAGAATCGCCTTCGGAGAAGCAATCGAAAACCCGCAAACCGGCATCTAAATCGGGAACAGCACCCACCGGGATAAGATTATTGTCGAATATCCTCTTCGGCCATCCCTCAAGACACTTTATTAGTCTTTCCCAAAAACTCCAATCTGAAAATCACCAAGGGAATCGACACCCCAATCGAGATCGCCAGCAAAACAAAAAGCGTCATGGCGCCATTGTATATCGCCTGATTGACGATCTCCCCGTAATGTTCGTCCGGTCTTGTCGCGAGCTGCATCAGACCCAACATCGTCCGATACGCAAAAACACCCGGAACCAAAGGGATCACGGAAGGAATGGTGATCATCATCGGGATCATTTTTTTTTGGTTGCCAAGAATGACTCCCGTAAAGCCCACCAGTAAGGACGCCGCGAACGTCGCAAGTATCACACCCCCTTCGACCTGAGGCAGCATCAGACCAAACTTGGCTAATCCTCCCAAAAACCCAACCAATAGGATCATCCACAGGCTTTTTCGCGGAGCATTGAAAAGTACGCCAAAACCGAAACCAGCCAGGCTACACCAAAATCCCTTGAAGACGACCTCGAGCAGCTCCATCAAAACGGAATGTTAAATACATGAAGGATCAATGACAATCCTGCGGCAATGGCAAAAGCATGGATCAACGCATTGATTCCTCGGTCCAGCCCGTTCAATATGTAGCCATCCAGCAGGTCCACAAAAGCGATGATCAAGGGGATCCCGGGAATGAGATAGAGGACACTGGTAGCGAAGGCATGTCCCAGTTCGCTAATGACGCCTATTTTCCAGCAGAACACGATCGCCAAGGCCGACATCACGGCACTGAGGAAAGTAATCACGTAGGTATTCGTGCCTTTCTTGAGCAACTCTTGCTTGAAAAAAAGCCCGCAGAAAGTAGCGAAAAAAGCACTCCCCATCTCGGGTACATTTCCACCGAAGGTGTAGCAAAATGCCGATCCCGCCAAGCTCACCACCAAAAGGACCAGCCAGCGGGAATAGTGGGGCTGGGCTTGGATCTTGAGCAACTGCTCCCTCGCCTCGGCCAGCGGTTTTTGCTTTTCTTCCAGCGCGAGACTCATGTTGCTGATCTCGGAGACAACCCGAAAATTCACCCCTGGCAAGGTCGGTTTGCTCCTTCCCCCGGAAAAGACATTGGTACCCTCTCCATCGCGAATGCTTACCGATAGATGCCTGGTTCCCAAGTCAGCGTAGATTCTGTAGCCATAGGAGCCGGAAATCCGGTTCAGTACAAGGTTTACCCGGCGGGTAGGAGCTCCCGCGTGCAGCATGCTCATGCCCACGTTGAGCAGCAGCTTGCCGAGCAAAAGCGGATCATGGGGTCTATCGGGGGTGGACATAGCTAAAAAAAACAGCGTGATTCGAAGCTTAAGATAATACGTTTCCCATTCCCAAAAACCAAAGTACACAAGACTTAGCGGCTGGAAATATCAAGCTGGGCAGCTACCCGACTCGGGAAAAGAATAGAAGTCTGCCAATCAGCCGTCAGGCAAGTTTGGAAATTTTCAATTCCGCCTGGCAAAATTAGATCCCCTCCTGCTCCAGCAAATAAACCAAGGCAGTCATGGCTGCGGCACCGAGCTCCAGCTCCCTCTGATCGACCGCTTCAAATACATCCGCTTCGGTGTGGTGATAAAGAAAGTATTTTTGTGAATCCGGCTCCAATCCAATCAAAAGAGGACCTTGATCCCGGAGTGGCCCGATATCCGCTCCACCTCCCGCCTTCTCCAAATTCCAAACCTGGTAGGGTTTAAAAAGCGGAGTCCAACTCATCAGCTTTGCCCGCTGCTCTTCTGTGCCTGTGGAGGAAAATCCAATCGGTAGAAACCCACCCGAATCTGACTCAATTGCCGCAATATGCTTTTCGCCTTTTTCTTTTGCGATTTTCGCATATTCCTGCCCGCCTCGAAGCCCGTTTTCTTCATTCATCCACATCACGGCCCGGATCGTCCGCTTGGGTTTCCAGCCAAATTCCTTGTACAATCTCAGCACTTCAATCCCCTGCATACATCCCGCACCGTCGTCATGCGCACCTTCTCCCACATCCCAGGAATCGAGATGGCCTCCCACGGCGATGATTTCTTCGGGCTTTTCAGATCCCCTAATTTCTCCGACTACATTGTAGGAAAGCTTGTCTGCCTTCATTTCTCCGTGCGACTCCAAGTAAAGTTTCAAGTCAGGCTGCTCGGAAAGTAAGGTGCTGAGCAGTTCGGCGTCCTGAGTACTGATCGCCAAAGCAGGGATTTTCGGAAAATCTGGGTTATAGCGCTGACTGCCTGTGTGGGGAATGTCATTGATCGTATTGCTGAGAGAGCGGACTATACTTCCGATCGCCCCTAACTTACTCGCCTCTGCCGCCCCAATGCTCCGCTGGGCATTTGCTCCACCGTAAGCTTCAAAAGCATCCACCTTTGTGGGATCCATCGGCCCGTTGAAAAAGACAATCTTGCCACGGACTTTTTCTCCAAGTTCCTTGAGCTCGGGAATGCTTTTCACCTCCACTACTTCCCCCACAAGACCTGAGGGACCGGTTCCCTGAGTATTTCCGAGAGCCAAAGCGCTCAACTCCACCGAACCGTGTTTTTCAGAATTGGTGATTCGGACAATATCTTTTCCACCCCTTACCCAATGTGGCACCATCACCGGCTGCAGGTATACCGTGTCGAAACCATAACTTTCCATCAGTTGTCTAGTCCACTCCACTGCAGCGGCGGCACCTGGCGATCCGGCTAGGCGATTGCCGATTTTCTTGCAGAGATAGCGGAGATTGTTATAAGTATGGCCTGCCGAAAGTTCCGCATCGTAGATTTTTCGGATGTTGCTTTCGTGGTCTTGGGCAATAGAGATACCCGGCAAAAGGAATAGGAGGAACAATAGTTTTCTCATGGTTCAAAGACTTCAACCAAAAGATATAAAAAGGAAAAACTGGTTTCCGGTTTTTTTGATAATTGGCAGGTTGAAAGCTTCTTAAACTATTTTTATCTCCCCCTGGGCACAAATCAATCAGCAATCCTTCTTCACAGAGTAGGCCCACACTTATCCTCCCAATTTACCGCCCAGAAATATTTTTTGGAATTGACAATCAATTGACTAAAATTGAGACAATAGATTTTCCGTTTCTAGCCTAACCCTACAATAACCATCCCTATGACCCAACTTTTACGCAAAAATTCGCTGGTAGCGCTGGCACTATTGAGCCTGTTGGCCTGTAAGTCCGAGCACGAGGAAGACCCCAGCATCAAGCCCGAAGACAACCGATTTACCAAAGTTGTCTTGGCTGAAGGCATGGACGAACCCATGGAGATGACCTTTCTCCCCGGAGGAAAGATCCTCTTCGTGGAGCGAAAAGGCGGTGTCAAAATCCTTGACGAGACAACCCGCGAGGTGACATTGGTGGCCACTATTCCGGTCAACACCAAATACACCAACAAGCAAGGCTTAGTACGCGAGGCGGAAGAAGGCCTCATGGGTGTGATCGCCCATCCGGATTTTGAGAAAAACAACTGGATCTACATGTACTATGCAGATCCCACAGACACAAAACACGTCTTGGCAAGATGGGAGCTTCGAGGAAATGAACTCGTGGAAGCATCCAAAAAAATCATACTTGAAGTGCCCACCCAGCGTCAGGAATGCTGCCACACCGGAGGCGGGATGGTCTTTGACGCGGAGGGAAATCTCTACCTGACCGTGGGCAACAACACCGTCAATCCGCGCGAAGGCTCTTCCAATCTGGACGAAAGACCGGGAATGGAAAACTCCGACGATCAACGTGCGCCTGGAAACACCAACGACTTGAGAGGAAAAATCCTACGTATCCACCCCGAAGATGACGGAAGCTACACGATACCAAAGGGGAACCTCTTCCCCGAAGGCACCGAGAAAACCAGACCAGAGATCTACACCATGGGTCATCGTAATCCTTGGAGGCCGACTTTGGACAGCAAGACGGGCTATCTCTACTGGGGAGAGGTTGGTCCGGATGCTTCCGTGGACTCCATTTGGGGGCCAAAGGGCTACGATGAGTTCAACCAAGCGAAGGGCCCTGGCTTTTTTGGCTGGCCTTATTTCATCGGGGACAATTTCCCTTACAACCGGCACAACCACGCCGACAGTTCCTATGGAGCTCCCTATGATGTCAATAAGCCCGTCAACGAGTCGGTCAACAACACCGGCTTGAAAGACCTTCCCACTCCAGTCGTACCCGCGATGATTTACTATCCTTATGGGCCTTCCGAAGTGTTCCCGCAATTGGGAAGCTCGGGACGAAGTGCGACCGGCGGACCTGTTTTCCGTAAGGCTGATTTCAAGAACGACGCGCCATTTCGCTTTCCAGCCTACTATGAGGGCAAATGGCTGATCGTGGACTTTATGCGGGGCTGGATTTTTGCAGTCAGCATGGATGAAAATGGTGACTATCAAAGCATGGAGCGAGTGCTGCCCAATGAAACCTTCAGCTCGGCCATCGACATGGACTTTGGCCCTGACGGAGCGCTGTATATTCTTGAATATGGCTCGGCCTGGTTTAGAGGCAACGCCAATTCCCGCCTGATCAAGATCGAGTACAACAAAGGCAACCGTAAACCTAACGTGACTGCAAGCGCGGATAAACTATCCGGTTCGGTTCCGCTGACCGTCGCCTTCAGCTCAGGAGGAACCACCGACTACGACAACTACGATCAAGGAAAACTGGCTTATTCCTGGAAAATCAGCAACGGAGCGGATTTTGACCAAACGCTGACAGAAGCCAATCCAAATTTTACATTCAACGATCCCGGAACCTATCAAGTCGTGCTGACCGTGACCGACACCAAAGGCGAGACCAACAGCAGCTCCATGGAAATTGTCGCAGGAAATGAGCCTCCTTCCGTGATGATTGACTTTGGAGGCGAGAATAAATCCTTTTGGTTTGGGGACAAAGAGCTACCCTACTCCATCAGCGTGAGTGATAAGGAAGACGGCAGTACGGCCGAAGGCAAGATCAAGGCCGAAGAAGTTGCCGTGACTTTTGACTATGTGCCGGCAGGCTTTGACCCCATCGAGATTGCTTCCAAGCAAAGCGGCGTGGAAAATGCGGCCATTCGAAACTTGGGCAAAAACCTCATCGAGGCAAGTGACTGCAAGTCTTGTCACCAGTACAGCGAAAAATCCATTGGCCCAAGTTACCAGGCGGTAGCGGAGAAGTATCCGAACTCAGAGGAGAACACCAAATACCTCATTGACAAAATCATCAACGGTGGTGCCGGTGTCTGGGGCGAGCATGGCATGGCCGCGCACCCTTCTATTCCCCAAGCAGATGTCAGAAGGATGGTGGACTACATTTTGTCCATGGACGATACCCAGGCAAATATCTCCTCACTCCCATTGACGGGAAAAGCGAATGCCGTCGTACCCGAAGGAGAAAACGGCCAAGGCAGCTTCCTGCTGAGGGCATCCTATGCTGATAAAGGTGCCGGAGCCATCGGCTCACTGTCTGGCGTGGATTATATCGCGCTGAGAAATCCCTTCCTCGACCCCCAACTTTCCGTGGAAAGAAAAGGAGTACAACTGCTCACCACGCCTAGTGTCAGCTTCCTAATGATCGGCGACAATTCCCATATTGCCTTTGAGGATATCGATATGACAGGCATCGAGCAGATCGACGTGATAGCTGGCATCAGCGCCAGAAACGGAGGTATCGGTGGCTCGGTGGAAATACGGCTAGACTCACCGACTGGAGAGCTGCTGGGCCAATCCCAAACTATCGGAAGAGTAGAAATGGGTGTCCGTCCACCCCAAGGCGTAAATATGTTGGACTGGAGAAGACAGGTGGCTCCACGGGCCAAAACTCCGATCAAGCAGATTAGCGGATTTCAGGATATTTACCTTATTTTCAAAAACCCCAATGCCAAAGGAGAAGAGGTACTGATGAGCTTGATTGAAATTGAGTTTAAAAACAAAGCGGATCAGTAAATCTCACCCGCCAATACCCGTAAACAGCCCTGTATCACTTTCATTCAGGGCTGTTTTTTTTTGGGGCAAAAGCACCAATTCTCGCTACTCGGGATGGGAAAGTTAGGACGATGGTTTATTTTCAGGCGAATTTTAGCCAAAAACCGAATTTGCCCATGTTTAATTTTCCAGCTTTTAGGATCTGCCGCAGCATCAATTCTTTTCTTTTTCTTCTAGCCATGCTGTTTTCGCACGTGGTGCTGGCGCAAACTGAAGCTGGCGATTGGCTGGTGGACGGGAAGCCCAGGTCGGCCCAAGTCGTGGAAGTTTCCCCAAAAGAAATCCAGCTGACCAACGGGCTGATCCGACGCAGCTTTTATCTCACCCCAAATCTTGTTTGCTTCGATTTCGCCAATCTGGCTTCTGGAGAGCAGCTTCTCCGCACGGTCATGCCAGAAGCAAGGGTTATTTTGGATGGAGTCGAATATCCGGTCGGTGGGACTTTGGATCTGAAAGAACGGGGATTTTTCAAAAAAGAGTGGCTTTCCCAAATCAGCTCTTCCGACCACAATTTTCAATACCAAGGCTACCAAGTCTCTGAGATCGCTCCTCTTTTTCCATCCAAAAGCCAGTTTTGGACGAGTCAAGAAAAAGGCGGCAAAGGGAAAAAAGTGTCTTTCTCTTATAGCCATCCCAAATTTCCTGGTCTAAACCTGAGCGTCCACTACGAAATCTACGACGATCTCCCGCTAATCGGAAAATACCTAACGCTGGAAAACAAGGGGCCGAATTCCGTGCATATCAATCAGGTCGTCCACGAAATCCTCGGCACCGTGGAGGAGGAATCCGCGGTAGTAGGCAGCGCCGAACAGATGAAAAAACCTCATCAATTATACGTGGAGAGTGATTTTGCCTTTAACAACTCCATGAATGCGGAGCTCAGCAACCAAGCCAGCCACTGGAAACAGGACTCCTCCTACACCTCCCAAGTGAATTATAACTACCAAACTCCGAGCACGCTGGAAGTCTACCCGGAAAAAGGGATCGGAATCGACCTTGCACCAAATGGAAGCTTCCGATCCATACGTAGCTATGAGCTCGTGCTGGACAGCTACGACCGCGAGCGAAACGGCCTGGCCCGCCGGAAAATGTACCGGGCGCTGACCCCTTGGGCGATGCAAAACCCGATCTTCATGCATCTCGTCAGCAAAAACGACGAACAGGTAAAAACTGCCATTGATCAATGTGTCGCGACGGGTTACGAGGCGCTGATATTGAGTTTCGGTAGCCACATCAACATGGAGGACGAGTCCCCCGAAAATATCGCCCGATGGAAATCACTGGCGGATTATGCACACGAGAGGGGGATCAAAATTGGCGGCTATTCGCTCTTTTCCTCCCGAAGTATCGGTCCTGAGACGGATGTGATCAGTCCTGTCACGGGAAAACCAGGTGGAGCATTTTTCGGAAATGCACCCTGCATGGGTAGCCAATGGGGGCTCGACTACCTCAGCAAACTTAAAAAGTTCTACACCGAAACAGGCTTTGACATCTTCGAAAATGACGGTCCATACCCCGGAGACGTCTGCGCTTCTACTTCCCATCCCGGCCACAAAGGTTTGCAAGATTCTCAGTGGATTCAGATCAATCTCCAAAAAGGCCTTTACCAATGGATGAACGGCAAGGGAATCTACATTAATGCACCGGACTGGTACTTCCTGGATGGGACGCACAAGATCGCCATGGGATACCGCGAGGTGAATTTCGCCTTGCCGAGAGAACGTCAGAAAATCCTAAACCGCCAAAACATCTACGATGCGACCTGGGAAAAGACGCCTTCGATGGGTTGGGGTTTTGTGCCTCTGACTGCCTATCACGGCGGCGGAGCAGACGCGGTACTGGAACCGCTCAAGGATCACTTGGACGACTACCGCCAGCTCATGATGCAATATTACGGAGCGGGAATCCAGGCCTGCTACCGAGGGCCAAGACTCTATGACACGGAGGAAACCAAAGCCACTGTCATCGAAGTCATAGACTGGTATAAGAGATATCGAGACATTCTTAATGCGGATATCATCCGGCTCCGGCGCGCCGACGGGAGGGACTGGGACGGCTGGATGCACGTGGATCCGGTAGGAAAACAAAAAGGCCTGATCATGCTTTTTAATCCCACATCGGAGGCAATCAAAAAAGACATCTCCATTCCGCTCTATTACACCGGGCTGAGTGAAGAAGCCAGCATCCGAGAGCGGGAAGGAAGTCCAAAAAGCTATCCGCTCAACCGAGCCTATGAGGCAAGCGTCGCAGTCGTCATTCCCGCCAAGGGCTATACCTGGCTGGTAGTGGAGTAAATCAAGACTTTAGTTTTGAGAATCAAGTCACAAGACTTTGTAAATAGCTTCTGTTGGAAATTCAATGCTTAACCGTTGATCGTGTTCAATTTAAGATAGGTCAGAAATAGCCTAAACCCGGACATAAAGGGTTGTATCAGGACAGAAAGTGTGGGCAAAACACTTATATTTTCAACTCTTTCCATTTCTGAAAATGCCGAGAGCATCTCAAAAGTCTCTTCTGTTTACCAAAGTACCTGCCCTGTCGGCATTCTTCGCCATGTTCCTGGGAAGCTTTCCTTTGCTGGCGCAAGACGGCAACTCCGATTCCGGCTTTTGGCTCTGGCAGCTGTTTGGAAGGCTGCATCCGATGGTCGTTCATTTCCCGATCAGTCTCCTGATCTTCGCGGGATTTCTGGAGCTTTTCACCTTTAAAAACTTCAAACATCCGCTACGTCCGGGCATCCGCATCCTGGCTTTGGCAGGAGCAGTCAGCGCTGTCATTTCCGCGGTTTTCGGATTGCTTCTCGCAAGCAACGAAGGCGTGACCGGCCAGATCTTGGATATCCATCAGTGGATTGGAATCACGTCGGCAGGTCTGAGTTTGGTGTTGCTTTTTCTCCTTCGGAAAAGAAAACCTAAAACCAAAGCCATCCCGATCTACAGAACCCTGCTTTTTGTCTCCGGGATCGGTGTCGGGTTGGCGGGACATTTCGGTGCTTCTCTCACCCACGGCGAGGATTTTCTAACGGAGGTATTGCCTTGGCAAGAAAATGTAGATTCACCGGAATCCATTACAATTGATCTTGCCGCATTCACGTCTGACCTTTCTCCAGATCAGAAAGTCCTATTGGCGACTAATGTCAGATCGGTTTTCGCGCACAATTGCTACAAATGCCACTCCGGCTCCAAGATCGAGGGAGAGCTCCGTCTCGATGAGAAGGAATTTGTATTTGCAGGCGGGGAAAACGGGCCCATACTCGTTGCGGGAAAACCAGGAGAAAGCGAGATGATCCGCAGGATTTCCCTGGGGAAAAACCATGATGACGTCATGCCTTCCAAAGGCAAATTGCTCAGCAAGGATGAAATCAAACTCCTGACGCTTTGGATTGAAAAAGGAGCTCCCTGGCCGGATGGCGTTGCCCAGCAATCCATCTATCGGGTTGCGGCATTGGCTCCAAGGAAGCCCGACTTGCCGCCAGCAAAGCCGGGCTTGGAGAATCCCATCGACCGCTGGGTGGATCAATATTTTCAGCAAAATGAGCTCGATTGGAGCGAGATGGTGGATGACCGCACCTACCTAAGAAGGATCTATCTGGATGTCATCGGATTGCTGCCCTCCCCGGAGGAACTTAGGGCTTTTGAGAGCGACCAAAATCCCGAGAAGCGGGTTATCTGGCTCCAAAACCTACTGGAGCGAAAGGACGACTTTACGCAACACTGGCTGACCTTTTGGAATGACCTCCTCCGAAATGACTATACCGGTACAGGGTACATCACCAAAGGCCGCTTCGCAATTACAGACTGGCTCTATACGTCCATCCGGGACAACAAGCCCTATGATCAGCTGGTCAAAGAACTGATCAACCCCACTGAAAAATCAAAAGGCTTCATCGAGGGCATACGTTGGAGGGGGACGGTCAACGCCTCCCAGCGAGTGGAAATGCAGGCTGCGCAAAATGTGGGACAAGTCATCCTTGGGCTCAACCTGAAATGCGCGTCCTGCCACGACAGCTTCATCAGCGATTGGAAGCTGGAACAGTCCTATGCCTTCGCCAATATCTTTGCCGACTCCACCCTCGAGGTCAGCCGCTGCGAAACTCCTACCGGGGAGACGGCCAAGACCAAAATTCTCTGGGAAGAGCTTGGCGAGATCGACAGCCTCGCCACCAAAGCCGAAAAGCTGAGACAGCTATCCGAACAGCTCGTGCAGCCCGCCAACGGACGCATGTACCGCACGGTCGTGAACCGCATCTGGAAACAGCTGATGGGTCGGGGAATCGTGGAACCAGTAGATGAGATGGACAATCAGCCCTGGAGCGAAGATTTGCTGGATTGGCTGGCCGTGGATTTTGTCGAAAACGGCTACGACCTCAAGCGGCTCATCTTTCAGATCGCTTCCTCGCGTACTTACCAAAGTCAGTCCGTAGCCATCGCCTCACCCGAATTGCTATTGGCGGAGAATTTCAAATTCCAAGGAGTGGTCAGAAGACGCCTGACCGCGGAGCAGTTTTCTGATGCCGTAAGCCAGCTCTCGGCACCGCTTTTTGATTCGGCGGAGGTGAAGTTTCGTCCCTACGAGCTTATCCCGGAAGCCAAACCCAGCCTTCCCTTTGCCAGAGCGGCAGTCGTGGCCAACAATGCCTTCCTCACTTCCCTCGGCCGTCCCAATCGGGAAATCGTATCAACAAACAGGGATTCCCAAGCCAGTTTGCTTCAGGCTCTAGAGCTGAGCAATGGCGAGCGTCTAAACCAATCCCTGGAAAAAGGAGGGAAACGCTGGGCGGAAAACTTTCCCGATTCCGAGCGGCTCACCAATGAACTCTATGCCCGGGCATTGCTTCGCGCACCGAACGAGAAGGAATTAGCTGTTGCCAAAAAAGCATTTGGCGAACAGCCAGAAAGCAGTGAAGTCCAAGATTTCCTCTGGGCAGTATTTCTTTTACCCGAATTCCAAATGATCTATTAGCAATGAAATACCTACTGAGCCGACGGGATTTTCTAAAAAAAACCAGCGCAGCCGCCATGGCCACCATGGGCATGGGCGCTCCAATGGCCGGTCTGTTGTCGTCTTGCGGATCGGGAGGGATGCCCTCTACTGCAGATTCGGTGATCCTGCTTTTCATGGCGGGAGGCATGGCGCATACGGAGACTTTTGATCCGAAGAGATATACGCCTTTCCGTAAGGGAATGGAATCCAAAGAGGTGCTCAGCACCTTCCCATCCATCCCCACGGCACTGGACGGAATCCAGTTTTCCGAAGGGCTGGAAAACATCGCCTCGGTGATGGACAAGGGTACCTTGATTCGATCCTACGTCGCGGCCGACTTGGGCCATATCCTCCATACCCGCCACCAATACCACTTTCATACCTGCTACGAGCCGCCTCAGTCAGTCGTAGTACCGCACCTCGGAAGCTGGATAGCGAAGGAAAAAGGCGCCCTAAATCCAGTAATCCCTCCCTTTATCAACATTGGACAACGATTTACGGTTGGCGAGGGCGAGGAACTAAAAGCCTTCCACAGCGCGGGGTTCCTAGGGTCGGAATATGGGCCGTTCCTGATTCCTGACCCATCGGCGGGATTGGAAGCCGTCAGGCCGCCGGTAGGGATGGACTCGAAGCGTTTTGAAGCTAGAAATCAACTCTACCAAGACTTGATTTCCGCTGGGCCTATGGGAGAATTTGGTTCCGACTATCAAAAGGAATCCCTCAAACGCTCCATGGAGCAAGCCTACATGTTGCTCAACTCCCCTGAAGCGAAAGCTTTTGACCTCAGTCAAGAACCGCAGGAAAGCTACGATAAATACAACACCGGGAAGTTTGGGCTAGGCTGTCTTTTGGCTAAAAGACTGGTCGATCAGGGCGCCCGCTACATCACTGTGACGACAGAGTATGAGCCCTTTTTTGGCTGGGATACGCATGACAACGGCCACACCCGCCTCAAGGACATGAAAAAGATGATCGATGCTCCCGTCGCACAATTGATTCGGGATCTGGATCAAAGCGGGAAACTGGATCGGACGCTGGTCATCTTGGCCAGCGAATTTAGCAGGGATATGCTGACCGAAGGCCGCCCGGATCTCAAAGTACTGGATCAGGTCGAAGTGCCGGATATCATCGACGATATGAAAAACTATGGCATGCACCGCCATTTCACCGACGGCTGCTCCATGCTGCTCTTTGGTGGCGGGATCAAACGTGGGCACGTCTTTGGAAAAACTGCCGACGAGCGTCCCTGCAAGACCATCGAAAACCCGATTAAGATCGACAACATACACCAGACGGTCTATCATGCACTGGGAATTCCTGCTGACAAAAACTACGAGATCGAACAGCGTCCCTTCTACACCACTCCGGATGGGCATGGAAAGGCAGAACTTGATCTATTGGCGAAAGGCTAAATCACTTCTTTTCCTTCCCTTTAGTCCGCTCAGCGATCAAAAACCGAATTCCAATGGAAAAATAAACTTCGTTGTTGACGAAATAGTTTTCCGACTTTTCTTTGATGGAGGAGAAGTTGTACTGGAGTTCCAATTTGGCTCCAGGAAACCCACCCCTTAGCAATATCCCCGGTTCAAAAAGCAACCTGCTGCCGTTTTGGTCGAAAAAATCACCGGGAGTATTTAGGGCACTATTAGGGTCAAACCAGTAGTCGTTTCGCGAAGTATAATTCAGGTAGGCTATTCTTGGAGTCAGCGCCAAGTCAAAATACTTGGTCGCAAATCCGACGCTAGGCTGAATAAAGGGTTTGAGATACTTCACGTTGATATATTCTCCGCTAGTCACCAAGGATTGGTTTTTTATCGAACCGATCCCCAAACCAATATAGCCTTCGTACATCAGTTTTTTTTGCGGATTCCCTCCAAAAAGGCCCGAGCCCACTTCAAAATAGGAGCCGTTACCTTCCCATTCATTATTGGGATCATTGACCTCGTTCAATGAATAAAAGCTGGAGATAATCCCAACCTTTTCCGTAAGCGCATAGGCTCCTTGAATGCCGATGCCCTCAGCATCCCATGCGCCATAGCTTCCCGAATAGGCAATCTGGCCACCAAGATCACCCTTCTCCTGGAGGAGGGGCACGTTCTGCCCCACGTTGGAATACAAAACCGGACCGCAGGCCGTTAAGCGGGTTCCCACATACAAAAGGACGAGCACATTAAGTAGTGTCTTCATTGGACAATGGGTTAGAATTATAAAAAAAAACATCTCTAAGTTCAGTCAAATCCTAAGATCCCAGCTGTCAAGTTTTACTAATAAGGCAACTCATATTAGTACTTCCCACCAAAAAAACAGCGATGTTTTGTCTGTTCTCTGACCGCCAGACGCTTTCCCGAAGCAAGCAAAAAATACAGGTCAGACGGCTAATCCTCTCCTTAAACAGGAAATTCGCCACCGATCAAAATTCGGCAACCTTCAGGGATACTTGCGTTAAACTTTCTGTCCTACACGAAATCAAAGACAAACTCATTCCAGTAACAATCAAACCAAACCCATTTAAACATGAAATTGATTACCACTCTAATCCTCGCAGTCGGCACTTTTTTCGCCGCTACTACTGAGCCTCTTGCACCAGCGACAGTCAACAAAACCGAAAGCAGCGTTAAATGGATGGCTGAAAAAGTTACCGGCAAACACTGGGGCTTCGTACCCATGTCCGATGCCCAGCTCGACGTGGCCAGTGGCAAAATCACCGGTGGCTCCTTTGAAATGGACATGGTCAACCTGACCGTGGAAGACCTCACCGACCCCAAGTCCAAAGGCAACCTTACCAACCACCTGAAGTCGGACGATTTCTTCTCCGTGGAAAAATTCAACACCTCCACCTTCCAAATCAAAGAAGCGAAAACATCAAACGGCACCGACTACACCATCTCCGGTGATCTCACTATCAAGGGCATCACCCAGCCCATCTCCTTTCCTGCGAAAGTGTCCGTATCCGGCAATCAGCTGACCGCCACTGGCGAGATCACTTTTGACCGCACCAAATTTGACATCAAGTACAGATCCTCCAACTTCTTCGAAAACTTGGCCGACAAAGCCATCTACGACGAGGTCAAGCTGGAAGTGAAGCTAGTCGCGACGATCTAAGCAAATCTTAAAATCAGAATCAAAAAAACCTGCCGGAATTCATTTTCGGCAGGTTTTTTCTATTATGGCTTTTCCTGCTTCTCAAAAAGCTGGGCTCAATCCCTTCTAGTTTTGATGCCCAAATTCACTAAAATTATTTTCTACCGCGAAGGCTCAAAGGTCGCCAAGTTTTCGCAGGGATTTTTTGAGAAGAAAGACTGGCTTTTACATTATTGTTCAAAAACTCAATCAAGAACTTCAAAAGCCTACCCCTCTATGAAGCGCTGTGGTAAGTTTTTCTTCGTGCCCTTTGTGGTTAAATTATTTCTTCCTGTAAGCCATCACTGACCATTTACTGTCCCACGGTACTCCACCCAAAAAGGCACCAGATCGGTCTGAACCATCCTGGCTCCCGGGTCAACCAGTTCCGCAGCAAACTTCTGATCTGGATTGGCGGAAAGCCTGCGGTCGGAATCCCCCAAGGAATTGATCCAGGCCTTCATCCCAAATTTTTGGCAGGATTTCATGGTCTTTCCATTGTAAAAACTGGGATCGATATGGATCATCGAAGGCTGGAACTTCTTTTCCGCCTTAAGCACATCATCCAAAGAATAAGCCCTAGGCATGAGTTGCGCCTCCGGTAGCAGCCGTCTTACCTCGTCCAGCACTTCCCAGTCCGAATCAAAGAAAAACACTTGGTCTTCCATCCCCAATTCCTTCACGATCGGGACGAGATATTGAACTTTCTCTGTTTTCAGATCCAGATCCACATAGACTTTGCCCTTGGCTAGCTCCAAGGCTTCCTTGAGCGTAGGAATAAACTGATCCGACTCGCTTCCGTCTGTATTTTTCAGTTTCACCTTACGGATTTGTTCCGAGGTCATGGTCTCCAAAGGTCCCCGCGCGAACACGGCAGTTCGATTGACCGTTGCGTCATGGAGCAAAAAAGGAACTCCGTCTGCGCTAACCCGCACGTCAATCTCGATGATATCGACTCCAAGACGTATCGCCTCCTGGATGGACTTTAGGCTGTTTTCAGGATAGACCTCATGAGCGGCACGGTGCGAAGCAATGACTAGGCTGTCAGGATGATCCATCCGGACTTTGATTTGGCTCAGCTGGGCTTTTGCCCCTACGGACAGCAGCAGGAAAAAAGCAATCAGGGAAATACGGGATTTCACTTCCTTAAAATTGTTATGCCGCTTCTTTGCAGGTTGTCTCCATACGCTATCTAAATGTACTCCGGACACTGGTTTGACACCACTTCGGTCTCCCCCCGCCTGTGCTGAGCGAGGCCGAAGCATCGGTCTTCCAGCCCAGAAATGACCAGCTAGCTCGCTGCTGACACCATTCCTTACATTCATTTCCTGATAAATCATTGCTCTCTTGACCCGTCACGCTCAGGTGTGGATGGGATTCTGTTGACGATCTTGTTGCCGCCTTTTTTCTTGGTCATGACAAAAGAGTCATACAGCTCTCCATTGGCCATATAGGAGTCGTACTCGAGTTGGTTACCGTTGATTCGGATCGTCTGGAAAAGCTGCGTACCAAAAGCCTTCCTCACCATCCAGTCCTGCTCCTTTACGTCATACATCTTTGGGCCAGCGACGGAAACCACATAGACTGGGCCCTTTTGGTAGTCCAATCCGTCTGAGCCCGCAATGGTTTTGGCTTGGCCACGGGCATAGGCGTGGTCGTGCCCCTGCAGCACCATATCTACTCCAAACTCCTCAAAGATCGGCCTAAAATCCCCCAACAACTTATCATTCGTACGCTCCGCCTTGGTGGCATAGACCGGATAGTGGATGAAGACAAAGGTCCATTTCTTGGGATTCTCCGTCAAAATCTTGCGTAACCAAGCCTTCTGGATTTCCAGCATTTCAGAGGACTCGTCGATCTGCTCCGTGTCCAAGGAGATTAGCTTTACATCGGTGTAGTTGATCTCGTAAGCGGTTTCTTCTAGTTCTGCTACTCCTGCCGGGCCATTGGACGGTAGGTTGAACTGGGCTCTCCAATGCTCTGTGATCTTGACATCACGAAACTCGTGGTTGCCGGGCGTCATTACCGTCGGAATCGAAGCATGCAAAAATGCGCCTGCCTTGAACCACTCACCCCACTCCAAGTCCGAATTGTGTCGGTTGATCAGGTCGCCGGCATGTAGCATGACGTTGGTTCTTCCGGCTTTGAGATGCGCTTCGCGAAAGACCCTACTCCAGAGTGAAAGAATGTTGTTTTGTGCATCTCCGAAATAAAGAATTGAAAACTCTCCTTTGGTGTCGGGCATTGAAAACTGGAACCATTCACTCCAGAGTCCTGGCCTGCCAACCCTGTACATATACACCGCTCCCGGAATCAATTGTTCGACTTTGACAGCGTGGTTGTTAAAGTTCAGAATAGATTCGTCTTCCTTTTGGGTGGTAAATTTGGAAGTGCTGGCGGCGAATCGCTTGATCTGCTTCTCAAATTCCGGCCCCGGGGTGGCTGATGCCAACTCCAAGTACGACTCCACAATCGCCGAGGAAGTCCGCCAGTTGACCGCGACGGAAGTCTCGCCGTTTTCTCCCGGATGGAGGATGATGCGGTCGGGTCTTTCGCCAGCCAATGTCATCTTGCCGGGAATGGAGTCTGGGATCTGGGCCTCGCTTTGAAAAGGAATAATTCCAACAAGCGCCAAGGCGAGGATCAGTGAAATTTTGATTTTGTAAGCCATAAAAACAGGAAATGAAAACAGGACAGGGCACTAAGCCCCATCCTATCAGAAAACCAACATTGGTAGTACCCATTCTTCCCCAAAAAAGGACTAGCCAAAGTACAAACCAAGTCCAAAAATCAACTCTAGATAACCTGTTAAATTTAGCTTTTGACGCTGTCAGGAATTATTGGCCAATGGTATTATTCGGTTAGTCATGCGGCAAACCAGAAAATCGCCAAAACCTCAGACTTCAGCTACAAGTCAAACTTCATGGACAAGATCCCATACCTCGGCTGCACGAGATAGGCGTATGTGCTGATCAGGTTTTCGCTGAAGCTATCCCGGCGAATGGAGCGGGTATCGAGGATATTCCATACGGAAAGCCGGACCTCCCAGGGGCTGGACTTGCCTTGATAGCTTAGAAAGGCGTTCAAAAATTCGAAGTCGCTGCGAATCCCGCTGGCTTGGTTTAGGTAGGTATTGTAGGTATAGTCAGCATTTAGCTTAAGGCCCTTGTAGATATCAAGGTCGATCTCCAGCTTGGGGCTGTGGGTAGTGAAGGTATTTCTGATCGCTCCCGAGCTGTAGTTGTTGGCAGTGAACGCATAGCCTAAATCCACCTCCAGAACCTTAAAAAACGTCGTGGTCAGCTTCGTGTCGTAGGTTTGGGAAAACTGCTCATTTCGGCTCGGCATTTCATCCAAAACCAGATTGGTCGCAAAGGCATTCCAGCGTCCACCCAGTTCAAACTTGAAGCGGTTGAAGCGCTTGTCCATACGCAGATTGCCATTGACAGTCTCATTGGTAGGCTCTATATTGAGCACAGTCAGCAGCCGGTTGATCCCCATGAATTCTGTGCTGGTGATCAGCTCGTTCTGCTTTCGCTGCCAGACTAGATCCCCAAAAAGGTTGAAGCCAGAGAACATGTCAAAGTGGTTGAAATTTAAGGAATGGGTGTAGTAGAGACCGTTTTCCAAAAATCGGTTGCCCTGGAACACGGCATTGTAGTCCTGCAACACATAGCCTGCCACTAGCTTTTGGATATCCATGAAATTGGCCTCGGTTTGGAAGCGGTAGGTCAGAGAGCGGTTGGATTTGATGGCCCACTTCGCGTACATCCCTGGTAGCAGGAGAACTTTGTCGTAGTCCAATTCACTCCCTTGTTGCTCATCCTGCCAAGCATAGCGGTGCAGGTAAAGCGATGGGCTAAGGATGACCTTTTTCCACTTGGTCTTGTAGGTCATTCCCAGGTACACATCCTGTAATTCAAACTCACTGTCGTTGGCAAAGGTCTCAAACCCTTCTGCCGCCTCCGCCTGCCTCATGCTTCCGAGAAGGCTTTGGGAGATATTTTGGTAGCCTAGGGACCAGTTCAGATGGTTCGTTGCATTGAGGATATGGTAATAATTGAAGGCTCCCTCGATGGTCTGGGTATGGATTTCTTGGTTTTGGAGGAAGCGATAGGTTTCCTGGTCCATGACTTGAAGAAAATCACCGAAGGGCTTGCGGTTAGTCGTCAGGTCATAGAGCGGATCCTGGAATTTCCTGTCCCAATTGGCTTCCATGGAAAAAACCCGTTTCTCGCTGGGTGCGTGGTACCATTCGATTTTCTGCTGCAAGCTGTAGGGCGTTCGAGTCTGTCTTGTAGCCAAGTTTTGCTCGACTTGGCCGAAGTTGGAGTTCTGGACGTTGCTGTTGGCGATGTCTGAGATCTTGCCAAAAAAACTGTACTTGACGTAAGTTTCCTCCTTTGGCGTGAAGGTCAAACCGTACTTGAAAAGGCCCGACTTGTTTTCGACCTGACTGGCGGTCGTGAGCAATTCCTCGTTGTTTTCCCCAGAGTTCAAATAGGTACGAAAGGAGGAGCTTCCCAGCTTGTTGTCCGAAGCCGACCCGATCGCGAATCCCGAGTGCCGCCACTTCTTGCTCGGCGTATAGTTGAAGTTCAGTGCGCCCAGATGTGTCTCCAGCGAGGCAGCGTTGTCGCGGCTAGCCATGGGAATACCGAGATCATCCGAACTGATGCTGACCCGAGAACCTGTACGGGAGCTCAACCCGGCCATTCCGCCGCTAAAGCGGAAATAATCCTGGAGTGTAAAAGTCTGTTCGCCCACGTTGTTTGAACCCGCAATCAGGTTCAGATTTAGTTTTGGCGCGTAATAAAAGACATTGGCATGGCCGAGGTAGCGCTGCTCCAGCCCTCCACCGGCGGTCAGGTCGCCAAAGACCATGTTCTTTTTCCCATCCTTCAGTTGGATGTTCAAGGCCAAAGTCTCGTCGTTGTCCAGCCCCCGAACGGGTGCGATTTCGTTGAAATTCTTCAAAACCTGCACTCTGTCCACAGCATTTGCGGGGAGATTTTTTGTCGCAAGCTTGGTGTCTCCATCGAAAAACGCCTTGCCGTCGACCATGACTTTGTCCACTTTTTTGCCCTGAACTTTGACTTCTCCATTGTCGTCGATTTCAAAGCCTGGAAGCTTCTCCAGCACATCACCCAGCTTTCGTTCGGTGCCGGTGGTGAAAGCGTCGGTCTTGTAGGTAAGTGTGTCTCCGTTCATCGTGACGGGCATCTCGGACACTACCTCCACCAGACCCAACTCGGTATCGCTTTGCTCCAGCACGACCTGCATCTGGACTTCGGGATCCCATTCGGAAACCAATCGTTCAAATTGCCTATATCCGACAAAGGAAACTCGTAGTAGGTATTGGAAGCCGGGAACCAGGGTGACTTTAAACCTTCCCTCTTCATTGGTGATCCCAAAGCCGCCGATCTTCTGGGTGCTTTGGTTGATAGCTACCACATTGGCGTAGGGAATGGGACGGTTGAGGCTGTCCAGCACCTGACCGATGAGAGGTCTGGTTTGGGAAAAAGAATGAAAGGAAACCAAGAAAAACCCAAGGCAGAAAATGGAGCGGTAGATAAAAGGCATAATTGGCAAATGAGAATTATGAAGTCAGAAAGCTGAAATAGTCGTGTTGCTCCCGATAGCGATGTGGGATGCTCAGACGACTTTTTACTTGGCACTTTTTATTTTACTCCCTGCCTAATTTCCAATCCTGATCGTAAACTGGTTGCCCTCACCGGGCTTGCCCTGATAGCGGTTCATCATCTGCTTCATGCCTTCCTCCTGCACCGCGCGAAATTCCTCTCGGCTCACTACTTTGCCGCGTTTGGGATGTTCGATCTCTACCGGGTCGGCGGAGGGATTCAGCTCGATTTTTTCGCAGATCAATGTCCTACCAGAATTGTGGACTTCGAGGATCAGGCCCGGTAGGCCAAAGTAGTTTTCCGGCCCATGTGCTACCGGAATTTCGGGTGTAAACCAAGCTTCTACCTGGATTGTGTCTTTCACATTTTCCATCTCCGTCATGCCAGTTGAAAATCGCTGGGAGTCGACGATTCTGGAGTAAGTCGCTTTTTGGGCGGTGTAGTTGCCGATCTTTTTGGTCTCGCCGGTAAGTTCCCATTCCGCAGGCTCTAGCACGTCCTTGACCAAGAATTCTTTGCCCATCACATCCTGCTCCTGCTCGAAGCTCTGCTCAGCGACATTCTTGTACAGCACCCGATCGGCACTGCCTGTGTTGATCACCATGGTCATTCCGCCTGAAGAGGCTGTGGCAGGACCTCCGCCCAGGCTTTCTGCCTGCTTCCAGTTGGACTCGGTTTGGGTGAAGGAGAGGATATAGTCCCTTTCCATCTGCTTTTTGAGCTGGGCTTGGATTTCAGCCATTTGCTCAGGACTGGTGCGGGAACTGTCCATCTGAAATCTGATGGAACTTGAGCTCTTGTAATAGGCCCTTCCGGTGAGGCCTTGTCCCGGAGCTTTCGATATAAAAGCTACCACGAAAAAGAGCCCTGCAAATACTAGTGTTTGCAATTTCATAACATGTGTGGTTTATGACACAAATGAATACCAAGGCCTAAAAAACAAGCGTTAAGCACTGTTAACGTGTGTTAATGGTCATTTTTTCCGTTTTTTTAAGCATCTAATTTAGCGCTGTGCAAAAGCTGAAATTCAAGCGTATAGGATTTTTGATCGGATTTACCCTGCTGGTCAGCATCGCCGTTCAGGCATGGAGAAACTACACCCAGTTTAAGGTCATCCAGGACCAACTGGTCAACGAGATCCAACAGAGCTTGGACAATGCTGTGGAAAACTACTTTGCGGAGATTGTCAAGACGGACGTAGTCACCGTCACCGGAAACCGCCCAGGCAAATCTTCGGGACGAGATTCTATGAAGATCAGCACAGTGGTCACCCGAATGCGGGGAGACAGCTCCCGAAGTAGGAGCAGGGTGATCGTTCGCAATGGCCATACTCCTGCTGAAATAACGCTTGATACCTTAGTCTGGGAAACGACTTCCTCTGACACTGCAGTCAACAACGTTCGGATGGATTCCGTGAAATTCTTCGAGTTTGGGCAGCGTGCTGACTTGAATGCCTTTTTTGGAAAAATGGCGCCTGACAGCATAGACCAACTGCACTTTTTCACGAATCGACTTCTGATATCCATCACCCGGGACTCATTGGATTTTGACAAAATCAACGCCCTGCTTTTTTCGGAGCTGAAGCGAAAGGGGATCGACATCAACTACCGCCTGGTCCATCGCAGCGGAAGAGATGCGGAAGACAGTCTTTTGGAGGTAGGGAAGCGCCCCTTACCATTTAAGGCTATCTCGAGATCTACTTTCTTGCCTACTGGCCAGTCCTTGGAGATGCATTTTGAGAACACTGCCTTGACCATTCTCAGACGGAGCTCGGTGGAGATCTTGACCTCCTTACTGTTTTTGGGAATAATCGCCTTCGCATTCTATTACCTCTATCAAACCATCAAAAACCAGAAGGAAATCGCCGAGATCAAACAGGATCTGATTGCCAACATTACCCATGAGTTCAAGACGCCCATCGCCACCACGCTCTCGGCCATCGAAGGAATAGAGAATTTCAACCCCGAAAACGACGCTGCCAAGACCATGCGCTACCTTGGTATCTCCAAGTCTCAGATGCACAAGCTCAACCAAATGGTGGAAAAGCTCTTGGAGACCGCCACTTTGGACACCGATCAGCTGATCTTGAAGAAAGAGCCGATCGAGTCGGAGGCACTTTTGCGCCAGCTGGCTATGAAGTTCCAGACCTTGGCACCGGAAAAGAAAATCGAGCTCATCCTTCCCTCCCACTGCAAGACGATTGAGGCAGACCCCTTCCACTTCGAAAACGTCCTGTCCAACCTCCTCGACAACGCCGTCAAGTACGGCGGAAACGAGATCCGCATCTGTCTTGATCAAAATGGACTGAACAAGATCCGTGTCCACGACGATGGAGGAAGCATCTCCCCCGAACAAAAGGAGCGGGTTTTTGAGCAGTTTTACCGCATTCCCAAGGGCGACCTGCACGACGTGAAGGGATTTGGTATTGGACTCTACTACGTGAAAAAAATCCTCGAAAAACATGGCGGCAAAATCGAGCTGGAAACCGGAAAAAAATCCACCACCTTTATCACCTATTGGCCATGAGCAAGATCAACGTACTACTCGCAGAGGATGAAGTCGCGCTCGGCACGATTATCCAAGAGAGCTTGGAAAGTCGTGATTTCCGGGTGAGTCTCTGCGAAGACGGGCAAAAAGCCTGGGAAGCCTACGAGCGGGAAAAGCCTGACATCCTCGTCCTCGACGTGATGATGCCCAAAAAGGACGGCTTTACCCTCGCTACCGAAATCCGCAAAACTGACCCCTATACTCCGATCATTTTCCTGACTTCCAAAAGCCAAACCGAAGATGTAGTCAAGGGTTTTGGACTGGGCGCCAACGACTACGTCCGCAAGCCCTTCAGCATGGAGGAGCTGATTGTGCGAATCAAAGCCCATTTAGATCGACTCCGCACCCGCCAAGCTCAAAGTGATTGGATTGTTTTGGGAAAATATGAATTTCACCCGACTCGACAGGTATTGAAGCTCGGCGATGCCGAGTCTCCCCTCACCGCCAGGGAAAGTCAACTCCTACAGATGCTGCTCGAAAACGCCAACGACATCACGGACCGAACCCAAATCCTAAACCATATTTGGGGCTCGGACGATTTTTTCAACGCCCGCAGCATGGACGTCTTCATCACCAAGCTCCGCAAAAAACTCCAGGACGATCCTGCGATCCAGATCCTGAACGTACGGGGTTATGGGTTTAAGCTGGTGTGTTGAGGGAAGACCATCATTTCGATGGATCAGCTTGAATACCAGATCATTTCTCGGCCATTCGATCCCGAAGCAATCTTTAGAATCGGTTGTTTTGGAGCCGGATTACAAATTCTCGGATAGGGGATTCGAGATTAGAAATCTCGAATTGGAGGAGGCATGGTTGTTATTTGTCCCCCGTACCGAACTGCATTAACGGCAACGTCCAGCAATAAGGCGTGGCGCACACCGAAAGAAAAAAAAGTTAAATATCACCCGTGCCGCCATGACTTATAGTTGTTGCACGCCGTTTGTGGGTTTTCTTTTCGTCTATAAATGGCTAAGATGCCAGCCTGCAAAAGGCTTAACTGTCGCACAGTTCGGCCCACCATCCCTACCCGTTCCAGGCACACTAGTTTGTAGCATTGATTTGCCGGTTAATGAATCAATGTCCTTCCAAGTAATTCCTGTTAGAGGGATTTTAAGCCGTCTCGACCAAGTTGTATCAGATTGGCCAGCGTAGGTTCCGATGTCGATATATACAAACTTATTATCTGCGGACCCTTGAACAAAACTGCCTAACAATTTGGGAAATCTATCTTTTGATCTGTCACCCTTGACTTTAATTGTAAAAGCAAAAGTTAAATCATTGGATGTGGAAATTTGCTTCTGTACAGTTTCGTAATTGTTACCTGATCCCTTCTGCAGTCCAAAAACTACAGCTGGTGTGGGTTTAATAAGAATGATTTGAAGTGTTATTTCAGATTCCACTTTATCAACAAAGTTCGTAATACTTGTCAAGTTATCGACTTTTCATTTAAATAGCGTACGACGTTTGGCTATTTGCAGTGGCTGGCTTTTGAAAACTTTATTGTCCACCGTGACCAAACGTAATAACGAAGATAAAACGTTTTACCAACACGTCACCCAGCCATTGCAAATAGCTTTTGTTGGCGGCCGTAACCTTCGCTGTTAATTATTATTTAATCTGTCCCGGTAATTTTTTGGTTTAACAAATTCAATTTGGTCCCTAGTCCTTGTTTCTCTATTTAATGCAAACCTCTCGGTCGGTATGTAACCACTTGTCCCGCCACACGAAATTGCAAAGTTTGCTTTCTTTGTCCTTAGTCCGTGATTAAAATGAATTGACCGTTTTGCAGTCACAGAAACGTCACCAATGTTAATGTCAACTGTGTCGGATGAAATAATCTTATGTACAACTCTGTAAACAAGTATTGATTTCTTCTCCTTTATTGATTTGTCAATCAATTCTTCATGAGTCAGAAATTTAACAATGGAGATTCCAACTTTGTCTTTAATTCTGTCGGTATTGCTTGTGATTTCAAAATATTTGTATCCGCTTGAAAGGGCAAGGTAAATTTGATTTCTAATTGTCCTTGCGTAAAGACTGTCAAGGTCGGATTGCTTTATTGAGTCAACCTGTCCAACTGAGCTTTGAATTGTCCCAAGGATTAGTAATAATATTATAACTATTCTCATCTCTGTCCGGTTATGGCCGCCAACATCAGTATAAGTCCCATCCCTTTCCCGAGTGTCGTGTATATCCGTTTTGGACGAAGGGACTTCCGAACGTCTTGCTCTTCAAATTAATCATTTCGGAATCCAGACCAAGAGCACAAGGGGGATTTGGGATTGTAAATCTTAGGATAGGAGATTCTGAATTGCCAATCCAAAAGAGCTGGACTCCCACAGGATGATTTAAGCGATCTCCACTTCGTTTCCCAGCAGTTCGACCTTGAAATTTACCTTTGCCTTCAAGGCCTCGAAGACTTTCAGGATCGTTTCGATGGTCACATTCTTTGAATTGTTCTCAAGCTTGGAAATCTGCGATTTTTGCACCCCGACGAGCTCCCCCAATTGTTCTTGCGTCAACTGCCTTTCCTTGCGGGCAGTTCTGATCATTTCCCCCAAAAGCTCTAGCTTTAACTCAAACTCAAACTGATCTCGTTTTGGAGTCCCCACCTTGCCAATCAGCAAATCCTGGGCTTCGTCTAGACTGTATGATTTCATTTCTTCCGATTTTTCTCTTCAAAGTACACCACTCGTATTCGCTCTGCTTTTTCAAGTTCGCTTGAACTTACTTTATCTGTCTTTTTGACAAAACCATGGGTTCCACAGACCAAGTTCATTTCTTTGCCTTCTTTGTCCCACAAAGCCAGTATCCTAAACTGGAGTCCAGCGTACTGGGTTCTAAACTCCCAGATGTTTTGGTTCAGCTTTTTGAAAAGTTTAGGGTCATTCAGGAATTGGGCTTTTCGAATGTTGTAGAAAATCTTCTCCCGCACCTTTTCTTCCTGATGTTGGATAAAGTCAAACGCCTCTTCCAACAACTTGATCTCAAACTTCTTCTCCATGTGATCACCAAGGATAAAACCATCTAAAAATAAAGGAAGTTTCCCTAAAATGAAACTTCCTTATGCAGACTCCATAGAAAAAGCCCTCCGATCACTCAGAGGGCCTTTTCTTTCAAATTCTGAAATAATGTTTACTTCTGCGCTTCCTTGTAGATCGCATCCAGAAGGGAACCCTCCTGCTTGGTATCGTTGCCCAGCTCCCAAAACATGATTCCGCCAATTCCCTTTTCCATCGCATAGCGGGTTTTCAGGGCTACGGAAACCGTGTCGTCGTAGGACAGCATCAGGCTGTCTTTGGCATTGTACATATATGGCGCTTGGGCTTTGTCATCCCAGAACCGTTCGAAGTTGCTGTCAGTCTCATACTTTTCTCGAATGGCATGATAGGCCATCCAGCCGATATGCAGGCCACCGCTGAGTTGGTAGAGTCCGTTGTTGGTCGGCGGCACGCCTTTCCACACGCGGCCATAGAAAGCGCCGCCGATCACAATTTGCTTGGGATTTACTCCCTTTTCGATCAAAAAATCCACGATCTTTTGGGCGGAGCGAGGGTCAGGATCGAGATTGTCCCCGCTTTTGTAGAGACTGTCAAGATGGGAATGAAAGGGCGTACCGGCAATATCCCCGCTCTTCACGTCACCGAGCGGCGTATGGTGGCCAGTGTAGATGGACACGCCTGAGACTTGGTCGTAGGTCATCACATTGGTGTAATCCGCGTACTTCATCACCTCAGTGGTTTCGATGAAGTCATAATACCGCTTCCAACCGGCCGACGCAAAAGTCAGAAGCTTGGGAGAGTCAAACGTATCCAGCATCTCACGCAAGCCTTTCATCAGCGCGGTGAAGTTTTTAGTGTCCTCGGGACGCGCCATCGTTCCGGCACCAGAAATCCCAGGATACTCCCAATCCATATCCATCCCGTCCAACTGGTAGGTTTCGATGAAGGTCTTCGCACTGGCAATGAACTTGGCCCGGCTCTCCTCGGTCAGCGCCATGTCGGAAAAGCCATCTGCTCCCCAACCGCCAATGGCGATCATCACCTTTAGGTCAGGATTGCGCTCCTTCTGCTTGACCAAAGCAGCCAGTTTCGCTCCGGCTTCTTCAGGCTTTCGAAAGGTCATCTCTCCATCGATCAGGTTGGCAAAGGAATAGATGATGTGCGTGAGCTGCTCCACGGGAATCTCCTCGGGCTTATAATCCCGCTCCGCCACGTAATAAGCCATGATTACGGGTTTGGGGTTGGCGGGCTCGGTTTTCGCCTCTGGGGAATCCCCAGATGGCGAGCAGCTCAAGAGCAACGCAAGGGCAAAAAGAACAGCGAGGTAATTGCGATGGATAGACAAAGTAGAATCGATTATAGTTGATTGATATTTTTACCAATTAAAATAGACTTTTATTATTTTTTCATAAATCTAATCAAGCGAATATTTTTTTCTTGTAAAACCAAAACACCATAAAAGTCATAATTCTTTTGTGAAAGGCTTAGCTTCGTATTCAACCCAACCAAGCCATGCGGATAAGATTAGCCCAAACCGAAGATGCCCCAGCCATCGCGGCCTTGCTTATGCTTGCGACCGGCGAGGTCATCCTTCGTCTGCTCGGAGAGAAAAATCAGACCGAAGCGGAAGCGCTGCTACTCTATTTTATCCAAAGGCCAAGCAACCAATACTCCTACGAAAACTGCTACGTGGCCGAAGAAAACGGTGAGATCATCGGAGCCTTGCTGGCCTACGACGGAGCCCTACTGGAAGCGCTTCGAAATCCTGTCTTGAACCACATCCGCGAGCACTTCAACCCAGAGGCAAGCTTGGAAGACGAAACCGAAGCAGGAGAGTTTTACATCGACTCCATCGGCATATCGCCAAATCACCAAGGAAAAGGCGTTGGCTCTCGACTGCTACAGCATTTGATCCAGGATAAAGTCTTCGAAGAAGGCCATACCCTCGGCTTACTAGTGGACAAAACCAATCCAGCAGCCAAAAAACTTTACCTCAAACTGGGTTTTCAGCCGGTTGGGGAAAAGACACTGCTGGGGATCGAGTTGGAGCATTTGCAGCTGAAAAAACAGTAAACACCATATTGTAGCCTGAGTTACTGTAGTTCTTGTTACAATAACTCTTGCTACCAAGCATGATGCAAACTAACCTGAAGTTGGTTTTTCGCCCAGTTATCCGTGGCCTGTCTCATCCAGCCGAGCTGGGTTCTCAGCCGGTCGCCGAGGCCGTAGCCCAACCCAAGGTAAGTCCGGTTTCGGTCAAAGAAGCCCACGCTTCGCCCCATCCCAATGTCTTTTTGCCCATTGATGAATAGCTCATTGTACAGCGCCACATACAGGGTGTTTTTCTTGAGCTCCCGGGCATTGAGCGGCACGTTGACGAAGAGATTGTAACGGTAGCGCGTACGGAAGTCCTGATACTCGACCCATCGCTGCTCATATCGAAAACGGTGCGTGAGCAAAAATCGGCCGCCCACCTTTTGGGGAATCAGGGCCTCCTGATAGATCCGATTTTCAGCGATCACTTCACCACCTTCGCCAAAGACTCCTGAGGACACATTTGCGTAGCCAAGGGTAAAAGTAATGTTGGCATCCTTTGGAGTGTACGTCAATCCAGATCTGAGTAGCAGTTGCTCCTTGTCTCCTCCCATATCCCAGGAACGATATTGGAAATCTCCTTGGACGCCCCAAGGGCCCTCCCCGAAACGATGCGTGAAAAAATACATGTACCAAGCTCCCAGCTGATCCTCGTCAAAGGTGGCTTGAGCTGGTGCAAGGTGAGAGTAAATCAATAGAAGAGATAAAGTAATCAGTTTTTTCATCATTTAGGATTGGATAGGGAGCTAGTGATTCGGACCGCAAACTCTCGCTAATATAGAACCGTCGCCCTAAAGGCAAGACCTTTTGCTACTTCGTGACGGGAAGGCGTGCATCCGTGTTTTCCCAAAAGCCCTCCAACTTTGTCTTCAACTGCATCACTATCAGCGGCAGTTGCTTGGCCAAATTAATTTTTTCTTCGGGATCATTGCTGAGGTCAAACAGCTCAGGCTCCTTACCGTCGAAGTAGTAAATCAGCTTGTAGTCACCCGAACGTACCACCGAGTGGGGTGTGACGTCTGGCGCGCGATAGTGGGGAAAGTGCCAGAAAAGATCCCGCTCAAGACTTGGATTTGCTCCTGTCAGCACAGACCAAAGGCTTTCGCCTTCCAACTCAGGTTGATCCGGATTTTCACCAGCCGCCTCCAAGGCTGTGGAAATCCAGTCCATGGAAATCGTTGGGACATCCGAGGTAGTTCCCGCCGGCACCGTCCCGGGCATACTTACAATAGTTGGTACCCGAATCCCCCCTTCGTAGGGATAGCCTTTGTACTCTCTCATGCCGATATTCCAAGTGACGGGATTGGCCTTGTTGCCGATCAGGCCACCATTGTCTGAGGTGAAGATCAGGAGGGTATTTTCTCGGATGCCCTTTTCATCCAGATAGGCCAGAAGTTTTCCGACGTTGGCGTCCAGGTTTTCGATCAGTGCAGCATAGACAGGGTTTCGTTGCTGACCTGGTTTCTTTTGCTTGTACTTTTCGACCAAGTCAACTGGCCCCATGATCGGCGTATGCACTGCGTAAGGAGCCCAATGGACGAAGAAGGGCTGGCGCCTGTGGACTTCCAAAAAACCGATCACCTCGTCCGACTCCCGGTCGGTAAGAAATTCCCCGGGCTTCCTCGGAGGCAGGTTTTTGATCTGGTAAAACTCCCTAGGCTGGGCAGGCAGGTAAGGGTCAAAATAGCTTGGAGGCTGCCCCAAGTCATTCCCACCGACATTGACGTCAAACCCCTGGTTTTCCGGATGCATGCCCTCATCACCCAGATGCCATTTACCCACATGAAGAGTCGTGTAGCCCAAAGACTTGAGCCGCTCGGCTATTGTCTGTTCCTCCAAAGGAAGAAAGCCTTGAATCTTTGGGGTTTTCAGCGGTTTGTCTGCAAACTCTTCATATTCCCCGGGTAAACCCGAAGTGGTCACTCCCTGGAATTTGGCACGAATCCAATCCGTAATCCCAATCCTGGCGGGGTATTTTCCGGTCAACAGGGCTGCCCTAGAAGGAGAGCAAATGTGGGCAGCCGCATAAGACTGGGTGAAGCGCATCCCCTCCGCAGCTAGCCGATCGAGATGGGGAGTTTCATAAAAATCACTGCCAAAGACCCCCAAATCGGTAGCACCAAGATCGTCTACATGGATGAGGATTATGTTCGGTCTTTCTTGGTTTTGGGAAAATGACTGAGAGCTGAAAACAAGAAGCGTGAAGCAAATCCAAATTCTTTTCATGCCCTTAATTAAAAGAAAAAGTCCGGGATTAGGACTTCAAATCAATACTTGAGACTCTTGAGATAGGCAATACTCTTCGGCAAAGCCTCTAGTTCGTGTTCGCTTTCGTCCTCTATAAACATGTGCTTGATGCCTATTTTATTGGCTTCTCTAAGGATCCCAGGGAAGTCCAATTCGCCCTCTCCGAGTACCACGTCGTTTTCGGGGCCGGTGAGTCCGGTCATGTCTTTGGGTGCGCCTTTTCTGAAATCCTTCAGATGTAATGACACCCAGCGGCCTCCATACTTCTTCAACAAGGCAACGGGATCACCTCCTCCAAAATGCGTCCACATCACGTCCATTTGCAGAGAAACATATCGAGGATCTGTATTTTCGACCAAGTAATCGAAGAGCGTCCCATCCCCATATGGCTGGAACTCATAGCCGTGCACATGGTACTTGAACGTAATCCCGTTTTCCTTCAACACTTTTCCTCCTTCGTTGAAAGCTTTAATCGCACGATCCGCATCTTCTTTGGAAAACGCTCCGCGTTTGTGGGGTATCCAAGCACACATGACATAACTCGCCCCCAGAGCTTTTGCCCGATCGGCTACCGCTTGGGGATCTGACTCCAACAGTTCAAATCCGGTACCGGTAGATGGAATTGAAATCCCTCTATCGTTGAGCATTTTCTTGAAGTCCTCTGGAGAAACTCCCTGCGGCGCACCTCCTTCAAACTCGGTAAATCCCAGCTTTTGGATGATATCCAAAGTGGGCTCCACCCCATTTTTCCAATGGTTTCTAAAGGTGTAGGAAGCAATCCCAAGCGGCGCTTGTAACATGGGATCCCCTTTCTTTTGGGAAAATGTTTCTGTGGGACAGAAGATCCAAGCGAGAGCGAGGACTAAAAGCGTAAAGTTCTTTTTCATAGGTTATTTTTTACAAAGCCGACGAACCATAGTCCGCTGGCGAGGAAATCATTTTAAGTCTTAGTGATTCGATCAGAGCTTTGAGGATTGAGGTTCTCAGTCAGTAGCAGTGAACAGTCGACGGTTGACATCTACAGATTCAATTTCTTCAACTCCTCCACCGCATGATTTGCGGCTCGGGCAGTTAAGGTCATAAAGGTCAAAGTAGGATTCTGGGTACTGCCGCTGGTCATACAAGCCCCATCCGTGACGAAGACGTTCTTGCAGTGGTGAAGCTGATTATACTTGTTGAGTAAGGAAGTCTTTGGATCATGCCCCATGCGAACGCCGCCCATCTCATGGATATCGGAGCCCGGGGGAGAACCCCTGTCGACGACATTGATGTTTTTGAAACCCATTCGCTCATACATTTCGCTTTGTTGCTGGACGAAATCAGCCGTCATCTTGTCGTCGTTGTCTTTCCATTCCACCGACATGATGAGCTTGGGTATTCCATATTTGTCTTTTTCATCGGGAGAAAGTCGGATATGGTTGGACTCCTCAGGTACCATTTCCCCCTGCATCCAGGCAGACATGCTCCAAAGTCCGTATTTGGGATTGAGCAAATGATCACGTAAAGCATTCCCAATTAGATCAACGTTGCCTTCCAACTGCCGACCTGCAAACATCCCAATGGCATAGCCTCTCAGAAAATCCGTGTCTTGCCTATAAACATTCCTAAATCTCGGCACATAGGCATGTCCTGGGTTTCGTCCGTCGTTGAATTTGTCCAAAAATCCTTCAAAAGTAGCGTTTCCGCTTCCGCGATAATTGTGGCAGGTGATGAATTTGCCCATCAACCCGTTGTCATTGCCGAGTCCATTTGGAAAGCGGGAAGACTTGGAATTAAGCAAAATAGCATTGGAATTCAAGGTCGACGCATTGAGGAAAATTACTTTGGCATAAAACTCAATCGCTTCTTTGGTATGGCGATCGATGATCCTTACGCCAACCGCTTTTCCTTTTTGCTCATCATAAATCACCGACTCAACCACCGAATCCGGCCGTAGAGTTAGGTTCCCCGTTTTTTCTGCCCAAGGTAAGGTTGAAGCGTTGGCCGAAAAATAGCCTCCGTAGATGCATCCTCTATTGCACATGTTCTGACTCATGCACCGACTTCGCCCCTGTTGGCGGTGAATCTCTTGGGGATCGGTCAGGTGGGCACAACGTGCTTGGATCAAATACCGGTCTCCATACAATTCCTTCAGTTGCTCGGCATAGTATTTTTCTACGCAACTCAACTCAAAACCAGGCTGCACCACCTGATCCGGCAATACATCCAAACCGTCCTTGCTGCCAGCGAATCCCACAAAAGTCTCCACGTAAGTGTACCAAGGCTCTATGTCTTTGTAGCGGATCGGCCAATCAACGGCAAAACCATCCCTAGCCGGCCCGTCAAAATCAAAGTCCGACCAACGCTGAGTGCTCCTCGCCCACAACAGGGATTTGCCTCCAACATGATACCCTCGAAACCAGCGAAAGGGCTTTTCCTCGATATAGGGTTGCTCATCCTGCGCCAAAGTCCAGTGCATGGTTTCTTCACGCTGCCAATTTGCTCCGCCAATACCGGAACGTTTTTCGATAGGCACAACTCCTCGAAACTCAAATTCCCAAGGAGCCTTGGAAGCGGTTGGATAGTCCTCGATATGGCGAACCATCCTGCCTCGTTCGAGCACTAGTGTTTTGAGCCCCTTCTCACATAGCTCCTTGGCGGCCCAGCCGCCTGATGCTCCCGAGCCAATGACGATGGCATCGTAGGTTCGCTTTTCTTTTGAATTTTGTAGCATGGCGTTTGGGTTTAGAGTCTATCGGCAGGTACATCCGCACATCCTTTGTAGTAGCCCGGCGCGATTTGATAATGCCGGTACTCGACCATCACCTCTTTGACCGTGGTAAAACCCATAATGGTATTGGAGCGCATCAGGTCAAAAAACTCTTTATCTTCTTCATCCTCCGAGGACTTGAGCGCGAGAAGCGTTTGTTCCCTTTCCTCTTGGGAAAGATCCAAAAAACCTGCTTCGTCCAGAGCTTTCAACTTTGTTTTGATCAAATCCTGATCCTCCTTTTCGTAGCATTTTTCGAAAAGCTTGATCAGAAACTGATCCGTCCCCGTGCTGATTGCTCCTATAGGTTTGGCATCTGGTATGGGTAAAATCGGGGGATGGCCCTCCGGAATAAAGGTATCTGCGATCGCCATGATCATCTGCTCCTCTTCGAAGCTGAAAAAGCCTTTGTGGCTCAGTCGATCCAGAATCTGCCATTTCCACTCCAACAGGGCAAGGCCCGCGATTCCGGCCACGGATCCACCGATGACCTTAAGGGATTTTCTTCTATTCATACTTTCGGCATTTTGGGCAAACACTGAAAGACAATATAGATTTTTTTGAAAAAAGGCGATGAAAAATTGGCACAGTATTACACCTGCGGAATTTAACTCGACTTTATCTACCGATCCGAATAGTTAAAGGAAAGGCCTATAGAAAGATAGTAGCGAATGACACGGTCCTCAGAATTGCTGGATATCCCCAGCGTGATGGGGCCGAGGATGGAGGCATAGCTCACATCAGCACCAAAGCCCAGATAATAATCGTCCTGAAAGATCTTGTTGGGCCAGTCCGCTTCGTTGAACGGATATTGCTGACTGTATCCCATCCAATTGACCCCAGCCCGAAAATAGACCTTATGGACTGGCACGTACTGGAAATCCGCTCCGATCTTCAGGAAATTAGGCGTCTGGACCTCGGCATAGTTTAATCCCCAAAATGGATTGTCGTCAAATCGGACGTTTTGGTATCCCCCGACATAGAAGTCCTGGAAGATCTTGTCCCCCTCTTCCTGGGAAATCACCATACCAGCGGCCACCGAGGGTTTAAACTGTAGCTTTGGACTTATTGGGAAAAACTTAGAATACCGCCCATAGATCACCCCATGACTATCTGGTGTAAGGCCTTCGACCAGGTCTTGAATGACCGAAACAGGCACCTCCACAGGGATTCCTTCCACATCGAGTGTGACCGAATCGATCCCTGACACCAGATTGACGCCAATCCACTGCTTCATGTTGAGCACCGTCTCGATCAGCCCTTCGGCCCCTTTGGTTGGATAGTTTCGGTCGTTCTGTGAGTTTCTATAATAGCGAAATCGTAGGCCGAGGGAGCGTTGATAGGCATTCTTTAGATCGTCTGAGATGAAATTGCCAAATCGGTACTTGGCCTTGATATTTTCGAACACCGACCCAAAGGAAACGGACTCTTTCAGGGAGGAAGTTGAGATCATCTGCGCCTCCGCACGTGTGTTTTTGGAAATGAAGATATTGTCCTCCTTCCCATCCATGTAGGTTGGAATTTGTTGGTTAAGGTAGTTGGTTCGGAAGTTGAACGCATACTTCTTGTTGCCGCCTACATATTTGTAGTAGTCAAACCTGAATTTTGGATTCTGACTGATATCGCCAATGAAAACGGTTCGAGAGGATTTGCCTATTAAGTCACGTGCAGTGTAATTCAAGACAATTCCTGCAGAAAACTGATGGTCATAGTGAAAGGAAGTATAAAGCAACTGTTTCGGCTTTTCCTTTACACGGATCAGGAGGGAAAAATGCTGCCAATCTCCCCGGACCAGGCTGTAATCGACTTTGTAAAATCCATTCATTCCAAATACCCGGTTGATCCCATCTTGAATATCCTCACGAGAGACTTCTTTGCCTGGATCTATGGCCAGCTTTGAAAGTATCAGTGACGTGGGGAAAATACGGTTGCCACTCACTTCTATCCTGTCAAAGGAAATGGGAGACCCCTCCAAACCAATACCTGGGGAAGGTACCGAAATCCCCAAACTGTCGGCAAGATGCTTGAACTGGGGGTAAAACGCTTCCCCGGTCTTGTCACCGATTTTCAAGATTGCATCAAAATCCCCAAAACTCGCTGTACCATACGGCCCCAAGTCCGGCTTGATATAGATATCTGTCTGCGCGATATTTTCCCCGGTGACGCCGAGCGAAGCTGCCATGGAAAGTTGCATCAGGATGGCCCCAAAGCCATCCAGCTTGTCCGCGGCCAAAAAGTCCTCGTCGCTGACATTGACGCCGATCACGAAGTCCGCGCCCATTGCTCGTACCACATCGACCGGGAAATTGTTGACCACGCCTCCATCCACGACCATGGTGCTGTCGAGATTGAACGCGGTAAATGCGGTGGGGATGGCGATACTGGACCGAATGGCATCGTGTAGATATCCCTTGTCAAAAATGATGGGTTTTCCGGTACTGATATCCGTGGCGATACACCGAAAAGGAATCGGAAAGTCATCAAAAGACTCATATTGCCTAGCTGGCCAAGTGTAGTAGTGAAGCGTTTCGGAAAGTACCTGTCCTTCAATCAGACCTGAAGGAAGACTGATCTTGCCTTGCCTCATTGGGAGCTCGAGCAGGTATCTGTTGTAATATTCCTTTTCCTCAAAAGCGATTTTTTCAAAGCCCACTCGATTGGAAATAATCAGCTCCCAGTCTATGGATCGGATGATCTTTTCGAGCTCATCCGCATTGTAACCCAAGGCATACAAGCCTCCCACTACCGATCCCATACTCGTGCCGACTATGTAGTCAGGGTGTATGCCTGCCTTTTCCATAGACCGGATCACGCCGACGTGAGCCATGCCTTTGGCTCCTCCTCCGCTCAACACGAGCCCGATCTTGGGACGCGGAGCAAAGCTCGTATCTTGAAATGAAAAAGAAGAATGCGCCCAAAACAATGAAATCAGGGCAATGTAAAAGTGCTTGGAGAAAGAATTCATTTTCTGCAACGTATATGCTAAATACTCGACTGCACCATCAAAATACAATAAGCCTTTTTCTGAAGACCAAACGAAATTCACACTTCAGCTCCTCCCATCGTCTGACCGCTGTGGCGGAGATCTTCAGGCTAAAATGTGGAATTCAGACATTGCTGATCCCCTCTCCAAGCTAGGGTTTACTTTCTGTAATCCAAGGGTGGTTTTCGATCTCCCACCAAGGCTTCGTAAGAAAATCCCTCTCCCCTTCTTCTATTCAATTCCTCCAGGGCTTTCTCGGTCACAGAGGGATCTTTGAAAATATCCATCGCAGTGAGGGTAAGCGTTTTTGCAGCGACCATCATTCCTTTTTGGCCTATGCTCATACCTCCAGCCGCCACAGCTTGCCAAGTATGGGCAGATGTACCAGGCACCCAAGTAGCCGCGCCAAGACCTACAGTCGGCACTAGCCAGCTAATATCGCCCACATCCGTAGATCCCCCACCGCCTTCTTCAGAAACCACAAAGGGAGCGATTTTGGTGGCGTCATCGGGACTTACCTTTACACCCGCAGGATAGGTTTTGATAATTTCCTCGGCAAAGACCCTTTCCTCTGGAGTATAGTTGATCCCTCCTACCTGCTCCAGGTTCTTGTGCATGATCCTAGCCAGCGTTTCGTTGGGCAGGAGGTTATATACTCCATTGATCACCTCATATTCCATCCGGGTTTGGGTACCCAAAGCCGCACCCTCCGCAGCCTTGACCATCCTTGCAAAAATCTCCTTCACCACCAAAGCGTCCGGGTGGCGGACGTAGTGATAGGATTCTGCAAAGGCGGGCACCACGTTTGGTGCTTCACCACCGCGGGTGATCACGTAATGCATTCTGGTCTGCATGGGCACATGTTCCCGCATCAGGTTCACCATAAAATTCATTGCCTCCACAGCGTCCAAAGCAGATTTGCCCCGTTCGGGAGCTGCAGCGGCATGGGATGCTTCACCATAAAATCGAAATTTGGTAGAAATGTTTGCCAACGAGGAGGTTGCGCCCGCAGCATTTTGGGAACTTGGGTGCCAGTGAAGCATGACGTCCACATCAGCGATCAGTCCAGCGCGCGCCATGTAGACTTTGCCCCCTCCCCCTTCCTCGGCTGGGGTTCCGTACACACGGATAGTACCTTCGATTTTATTTTCTTTCATCCAGTCCATCACCGATATTCCGGCAGCGACAGAGGCAGCCCCAAAAAGATGGTGTCCACAGGCATGGCCCGCACCGTCTACCACGACAGGGTCTCGAAAAGGAACCGCTTTCTGTGATACTCCTGGCAGCGCATCAAATTCCGCCATGATGCCGATTACGGGTTTGCCGGATCCATATTCCGCCACAAAGGCCGTCGGGATGTCCGCGACGCCGGCGGTAACCTTAAATCCAGCGTCGCTTAAGGTCTTTTGCAAAAGCGCTGAGCTGTTGGTTTCAAGGTATCCCAGTTCCGGATTATTCCAGATCTGCTTGGCGATATCGCCATAAAACTCCGCTTTGGAATCGAGCTTTTTCAACACCTCATCCTGTGCAAAGAGCGGCGAAAACGAAAGTACGAAGAGGGATTGTAGTAAGTACTTTTTCATGTAAGGTTGGTTTTTGAGGCAAAATACAAATTGTACCGAAATGAAAAATGCAGGAAATGCCAATTGGGAGAAGCCTTTGAAATTTGGCCAATGACATCTATTCAAGAAAAAGTTACATTTTTCAAACAATGAAAAACATTTTGTAAGACATTAATTCCCAATACATAAGATTATGCCTAAATTTTAAGGAACCAATTTTAAAATGCCAATGAAAAAAATCCTCAAAGTCGCAGCGTACCTGCTCGGCATCCTAGTCCTGCTAGTGATCGGAGCTTTCGCTTTTTTGCAGCTAGGTTTCCCGAAAGTCGACCCACCCCAAGAAATCAGCATTGATTATTCCCAGGAACGCATTGAGCGCGGTTCCTATCTCGCCAACCACGTCACAGTCTGCATGGACTGTCATTCGACTAGGGATTTTTCCCAGTTTTCAGGTCCTCCGATGCCGGGCACCCTGGGCGCTGGAGGAGACCGGTTTGACCATGAAATGGGCCTACCGGGTGTATTTTTCGCCAAAAACATCACACCGCATGGCATATCGGACTATACCGATGGGGAACTCTTCCGTTTAATCACAACCGGAGTGACCAACGATGGCAGGCCCATGTTCCCCCTGATGCCTTATTCCTACTATGGCAGAATGGATCCTGAGGATATTTATGACATCATCGCCTATATTCGTTCCTTGCCTTCGGTACAGACAGAAATCCCGGACTCCAAGGCCGACTTCCCAGTCAGTCTGATTCTGCGGACCATGCCTAAAAACGCAGAGATGACCTCCAAACCCTCTCCGACCGACCAAGTCGCCTACGGGGCATATTTGGTAAATGCCTCCGGCTGTATCGAATGCCACACCCAATTGAGTCCCCAAGGTGTAATCCTTCCAGACGTGGCTTTTGCCGGAGGCAGGGTGTTTCCCTTTCCGGATGGAAGCATCGTCACTTCTGCCAACATTACGCAATGCCCTGATACAGGAATTGGCGCATGGGATGAAGGGGCATTTGTAGCCAGATTCAAACAGTATACGGATTCCGGCTACGTCAATCCCAAGGTTGGGCCAGGCGAATTCAACACCATCATGCCTTGGACCATGTATGCCGGGATGAAGGAAGAAGACCTCAAGGCCATCTACGCCTATCTGAAGACTATCCAGCCAATCAAAAACGAGGTGGTCAAATTTACAGCCTCCAGCAAATAAGATTACCTAAGAATCAGATGCACATCGGCCCCACCTTTTGTGGGGTCGTTTGTTTTTTTATGGCGCAAGACAAGCCAAACCCTGCTGCTATGTGCCGTCTTGGGCAATCGCAGCTGGAGCTTTTCCATTTCGCTTGATTCCTTTCCTGCCTTTTTCTGCCTAGTTTAGTCCCCTGAAGTGATTTTAGCCAAATCCTGTAAAAATGCGTCAGTCCGTCCTCCTTCTATTTACTCTTTTTGCCTTCTCTTGTAGTCCCAAGGGGACTTTCCGTATCATCGACAAACCCATAACTTGGAACGAACAAAGAGAACAACTCTCCCTTCAATACTTGAAAGACCGACATGGACTGGAGCAAAGTGCCGCGACGATCGAACCGCAAATGGTCGTGGTGCATTGGACGGCCATTGACAATATTGAAGTGACATTTGATGTGTTTGACCCTCCGCTGTTAGGAGGCAGGGCTGACCTGACCGGTGCCAGCAACCTGAACGTCTCGAGCCAGTTTCTCATCGACCGGGATGGGACGATTTTTAGGCTACTCCCGGATACCACCTTCGCTCGGCACACAATTGGCTTAAACTACCTCGCCATCGGCGTCGAAAACATCGGCAGCGATGACATGCCGCTGACCAAAGCCCAACTCAAAGCCAATGAACAACTCGTCCGATATCTGAAGAGAAAATATCCCATCGACTATGTGATCGGGCACCACGAGTACCAAAACTTCCAGAACACCGAACTTTGGAAGGAAGCCGATCCAAACTATCGGACCGTGAAGACGGACCCGGGAGACAAATTCATGAACCAACTGCGAAAAAATCTTGAAGACCTCAACCTCAAACCAGTACCCAAGCTCTAATTCCCCTATGCGTTGCCAACCCCAGTTTCCCGTTTGGATCATTTGCTTACTTCTATTTTTCGCTTCCTGTAAATCCCAAAAATCCTCAACGACCCAAAAACCTCCGGTAACGCCGCCTACGAGTACCACCAAGCCCACTACTACACCCACAGCCCAAACCGGACCAAAAACCTCCGAAACTCTTCCCCCAAAAGCCTCCCAGCCGGCCATGGCGCTGAAACCTCTCAGCTATCAAATGCCGGACATACCCCGTGAGTTTCGCGGAGTTTGGATTGCCACCGTCGCCAATATCGATTGGCCCATCTCTCCAACCGACTCATGGGAGAAGCAAAAGGCCGAATTCGCTGCCCTGCTGGATTACTACAAAAACCACAATTTCAACGCAGTGATCGTCCAGGTGAGAACCGCAGGGGATGCCTTTTACCCGAGCAACCTCGCCCCATGGTCCAAGTACCTCACGGGGAAACAGGGGAAGGCTCCCGCTACCTCGGAAAATCCGCTCACTTGGATGATCAAAGAGGCTCACGACCGCGGACTGGAATTCCATGCCTGGCTCAACCCCTATCGCGCCACGATGACCCTCGATACGAGCGAACTTAGCCCCGAGCACGACTTTCACAAACACCGAAACTGGATGCTGAAGTACGGCAGCAAATGGTACTATGACCCAGGATTGCCGGAAGTGAAGCAGCATCTTTTGGCCGTGATCTCCGAAATCGTGGACAATTATGACGTGGATGCCATACACTTTGACGACTATTTCTACCCCTATCGCGAACCCAAGCTCGAGTTTCCGGACAAAGCATCCTATGCCAAATACAAGAAGCCGGGACAGTCTGTGGATGACTGGAGAAGACAAAACGTCAATGACCTGATCTTCGCCCTCAACCAGACGATCAAAAATCGAAAACCCTGGGTGCAGTTTGGGATATCTCCTTTTGGGGTGTGGAGAAACCAGAGCAAAGACCCTAAAGGCTCCCCCACCCAAGCCGGTCAGACCAACTACGACGATCTCTATGCAGATGTCCTGCTCTGGATGAAAAATGGATGGGTGGACTACATGCTACCCCAGCTCTATTGGAGCATGGAGCACAAGCTGGCCTCCTATCGCAAACTCGCCGACTGGTGGTCCAACAACAGCTATAACACCAACGTCTACATCGGCAACGGTCCCTACAAGGTCCGTGACGACTCCGATGCCGCCTGGACAAATCCCAACGAGCTCAATACTCAGGTCAACTATACCCGAACATTGCCCCAGATCCATGGAAATGCCTTTTTCTCAGCCAAGTCCATGTATCAAAAAAACCGGGACATAGCGGATCTGCTCCAAAAGGAAGTCTACAACGAACCTACGCTCCCCCCTTCTTTTGAACCCAAAACCCCATCGTTCATCGATACGCCTGTGGTTTTTGACGTGAAGACTAACGCTGAAAAAACCCAAATCAGTCTGGAAAAGCCTATCGATCCGGCAATCCGCTATGCGATGGTACAGGGAGGAAACGACCTCAGCACCCTCCATGACGCAAGAATCCACACCGCTTGGGTGGGTGGCTCAAGAGTGCGTTATTTAGAAGTTCCTAGTCTGAACACCGACTATCTGGCAATCCGATGGATAGACCACTATGGCCGTATCGTCCAAACCCAGGTATTCCAAACACCGAAAACCAGCCGCCTATGAAAGACATGCTCGTCCGCTTGACGGAGCTTCCAGAGATTTCCGATTTGGAAAAAAAACTGCTGGAAAAGGAGAAAATCGTATTCCGGCGGGCGATTACTCCCGAAAAAATCCTGGTGGCGGAATGGGTCATGGAGCAGTTTGGGCAATACTGGAAGTCAGAGGTAGAAGTGGCTTTTTCACGGCAACCCGTCTCCTGCTGGATAGCCCAGCGTGGCAATCAAATTTTGGGCTTCGCAGCTTATGAAAGCACAGCGCGTAACTTTTTTGGCCCCACGGGCACCTTGGAAACCGAACGGGGCAAAGGGATTGGGAAAGTCCTCCTGATCAAATCGCTCGAATCGCTCCGGGAAATGGGCTATGCCTACGCCATCATCGGCGGCGTCGGTCCGGCTGAATTCTATGAAAAAACCGTCAACGCGAAAGTCATTGAAGGCTCAGAAACAAGCATCTACCAAAACCTACTCAGAAAAAAATGACCCAAAACAAGTCCAAAAGCCCCTGGTTTTGGGTTCCATCCCTGTATCTGACCGAGTCTCTGCCCTACGTCGTGATCATCACCGTCTCGGTGATCATGTACAAAAACCTCGGAATCTCCAACGCCGACATCGGACTTTACACCTCCTTTCTCTATCTCCCGTGGGTGATCAAACCCCTCTGGAGCCCAGTTTTGGAGCTTTTCGGTAACAAAAAACAGTGGTTTCTCAGCATGCAGCTGATCCTCTCATTGGTCTTCCTCGGCGTGGGATTGACGACGGGACTGGATCAGTATTTCACCATTACGCTTGCCTTTTTCTGGATGGGAGCTTTCGCTTCCGCGACCAATGATATTGCTTCGGATGGACTGTATCTGATCGCCTTGAAACCCGACCAGCAAAGTTTCTTCGTCGGGGTAAGGAGTACTTTTTACCGAGTGGGGATGATCACGGGACAGGGTCTGATTGTGATCTTGGCTGGATATCTGGAGGAAACCTTTGGCAATCCTAATCAAGCTTGGTCCTGGACCATGATCGGAGTCGCAGGACTGATGCTGATTTTAACCGGCCTGAACTATCTCGCTACGCCAAAGGTCATTGAAGAACGTGTAAAAAAGGAAGATCAACCCAGCTTTGGGAAGGTGTTCTCGACCTTCTTTACCAAGAAAAACATCGGTCTTTCCCTAGGTTTTGTCCTGCTCTACCGCTTGGGAGAATCCCAGTTGGTGAAGATGGCCTCACCTTTCTTCCTCGATACCCGTGAAGCGGGAGGCCTTGGCCTAAGCACCACAGAAGTAGGTTTTATCTATGGCACCCTAGGAGTAATTGCCCTCTTGGCAGGAGGAATTCTGGGTGGAATTGCCATCTCCCGGGATGGTCTCGGGCGCTGGATGATGCCCATGGCAATCGCGATCAATGCGCCGAATCTTGGCTATATCCTGCTTTCCTGGCAACAACCAGAAAGCCTCAGCTTTGCAATAACCGTGGTGGTGATCGAGCAGTTTGGCTATGGCTTCGGCTTCGCTGCCTACATGATTTTCCTGATCTTCTTGGCAGAAGGAGCTTTCAAAACCGCCCACTATGCCTTGGCAACAGGCTTTATGGCGATGGGCATGATGCTGCCGGGAATGCTGAGTGGCTACATGCAGGAATGGCTTGGCTATCCCGGATTCTTTGTCTGGGTAGTGATGGCGACGATTCCCGGTTTCCTGATGGCTTATTCGGCAAAGTATCCGAAGGAATTTGGAAAGAAATCAGAAAGCTGAAATTTGAAGGCTGAAAACGGAAAACAAGATCAATGACCATATAGCACCAAGCGTAGTTCGGATAGGGCCGGTGGGAGGATTTGCCAGCGAGCCAGCGTCCGGCCCTGCGCGGCTGGAGTCCCGCTAGTTAAGCGGGACTGCATCTTGTCCTTTTCGTTCTTTTGGGACAAGCCAAAAGAACATAGAAGAAGAGGCTAAAAAACAACTTCTATCCTGATAACTCTGCGGAAGGCTCGGCCGAATAAAAAGACCAATTACTCAATACCCCATGAACAAATCCCAAAAAATCGCCCAATGCTTCTCCCCCGCCGCATTTATCCACGATACGGAGGAAAACTATCAGGAAATCGAAAAACTGATCCGGGAGGAAGAAATCGGAGGATTGACCTTTTTTCACAGCAGACATTCCGCTGCGGCCAACTTTGAGAAAAGAGCAGAAGTGCTGGACGTCTCGGGGACGTTTGAGAAATTGATCGGCCTCATCAACCGCTACCAGAGCATTTCCAAAATCCCCCTGTTGATCAGCATCGACGGGGAATATGGACTGGCTATGCGCATCGAGAAGACTCCCCAATATCCCTTTGCAATCACTTTGGGTGCCCTAAAAGAGGATGCGGAAAAATGGGTGGAAGAGGTAGGTTACCGCATGGGAATGGACATGAAGCGCTCCGGAATTCACCTGAATCTGGCACCCTGCGCCGATGTGAATACCAATCCCAATAACCCTGTGATTGGCTATCGCTCTTTTGGAAATCAGGCCGAACAGGTGGCCAAGCTTTCTTTTGCAGCTTATTCCGGGATGAAAAAAGCCGGAATCGGAGCTTGCTTGAAGCATTTCCCGGGGCATGGGGATACGGCGGTGGACTCGCATTTGGGTTTGCCTATCCTGAACAAAACCAAAGCTGAACTTGAAGCGGAAGAGCTTCTCCCCTTCCAATATGGCATCGACAGAGGTGTGGAAATGATTATGGTGGGGCATTTGGCAGTACCGGCTCTGACTGGAGGAAAGGAAATCCCTGCCAGCATCAGCCGGGAACTGATCACTGATCTCCTCAAGGGCAAAATGGGCTTCCAAGGCCTAGTGATCTCCGATGCCCTGAATATGAAAGCCGTAGCCAAGCACTTCCCAGAACCCGGCATGCTGGAGTGGGAAGCTTTCCATGCGGGGAATGATATCCTCTGCTTCTCTGACCATGTGCGAGAGGGAATCCAAAAAATCTCGGAAAACGCCAGCGAGCAAGACGTGGATGCCGTCTTTCAAAAGGTGATGACGCTGAAAAAGCGCTTGGGCGTGCTGGAATTTCAACACTTGGAAGTGCCTACTTTCGACTGGGAAAGCCATTCTAAACTCCAGAGCCAACTGGCAGAAAAGTATGTACAAATCCATTCTGGAAAACTGGATCGGGACGAGCTGAAATCGCTAGCAGAAAAAGGAGCACTTGGCTATCGGGAGTTTTTTACCGGGGAGAAAAGCCTTTTCCAAAGTTTGTTGAGCTTACCCGCAGCTGTTTCCGAAGATGCCGAAAAGCAGATTCTGGCTTTGTTTGTCCCAAGTCACAAACCCTTGAATCAATTCGGGATGGATCAAGCCACACTGGATGAAATCAAGGATTTGGCCAAGAAAAAACCCAGCATCCTGGTTCACTTCGGGAATCCTCTGGCCCTAAAGCATCTGGGGAATGTGGAAGATTTTGAAGCGGTCGTTTATGGGTATCAAAGTTTTGAAGAGGTGCAGGAGGTTGTAGCAAAGACCCTCCAAGGGCTTTGAGACCCTTGGAGGGTTGGAGGTTTTAGCAAGATTTCCTTCTTTTTTCAGTAGATTAAAGCTGACTTTTCAGTGATGCCTACTCCAAAGGAAAAATTTGAATCTGGTAGTTTTTACCATGTTTGGACTCATGCAAATGGACTTGACAGCTTGTTTCGGGAGGAGGCTAATTACCTGTTTTTCCTTTCAAAATGTGCCATTTACATCCATCCAATGGCAAAAACCTTTGCCTACTGTTTAATGCCAAACCATTTCCATCTCATGATTCAAATCAGAGAAGGCATAGTCAATAATCCAAGTCAAGCTTTTTCAAATTTTCTAAACTCTTACACCCAAGCTTTCAACAAAAAGTACAAGAGAAAGGGAAGTCTTTTTATCCCCAATATCAACCGAAGAAAAATCGAAGTGGACAGCTATTTCACGAGGTGTATTACCTATATCCATTAAAACCCCTCTCACCACGGATTTGTAAAAGATTTCAGGGATTGGAAATTCAGTTCTTGGAAGTCTTTGATCTCAACATCGCAAACAAAACTTGAAAAACAAGCAGTTTTGGACTGGTTTGGCGGAATAGAGGGTTTTATTAATGATCATGAAATGGAACATAATCTTGAAAACGAGTGGCTTTTTGGGAAATAGGAATTTATGTAGAACCCTCCAAGGGATTCCAAACCCTCGGAGGGCAAACCCAAATCCCTTGGCGCTTAAGCATCTGGGGAATCTGGAAGATTTTGAAGCGGTCGTTTATGGGTATCAAGGATTTGAGGAGGTGCAGAGGGTGGTGGCAAATCGACTTTTAGATGAATAATTCGTATGTTTAATTATAGAAAAGAAAAAGCTTTGGAAGACATTCAGGAAATGCCGGACAACTTTGATTTGGAAGCTTTGATAGAGCGTCTGATTTTCATTGAAAAGGTGGAAAAGGGGCTTGAGCAAGCTAAGAAAGGTAAAGTAATCTCCCACCAAGAGCTGGAGAATATAGCCAAGCAGTGGTAGACATTTTTTGAACGGAACTAGCCACTAGTGACCTAAAGTACATCCATAAATCTCTCAAGGTTGATTCCCTCAAATATTACGAATCTACCCGGAGTTTTCTACATTCCAAATCAAGAAACTCATTGAGAAAAATTTCTTACGAACTAACAGCAATAGTCATACACCATAAAAAACCTTAATAAAATCAGACTTCAATAATCATCAACTGTTAAAAACTAACCCGACTGACTTTTATGGAAAATCAAACCAATATCCAATCTGAGGGCAAGATATTTATCAGCTATTCTCGAACTGACTCTCGCTTTGTACTAAAACTGGCAAGAAGACTTCGCAACTCAGGTATAAGTATCTGGATAGATCAGCTCGATATTGACCCAAGTAAAAACTGGGATGAAGAAATAGAAAAAGCTTTAAAAGAGTCAAATAGGATTATCCCTGTTCTTTCCCCAAATTCAATTAAATCAAAAAACTTTTTTGATGAATTTTCATATGCAATCGAAAACAAAAAACAAATAATTCCAATAATAATAGATCATTGCGATGTCCCGTTTAGACTAGCACGTCTACAGCGCGTGGATTTCACCTCAAACTATGAAATTGCCTACAACAGGTTATCTGAATACCTTAAAAAACAATCAAACTCATCTGATCACACAGTGCCCCTGTCGACCCCAAGAACTTTTCCTAAATCATATATAGTTGGCATATCTATTTCTATTGTACTAAGCTTAGCCGTATGGTTATTCGCGAAAAACCATAAAACACCTATTCAGCCCAGCAGGGAAACATTAGAATCAATAAAAACAATCGATTCGTTAGACAAAAATGACACTATCATTGAAAACGAAGAACATCTATTGTGGGATGCAGTTCAGGCTATGAATACTATGTCAGCATATTTTGACTACTTAAAAAAATACCCAAATGGAAAATATTCAAAAGAAGCGGCTGATATCCTCACTTCTCTCAGGAATGCGGAAGACCTTTTGAATGACCAAATAGAGGCAGATGACCAAGCTTGGAATATAGCCCAAAGTATTAACACAATTGAGGCGATTGAGAATTATATGGAGAATTTTCCAAATGGAATACATATTCAGGAAGCTCAAAGAGATATCATTCCACTACAGAATAAAATGAAAGAAGACGAGCAAAACAAAAAAGATGAATCAGCTTGGCAGAATGCTGTTCGTGAAAATACTCCAAATGCATATTCAACATACCTACGCAATTTCCCAAAAGGTAAATATTTTAATGAAGCCGAAGAGAGGATACCTAATCCTGAGCCAACTATTACGGCCGACGAAATAGTAAACAACGTCTCAATCCACGTAAAAATTAACCAAAATGACAAAGACGGAGACATGACCGCCTATACTTACTCCTTACAAGGTGATAGCAAGTATCTGGATGCCATAAAAGAAGTTAGATACGTTCGAAATCACGACAGCTTTCCCGAATACAAAAACAATACATATGTTTCTTGTACAAACAGAATCCATAATTTTAGTTTCAAATCGTACCAGTGGGGATTTATAAAAACTACTTATATAACTATTATTACTAAAGACAACACCAGAAGCGAACAAACCTTATTGAACTTAATTTATGTCAATTAAATTATAGACGAGCAAAAATAAATTCTGTAAATACAGATTTTTAGGATACGCAGCGAGATTCAAGAAAATCTCAGCTGCAAAAAATAGGAAGTCTTGATTCTGGGATACCTAGCGACATCGTCAACGCAGATCCCCTCCTAAGTGTAGCTTACATCTTCATTTTTCTATTATTAGGAATTTGCAGTTTTTCCCCGACTTTACAATTCCACCAATTCGATCTTTTTACTAAAGCCGACTTTATCCAAAACGACCACGCCTTGGTCGATTTGATCAAAGACAAACCTGATTTCTGAGATATGGTATGGGTCAAAATCCGGATTCTTAGCTCCCAACTGGTCCAAATCGAAAACATACTTCTGGAAGACGATCTCCGACTTACCCTCACCTTCCAAAAACTCCGACTTCAAGGTATTTACCTTGATCTGTCGCTGCAAAGCCGAGAATTCACTGAGCAAAAACGAAACTTGGTTTCCCGTCGTGTCTCTCATCAAAATTCGTAGATCCAAGGACTTCTCTGGTTCCTTTTCCTCTTCTACTTCCTCATCTTTCTCCTCCACCTCCGAGTTGTTTGAATTGTCCTCCTTCTTGGGCTCTTCCTTATTTGTCTCAGTCTTATCCTCGTCGTCAGATACCCACTTTCCTTCAGTTTTAGGATTGGAACTCTCTTTGGATTCGGCCATTTCAAACACGAAAACCGAAGTAGAATCCAATTGGAATTTCATGAAATCAGGGAAAATCGAATAGCTGGCAATCAAAGAGTCCGCCACCACTTCTTTGACAGTTTCCTCTTTTAGTGAATCGGCGATTTCATAGTTCCAGCCCAAGAAAACCGCTCGGGTTCCCTTTTTACCTTCCTTGAGATCTATCTCCCCTTCCCTCCAAACTTTCAGGTTTTCTCCGGAAATCTTTCCGCCCAATCCATCGGTGACCACATCAAAATCAGTATTGAAATCCGTCAAATAGCGGGTATTTGAATCTTCAAATTGGCTCAGATAAATCGTCTCCGGCAACCAATTTTTACCAGCTCGTGCATCCAAGAATAGCGGCAAAAACTCCTTTTTGGCATTAAGCGTAGCCTCCAAAAATGCGGAAATATAGACCTTGGCTATTTCTTGTTGGCTTGCCGCATCTAGTTGCTGCTCCAAATTGAGAAGTCCTTTGAAGGGATTTCCGATATCATTATCCCCCCAGGAAGTATTGAATTGCCCATGATTGGCGCCTTGGATATAAAGCCCTGTTTTGAAATGATACGCGCTGTCCTCAAACGTCACCCGCTCAAACTGCATAGAACCCATGAAAGAAGTCACGTCGGCATCTTGTGATCCATGAAAAACAAAATAATCGATGTCCTTGATCTTGGTTCGGGTATTGCCAGGCTGATACTGCCCATCCACCGGAGCGATGGAAACGATGGATCGGATATTAAAATGATAGCCCAATGGGATGGTCGCATCATCTGGGTAAAAGTCCAATTCATTGAGCATCGCCGCATGGGCTACGGCTTCCCCTCCCCTGGAATGTCCCATCAAGGAAATGCGATCCATATCCACCGTTCCTGCAAAAAGATGTTCGTCCGAAGCATTCCACTGCTCCCAAACTTTCAAATGTTCGAGCAAAAGCCAGCCTCGGGCATCATTTTCTTTCTGTAGTCCACCAAACATGTCAGACCAAGAACCATTGATGAAATTTTCATCGACCGAAACCAAAATCATCCCACGGGATGCCAACAACTCACCTAGGTAGTCATATCCGGGATCAGAAAAATCCTGCATGGAGTGATTGCCATGGACCACCAACACTAAGGGAAAAGGCCCATCACCTTCTGGATACCAGACCCGGCCATTGATCGGGAGAGCTTTGGAATCAAAACCCCAATACTTCTCCCTCCACCAACCGCCAAATCCTTTCCAGTTATCTAAAAAAGCGACCCCATTGACTGAGTCTGTTTTGAAGGTGACTTCTTCGCCGAATTCTGGCCTATGCCTGTCCTTTCCGCTGCCATAGGTCAGGGTCAAAACTTTATAAGAGCCTGCTTTGGCAGGTGATTCGCCAGGAATATGGGGAATCGCCACATCGGAATAGAGCGCGGCATTTTCAATTTTATCCATCTCCAGGCCTTTTACCGAATAGTAGTAAATGCTCAACCCCAAGCCGGCAATTCCCAAAAGTGTTCCGAGAAAGAAAACCACCTTCTTGGGTGTTCTGAGGGCTTTGAAGCTTGTTTTGGAAAAAGTAAACCAAACCGCTCCCAAGAGGGAAAAAAGCAAAATACTCCAGCCAATCAGTTTGATCTCCCCAAAATAAATCATAAAAAAGAGGGGAAAAGCAATCAATAAGGCAATCTTATACCATTTCGGAATTTGAAAGATCAGCTTCAGAAGCCAAACGGAAATAAATGCTGCCAGAATAGTCGCTCCGATCATCAGGATTCCCAACAAAAAAGCCCAAGGGTCTCGGATATTGAATGCTACCAATAGGTAGTAAAGTAGCATCAATCCAATGCTTCCGATCAGCAATCCCACAGCAGCTCCCTTGATGGAGGTCTGTCCGGGTTTGACTAGAAGTAACTTGGCCTTAATCCAGGCTTTGGCTTGTTTGAATTTGTTCTTGATCATTTTCGGTAGGTGGATAAAACTCAAAAAATCAACAGGTTCTCTAATCTACCCAAAATCCGGAATAGATCAGGAATACTGAAGAAAGAGCCTTGGGAATGAAAGCTATAAGTTAAAAAGTACATCCTATTCATGGTTCTCGACAATTCTGAGGACTACGCTATCCCATTTTTGGCTTCAAGCCCTCTCAGCTCGGCAAAAGCATGTACTACGCCAGTAGAATCGAATCCTCCTTGTTTTTTTCATTAACTCTTGAGCTTTTATAACTTGGCGGGATGACCAAAAGCAAAACCAAGCGATTTTTTCAGATTGTAATGCCCCTAGTAGGCCTCATCAGCCTGATTATTTTTCCGCCTTGGAACCTGGTCAAGGCCTGGATCATGCCTCTGCCAGACACGGTGCGGGAGCAGGTAGAAGAAGCCATTTCTTACGGTATCGACGGGATGATCGTGTATGTAGACCAAGCAGGAAAGGAGCCCGCGCTCTACGCTGCTGGCTGGAAAAACCGGGAAAATCAGATCCCCGCAGATCCGCAAAGTCTCTTTAAAATTGCCAGTATCAGCAAGCTTTACATTGCGGTCGCAGTTGCCAAACTTGCCCAGGCGGGTGTTCTTTCCCTTGACCAAAGCTTGGCAGACTATCTCCCTGATTTTACCGATAGGATAGAAAATTCCGAGCAAATCACTCTTCGAATGCTGGTACGACATCGTAGCGGCATCCCCAACTACACCGATCATCCGGATTATCCTTGGGCCGATCCGTTCAAGAAAAATAGCGATACCTATCAGCTTGTTTTTGATCGGCCCGCCGACTTCGCTCCTGATAGCAAATACAGCTACTCCAACACCAACTATCTCCTGATCGGGGAAATCCTTGACAAAACCCTAGGCTACAGCCATCATCGTTATATCCGGGAGAAAATACTCGATCCAATTGGTCTGAGCCACACCTACAGTCTTTTGAAAGAAGTGAATCTGGACGAAGTGATGAGCGGGTACTTTGTAGACTATCAGCCGGATATCAAGGGCAATGACTTCATCCAACCTGGAGGCTCTATGATCTCGACAGCCGAGGAAGTTGGGATATTTCTCCGAGCACTGAATGACGGTTCCCTGTTGAACGATGAGGAGCAGGCGATCTATTCAGCCATCTACGATTACGGACATACGGGACTGCTGCCCGGCTATCAAAGCCATGCCTTTTACCATCCAGACATAGACGCGGTGGTGGTGCAGTTGGTCAATACCAGCGGAGGAACGATGTGGAATGTATCGGAGATCTTTTACAACCGGATCGTGAAGATCCTTCGGAAAGTCTATGGACATACAGTACTCAATTCAGACCCCGCAAATCCAAAATTGTTTATTTGGCTCGTCATCGATAATTTGAGCCTATAAACCCAGTCACTATGAAGCCCAGCGATACCCACAACGAACGCATTGCCAAGATGACTTTCTCGTCCGTTTATCCCCACTACGTCACCAAAGTGGAAAAAAAGGGCCGAAGTAAGGACGAGTTGAATGAGGTCATCACCTGGCTGACGGGATTTGACGAGAAGAAGATCCAGCAGCTGATTGAGGAGAAGGTAACCTTTGAGTCCTTTTTTGCCCAAGCGAAACTCCACCCCAACGCCCACCTAATCACCGGAATGATCTGTGGCTACCGGATCGAGGAGATCGACAATCCCCTCACCCGACAAACACGCTACCTTGACAAGCTAGTGGACGAACTGGCCAAAGGCAGAAAAATGGAAAAGATCCTGAGGAGCTAAAAAGCCAACTCTCCAAGGGATCTAAAACCCTTGGAGAGTTTTCAGACCTCATTTTTCCACCGAAAACTTATACTCAATCGTATGCTCGTATTTCTCTCCTGGATTCAGGATCGGGCTTGGAAAGTTGTCGTGGTTAATCGCGTCTGGCCAGTTTTGTGATTCCAGACAAAAACCCCAGTGTTTGTCATAGGTTTTGCCCTCAGCGCCAGCAAATTTGGAAAGGAAATTACCGGTATAGAACTGTACACCCACATTGTCCGAGTACATATCCATCACCCTCCCGCTCTCCGGATGGCGAACCCGGACAAAGTGCTTCATCTCGTCAGAAGGCTCCATTTTCATTACCATGTTATGGTCAAAGCCTCCCGCGTTGGCGGCTATCTGATCGCCCAGGACTTTTGGAGTACGGAAGTCAAAAGGAGTACCGGTGACGTCTTTGACCTCTCCAGTGGGAATCAACTCATCATCCACGGGAGTATAGGCATCGGCCCAAAACTGAAACTCATGGTCCTGCACATCGCGTTTGATGCCTCCCAGATTGAAATAGGTATGGTTGGTGAGATTGAGGATAGTCTTCTGGTCTGTACTGCCCTCAAATCGGATTCTGAGGGTATTGCCCTCGGTCAGCTCCATCCAAAGCGTGGTCTGCAAATTGCCGGGATAGCCCTCCTCTCCGTCCACGCTGAGATAGCTCATTTTCACGCCTACAGTGGAATCGTTGGTGTAAGTTTCAGGAGTCCACACTTTCTTGTTGAAGCCTTCCTTGCCACCATGGAGTGTATTGTTCCCATTGTTCTTTGCCAGCTCGTAGGTTTTTCCATCCAACTCAAACTTGGCACCGCCGATCCTGTTGGCTACCCGTCCCGCAGTCGCCCCGAAAAAGGGATTATCCTTGGTCAGGTATTCCTCGACTGTATCGAAGGTGAGGGCGACGTTTTCCTTCTTTCCGTCTTTGTCCGGAACAATGATTTTGGTGATCAGTCCACCATAGTTGGATAGTTCTACTTGCATTGTTCCGTTGTCCAGGATGTAACGGAAAACCGGTTGACCGGCATGTTCGGCCACTTGTTCTGCTTTGATCATGAGTTTGGATTCTTCTTTAATAGGTTCTTGGGTTGGTTTTTGGGAGCAGGCGTAGGAGCCAGCAAGCATGGCCGCGAGGCCGATCATCGAAAGGTATTTCATGGTTTATTGGAATTGGAAAATTACAAAATTGGAATAATGGAAAACTGGCCCTTTATGTCAGCCTGAGCGCAGTTGAGGACTCTTACATGGTAAATCGAAAACCATAGTCCTACTTTCTGAGATATTTTTGGCGGATCTGGTTCAGCTGTCGGCTCAGCTCATCCTTTGGGATAAATTTGCCCTGTATCATAATCCCTTCGGGATTTTGCAAGGTAGCCAAATCCTCAAGCGGATTTTTTTGTACCATCACAAACTCCGCCGCTGCTCCGGCCCGCAGTACACCCCAGTCACCGCTTTCTTCAAAATAGTCCGCACAGTTGACCGAGCCGGTTTTCAAAATCTCATAATTGGACATGCCGGCGATAGACATGGATTCGATCTCTCTATGGATGGAAAAGCCGGGTACGTTGAACACCTGCGGGGAATCCGAGCTCATGACCATCGGCACGCCAGCCTTGTGCAGATCCAGAAAAAGCTTTCGCCTAAAATCGAGGTAAGGTTTGACCTTGGCTTCTGCCAAGACGCCGTTTGCTTCAAGTTGGCTCTTAGTGTTAAACCACTGGGTCACCATCTGTCCGGGAAGGTACTGCATTTCCGCCTGCTGTCGAAGTTCGGAGGCTGGCTGATAGCCAAAGTAGCGTTCAAAAAGAGTCATCGTAGGAGCGATCCAAGTTTTGTTTTCAAGACAAAGCTGAATCAATCCCGCGAGCTTGGCCTGATCCACCTGCCCCACCAAATTCATATTAAATGGACCGGAGACCGTCGGGTCGATCATTGTCCCTTCCGGCAGCATGGCTTCCAGAAATCCGTCGATATGCTCCACTGAGCGATAACCATTCTTCACGGAAGTCACCAAGCCCACGTCCAGGGAGACGTGTCCGCCATAGTAGATCCCGACTTTCTTGGCTTCGTCAGCGATCGCCAAAAACTTGGGAGTATCCAACCCGGGGTGAAGTTTCAGGTGATCGTATCCCTCTTGCTTCTGCTCCCGCACCATCTGACGCCCCGATTCCGGATCTGCGACCGAGGTACCGTTGAGCGAAGGGCCGGAGATAAACATCCTTGGGCCCGATACTTCTCCACTTTCGACCTTTTCTTTTAGCGCCAAATGCGACTCATGTCCCAGCATGCTTCGAATTCTCAGCACGCCATTCGCCAAATAAAGCCACAAAACCTCCTCTTGAAACTCCGGACCAAACTGATCCGGGTTGGGTAAATGCGCATGAAACTCCGCCAGTCCCGGAAACACGTACATGCCGCGTCCGTCCAAGGTCTGTACTCCTGCACGGGAATCCTCCTGTGCTGGCGCAATCTCCATGATCACACCATCTTTGACATAGATAGAATGGTCCTGCAGCACCCGGTCATCCTGCATGGTAAGGACATTGACATGGTTGATGAGGAGCTCTTGGGAAAAAGCAGATGCAAAAAAAGCTGTCAAAAACAGGAATGACAGCAGAATTTTAAAAGATTTCATAGTAGGGCGCTTCGGGGTTCGAAACTTAAGTTCGGCCTTTCGACTCGGTAAACCAATCGGCGGGTGGAAATATTTATTTTACCACGAAGGCTCTTCGGCACAAAAAGAATCTTGGAAATTCAAAAAGTAAGAATCAGGAGACAAACAAATCAATCTAACTTCCGGAGAAGCAGTACAACGTGAGGATTAAAAAAAAGAAGGAAGGAAAAAGTTATAAACCCCAGCAAATAAAAGTACTAAGCCCGTCAAATATCCAAACCTCGCATCGATTTCAATTTTGTAAAGGTTCCGAAAATCGTAACTCAATACAAAAAAAATAGTAACCGCAAACATGAGAAAATCCAAAATCTCCCCAAAACTATTTTCTCGACTGTATATTAAGTGAAAGCAAAAAGCCACAAAATTTATTAGCAAAATTGTCCAAAAGAAAAAAAAGGAACTTCTTTTTTTTGCCGTCAAGCAAAACAACCCAATTATTGTCAAATACACCCTCAAAAAACTTCGCAACTGTGAAATACTACCAATAGACACAATTGGAATTCCAAAATTGCCAATAAACTCAGGGTGATATCTGTAAAACATATAAACATTCGATATCAAAGCCAGGAACAGTATTAGTGCCAATATCACTAAGACATAGTTAATGTTTTTGATCATTGTCTTAAAATTAAGTAATCGCAAATAACGCTATAGATCATAAAAAGGACTGAATTTCTCCAGCCCTTCGTATTTCCAGTTTCGTACCTCGTACTTACTTAGTCCATTCCGTGTGGTAAGCCTTCCCGCTGGGGTCGTCCTTGCGCTGATACGTGTGTGCACCAAAATAATCCCGCTGCGCCTGAATGACCGAGGCGGAGGATTCGGCGGTAATTCTACCAAAAAGGTAATTGATCCCAGCACTCATCACCGGCAGGGCGAAGCCGTGGGTCAATCCCAAACCAACCAATTCGGCTAGTGATTTTCTTCCGGAAATGACCTGCTCCTTCACCCCCTCCATCTCGAAGAATGAAACCGAGTCAGAGTAATTGGCCGAGATGTTCTCCATCAAACCAGAACGGATGATGCAGCCGTTGGTCCAGATTCGGGAGATTTCGTTGAAATTGAGCTTCCAGTCCTTGGCATCGGAGACGGTTTTCATCAGGCGGAAACCGACTTCATGGTTGATGATTCTGGCGAGGGAATAAGCCGCCTTGATCTTCGGCAGCCAGGTTTCCAGAGAGCCCTCGACTTTTTTGAACTCGTGATGGAAAGTTTTGGAGAAAGCGACACGCATGGCTTTTTCTCCGGAAACTCCACGTGCATTCACCGATTCCGCCAGTGGGCTATACGGAATTCCGTATTCCAAAGCCGTAGTCAATGACCAGGCGCCGGTCCCTTTTTGTCCAGCTTGATCCAATATTTTATCGAGAAGCAATTCTCCGTTTTCCTTGAAAAGCAGCAAATCTGCAGTGATCTCCAAAAGGAATGACTTGAGTTCGCCTTGTCCCCATTCCGTAAAAATCTCAGAAACCTTCTCGGGTGTGCAGCCAAAGCCAAATCTCAAGAGGTGAACCAACTCTGCCAAGACCTGCATCTCCCCATATTCGATGGAGTTGTGCACCATCTTGATGAAGTGGCCCGAACCGCCTGGCCCAACGTAGGTCACGCAAGGCTTGCCGTCTTTGTCTTTAGCGGAAATCCTGCCCAAGAAATCCTCCACCATCGCATAGCCTTCCGCATTGCCTCCAGGCATGATGGATGGACCTTTTCGGGCTCCCTCCTCGCCTCCGGAAACGCCCATCGGAAGAAAATGCATACCGACTTCTTTCAACCTTTCGACCCTTCTTTCTGAATCTTTGTAGAATGAATTACCCCCATCGATCACCAAGTCGTCTTTTTCCAAAATAGGCATCAAGGTATCCAGCTGGGCATCGATAGCAGCGCCTGCCGGGATCATCATCAGGATCCGGCGTGGTTTTTCCAGAGAATCAACAAACTTCTGGAGATCTTCGAAAGCCTGGGTATTGGAAAACTCGGGGTTTTCGTCGACGACTTTCTGGGCGATGCCCTCCTCTTTTCCAGCTACAAATCGGTTGTAAAGTGACACGGAAACGCCTTTTTCGGCCAAATTGAGCGCCAGGCTCTTGCCCATGACACCCATTCCGATCACGCCCATTTTCATTTTCATAGGTTGAGATTTTAGGTAGTTGAGAGACGCCTCGAGCAGCTGCTCGGGAGTCCCGGTGATGTCCAATAAATAGCCTGTCATCGGCTTTTCCCAAAGGGCAATCTGCGAATCGAGCATTCCTGCCTTCATGAAATGGTTTTTTCGAGCCGACATCCGCTCCCAAATCAAATCCCGGTCGCCGGTGAGGTGAATCCAGCGTATAGCATCAGATACAGCCAGCCTCTCCCGATAGGAATTTTTCAAAGCCGAGCAGCTCAACACCGCCCCTCCGCTCTTTTCCGACTTGATGAGCTGATCGGCCATGGCTTGCAGCCACGGAATGCGGTCTTCATCGGTCAGGGGCTGGCCTGCGCTCATCTTGGCGATATTTGCCTCCGGATGGAATTGATCCGCATCGAAAAAAGGAAGCCGAAGCCGTTCGGCAAGGAGCGCTCCTAGGGTGGATTTCCCAGTCCCCGAGACGCCGGTGACAATGACTAGCATGGGGCGAAGGTAGCTTTTTTGCAGTCAACAGACAACGGTCGATAGCCCTCCTAATTTCGGAAGTCATGTCGCACGAGGGACTAATTTTCCAATCTTCCAATTTTTAAATCTTGCAATCCTTACCTTTGCCGCTTCAATTCCAAGATTCATGATTTCAGTCGATAACGTCTCCGTAATCCACGGCGGCAGCCCGCTCTTCAGCAACATCACCTTCAACATCAACGAAACCGACAAGATCGCCCTCATGGGTAAAAACGGAGCAGGGAAATCCACCCTGCTCAAGATCATCGCGGGACAAAACAAGCCTACCTCCGGTGCCGTATCCGCGCCAAAAGGCTACGTGGTCGCCTACCTGCCCCAGCATTTGCTGACCGCGGACGACTGCAGCGTAATGGATGAAACGGCCAAAGCCTTCTCTTCCTATTTGGGTATGAAGACCGAAATCGACCGGATCAACGAGGAATTGACCGTGCGGACAGACTACGAATCGGAGGAATATTACAAGCTTATCGAGCAGGTATCCGAGCTGAGCGAAAAGTTCTACGCCATCGAAGAAGTAAACTATGAAGCTGAAGTGGAAAAGGTCCTGTTGGGATTGGGATTTGTCCGAGATGATTTTCAGCGCTCTACTTCCGAATTTTCGGGTGGCTGGAGGATGCGAATCGAGCTGGCGAAGATCCTTTTACAAAAGCCGGACCTCATCCTCCTTGACGAACCAACCAACCACCTGGACATCGAGTCCATCCAGTGGTTGGAGGATTTTTTGACTACCAAAGCCAAGGCCGTTGTGGTTATTTCCCACGATAGGGCATTTGTTGACAACATCACCACCCGTACCATCGAGGTGACCATGGGTCGCATCTACGACTACAAAGCCAAATACAGCCATTACCTGGAGCTGCGCAAGGAGCGACGCGAGCAGCAGCAAAAGCAATACGAAGAGCAGCAGCGTCAAATCGCCGACATCCAGGAATTCATCGACCGTTTCAAGGGCACGTATTCCAAAACCCTCCAAGTTCAGTCTCGGGTGAAAATGCTGGAGAAAATGGAAATCATCGAGGTCGACGAAGTGGACAGTTCTGCGCTGAAGCTTCGCTTCCCCCCTTCTCCGCGATCCGGCAAATACCCCGTCATCGTGGATGAGATGAGCAAAAGCTACGGCGACCACGTGGTCTTCAAGGATGCTTCCATGACCATCGAGCAGGGACAAAAAGTGGCCTTTGTCGGAAAAAACGGGGAGGGAAAATCCACCATGATCAAGGCCATCATGGGAGAAATCGACTTCAAAGGCAAGTGCGAACTAGGCCACAACGCCATGATCGGATACTTTGCACAAAACCAAGCTTCGCTCCTGGATGAGACCCTGACGATATTCGAGACCATCGACAACATCGCCGTGGGTGAAGTCCGCACCAAGATCAAAGACATCCTCGGCGCTTTCATGTTCAAAGGAGACGATATCAACAAAAAGGTCAAAGTCCTCTCTGGTGGAGAAAAAACCCGCCTGGCAATGATCAAGCTTCTGCTTGAGCCAGTGAACTTGTTGATCCTCGATGAACCAACCAACCACTTGGACATGAAGACCAAGGACATCATCAAAGATGCTCTGAAGGCTTTTGACGGGACGCTCATCTTGGTATCCCACGATCGGGACTTCTTGGATGGCTTGGCGACCAAGGTATTTGAGTTTGGAAACAAGCGGGTGAAAGAACACTTCGAGGATATCAATGGATTCCTGAGAAACAAGAAACTGGAAAACCTTAGGGAAGTGGAGCGCAAACAGTAGGCAGTCGCAGTTTTCAGTAGGCAGACCTTCGGGATGAGCGGACAACTATTGAGTTTCGTAAAAACCTTGAAGGTCTGAGTTTGTCAGTTTTAACAGTCTGTAGTTTGTGATCGAAAAAAGGCTAGTTTAGTGAACCAGACGCTGGTGGCCAGCGATCACGATTCAACAGGCACCAATCAACGATGACTAAACTTCTGACTTTAAAACACTGGCAACTATTCGGCTTGCTGGTGGGATTTCCATTGATATTTCAAACTATCCTATTCGCCATGGTTTTTTCGGGAAACTATAGTAGTGTTTTCCCCTACCTCATTTCGATCGATGCGATAGCTTTTATGGGTGTGTTCTTCGGCTGGTTTTATCAGCTTGGCACTCACCTTCACGAGAAGCTTCCAGATACCGCGTCGATGAACGTCACCAGATTTAAAATCTTTCTTTTTATACCGGTCATCTACCTGCTGTTTTCAGTTGCTATTATGCCCAGTTTGATTCCAGAAGGACAAACTGGCTTGGCAATATTTGCCTTGATAATTCCTCTACACTTGTTCTCCATGTTCTGTCTTTTTTATTGCCTCTATTTCAATGCAAAAGCACTAAAAACAGTTGAAGTGCAAAGACCTGTGGCTTTTGGAGAATATGCCGGAGAGTTTTTCTTGATCTGGTTTTTCCCGATCGGAATCTGGATCATACAACCCAGAATAAACAAACTGTTCGACGCAACACCAGAGAACAGTACTCAGCTGCAGTGACCAGCCCCTTGACAAGTCCGGGAAGCATCGTGGACGATCTTTGAGTTTTTTGGGAACCTCGACGGTTTGATTTGTTAAGTGGTGAGTCGTAAGTGGATGCTTCAAACCAGTTGAAGAATGTAAATCCGAAGTCAACAACTTCGGATTTTTCTTTTTATAGGCAAAACAAAAACCCTCCAAGGGACTTGAAGCCCTTGGAGGGTGAAATCCTCTATTATCTTGATACTTAAGCCTAACGTCTTGAATCTAGCGTCTCTTTTACAACCCAAACATCCTTGGAAGCCAAAGCGTGATCTCAGGGAAGATCATGATCAGCGCCAAGCCGACAATCATCGCCAAGAATAGGGGAAGCAGCGGCTTAAGTACCTGCTGGATCGAAATCTTGGCAATCCCAACTCCAATGAAAAGCACTGACCCCACCGGTGGAGTACAAAGCCCGATACAAAGGTTGGTCACCATCATGATTCCAAAGTGGACCGGATCCACGCCCAAAGAACTTACCACGGGCAAGAAGATCGGAGTGAAAATCAACACCGCCGGAGTCATATCCATGAAGATCCCGACAAACAAAAGCAGCAGGTTGATCAGGATAAGGATGACGATCTTGTTGTCGCTGAGGGAAAGCAGGGCGGAGGATATGTTTTGCGGGATATCCTCGCTGGACATCACCCAGGACATGGCCATGGAAGTGGCGATCAGGAGCATCACCACGGCGGTAGTCTCGGCTGATTTCAGCAAAACAGCCGGGAGGTCCTTCCAGCCGATTTCCCGATAGAAGAGGGACAAGACCAAACTGTAGACCACCGCGATAGCAGACGCTTCTGTAGCGGTGAAGACTCCTCCTACGATTCCGCCAATCACCAACACCAACAAAAACAAACTTGGAAGAGCATGGATAAAGGTAGTAGTCACCAATTTCAGGGAGGAGGGTTCACCTGCTGGCAACTTTTTCATCTTCACCATGACCGCCGCGGTGATCATCAGCAAGAGACCGATCAGCATGCCTGGGAGATAGCCCGCCACGAAAAGCGCGGCCACCGAAACCCCGCCTGAAGCAAGAGAATATACGATCAGCACATTGGAAGGCGGAATGATCAAACCAGTAGTCGAGGAGGTGATGTTCACCGCCGCGCCGAGTGCTTTGGGGTAGCCTTCCTTTTCCATCCTTTTTCCCAAAATCCCGCCCATTGACGAAGCCGCCGCTACCGCAGAACCCGCAATGGCTCCCATCAGCATGGCCGCCACCACATTCACATGCAGCAGGCCACCGGGGAGTCTTCCCGTGAGCGACTTGGCGAATTCTATCAGGCGATTGGCAATACCGCCCCGGTTCATGAGCTCACCAGCTACGATGAAGAAGGGAATCGCCAAGAGTGAAAAGCTATCCAGCCCCGCCCCCATCCGCTGTGCTACGGTCGTGATGGCAGGCATGGTCGCCACGGTCACCATCAGCGTCAGCATACTGGACAGGCCCAGGCTCCAAGCCACCGGCACGCCTATTCCCAGAAAAAACAAAAACGAAACAACAAGAATCAGTACACTTAAAACTTCCATTATTCAGCGGTTTTGAGGGTTTGGGAAAGGTGGACAATGGAAAATATCTGATAATACGCGACTAAAATGCCGCTGAAAGGGATGATCCCATACACGTAGGCTAGTGGAATCTGCAGCGTCGCGGACTTTTGCCCCAGTATAAAAGTGATGTACACCAAATTGGAGCCACCGATCATCATCACCGTCGTCGCAAAAACCAGGATGCAGACGTGGATCAGAATCATCAGCTTCTGCTGGGCCTTTCCTTTCAGTTTCATCAAAAGAATGTCTATGGCCAAATGCTCATTTTTTCCGGCCACGTAGGCTGCTCCCAGCATGCCCACCCAGATAAGCATGTATCGGGACAGCTCATCGGTGAAGGAACTTGGACTTTTAAACACGTATCGGGAGGTGACTTGCCAGGTGACATTTAGGACCATCAGGGCCATGAGGATGACCAAAAGGTGAGCGATAATGCTGTCCAGTTTGGTCTTGGTTTGATTCGAAAACATCAATGGATCGTTTTGGGTTTGAGGGATTATTGGACTTCTCGGATGGCCTGGACGACGGCGTATATTTCGGGCTGGGAGATCTTGAGCTGCTCGTAGACACCCTCGACGGCCTTGCGGAAAGGCTCCTTGTCCGGACGGACGATGGTCACTCCAGCGGCTTCAAGTCCAGCCATTGACTCCGCGTCGGATTTTGCCCAGAGCACAGACTCGTACTCCGCCGACTCGTCGGCGGCTTCTTGGACCCAAGCCTGCTCTTCTGGAGAAAGCTTGTTCCAGACTTTGGTACTCATGATGACCACATCGGGAATGGAGGTATGCTCATCCAAGCTGTAAAACTTGCAGACCTCGTAGTGCTTGGAAGTATAGAGGCTTGGCGCATTGTTTTCCGCCGCATCGACTATACCCTGCTGAAGTGCGGTGTAAAGCTCCCCATAGGAAACCGGAGTTGGTGAGCTTCCCATGGCCTTGACCATATTGGATGCGGTGGGACTTTCCATCACCCGGACCTTCAGTCCTGCCAAGTCCGCAGGAGTATTGACCGGCTTGTCTTTTGTGTAAAAACTTCTTTTACCCGCATCATAATAGCATAAGCCTCTAAGCCAGAATTCCTCTCCATCCAACAGCAGCTGTCGCCCTATGGGACCGTTCAATACTTTCTTCTGATGCTCGTCGTCCCGGAAAAGGTAAGGCATGCCATAAACCTGCATCATCGGCGCAAATCCCTCTAACGCTGCGGCGGACACCTTGGTCATTGCAAGGCTACCAACCTGAAGCAGTTCGACCAGTTCTCGCTCAGATCCCAACTGCTGGTTGGGGTAGACTTTGACCTTGATTTTTCCTCCGGACTTCTCCTCTATTCTTTTCCCCATGAAAAGCATCGCCTCATGAACCGGGTGGTTGACCACTTGGGCGTGACCGAGCTTGATGACCCTGACACCGAGCTGATCCGAGCAGGACCACAGCATGCAGAAGATCAAAAAAGAAACTATGAGGCTGATTTTTTTCATTGGGTTTTGTTTTACTGACTTGGGGATAACAATATTAGCCTTTCCCTTTTTACCATGCTGAGAATCTACGGAATCGATTTAGAAGCGCATGGAGGCACACTTTCTATCCTCGGCACTGCATGGAGCGCATCTCTTCAGCCTCCAAAAGGCTGCTGGACCACCTTCCCGGTTTTTGAGGATTCGTAGATGGCACAGATCAAGGCCACGGATTTCCGCGCCGTTTTGCCATCCACTACCACTTCACGGCCTGAATCCAGAGCCTCCAAAAACAGCTTCCACTGATCAAGGTGAAGTTGGATTCCTATTGCGTTGGGGTCCGAGGAACCGCCGCCCCCTGCCGAGTCGACGGACATCTCCAAGGGCGGTTGGTTTTTCAGGTTCCAAGCGGTCAGCTTGCCGCCCTCCAAAATGGCGCTACCCTCCGTGCCAAAAATTTCGATACGCTCCGGATATCCGGGATAAAGAGCTGTCGCCGAGGTGATGTTGCCCAAAGCCCCGCTTTGGAAATTGACCAAGGCAGCGCCCAAGTCTTCTCCTTCGATCGGATAAAGCGTGGTCTGTACCTGCCCATAAACATTTCTCACCTCGCCCATGAGATCCAAAAGGAGGTCAATGGTATGGATCCCCTGATTGATCAAAGCTCCACCCCCATCGGCTTTGAGCGTTCCCTTCCATTTGCTGGTCGAGTAGTAAGCCGAGTTTCTAAACCAATTGACATAGGCATTCCCCATCAGCAGGCGTCCAAAAACTCCGTCGTCCACGGCTTTTTTCAGTTTTTGATAGTCGGGGGAAAATCTGTTTTGGAAGATCACCGCCAGCTGAACGCCTTTTTCCTCGGCGGTCTTGATCAGTTGGTCTGCGCGCTCGGGGTTGATCTCTATCGGCTTCTCCACCATCAGGTGCTTACCCGCTTCGATTGCGGCAAGTCCAGGCTCGAGATGCATGCCGCTCGGCGTGCAGATGCAGACGATATCCAAGCCATCCACTGCCAAAAATTCCTCCATGTCCGAAAACACGGGAGCGGAAAACTTCTCTTTGGCTGCTTCCGCACTTTTGGGATTGGGGTTGAAAAGTCCGACCAATTCGGCTCCTGTAAGTTCTTCGATAGCTTGGGCATGCTTGATCGCAATGGCACCCGTGCCGACGATTCCTATTCCTTTTGTATTGCTCATTTCAGTTCGTTTATGATTTGCGCCCAAGTGTCCTTTGCGACTGGGATGCCTAGTTCCAGGTTTTTCTTACGGGTCCGCAAAGTCTGCTGACCGGGATAAAAGACCGATCTGCCATCAAAGGCCTCCGCACCCAAATAGTCTGTGATGATTGCCTCCGCTTTTTCCTCAAACCAAGCCTCCAAACCCAATACTTTCGGATCCAGCGCTATGAACACCTGCGAAAGCCCTGATTCCAAAGGTTTTGATCCGATGTCGCTGACGCTGTTTCCACCAGAAAGGAGGGCTGCCAACAAATCGATCATCAAGGACAGTCCAGCTCCTTTCCAGAGTCCGATAGGCAGCGCTGACTGATGCTGCAAAACAGTGCTCGGATCTTGGGTCAACTTGCCCTGTCCATCAAAGCCAGCCGGAAATGATGCCTTTTCCCCAGCCGCCGCCAGTCGACTCAGTTTGCCATAGGCAAATTGCGACATGGCCATGTCCAGTACCACCGGACCACTTGCTCTCGGGATGGCGATTACCAAAGGATTATTGCCCAAACGGGGTTCCTTGGCGTCCCATGCGGGCATGTTGGGCATGGTGTTGGTAAAACAGATTCCGATCTTGCCCTGCTCCACGGCTTGCCAGCCGTAGCTTCCTCCCCGCATCCAGTGATTGGTAAAGGCCAAAGCCACACAGCCGATCCCATTTTCGGAGGAAAGTGCCATCGCGCGGTTCATTGTATTTTGCGCATTGAGATTTCCAGCGCCGAGCTGCCCGTCCCAGCGTTCAAAAAAGCCGGACTTGGAAAGCAACACAGGCTTTCGATCCGGAAAAACCATTTCCTGACGGATGTATGAAAGAAACCTCCCAAAACGCTCGACTCCGTGGGATCGTACGCCGTCGAGATCCGTTTTGGCGAAGAGTTCGGCGCAGCGAAAAGCCGCATCCTCGGCAAACCCCTCCTTTACAAGTACTCGCATGAGCGTGTCATGCAGCTCTGGAAAAGGGATAAGGAGGTCTGTCATGGGCTAAGGTCGGTATGAAACCAAGATACCCAGCTTAGATCAATTCGCCAATTCTATTTCGGATTAGCGGTGACTAGGCTATTCAGGTAAACTTCGATGTTGGAGTACTGCCCATGCAAGGAAAAAAGGCCAGCGTCGAGAGGGGATTTTGGGTCGAGCCCATGAGATTTCTCCCAGTCGTCCGGCATCCCATCTTTGTCGGTATCTTGGGATGGAGCACCCCCAGCCAATTTGGGCCAGCCTCCAACCTGGGATTGCGAGTCGATGATCCCGTTTTGACCAAACGATTCCGTCCCGGTCTTCGCTTCCTCAACGATACGCTTATCCACGGCATCTCTCGCCAAGCTAGCACCCGCATTGCCCAATACCACCTCTAGAGCTTTGTCAGCCAAGTAGGTTTTTGCACCAGCGTATTCCAATTCTTCATCCAGCAATTTCCAGCCCTCTTCAGGCTTGTAAACTCCCAAGGAGTTGTCCTCGGAGATTTGGGGAAAGCCTTCCACCACATTTCCATTCAAGAAAAACTTGCCGTAGGGTTTATATGGGTCCAGAATCCGGACATTCTTTTCAGGGGTGGCGGGACCTGGCTTATAGTAGTTGTTGACCATGTTGTAATTGCCCTCCTCGCCAGCATAGGAACTATTGCCCATCCAATTGTAGATGACGTTGTTGCGGAAGTCCGTCAGTTCCTTTTCAGGCACTTTGTGGTAGCGCGCTCCATTGAAGCGGGGGTTGCGGCTATTGTGATCGGAGAGGAGATTATAGAGAAAAGAAGCCTTTATTCCGCCCCAGATGCCTCCATAGCCATGTTCTCCCTTTTCGTGTACAGAATGGTTGAGACTCTCGGACAGGATGCAATACTGAAGCGTGAAGTTTTCATTGTCGTAGAAGGAGCCGCATTCGTCCGTCGCCCAGCTGAGCGAGCAGTGGTCGATGATCACGTCCTTCACCCGAGTGGCGCTCATGGCGTCGTCCTGCGTTTGGCGCTCGTCGCCCATGCGGCTGCGGATGTAGCGCACGATGACGTTGTCAGCTTTGATCTTAAGGGAAAAATTCTTCAGCGTGATCCCTTCCCCTGGAGCAGACTGCCCCGCGATGGTCAGATTGCCGTAGTTGATGTCCAAGGAAGACTCCAATGCTATCGTCCCGGCCACCGCAAAGGTGATCACGCGCGCTTCTTTTTTCTGGATCGCTTCGCGCAAAGTTCCAGGCCCTTTGTCGGCCAAGCTGGTCACCACATAAACTTTGCCGCCCCGACCCCCCGTCGTAAACTTCCCAAAACCTTCAGCACCCGGAAATGCCAAAACTTCGCCGGGAGTTTGGGCACAGATCGCCGAGCAAAAGATCAAAAACAGACCCAGGAACAAAAAAATGGATTTTCTCATCCTGCTTTGGAAATATCGTCCAGCATCGGAACCGCCCTCTTGCATAGCTGAAGGCAGACTCCCCAGGGATCGCGCAACATGACCAAGTGGGAGCCATCCGGCAAAATGTCGTCGCTAATCTCTTCCGCTCCGGCTTTGATCAGACGGGCTTTGTCCCCAGCCGGATCTTCGGACACCAAAGCCAGATGCACCGCTAAAGGATGCAGCTTGGAAAACTCCAAGGTTTCTCCCCTTGGGTTGGAATACAGCTCCAACATTACCGTGCCGCTGTCGTCGACCAGGAAAGTCATGTAAGGGGTCGAGGCCATCTTCTTTCGAACCCTTAACCCAAGGTATTTTTCATACCAATGCGACATGGCCTTTGGACTGGGGACGTTCAGCGCAAAATGTTCAAATTTCATAAGTAATATAATATTGTCAGTTCAAGGGAAATCCATTTGGGAGACTGTTCAGATAGATTTCCAAATAGGTGTATGGAGTACCCGCCTTGACTTTGGCCCCATCTTCGTGATCGTTGGGATCCAGTTTGTTTTCAGTCTCCCAAGCATCCGGAATGCCATCTTTGTCCATATCGAGCGGACTCATCCCGGGCTCAAGCTCAGGCCATCCGCCAACGTCGGATTGGGAGTCGATGATTCCGTTGTTACTTCCCAGCGAGCCGGGAAAGTCGAAGGAATTAGACTTCACATTGGCTAAGATACGGAGATCCACGGCATCACGGTGCAGGGAGTGGCCGGCATTTGCCAACACCAAGTCCAAAGCCTCTGCTGCGCTATGTGTCGTTACGTTTTGCTTGATGTCATGTGGCGCATCCAGTCGCATGGCATTCAAATCTCCCTGGGGGATCTGGCCATAGCTTCCGTGGAAATGGTTGAGTACACCCAATCCCCAGTTGTCGGCAAGCACTTGAGCGTTCCCCTCTACCACGTTGCCATCGACGTAAAATTTACCCCAGATGTCATAGACCTCAGTTCCTGCGATCTTATTTTTGTCAATAGAAACGATACGGTTTCGCTTGCTTCCGCTTGGAGTCGCTGGGCCTGGCTTGTAGTAGTTGTTTACAATATTCACGTTCATCGCCTCACCACCATAGGCACTGTTGCTAGCCCAATTGTAGATCACATTGTTTCTCATGTCGACCAGGTCCGTCAGTGCAAAGGCTTTCCCCGCCTCCTCTCCCAGTCTTGGGTTTCGGCTGTCGTGATGGGCGAGCAGATTGTGGTGAAAAGAGGCGTTTTTCCCTCCCCAAATACCCCCATAGCCATGGGAGCCCTTTTGGTGGACGGATGTTCTCAGGCTTTCGGAAATAATACTCCATTGAAGCGTAAAGTTCTCATTGGCGTAGAAGGTCGCAGTCTCGTCGGTCGACCAGCTCAGGGAACAGTGGTCGATGATGATATTTTTCTGAAATCTGGCTTCCAATGCGTCTGCCTGTTGCGCAGCGACATCTCCCATCCGGAATCTCATGTAGCGAATGATGATGTTGCTGGCATTGATGACGACCGGATAATCACGGATGGTGATACCTCCGCCTGGGGCACTCTGGCCGGCAATGGTCAGGTCGCCTTGGGTGATATTGAGCCGAGACTTCAGCATTATGTTCCCTCCCACGGCAAATACGATGGTTCGTTTGCCGGATTGGTTTACGGCATGGCGAAGTGTTCCTATGCTGCCATCATCTTCGAGACTGGTGACGTAGATGACTTTTCCTCCGCGCCCCCCGGTCGTCTCCCTGCCAAATCCCTCGGCACCGGGAAATGCATACACCGGACCAGTGTAGGGAGGCAGGACTTCCTCCTTCTGCACATCTGGCACCTGAACGGCATCCCCCTCGGAACAACCAAAGAACAAAACTCCCCAAAACAGAATCAAAAAGGTCTTTTTCATAGAATAGCTGGATGGGTTTTTAATAAAAAGGTGAGGCTACAGCCCCACCCTTTATCCAATTAATAACCCATGCTTATAGTCAAAGTTTAACTCTCCATCGGGGATCTCCGGTGGTGTATTTCCCAGAAAAACCGCCGTCTTTAAAATTGAAATCATTCGCATTCGGATTGACCCAAAGGTCGTTTTGACCCTTGGAATAGTTCCCAATCGGGAATCCGGGGATCGGCCCTGAGGCGAAGGAAAAATCGGCCGTGCTGAAGACATTGATGACGTCAAACACCGTGGTTTCCAGTCCTTCGATACCGCGAATGGAATAAATGTCGGCGCCAGCCTCATCCCATCCGTGTCCGAAAACGCTATTGTAGATCTTCACACCCTGGGTCACGTTGTTATTGCCCTCGCCGCCACGGTATCGGAGTAAAAGGCCGCCAGTCGCCGGAAAATTGGCAAAGGTACAAGACTCGATGGTGACCGAATTGGAGTTGTTTCTCGACGTGATACCCCCTTGGATTTTGTTGAAGGTGGAATTTTCGAAGAGCATGTTGTTTACCCTGGCGGTGGGATCACTTGGCTTGGGATCGGTATCCGTGGTCAAGAGACCATAGCCTCCAATGCTGTCTACCATGGAATTTCTGATGATGTATTGGTCGATTTCCACGGTACCACGGATTCTGAGGATTCCTCTGAAAGTGCCAATTTCACAGTTGTCGAAAAGCAGTTCACCTACCCGGATACCGCTCGCATTCGGGTTGAACACATAATCTCCAGTATAGTCGGCTCCCCTCAGCTCCAGGTCCACAAAGCGGATATGGTCGATCTGTGCTCCAGCCGCAATGTTCCAGTTGCCGGTAGTGTAGAGTTTGGCCTTATCCGCACCAAATCCGTACGCCGCCCGAATGGTAATAGACTTGTCCAAGGCTTCGGAGGGAAGGTCATAGGTCATTCCCTTTTTAACAAGAATCGTAGCTCCATCCGGTGCCGTAGCTACGGCATCCGCTACGGCGGAGAGGCTGGTATTTTCTCGGACGTCAATCACTCCCGGCGCATTGGGATCGATATCGGCAGGCAAAGTGGTGTAAGCGGCCCAGCCGCGAAGAACGTCGTCACTGTAGATTGCGATCTGATACTGTGTATCTGGCTCAAGGCCCGTCACAACCGTCTCCGCCAAGTCCCCTTCTACCGGCTGCTCAGGCATCAGCGGAGTAGTCAGCTTGAGGTCGTCTCCGGCAAATACTTTGGTACCGGTGACGGCAGCGCCAGCTTTGACCCAGGTCACCCGGGCAGCGATGTCAATCACGTCGTAGGTAGAGGGATCATTGATGATGCTTGGAAAACGCTGTGTACGGACATTTCCAAGATCGGATGCCTTGCTGTCATATTGCGCATCTGCGGCTCGTGCGGTTGCACGTACTTGATACAGGGTATTCCAAAACAAGTCTTCCCCTACGAGGTTTTTATCGACCACGACGTAGGCAGTATCGGTCTCTATCAGATAGTCCACAGTCTTAAACGTATCCCTGCTCACCTCCAAGGTATAGGACACGGCCTGCCTGAGGTTACCCATGTTGACGATGATCGTATTGGCCTCTGAAAAGAGCTCCTCGTTGAGCACCGGCCGAAACAGCCGGGTCTGCTCATACACCATTTCGTCCTCCTTGCAGGCCGTGAATCCGAGTATCCCGAACACAGCCAACAGAAGGAGTCTGGAAATATTGATTTTTGATAGGTTCATTGTTGTTGCTTTTTGGCTTTTGGGATTAGAATCCATATCCGGTATTGTCAAGGGTACCTTGGCTATTGGCCACGGCGCTGGCCGGGATAGGGAAAATATACCGAACTACGCCTGGCTTGGGTCCTTCGATGTAGTTTGCCCAGTCCTTGGTTATCCACTGGGAGTAGGTATAGGTTTCGTCGTGCATGCTGAGCAAGAAAGGAACTTGGTTCCAAGAATCGTCTGGTGGAGCTACCACCTTTGTATTCGGGTTTAGGATGGTAAAGTCCCCCTTTTCGTCCAACTTCCAGTACATGTAGTCAGGCAAGTTGCCAGTACCATTGTAAGCATCGTCGGCCATCTTCTTCAGTCCTTCAACAGTCTCCTGCATTTTCTGGGAGTAGTTACCCCAGCGAATCAGTTCGTACTTTCGGATCATCTCACCACCAAACTCCCAAGCTCTTTCATCGACGATCGCTTCAAAGAAATCTTCTTTGTTCCCAGAAACGGAGGTCACATAGCCATCGACCTTTTCAGACCAAAGCGACTCATTGAAGGCCCTTCTTCTTACCCGCTTTAGCTGCTCTTGCGCTGCATCAGTCGGTCCATTGAGTTCGTTTTCCGCTTCGGCAAACATCAGCAAAACATCCGCGTAGCGCAGCATGGGCCAGTTGATACCGGTACCCTTTGCGGAGGATGCGCCTGGAGGGTTCTCCAGAAAGTGTCGGCTCCACTTGCCTTGGGCGATGTTGGTTCGGTTGTTTACGAATTCCTCTTGGAAACTTGCATTGACCTTATAAAGTGCACAAGTGACATCACGTCTCACATCCAAAGTATCGAAGGAGAAGTAGTAGGTCGGAGGAATAGCCATGTAGTTGTTGCCGGAACCAAATGTGTGGGCGGCGGTAGGACCACCTTCCACCGTAATGCCAATGTTCCAAGCTACGTCCCCATTTCCCAAGGCGAAAGGCACTTCGAAGAGCACGTCAGCATTCACTGGCGAGATAAACTTCGACTGGTTCAGGAACACCTGGCGGTAGTCTCTTGGCAGCTCGCGGTCCTTGAGCTCGATGAGCTTCGCGGTGTAGTCCCTGGCGATTTTGTAATAGTCCAGATAATCGGAAGCCCGCTCCATGGTCAGATCCTCCTTGAGGTAATATCCTCCACGCTGCAATGCCAGACGAGCGATCATTCCCAAGGTATATTCCCTGGTGACCTGTTCGATGCCAAACGGAGTCTCATCTGCCCACATCATGTTCTCCTCCACCTCGATCATGTCATTGATGACCTCTGTGAGGATTACATTGCGGTCCGCCTTCGGCAAAAGAAAGTCCCCTCCGGCCACGGGAGCGAAGTCGACAAACGGCACATCGCCCCAGTAGAAAGTCAGAATGCTGAACCAGTAGGCTTTAAGAGTTACCGCCTCGCCCAGCAGGTGGTTCATAGTTCTTCTCTCGACCGGGTCCTCGGATTCCAGCTTGCCGCTGGCCTGAAGTCCTTCGATGGAGATGTTGGCATCACGAATGGCCCGATAGGCATAGGTCCAGACTATTTCCAAATCCCGGTTGCTCTCTAAGGCATTCAGATCCCATATTTGGTAGCGGTCTCCCGTACTCGTCCATCCGCTTTGATGTTCGATATCGGTATTTCCCGCAAAGTTGTTGGAAAGTCGGCTACGAAAGGCATCCTGTCCGAAATGGCTATACACGGCGTTGACGCCTTTTCTTGCGTCATCCACATTGGAGTAGATGTAGTCCGCATCGAAAGTGGATAGTGACTCGGGCTCCAGAAAGTCGCTGCATGATACCGCCAAGAAGGAAGCCGCAGCCAATATGATTGATTTATATGCGCTTGATTTCATGGTTCTTGTTCCTTAGAATGTAACATTTAAGCCTACGGTGTAAGAGCGGCTTCTTGGGAAAGAAGAATAATCCACTCCAGGAGTCAAGGAAGCGTAGGAACTGCTTCTCGAGGTGCTTACTTCCGGGTCATAGCCAGAATAATCCGTCCAAATCGCCAGGTTGTTTCCCGTGCCGTAGATCCGCAGCTGGGAGAGCCCGATCTTGGAGATCAGATCCGTGGGGAAAGAGTAGCCCAAAGTCAGGACGTTGAGTCGGATGAAGGACCCGTCCTCTACCGCCCAGTCGGAGATCACCGCTCCGGCGATGCCAAAGCTATTGTGCGACCACATGGTTTTGCCAGCGTTCATCTCATCCAACTGCTGCAAGTCTGTCACCACCTCACCCGCAGTGCCGGTGTAGCTTCCATCGACGTCGATGTAGGTGTAGCGATTGTCAGAATTCATAGTGGTCAGCAAGTTTCCGTAGGTCACTCTTCGGAATTGGTTGTACTGGATCTTGCCAGTGTTGTACACCTGGTTTCCATATTGATAGTTGAAGAACACCTGTGCGTCAAAGCCCTTGAAGCGGGCATTCACGCCAAACCCACCCTGATTCTTGGGCAGCGCATTGCCGATTACCTTGCGGTCATCCGCATTGATGACTCCGTCGCCGTTGAGATCCTTTAGCTTCCAGTAGCCCGGACGGATGTTGGTATTGCCGACGGCAGCGCCTGAATTTGGCACGCCTTCCTTCAATAGATACTGGCCGGTGACGGCATTGTATTCTTGGAAGTCGTCCGCAGTGTAGAATCCATCAGAGACATAGCCGTAGATATCGCCAAGTTTCCCTCCCACTCTCAGGTAGTAGTCGTTGATGTTGTTGAGGTCGGTGCTGGCCCAGTTAGACTGGAAGAAGCGCTCGTTGGTGCCGTCCAGCTCCTCGATCCTGGCGACGTTGATGCCGGTATTGAAGTTGATGGACAGGGAGAAGTCACCCTTGTCCACTAGATAGGCTTGGATCCCGAGCTCCACCCCTTTGTTTGAGGTACTGCCGATGTTGTCCCACTGGGTACTGAAGCCGGTATTTGCCGGGATAGCGGATTGCAGGAGCAGGTCTCGCGTGGTGTTGTAGTAGGCGTCAAAAGTTCCAGCGATCTTGGCTTTCCACAGGGTAAAGTCCAAACCGATATTTCTGTTGATGGTCGTCTCCCAAACCAAATCCGGATTGTAGAGCACGGAGCTTGCTGGGGTGTAATAGGCGTTGTCCACATTGCCAAATCCTGGCCCACGGTTGGTAGAACCTTGGAAGAGGAATTGCGTCGCAGAAGCGTCGATTCGGTCATTTCCGGTTTCGCCTATACTCGCACGGAGCTTCAGCTCGTCAAACACCCTGGAGTCTTTCATGAAATTTTCCTCTGAAATCTTCCATCCCACGGCGACTGCAGGGAAAATACCGACTCTGTTTTCCTCCGAAAAGCGGGAGGAAGCATCCGATCTCACGGTTGCGGTGAGGAGATACCGGTCCTTGAATTGGTAGTTGGCTCTGCCAAAAAGGGAAAATCTATTGATGTCGGTATCGTCCGAAGTCTCGAAACGATCCACGCGCCCGAAGGTCATATTGGCAAAAAGCTCCTCGGGTGTGATGGAAAGCCTGAAATCCTCCGAACGGACCATTTGATAGTTTCCACCGGTAGAGTAAACTTCCTGGCCCAGCAATACGTCGAGACTATGATCTTTGCCCAGTCTATTCACCTTCCAATTGACACTGTTCAGCCAGCGATAGGAATCGGAGTTGCGGTTAGTCTTCACACCCAGCGGCATGCTACCCCCATTGTTGAAAGACTCTCCAGTCAGCGGGCCGTAAAATCTGAGTTCCTCGCGAAAAGTCTTGGAAGAGTTGAAGGTGGACTTAAAATCCACGCCTTTTGCGACTTTCCAGTTCAGGCCAATATTGAATACATAATCATTGTCTGTTCTTTTTCTCCAGTCCTGCTCAGCGAGTTCTACTGGACTCACCATGCTCAGCAAGAAAGACTGGTAGTCGTCCTCTGAGTTCACCTGGGTCAGGTCGATGTCCAGCTCGTCTGCGATCCCATTGGTAGGTCGGGTCTGGACCGCATCTTTGATGTTGATCTGGGCATTGCCGGAAGTCCCAGCACCGTCTACCACTGTATTGGTGATTCTGGCACCTGCATCCACACTCAACTTTTTGGACAGCTCCTGGTTCAACTTGAAATTGATCACATTTCGCTTGTAGCCCGAATTCAGCATCAAGCCCTCATCCGTATTGTTGGTCAAGCTGAGCATAATCTTGGTCTTGTCGGTCCCACCGGACACGGATAGGTTGTGGTATTGCGAAAGCTTGGGATCCCCGAAAAGCTCGTCCTGCCAGTCGGCAGTTGGCTTTTGCTTGTAGAGCTCCAAGTCATCGTACACCCCAAAATACTTTTCAAATCGATCCACGTCAGACTGTGAACGGAGCTTGGCGTACTCGTAGTTGGCCATCACGTACTCGTAGGAGTCGAGCACTTTGTATTTCCTGTTTTTTGGAAGGCTCTTAAACTGGAAGAAGTTGTTGTATGACACCGATACTCGCCCTGCCACAGGAGCCTTGGTAGTGACCACGATTACGCCATTTGATGCCTGAGCGCCGTAAATGGCTGTCGCCGAAGCATCTTTCAGTACCGAAATACTTTCGATGTCCGAAGGCGGAATGTCACGGATGCTGCTTACAATAAATCCGTCAACTACGTAGAGTGGCGCATTATCTTGGGTAATTGAGCCACCGCCACGAACGCGAATGACCACTTCCGCATCCGGCGAGCCATCTGTTGTCAACACATTGACACCGGGAAGACGTCCTGTTATAGCCTGAGCCGCACTTGCCACCGGAATCCTCGCTAGTTCCCGGCCCGACATGGATGCCACCGACCCTGTAAGGTCAGTACGCTTCACAGTGCCGTACCCAAAATCCACGACCTCGACAGTCTCCAGCTGAGAGATATCCAACTGAAGCTCGACATCGACCTTCGTCCTTGCGGCTACAGGAATTTCCTGTGTGACCATGCCTATCATGGAATAAACCAGCGTCCCGTTGGGGTCGCTGATTGTGAGCGTGTAGGAGCCATCGATGTCGGTCACGGTGCCGACAGTGGTTCCTTTGAGCAAAACGTATGCACCCGGCAATACTTCGCCCTCTTCACTGGTTACCACCCCGGAGACTTTCAGTTGCTGTGCTTCAGCCCAGCCTACCGAAATCCCCATCACGAGCAGAAGACCCAAAATGAGTTTGGTAAAATTCATTGCAAATTCTAGAGGTTATAGGTGTTTATTGAAATTGATTTCTGCGGGAGTCCGGGGAGGACTAGAGGTCTGCTGGAGTCAAGGAGAACTCCCACGCCAGAACAAGAAGAGGAGAGAAATAGGCATGTGTCTTTGGGTTTAATGTACATCCAACTTTTTCAAATTAGATGTCGATTTAGGCAATCGATTGCATAATAGTGACAAGTACGGAAACCGTCAAGATTTTTTTCAATTTATTTCATAAAATTCCACGAAATAGCCCAAATACGGGTTAGATATTCTTCAGATTCGAAGGAGTACAGGCTTTAGTATGGTATTTTCGACGCTTATCAATAACAAATGCACAATCGATTACATGACTCTTTGTTGAGCTCAAAAAATCTCCTTCAGGAAGCTGGTGATCAGGTCTACCGTAGGTTCAAACCAAGGCTGATATAGCCAAAACGGATGTGGGGTATCTGGGAGTGTGTGGATTTCGACCGAAACCCCAGCCTTTCTCAACTTTTCCGCAAGCTCATCTCGTGCGGCGTGGAAGCGGGGGTACTGGCTATTGATAAAAAGCATGGGAACCCAAGTCGGGTTCTTTAAGTAAGCAGGGGAGGCCTCTTCCCAGATTTCGGGAATCTGCTCGTAATGCCCGCCGAGCCATTCGGCAGCGACTTTGCTTTCTAGCGACTCCGGATGATGGAAAGCCAAGATGCCGTCCATATTGATGACAGCTTGCACGCGAGAACTTGGCGAAAGATCACTATTTCCTTCATGGACGGACAGACTGGAAAGTCCCATTAAGGAGGCCAGCTGCGCTCCGGCCGAACTACCAGATATAGCTATTCGGCTACTGTCCACCCCAAATTCAGACGCATGGGCCTTGATCCAGCGAACCGCCTCCTTCAGATCCTGCACTGCCGCCGGATATTGGGCTTCGGGAGAAAGCCTATACTCAACTGGCACTGCTACAAAACCACGCTCAGCCAGGCGTATAGCCAGGGATCGTTGCAGGATTTTGTCCCCAGACTTCCAACCTCCACCATGCACCAAGAGGACCGTGGGAAGTGTCTTTTCAATAATTTTCGGCTTGAAAACGTCCAGCTTTAAGCTTCTATCCCCGAGCCTTTTGTAGACTTTGTTTTCGAGCATTTCAATCCCCGGCCTTACAGCCAACTGCACTGGCACGATCTGGGGAAAGCTCTTCTTGTCTTTCTGATAAGAGGCTTCGAGGTTAAAGGACGAGTCTTTTTCGTAACCATACCAGCGGTTGCCGTAGAAGTCCGCGTCGCGACCGAGACCAGAGAGGACGGATGCCTTTTGATACTTTTCCAAGTCATTTGGATCAAGCAAGTAGGTCCAGTCGGCCCGATTGTCTGGGCCTGATCCAGGCCCTTGGCTTTGCAGCTCCGCATAAAACACCGTGGACTTTGTTGCCTCCCGCCCCCAATCATGCCAGCCGATGGGAAGAATATGCTCCCCCATTTCTGTCTTGACAAAAACAGTTTTCGCAAAATCACGCCATGGACGCCCCAAGTAGACTTTTCCCACACCATCGTCTGCAGTCAATTTGCAATCCATAAAGACGAAGCCATGGCTCGCCCACTGGGGAGTAGAAGCTGCGGTGATGTAGGAATCTGCTTTGGAATGGATGGTGCAATTCTCGAAGAATGCGGTCGCCGAGCCAAAGATAAAGTCCGTCGTACCCTCGATGTAGCAATTTTTGTACAGCTGCCTCGAGCCTTCGCCCGAAGCAAGCATCGTGTCTTGATTGCCGAGAAACCGGCAGTTTTCGAACACCAAGCGGTCACCTTCGGCATGCAGGGCCACTGCCTGCCCAACCGGCCCTGCGGTATTTTGGATCGTTAGATTTTTGAAAATCAGATCGCTCCCCAAGACCTTCAGGGTGTAGGTTTCAAAGGTTCCCATGTTGTCCTTGGCCGCATAATCATCCAAGCTGATGATGGTATTACCGGGATCCTCGCCCAAAAAAGTGACATGCGTAATCTGACCTGGAATCACCAGCTTTTCTCGGTATATACCCGGCTTGATATGGACGGTGATCGGCTTGGGAAGGTACACGCGGACGGCTTTGATCGCCTCTGAAATAGTCCGAAAGTGTCCGCTTCCATCCTGGGCTACGACCAAGTTATGCTCGACTTTTCCCTTTAGCTTTTCTGCGTCCAATGCCTCGATAGGCTTTTGCTGCGCAAAAGAAACCACAACAGATAAAACCAGCGGAATCATTAAAAACAAGTGTGCAAATGGCTTCATATTTTCATTCAGATTCGTATCAAAAAACATAGACTACCCCAAGCCACACTAAACTCAAACTTTGGCGATTCTTCGGTCATCTGTCTTACGTCATCCGCCATTACTACTTCAACTCCTTCATTCCCTCCATCACCAACTTCGCAACTTGCTTCGCTCCTTCTGTCACAAAGTGGGTATTGTCCGTCTTTCCATCCGGATAGTTTGGGTACTGACCCGGCTCTAGATTCATGAAGTAGTTTTTGGCGGAAAACTCTTCCCCCTTTGTCTGAAACAACGCCATAGAGCTCATCGTCAAATCGATCATCCGTACCCCGAGCTCTTCGGAAACCTCCACGGCAGCTATATAGTAGTCGCCATGTGCATTTTCCAACTTCCCATCTTTCCAAGGAAAGTTTCTTGATACCGGGGTGATCACAATCGGAATTGCACCCTTTTCGCGACTTTGGTTGACGTACAGTCGAATGAATTCCTTGTAAGCCTCGGGAGTCACATAGCGCAAGGGTCTCTCAAGCGTGGCATCGTTATGCCCAAACTGGATCATTACCAAGTCCCCCGGCTTTAAGTCCTGATACACTTTCGCCCATCTCCCCTCTTCGAAAAAGGAACGGGTGCTACGTCCGCCAATCGCCCGATTGTCCACCAGCACGGAATCGGTCTGGATCAAAGCCCCCAAAGCATCGACAGTTTCGGCATCAAAGAGTTCCTGAAAAAACTGACCCCAGCCCGACAAAGGGTACATGGAGGTCAGATAATCTTCCCGATACTTGTCGTAATCCATCATGGTGGAGTCGCCGATAAGGTAGATTTTGGTGACCTTTTCCTGAATCATAAAAGCCATTGTGCCCACACAAAGCAGGAGCATCACAGCCAGTGTCAAAAACTTTTTTCGGGCAACTTTCATAACCGATTTAGTTCAATTCCTGCATTCCCTCAAGCACCAACTGGGCCACAGCTTTGGCTCCCTCGGGCAGAAAGTGAGTATTATCCTTACTTCCCTCAGGGTAATTGGGATAGACGCCCGGCTCGAAATTCATGAAGTAATGTACGGAGACGTAGTCCTGTCCCTTTTCCGTAAAGGCATCCATCGAGCGCTGCGTCAAGTCGATCAGAAAAGCATCGAGTTCCTTGGCTACATCCACCGCCGCGGTGTAATATTCTCCGTGCACATTTCCCAGCTTCCCGTCCTTCCAGGGATAGTTTCGATTGACTGGCGTGAGTACGATAGGGATGGCTCCTTTCTCCCGGGTTTGGGTCACAAAAAGCCGAATGTACTCCTTGTATCCCTCCGTCGCTACATAACGCTCGGTCTTATCCTTTGCGGCATCGTTGTGCCCAAACTGCATGAGCACCAGATCACCCGGCTGCAAGTCCCGGTACACGGCAGTCCATCTTCCCTCCTCGAAAAAGGTACGCGTACTGCGGCCTCCCCTAGCCCGATCGTCCACTAGTACCGAATCTGTTTGGATCAGGTGCTTAAGCGAAGAGATGGAGGCTGGGTCGAAAAGCTCCTGAAAAACCTGGCCCCAACCCATTAGCGGGTAGCGCTTGTTTAGGTAGTCTTCCCCTTCGTATGTGGAATAATCCGCCATCGTGGAGTCGCCGATGAGGTAAATGGTGGTGACATCCCGCGGGGAAATAAACGCCGACGTGACCAGCACCAGCACGGTCAACAATAAGTTGAATCTGTTTTTTCTTAGGAAATGCATCAGGTAAAGCTCAGGGTTTTAGATAAGGAACCAGCTCAGGCAACTCCCGCTTCAACTCCTCCACCGCCAAATCGGCAACTTTGAAAGCTCCGGTTGGACTCAGGTGCGTATTGTCTTCGACTCCTTTTGGAAATTTATCATAGTCTCCGGGCTTGAAATGCAGGAAAAGCTCCTTGGATTTCTCAACACCGAACTGCTCGATCACGGCAACGGTCTTGCCATGGAGATCAAAGATCGGAACGTCCAGCTGCGTGGCAACCTCGCGAACGACCTCCGAGTAGCGTCCATGCGTATCGGTTAAGTTGCCGTTTTCGTCAAAACTCCTTCGGGAAATCGGCGTGGCCAAGACGGGCTTTCCTCCCTTGGCGCGCACCTCGTCGACAAACCGGGTCAGATTGTCCCGATACGTCGAATCGGCAAAAGCATAGCGGTCAGCGGAGTTGATTTTTTGGTCATTGTGCCCAAACTCGATGATAACATAGTCGCCAGCCTTAAGTCGCTCCATCACCGTGTCCCAGCGCCCTTCTGCGCGAAAACTCTTCGTACTGCGTCCGTTCATCGCGTGGTTTTCGAAACGAACACCTTCCTTAAAATAGAGCGGAAAAACCTGCCCCCAGCCTTTTTCCGGATTGCTACCCGTGTAGGGCTTGTCTGCCATGGTGGAGTCCCCGACGAGGAAAACAGTGATTTCCCCTCCTGTGGATTTCCAAAAAAGCAGCATTGCAGATACCGCCAAACTCAGCAAAAAGACCTTCATGTTACTTCAGTTTTACCTCGCTGTCCAGCCCTTTTCCTACAGAGATTTTCGCGCGATCGGAAAAATCCTTATGGTCCAAGTTTATATTCGAAGACTTACCGAGGACTTTTACTGCAGGACCGTCATTTTCCCCAAAGGCAAACTTCTCTACAGTGACGTTTTGGCTGTTGTAGATCGTCAGCGGAGTGTCCTCGGAGATCACTTTCACATTGATCAGTTGCAAGCCATCCGCGTCTATTGCGGTGATGCCTTTCTTAGCCTCTAAAACGGCATTTTCCAGCACCACATTTTCCAGCTTCATCTCCGGCAGTCCCATAAAAGAAGCGGAAATCTCGGAATCGGTCACGGTGATGTTCTTCATCCAGATATTTCTGAAAACGGGAGTCTCCTCCGTCACCGGAACGAGGTTTTCCTGTCTGGCTTCGTCATCTGCGCTTTGGTCTTCCTCAATCACCGGACTGTTGCCGGTGTAGAACATGTTGAATCCTATGGCCTCGGTCGGAATGTTAATCATATCGATATCAGAGATCCAGATATTTTCCACCACTCCCCCACGGCCTCGGGTGCTCTTGAAGCGCAATCCGATATCGGTACCAATAAAGGTACAGGCGGAAACATGCATGTTTTTCACTCCACTCGACATCTCACTGCCTACAGTGACGCCCCCGTGTCCGTGATAGACGATGTTGTTTTTGATGATCACATTTTCGGTGGGGACGGCTCGCTCTCTACCATCCTTATCCTTGCCAGATTTGATGCAGATCGCGTCGTCACCCACGTCAAAGGTGTTGTTGTAGATCAGTGCATTTTTGCAGGATTCGAGATCAAGTCCATCGCCATTTTGGGAATACCAGGGATTGCGAACATTCAGGTTGCGGATGATCACGTCTTCGGACATGAGGGGGTGGATGTTCCAAGCGGGTGAGTTTTGAAAGGTAGGCCCGTCCAAAAGTACACGCTTACTTTCGCGGATACTTACCATCACAGGACGGAGAAAATCCTTCATTTTTTCCAACTGTGCCCGGTCTTTGGTATCAGGCACGTTGAAGGAAGAACTCGCTTTGTATCCATCCAGAAAGGATTGGGATGGATACCAGTTGGAGCCTTCGACGATGCCGCCGGACTTCACCAGCTTTTTCCACTGATCTTCCGTCATCTTGCCTTTTTTCACAGATCTCCATGCATCGCCGCTACCATCGATGGTTCCTTTGCCAGTGATCGCTATGTTTTCGACCTGGTAGGCATTGATGGGAGAAAGGCACCGGACTGTATTCAGACCCTCAAAACTGGTCTCCACCAGCGGGTAGTCGTCTTTGTCCCGGGAGAAAATGATCAACGCACCGTCATCCAAGTGCAGGTTGACGTTGCTGAGCAAGGTAATCGGACCAGTGAGCCAAATGCCACGCGGGACGATGACCTTGCCTCCGCCTTTTTGGTTTACCTCCTCGATGGCCGACTTGAACGCCTCTGAGTTTTTGATCAAACCATTGCCCACTGCGCCATAGTCAGCGATGCTTTTGGAGAAATTTGGGAAACTCGTCTCCTTGACCTTCGGCATGTCAAATTCGATTCCTTCGTAGACTTCTTGATCAGAAATCTGGGCAAAAACCGGCATTGCCAGCACCGCCATCACCAGCGCCAAAACCATTTTCAAATTGTGTAGTCTCATATTTTGGGTATGCTTAGTTGTGTTGTTTCAATTTATTTTTAAGGTGAAGCGAAGTCGAGTTATTGTCAGGCTGAGCGGAGTCGATGCCCTACTGATCAAATTCCCGAAACCACCCTTCGAATTCGCGAAATCCGACTTCCTAACCTCCTACTTCCCTACCCTAAACCAATCCACATCGGCAAAGCCACTATCGTTGGTCTGGGTGGTACGCGTGGCGAAAAGGCCGACCTTGGCGCCTATCCACTTTCCGGGAACCGCCGTGAAGGTTTCGCCTATCGTGGTAAATTTCTTTCCGTCCTCGGAATAGGAAAAGCTGCAAATGCCACCTTTTCCCACTTTCACCCGAAACTGTATCTCATTCCCTTCCAATTTCGCGATTTGCTTTTTGGATTCTGTCTTGCCGTGTTCGGCGTCTAGACAGGAGACGTAGTTCAGATAGATTCCCTCTTCCCCGGTCTCCAAAGCCAGATAAGCATAGCTCATCCCCATCACAATCAGTCCGACCTGCTCGTCTTTCAGTTTGGGGTTTGGGGTAAATTTCAAGGAAGTTGTTGTCGTGAATACCTCTGCGGGAAACTTCTGCAATAGCAGATTGGGTGCATCCCAGAGGTTTTTGGCTCCTTCGGGTAGCTTTGCGGTGAAAAGTCTCAGCTTTCCATCGGCAGGGTTGGCAAAGGCCCAAGTCGCCTCAGGATTTGCCTGCCACTGCCACTGCAGGCCTATATCATCGCCCTCAAACTCATCCGAGTCAGCTGGCGTGGCTATTTGCGCTTTGACACCCACTTTCGGTTTCTTGTATTTTAATACCGGCTGGCCCGTGGCGTCTCCGTCGGGATCTTCACCCATGGTCGGCCAGTCGGTTTTCCATACCATAGGCTGTAGGTGCGTGATACGCCCATAAGCCTCCACATCCTGGAAATGCACAAACCAATCTTCACCCTGATCGGTATCTATCCAAGCCCCTTGATGTGGGCCATTGATCGGCGTCTCGCCTTGAGCCAGGGACATATGCTCCTCGTAGGGCCCATAGGGATTTTTGGACCTCAGAATCAGTTGCCAGCCGGTCGCCACTCCGCCCGCGGGTGCGAAGATGTAGTAATATCCGTTCCGCTTATAAAACTTCGTGCCCTCCACTGTCGGATGGGCATCGTGACCATCGAACACCATTATTCCGGAGCCAATTGTTTTGGTTCCTTCCCAGTTCATGGGCTTGACCACGAGAACGCTCTTGATCCCTGCTCTACTGCCTGCAAACGCATGAGAGAGATAAGCCTTGCCGTCCTCATCCCAAAGCGGACAGGGATCGATCAGGCCCGTTCCGGCCTCCACGAGGACCGGCTCCTCCCACGCGTCAAGCGGATCTTTGGTTTTCACCATGTAAATCCCAAAATCCGGATCTCCCCAATAGATGTAAAATTCACCTTCGTGGTAGCGTATGGACGGCGCCCACACACCATTTCCATGCTGGGGCTTGGAGAAATGATCCAGCGGCACCTGCCTGGGCAGCGCATAGTTCACCAGCGTCCAGTTGACCAGGTCCTTGGAATGCAGAATCGGAAGGCCCGGCGTCGCGTTGAAACTGGAGGCGGTCATGTAAAAATCCTCCCCCACGCGCACCACGTCCGGATCGGAGTAGTCTGCATGCAGAATGGGGTTGATGTAGGTACCGTCGCCCTGGTCGGCTACCCAGACTTGGGAAATGCTTGGGTTTTGCTGCGCAAAAGCGTCGGGGGCAAAAGCCACCGCCAAAACGAGCAGCGCGGCATGATTGAGTTTACTGAAATTCACTTTTTACTTGTTGTATTTTTCTATTATCACCAGAGGATTCCATTGGTCTGCCCCTGACAAAACATTCTGAACGGTATATTTTTCCGCTTCCTCTGCAGAAAGCTGATGCGACCAAGCTACCCGAGTAGACGGAGAAGCACCTTCTCCTTTTGACTCAAATTCCGCATAAAAGGCCGTCTGCTCTGCTTGAGGCTTGTTCCAGTTGTGCCAACCCTCTGGCTTGATATGCGAACCCATTTCTGTATTGATAAAGGCTGTTTTTGCAAAATCACGCCAAGGTCTGCCGAGGTAGACAGAGTGCTCCGGAGAATCCCCTGTCAGTTTGCAGTCCAAGAAAACGAAGCCAAAGGGGGTTCCCTCGTTGGTTGATGCAGCCGTCACATAGCCGCTGGGCGCTTTGGAAAATATCTCGCAATGATCGAATACCGCGGTGGACCAACCGAAGATGAAATCCACTGTCCCCTCGATGTAGCAATCTTTGTAATACTGCCTACTGCGATCCCCTTGTGGATAGAGCGTGTCTTGGAATCCCAAAAAGCGGCAGTTTTCGAATACTACTTTGTCACCAGTCACCCGCACAGCAACCGCTTGGCCGACCGGCCCGGCGGAGTTTTCGAAGGTGATGTTTTTGACAAAAAAGCCGTCCCCGAAGACGAAAAAGCTGGAAGAGCCCGTGGTGCCCATTTCCTCCCCAAACCTGTTTTTCCTTTGGGCAAAATCGTCGAAGGTCACGATGGTTGTTTTCGGATTTTCACCGATCAACACCACATTCGTCTTGGAATTGGCCAAAACCAGCTTCTCCTTGTAGACGCCCGGCTTGAGCTGGATCCGGGTTTCGTTTTTGCGAAAGTCCGGCACCGCATTAAAGGCTTCTTGGATGGTGAGGAAATCACCCGATCCATCCGCAGCCACAGTAAAATCAAAATCCTGACTTTGCGCCAGCCAAGAAGATAGGCACATAGTCAGTACAAACAGGATTCGCTTCATGGTTTACTTATTTAACTCCTCATATTGCAAGGAAGCCAGGATGAAGGGCCCTACGCCCTTGGGGTCATTTTCCCGGATCACCTCGCCCACATAATACTCATAGCTGCCGTCGCGATAGGGATTGCCGCCCAGACCAGCGACGCCGCAGATCTTGGTCAGCGTGAGGCTGCCATCCGGATTCTCCACGACAAATTCCTTGAGTAATCCTTCATAAGCCTTTTGCCCGTTTTTGAGATCTTCCGCATCGAGATAGCCCCTAGCGTATCCCTTGAGCAAGAAGTAGGTAAACATGGACGAAGCCGAAGCTTCCAGGTAATTCCCCTCGCGCGTACCTTGGTCCACTACCTGATACCATACACCTTCGGAGCTTTGGTAGCGGGCGATTCCTTTGGCCAGCTTTTGCGCTACGGCAATGATTTCCGAACGCTTCGGATGGTTTTCCGGCAGGAAGTCCAACACGTCGACTATCGCCATCGCGTACCAGCCAATGCTTCTACCCCAATAGTTGGTCGAAAGTCCCGTAGCTGGATCGGCCCACTTCTGGGACTTACTTTCATCGTAGGCATGGTGATAAAGTCCGGTTTCCTCACTGTAGCCATATTTGTCCATGGTTAAGATCTGGTTTGCCACGTCGTCAAAGAGCGCTGGCTCGTCGAAAGTCGCCGCATACTGCGCCAGGAATGGCGAACCCATGTAGAGGCCATCGAGCCACATCTGGTGGGGATAGACTTTCTTGTGCCAAAAACCACCCTCCGAGTTGCGGGGATGCTCACGCATCTGGTCGCGGAGTTCCTCGACCGCCAGCTTGTATTTTTCCTCCTTGGTCTCGGTATAAAGGTTAATTAAAAACTTCCCTCCATTAACCCGGTCGATGTTGTAGTCGGTCTTTTTGTAGGTGAGGATATTTCCCGCCGAGTCGACCATGAAGTCCGCAAACTTCTTGGTGTAGTCGAAAAAGCGCGCCTCGCCGTACTGCTTGCTGACCGCCTGCATGGAACTCATGATGAGGCCGTGGGTGTATTCCCACTTGGGCTTTTGGTTAAAATCTATGGTCCAGCCTTCGGGGTTTCGGGCGATTTCCGAATCGGCCATCCGAATGGAATATTTTTTCTCTTGCCGGGTCGGAACCTCCGCTTGTTCTTCCGCCGGAGACTTGGAGTTACAGGAACAAATGCCCAAGACCAAGGGGATCAGGAAAAGTCGGGCTATCGAGGAGGGCTTATTCATGGGAATCGTTTTTTTTTAATGAGAATACCGAGGCCTACTTGCTGGCAAGCCTCGGCTTTGTTTCACAGTTGAATGATTAGAAATATCCTTCGTTTTGCGTAAACTCAGACTTGTTGGTGATTGCGTCCAACTGCTGCTGGGGAATAGGCCTCAAGTTATGAAAAGCCTGAATATTGGGAGCGGCATCGGGATTGTGCGCTTTCACGCGATCCACGAGCTTTCCAGTACGCTTAAGATCAAACCAACGGATCTGTTCCCCGGCAAACTCACGGGCTTTTTCATCCAAGATCAAGTCGATGGTAAGCGCATCCGCAGCTACCTCCATGTCGGCCTCATGCCCGGGATAGGCAGCCCTTCTTCGCACAGCGTTGAAATATTCTACCGCTTGGCCTACATTTCCCAGATTGAGCTCTGCCTCTGCCACGATCATGTACATCTCCGCCAATCGGATAACGAAAGCGTCGCGCTGTCCTTGCTGCTGAGCGACTGTAGCGCGATTGGGCTCGAGGAATTTCCTCAGCGAGATGTAGCGATCCCTCACTCTTGGAAGCCCATTTTCATCGTAGGTTCTGTTTCGGTCGATGACTGTGTAGGGCAAAGCGTCCTTCTGGGCATTGGTCAGCGGATACTTGGTGGCAAAAATCGCCGTATCGCCTGCTGCAAAAGTCACAGATTTCGTCTCGGTGCCTGAGGTCAAAGGAAGGTTGTAAGTACCCGGGCGATTGCTATACCATACCGTCTGAAAGGTGGCATGGTAACGGCTGTCGATTTCCTCGTCAAAGAGATCCAGAAGAAAGGTAGTCGGCATAAAGCGGGCAAAGGGACGGCCATTGGCGATATCCCTAGACATACCCGGAAGCTGATCATAGGTCATCAGGTAGAAAAGATGAGTGTTGTTGCCTCCGTCCCGGATCAGGATGTCCCCGCTTGGAGACTCCAGTTCTCTGTTCAAGATCAGGTCAGCCGTGAAGTTTACAATCCAAATCGCCTCGGAATTGCGTACATTGTTGATATCCCACAGCGCTGCATAGGATTCTTCCAACTCAAACCCATAGGATTCGATTACTTTCTTCGCCAAGCGAGAAGCTTCTGCATGGTTGCCGCGCGTCAAGTGCATGCGTGCGGCAAAGGCCTCTGCCGCGGGCTTGGTCACCCTTCCGTACTGCTCGCTGACCTCCGGCAGGTTGTCCATCGCAAACTGGAGATCCTCGAAGATCTGTCGATAAAACTCATCAACTGGAGTTCGGGTGGCGGTGGTCTGTACCTCAGTCACTTCCTCCAGCGAAAGATGTACTCCGCCCCAAGTCTCCACGATATGCCATAGGTAAAATGCCCGAAGGAAACGTACTTCGGCCAGTCGCAGCGTCTTTTGCGACTCGGTCAAAGGTGACTCGGGTAGTCTACCTACCGCGGCATTGGTGGCATTGAGGGCGGAATAGAGCCTAGTCCAATAGAAATTGATCTGTCCATTTTGCCCGTTGAGGTCCGCGTTGTACAGTGCCAAAGGCGGATTTTCCATCCCATTGGCTCGCGTAAAGATGTCCGTTCCCATCTCGGAAAGCGTGATGCCATGTTCCTTGCCATACCAAAACCTCATCGGCGTATAGCAGGAGTTGACCAAAGCTTCAATCCCTTCCGCCGTGACATAGTAGCCATCGGCAGTCAGCCCAGTCTTGTTGTCTTCTTCCAAGAATCCTTCGCAGGAGACTAGGCCTGCGGAAAGACTCAGAGCCAAAATGATATTTCCTATTTTTTTCATGGTTTTCGATTTTTTGGGTTATTGAGGTTTACAGATCGACATTGATTCCTAACATCAACTGTCGAGTCATCGGGAAGCTGAGATTACCACCTCTCTCCGGATCATAGCCATCCATATTGCTCCAGACAAAGAAGTTTTTTGCGGTAGCATACACCCTCAACCTGGAGATCGAGAGCTTTTCTAGCACGGATTGTGGCAGGTTATATCCCAAGGTAATGTCCCGAATCTTGATAAAGGAGCCATCCGCATATCGCAATGTCGAGAAATAGCGCGCATTGCCAGGGCTGGTGCCGGCATTGGGTCTTGGATAGGCGTTGGTCGGGTTTTCCGGAGTCCAGTAGTCCACGCGGGGTCCATTTTCCCTTCCGTCTATCTTGTAGGAGCCATAGGCTTCACTGACGATCATATTGCCGTCCCTGGCAAATACGAAGACCGTAAGATCAATACCTTTAAACTCGAATCGGTTGTTGATACCGAGGTTGAATCTGGGCACGTTGCTTCCCAAAATCTTTCTGTCGTCCGGAGTGATGATTCCGTCCCCGTCTTGGTCGCGAACTTTGATCTCACCCACTACCTGTTGGTTTTGTTCAGCCTGGCTTTCTTCGCCTAGCTGCCAAATCCCGATTTTCTCGTAGTCGAAGTAGGAGGAAATCGGATAGCCGACAAACCATCCGTTGGCAAGATCCCGATCGCCTTCGACCAACTCGACGATTTCTTCCTTGTTGCGTGCAAAAGTCACATCGGTATTCCAGCTGAATCCGCTCCGAGAATCTACGTTGACGGAGCTCAGCATTACTTCCACTCCCCGGTTACGGGTTTTGCCAATATTGTCCCAGGAGCTGGTGAAACCGGAGGTGGCAGGTACGGCACGCTCCATGAGCAAGCCGCTGGTGTTTTGTTCATAGAGGTCGAGCGTACCGGTGAGACGGTTGTTGAAAAACCCGAAGTCAAGCCCAATGTTGAGTGAAGCGGTCTCTTCCCAGCCCAGATTGGAGGCAGCGATCAGAGAAGGGTAGTATCCGAAGGCAGCGACTTCAGAAGAACCCTGATCCCAGGCATAGGTGCTTTTGCTCAGCCCACCCAAGGTCTGGTAAGGATCCACCCCGGAGTTGCCGGAGACGCCGTAGCTGAGTCGCATTTTCATCTCGCTGACCGTGGAGCTGTTGGCCAAAAAGCCCTCCTCCTTCATGATCCACGAGACGGCAGCAGAAGGGAAAAAGCCCCATTTGTTTCCTGGTGCGAGGACGGATGAGCCATCAGTTCTCAGGACTCCGTTAAACAGATATTTGTTTTTGTATTTGTAGTTGACTCTGGCAAAAAACGACGCCAAGGCACTCTCGCTCAGCGAACTGTTGATCCTGATGCCCTGCTGTGCGGCCCCAAGATTGTAAAACAACATGGTAGGTGACAAGAGGTCGAGTCCTTCGGCGAAGTAGCTTTCCGAATTGGTTCTCCAGATACTTTGCCCCAATAGCACTTGCAGGTCATGGTCGCCAAAGCCCTTGCTGTAGGTCGCAAAATTCTCCCAAGTCAGGCGCGAAAACAGGTTATTTGTCGCCCTTGCGACGGTCATGCCGTCAGGCCCCACGTCAATTGTGTTCACGCCCATGAAGACACCACGTCTGGAATTGGTGTTGTCAAGTCCCAACCTGGACGTGAAAGCGACTGTTGTTGTCGGCTTCCAGTCGAGGCTGATGTTTCCGAAAAACCTACGGTTGACCTCATTGTCCACATAGTTTCCGGGCTGCTCGTCATTGAGTGGGTTGACCGTCGTCGCATCGCCCAAAGGCAACGGGATGACATTTCCTTCTTCGTCGTAGGCGGGTCCTAATGGGCTGATTTTGTTGGCCCAGTTGAGCGGATCCCTTCTCCTATCCTGGTCCCGCAGGGTGTACATGAGGCTCGTGGAAAGCTGGAGTTTGGGGGAAACCTTGTAGTCTACCGCCATCCGGCCACTGTAGCGCTCGAATTCATCGTTTTTGAACAAGCTCTTCTCGTCAAAGTATTCCATTGAAAAGTAGTAGCTGACTTTGTCGTCGGCTCCGGCCACGCTCACCTGATGGTTTTGCTGGGATCCGTTGCTGAGCAGTTCGCCAGCCCAGTCGGAATAGATTCCATTCTGGAAGTTTTCCAATTGCTGGGGCACAAAGATATTGGCATCATCCTCTGGCCCTGACCACTCACCGACTGTCCTTCTCGACTCCCTACGTAGGTCCACCCACTCAGATGCGGTCATGATGTGGTCGTAGCTCTCCAGACTTTGAACGCTGTAATAGCTGTTGAGTGAGACTTTGGCTTTGCCCTTGGACCCACGCTTGGTCGTAATGAGGATTACGCCATTGGCGCCGAGCGTACCATATATCGCGGTCGAAGCGGCGTCTTTCAACACTTCGATGGACGCAATGTCATTTGGGTTGACGTCCATGGAAGTACCGTAGATAATCCCATCCACCAGCACCAATGGCTGATTACTTGCATTGAGGGAGCGGTTGCCGCGAATCCGCAGGTTGAGGCCAGCTCCAGCCTGCCCGCTCGATTTGGTCAAGTCCAGACCCGGAACTTTGCCCTGCATGACCTCCAGTGCGTTTGTCACGGGGATGGCGGTCAGATCTTCATTTCTCACAGAAACAACTGATCCGGTCAAGTCTGACTTCTTGACGACTCCGTAGCCCACGACGACGACCTCCCCGAGATCCTGCAGTTGGGCACTCAACTGTACGTCAATCTGGCTTCGGTTTTCCACGGCTTCCTCTTGGGTAACAAATCCAATAAAGGAAAAAACAAGAGTCGCACCGGTATTTGGTACTTGGATTTCGTAGCGACCATCCAGATCAGTAGTAGTACCTGTCGTAGTTCCCTTCAAAACTACCGACACGCCTGGTAGGCCCTCCGGGTCGTCAGGCGTGGTTACTCTACCCGTCACTACCTTAGTTTGGGCCAAGGCAATCGATTGCACGGCGACAAAAAAGAAAATTGCCACCCATAATTTGGAAGCATAAGAGGCCGCAAGCATTGCCGCCAGCTTTTGCACCGGTTTTGGGTTAAGGATTTTATTCATAGGACTTGTTTTGGGATTTATTGAACTTTGATTTCTAGCGTTTTACAAAAACTTCAGGCTATCTCTTCACCTCGAGCGGATAGGATAGTTCCAGCAGCTGTTGATTCAGGTATTTTTCAAACTCCTCCTTACTCCTAATGCCGCCTGGCTCCTGCTCCCAAGCGGCGAGGATGTAGTAGGTGAGCGTCTTCTTTTCACCGGTAAATACGGCTACATGGGAAAGCGTGTCCTCTGTCAGCTCCAATAACTCGGCCTTGGGAAAGATTACAGCAATGCCAAGGTTATCGTCCGCCAAACTTTGTTTTCCATAGGTGGCGATGTAGCCAAAAGGCAGATCCGAATTGCTTTTGAACAATTCAGCTTTGGGGTCTTTGATCAGACCGGTGGCAAAATTCTGGATGGGTGCCGAAGAAGTCAGTTGTATTTTGGAAAGCCGCGTACCCGCGTGGGTAGAGATTTGCGAACGGATATCCGTTTTGCCACCCTGCAGATTCCATCCATAATAGTTGGTCAAAACCGAGGAGTACACCGGGCCGTCTTCGGTAATCTCCGCATATAGGCTGTCCGTCTCGTCTACCCTCCGGGCTTGACCATTTTCCCAGACGGCAATACTTCCGAGTCCGAGTGTTTTTCCTACTTTCAATACATCCATCCCCCAATCTGCCGGCTCGTGGTAGGAATCAAAACCATCTTGGCCGACATCCTGTAGAACTGGCGTCTTTACTTTTTTTCCAAAGACGTCGATGCCATTTCTCCAGTCGAGATAGAAGCGATAGCCCACCAAATCCGACTCCCAGCCGGGCCCTTCATAGCGGATAAACCAAGAATGGTCGGTGTGCTCCTTGGGCACGTGCAGGGAATTCACGTTTACGAACTGGCCCCCAATATATTCCCGGTTTTCAAAATGCCCCCCAACTTTGTGCGATAGTTCGGCCTGAGTTCTTTTGGGATAGTCTTTCTTGGCCTCTTTTGCAACCGCCTTAAGCCGAATATCCACCGACTGGGCGGAGTTGACAAATGGGACCACAAAGCCTAAGCCCTCAAATGATGGTTCGCTGATCCATTGGGATGGCAACTCTACGTCGTCTTGATAGACTACAAATACGGAATCTTTGGAAATGCCCGGGAGAATGTCGGAGGAAAGCGTGACCATCCCATGCTCTCGAGGAAGATCTGTGGGATTGGTAAGTACCAGAGACACTTCCTTCACGGCCTGTTGGCTAAAAGCGCCTTCCGCCTGCAAAACAACAAGGCTATAAACGCCTGCACAGAGTGCACGGCTGACTATTCGTTGGTATCTTGGGTTCATGAAATATACCTAAAAACTTTCTGGACACTCGATCGAACTATGCTTCGAGGGCAACAAGTTGTACAATCGATTGTATAAATAAAAACCTTTCATCAAAAATTTCCAAACAGCCGTCTTATTGCATATTGTTTGTCAAAACATAGGAAATGTCAAAACAAAGCTTCTACGCTTAACAATACAGCGATATAAATGCTTGAATTCAATTTTTCCAATTGTGAAAAATTATCATATATTGCGCAAACGATTACATCAAACTCAAGATGACTAACCCTGTTTCAACCCGATATTCCTCACATCCGGAGGATTTCAAGAAATACTCCACCAAAGAAATCAGAGAAAAGTTCCTCCTCGGGGATATCTTCCAACCTAACCAGCTTAGCGGTGTATACAGTTTGGAGGACAGACTGATCGTGGGGGGAATCCATCCCGTGGATCAGCCCGTAGCTTTGGCGGCGATCGAACAGAACAAGGCCAAGTTTTTTCTGGAAAGACGGGAAATCGGAATCATCAACGTAGGAAGCCCAACGCAGATCTCGGCAGATGGGACTACCTACGAACTCGGACACAAAGAAGCGCTGTATATCGGAAAGGGCGTGAAGGAAGTGATCTTCTATCCTAGCAAATCCGGAGACACCTACCTGTACTTCAACTCCGCGCCAGCCCACAAAAGCTGCCCAACCAAGAAAATAACCACAGCCGAGGCAGAAGTCGTCACTCTTGGTTCCTTGGAAAATTCCAACCATCGCACCATCTACAAGCTCTTGGTGAATTCCGTCGTGGAGACTTGCCAGCTGCAGATGGGAATGACAGAACTCAAACCTGGCTCCGTATGGAACACCATGCCCAGCCACACCCACGACCGGCGCATGGAAGCATATTTCTATTTTGACTTGAGTGAAAACAACGCAGTGGCGCACTTCATGGGGCGTCCGGATGAGACCCGCGTGGTTTGGATGAAAAACCACCAAGCGATCATCTCCCCTCCTTGGTCGATTCACAGCGGGGCGGGAACGTCAAACTATACTTTCATTTGGGGAATGGCCGGCGAAAACATGGACTACGGAGACATGGATGCGGTCAAGCCTACAGAACTGAAATAACCATGAAGCCGAATTTTGATCTCAGCGGAAAAGTTGCGTTGGTAACTGGCGCGACGCACGGACTCGGGATGGCCATGGCCAAAGCCTTGGCAAGCTATGGCGCCACTTTGGTGGTCAATGGCCATACACCATCCAAGATGGAAGCTGCCTTGGCAGAATATGAAAAGGTCGGAATAATCGCCCATCCTTTTCTCTTCAATGTCACCGACGCGCTGACCGTAGATCAGGCGATCGGGAGGATCGAGCGGGAAATAGGCCCGATAGACATACTGGTAAACAACGCGGGCATGATCCAACGCACCCCGGCTCTGGAGATGGATCCTGCGGATTTCCGAAAAATTCTGGACGTGGACTTGGTGTCTCCATTTATCATGTCACAGCGGGTTGCACAATCCATGATAAATCGCAAATCTGGGGGAAAAATCATCAACATTTGTTCGATGATGAGCGAATTGGGCCGAAATACTGTCAGTGCCTATGCTGCTGCAAAAGGAGGATTGAAAATGTTGACCCGAAACCTTGCTACTGAATGGGCAAAGTACAATATTCAGGTCAACGGAATCGGTCCCGGATATTTTGCGACAGAGCAGACGGCTCCGATACGAGTGGACGGACATCCTTTCAATGAATTCATCATCAACCGCACGCCCGCAGCCAGATGGGGAAACCCCGAAGACCTGGGAGGCGCCGCCGTGTTTCTCGCAAGTTCTGCCAGCGATTTCATCAATGGCCAGATTCTCTACGTGGACGGGGGCATACTCGCTACCATAGGAAAGCCCGTCGGGGAACAATAGCCTAGACCTCGCGCCATTAACAATCGCCCATACCTATCTAATGAAAAACAAAAAGGCAACCATCCATGAGATCGCCGCGAAACTCAACATCACAGCCAGCACGGTCTCAAGGGCACTGAACAACAATCCGCGGATTTCGGAAGAGACCAAAAAGAGAGTACAGAAGGTAGCCAAGCAGATCAACTACCAGCCCAACCACATCGCCTCAGCGCTGCGCAGCGGCAAAAGCCGGCTGATCGGGGTCATCGTCCCTACCGCCAACAGAAATTTCTTTTCCTCAGTGATCCGGGGAATTGAAGATCTCGCCAATGTCTTCAACTACAAGATCATCATCTCCCAGTCCTACGACGAATATGAAAAGGAGGTCCAAAACGTAGAGGCCTTGCTTAACGCGAGAGTGGATGGAATCATCGCCTCATTTGGCAAGGAAACCGAAAATTTTGACCACTTTCTGAAAGTCATCGAAAAAGGAATCCCTTTGGTGCTCTTTGACAGAACGGCGGATGTGCTGGATGTAAGCCACGTCATACTTGACGACTACCTCGGCGCTTATCAGGCGGTTGACCACCTGATCAAAAGCGGATGCAGGAGAATTGTCCACTTTACCAACCTACAGCGCATCAACATTTACACGGAAAGGAAACGTGGCTACGAAGACGCCCTGAAAGCCAATGGACTGGAAGTCGACCCCGCATTGATCCTCTACGGAAGTATGCAGCTGGAAGACGGCCGAAGACTCACCGAGGAAATCCTGGAGAAGAAACTCGACTTTGACGGAATCTTTTCATCCGCCGACTACGCTATCATGGGGGCCCTCCAAGTCCTCAAAAGCCACGGTATCGCAGTGCCCGGAAAAGTCAAACTGGTAGGGTTTGGAAACGAGCCCTTCACCTCCTTTACCGATCCTACCATCACCACGGTAGATCAAAAAAGCATTGCGATGGGCAAGATCACCGCCGAGACCTTCTTCGAAATCCTGAACAGCAAGGCTCTTGAAGCTGTCTCAAAGAAGACAATTCTGAAACCGGAACTTATCATCCGAGAGTCTTCCAAGTAATCCCCACTCTCTTGCCCAAACAAAAATGGCAACGTCGATTTGAGGTTGCCATTTTCTTTGATAGCGATCCAGCCCTTATCTCGCGTAATTGACCGCGCGCATTTCCCGAATCACCGTGATCTTGATCTGACCCGGGTACTGCATTTCCTTTTCGATTTTCTGGGAAATGTCAAAAGAGAGTTTGCTTGCTTTTTGATCGTCGACATTGTCAGCGTCAACCAAGATTCTAAGCTCACGCCCGGCCTGCATCGCGAAGCATTTGTTTACCCCATCAAATCCAAGAGCCAGTTCCTCCAGTTCTTTCAGTCTTTTCACATAGCTGTCCATGATCTCTCGACGAGCCCCAGGCCTTGAACCAGAGATCGCATCCGATGCCTGTACAATCGGCGAGATCATCGAAGTCATCTCGATCTCATCATGGTGGGCTCCAATGGCATTGCAGATTTCAGGATGTTCTTTGTAGCGCTTGGCCAGCTCCATCCCGAGGATGGCGTGGGGCAGCTCCTGTTCTTCAGGCCAAACTTTCCCGATATCGTGCAGCAAGCCGGCACGCTTGGCAAGTTTGGCGTTCAAGCCCATCTCAGCCGCCATGGTTGAGGCAAGCTTTGCCACCTCGCGGGAGTGCTGTAGCAGGTTTTGTCCATAGGAGGACCTGAATCTCATTCTGCCGACCATTTTGATCAGCTCCGGATGAAGGCCATGGATACCGAGGTCTATGCAGGTTCTTTCGCCGATCTCCACGATCTCTTCTTCTATATTTTTCTCGGTCTTGGCTACCACCTCTTCGATACGGGCTGGGTGGATTCTGCCATCCTGCACCAGTCTGTGCAAGGAAAGTCTGGCTATCTCCCTTCTCACCGGATCAAAGCCTGAAATGATGATTGCCTCAGGCGTATCGTCAACGACGATTTCCACCCCGGTCGCCGCTTCCAGGGCCCGGATGTTGCGTCCCTCACGCCCGATGATTTTGCCCTTGATATCGTCACTCTCGATGTTGAAGACGGATACGCAGTTTTCCACAGCGTGCTCTGTGGCGGTACGCTGGATCGTGTCAAGTACGATCTTCTTGGCTTGCTTGGTCGCAGTCAGCTTGGCCTCGTCGAGGATATCCTTGATTTGGGAAGAAGCCTTAGTCTGTGCCTCCTCGGTGAGCATGGTCACGATCTGGTCTCTCGCTTCCTCCCGTGTCAGTCCGGCCACCTTTTCCAGATCGGCGATGCGTTGGTTGGTGACCCTGTCGAGTTCTTCCTTTTTCACCTGCACCGCATGCAGCTGCGCATTGAGGTTCTCTTTTTTGCTATCCAATTCCGCCTCTTTGCGCTTGAGTACTTCCTGTTCTTTTGCAACTTGCTGCTGGAGTTGCTTGACCTTGTTTTCGTTGGTGATGATGATGCTCTTCTTGTTGTTCATCTCCTCATCAAACTCACTCTTAAGCTTCAGAAACTTTTCCTTAGCTTCCAAAATGCGGTCTTTTTTGATCGTCTCTGCGGAAAGTTCCGCCTCCCTAAGCATGGATTTTACCCTCTCTTTGGTTTCTTCTTCCAGCTTTGCATTTTTATTTTTGATGAAAAATCCCGCCAATGCGGCACCCCCGCCAAGCCCCGCCAGGGCTGCAAGGATGATAAATAGTACGTCTGCCATAGGTGTTTATATAGTTATACTCCCTACCGGCTCCGAAAATCCCAGAAATAAGTGGATATCAATAATCAAACAGCCTTGGTCAGCAAGGCTGAGATATGGGAAATGCTTTTGCGGATATGCTCGCTATCTTCGGCATTGACCTCGTTGGTCTCTAGTGACTCTACCATACAGTCAAAGGCGACCATGGCCAGCAGATCCTGTACGTCATCCAGACCAAATTCGGCTTTATACTTCCTCAATTTTTCATTAATCAGTTTTCCCGCATGTCTGATTTTAGCCTCGTCTTCAGGCCGCACACGCATGGGATACTCCCTTTCTCCGATTTTCACTCTGATGGCCAGCGTCTCCATATCATTCGGAAAGGTAAGTGATCAAATGATCGATTTCTTGTATATAATTATTGATTAAGTCACTCATTTCGGTGGCATCCTCTGGATTCACCGGTCGGTTGTCCACAATGTTACTAATTTTAATCTTATTTTTAAAATGATGGATTTCCTGCTCTTTTTGATGGATTTCTTGCTCAAGCTGAGCCACTCGAGCCCTTAACTGCTCATTGTCAGCACTCATGGACTCGATTTTTTTGCCCGCCTGCACGGCAAGCTTTTCCAATTTTTGCAGTTCCTCGTGAATCATTTTTAGCTTCTGATGATGGCGCCCACCTGATCCTGGAAGGCCTGAATCAATTTACTCATAGTTTTGTCAATTACCTTGTCGGTAAGCGTATTTTCCTGGTCCTGTAGGTGAAAGCTCAAGGCATAGGCTTTTTTGCCCGCATCGATCTTGTCCCCCTGATATACATCAAATACGCCAATCCGTTTCACCAGCTTTCCTCCCGCTTTTTCGGCTACATTTTTGACCTCGGCGTAGGTGACCGAGCGGTCGATCACCAGGGAAAGATCCCTGCGCACTTCGGGAAACTTGGAGATTTCGCCATACTTCTTCAATCCGGCAGCTTTCTTAGCCAAAAGATCCCAATCCAGCTCCGCAAACCAAACCTCCTGACGCACTTCAGCGAGCTTCAGAATCTTGTCATCCACAAGACCGACAGTCCCCAGCTCCTTCTCTCCTAGCTTCAAAGTCAAGCCATAAGCCAAAGGTACGGACTCTTTCATGCTCACCTGTCCCAAGTCTAAATTCAGCCTTTCAAGGATTCGCTCGACCGTGGCATAGATATCCGAGAAGCCAAAAGCCCGCTCGGGCTCGATCCAGCTTTCAGAAGAACGGTTGCCGGAATGAAAAATTGCCAGCCTACGCCCCTCTTTGTAGCCCTCAGTTGCTTTTTGATAGACCGTACCAAACTCAAAGCACTTGAGATCGGTCTGACGACGGTTAATGTTGTGAGCTAAAACTTCCAGTCCGCTAAACAGCAAGGTCTGCCGCATCACGCCCAAGTCTTCGCTGAGTTTGTTAAAGATCTCCACATTGACCGAGGGATCGAGGTAACCCGACTTCTCTGCATAGACGGGCTTGGTCAGGCTGTTGGTGATCAACTCAAAATACCCTTGTCCTGCCAGCATCTCGCTGAGGCGGTACTGAAGTTTGTTTAGATCTTTTACCGGATGCTCCGCGAGGTAATCCGTCTTTAGATTTTCTGAAAGTTCAACTTGATGGAATCCATGGATCCTAAGAATTTCCTCGATGATATCCGCCTCGCGGGTGACATCCACACGGTAAGGCTTGACGATGGCGGTAAAGCCATCGGCCGTCTCATTTGCCACTTTGATCTCCAGACTTTCTAGGATTGACTTGACCTCGGAAGGTTCAATTTTCTTTCCGATCAGTCGATTGACATGGCCGTAGCTCACCTCCACGACAAAGTCCTGGATAGGGTCCGGATACAAATCGACAATCTCCGAGGCGACTTTTGCCCCGGCGAGTTCCTGAAGCAAAGCCACAGCCTTCTTCAAAGCGTATACCGGCATATTGGGATCAGTTCCCCGCTCGAAGCGGAAGGAAGCGTCGGTCTTCAGGCCATGGACCTGAGAGCCTTTCCGAATCACGTCCGGCGAGAAATAAGCCGATTCCAAAAAGATGGAAGTGGTCCCCTCACTCACTCCCGAATGCTCACCTCCAAAAATTCCTGCGATGCACATCCCTCCTTGGGCGTCATTGATCATGAGTTCCTCGCCTGAAAGCTTGCGTTCTTTTCCATCGAGTGTCACGAAAGGAGTCCCTTTGGGAAGCTTTCCAACGATGATTTTTCCTTCGGCAATCTTGTCCGCGTCAAAGGCATGGAGCGGCTGCCCTAGATCATGCAGGATAAAATTGGTGATGTCCACCACATTGTTGATCGGCTCAAGATCGAGGGACCGGAGGAAGTTTTGCAGCCACTGGGGAGAAGGACCAACTTTCAAATCAGTCAATACAACACCGGCATACCTTGGGCAATCGATCGCATTTTCTACCTCTACCTTAATGGAAGGACCAGATTTCTCAACAGCCAACGGTTCTTCTTGACCCAAAGCCACTTCTCTTCCCAATAGCGCCTGAAGATCGCGCGCAACTCCAAGGTGGGAAGCCGCATCGGCCCTGTTGGGAGTCAATCCAATCTCGAGGATATGGTCCTGGGAAACTTCAAAATACTCGGAAGCAGGTGTCCCGTTGGGAAGGTCGGTGACCAAAACCATGATGCCGGCGTGGGATGAGCCAATTCCGATCTCGTCTTCCGCGCAGATCATTCCCTCAGAAACTTGCCCGCGGATCTTGGCTTTTTTGATTTCAAAGGGCTCTCCTTCTGAAGGGTATAGTTTTGCCCCCACTGTGGCTATCACTACCTTTTGGCCTTTGGCCACATTGGGAGCTCCACAGACGATGGGCACGATGCCGGTACCGATGTCCACGGTGGTGAGGCTTAGTTTGTCCGCGTCAGGATGCTTTTCGCAAGAAAGCACCTCTCCGATGACGACTCCTTCCAAGCCTCCCGGTACCGAAACAAACTTCTCCACTCCCTCTACTTCCAAGCCTGACCGGGTGAGTAGGGCGGCGATTTCTTCGGGACTTTCGGGGAGTGGAATATAAGTTTTGAGTCTATTGATAGAGATTTTCATCAGCTTAATTTTAGCAGGAAATTAGTCCTGGTCTTTAACAAAAAAGGTGCGTTGGCACCTTTTCAAAATCAGTCCGGCAAATTTAAAAGAATTGCAGGAGGGCTTGTCTATTCCTTGTAATTTTTCTCGCCCGCAGCTACCGCGATATCCAAAAGGTTTTCCTTGGGAGGAATGGGACAGGCGTAGTCTGGATTGTAAGCGCAGTAGGGATTATAGGCCAAATTGAAATCCAGTGTGATACTGTTCTTCCCATCTTGGCGCACATTGAGGTAGCGCCCACCGCCGTAGGTCTCCTTGGCACTGGTCTCGTCGGCAAAAGCCAGGAAAAAATTGCGCTTGTCCGCCTCGTCCATCGCCTGAAGAAGGAGTAGCTTGTTTGTCTTTCCGCCCAATTCAAACTCGGCGTAGGAATGCTCGATGTATCGCTGCATCGTGCCGTCGGTGAGTGGCACTTCCCTAACTTTCTTGTTTTCTATGGGCAGTAGCCTCGCTTTTACCTTATAGGAGGGATCGATGTCATAAAAGGTCAAAGAGGCAAACTTGGCCTTCTGCTCCTCGGTAAGCGGTGAGTCAATATTGAATCTGATGAACTTATACTGGCGCTCGCGCTCCTTTTCTATCTTTTCGATGTAGTCTTCAGGCGTCTCCCCTGCGGTAAACATGTAGCCCACCGCGGTCACAACCACAATTCCCACTACTATTAGGATAATCTGACTTGCTTTCATCTGTCTGTAATTGATTTTTCTATGGCCAGATGGAACGCGCTGGATACTTAACCCATCTGCAAAAGCTTTCAGCTTGAGCGTTTCATGAACTAGAGTATGCCTTCATCGGCGAAGCTAAAATAGCCACGATCCGAAAATATCACATGATCTAAGACGGGCAAATCCAAGTCACGGCCAATTTTCACCAGTCGCTCGGTCAATTTTTTGTCCTGCTCGGAAGGCGACAAACTTCCACTCGGGTGATTGTGGACCAAAATAAGTGATTGGGCTAGATGCTCCAACGCAATCTTGAATACCACCTTCGCATCCACCACAGTGCCGCTCGTCCCACCTTGGCTGATCAGATGTTTTTTGATTACGAAATTAGAACGAGTCAAAAGCACCAGGTAAAAATGCTCAACCACCTCATCGTAAAGATCGGGCCTCATCAGCTCATAAATATCCTGTGAACTGCTGATCTTAACGCGCCGAGTGGGCTCCTGCTCCTTTCTTCTTCTTCCGAGTTCTAGTGCGGCGACAATGGATATAGCTTTGGCCTCTCCGATTCCCTTGAATTTCATCAGGTCTTTCACCGATAGTTTGGCTAGCGAAGCCAGGTCGTAGTTCACTTCACGAAGGATCATTCTGGAGAGATCGACGGCGCTCATCGTCCTAGTCCCCGAGCCGATCAGAATGGCGATCAGCTCTGCGTCCGAAAGCACGGATTTTCCTTTGAGCAAAAGTTTCTCCCTGGGCCGATCCTCTTCCGCCAATTCGGAAATCTTGATCGAAGTCGCCTGATTCATAGGTAATGCCTAAAAAAAGTTGAACTAAATCTACCTATAAAAACACTATAAAAAAACCCTGCTTTTCGGGCAGGGTTTTGATAAGAAAGTCTTTTAGAAATCAAGCCATCGCGTTCACGAACTTGGCCAATCTAGATTTCTTGTTACTAGCGTTGTTTTTGTGGATCACATTCTTCTTCGCCAATTTGTCCAGCATAGAAACAACCTTCTTGTAAAGCTCCATCGCTTCTACTTTGTCCGTAGCAGCTTTCAGCTTTTTGATGAAAGTTCTAGTGGTTTTGGCTTGATATCTGTTTCTCAAACGCTTCGCTTCGTTGGCACGAATTCTCTTAAGAGCTGATTTGTGATTTGCCATATCTCGTTTTTAACTTAAATTTCTTTACGTTCCCCTATTCCGAATTGGAGTGCAAAGTTATTGTAAATAATTAATTCTGCCAAAGGAATTTTAAACATTCCTTTTCTATCCGCCTTATTCCAAACCAGAATATTTGGCCCAAACAGCAAAACAGGCTGCAAATATAGACTTTTTTAAACCTTAAAAAGACAATTGTTTTGACTATTTTCAGGAATGAGGCTTTATACGATCTGGGCATTTCTCCTTCTTTTTCTACCCCGGGGAGATGGGGATTGGGGATTTTACGCCCATTCCCTGATTAATAGACAAGCGGTATTCTCCCTTCCTCCGGAGATGGTCGGGTTTTACAAAAGCCACATCGAATTCATCGCTGAAAATGCGGTCAATCCCGACAAAAGAAGATATGCGGTAGCCGGAGAGGCCGAAAAACACTTTATCGATCTGGATATCTACGGGGACAGCGCTTTGGTCTTGCTCCCCAAATATTGGCCGGAAGCGATTGAAAAATTCACGGAGGACAGCCTGCGCAATCATGGGATAGGACCCTGGAGCGCTTATCGGACCATGCTAAGCCTCACTAGCGCTTTTGAGGAAAAGAATGCCTCGGCTATTCTAAGGCTTTCGGCCGATCTGGGCCATTACCTCGGCGACCTCAACGTCCCACTTCACACCACCAAAAACTACAATGGCCAACTCACCGGGCAGGAGGGTATCCATGGTTTTTGGGAGAGCCGCGTACCGGAACTGCTTGCCTCCGACTATTCGCTTTGGATAGGGAAAGCGGAATATGTAGAAAAGCCCCAATTGGCGATCTGGGATGCCGTGGCAATTGCCCACTCTCAGGTCGACAGCGTCTTGGCATTGGAAAGGCAACTCAGCCAGCAATTTCCGGAGGACCAGAAATTCAGCTATGAGGAGAGAAATGGCTTGACAGTCCGGGTATACGCCAGGGAGTTCACCGAATCCTATGACAAGGCATTGGATGGAATGGTCGAACGGCAAATGCGCAAATCCATCAAGATGATCGCCGACTTTTGGTACACCGCCTGGATCAATGCCGGACAACCGGACTTGAAAACTCTAGGGCAGACTGCGGTAGAAGAAGAAAAGACAAACGCAGATCCTAAGCTGAAGGTCAGGGAGCATTAGCTGAAGCGAGAAGGCTGAAGTGAGAAAGCTGAAGCGAGAAGGCTGAAGTCAAAAAGCCGAATTTGGAAGACACAATCCACAACAACTAATTCAACCTTATGGATAGAGACTTGAAAACAAGAACCAAAATATTTGCCTTGGAAATCATCAAGTTTGTTTCAGAGCTCCCGAAAACCACCGCTGGATTTGAATTTGGGAGGCAGGTATTGAGATCCGCCACCTCTATTGGCGCCAATTATCGTTCTTCCCAAAGGGGACGTAGCAGAGCTGAATTCATTTCCAAATTGTCCATTGTTCAGGAAGAAGCGGACGAAACTGTATTTTGGCTTGAACTTATCCAAGAGAGCGAATTGTCCTCAAAGGAAATCACCTCACCACTTATAAAAGAAGCTGATGAATTGACTGCGATATTTACCACCATGGTCATAAACGCAAAAAAGAACTCCTAAGAGCCTTTTTCAGATTTCTCGCTTCAGCTTTCAGAATTCACACTTCAGCTTTCTGACTTCAAATACTGTCCGATCGCTTTTCCCAGTCTCCTAAACGTGTCTTTGAACACCTCTTCATCTTCCTCCAACAGCGTCACTCGGAAGCCTCTCAGATCTGAGCAAAAAGATGATATCGGCACCACACAGATCCGCTCGGAGACGAGCAAATAGTATACAAAGCGCTTATCCAAAGGCATTTCCGGGTCATCCAGCCAAGTATCAAGAAGCACTTGAAGCTTCGGATCTTCGACGGGTAGTGACTGGTTTGGAGAAAGCAGATTCTCGTCAAACACGATGGTGTTGTAAAAGGCCCCTTGCGTTGGATTGAATTTGATCCCCGGAATATCGCCAAGAATCTCCCGCATCCAGTCGGATCGCTTTCCGATCTGTTCATTGGCCAGCTCTCGATAAGCTTGGTATTCCGGATGACTCATGATCCTCGGGATTGCCAATTGAGGCAAGATAGTGGAGCAAACCTCAATCATCTTGGCGTTTTCCAAAGTCTGGCAAAGCTTGGAAAATTCCTTGGAAGCCTCTCGGTTATAAAACTCCATCCAGCCGCATCTAGCTCCCGGCCAGGGAAATTCCTTGGATATCCCCTTGAGAGAAATCGCAGGCCGAGTTCCTATCACCTCGGAAAGAGCCACAGCCTTGATCCCATTATAGGTGATATTCTGGTAGATCTCATCGGTGATCAGGAGAAGGTTAAACTCTTCGGCAATCTTCACAAAGTCTTCCAAAACTTCCTTAGGATAGACCATCCCCGTCGGGTTGTCCGGATTGATGATCAGGATGCCGACAATGGACGGATTGTATTTCACCTTCAAGTACAAGTCTTTCATATCCGGCAACCACTGGTTGTCTGGATCGAGCTTGTAAGTGATCGGTGCGGTATTGGCATGTGCCGCTTCGGCAGAACTGTGAGTGGAGTAAGCCGGTGAAGGCCCGATAATGCGGGCGGTCGGAATCAGGAACTGGTACAGTTTGGCGATGGCATCACCCAGCCCATTGAAGAAAAGGATATCCTCAGCGGAGATCAGCGTACCTCCTTTTTCATTGTTGAGACCGGCCAGGAATTTTCGGGTTTCCAGCACTCCTTTGGAATCTGCGTAGCCGTAGGTCTTATCCTCCTTGAGCAGATCCGCAATGATTTCCTTCATCCAGGCTGGCACCGTATTGTGTTTCTGGATGGGGTCGCCGATGTTTTCCCAAGTCATGGTGTAGCCAAGCGCTTCGATCTGCCTCGCTTTCTTTACAATCCCGCGGATTTCATAGTTCAGTTCTTCAGCACCGGGTCTAAGGAGTAGCTGTCTCATAGGTCAATAGGTTTGGAAAAAAATTCCGCTGCAAAGAAAAGGAAAAGAGAATTGATAATTCAGTAAAATGGCCAATAGCATGCCTGCCAGTGCCAAAATTCCGAGGAGCAAGGCCGAAATTCCCTGCCTCTCCCCCGCGATGACGTTTTTCAGACTTGTGACTTCGGACTTTCCGATTACCAGATCTACCAACTGCGACTGCCAACTATCATTCAGCTTTCAGACTTCAGATTTCAGCCTTCCCACTTTACCCTTCAGAATTCCCAACCTGCTTTCTCTCACTGCGTTCAGATATTCTAGCCCAAAATGCGCATTGCCCCTTCAAACCTATTCCTTTATACCAAGCTCCTGCTACAGTGATCCCTGTTCTTCTTCGAATTCTCATCTTCCTGCTCTTTCTAGGACTAATCGACTGGTATTCCTACCAGGCATTCAAGACGCTATTTCCAACCCAAACTTGGGTTAAGGTGGGCTTCTGGCTCTTTTCCATCGCCATCTACCTGTTTACCATCTTTGTTTTCATGACCTTCGACCGGGGTAGTATCGGCTTGAATTTTGGCAGGCTTATATCCCTTTTGGTCCTTTCCATCCTTCCCAAGCTAATTATCCTTGCCATCCTGTTTGGCGAAGACGTACTTCGCTTTGTCACCGGAATATTTCAATCAGTCAGCGGAAATGACAGGGAGGGCTTTTTGCCCGAGCGACGAAAATTTATCAGCCAAGCGGCCTTGGTAATCTCCGCGATCCCTTTCTTGGGAATACTACACGGCGTATTGATCGGCAAATACCGCTACCGGGTGGTCAATCATACGCTGGAATTCGACGACCTACCGGAGGAGTTTGACGGCTTCACCATCACCCAAATCTCGGACATCCACTCCGGAAGCTTTGACAACAAAAAGAAGCTGGAATACGGTGTAGACCTGATCAACCAGCAGGGATCCGATGTCATCCTCTTCACCGGAGATCTGGTCAACAACCATGCTGGCGAAATGGAGCCTTGGATCGACACTTTCAACAAGCTGAAAGCTCCGATGGGCAAGTTTTCCATCCTCGGCAATCACGACTATGGAGACTACATGTCCTGGCCGAGCCAAGAAGCCAAGCGAGCGAATTTGGATCGGCTCTATGAAATCCAGAAAGAACTGGGCTTTCGCTTGCTTCGCAACGAAAGTGTCCAAATTGAAAAGGGAAATTCCAGCATAGACCTGATTGGCGTGGAAAACTGGGGAAAAGGCTTTGCGCAGCATGGAGACCTGCCAAAAGCTACCGCAAACCTCAACGAGCGAAGTTTTAAGATCCTGATGAGCCACGATCCCTCCCACTTCGATGAGCAGGTCAAAAGCTTTTCCCAATTTATCCACCTCACGCTTAGCGGACATACCCATGGGATGCAGTTTGGAATAGAGATCCCCGGACTTATCAAGTGGAGCCCGGTCTCCTTCCGCTATCCCAAATGGGCGGGGCTATACAAGGAGCTGGGCCGCTACCTGCATGTCAACCGCGGCTTTGGATTTTTGGCCTTTCCGGGTCGGGTAGGGATATGGCCGGAGATCACGGTACTGGAGTTGAGGAAGAAGTAACACCCATATAATAGACAACGACTTGTGCGCCTTCTTTTTGATGAGTAACTTAAGCTTTCAAGAAACGGAAAAGCCATGATTGTCCAAGCATCTGAGTTACTCAAGTACAATGAAGTCCTTGCTGTATTAAAAAGCAAATTCTCGGATTACGGCGTTTACGAGTTTGATTCGAAGCCCCAAAGAAGCATCATCGTACGGAAGTCGGCCACTGTCGGAGTACAAATTACTGTTCGCGATACCGAAATCATGATTGACGCATGTTGCCCAAACATTTTTGTATCTGGTCTGATAGGTTTTATGAGCACGATTTTTCCATTTTACCACAATTTCGAAATGAAGATCAGAGATTTTTTGAGAAAGACGTACAACTGAAAAACCAATCCAGCTTAGCAGTCTCAGTTTAAGCCAAACTATTTGAATCAGCATAGAAGCTTTACAAGGTTTCCAAATACGTTTGGAAGGGATCACGGCCAAACTTTCCCCACTCAGCCTAGTCTACTGCACTCGGTTTGGTAAGCCCCAAAAACAGGGCTATAGAAAGCACCACCAAGACAAACAACCGTACGATGCTCAACGCCTCCCACATTTTTGCCCTTCCAGTTAATTCCACATCGACTTCGGCAGAATAGGGCGTCCCCGTTATCTCCAAAAGCTGGGGAACGAAGTAAATACCCGTTATGATCAGAATCACGATATATCCGCTGACAGCGACTAATAGATTTTTTCGCCGGGGAGTCTTCCACGAAAGCACGAGCGTAATGATGAGAAGGAGCAGCGTGACCGGGTGGATGGGGATCCAAAACGCCTCCGGGTTGAGCGCATATTCTCCCTGAAACATGCTCAGGGAATAAGGTGGCGCAGCGGCCCACCGGGGCACCACGCAAAGATGTTCATAAATAGCAGCCCCGATCACGGCTGAAAAAGCTTGGCAAGCAAATGAGTAAACGATGTTCTTTAAGTGCATGATAATTTCAGTTTTGAATGCTCCACGCAAAAAAAGGGGGTCGGCACCTGGAGAAATTGTACTCATCGGACATCTCTAGGAAATTACATACTTTTGATTTTGAACCATTTCCGTTCTTCTCCCGTAGAGATCAGGCATGACATTCAATTCGCACATACCTCTCACTTCGTCGCATCTCAGCGACTCTATTTGTATGGTTTGGGAGGTACAGGGGCAATCTAACTTAAGAGAGACCATTCTTCCTAAGGGCGTTATAGAGCTTATCTTCAATCTTGGCGATGGAATAGCCGGCACACTCCCCGGTGACAAAAACATCCAAGCGCCCCCATGCTTCATACAGGGTATAGCCACTCAAGTAATCAGAACACGCTATGCCGGTCAACATCACTTGTTTGGAGTTCAGCTGAAACCTTCCATGCTGAGAAACATCTTTGGATTTGAGGGAGCGGAATTTAAAAACAACCTGGTGGACCTCACCCTCATCAAAGCCTCATTTTTGTCCCTTTGGCATCAGCTGATGGAGGCCGGATCTTTCGAAAAACGCATCCAGGTAATTGAAGCCGAATTTCCATTGGTGAAAAAAACGGATTGCATCCGTACCAAAAAAATGTGCAGTCTTTTTTTCTCCAACGGCGTTGAGGGCTTTGAGTCAGTGGAAGCATTTGCTTCCGCCATCAATTACTCTCCACGGCAGGTGAACCGCAAAGCGCATAGTCTTTTTGGTATCTCGGGTGAAGAACTTATCACCTACAAAAAATACCTCCAATCTGTCAATCTTATCCACAGTGGCAGACATACCTTAAGTGAAGTCGCTTACGAATCCGGCTTTTTTGACCAGGCGCACTTCTGCAAGAAATTCAGGATGTTCTCCGGCATCACCGCCAGAGAGTACATTTCCCTCAAAAGCCAAGCTCCATTTCATATCTTTTCATAGTTCTGCTTTAGCACCTACCTTCTACTGGCGTTCTGCAATCCCAGGGTCATTTCAAATAACCTCGCCCACACAAATCCTTGTCATTTCAGCATTGGGGCAAAATCCGTGTGGATAAAAGTATGACAAAGTAGGACGGCCTCACCAAACATGTCCGACAGGTACAATTTCTAAACCGGAAGCTTCCTGAATTTTGTCTAGCAGTTTTGTTTTGTAGAACGTGCGCTCGTTAAGGAGAATTTTTATCAAACAATTAAAAAATGAAAAACAAAATCAAGAAAATGGCCATCTATTCCATCATCATACTAGCAGGATACCTAGCTATTGGCTATCTGTTTCATCTCGTAATTTTTCCGGAAGACAAACCCGCTTTTGCCGGTTATTTCAAGCCCGACGACAGCTTTTACAGCAAGGCGGAAGGGATAAAACAATATGTTGAAAAGCAGGAAAACGGTTACGTTTACTGCTTCACCGAAATAGAACCCCTGGCAGCTGGGCCGCCTCCGCATATTCACAGTACGTTTGACGAAGTGTTCGAAGTCGTCAACGGAAAGCTTTCCATTTGGGTGGATGGCGAGAACCGGGAAATCGGTCCGGGGGAGAAACTTACCGTACCCAAGGGAACCCCACACAAACCTTACAATCCAACAAGTGAAACCATCCGAACGAAGGGAACCATTGCTTTTCCTGAGAGATTTGCCTACCACCTTCCCCAGGTATATGGAATCCTGGAAGAGGATCCAGAGTTGGCATATTCTCCCGGCATGTTATTACAAATGGCCATGTTCACCACCTCCGGCTTCGATTCTTATATCGCCGACGGCCCACCTGTAGTGGTTCAAAAAATCATCGGTTTTATCGTGACACCTTTGGCGAGGATATTGGGATATAAAAGCTACTATCCAAAATATGATAGCATCCGTCAACATGCGGAAGTGGGCTTGCATGGAAAGTAACGACTGCTTTCCCAAATTCAAAAACCCCAGTTTGAGAGCTCATATTATAAAAAGCCTCGCCAGATCCCGGTGACAAGAATATCAAGATTATGAGGCACCATCTTTCAAAACTAAAGTCCTCTGAACACTTTTAATCTTACGATCCCGGAGAGTTCATTCCCGGTTTTTTTCTTCCAAGACCGTCAAGAGCTTTTTGAGGGTTTCACGAAAGGCAATCCCTTCCTCCTGGCTGATGCTTTGGTCTTGAAAGGAAGCAATGATTTGGTCGGGGATGGCGACTGCTTTCTCCCTCAGGCTCGTTCCCTCCGGGGTAAGGCTGACTAGAACTGAACGTTCATCCCTTTGGGACCTAGTGCGCTGGATGAGTTTTTTTTGCTCGAGTCGCTTCAGAAGTGGAGTAAGCGTGTTGGATTCAAGCATGAGCTTGTTGCCGATTTCATTGACCGTCTGCTCCGGATGTTGCCATAAAACCAGCAGCACCAGATATTGGGGATAGGTGAGATCCAACTTCTTGAGAAAGGGCATGTAGATCTTGGTTGTCAGCCGTGAGGCCGCATAGAGTGGAAAACAGAGTTGGTTTTCCAGGTGTAGTTTGGCCAGTTGATCAGGCATAATCTAGGATCTTTTGGATATAAGGTTCCATTTTTCGAGCTTCTTAACTTTCGGCGTTTGAAATGCAGCCTTTAGACTTCAAAATCGGAAATTTCAATCTTATTTCCTTTTGTTGAGCAAGTACCCCAGTGCGCCTGTAGACCAAAGTGCCCACAGGATCAATACTGGCTGAAAGAACAGGCGAATGAGTCTTTTTTGATCGGTATCCAAGCCAAACGCGTCAATCCCGTTGGTGTATTGTGAAATATTTCCCGGGAAAATCAGGACAAAAAACACGGCGAGGACAATGCCTACCTTGACTTTGTGTCTGTACAATAAGGTCATGGCCAGTCCCAATAAAATCTCCACCACCCCGGAGGAAAGTACCACGAAATCCATAAAGGCAGGATCAGAGGGTAACCATCTCGGCACTTGGGCGACGAATTCTTCCCGCTGGAATGTGAGGTGGCCAATGCCTGCAAAAGTCATAAAGGCCCCAAGAATAATTCTGAATGTCGTCTGCAACCAGTTCGTTTCTGCATTCATATCGATAGCGTTTATATCGTACACGATACAAATATAGGAAGGTTTTACAAGCCGGATCTGCAATGAACATTTGGTTTGAGAAAAAGTGAAAAAGGGGCTGACTACTGCCTAGCCCTCGACATCTTTTGATGTCCCACTTCACGGCTCAGGATCTTTTCAGTTTTAGAAAAAGTCCACGAAAAATAAAATTCGTAGGCCCAAGCTATAGAGGCATTAAAGACGCAGTGTTGTTTGTCGATAACAAAAGTTTACATTAGTTTTCCCAACGCCCTACAAAATTTTACCCATGAAAAAGCAGCTACTGATTCCGGAGACGCTTAACCAAAACAATTTTGATTTACTCCGTTTTCTTTTAGCCTCCTCGGTGATTTTTTGCCATTGCTATGCGATCTTCTACGGTTGGCAGCTTTTCGCAGAAAACGAACCTTTCATGAAATGGAGCGGCGGAAAAATAAGCATCGGCAGCGCCGCTGTGAATTTCTTCTTTGTCATCAGCGGCTTTTTGATCTTACGCAGCTTTGAGGGATCAGCCAATTTCCCAGATTTTTTAAAGAAGCGTGTTCTCAGAATTTACCCCGGATTCATAGTCGCTTTTCTGCTCGGCATCATTGTATTTGGACCTATTGGGCATATAGGCCATAGCTGGATCAAATCCTATGGGGAGTTTATCAAGTATGTGCCACTAAAACTGGAATTGGCGAACATGCTCAGTTTGCAATCGCCAATTGAGGCCTACTACTTCAACCACTTGCCGCAGACTGGTCTAAACAACTCGATGTGGACTATCCAGTATGAATTTATCTGCTATTTGGCTGTCCCACTATTGGTGTGGCTGGGATTCCTAAAGCACAGACTTGGCTTGGCTATTGTGTTTGTCGCCAGCTATATGTGGCTAGCCTTGCAGAATTTAGGCCTAATTTTTCCGCATGATCCAAATTTAAGTGGCCATCTCCTCGCCAATCCGTATTTCTATCCCCGCTTTTTCACTTACTTTCTCGCGGGGAGTTTCGCTTATGCCTTTAGGCAAGATATTCCGAGAAACAATGCCCTTCTGACACTATCCTTACTACTTTTTGTCTTGGCATTTAAGCTGCAGCAGATTGACTTACTATGGCCAATAGCGGGCACCTATTTGCTATTCTATTGTGCCTATCATCCGAAGGTGCTATTCCCCAAGTTTGCAAAGCATGGGGACTTCTCCTACGGAATATATCTCTACGGATGGCCTTTGCAACAGCTGATCATGCTCTATTGGGGAGAGTATCTGACTCCGCTCACCTTCTTTGCTCTGGTCATGCCAGTGGTTTTGATTTTCGCAGTAGCGAGTTGGAATCTGGTAGAGAAGCCGGCCTTAAAATTGAAACAAATGACAATCAGGCAATTGAAGCTGATTCCAATGAGGCAATCGGTTTTAAGGCAAAGGTGATGTTGGAGTATTGAAATCCGTTGGTGAAGGTCATGTGAGGAGAGAAGCGTCTACCAAGCGAGTGGAGCTGTTCTCTTGAGATCGGCTGGTTTGTTTCAAATGAGACTAAGCCTACAGTCAGTGAAGATCGAATTAATCCATAAAAAGCATTTTTCCCAAAAAGCGGAAAACCCAATCAAGCCCCCTTGTTATACTTGGACTTATAGTCAATCGGTGACATCCCTGTAATCCGACCAAAAACTTCACGAAATGCTTTGGTATCGTTGTAGCCTACTTCATACATGACCTCATTGATAGACTTTCGGGAGTTTTCAAATGACTTCTTGGCAACTTCTATTTTCACTCGTTGTACGTAATCAAGAGGCGTGATACCTGTCGCTTTGATAAACCTTCTGTCAAAGGTTCTTCTGCCAATGCCTAGATTCGACGATAGCTCCTCAATTGAAATCTTGTCTTCGTAATTCTCCTCGATAAAAGCCTGGGCATTTAAAACTGTTTCGTCGTTATGCTTTTTATGCCCGTTGAAAATGGAAAACTCGGCTTGCAGATTCCTGTCCAAATCGATCTGAAAGTACTTGGCACAATGAATGGCAGTTTCTCGGTCGTAAAATTTCTCCACCAAATACATCAGCAGGTGTAAAAATGAATAGGCCCCTCCGTTGGTATAAATCCCGTCTTCGTCGGTGATCAGCTTATCGGTCTGCAAGTTTACCTCGGGAAATATACTTCTAAAATCGCCAGCCAAGGCCCAATGGGTAGAACAGGTCCTTCCAGCAAGCAAGCCTGTCGAAGCCAACATAAAACCACCAGCGCACATGCTCGCAATTTCCGCGCCCTGCTTGTATTGTTTTGCAATCCAATCAATCAACATCCTGTTGTTCTCAGTGGCAGTTTGGTAGCTGCGAACCAATGATGCGGGAATGACAACCAAGTTGGTCTCGGCAATCTCGCTGATGGAGTGGTCTTGCTTGATGGTAAGAAAGCCGTTTTTTAAAAAATAGTCCTTGATAGCGCCCACCAAAGCGATCTTGAAAATTGGAGTCTTGCCCTTTTTTCCAAAATAGTTATTCGCCTCGCTGAACACCTGAAAGCCACCAACAATGCATGCAATGGTACTCATGGTCGTCTGCTGGTCGGGAACCAAAATGCTTAAGTGTTTCATCAGCCCGTTTTTGACAAATTTAGACAAGAGGGTTGTCCAAATCAACCCCTTACAATGTCTAAATGTCACGCCATCAAAGCCTTACTTATCGCGTATTTTTGTACAGATCAAAAGAAAAACAAGATGGATAGCTATTCCTACAGTTTTACAACGGCTAAATCTCCAAAAGAAGTTTTCGAATTCTTGCAGGATGTGAAGCAATGGTGGTCAGGGTTTTACGAAGAGTCCTTTGAGGGCAACAGCCAACAATTGAACCATGAGTTTACTTTTCATGCAGGAGGCGGCATGCACATCACAAAACATAGACTGATTGAGTCAATCCCCTATCAAAGAATTGTCTGGGAAGTAATAGAAAGCAAGCTCTCATTTTTGGAGAATCCGAAAGAATGGGAACAGACAAAACTCGTTTTTGAGATCTCCGCCAGTGGCGGCGAAACCCGTGTGAAATTTACCCACGAAGGCTTGGAACCACAAATTGAGTGTTACGACCAATGCAGCAGTGCCTGGTCTCAATACCTAACTCAATTGAAAGAGAAATTTCAAGGCCAATGAAAACTTCCCTCCCATTTTAACAAGTATATCAAATCTGCAAAGCCCAATTCAACCACGAACAATATGGAAAGCAAGGACTACACCTCCACCATCATCGTTGACAAAGATGCTTCTACAGCCTTTAGAGCCATACAAAACTTCAGAGCTTGGTGGTCAAATGAAATCGAAGGCGATACCGACAAATTGGGAGAAACTTTCTTTTACCATTACAAAGATGTCCACTTGTGCAAAGTGAAACTGATAGAATCCATCCCTGACAAAAAGTTGGTATATCTGGTCACGGACAATGAATTTAATTTCATCGAGGACAAAACAGAATGGGTAAACACCAAGCTGATTTTTGACATTTCACAAGAAGCGGGGCAAAGAAAAATAAAATTCACCCACGAAGGATTAACACCAGCAGATGAATGCTATGAAGTATGCAACGATGCCTGGACAAGTTACATACAAGGCAGTTTGAAAAACCTAATCGAAACAGGCGTCGGAAAACCGAATGGCAAAGAAGGAGGCTTGAATGCCGAGCTGGTCGAAAAATGGGGGCTGCCAAACAAGTAACAACGATGCTGGCGAAACACTTCTTCCTTTTGAAATCCTCACCCGAACAGGAAAGTAGCGTCTCCACAAGCTGGTGGAATGGGTTTGTGAAGTCACAAACCCAGACGAAAATCAACGGCAAAATTCATCCTTACAGAAGGATGATAGATTGACGAAATTGGTAAATTACTCTCATCGGTACCAACAATACCTATGGGTAAGCTCAATAAAGATTCAACAAAATAGGTCGCTGGGTTTTATCGCGGCGGCGGGCTATTGATCCAAATCGAGCAGTTAATAAAAGTCAATCCAAATCATTTCTGTCATGAACTTTACTCGCTTAGTCCCCAATGTCTACTATCAGGATATCAAGGACGGATTGAAAATATTCGTCGAATGCCTCGAATTTAAAATTGGGCACGAAGAATTGAAGTCGGATAATCCGTTTTGCGTGATCGAAAAGGACGGCTTGCAGATGTACCTTTTTCAACATGGGAAATTGGCAAAAGAACACAATCCCGAATTCAGACTTCAAACAGATGTGATTGATGAAGTATACCAAAAGGTAAGTTCATCGCATCCTGATTTTTTGCATCCAAATCTCAGCAAGGTCACACTCCGTCCTTGGGGAGCAAAAGAGTTTGCGTTGAGGGACAATCAAGTTTGCATCATTATCCAGCAATGGTGAACTATCCACCTAGCAAAAAAACGCCCCTAGAACTATATATAGTTATTGAACTACACCTCTCTAATTTCTGGAATTTGCAATTTGCCTTACTTTTTAATCAACGCAAAACTTTATCCAAGCGGAAGACTTCAAAAATCCGGAAAGCCCATTTGATTAGTCTGACGAAATCATTATTTTAAATTCAACACCGCCAGGAAAACCTGTAGTCTATCGCATTATAAAAGCCTAGTATAAAGGATATTGATTTATTCAGGTATTTACAGAAAGTAACAGAAAAATGGATGTTGTCGAAGATCATTTCAAATTACTTAGAAGGAATTTCAGATTAAATGGAAAGACAATTGTCGACCATATAAAAAGAAATCACTTTGAACCCGGCAATTTTGCTGGAGAGGACGACATCTGTTCATTTTGTGGAGAAAAAAACAGGCTAACGAAAGAACATGTGCTCCCAAAATGGCATTTCAAAAATGACCCTACAAGAAACTTTCAAACTATAACAAATGGAATCACGCAGACATTTGCTAAAACCGCTATTCCCGCCTGCTCGATTTGCAACAATGAAACCTTATCGGAAATTGAAAAGCACATACTTAAGCTTTTTCAAAACACTGATTTAAGCAAGGAGTATTTTCAATATAACCAGTCACTAAATGTTATCCGGTGGCTGGAAATAATCGACTATAAATTCCACATCCTGAATTTTAGACGAAAATATAGAAAAGGCAAAACAGATAATTTCATTCCTATCTTAAGAGATATTCCAATGTCCGTTATGCGATGGAATATTGAATTTTCTCCCTACAAAGCTTTATCTCAATTAAGAAACTCACAGCTCAGGGTAAAAAGAAAAAGGAAAGACTCCCAGTACTACTCGTTAGTATTTTGGAAGAGCAAGAACAAACAATCTTATTTTTTTCACGCTATGGATGAGTACATTTTTTTTGAATTTCCTGAATTCCAAATGGCTTTATTCTACTTCTTCAAGAAGGAGTTCTCAAACAATCATGATGCTGAGAAAGAAGCCAAGGAAATAGTTATTAGGGAGTATGAAAAAATCTAAACCAATTAATCACATCTTGGAACAGTTTACAAGACATCGTCTATCTCCAAGAATTTGCAATTCATCTTACTTTCTAATCAACGTAAAACTTCATCTTGAAAAAAGGAGAGCCACATCCTTAAAACAAAACCTCCGAAGTCTGCCCGACTTCAGAGGTTTTTAGCTTTCTGATTTCAGCTTTCAGACTTACTATTTGGCAGTTGACTCACTTACTCTATAGCGCTCGAGGAGCTCAGCCAATTCTTTTGCTTTTTCAGGGTCTGAAGAATAGAGATTTTGCATCTGGCCAGAGTCCTTTTTCATATTAAACAGCAATGCTGGGGTGTCGAAATCAGTGTATCCTTTTAGCTCGGCAAAGTCGGCTGGAATCTTCCGATGGCCTCCAGTAGAATCATTGATGTAAAGGAAATCCCCTTTTCTGATTCCCCAGATGGTCTTGTAGGTATTGTGCACCAGCGCTTCCCGGACCGGAGTTTTTTGATGTTGGCCTTTCCATACTCTGCTGAAATCATAGCTATCCGGGGCTGCTTGGGCAGGGATCGCCGAACCCGTGAGTGATGCCAAAGTGGCCATGATATCTATCTGGGAGATCAATTCGTCGGACACCTTCCCTGCTGGAATCTGACCCGGCCACTTCACGATAAACGGCACATGATGCCCACCTTCCCACACATCTCTTTTCAGGCCGCGGAACTCACCCATGCTGAAATGCCCGTATTCCATGGCCCGTGGCCAAGCATAGGCCTCCGGCCCGTTATCGGCCGTGAATATCACGATGGTATTCTCTTCCAATCCGTTTTTTTCCAAGGCCTGAAGTACCTGTCCGGCAACCCAATCCGTCTGAACCATGAAGTCCCCATAGGCCCCAGCCTTAGACTTCCCATCAAACTCATCATTGGGAATGATCGGCGCATGGGGCGACGGTAGGGCAAAATATAGAAAGAAGGGCTGATCGGCTGTTTGCTCGTTGATGTAGGAAACGGCCTTGTCGGTCAGCGTTGGAAGCACCTCGTAAGGATTCCAGCCTTTTTCTCTTGGTCCGGGCCGAAATTCCCAATGCCCTTCCTTAGTCTCAAAGCCGATATTGTCATAGGTCATCAACTCGGTGGGAGCCTCGACTACCTTGTCGTTTTTTACCCAGGCATAGGGAGGAAAGTTAATCGTCCCGTCGCCAAAGTAGTAGTCAAATCCCCGGTCTGCGGGCCCTCCCTTGATGGCTTTGCTCCAATCGATGTCATCCGGTCCGATGACCTTAATCGTCTTCGATCCGGAAGTGATCTCCGCACTGGGCTCGCCTTTCAGTTCCCAATTCCATCCCAAGTGCCACTTGCCGATCGCAGCAGTTGCATAACCGTTGCTGCGCAGCACGTCTGCTACTGAGACATCCCCATCAGCAAAAAACGGCTTGCCAAAAGAATCCACGATATCATGTTGTCTCCTCCAATGGTAGGTTCCGGTCAGCAACGCGTATCGGCTTGGCGAGCAAATCCCCGAAGAGCTGTGAGCATCGCTAAATCTCATCCCCTCCCGCGCCATCTGATCGAGGTGGGGAGTAGGGATCTTCGAGTTGGGATTTTGGATTGCCAAATCCCCGTATCCCATGTCGTCCGCGTAGATGATCACGATGTTGGGCTTAGCATGCTGAGCCTCTGATGGGTTTTCGATTGAGCTGGCGAGAGTCGCCAAGACTGCCAAGGCAAGAGCTAAAATTTGTCTCATTGGATTTTCGGGTAGAGTTAATGGGAGCCAAAGGCGCGAACAGCTGAATGTCTTGACAATCGATCAAAAACAAGATTCAAAGCAGAAATAAATCCCGTCGCAACTGCTAACACCTTTGAGAAAGCTAATATCGCCTATTATTCTATAATTAGGCCAAATGGTCTAATTTTTTATCGATTCAAGATAGCCGGAATTTGCCTGATGCGAATTACAACTCGCCTTGTTTCTAAACTAGCTTGCCCTCTTAAAACCAAAACCTCCGAAATCTGCCTGACTCCGGAGGTTTTCAACATTCTGATTTCAGCCTTCTGATTTCAGATTTCTCACTTCAAATTCTTGTATCTGATTCGCTTTGGCGTCACGTCGCCCAAGCGCTTCTTCTTGCTTTCTTCGTAGTCGGTGAAGTTGCCCTCAAACCACACCACTTGGGAGTCGCCTTCGAATGCCAAAATATGCGTACAGATTCTGTCCAAGAACCATCTGTCGTGGGAAATTACCACGGCACAGCCGCCGAAATTTTCCAGAGCTTCTTCGAGAGCCCGGAGAGTATTCACGTCCAAGTCGTTGGTAGGTTCATCAAGAAGTAGCAGGTTTCCGCCTTCCTTGAGCATCATGGCCAAGTGAACTCGGTTGCGCTCTCCACCGGATAGCACCCCAACTTTTTTCTCCTGATCTGCCCCAGCAAAATTGAATTTGGAAACGTATGCTCTTGAGTTGACTTCTTTATTGCCCAACTTCATCAATTCGTTGCCGCCAGAGATGATCTGGTAGACGGTCTTGTTGGGATCCAAACCTCCGTGTTCCTGATCCACATAGGAAAGCTGCACGGTCTCACCGACTTCAAAATTGCCAGAATCAGGCTGCTCCTGACCTGTGATCAACTTGAACAGCGTACTCTTTCCTGCGCCGTTAGGCCCGATGACCCCGACTATGCCCCCTTGTGGGAGGGAAAAGCTGAGGTGCTCAAAAAGCAACTTGTCCCCATAAGCCTTGGACACATCGTTGACCTCAATCACCTTGGCACCCAATCGTGGTCCCGGCGGGATGAAGAGTTCCAGCTTGGCTTCCTTCTCTCGCGCTTCCTCACCGACCAACTTGTCATAGGCGTTCAGACGAGCCTTGCCTTTGGACTGACGTGCTTTGGGAGACATGCGAATCCATTCCAATTCCCGCTCGAGAGTCTTCTGGCGCTTGGATTCTGTTTTCTCCTCCTGCTTCAGGCGGTTTTGCTTTTGCTCGAGCCAAGAGGAATAGTTGCCCTTCCAGGGAATGCCCTCACCTCTGTCCAGTTCGAGAATCCATCCAGCGACGTTGTCCAGGAAGTATCGGTCGTGGGTCACGGCGATGACCGTGCCTTTATAGTTTTGCAAATGTTGCTCCAGCCAGTGTACAGATTCCGCATCGAGGTGGTTGGTAGGTTCATCGAGGAGGAGAACATCTGGCTCTTGAAGCAACAAGCGGCAAAGGGCCACACGGCGCTTTTCACCGCCGGAGAGGTGGGCAACGTTGGCATCGGCAGGAGGAAGCCTGAGTGCATCCATAGCCTTGTCCAGCATCACGTCCAGCTCCCAAGCATTTACGGCATCAAGCTTTTCCTGAACTTCCCCTTGTCTGAGAATCAGTTTGTCCATGGCGTTTGGATCTTCCATGATCTCGGGATCCATGAACTTCTCGTTGATTTCGTCAAACTCCTTCAGCAAGGCGACAGTCTCCGCTACTGCTTCCTCCACCACTTCTTTGACGGTCTTGGTCGGGTCCAGCTTTGGCTCCTGTTCGAGCATTCCGACCGTATAGCCAGGCGACCAGACTACCTCACCGAGGAATTCCTTATCCAAACCGGCGATGATTTTCAGCAAAGAGGACTTACCCGAGCCGTTTAGGCCCAGCACCCCAATTTTGGCACCATAGAAAAACGAGAGGTAAATATCCTTTAGGACTTTCTTTTGAGGGGGGTAAACCTTGGAAACCCCAGCCATGGAAAAGATGATTTTTTCTGCACTCATGCTTATATTTTAATCGTTTACTAACTCTTTGGAGCAAGATGGCAAAAATATACCTTTCTTAGGATAAGTGGGGGCTAAATGATTATTTTGCGAAAAATTGGAAACGACCACCTATAACCTATTGCATTGAAATGGAGCATCCTTATGGATATATCAAGGACAACAAAGTCTATTTGAAGGGATTCCTTGGACGAGAAGACCGGGAAATCGGAGAAGTAAAAGAAGACGAAGCCTCCACTATCAGCTATTTTGAAGCCCGATTTGAGCAAATCAAAGATAAAGTAGCCAAACTGAAATCAGACATCGAGGAAAACCAGAACAAGGGTTCCTTTCTGATGAAGCTGATCCACCTGCGTGACTCCCTGTACGAAACTGATGCGCTGGGAGATTTTATCCCGCTGATCGAAACCCTCAATGAGCAGGAATCCTTTTTGAATGAAATCATTCAGGCCAACCGATCCAAAAACCTCGAGGTAAAGAAAGCCTTGATCTTGGAAGCGGAGGCCATGAAAAACGATACCGACTGGAAAAATACCGCTGAGTTTTTCAAAGAACTGAAAATGCGCTGGATCAAAACCGGCCCGGTAGAAAAAGAAATCCACGAAGAGATCGAGCAGGAGTTCAATGACTCGCTGCAGACTTTCTTCGAAAACAGAAGGCATTTTTACGAAGGCCTAGCCCTGCAGGCTGAGGAAAACATAAAAGTGTATGAGGCGCTGGTCGCGCAGGCGAGAGAAGCCCACGACCTGCCTGACGCCAAGATGGCATTTGACATTTCCAAAAAAATCCAAAAAGAATGGAAGGAAGCCGGAAAAGTGCCGGCCGAAAAACGCCAGCCGCTCTGGGATGAGTTTTCCAAGCTGAACAACCGGATTTTCTCCCGCTATAAGCGCACGCTCAACCCCGGGCCGAGCATGCATCCCCGCGAGGTAATGCGTAAAATCGAGACCATGGTGGACGAACTGAAGAAGATGGCCCATCAGCCTACAGGCTACGCGATCACCACCCGGGCAAAGGCTATTCAGGAAGAATGGAAGAAACTCCCCGCCCACAAGCCCAAGGAAGCAAACCTACCCGCCAGGTCCTACCAGTTTTTCATGGACATTATTTTCGAAAAAGCATTTCTGGAAAAACTTGCCCACGGGAAGCATCCCGGCTTTGAATCCATGTCCCTGCAGGAGCAAAACCAGATTAAGTCGGGCATTCTCAAGGACTTACTCCACAGAGACCAGACCGAACTGGAAACCATGCAAAACAACTCGGACAACTTCCGTGTGCAGACACCGGATTTCGAGATGATGATGCGAAAAAAGTTATCAGGGCTTAAGCGGAAAGTAGACGTAAAAAACTATATTTTGAAGCAACTTTCTCCTCGCATTTGAGTACAAACTACTTATTCAAAAAATCACTAATCTTGCACCTTTAAAATTCCGGAACACCTTTTAAAATAAACACTATGTACTGGACACTTGAACTCGCATCCTACCTAGAGGATGCACCCTGGCCAGCGACCAAGGATGAGCTGATTGACTACGCCATCCGCTCCGGCGCTCCACTGGAAGTAGTGGAAAATCTCCAAGAGCTCGAAGACGACGGAGAGCCCTATGAGACCATCGAGGAGATCTGGCCTGATTATCCGACCAAGGATGATTTCTTCTTCAACGAGGACGAATACTAAAAGACGAAAGCCCCGCCCCGATAGCAATCAAGGCGGGGCTTTTTACTTAGGAATGCGATTTTTTGGGCTGGACTACAGCCCCAGCACTTGGCGGAGACGAGCATAGCCCGTCTTGCTCACCGGAATCTGCTCCCCCCCTTTCAATTTGACCAGGTAGGAATCCCGCTCGTAGGGCTCTATCCCCGTAATCCCATTGAGATGGATGATGAAGGATCGATGTACCCGTACAAACTTCCCGGGATCTAGGCTTTCCTCCAGTGTCTTCATGGTCATTTTTTTCAAGTACTTGCCTCCAGAAGTGTGGATGGCTACATAGTCGTCCTCCGCTTCGAAGAAAACCACTTCTTGCACGGGGATGATCTTGATGTCATTTTTCACTCGGACTACTAGCCTATTGCTCTTCTCGGCAAGCTGGCTTAGTTCCTGCTCCACTTTTTCTTCCTGAATTCTTTCCCTACGTTCCAAAAATCGATCTATGGCCTGTCTAAATCTGGCCTGTGAAAAGGGCTTTAAAAGATAATCCAGCGCCTTTGCATCAAAGGCCTTGAGCGCATACTGATCAAAAGCGGTTGTGAAAATAACTGCCGGCGGCTCATCCAAAAGCTCCAGCATTTCAAATCCCGTAATCTTCGGCATCTGCACATCCAAGAAAACCAGGTCAGGCTGATGCTGCTGTATGGCCTTCAGCCCCTGAAAGCCGTCTTGGCACACCTCCAGCACTTCAAACTGTGGAAATTCCATCAGGTACTCGCTGACTATCCCGGCTGCCAGGGGTTCGTCGTCAATTATTAAGGTTTTGATCATTGGTACTGGGGGATTTTCAACGTGACACGAAATAGGCCTCCTGCAGCTTCCGTGGCCAAAAGGTCTTTTCTTCCAAACAAAAGGTACAAGCGTCTTTCGACCGAGCTCAACCCAAAACCTGTTCCTTCCGGGGCGGCAAATTCAGGATCAAAGGGATTGCTCACTTCCAACAAGAGGTAGTTGCCCTCCTTTTTACACTGGATATCGATTTTCACCGAGCCTGTCACTCCGTACAGACCATGCTTAATGGCATTTTCGACCAGGGGCTGTATGAGCAGTTGCGGGATTCTGGCGGACTCGAGATCCGGATCCACGGCAAAATCCACGACCAATCTATGTCCAAACCTCACCCTTTCGATATCCAGATACATACGGAGATAGTTCAACTCTTCTTTGAGCGAAATCCAGCTTTGGGAATCTTTGCGGATAGTACCCCTCAGAAATTCCGAAAGTTGAAGCACCATTTCCCTCGCCTTGTCAGGTTGGGATCTTACCAATGCGCTGATGGAATTAAGGCTGTTGAAGAGAAAATGTGGCTGCAATTGCTGCCGTAGCTGTGCGAGTTCGGCGTCTTTGGACAGCTGAAGCATTTGGGACTCCCTCCTGTTGAGCTGGTCTTGGTCCTCGAGTTTGGACGCCAGCAAAGCAAGCATCGCCCACAGAATCTCCGCCCCGGCCAAGACCGTGAGTCTCAGATAAAGGGTCTTTTCAAGAAAAAACAAATAGTCTGCCTCGCTGGAAAACCACCACACCAGCAGATATCGGTGGCCGACAACACCAAGAATGCTAAGCATCAGCGGGACTCCCAAAGTCTGCCCAAGATTTTCCTTTTTGGGGAGAAAGTAGCTGAACATGCTTCGAATGACCGAAAGACCCAGCATCAGCATGAAGCCAAAGACCAGACTATCGACCGCGGCGGTTTCAACATCCAAGCCGTACTGGACCTGCAAAAGAAAACATCCCAAGAACCAGATGAATCCGGCTCCGGGGATGATCCATTTTCCCAGTTTTGGGTTTAAAAAAGCGTTGGAAAGCAAAGCGGAAGTTATTCTAGTTGGTTTTAATATCGTCAATAGGATTTGATTTCCAAGCCTCCAAAGAGTATGGTACCCTTGAGTACTACTACCTTGCTGCTGTCCACCCCGCCATCACGAAAGAATCGCTTGTCTTCCAGTCCGGCGGCAATGTTGGACACCTCGGTACGGATATCCCAGTGCGGAGGCACGATCAGCTTCACCCCTCCAAAAATGATGTCCACCTGGATGGTCACGACACCGCTGAAGTCGGCTTGGGTCAAGTCCAAATCAGCCCCGCCAAAGGCCGCGGTGATTTTGCCTCCTTGGAAATTCTTGGTCATCATCCGCCGGTTCACTCCACTGAAGACCGCATCGATATTGAGGGAGTCAGCGAAAGAAGTCCCGGTAGTACGTGTAAAACCGCTCTTGTCACCCGAAGCTGTCGAGTCTGAAGCGCCTGACTCATCAACGATCTTTGCATCTTCCACGGTGGAAGAGAAGGCCGACCCCGTGTGCATTTTTTGGGTCTTGAATTTCGCGTCCCAATTAGTCCTGATCTCGTCCAAGACCTGGTTTTCACGCTTTTTTTGCAAAATCAGGTACAAGCCCAAGGTAATCAAGCCTAAAGGCCAGACGTATTGCCCGATGCCAAAATCGAAATCAAAGGAATTTCTCGCGAGGAAGTAGGTACCCAAAAACAGCATCAAGAAACCAAAGAAACTTTTGAATTCGTGTTTGATGACGGAGAATAGACCAATTACAATCAGGATCATAGGCCAAGTAAGCACCCAACTCGGGATGAAGACACCGACTTTTCTTAGGAGGAGGATGATGCCTATGCCCAAAATGATAAATCCGAAGGCTATACTCCCATCGTTGTTTGATTTCTTAAAATTTTTCATGGCTTGGTGTGTTAATGTGATGGTCAAAAGTACATTTGACGCATCGCGGGAAGAACACACAATAGGCAGGCATGAGGAAAAAGTCGGTAAAGGCGCACAAAATGTCGGTGAAATTGCAGCCGTTTTTTTTTACCGATTCGAATCCTTGCGGGAAAGCAGGAATTCGGCATACTCCAAGTCCTCGGGAGTGGTGATTTTGATGTTTTCCGGGTTACCCAAGATCAGGCTTACCTCCCAGCCCTGATACTCATAGACAGTAGCATCGTCCGTAAACTGGGGAAGTTCCTCTACTCGAAACGCCTCTTTGATCTTCGCAATCTGAAAAGTCTGGGGAGTCTGCACCAACCTAAAATGTCCCCGATCCTGGAAGATGCTTTTACCCGTCTCATCCACCTTGCGGATCGAGTCCTTCAACGGAACTATTGGTATGGCGCTGCCTGTCTTTTCTGCTTCTTCAAAACTCTTTTGGATCACTTCTTTTTCCACAAAGGGCCTCACTCCGTCGTGGATCGCAACCAATCCGTCGGTAAAAGGGAGCTTCTCCAGTCCATTTCTTACTGACTGAAATCGGGAATCCCCGCCTGCAACCAGCTCATGGGAAAGGGAAAAATCGTACTCTGCACACAAAGTCTTCCAAAGTGAAAAATCCCGCTCCGGAAGAACCAGGATCATCGCGATCCCAGGCTCAGCCTCGGCAAAGGCTCTTAAGGTATGCATCAATACTGGCTGCCCGCCGATGGGCAAATATTGCTTGGATACCGATCCTCCCATACGGGTTCCTTTTCCTCCCGCCACGAGAATTGCTGCTTTTCTCATCGATGATTTTTTGTCTTAATCTTTCCTCATCCAAGAAAGAGGGAAAAATTGACCCGAAGGTATAAAAAAAGCCCCTTTCGGAGCTTTTGGGATTAAAGGATCAACATCGCGTCCCCGTAGGAGAAGAAGCGGTACTTTTCCTTGATTGCCTCTTTGTAGGCCTTCATGATCAAGTCATAGCCGCCAAATGCAGACGCAGTCATCAGGAGCGTGGACTCCGGCAGGTGGAAGTTGGTGATCAAGGCGTTGGCTATCTTGAACTCGTAGGGAGGGATGATAAACTTATCGGTCCATCCACTGCTGGCCTTCAATCTGCCGCCGGCGGTCACCGAGGATTCTATGGTTTTGAGGGAGGTCGTTCCCACAGCTACGACGCGCTTTTTGCTATCCAAGGCTTCATTGACCAGCTTGACCGTTTTTTCGGGGATATTGTAGTTCTCCGAATCCATTTTGTGTTTGGTCAGATCTTCCACGTCCACTTGGCGGAAAGTACCCAAACCCACGTGAAGGGTAATAGGACTAACTTCCACTCCTTTCAACTCCAGCCTTTTCAACAATTGGGGAGTAAAGTGCAAACCTGCGGTAGGGGCAGCGACAGCTCCGACATTTTTGGCAAAAACAGTCTGATATCTTTCCCTGTCTTCCGGCTCGATCTTCCTTTCGATGATTTCCTTCAACAATGGGGTTTCGCCCAAGGTGTCTATGGTCTTTTCAAATTCCTCCTGGTTGCCATCAAACAAAAACCGGATGGTTCGCCCTCGGGAGGTCGTATTGTCGATCACCTCGGCCACAAGGTCGCTATCGCCGAAATAGAGCTTGTTGCCTACGCGGATTTTCCGTGCGGGATCTACCAGCACATCCCATAGTCTCAGCTCAGGATTAAGCTCCCTTAACAGAAACACCTCGATTTTCGCCCCTGTTTTTTCCTTGTTTCCGTACAGCCTGGCCGGGAATACCTTCGTATCGTTGGTCACAAACACGTCGCCGTCTTCGAAGTATTCCAGAATGTCTTTAAATATTCTGTGCTCGATTTGGCCGGTTTTCCTATGGACGACCATCAGGCGGGAATCATCTCGGTTTTCTGTAGGATAAAGGGAAATTAGTTTCTTGGGGACGTCAAATTTGAAGTCTGATAATTTCATATTGGAGCTTTAGGAGTCTTACTCGATATTCTTACTCTGGTATTTACTTTAAAAAATGCAAAGTTAATAACAATAATGCCCAAATTCAGCTAACTTAACAAATTGTTTTACCCAACTGTTATAAGCATGCTGTTTTTCCAATTGACCTGGGAAAGTTTCCGCTTCGCCGTCACCGCACTCAAATCCAACTTAACGCGCACTATCCTCTCCCTTTTGGGTGTCACCGTGGGTATTTTCGCGATCATCGCAGTGTTTACGCTCGTGGATTCACTGGAGGGAAAGATAAAATCCTCCTTTGCTTTCTTGGGAACGAACGTCATGCGGGTAGACAGATTTCCATTTGCCAGCGGCCCTCAGGATTACCCTTGGTGGAAATATTTCAGGAGACCTCCGGGCACATTGGCGGAATATCGGTTTATCCAGCAACGCCTAAAAAATGCGGAAGGGGTGACGATCTCTGCGTCAGCCACTGCTACCGTGCAGGCGGGCAGCAATGCATTTGAAGGAATGGCGCTCACTGGGGTAGCCTACACCTATCAGGACGTTTATGAGGTAGCCTTGGAAGAAGGCCGCTATTTTTCGGAGGCGGAAATCAACGCTTCCAGAAACTTGGCCATCGTGGGCAAAAAAATCGCCAACTCCCTCTATCCAAACCAACCGCCCCTAGGCAAAGAAGTGAAAATCAAGGGAATGAAATTCACCATCATCGGCATCTTTGAAGAGGAAGGCGAAGGTTTTCTGGAACTGCCCTCCAAAGATGAAGCCTGCCTGATACCCTACGGAGCGTTCAACAAGATGTACTATACCGGAAGAAACGGCCTAGAACCCACTATCGCGGCCAAAGGCTTGGAAACGGACATTGGATTGGTTGCTTTGGAAAATGAACTGACCGGCCTGATGAGGGCAAAACGAGGCTTAAAGCCCACCGAAGAAAATGACTTTGCCCTCAATAAAACCGAGTTTATCCAGAACGCAATCGGATCGATCTTTGACGTGATCTCCGTAGCAGGATGGGTGATTGGCGGGTTTTCCATCCTGGTCGGTGGCTTCGGTATTGCCAACATCATGTTTGTGTCTGTACGTGAAAGGACCAACATTATCGGGATCCAAAAATCACTCGGTGCCAAAAACTATTTCATCCTGTTCCAATTCTTGTTTGAAGCAGTTTGTCTGAGTTTGATCGGAGGAGGGACTGGCATCTTCTTAGTATATTTATTGAGCTTTATGCAGCTCGGAACCTTGGAGCTAATCCTGTCTTTCAAAAACATCATTTTGGGACTGGGTGTATCCTCGATCATCGGAGTTGTAGCCGGTATTGTACCCGCTACCCTTGCAGCAAGAATGGATCCTGTGGAAGCCATTCGGACGGCATAGGGTTCATTCTTCAGCTACAAAAAAGGAGGCTTTCGCCTCCTTTTTTGATAAATTCAGTTTTTGACTATTCCTCCACAGAAACCGGAGGCTCTGTCGGAAGCAGGCCTGATGCGGCTTTGATCTTGCCTTCCAGCTCTTCCATCAGTTCTGGATTGTCCAATAACAGGTTTTTTACCGCATCGCGTCCCTGCCCTAGCTTTTCGCCATTGTAGGAAAACCAGGATCCGGCTTTTTTGATGATCTCCAGCTCTACGCCCAAGTCGATAATCTCTCCGACCTTGGATATGCCCTGCCCGTACATGATGTCAAACTCTACGACTTTGAAGGGAGGCGCCACTTTGTTTTTGACCACTTTGACACGCGTGCGGTTACCAAGGATATTGTCAGCACCTTCCTTGATTTGGCCTACGCGGCGGATATCCAGTCGGACTGAAGCATAAAACTTCAGGGCGTTCCCGCCAGTCGTCGTTTCCGGATTTCCGAACATCACGCCGATTTTTTCACGAAGCTGGTTAATGAAGATACAGGCGCAACCCGTCTTGTTGATTGCACCGGTGAGCTTTCTGAGTGCTTGGGACATCAATCGAGCCTGCAAGCCCATTTTGCTTTCGCCCATCTCGCCTTCGAGCTCGCCCTTTGGCACCAAGGCCGCCACGGAGTCAATCACGATGATGTCGATGGCGCCGGAGCGGATCAGATGCTCGGCGATTTCCAAAGCCTGCTCCCCATTGTCTGGCTGGGAGATCAGTAGATTCTCGGTGTCAATTCCGAGTTTTTCGGCGTAGTTTTTGTCAAAAGCATGTTCTGCATCGATGAAAGCAGCCAAGCCTCCGGAGCGTTGGGCTTCGGCGATGCAGTGCATAGTGAGGGTAGTCTTACCAGAAGACTCCGGACCGTAGATCTCGATGACCCGACCGCGTGGGATACCGCCAACACCCAAGGCCATATCCAGCCCCAAAGATCCTGTGGAAATTGCCGGAACATCCTGCACTTTATTATCGCTGAGCTTCATTACGGTACCTTTCCCGTAAGTTTTCTCCAGCTTATCGATAGTAAGCTGCAAAGCTTTCAGTTTTTCTGCGTTATTACTCATGATTTCAAATTTGTAAAAGATTCAAATGTTGGTGAAATTAACGAAAGAACAAGGCATAACCAAGGTGAAAAGCCCCATTGTTTCCGAGGGCCAAATTCGTATTTTTAATCAATCAAATGATCTTTTTTTATCCAATACCTCTCAGTTCATCCAAAAATTGTCAGGTATTGTCAAGCATCAAATGAAAACTGCTCTAGGGATTTTATTCCTTCTTCTGACCACTTCCACGCTGGCATTGGGTCAAAACGGCTCCAAAAACTCTGCCTTCACCTTTGGCGAAGAGTTGCAGTTTGAGGTTTCCTATGGCTGGCTGAATCTGGCGGAGGCCAAACTCCAAGTAGGCAAGCGGGTCGTGCAGGAGCAATCCAGACCCCATTTCAAAATCGATGCCTTCGGAAAGACCAAGGGAGCGGCGACGATCTTTGGTAAGGTCAACGACAACTGGGGTACCCATCTGGACACCGGCACTCTCCTACCCTCCCTGTCCTACCGACACATCGAGGAGGGGAAATACCGCAAAAACGAAAAAGTTTACTTCGACCAGGAAAACAAAAAAGCCCGGATGGAGCTCTATGATCGGGACAACCGCACCCTGAAGGAGTCGAAGGAATTTAAGCTGCCGGGAAATGTACAGGATTTGGTCAGCGGCTTCTATTACCTGAGATCCATGGATCTGACCAACCTGAAGAAAGGCCAGGCGATTTTGATCACCGGATTCTTTGACAAGGAAATATATAACCTAAAATTAATATTCGAAGGAACGGAGGAGATCGAGACCAATCTCGGGGTGATGGACACCTATATATTTTCCCCGCAAATCCCCACCAATAAGCTATTCAGGGGGGACTATCCGGTCAAAGTCTGGGTCACTAAGGATCAGAACAAAATACCCGTCAAGATCAAAGCCAACCTCTTCATAGGCTCGCTCAACATCGACATCGCTTCCGCCAAAGGTCTCAGAAACAAATAATTCACACTGAATTAATATTTCGCTAACACAGGATTCATGTCATGGCTTGATTTCACGAATTTTTTGCCAAAGTTGAGTCGCCTGCCAATGATTGTTTGGCGGCTATCCTCAAATATTCTGTAATTTTAACCGAACCTTAAAGCAATTCCTCGATGAGCGAAAAGCAAAAGATCAAGGTCCTGGTCGTGGACGACGAACCGGACATTGTGGAGATCTTAAAGTACAACCTTCAAAAAGAGGGTTATGAGGTGGCGACAGCGGAGGACGGCATCAAGGCAGTCAAGACCGCCACCAAGTTCCAACCTGATGTGATTTTGCTGGACATCATGATGCCCAACCAGGACGGCGTGGAGACCTGCCTGCAGATCCGCCAGATTCCCGAGCTGAAAAACACCTTCATCATCTTCCTTACTGCAAGGATGGAAGAATACTCGGAGGTAGCGGCCTTTGACGTCGGCGCGGACGACTACATTACCAAGCCGATCAAACCGCGGGCGCTGATGAGTAGGATTTCGGCACTGTTCAGACGAGAGTCCAAGAAAGAACAGGAGCAGAGCCAGATCAAGATCAAGGACCTGACCATAGACCGCGGCAGCTATACCATCGACAAATCAGGCAAAACCATTACGCTTCCCAAGAAGGAATTTGAATTGTTGTATTTCCTTGCCAAAAATCCTAATATGGTTTTTGGTAGAGATGAGCTCCTGCACAATATCTGGGGATCGGATGTGTTTGTTTTGGCCCGAACGGTCGACGTGCATATTCGTAAGGTCCGCGAAAAGATAGGCGAAGACTATATCTCTACCGTGAAAGGCGTAGGGTACAAGTTCGATTTGGGATAAAAATGCTGACAACTTCCAGGGGAATTTCTTTGATTTTGGCGATAGCCATATCGGTTCTCATGGCTGCTTTTCTCTCCTTGATGCCTGAGGTGACGCCTATGGTCTTGGTCGTTGCCAGCGGGCTCACGTTTTCGGTCTCCTATCTACTGATCAACATCACGCTCGAGTTTTTGGTCTTCCGTGAAATCGGCAACATCTATTCTCTACTGGAGAAAATCCAGAAAAAAGACCTCTCGGAGCTTCCCGACAAATCGCTCCGAGCCTCGCTATCACCCCTCCGCAAGATCAATTCCGTGATCAACTCCTATGCCATGGCCCGGCAAAAGGAAATAGACACGCTCCAAAAGACGGCGGAGTTTAGAAGGGAATTCATTGCCGACATTTCACACGAACTGAAAACCCCGATTTTCGCCACGCAGGGCTACATCCACACACTGCTGGACGGTGCGATCGAAGACAAGCAGGTGAGGATGAAATTCCTGAAGCGTGCCGCAAAAAGCCTGGATTCCCTAGACGTGCTAGTACAGGATCTACTGACGCTTAACCAAATGGAAAGCGGGGTCATCAAATTCAATTTTACGGACTTCGATCTCAAAGATCTCTTGCAGGAAGTGGTCGAACAGCTGGAGCATAAAGCCTCCAAAAGAGACGTGGTGATCAAGTTGGATTTTGATCCCGAAAAGAACTACATCACCCATGCAGACCGGCCAAAGATCTATCGAGTCTGCCAAAACTTGATCTTCAATGGTGTCAACTACAATCACAACGGCGGTGAGGTCAAAGTCTCCATCAAGACTCACAAAAACAGCATTCAAGTCGATATTAAAGACACCGGTCAGGGAATTCCGCCTGAAGATCTAAAGCGGATATTTGAACGTTTTTACCGCGTAGAAAAAAGCCGTTCCAAAGAAAAAGGAGGAACAGGGCTGGGACTGGCCATTGTCAAGCATATTTTGGAGGGCCACAAAAGCAAGATATCCGTCAGTTCAACCGTCGGCAAAGGGTCTATTTTCAGTTTTTCACTCCCCTTGGAAAAGGAAAAAAAGACGGGAGACTGATCATCAAGCGCTCCGCTCAAGCCACATAAGCCTCAAAAAGCCCCTCCAGGGTCTGCTCCAGGTCTTCAGACAACCCGCTGTGTGGACGGGAAGTTTGAAGCATGGAGCTGCGCATCGCAGTTAACCAGCGAAATCTTGATGCCGCATCCTGGAGTGAAATGGGATTTCCGGTCTGTCCACCCGTGCATATTTTTTCAAAAGAATCCAGATAACAACTGAAAAGATCCAAGTCCGCATCCGGATCCAGCGTAAGCAACTTTTGGGCTGGCAGATGGATTTTGCAGGAGATGAAATTTTGCCGCTTGCAGCAAATCACCACGCCGACGTTCACGAATTCCTCGCGCTCCACGCGGGGCACCAACCTAACCAAGGCGTATTCAAATAAGTGCTTTCCTTGCATCCTTGGCTTCGTTTACAAAAACAGAAGAATTATTCATCCTTTTCATCAGAAAGACCGCATATACTTCCCGCGCTTCGGCAGCGGTCTCGGTATCCCTAGAGGCCAATATCCATTCCTCGGGAACCATCTCCAGCACTCGGCAGATGAGCTCCCGCGAGATCTGGGCTTTCATTTCGGCATCCACCCGCTCCAATTCTGTAGCCCAAGGCAATAGCACGTGATCTTTCACGACTCCAAAAGGACTGAGGGCCTGCTTTTCCCAATTTTCCCAAGAGTGGTGAAAAAGGAACGATGCGCCGTGGTCGATCAGCCAAAGCTCTTTGTTCCAGATCAGCAGATTGGTGTTGCGAAAGGTTCGGTCCACATTGGTAATCCAGGCATCAAACCAAACAATGCGTGAGGCCAGATACTCATCCACTTGGGATGCGCCGGGGTCAAAGGTCAATGCCCGAGAAAGAAAATGCAGGGCCAGATTCAATCCCTGACTACTTTTGAGCAGGTCCTGGATTTCTTCGTCTCCCTCGGATCTGCCAAACGCTTCATCCAAATTGGCGAAGACAAGCTCGGGGACTTTGAAGCCCAGCCTTCTGGCCAGCTCGCCTCCGATCAACTCAGCCACCAGCGCTTTCTGGCGCTGCCCGGCTCCTTTGAACTTGAGCACATAGCTAAATCCATCGTCTGCATCCGCAAGCGCCGGAAGTGAACCACCCTCTCTGAGGGGCATCACATAGCGGGTGACGTTAACCAGTCGGAGTGTTTCCTGAGAATTGTTTTCGTGCATTTGCCTAGAAAAGAAAACAAATTAAACCTGAAAACTCCGAATACCGGGCGATGAACGGCCCAATTTTCAAATTAGCGCCTGTTCTGTACCTCATTGGTTGGTGGATTTTTTTCCGACCGACGGATTCCCTACTTTTGCAGCCTCTATTGAAGAGGCAGGAGAATCCATGAAGAAAGTAGATTTTGAGAGTCTTATTCTGTTTGAAAACGCGGATTACCTGGTAATCAACAAGCCGCCGTACCTATCAAGCTTAGACGACAGGCACGAGGCGCAGAACATCTTAGACCTTGCCAAGGCACACACCTCCGATTCACAACTGTGCCACAGATTGGATAAGGAAACTTCGGGATGTCTGGTGATTGCCAAGAATCCAGAGGCCTACCGGCACTTGGCCATCCAGTTTGAAAACAGAAAAGTCGAGAAAGTCTACCATGCCGTGGTAGAGGGTATCAAGGAGTTCAACAATGAGCTCGTCGACCGAAACCTCGCGGCAAACAACAAGGGAATCGCCAAAGTGAGCAAGGATGGAAAGCCCGCCCAAACGATCTTCAACAGCCTGAAGACCTATTGGGCGCACACTCTCGTTGAATGCAAGCCGATCACCGGTCGACTGCATCAAATTAGAGTGCATTTGGCTTACCTCAAGTCACCGATATGCGGTGACACGCTTTATGGCGGCAAGCCTTTGTACCTATCTTCACTCAAGCGCCGCTTCAATCTCAAAAAAGACACGGAAGAGTTACCAATCATGCAGCGGGTCTCTTTGCATGCGTATTCGATCATCTTTGAAGGACTGGACGGCAACCCAATCAAAGTGGACGCCCCCTATCCCAAGGATTTCCAGGTATTGGTTCACCAATTGGATAAAAATGCCTGAAGCGCCAACAAAGGCCTGCAAACCAAATTTCCGCGAAAGAAAAATCGCCTAAGCCTATGAAAATTAGGAGTTAGTATCTGAAATAGTTTGCATGAAAAATAAAATACTTCTATCTTTGTGTCCCTTTTTGGGGTCGATAAATAAATAACAAGCTAAAAATTAAACAGTTACACAGTGGATACTCTGAGCTATAAAACCATCTCAGCCAATTCTTCCACAGTAGAAAAGCAGTGGGTGGTAGTGGATGCCCAAGCTGCGATTCTCGGACGATTGGCGAGTGAGGTAGCAAAAATCTTGAGAGGAAAGACGAAGCCAAGCTTCACTCCTAACGTGGATTGTGGTGACAACGTCATCGTAATCAACGCAGACAAAGTCAGACTGACAGGTGACAAGTGGAACGCCAAAGTATATGTGCGCCACACCGGTTACCCAGGTGGACAGCGAATCTCTACCCCAAAGCTGTTGAAGCAGAAGTCTTCGGCAATTTTGGTTGAGAAAGCTGTAAGAGGCATGTTGCCTAAAAACAGATTGGGAAGCAAGTTGTACGGTAACCTGTACGTGTATGAAGGTGCTGAGCATCCTCACGCGGCACAGCAGCCAAAAGCCATCACTCTTTAATCGTCTAAATCATGGAAATGATCAACAAAATCGGTAGAAGAAAGACCTCTGTAGCCCGCATCTATATGGCTCCAGGAAATGGCAAAATCACCGTCAACAACCAAGCAATCGAAGTTTACTTCCCATTTGATCTGCACCAGATCGTCGTGAAGCAGCCACTTGCCCTCGTGGGCGTGGACGGCAACTACGACATCCAGATCAATGTAGACGGCGGTGGTATCAAAGGCCAGGCAGAAGCGGCCCGTATGGCGATCTCCAGAGCGCTTTGCGAGTTTGACGAAGCCCACAGAAGCCCTTTGAAAAAAGAAGGATTCCTTACCCGTGACCCTAGAATGGTCGAGCGTAAGAAGCCAGGACGTAGAAAAGCAAGAAGAAGATTCCAGTTCTCCAAGCGTTAATCGGAACGATCTTCATTCAATAGAAAACAATTTCATTCATGTCAAAAATCGAATACAAAGACTTACTGGATGCTGGTGTTCACTTCGGACACTTGACGAGAAAGTGGGATCCAAGAATGTCTCCATATATCTTCATGGAGAAGAACGGTATCCATATTATCGACCTCAACAAAACGCTTGCTTGCCTCGAAGAAGCATCCAACGCAATCAAGCAAATCGTACGCTCAGGCAAAAAAGTGATGTTTGTCGCTACGAAAAAACAAGCCAAGGACCTAGTAGCTTCCGAAGCTCAGCGTCTGAACATGCCTTACGTGACCGAAAGATGGTTGGGTGGTATGCTGACCAACTTCGCTACAATCCGCAAGTCCCTCAAGAAAATGTCAGGTCTTGAAAAACTGATGAAAGAGGACGCTTACAAAAACCTGGCGAAAAAAGAGCGTCTGATGGTAAGCCGTCAGAAAGAGAAAATGGAAAGCGTGTTGGGCGGTATTGCCGACCTGAGCAGACTTCCAGCGGCTCTTTTCGTAGTGGATATCAAAAGAGAACACATCGCGATCGCCGAAGCTCAAAAGCTTGGTATTCCGGTTTTCGCATTGGTGGATACTAACTCCAACCCTAACGAGGTGGACTTCCCCATCCCAGCCAATGACGATGCCTTCAAATCAGTTTCTTTGCTGGTAAAAGCATTTGGAGCAGCTATCGAAGAAGGTCTTTCTGAGCGCAAGAGAGACAAGGACGATGCTAAACTTTCTGAAGAGGAAGAAGCAAAAAGAGCTGTGGACGCTGAAACGCAAGAATAATCCACAATCGATTTGAAATATAAAAATTGAACATCCGGCTCCGGTCGATGTTCAATTTTTTGTTTTACCTGACCAACGAACATATCCCGTTTAAATCAATAAACAGATCACACCATGGCAATTACTGCACAAGAAGTAAACAAACTGAGACAAATGACCGGTGCCGGTATGATGGACTGCAAAAAAGCTTTGACTGAAGCTGAAGGCGACTTCGAAAAGGCAGTAGACATCCTCAGAAAAAAAGGTCAAAAAGTATCTGCTTCCAGAGCTGACCGTGAGACCAAAGAAGGAGTAGTAGTAACCCGCGTAGCCGAAAACGGCGCAAAAGGCATCCTCCTTTCATTGACTTGCGAGACTGACTTCGTGGCTAAAAACGAAGAATTCGGTGCTTTCGCAAACGCATTGATCGATCTTGCTGTAGCAAACGGTAGCGATTCCAAAGATGCTGTAATGGCCCTCCCTTTCGAAAACATCACCGTAGCTGAGAAAATCGTTGAAATGACCGGTAAAATCGGCGAGAAAATCGACATCTCCCACTTCGAAATCGTAACTGCTGAAGCGGTTGTTCCTTACGTTCACTCCAATGGCAAATTGGGTGTATTGGTAGGATTGGTTAACGCTTCTGGTGCAGACGTAGAAGAAGCTGGCAAAGACGTGGCGATGCAGATTGCAGCGATGAACCCTGTAGCCGTTGACAAAGACGGTGTGGATGCTTCTACTATCGAGCGTGAAATCGAAATCGGTAAAGAGCAGGCTAGAGCTGAAGGCAAAGCTGAAGAAATGCTGGAAAAAATCGCAATGGGCAAATTGCAGAAGTTCTACAAAGAAAACACGTTGTTGAGCCAGCAGTTTGTAAAAGACGGTTCCAAGTCTATCGCGCAATACCTTGACGGTGTGAGCAAAGGCCTGACCGTAAACGCGTTCAAGAGAATCTCCATCGGATAATCTTCCGATCTTTATTCTTATAAAAAACCCCTCCCGGAGCGATCTGGGAGGGGTTTTGTTTTTCTAGTAGAATTGAAGGTCTACAACTTTCCCAATATTCAGGAAATCTCTATCATCATGCAGTAAAGGAGTTCCCTCCAAATTGGCAAAAAACGCAATTTGGCAATCCTGACTTTTTCTGACGGTGACACCCATCTTCCTGCAATTCCGATAAATCTCTGCCGCCCCAAAAACGACCACATACGGATCTACCTTCAATTGAGGGAGGAAGTTAAAAAAATGGGAGATCCTTTGGACTTCGTCGTCAGTCCTCATTCCCTGTAATATTTCTTGCAAGATGATCGGACAAATCACAGCCTTATCCTCTAAAAGCAATTTTCTTACCTTCTCTCGAATAGCGGGATTTGAGTCTCTGAAAAAATGAATCCATGCGCTTGTATCAATTAGGACTCGCATTAGTCTCTTCCACTTCTCATTTCTTCCAAGTCACCTTCCCATTCGATCTTTCCCGCCAGATCTGCAAGTTCACTCAATTTCAATTTCCGTAAGTATTCTTCAAGAGCCCGATTCACAGCTTCTTTTTTTGTGGAAATTGCAGTTAACTTCATGATTTCATCAATCAGTTCCTGATTTATTTCAATGTTAGTTCTCATGATTTTAGGACCGATACACCAATTTACTTTTTTTTATACACCTAGAATAAAAACTCCCCAAAAATAGTTCCGGTCTAGCTTTTCCAAAGTTTGAACCTTTGGAAAAGCTAGACCGGAACAAGCTGTATGCTTCGTCCTGTGTCTCCACAGGCCGTTCTTATACCTTAAGCATTCATCAACTCCTCGATCTCGGCTGCCTCGATCGGGATATTTCGCATGAGGTCTAGGAAACCGTTTTCCTGGATCACTACGTTGTTTTCCAGTCGAATGCCGAAGCCCTCAGCTGGAATATAGATCCCCGGCTCGATGGTGAATACCATACCCGGCTTGATCGGAAAGTGCATCGTCCCCACATCGTGTACATCCAAGCCCAAATGATGGGAAGTCCCGTGCATGAAATACTTCTTAAATGCCGGCCAGTTCGAATCCTGATTTTTGATATCCGTCTGATCAATCAATCCCAAACCCAACAACTCTGATTGCATGATCAAGCCCACTTCCTTGTGATAATCCTGGATATTCGTACCCGGTCTGAGAATCTCGGCAGCCGCTCTATGCACTCGCAGCACGGCATCGTATACTTCACGCTGCCGTTTGGTAAATCTGCCGCTCACAGGAATCGTTCGGGTCATGTCCGCATTGTAGTTGCCATACTCGGCTCCCACGTCGAGGAGAAGCAATTCGCCTGCGTTGCAAGCCTTGTTGTTTTCAATGTAATGCAGCACACAAGCAGAAGCCCCCGAAGCGATGATCGGCTCGTAGGCGAAGCCTTTGCTTCTATTGCGGATAAATTCGTGGATAAACTCTGCTTCGATCTCATACTCGGTCACGCCTGGCTTCACAAAGCCTAGAATTCTTCTGAAACCCTTCTCTGTGATGTCGCAGGCGATTTGTAGTTGGTCGATTTCCTCTTGCTCTTTCACTCCGCGCAGTTCATGCATGATCGGGGCAGCTCGTTCGAATCCATGAAGTGGATACTTCTCCTTGCAAGACTTGATAAATCGCGCATCACGGGTTTCGACTACTACTCCGGCTCGGAGGTGCTCGTTGCTGTTCAGATAGACGGTCTTTGACAGCGCCATCACAGAATTGAAGATCTGATCAAAGGCCGAGAGCCACTGGATATTTTGGATACCAGAAGCCGCCTCCGCCTCCTCCTTGGTGTATTTGTGTCCTTCCCAGACGGCGATATGCTCATTGGTCTCCCTTAGAAAAAGCACCTCACGCCAAGCAGGATTGGGGCAATCGGGAGCGATCAACAGGATGGTCTCCTCTTGGTCTATCCCACAGAGGTAAAACAAATCGTTGTTTTGCCTAAATTTCATCGTGCCGTCCGCGTTGGTCGGCAGGATGTCGTTGGCATTAAAAACAGCAACCGAGTTCTTGGCCAATTTCGCCGCAAATTTGACTCGGTTTCGAATGTAAAGTTCTTTGGGTAACGGATTGTATTTCATATTCCTTTGATAATTCTCAGATTAGTTTTTTGAGTCCATTTTTGCAGACAAACTGCCGCTTTGCCTGATTTTGCCGCATCATCGCCATGTTTTCCTCCTGATCCGTCCAGCTTTCCTTGTGCCAAAGATGATATTGCACCGCCAGATTCCTTACCGATTTCAGATGATAACCCATCCCCTCGAATCTCCAATGCAAGTCGATATCCTCTCCCACCGCCGGTCGGACATAATCTTCGTCAAAGCCGTTAATTGCTTCGATAGCCTTGCGGTGAAAGGACATGTTGCAGCCCTTGAGCTGGCTCATCTTCCGAAGTCTCGGGATGAAGCCCAGCCAGCCCTTTGGGTCAATAAATACCCCTTCCTCCAAAAAGGCTCCGCCATTCTTTTTGATCTTGGCAGCGTTCTTTCTGATGACCTTTCCCATTTTGTCGAGCGCGTAATCTCCACCGATCAGCCTTTCGGAGGTCTCTGCATCCAACTTGACGCGCTTTCCTGCCAAAATTGATTTCTCGTCGGCAAGTTGGCAGTGAAACTCCATGAACCTGGGATGTAGTACACAGTCTCCATCAATAAATACCAGCCAATCGGCTTTGGCCGCTTGTATGGCCCGATTCAGCGCTTTGTTTTTTCTCCAACCCACATCGGGCTGTGTAAGATGGTAAACAGGAAAAGAACTTTCCAGTCCCTTGACGTACGCCTCCATCTCCCCGCTCTCTCCGTCTTCCGAGATGACGACTTCAAACTCGCGAAAGGTCTGGTCCTCCAGCGATTTCATCACCGCGTCCAAAAACCTGGTGTTTTTGTAAACCGAAATGATCAGCGAGGCTTTGGGGGGAGTCGAACTCAGCATAAAAACGGGGAGAAATAAACTTGAATCGGCATTTCGGTGTTAGCAAAACCTGTATGAATGCTCGGCTACAAACTTAAGGCTAATCCCAAGAAGATAAAAAGCTGATTTTTTCGCTACTTTCAAATTCAAACTGGAATTCATGTACCAACTCAAGGAACTGGCAAACGGCATCCGGATCGTCCATCAGCAAGTCACCCATACCCGACTGGTCCATTGCGGCTTTATTCTAAATATCGGCAGCAGGGACGAAGACAAGGACCAAGAAGGCTTGGCCCACTTTTGGGAACACATGGCATTCAAAGGCACCAAAAAGCGTAAGACCTTCCATATCATCAACCGGCTCGAATCCTTGGGAGGTGAGCTAAATGCCTACACAACCAAGGAAAAAGTCTGCTTTTACGCCTCTGTGCTGAAGGATCACTATCCCAAAGCCGCCGAGCTCCTATTCGACATCACCTTCAACAGTACCTTTCCAGAACGTCAGATCGAAAAGGAACGCCAAGTGATCCTAGAGGAAATGGCGATGTATCGCGATTCCCCGGATGACTCCATCCAGGATGAGCTCGACGAATTGGTGTTTGCCAACCATGCCTTGGGTCGAAATATCCTAGGTACCGAGGAAACGGTTGGTCGCTTTACCCAGGAGGATTTCTTCGACTTCATCGCGACTCGACTCGACACCTCCGAGATCGTATTCTCAGTAGTCGGCAATATCACTTTCGAAAAAGCCCTGAGAGCCATAGAAGGCCCACTCTCGCAAATCCAAAGCAAGCGCACACTCTATGTTAGGAGTGGTTTTCATGACTACAAAGCGAGACACAAAACCGTGCAAAGAGACGTGACACAATCCCTTTGCGCCATCGGACGTCCAGCCTATTCCCTTCATGACAAAAACCGCTTCAAACTTTATCTGCTTAACAACATCCTGGGAGGACCAAGCATGAACAGCAAGCTCAACCTCTCCCTCCGGGAAAATTATGGCTACGTCTACTCCGTCGAGTCTAGCTATCAGACTTATTCGGACACTGGATTCTTCGGCGTCTTCTTTGGCTCCGAAGAAAAAACCCTAAAAAAATCGCTTGCGGTCGTCCATCGAGAGATGGAAAAACTTAGAAACAAAAAACTCGGCAACATTCAGCTGCACATGGCCAAAGAGCAAGCCATCGGGCAGATGGCCATGGCCGAGGAAAACTACGCGGCACTCATGCTCGTCTACGGCAAAAGTCTCATTGACCATGACAAGATCGATCCGTTGGAAAGAATCTTCGAGAAAATCAGGGCTACCACTGCCGAGGAAATTCAGGAAATTGCACAGGAAATCTTCAACCCTGACCAGCTCAGCTACCTCATCTATACCCCAAACTGACCATGGAACTATTTGACCCCGCACTTTTGGCCTACTGTGAATCCACCAGCACCGCAGAGGATGCTCTTCTGAAAAAGATCGTCAGGGAGACGCAGGCAAAAGTCTTGATGCCGCGGATGCTGTCAGGACATCTGCAGGGCAAGATGCTGGAGTTTTTTTCCAAAATGTTGCAGCCCAAAACAATTCTGGAAGTCGGAACTTACACGGGATACTCGGGGATATGCATGGCCCGAGGACTCAGGCCCGACGGAAAACTGATCACCCTCGATATCAATGACGAGCTTGAGCCAATGGTCAGGGGATTTTTTGAGGAAAGCGGACTTGCGCCCCGAATCGACTACAAGCTCGGTAACGCCAGGGACATCATCCCGACCTTGGCGGGGCCGTTTGACCTGGTCTTCATAGACGCAGACAAATTCTATTACTCGGAATACTTTGATCTGGTCATAGATAAAGTACCGAGCGGCGGGATCATCCTCGCAGACAACGTGCTTTGGTCGGGTAAGATTTTGGTAGATGAAGGTCAAAAAATCGACAAAGACACACAAGCGCTTTTGGATTTCAACAGGAAGGTACAAGACGATCCCCGGGTGGAAAATGTCCTGCTTCCAATCCGCGATGGTGTATTGATGGCCAGAAAACTGTAAGTGCAGTAAAAAGGGAACCATTTTTGCTGACAAGGGCAGAGTAAAACGAGAGTCACTTTCGATGAAACCCCGTCACTACCTCACCCTCCTTTTTTTAGTTCAGTTTCTATGTCTACAGCGGCTGTGGGCCCAGATCCCGCAAGTTCCTGCCCAGCTGCAATTTGCAGACATCACCGTGAGAATCAACCCTCAAGCCCAAAGGGAAATCCAATTGGACGTGGATGCCCAATATCGAAACCCGTCCTATTTCAAAGTGAAGCAGGACCGAGTCAACCTCTATCTGCCCATCGTCGAGCGCGAGCTGCGAAACCAAGGCGTTCCTGAAGACTTCAAATACTTGGTCATCCAGGAAAGTGGGCTTATTCCGGATGCCGTCTCTACCTCCAATGCGGTTGGATTTTGGCAATTTAAACAAGGAACGGCCGAAGAGGTCGGGCTACGCGTGGATGCGCAGATCGACGAGCGCAAAAATATAGCCACCTCCAGCCGGGGAGCCGCACTTTATCTCAAGAAACACAACAGCCAGCTCGACAATTGGATGACAGCCTTGGTGTCCTATCAGATGGGGCTTGGAGGCGCGAAGAGCTACTTTGGGAGTCAATACTCCGGAAAGAAGATAGTCGAAGTAGACCGAAACACCCACTGGTATTTCAAGAAGTATCTTGCACACAAGATCGCCTATGAAAACCAGTCTACGATGTTGGTGTCGAGCCCGCAACGACTGGCAGAGGTCAGCGTGCAGGGGCCCGCCACGATGGCCGCTCTATCCAAGCGCTTTGGCGTGAGTGAGGCACACCTCAAGGAGTTTAACAAATGGGCTGGAAACGGGAGGATACCCGCTGGTACCTATACCCTTTTCTACATCAAAGAAGGAAGCCTTCCTCTAGAGCCTGCAGTAATTAAGTCTGAGGAAAAACCGAAGAAAAATCAGACCTATACCGCATCCGCCAAAAACTCACCGGCATACAAACAGGCCAACTCCTACCCTAGAATATCCGGAAACACCACCAAGGCCAGCCAGCCGAACCAAATCACCGTCAATGAACTGGATGGCGTCCAAGCCTCAAAAACAACTTCCTCCGAAAAATTCTCCCAAGAAATAGGCATCAAGGAAAAGAAGTTTCTCCGCCTCAACGACCTGGATCCAGAGGACCGCGTGGAAACCGGCAAGTATTACTATACCGAGAAAAAGAAATCAAGCGCGGACGTCGAGACCCATATCGTGATGCCCGGCGAAACCCTTTGGTCCATTTCCCAGAAATACGGAATAAAACTGTCTTCGCTCAAGTCCAAGAACCGGATCAGGAAGGACTCAGAACTCAAAGTAGGCATGGTACTGAACCTGCGCGAGCCGAGAAAACGAGGGGAGGATATTCAGATCGTTCCGGTCAACCAGCCGGCTCCTCAAAAAAGAACCGAAATTGCTTCCACTGAATCCAGGCCTGCTGAGACCAGAGTAGCGGAAAACAGCCCGACTCAGATTTCTGAGAATGCTTATAGAACTGAGGCCAGAAGAGTAACCCATAATGTCAGCCGGGGCGAAACCCTTTTTGCTATATCCAAAAAATATGGTGTTTCTGTAGACGAGCTGAAATCCTGGAACAACATCGGGAGCCAAAACATCATCAGCATCGGTCAGAAATTGGTTATCTTCGTGCCCTGATCTGCCTATCTAACCATCGATTAATGAGTAAGAATTTCCTTTTCACAGGAATCCTGATTTTCCTTTTTGGCCTATCAGCTTTTGGTCAAGATAGAAATATAATTCCCGACACAGTCCTGATCAATGGCGACACCCTGCTGATGCTCGGGGATTCTATCCTGATAGACGAACCGGTAAAAGAGATCTTCTGGAAAACCGGCGGAAACTACAACCTCAACATCCAGCAGGTCACCTTGAGCAATTGGGCGGCCGGTGGATCCAGCTCCTTTGCACTGAATTCAGGCGTCACGCTATTTGCCAACTACAAAAAAGACTCGAAAGTCTGGGACACCCAGATGACGGTAAACTTGGGCTTCAACCGTCAGGGCAGTCGCGACTTTGAAACTCGCAAGACCAACGACAATTTCGTATTCGTCAGCAACTACGGGCGGCAGCTTTCCAAGCTAATGTACCTCAGTACCCAGCTGGATGCGCGAACCCAGCTTTTGCCAGGCTATAAATACTCGAAGCCCTCAGGCAGTGAAAGGGAAGTTCGAACCAAAATATCCGATCTGCTTTCTCCAGGCTATCTACAATCCTCCACAGGTTTGAACCTGAGAAAGACCTACGAGAACAAAGGCAAACTATCTGTCATCGTGTCGCCGTTTACGGGACGATTCACCATCGTGATGAACGACTCGCTTAGCAATGTCGGCGCTTTTGGTGTGGTCCCCGGCGAAAACGTCCGAGCCGAGGCAGGTATGTCTTTCGCGGCCGGAGTTGTGGATTTTGTCATCATGGAAAATGTGACCTGGAAAGCCGACCTGAACCTCTTTTCCAACTACGAGAGCTTCGGCAATATGGTGGTCAACTTCAACTCGATCATCCGATTGAAGGTAAACAAATTCATCTCCACCCGGATCGAAACCGCCGTGATCTACGACGAAAACGTCTATGTCCAGCAAGATGACGGCAGCTCCAAGCAAGCCGTACAGCTACAGAACCTGATCAATTTCGGGATTTCACTGGATTTCTAAAAGTCCACTTCCAAGCCAAACTTCCGCTGAAACTCGGCTAGAGCGGGATGCTTATCCCTTAAAAAATTCAGCTTGTCGGTATTGGTGTACAGCTTGGGCTTGCCATTATCGATTTCTTCCATCAGCTCTACCGTGATAATTACCCTGTCAGCTCCGGTAAACTGTCGTATCAAAGCAACCAACTCAGGCTTCATTTTTCCGGCAATCTCTTCCTGTATCGAGCCCATCACTCCTAAAACCACCTCTCCTCCGTCCTTTACCTTGATAGGTTGATCCAGGATAGCCAGTTCGAACTTTCTGTCGGCTTTTCGGTAATGCTCTTGGATGGAATAGACGTGCTGGTCAAACAGCTCCTGAGTCAAAGTCACCGAAGATCTGGATGTTTTTACTTCTACGACCTCTTCCTTCATAACCATTTTGGCAGCCTCGGCACTTTCTTTAGCCTTCTGATCCACCATTCTCTTGGTATGGCTCAGGCTGACTGGAATGGAAATCGTGGTTTTTAGCGGACTTTTCTTGGATACGGATATATCGGCAGAACTAGGCAAAGGGGCGAGTTCGGGAGCTTTGGACTCCCCCGCCTGTTCACTCAGACTTTTTTTTTTGACTCGGCGCTGGACAGAGTAGCCAGCCTAAATGAATGGGGAAGCTTGGCCATTTTCATTAGCGCCAACTCGACGTGAAGACGCTGGTTTTTACTCGTCTTGTAGTTGATGTCGCACTGGTTTGCCAGATTGAGTGCAGAAAGCAAAAAAGAAACTGACGCCTGTTGGGTCTGCTGTAGATAACGCTCCATTGCTGACTCCGACACTTGCAACAGCTCAACGGTCGCCTCGTCTTTGACTACCAGCAAGTCCCTAAAGTGCTCACTTAGGCCCACGATGAAGTTATGTCCGTCAAATCCTTTTTTCAGGATTTCATCAAAGATCAAAAGCGTAGCCGAAAGATCTTCAGCCAGGAGTGCATCCACCACCTTGAAATAGTAGTCATAGTCAAGGATGTTGAGGTTTTCGATCGTCTCCTTATAAGTCACCTTTTTCCCTGCGGAATAGGTCACTATCAGGTCGAAAATCGAAAGCGCATCCCGCAAAGCTCCATCCGCCTTGGTAGCGATTAGGCGCAGCGCCTCATCTTCGTAATCCACCTTTTCCTTTTCCGCGATATGCTTCAGGTGATCCGAGATGTGCTTGATCTGAATTCGGTTGAAGTCAAAAATCTGGCAGCGTGAAAGAATCGTAGGAATGATCTTGTGCTTCTCTGTGGTAGCCAAGATGAAGATCGCATACTTGGGCGGCTCCTCCAAGGTCTTCAAAAAAGCATTGAAGGCTGCTGTCGAAAGCATGTGAACTTCGTCAATGATATAGACTTTGTACTGCCCCTTTTGCGGAGCGTAGCGCACTTGGTCTACTAGATTCCGGATATCATCTACTGAATTGTTGGAAGCAGCATCCAGTTCGTAGATATTGAAGGAGGAACTGTTCTGGAAAGAAACACAAGACTCGCATTTGCCACAGGCTTCGAAGTCTTTGGTGACGTTTTCGCAGTTGATGGTCTTGGCAAGGATACGTGCGCAGGTAGTCTTCCCGACACCACGTGGTCCGCAAAATAAGAAAGCCTGGGCTAGGTGATTGTTTTTGAGCGCATTTTGAAGCGTGGTGGTAATGTGCTGCTGTCCCACGACGCTTTTAAAGTCTGCCGGTCTGTATTTTCTTGCCGAAACGACGAAGTTTTCCATCGCTGCAAGATATAAAAAACTGGATATTCGGCAGGAGAGAAAAATAGCGATCGGGAAAGTTTTTCAATAAGCAGTTGAGCTTAAGCGGTATTGGATTCGGACTTGTGGATTGAGAAATTGGGTTGGATGTCCGGTGTTCGATGTCGGGTGTCTGCTCCCACCTTTAAAAATGGGAAATCGCCTACATCTTGTCCAAAAGTCAACAAATCGTATTTCGTAGTGGGCAATTCCAAAGGGAACCAAATTTCCATTACTTTTGTCCTCCTTACACAAATGGGGCTGACCGGTTTTGACAGTAGGTGTAAAGATCGGGCTCGCATGCAGGCTGGAGTATGTACGGCCTTGAAAGATTCATACGAACGATAAATGGCGAAACTTCTTACGCCATGGCTGCCTAATCTAACCTTATAGGATAGATCGCTTAAAGGGTTGAGTTACGAGAGTGATTCCCCGGCCACATCTCACCACCCGCTGTCTGATCCGGGTGGATCCGAGGTGTCGACTTGATCGGACTGCTGCTTGTGATGCGATTAAGCAAGCTTAAGACCAATCGATAAGCCAAACTCAGGTGTGTCACCCAGCATAGTTTGGTCGAAAACCCAACCGGTGACTAAGCATGTAGACGGTACGGTGTTTCCTTATCTGGACGTGGGTTCGAATCCCACCAGCTCCACAAACCCTTGGACATTTTAATGTTCAAGGGTTTTGTTTTTTCAGCTGACTAGAATTCTGCGATAGAGGGTTTGAAAAAAGAATAAGCTTGTGCTATTATCAAATTTGCTTGAATAGAAAGGTGTAGATGCAATCTACACCTAGCGGGGGAGAAGCGAGAAATCGCTTCTTTTTTTTGTGGAAAACTAATGCTCAAAGTCTCTACTCGCTTTTCAGTACCTTGGCGGGGTTGCTTCTCGCGGCGTTGATCGTCTGTGAGCCTATCATTAGAAAAGCAATTCCCAACACCACAATCAAGCCTGCGGACAACTCCAAAAGCCTTATGGACTCGTGATAGGGGAACTTTACAAGTACAACTTTTTCAAAAAAGAAATAGGTGACAGGCAAAGCAAGTCCCGCCGATATCGATAGCAGAATCAGAAAATCCCGGCTCAGCAGATACACTAGATTTTCCGAGCTGGCCCCCATCACTTTGCGGATTCCGATCTCTTTGATCCTCGTCTCCGTCGCAAACACCACCATGCCAAACAGCCCCATTGAAGCGATAGAAATCGCTAGGAGCGACAAGAATCCGACGATCTTAATCATCACGGAAAACTCGCTGTAGGCTTCCTCGATCGCCTCATCAAAAAACTTGGCATCCAATGGATGTATAGGGTCTATCTTCTTCCATGCTGCCTCCACCTTGGCCATCGTTTCTTGGATATTATTGCTTTGGATCTTGGCATTGACTACAGCCGGACTGCCCGGTGTCCAAAACATCAGTGCCGTTGGCTCGATGAGATTGTCCACCTTGCCGTAGTGAAAGTCTTTCATGACGCCCACAATCGTCATCTTTCGCCCAAATCCCTGGGCATTGCTGAAGGTGACTTCCTCACCGATTGCACGCTCCGGGCCCTGGTTGGCAATGTTGAAGCGCTTTAATACCTGTTCGTTGACAATCACCTCGCTAACGGCCGCTTGGGTGGCAGGACGAGCTTGAAAGTTGCCTCCGGCGATCAGTTCGTAGCCATGGAGTGTAAGGTAGTTTTCATCGACTTGGTTGGTCATTACCAATACGGAGTCCGTGGATTCTCCGTAACGCATAAAACCTCCCCAAGCATTGCCAATGCTGGTCACAATCAGGGAGCGTGACAGTTCGCTTACTTCCGGCATCTCGCGGAGCTCTTTGAGAAAAACCTCCGGGTCGTTGCCTTGCATTCTGATGTTGAGGATATTCTCGGTGTTGAAACCCAGGTCAAACTCCAGGATGTTTTTGTATTGCACATAACCGATTGCCGTCGCCGTAATAAAAATCAAGGTGAAGGTGTACTGGACAACGACCAATACTCTTCGGATTGGAAGATGCCGAAACACTTTCACAGAGGAAACATTCCGAAGGGCATCCATAGCACTGACTTTGGAGAAAAAAAGTGCTGGCAAAAAGCCGGCAATCACACCCACTAGAATCGAAAAAAGAAGGAAAATCACGATCAATTTCGCATTCAAGTCCAGCTTTACGAGACGCTGCATCTCCGGCGCCATATTGATAAGCTGTGGGCGTAGCAGTAGGAACAAAACAAATGACAGAAGTAAAGCAGCTAGGGACACCATGATTGCTTCGGCGAGAAACTGCTGCCAAACTTGGTTTTTGCCGGCACCGATCGCTTTCCTCAGTCCCACCTCTTTAAACCGGCGCATCGCCCGGGCTAGGGACAGATTGGTATAGTTAAAACATGCAGAGAGGATCACCACCAGGGCGAGGCCACCGACTATCCACAACAACTGTGGTGGGACGTGGGGACTGATGTAGCGCAGGCCCTCGGAACGTCGGAGATCCTCCGAAACTACGATATCGTACAAGGGAAGAAGTTCGAGTCGAATCTCCGTGTCTTCTTCACTGAGATTTTCATTCTTGGCCAGTGCGTCCAGCTGAGTCTGTACAGCCCCCTTGTCCGCATCCTCCGACAAACGCAGGTAAACATAGTTGGACCACATGTTGTCCCAGCTCTCGAAATCCGGATCACCGCTGTTTCTATTTTCTAAAGTGGAAAAGGAAACCAGCGCTTCAAAGTCGATATGGGAAAAGAAAGGCACATCTTCCACGATTCCGGTCACTTGATAGTCCACCGAGTCAAACCGAACCGCCTTGCCAAGTGCGGGCTGATGGCCAAAAAGCTTCTCGGCCGCCGACTCTGTAAGCACGAGGGAATAAGGGTCTCGCAGCGCCGTGTGTGGATTGCCCTCTTTTATTTGCAAAGAGAGCATTTCAAAAAGTGATGTCTCGGCCCAAAAACCTTTAAGGGGGAGAACATTCTCACCCGCCACCGCATCACCGGAGAAATCATCGCGGAGTATGGACACTTGCTCGACTCCCGTGACCTCTTCCCGGATCAGCCGCCCGGTTTTGACCGAAGTAGAGGAATATTTTCCCTGTGCACGTCCTTTGGTATGGACGTTTGTTATCCGATAGACTCGTTCTCCCTTTCCATTAAACCGGTCATAGGAATAGATATCATTCAGAAATGCAATCAGCAAAAGCCCGACAGACATGCTGATCGCGAGGCCAACTATGTTGATAAATGAAAAGAGTTTGTTGCGCATCACGTTGCGCGAAGAGGTTTTGAGATAGTTTCCGATCATGATGGGATTTATAGAAGGGTGAAAAAACTCAGGCTTTCGTACGGTATAGCTTCGGAAGAACTTGATCGCATCGATCATGTAAATAAGCTTTGCCCGTCGTGGACCAAGACTTTGCACATTTCGCTCAAAGTACTCGTTCAGATCTCCGAGAAGATCTTCGGCAAGCCGGGGTCTGCAATACCAAGCCACAAAGCGCTGCGCCCAAGCCGGCGGATGGTGATGCCTTTGCTCCTTCATATCACAGATTTTTCCAAGCCAAGGAAGGTATCCTATCCCACAGTTGGTCGCGCATCTCCTTGGCATTGACCAAGGCATTTTTGCCGGGAATGGTCAGCTGATAGAATCGCTTCCGCTTTCCTCCACGTGCCTTTGTCGCCTCGCCCAGCTGGCTTTTCACGAGGCCTTTTTCTTCCAGGCGATTCAGTACGGCATGTACCATACCCAGCTTCACGGTACGTCCCGTGTGCGTGCTGAGCTCATCGCAAACCGCCACACTATACGCTTCATCCATCAGCGCGGCGACTGTAAGTAGTACCAGCTCCTCAAATTCCCCGATGTTGGTTCCTTTCATTCAAGATCTAAATTCCTTAAATGTATGTAAAACGATTTTATAATACATACAAAATAAGATTTTTAAAAAAAACGCTTTTCGCCTCAGACTAAAAAAGTTCGTCTGCTTTGTTCCCACAAACAAAAACGCCTTCCGAAATTTCATCAGAAGGCGTTCATGTATGGGGCTATGTGAATTTTCAGCCGGTAAAATAGGCATCTAGCTCGGCCATCATTTCAGCCTTTTCACGCAGATCGCGGATCACCTTGCCCTTTTCCAGCAGGACAATCCGATCGCAAATTTCAGTCACGTGATTTAGATCGTGACTCGAGATCAGGAAGGTGACTTTGGAATTCTCTTTTTCTCTCAAAACCAACTTCTTTAAGCGGATCTGAGAACTTGGATCCAGATTTTCGAAGGGCTCATCCAAAAATACCACCTCCGGATTCCCCATCAATGCCGCGGCGATACCGACCTTTTTCAGGTTACCTTTCGAAAGGTCTCTGATGTATTTTTTCTTGCCTAGCACTTCGTCGTTGAAGAGTTCGACAAACTTGTCCAAATGCAGCTTGAGATCTGCTTCAGACAGGCCATAGATTTTTCGAAGCGTCTGAAAATACTCATCAGGAGTCAGATATGCCAAGAGCATGTGTTCGTCAAGATAGGCCCCTGTTTTGGCTTTCCAGTCCTCTGTTTTACTCACATCCTCGCCATTGAGGGTCACTGTGCCTGCAGTAGCTCTTACCAAATCGAGCATGATTCGGAATAGGGTGGTCTTTCCGGCACCGTTGTTCCCCACCAGTCCAAAACATTCTCCAGAGGGAATTTCGAGAGATTCCACATCCAGGACGACGGCTTCCTTGTATTGCTTTCTGAGTTGGGATATCTGTATCATAGTTCTTGACGGAAGGAGGAAGAAATTTCGTATCGGTTGGAAAGGACGCGGTCAATGTTGATTTGGGACAGGCGCTTAAAGCCCAATATCCCCAAGATCCCCGTCACGCTCAGGGCCAAAAGCCCGACGTAGTCGTTGAATAGCAGCGAAAATGGCACGTAGATCAGGTAAGGACCGAGCATCATGGGAATCACGATCAGAAATTGCGCAATGCCCACACCTTCGTAGTTGAACATGGCTCCTTTATTTAGATCCATGGGTTTAGGCTTCCACAGCGCCAGATAGATGATGACGTGGACCAGTATCCCGACGTTGAACAGAAAGGTGGCCAAATGGATCAACAAGAAATGCCAGCCAAAGTAGACGTATGGCACAGAAGCCAAAAAGCAGATGGCGGACACTCCCAAAAAGAGCAGGTATTTTCCACGCACCAGCGCCTCGATTCCTCCCCTTCTATTCAGGTAAAAGTCGAAGTTGGAAGAGTTCCAGCTAAGAAAGAGTTGACCGTATTGGATCATGAAAATCCCCGTGATGAAAACGCCGACGAATATGAAGATAAAACTGAAGCCATCCTCGGTAGTATAGGCTGGATTGTTGTAAAAGATCAGCCCATAGAGTAGGAAAAAGCCAGTCATCATCAAAAACGTGCGGCTCTTCTTGTGCCGGATGATCAGCTTCCACTCCAGATTGGCCAACTCGCCAGCGAGTCCAAACCTCGAAAAAAAGCCGATCGACTGATTGACAAATCGTACATCCTCTTCCTCGGACAAGTCTTCCAGATAAGCGTTGGACACATAAAATCTAAAACAGAGCAAGTAGGAAACCACCATCAAGATCGCCATCCCAAGTACGGGAATCGGGCTGACCAAGGCGTAGTCAAATACCGGCTGAACCAGCTCGCCTAGATTAAACCATCCCATGTAACTGGATCCTGCACCAGCTACCAAGACCAGAAAAATCACAAATAAGCCAATCAGGCTATCTTCAAACCTTTGCTTGAACCACAGCATAAACCAATGTAGCGTCCAGCTCGCGAGTGCGATGGTAGACACCCACATCAGCGCCCCGGATGCTCCGTACTTTTCTGCTACCACCTGCATGGAAAAGGGCAGCACGAGCAAAATGGCGATGATATTCAAGGGGGAAACAAACGATCTAGTCAATAGCATCCTGATGATCCGGCTCTTCCCAATCGGAAGATGGAGCAAACTCTCCAGCTCGACCACCGGGAGCTTTTGGATAAAGTATCGATAGAGAAATTCTCCCAAAAAGAAATAAATCAAAAAGCTGTTGAGTAGGGCAATATGATCCTGCCCGGCTGCGACTTTTTCCAGTATCAGTTTGAGCAGGAGGCCTAGGCCCACCACGTAGCTTAACAGGACTAAGCCCAAAACAACCAACAGGATATTGGTCAGGAGACTTTTGGCAAAGGATGTCGAGCGCACACTCTTGAGGAATTGCAATCGGGCAAGTGTAAAAAACATGCGTATTGTTGGAGTTTAAATTCTAATTGCAAAATATACCGAATAGCTAGATTATCCCGCAAGTTCAGCTAGGACTTGGTGCAAAATGATACCACCAAGATGCCCAGCGAGCTGCTTTTTGATTATCCAAGGTTCTGCAGGATCAAAAGTCGTCGTTGATCTCTAGCCAATACCCATCCGGATCACGAATGTAAATCTGCTTGACTCCATCGACACGGTTGGTGATCTCTCCGCTTACTCCTGCCCAGCTTTCGAAGGGATAATTTCTTGACTTCATGTTATCCACAAAGGTCTGCATGTCGGGAATACTGAAGCAAAGGTGGTTGACCTTGGACTTTTCTGAGGGCACATCTTTACCCTCGATGAGATGAAGTGCGGAGCCGCCTCCAATGTCATACCAAGCATGGAGCCCATCTTTGAAAGGCTCCTCGATTTCTTGTAGAGCCAAGACGTTTTGATAAAAGTCCATACTCTTTTTCAAATCGGAGACGTGGACAGCGATGTGGTTGACTTTGATCTGCGCAAATGCGCTCGTGGAAAACAAAATCAGGGCTATTGTCAATATCTTTTTCATCGTCTTAGGAAATTGCGCATTCGATATTAGGGCTTTTTGGCCAAAGAAGGCATACTCCCTAAATAAAAGCGCATTTAAAAAACTAAGCGCAAGCGTTTTGGAGCTTTGGCCCAAAAAATCCAAAGTCTCAAAAATCGTCATTCACCTCAATCCAGTAGTTGTCTGGATCCCTGAAAAAAATCTGTCTTATCCCGTCTGGCCGAATGTGGATCTTTCCCCGGTCTCCCGCCCAGTTTTCAAAAGAGCAGTTTTTCTCATTCAAGTTTCGGATAAAAGCGTCCATGTCCTCCACACTAAAGCACAGATGATTCGTCTTTGATATTTCCTGAGGCGGCCTCAAATCAAGCTCCTCTATGAGATGGACTGTAGCTCCGTCACCGATGTCGTACCAAGCGTGCAGCCCGTCTTTGAAGGGCTCTTCGACTGCAGTCAAACCCAAAACGTCTTCGTAAAATTTTCTACTTCGCGCCAAACTGGAAACATGGATGGCAATATGGTTGATCTTAACAGCGGACATGGTGGAAACGGTTAAAAAGAAAAAGTCATTTACTATACCGCGACAAGATCGGCCCAAATCGGCAAAATCAAAATGCCAGTCCGCATTGGACTGGCCTTTGGCATCAATTTTTCGAGAAAAACAGGCTACTCATCCGACAAGGTCGCAGCCATCGCAATCCGATCTGCCTCCCCGAATAGGTTCATAGCTTGGAGATAAACTTCATTGATATCGTTAATCACACGGTAGAAGGCATTGTCATCATAAATCTGGCGGCCCAAATGCGCTTTTACTAGGATTTTCAGATATTCTTTGGACTTGTTGAAGTCTTTGGAGTCAAACTCCACCTTATTTTTCTTCCCGTACTCCACCAAATCCATCAACATGGCATCCGTCACTTCATAGTCTTTGTAGTATTGATCAAGGCTCATTGAGGCGAAGTCAGCTTTGTTTTTGTTCACAAAATCCAAGACATACTCCCTGGACGCGTCGGTACTGAACAGTCTTCTTACATAGACACTATTCATCGTAGTATCAAGCGGTACAAAGTAATCCGGCATGATACCTCCTCCCCCATAGACCGTCCGGCCTTTTTTGGTCTCATACTTCAGGCTGTCGTTGAACTTGATGCTATCTGCAGAGAAGAATTCCCCGTGAGTGTAGCGGTCCATCAAATCGGTTTCATAGGCCTCGTAGTTTGAGTCATAAGGTTTTTGGATCGATCTGCCGGAAGGTGTAAAATACCGGGCTATGGTCAATCTCAACTCAGCCCCATCCGACAAGTCAATCGGCATCTGCACCAAGCCCTTGCCAAAAGAACGTCTTCCAACTACCAATCCGCGGTCATTGTCCTGAACAGCTCCTGCCAAAATCTCAGAGGCTGATGCAGATCCTTCGTCGATCAAGACGATCACAGAACCTTCCTCGAACATCCCAGGCTTAAAGGCAAAGGCCTTTTGGCTGTATTGGCTCACTTTCCCTTCTTGAGAAACGATAAGATCACGATCCCCCAGCAGTTCATCAGCCATGTTGATCGCCGCTCCCATGTATCCACCAGGGTTGCCTTGGAGGTCGATGATCAGCTTCTTCATGCCTTTGGACTGAAGGTCAGTCAAGGATGTCTTAAACTCCTCATAGGTCGTCGCTGCAAACCGGCTTACTTTGATATACCCGATCTCATTGTTGACCATGTAGGAAGCATTGATGCTGTATTGGGGTATTTTGTCCCTGGTGATCTCGTAGGAAATCAGCTCGGGCTGGCTCTTTCTCTTGATATCCACGACAACTTTAGAACCCCTCGGACCTCTCAGATGGTCAAAGACATCCCGGTTGGTGATGCCTATCCCGGCCACATTTTCCCCGTCCACCTTGATAATCTGATCTCCGGATTGGATACCCAAAGCTTCTGAGGGACCGCCGGTAAGCGGCGCGACGACATAAATGGTGTCTCGGATTATCCCAAACTCTACCCCTATGCCATCAAATTCTCCTTCCAGCTGGGACTGTGCCAAAGACGCATCCTTGGCGGGAATGTAACTGGAATGGGGATCCAGATTTTCCAACATCTTGGTAATCCCAAACTCCACCAGCTCATTTGTATTCACACTGTCCACGTAGTCGCGGTTGATATATGTCATGATTTCCTGGAGCTTGTAGAGCGCCGCCCTGAGATCATTCTGGTTGCTTTTCGGCTCAGCGAAGGTCGCTCCAATCCAAATCCCCGCAGAAATTGCCAGGGCCAATATGATCGGAAGCCGGATTTGTGACTTAGTATTTTTGGTCTCGCTCACTTTTTCTCTGATTTTGTATTCAATTAACTCAAACTACCGATAAATGATCCACGAAGGAAACCGATTTTAGATAAAATTAACGATTGTTTGTACGGGCGGGATCGCTAAAGGTCAGATTTATTCCCCTTTTTCCTCCAAAAAAAATTAATTTTGTGCAATGTACTCGAATCGGGATTTCGAAAAGTCGACAGTAGGTGAATTAGTTTCAGAAAACTATGTTTTCGCGGCTGTACTGCACTATTTCGGAATCAGCTTTTACCAATACCCTACCGATTCGCTTGAGAAGGTTTGCCGCAGGCATAAAGTCAGTCCGAGAACCCTGGTCGCCGAGCTGGAATCCTGGGCAAAGCGGGTGGATCCCACTCCCGAAGAACTCTACCTCAACCCTATCGAGCTCCTTGTTGCCTACCTCAAAAGGAAACACTATTTCTTTGTTCGTCAAGAGCTTCCGTTTCTCTCTAATCTAATTTCGGGGATTCAGCCAGAGCCTTATTTCAGCGCCTTGATGGCAGACCTGCGGATCATGTTCCCGCTGTTTGTAGAGGATTTCATCCACCACATCCACGAGGAGGAAAGCCGGCTTTTCAAGCGCATTGAGACCCTTCAAGACATCGAAGACGGACACTTCCACACCCAGGATGCGTTGACAATACTGGAAAAGGACCCCATCCACCTCATGGCCGACCAGCACGAGATCCACGATGACGAGATGGAAGGGATAAGACGCCTCACCCGCGATTATTTCTTGGAAGAGGACGCCCCACTTACGATGAAAGTACTCTATCACGAGCTTCAAAACTTCGAAAGAGAACTCTCCATACACGCCAAAATCGAGGACGAATTGCTGTTCCCCAAGGCTGTTGAGCTCGAAAGAGAGGCACTTCGCAGAATCAGAAAAAAAATCCAAACCAACTGATGCCCAGAGTTCTCGCCATAGACCTGGGAACCAAACGCACTGGATTGGCCGTTACAGATCCGCTGCAAATCCTGGCAAATCCCTTGGAAACGATTGAGACTGGACAGCTGATGCTTTTTCTCAAAGCCTATTGTGCCAAAGAAGAAGTCGAAGCGCTGGTGCTTGGGCTACCGACCCGTCTCAATGGGCAGGACAACGAAATGACTCCAAAAGTATTGAAACTGAAAGGAGAGCTTGAGAAAGTATTTCCCGACAAAAAAATAGCCCTTGTGGACGAACGGTTCACATCCAAAATGGCCATGCAGAGCATGATCGCAATGGGCAGCAAAAAGAAAGACCGCAGGGAAAAGGCAGGAAATCTGGACAAAGTCTCTGCGGCAATCATCCTACAATCTTACCTCGAACAAAAATGATTTACCCCATAGTTGCCTACGGTAACCCCATCCTGAAAAAAGAAGCGGAAGAAATCACCGAAGGCACGGACTTGAGCGCTCTGATCAATGACATGTACGCGACCATGGACCACGCCAATGGCGTGGGATTGGCCGCACCCCAGATCAATCAGGGTGTACGGCTCTTTGTCATAGACAGCTCTCTGATGCTGGATGAAAATGACGAAGAAAAAGGGATTCGACGTGCGTTTATCAACCCGATCATTTTGGATGAGTACGGGGATGATTACGGTTTTGAGGAAGGCTGCCTGAGCATTCCCGAGGTGCGTGCGGAAATTATTCGCCCGGACAAACTCACGATCGAATATTTCGATGAAAATTGGAATCTGAAGGAAGAGGAATTTTCCGGAATGACGGCCCGGGTGATCCAGCACGAGTACGACCACTTGGAAGGCATTCTCTTCGTAGATTACCTGAAAGGCTTGAAAAAACGCCTGATCCAATCAAAACTGATCGATGTCAGCAAGGGAAAAATCTCCACTGACTACCGCATGATCTATCCACTACGCTAGATGGGAAGAAGCCCCGAAATCCGCATATCCTTGGTTCAGACCGACCTGCACTGGCAGGACAAGACGGCCAACCTCGCCATGCTGGAGGAGAAAATCTGGGGGCTGAAAGGCAAAACCGATCTGATCGTCCTGCCGGAAATGTTCCCGACGGGGTTCAGCATGGAAGCTTCCACGCTAGCCGAGCCGATGAACCTGATGGTGTGCAAGTGGATGAAGCAAATGGCCGCGCATACCAAGGCTACGGTAACTGGAAGTGCGATTATCTCAGAAGGCCAAAAATATTTCAACCGCTTGCTTTGGGTGAATCCAGACGGATACACCGAGCACTACGACAAGCGCCATCTTTTCCGCATGGCAAATGAGGACAAGATTTTTTCGCCGGGGCCAAAACTTCCCATCTTCAACTTGAAGGGCTGGGAGATCTGCCCCCAAGTCTGCTATGACCTCCGCTTCCCCGTATGGTCCAGAAACATTTGGGAAAATGGGGTGGCCAGCTACGACGTCATTTTTTACATTGCATCTTGGCCCGCTGCGCGGGTTTCTGCTTGGGATGCGCTGCTTCCTGCCCGGGCAATAGAAAACCTTTCCTATTCCTTGGGAGTCAACAGGATTGGCTCAGATGGAAACGGAATTTCCTATGTAGGCCATTCGGCAGCCTATGATTTCCGTGGGGAAAAGCTTGCTGACTTAGGCGAAAAAGACCAAATCCGGACCGTGACGCTTTCGGCCCAAAAGCTGGAAGCGTTTCGGGAGAAATTCCCGGCTTGGAAAGACGCCGACGACTTCACTGTGCTCTGAAATCCATTCCGTTTTAATTCCCCGACTTTACTTTGGCGGGGTTTGATGCAAACCTATTTTTTGTATTTTAGGCGCCAAAATTCAGACCCTGTCCCTCCTTTTTTTGATCGGTGGCCGCGGCCAGCACCCAAAAAGCAAACAGGTAAATCCTTTTTAGAATCCTATTGAAACTATGAGTGACCAAACTCCCAAAATCCTTTATACGCTGACAGATGAGGCGCCAGCCTTGGCCACGTATTCCCTGCTTCCCATTGTACAAGCCTTCACCAAGTCTGCCGGAGTGAAAGTAGAAACTCGGGACATATCGCTCTCCGGCCGTATTATTTCGGCCTTCCCCGAGTTTCTGAAGCCAGATCAGGTCATCAATGACGACTTGGCTGAACTTGGAAAAATAGCCACGACTCCAGAAGCCAACATCGTAAAGCTCCCCAACATTTCTGCGTCCGTCCCGCAGCTGAAGGCCGCTGTTAAGGAACTGCAAGGCAAAGGATACGCACTCCCGGACTATCCTGAAGAGCCAAAGACAGAAGAAGAAAAAAACATCAAATCCCGATACGACAAGATCAAAGGTTCCGCCGTTAACCCAGTCCTTCGCGAGGGTAATTCAGACCGCCGAGCCCCCCTGGCGGTGAAAAACTACGCCAAGAAACATCCGCACTCCATGGGCAAGTGGGCAAAAGACTCCAAGTCCCATGTAGACAGCATGACTGAAGGGGACTTCTATGGCAGTGAAAAATCTCTCACGATGGAAGCTGAAACGACCGTTTCCATTGAGCTAGTTGGAAAAGATGGAAAGAAAGAAATCTTGAAATCTGGCTTGAAGCTTTCCGCCGGCGAAGTGATTGACGCTTCTACCATGAGCATTTCAGCTCTGAAGGCCTTTCTGAAGCAGGCCAAAGCCGATGCGAAGGAAAAGGGAGTTTTGTTTTCCCTGCACATGAAAGCAACCATGATGAAGGTGTCTGACCCGATCATTTTTGGTCACGCGGTAAAGGTATTTTTCGAGCCAGTATTCAAAAAACACGCGGCCACCTTGGAATCCATTGGAGTGGACGTCAACAACGGCTTTGGGGACTTGTTGGCAAATTTGGAAAAACTTCCAGAAGACAAAAAAGCGGAAATCCTAGCCGATATTGACGCTTGCTATGCAGACAGTCCAGACGTAGCCATGGTAAATTCTGACAAGGGGATCACCAACCTACATGTACCAAGCGACGTGATCATAGATGCATCCATGCCAGCGATGATCCGCAGCTCAGGCAAGATGTGGGACAAAAACGGCAAGCTCCAAGATACCAAGGCGGTCATCCCAGACAGATCATATGCAGGTGTCTACCAAGCAACGATCGATTTCTGCAAAGAGCACGGCGCCTTCGACCCGGCAACCATGGGCTCTGTACCCAATGTCGGTCTGATGGCTCAAAAAGCCGAAGAGTACGGCTCCCATGACAAGACTTTCGAAATTCCTTTCGACGGAAAGGTTAACGTAGTGGATGCTGCTGGCAATGTATTGCTTTCTCACGAAGTAGCTGCTGGCGATATCTGGAGAATGTGCCAGACCAAAGACGCCCCTATTCAGGATTGGGTGAAGCTGGCGGTGACCCGCGCGCGCCTTTCCTCTACCCCAGCGGTATTTTGGCTTGATGCCAATAGAGCGCATGATGCGGAATTGATCAATAAAGTGGAGAAATATCTTCCAAACCACGACACTACCGGCTTGGAAATCCACACCATGTCACCGATTGAGGCAACGATCTTCTCCTGCCAGAGAATCAGGGAAGGAAAAGACACCATCTCCGTGACGGGAAATGTGCTAAGAGACTACTTGACCGACTTGTTTCCAATCTTGGAAGTGGGTACTTCCGCCAAGATGCTTTCCATCGTTCCCTTGATGAACGGAGGTGGTTTGTTTGAAACTGGAGCAGGTGGATCAGCTCCGAAGCACGTAGAACAATTCACTGAAGAAGGGCACCTGCGTTGGGACTCTTTGGGAGAATTCCTGGCATTGGCGGTTTCTCTGGAGCACCTCGGCCAAACCTTCAACAATCCCGAGGCGCTATTGCTGGGAGAGACCTTGGATGTCGCCACCGGCAAATTCCTGGACAACGACAAATCCCCTGCTCGCGTAGTCGGCAAGTTGGACAATAGAGGCGGCCACTTCTACCTAGCGCTCTACTGGGCGGAGGCTTTGGCTTCCCAAACCAAAGACGCAGGACTTCAGGCGAAATTTGCCCCCATTGCAAAGGCTTTGGCGGCAAACGAGGAGAAGATTGTCGAAGAATACAACAGCTCTCAGGGCAAGCCAGTGGACATAGGCGGATACTTCCGACCCGATGCTGACAAAACCTCGAAGGCCATGCTCCCGAGCAAGACTTTCAATGATATTTTAGCACAATTGGCATAGTCAAGACGGCCGGGCTCATAGCCCGGCTTTTTTTTGCCTTCTTTGAAACTCGCTTTATCGACTCTAAGAAACTCCTCGTTCACCGACGCGTATACTCACCACTCAAAAGAATAAAGGCATAGTCATTGAATTTTTTTAGCCTTTCTGTGAGCCACGACCTCCTTGTCCTCAATATCAAATGCTTGGCCCGACTCTACTTGGCGACGATCCTACCTTCGCTATCAAAGAGCGTCCCTCCACTTTGCTTTCTCAGCCCGGAACTACTCGTTTCAAACGCATGGATTTCCCCAGACCGACCTCCCAAAAAACAAGTCACAACCACTTCAATCGGAAACGTGATGGAGTAAGTTTGACCAGTCTTTTTTTTGGAGTTCATGGAAAGGTATATTTTAAACTTTCAGTCAGAAAAAAATATTCACAGGCGAAATCGTTTGAATTCAGAATCAATGTGATTCGCGGTTTGAGCAGATCAAAGAAGTTTGGGCTATCCGTTTATTTGTAATAACTTAGCCTGCCCTCAGGAAATTTTGACCTAAAGAGGTCTCCTGACCCTGTTTTTGGAATCAAACCTATACTCAAAATCAACAATACTTATGAGCAAGATCAAAGTAGGAATCAACGGATTCGGAAGAATCGGACGTCTCGCCTTTCGCGTAGCGCAGGAAAGAGAAGACATTCAGGTAGTAGCGATCAACGACTTGATCGATGTGGATTACATGGCCTACATGCTGAAGTACGATTCAACCCATGGCCAGTTCAAAGGCACCGTGGAAGTAAAAGACGGTTCCTTGATCGTAAACGGCAATTCCATCCGCGTGACTGCCGAAAAAAGCCCAGCCAGCCTCAAGTGGGGTGAAGTAGGCGCCGACTACGTAATCGAATCCACAGGTATCTTCCTGACAAAAGACACGGCTCAAGGCCACATCGATGCAGGCGCGAAAAAAGTAATCATGTCTGCTCCTTCCAAGGATGACACCCCTATGTTTGTAATGGGTGTAAACGAGGACTCATATACTGAAGACATGGTGTTCGTTTCCAATGCATCTTGTACCACCAACTGCCTTGCGCCTATCGCCAAAGTTTTGAACGACAACTGGGGCATAGAAGAAGGCCTCATGACCACTGTACACGCAACCACCGCAACCCAAAAGACCGTGGATGGCCCTTCTGCCAAAGACTGGAGAGGTGGACGTGGCGCTGGCCAAAACATCATCCCATCCTCTACAGGTGCTGCCAAAGCGGTAGGAAAAGTCATCCCTGAGCTAAACGGCAAATTGACCGGCATGGCATTCAGAGTTCCTACTCCAGACGTATCCGTAGTGGACTTGACCGTGAGATTGAAAAAGCCAGCGAAATATGCTGAAATCTGCGCGAAAATGAAGGAAGCTTCCGAAACCACCATGAAAGGTGTACTCGGCTACACCGAAGACGCCGTGGTTTCCAATGACTTCATCGGGGATGCAAGAACCTCCATTTTTGATGCGGAAGCAGGCATTCAGCTTTCCGATACATTCGTGAAAGTGGTTTCTTGGTATGACAACGAGTGGGGCTACTCAAATAAAGTAGTCGACCTCTTGGCCTACATTGCAAAAAAATAATTCCAAAAAGCCCCGAAATCTCGGGGCTTTTTCCGTTTTAAGGGAAGAATGCATCCGGACCAAGGCAAAGGCTTCGGCCGAAAGACAAACACACAGCTATGTATCTGCCATTTTTCCCTTTGAAACTGGTGGCTTTTCCTGGAGAAGAGCTCAACCTCCACATCTTTGAACCAAGATATAAAGAGCTTCTTGCCGATGTAGAGCAGACTGGGGGCAGTTTTGGCATCTGCGTCTATTTGGACAAACTGAGCAGTTTTGGTACCGAAGTCGCACTCGAGAAGGTCAACAAGCGATACGAGGACGGACGCTTGGATATTAGAACCCGGGGGCTTCGGGCATTCCGGATTCTCAGTTTCGACAATCCCATGAAAGGCAAACTATATGCAGGAGGTACCGTCGCCCACCTCAATGACGACCCCAAGGTTTCCGAGTTTCTCCATCACGAGTTTGTCTTCTATCTCCGAGAGTTGCTACACCTGCTGAATTTCCAAGGGGAAATCAATCCCCAAACGGTCAATTCCTACACCTTCTCCCACAAACTTGGGCTGAAACTGGAAGAGGAGCTAGAATTGCTTCAGATGGAATCAGAAAGCGAGAGAACGGAGTATCTCATCAAGCATTTTAAAAGAATCATACCTGCGATCAAAGCTGTCGAGCAGGCGAGGGAAAAAATCAAACTCAACGGACACTTCAAGCATCTGGATCCCTTGGATTTTTAGAATTTGGGCTATCGAGTAGTCCTTATCATTTCGATCAAATGCGCGTCAAGGTCATCAACCTAAAATCCATCACTTTTCCCTTGGGAATATCCAGCGCCTTCAGTGAAAGCTTCCCGGATCCTTTGGAAAGGCTGATTTTGCCTAGGCTCATCTTCCCCCACTTTTGCTCATAGGATTCCTGCCTCGGAACTCGATCCTTTTCCGCTCCCAACAATTGCGGGACATAGGGGATTACCACCTTCCCCTCCAATACATCTTCCCCCATTCGCAGACATAGAGTTGACCCTAGAACATCCTCTTCACAGGTGTAATAGATCTCCACCTCAAATTGCCCGTCGGCAAGCACTTCCACTTCCCAAGTCAAGCTATCTTGGGTGGAAGTCCAATTGGTAAAATAGGAGCTATTTGGAAAACGATTTGACCGTTGAATGTTTCCGTGCCCCACGGCGTCCCTCGCCGGCAGCTGATTGTATTTGAATTCGGGGTGTCCCAAAGGAAAACTTCTGTTATCCTCCTGGGACAGCTCCATTGTGACCTCCGCGACATGGGCTTGCTTTATTTCACGCATCCTTGCAAGCACTTCCGGGAACTGACCAGACACCACGAGGCGTTGCCCCGGGTCAGAGCGCAAATCGAAAAGCTGATCCTTTTCATCCAAAAGGAACGACTCGCTCCGCAGACTGGCCCTTTTCTCCCAATAGGAAAAAACATAGCGATCTGGCCATAGGGCATCGCTCTGCAGGAAAAGTGGACTAAGGTCTTTGCCGTCAAGAGGCTTTTCGGAGGCATAGTCGATTCCTGCCAGCGACAGTAGGGTAGGAAACAGATCCATCGCACTAGCCACCTTGGAAACTATTCTACCAGCCTCGATCTTTCCTTCCCACTGGATAAAAAGCGGGCTCCTCACCCCGCCCTCGTCGACCGAACCTTTCCGTCCCTTCAAATCGCCATTCCAACGATAGCCGTTTGGGCCATTGTCGGATAGGAAAAGGATGATCGTATTCTCCAAAAGCCCAGTTTCCCGAACGCTCTCCACCAGCCTCCCTACATTCCAATCTATATTCTCGACCATGGCCAAGGCAGCGCGGGAATGCCCCATATCTTCCTGCCCGTCATAGCGGTGGGCGGAAAGCTGCTTTTCCCTAAACCGCTCCCAATAGATGCTAGGCACTTGCATGGGACTGTGGGGTGTGTTGTAGGGAAGATATAGGAAAAAAGGATTTTCGAGGTTTGCCTGCACAAAATCGATCGCCTTGTCAGTCAAGAGATCTGCCATAAACCCCTCTCCTTCGACAATCTTCCCATTGTGCTCCAACATGGGATCGAAATAGTTGCCCCAATGCCCGGAGCAAAACCCATAGAAATCCCCGAATCCCCTACCGTTGGGATGGTAGGGATACTGCGCGCCGCTGTGCCACTTTCCAAATGCGGCAGTACGATATCCCTCCCGACCCAGCACATCCGCGAGGGTGACTTCGTCAAGATCCATTCGCTCCCCTCCCTCAGAAGTGGAATACACGCCCGACCGAAAATGATACCTGCCAGTGAGTAGCTCCGCCCGCGTCGGGGAGCAAACTGGGCTGACATAAAATCTTTCAAACAAAACTCCATTCTGTGCCAAATGATCCAAGTTGGGGGTGGCAACGGATGGGTTGCCGGAAATACTCAGGTCTCCCCAACCCTGGTCGTCCGTAAGAATCAAAATAATATTGGGTCGCTCCTCGGCCCGCTCGCCTTGCGGGATGGAATCCGCAAAAACCGCAGTCCACTGAAATAAAACAATACAACAAATGCCAAAAATCAAGTGTGCTGGACGACGCGGTAGGGATTGCAGTTTTCTATGCATGATATCAAAAAGGTATAAAAAATACGGCCGTCACACAATCAACCTCCTTCTCCTCCATTCTTGTCTCACGAATACGATGGCTGAAGCAAAACCTAGAAATAAAAGGAGATGGTTCTAGCAATTAACTCTCGATATACCGGCAAACCAAAGTTTTTCGAACCCGACCTGCCCTCGAATCCAACTTATACCCAGAGCTACCTCTTCCCGAATTCTATCAACTCAAACCGATTACCCCAAGGATCCCTAAAAAAGCAGCGATCCCGCCCTTCTATTGCTGTCGAAAAAGCAATTTCTATTCCCTGATCGGCCAGAAATTTCTTCGCTGTTGGGAGATCCATCACTTCAAAAGCCGCATGCCTACCAGATATCCCAACAGCAAGGTCTTCCTCCCGGATATGCAACTCCGCATCCCCCGTCTCAAACCACAAGGCCCCATTCGGATGTTCTCCAGGAATTTCCCTCAGGCCTAGCTGACCGGCATAAAACTCCCTTGCCGCCTCCCTTGAATTCGGAGGAATGCAGATCAGTACATGGTCGATGCGTTTAAAATCTATCACGAGTGGCTTGTAAAAAGTAATTTCTTCCCAAATCTAATCGGGTTTTCAGGTTTGCCAAGCCATCTATCCACTAATGGCCAAAAACACAAAAAGCAGACCTTTCAGTCTGCTTTGGTGATCCCGCTGGGATTCGAACCCAGGACCCATACATTAAAAGTGTATTGCTCTACCAGCTGAGCTACGGAATCGATTAACTACAAATAAAAAGCGGAACGTAATTCCGCTCATTTTTTTGTGATCCGCTTAGGATTCGAACCTAAGACCTACTGCTTAGAAGGCAGTTGCTCTATCCAGCTGAGCTAGCGGACCGAACGACTATCACTAGTCTACTAAAGTCGGGGTGGCAGGATTCGAACCTACGACCTCCACATCCCAAATGTGGCGCGATACCGGGCTACGCTACACCCCGAAACTCTACTTTTTCACTCCTTGCGAGCAAAATCTGTGATCCCGCTGGGATTCGAACCCAGGACCCATACATTAAAAGTGTATTGCTCTACCAGCTGAGCTACGGAATCTTAAATCTTCAAAATTGGCTCCCTGGCCTTGCTTTTTGCCAGATCATTGCCGTAATTGGACTGCAAATTTATGACTCTGATTTCTAAATGCCAAGCCTCAAATCAATCTTTCTCACAAAACTTTCTATATTTTTTCTCCTCTTTTTGCAAAGCATTCATTGTCAAGCCAATGTACCACAACTCCTGGTAGCAGATTCTTTGTTTCAGCAACGGAGCTACAAAGAGGCCATGAAAATCTACCAGGAGAACTACCATGTTGGCATCTACTCCCCTTCCATGTTGCTCAAAATGGCCTTCATCTCAGAGGGGATTGGCGACAAGGAAAACGCCACACTCTACCTGAGCAAATACTACGATCTCAGCCCAAATCAACAAACCATCACCAAAATCAAAAGTCTGACCGGTCAGTCAGAACTGGAGGGATATCAGGTGAGTGACGGGATGAGGTTTGTCCTTTTTTTGGTGGAGTACAAGGAAATCATCGTCGGCGCCCTGACCTTGTTTCTAGTGATATCCCTGATATTCCTTTGGACCAAAGGAAACAGGTTGACGGAGGCCAGATTCTACTGGCCGTCGGTGATTCTCATCACACTGATATTTGTCACCAACAACTTCCTGAAAGCACAAAATGCCGCCTTGGTCACCAACAGTCCTACAATGATCGTGTCTAAGCCCAGCGCGGGCGGAGAGATGATCGATCTGGTAGAACCAGGACACCGGGTAAAAATCAAAGCATCCAAAGACATCTGGTATGAAGTCGAATGGAAAGAAAAGATCGCCTATATCCGCAAAGACAATGTCACCAGACTTTAAGTTTTGATCACCACTCGATAACAATAACTCATACGAAAAAAATAAGCCCTGAAGATTTTCAGGGCTTTTTCGATTACAGCTTTTTAATTTGAATGTTTCGGTAGTGGACGACATCTCCGTGATCTTGGAGAGCGATTTTACCCTTCTTGTATTTTCCAAATCCAGGCATGTCCTTAAACTTGCTGTCAGCCACCAAAGCATCCCATTCTGGCGTCCAAAGCGTGGTGGAAACCACGGTGACTCCATTGAGGATTAGGTCAAGCTTGCCTTGGTTGACAATTACCTCTGCTTGGTTCCATTCTCCTACCGGCTTAGCCAGTTCTTGGCTGCTGATGATCAAGTCATACAGATCACCTGCGCGATGGCTGATGATCTTGCCATCGGGATGGCCGTCGTTATCTAGCACCTGCATCTCAAGGCCGGTGTGGTAAGTTCGCTCAAACTCCGGCGATTCATGCACCAGGAAAATGATCCCGCTGTTGCCGTTGGGAGAGATCTTCCATTCAGTCTTGAAATGAAAGTTTTCATACTCCTCATTGGTCACGATGTCTCCACCATCACCTTCCTGCCAACTTTCCTTGTTGGCGGCATCGAGGTAAAGCTCTCCGTTTTCAACTTTCCAAGCTTTGCCAACTTCCCCTCCACCATACTTTGACCACCCATTCAGGGTCTGCCCGTCAAAAAGGGAGATCCACTCTTCTGCAGGCTCTGCTGCAACGGCGACGGTATCGGCGGCTGTACCTTCCTCTGATTTCGGAGCGGAGCAGGCGACAAGAAGGCCTGCTGCCGCCAATACTGATAGATAGCTAACTCTCATCTTTTATTTTTTCAGAAGCAAGATGTAGCGAACCATATCCTTTGCATCTTCTTCGCTAAGCGCTGGATGCGGAGACATCATTACTTCACCCCAGACACCTGCTCCACCTTCGATTACCTTCTTGGCAAGCATGGTTACATTCTCCTCAGTGTTTTCGTACTTCGCTGCCACTTCCGCATAGGAAGGCCCGATTATCTTCCTTTCAACCATGTGACAAGTCATACAGTCAGATCCTTTTACTTTTTCCACTCCTTTGATATAGATAGGATCATCCTTGTATTTCTCTTCAAGGCTCATTTCCGGCGCGGGAGCAGTAGCCTCTGCTGTAGGCGAAGCCGCTTCAGAACTAGACTCAGCAGTTTTTTCTCCTCCTCCACATGCGAATGCAAAGCCTGCAATTATTGCGAATACCAGATTGCGTTTTTTCATTTGTTGGTTTCTAGGTTTTTTACTTTGTTTTTGAATTGAATAATTAGGTGCTTCGACTAGGAAAACCAATTTGATCGATGGGAACGTGGAAGCTCGCCCCATTCTATCCTTAGGGTCCCCCTTGCCGGGGCAATTTTTAACGTTTTTTTGACGGGGTATTATATCCCCAAAATTTTTCTGTTGAAGGCCTCGTCCGCTCCGGTACCCGCGAAATCGTCAAAAGCTTTCTCCGTCACCCGGATAATATGGCTATCGATGAATGGAGCACCTTCGGCAGCACCCTGTTCGGGATGTTTGATCGCGCACTCCCACTCCAACACAGCCCATCCGCTGTAATCATACTGCGAAAGTTTGGTAAATATTCCCGCAAAATCAACCTGCCCATCTCCCAAAGATCTAAAACGCCCAGCGCGCTCGACCCAACCTTGATAGCCACCATATACGCCCTGCTTTCCTGTAGGGTTAAATTCGGCGTCTTTCACATGGAAAGCCTTGATGCGATCGTGGTAAAAATCAATGAATTGGAGATAATCCAGGCATTGGAGCACGAAGTGGCTTGGATCGTAAAGAATGTTGGCGCGCTTGTGGCCTCCCACTTTCTCTAGGAACATCTCGAAGGTCACTCCGTCATGCAAGTCTTCGCCAGGGTGCAGTTCGTAGCAGACATCCACACCATGGTTATCAAACTCATTCAGGATCGGCAGCCATCTCTTGGCCAGTTCGCCAAACCCTGTCTCCACCAGTCCAGCAGGACGCTGAGGCCAAGGATATACCGTGTGCCACATGAGCGCTCCTGAGAACGTCGCGTGGGCGGTCAGACCAAAGTTAGCCGAGGCTTTGGCACCATATTTAAGCTGTTGGGTTGCCCATTCCGATTTGCCTTTGAGGTCGCCTTTTAGATTTGCCGGAGCAAAACCATCAAATAACTCATTGTAGGAGGGATGGACAGCCACCAACTGGCCTTGCAAGTGGGTGGAAAGCTCGGTGATTTCCATGCCTGCTTCGGCTACGACGCCTTTGATCTCGTCTGCATAAGTCTTGCTTTCAGCCGCTTTTTGCAAGTCGATCATTCTGGCGTCCCAGCTCGGAATCTGTATTCCCTTATATCCGAGGTCAGCCATGTACTGGCTGATGTTTTTCAGGTTGTTGAAAGGTGCCTTATCGTCGGCAAACTGCGCCAAGAATACTGCGGGCCCTTTGATTGTTTTCATATTAACTGAGGATTTGAGTTATTGTCAATAATTATTTCTCTACGATAAAAGGTGTCCATTTCCTTTCGGACTTGGTACTGGCCAAGACGTGGTCGATGAAAGCCATCCCCCGAATGCCGTCTTCTATGCCCGGATAGTCTTCCCATTCCCACTTAGGTGTTTGACCTTCCCGATCCGCATAGATACATCGGGCGAAATTTCGGTAAAGGTTGGCAAACGCCTCCACATATCCCTCTGGATGGCCAGCCGGTGTACGGGTATTTTCCTGCGCTAGGGACCCGAGATAGCCTGTTCCAGCACGATAGATCTGTGCGGGCTCATTTGGAAATCTAACCGTGAGTGAATTGTTCAGCTCCTGCTCCCATTCCAAGCCTCCTTTCTCCCCGTAGACTCTCACCTTGAGATTGTTTTCGCAGCCGGTATCCGTCTGCGAAGCCATAAGAACCCCAGATGCTCCATTTTCAAATCTAAGAAGGACCACTCCGTCGTCATCGATGGGACGCCCGTCGATTTTGATATACAAGTCCGCGCAAAGCTGGGACACTTTCTCACCGCTGATGTATTCCGCCATATGAAAGGCATGGGTTCCGATATCTCCCATACATCCCGCCAAGCCATTTCGGGCGGGATCGGTTCTCCATTCCGCCTGCTTGTTGTTTTCTGTCTCCAAAAGTTTGTACAGCCAGCCCTGGGGATACTCGACGTAGACTTTGCGTACTTTGCCGATCTTCCCCTCGGCCACCATCTGCCGGGCCTGTTTGATCATCGGATATCCCGAATACGTATGGGTGAGCAAAAAACGCCTGTCCGATTTTCCTACGGCATGATAAAGTTCCTTTGCCTCTTGGTAATTCAATGTCAAAGGCTTGTCCAAAGCGACATGAAATCCATAATTGAGAGCCTTGACAGTGGGATCAAAGTGCACATTGTTAGGGGTGACGATAGCCACCACATCCATGCGCTGCCCCTCGGGCAATTGGGATTCCTTTTCGTACATCTCGTCGTAGGAACCGTACACTCTGGCTGGATCCAGCATGAGCTCTTCGCCTCGCTGTTTGGATTTGGCAGGATTGGAGCTAAACGCACCGCAGACTAGTTCGAACATTCCGTCCATCAATGCCCCATTCAGGTGGATCGCGCCGATGAAGGAACCCGGTCCTCCGCCTACGAGTCCGAGTTTCAATTTTTTAGCTGTTGACATCGGTCAAAAGATTAGTTTATTAGGTTATTTGAGTTGAAAATTTGAATTCTGGATGGAAATTCCGGAGTTCCTGAGAGTTAGCACAGGTTAATATGATCAATTGTCACAAGGGGTTATGAGTGGCTTTGACAAAACTTTTAAGTCGCTTTCTTAGGAATCTCAAAGGAGATGCTTAAAATACGGCAAAAAGCCCAAAATCTAAATTTCAGCTTACAATTTCGATTTTTCAACCCAAAAAACCAGCCCATGAAGTTCTCCACCAAGTTTCGTCTTTCCCTGATGATGTTTATGGAGTTTTTCGTTTGGGGGTCTTGGTATGTGACGATGGGCACCTTCTTGGGAACCAATCTCGCTGCGAGCGACGGGGATATTTCCTTGGCATTTGCGACCCAGTCCTTCGGGGCGATCATAGCGCCATTTGTCGTAGGACTCATCGCCGACCGCTATTTTCAGGCCCAGCGTATCTTGGGAGTCATCCACCTAGTCGGGGCTTGGCTGATGTACCGCATGTACGAAAGCGGGGAATTCTCGGAGTTCTTCCCCTTTTTGCTCGTGTACATGATACTGTTCATGCCCACTTTGGCGCTTGTGAATTCCATTTCTTTTAACCAAATGACCAACCCCGCCAAGGAGTTTTCGATCGTGAGGGTCTGGGGCACCATCGGCTGGATAGCCGCGGGGACTTTGATCAGCGCATTTTCCTGGGATAGTCCCGAGGGACTTGCTGAGGGCTTACTGAGAAACACCTGGCTGATGACTTCCATCGTTTCCCTGGCCATGGGCCTGTACAGCATGACGCTGCCCGAGACACCTCCCAAAAGCAAACGAGAGGGAGAATTCAAGCTTTCGAGAGCTTTGGGCCTTGACGCGCTGGCAATGCTCAAGGATCGTAACTATACCATTTTCTTCATCTCTTCCATCCTAATCTGCATTCCCCTAGCCTTCTACTACCAAAATGCCAGTCCGTTTTTGACTGAGATCGGCGTCAAAAACTCCACGGGCAAGATGGCCTTGGGGCAAGTGTCAGAAGTCTTGTTTATGCTGGCGTTACCGATATTTTTTTACCGATTTGGACTCAAAAAGACGCTGATCGTCGCGATGCTGGCTTGGGCTTCCCGCTACGTGCTTTTCGCTTTGGGCGATGCGGACTCTGGCTTATGGATGCTGATGGGCGGCATTCTGCTACATGGCGTCTGCTATGACTTCTTCTTTGTCAGTGGACAGATCTATACCGACTCCCATGCCGGGCAGGAATTCAAATCCTCCGCCCAGGGATTGATCACTTTGGCCACCTATGGCCTGGGGATGCTGATTGGCTTCTGGGCCGCCGGGCAGATTTCGGATTACTACCTCAATCCGGCCGGACTTCACGACTGGAAATCAATTTGGCTGGTTCCGGCTGGCATTTCCGTTTTGGTTTTACTATTTTTCATCTCTTTTTTCAAAAGAGAAAAAGAACCCTCTCACCAATAAACCCCGTTAACTATGAATTTTGACTCAAGCAGAAGGTCTTCCTTCAAGAAAATGATCTTGGGAGGAGCTGCGATGGGCACGATGTCTTCTTTCGACTGGAAAGCAGACCAAGCACCGCTTCAACTCAAGGGAAATATCAAACACGGTGTCTGTGCTTGGACCATGCCTTCCTTCAGCCTGGACGAGCTTTGCGTAGCTGTGAAAAAAATCGGCTTCAACGCAATTGACCTCGTCGGACCAAAGGACTGGGACACGCTCAAAACCCACGGAGTCGAATGCTCCATGTGCAACGGCGCTGAGCTGGGCATCCCCAAAGGATGGAACGATCCCCAGTACCACGAACAATTGATAAAAAACTACACCGAGCTTATTCCCCAGGTAGCCAAGTATGGCTACAAAAACCTGATCTGCTTCTCAGGAAACCGCAACGGCATGGACGATGAAGTCGGTATGAAAAACTGCGCCCAAGGGCTCAAACAAATCATCGGCGTAGCAGAAAAGCATGGAGTGATCATCCAAATGGAACTGCTCAACAGCAAAGTAAACCACAAAGACTATATGTGCGACCTCTCCCCATGGGGCGTCGATCTCTGCAAGATGGTCGGAAGCGAAAACTTCAAGCTTCTCTTTGATATTTACCACATGCAGATCGACGAGGGCGACCTCATCCGGAGCATTCAGGCCAACCACCAATACTTTGGTCATTACCATACGGCCGGAAATCCAGGCAGGAACGAACTCGACGAAAACCAGGAAATCAACTACCCAGCCGTCATGCGGGCCATTGTGGCTACCGGATACCAAGGCTTCGTTTCCCACGAATTCATCCCAAAATCCGATGATAAAATCGCCGCACTGGCTCAAGCGGTGCAGGTCTGTGATGTTTAACTAATTAAACCAAAATACCCATACTTATGGCAAATGAAGCGTATGACGCAATCGTAGTTGGGTCAGGCATTAGCGGTGGATGGGCCGCTAAAGAGCTGACGGAGAAGGGACTTAAAGTATTGCTCCTGGAGAGAGGCCCAATGGTCGAGCATGTAAAGGATTATAAATCTGCAACTTTGGCGCCGTGGGAAGTCCCCCACAGAGGAAGAAGAACCCAAGAGCAACTGGAAAACCACCCAAATCTCAGAAGAGATTATGTTCTTAATGAGCTCAATCTAGACTGGTGGGCCCACGAAAGTGATTCCCCCTATGTCGAAGAAAAGCCTTTCACTTGGTTTAGAGGCTATCAAGTCGGTGGCCGTTCCCTGCTGTGGGGAAGACAATCTTACCGTTGGGCAAATGTGGACTTCGAAGCAAATGCCAAAGACGGCATAGCCGTAGACTGGCCGATCCGCTACAACGATGTCGCCCCATGGTATAGTTATGTTGAAAAATTCATCGGTGTATCCGGCTCCAAGGACGGGCTGCCCATACTTCCCGACGGGGAGTTTCAGCCTCCTATGCCGATGAACTGTGTGGAAATCGACGCCGCCGAGAAAATCAAAGCGCATTACAAAGGAGCCCGGACTTGGACCATTGGCCGTCCAGCCAATATCACCCAGCCCCTCCCCGGTCGTCCCGGATGCCAATATCGAAACAAGTGCTCGCTGGGGTGTCCATTTGGAGGATATTTCAGCACCCAAGCTTCCACCCTTCCAGCTGCCAAGGCAACCGGCAACCTCACCCTCAGACCTTGGTCTATTGTGAGACGTCTGATCTACGACAAAGACAGCAAAAAAGCCACCGGTGTGGAGGTACTGGATGCCGAGACCAACCAAACCATTGAGTACGACGCGAAGATTGTCTTTCTCTGCGCATCGGCATTCAACTCCACAGCCATACTCATGAGAACAGCCACCGACATTTGGCCGGGAGGATTGGGCTCCTCATCCGGAGAACTGGGACACAATGTGATGGACCATCATTTCCGATTGGGCGCAAATGGAACCATGGACGGGTACGAAGACAAGTACTATTTTGGCAGAAGACCCACTGGACTTTATATCCCGAGATTCAGAAACCTGGATGGAGAGAAGCGTGACTACATCCGTGGCTTCGGCTATCAAGGAGGCGCAAGCAGAAGCGGATGGGGTAGAGATGTAGCCGAGCTCGGCTTCGGTGCTCCGATGAAAGAGGCCCTGACCGAGCCGGGTCCATGGAGCGTCGGATTTACCGCATTTGGAGAGATCCTTCCCTATCATGAAAATACCATCAAGCTCTCCGACACGGTCAAGGACAAGTGGGGCATGGAAGCACTCGTGATGAATGCCGAAATCAAGGACAACGAGATGAAAATGCGTAAAGACATGATGGCTGATGCAGCCGAGATGCTTGAAGTGGCCGGATTCAAAAACGTGAGAACCTATGACGCCGGATACACCTTTGGACAGGGAATCCACGAAATGGGAACCGCCCGCATGGGTAGAGATCCGAAGACTTCCGTTCTCAATGGAAACAACCAAGTCTGGGATGCGAAAAACGTTTTTGTCACTGACGGAGCCTGCATGACTTCGGCAGCCGCGCAGAACCCCTCGCTGACCTACATGGCGCTGACTGCCCGTGCGGCAGCTTTCGCAGTGGATGAACTGAAAAAGATGAACCTCTAATCCGAATCGACATGACTGTAATGAATAGAAGAGACGCGTTGAAAAGCGTCGTCCTGATGATGGGAGGAACAATGATCGGAGCCTCAGCCATCCTCACCGGTTGCTCCCCGGAGCGACAAATCAAAGACCTAAACTTCTCTCCAGAGGATCTTGCTTTCTTGGATGAGATCGGAGAAACCATCATTCCGACCACGGACACCCCCGGCGCCAAGTCCGCTAAAATTGGGGAATTCATCGTAATGATGGTCAAAGACTGCTATGACGCCGACCAGCAAAAAGCCTTCATTGATGGACTGAATGCGCTAAGCAAGGACTTCAAAGATGAAAATGGCAAAGACTTCATGGATGCAAGTCCGGAAGAACGCCTGGCTTTTCTCAATGCTATGCAGCAGAAATTTGTCACTAGCGGCGATGCCCGCGAGCCAATAGTGATCAATATGCTCAGAGACCTGACCGTGCTCGGGTATTTCACCTCAGAAGTTGGCGCGACACAAGCGCTGCGCTTCATTGAGGCCCCGGGACGCTACGACGGGTGTGTGGACTATAAAAAAGGCGACAAGGCCTGGGCACTTTAATCCTATCTTTTGCAAAACCGGCCTGCCTCCTCCGAGGCAGGCTTTTTCTTTAAAACAATATGAAAAACCAACGAAGAAAATTCATCCAAATGGGAGCCATGCTCGGAGTGGGCGCGGCCTTCATGCCTCTGCAATTTTGTGCAGCTCCCAAAAAAGAGGGGGAAGCAGTAGCCGAATCCGAGCCGATCATGTCCAAGCTGGATAGTTTTGGCATACAGCTCTACTCCGTGAAAGAAGACATGGGAGCCGATGCCCAAGCTACAATGAGAGCTCTGGCTGGATACGGGTATAAGCAGCTGGAAGGATTTGACGGAGGCAAGGGGATTCTTTGGGGCATGCAGCCTACCGAATTCAAGTCCCTCATGTCCGAGATCGGCACTACTATGGTGGCATCCCATGCCAATGTCTATGAAAACTTGGACGCCCAAGCGGCACAGGCTGCAGAGGTGGGAATGAAATACCTGATCTGCCCCTGGATCGGCCCCCAAAAATCCCTCGATGACTACAAAAAAAGAGCGGATGAGTTTAACCAAATCGGCGAAAAGCTTAAATCCCACGGACTCCGCTTTGCTTATCACAACCACGACTACAGCTTTGTGTCCCAAGAGGGCGGTCTAGGTCAGGACATCCTGATGAACAACACCGATCCGGCGCTGGTTGATTTCGAAATGGACATCTATTGGGTGCATGTGGCCAATGCGAAGCCAGCCGAATACCTCGCCAAGTATCCAGGCAGATTCAGACTGTGCCATGTGAAAGATGCCGAAGCAGGCACTGGAGATCCCCATGAGCGCGGGGTATTGCTCGGCGCCGGGGAAATCCCTTATGCCGACCTGATCAAGCAGTCCAAAGACATGGGAATGGAATATTTTATCGTGGAACAGGAGCGATTCCCAACCGGCACTCCAATGGAAGCGGCTGCAGCCAATGCCAAATACCTCGCAGCACTTGAATTCTAAACGATCCCCTGGTTTCTCTCAGACTTTCTAAATAAGAGGAGAAACATCACGACCACCAAGATAATCAGCAGAGCCACCTCAAACTGCGCCCAGATCTGGGATCGGTTGATCAGGATTTTGGCTTTGCTGATTACTTTTTCGCCCTCGTCCATTTGGATTTTGCTCAGGTTTTGGAGGTCCCCGCGGGCTTGGGAAATCTTCTTATCATAAATCTTGACTTGCTCACGGTTTACTCCAGAAGAGTCCGAGTACAGCAGGTCGTAGTTTTTGATCACCAAGTCCTTCTGTATGATTGCCTTGAAATCAGCAAGATAAGAAGCTTCCTGATCGGTCAGCTTTGTCTTTTCAAAATCGACAATGGTAGCCAAGATGGAGTTTTCATGCTGGGTGATTTCGTTGATCACCTTTGAGTAATCGTAGTCGATATTGCAGTGGTCAACTAGTTTTTGGATTTGGAAAAGGTCATCCGAAATTTCAAAGATATACCCCTCTACTACTAGCCGGTCATTGTAGACTTCTGTAAAAGCGCTGCCTATGCTTCGGAAAGACTTGCGTTCCAACATGTTTTTGCCATACAGCAGCAGGAGCAAAATACCTATGATAACAAATGCCCTTACTTTCTTCTGGATTAGACTAGAATCTTGCATGTGTACTATATAAATCGAAAAACGACAACTTCTTACTATATAACTCTCCCTGCCTACCTAATGTTAGGCAGTAAATGGCTCGATCAATCACGGCTTTTCTTCATAAACTCTCACAAAATCCACCTCCATTCTCTGTGGCCAGATGCTGGCATCCACTCCTTTGGCTCCGCCCCAGTTACCTCCGACCGCAATGTTTAGGATCAGATGGAAGGCTTGATCAAAAGGCCAGTCTTTGTAGCCTTTGCCTGTATTGGCGAAGGTAAAATACTTGTCTCCATCGATGAAAAAATCAATCTTCTCCGCCGTCCAGTCAATGGCATAGGTATGAAAGTCCGAGGAAAAATCGGGCACCATTTTTTGACCTCCCTTTTGCGTCCCAATCGTGTGGTTGAAGGCCTCAGTATGCACCGTGCCATGAACTTTGCCTGGTTCGTAGCCCACATGCTCCATGATATCGATCTCCCCGTCATTGGGCCAACCCCCGTACCGGCTTTCCTCCGGAAGCATCCAAATAGCTGGCCAAGTGCCTACCCCCTGGGGCAGCCTAGCCCTGACCTCGATGTATCCGTATTGCCAAGCGGCTTTACCCTTGGTCACCAGTCTCGCCGAGGTATAACCTTTGGGACGGGTCGGGTCTGCATGTACTTCGATGACGAGAACGCCATTTTCCACCCGTGCATTTTTCAGGTCCGCTTTCGAATAATACTCCAGTTCGTTGTTACCCCAGCCGTGATCTCCGACATCGTAGCTCCACTTTTTAGGGTCAGGAAGGCCTGCTTCGGAAAACTCTTCCGACCAAACCAAACCCAGCTTGGGCGGGTCTTGGGCGAGGCATGATATAAAAAGGACTTGGGAAAATAGGATGAACAGGGTCTTTTTCATCTGTTTTTTGAAGGATTCGGAAAATACAAAACTTTCCCAAAAACACCGAGTTATTCTCCCGCCAATACGAAAATCGAAGTGCAAGGGTGCTTTCGCCCTCGCCCAAAAATGGTAATTTAGCAGAAGATATAAACCCAAAACCATGGCCTACTACTTTAGACTGGGGCAAATCCCTCCCAAACGCCACACACAGTTTCGCCAGCCAGACGGCAGTCTTTACAAAGAGGAACTGGTCAGCTCGAAGGGCTTCTCCGGGATCTATTCCAACCTCTACCACATCCACAATCCCAACGAAGTCAAAGCAATCGGAAAACCCATCCCCTATAACTGGGAAGCCTCAAAAGACCACGGACTGCAGCAAACCCACCTGAAGACATCCGGAGTGGAGAATACCGGCGAGGACTATCTCGGCGCACGACGCATGCTCATGATGAATAATGACGTAATGATGGGAATCTGCTCTCCCCGCCAGCGTAAGATGGATTATTACTTCAAAAATGCCGACGGAGACGAGATCATCTTTATCCACGACGGTGAAGGTGTACTCTATTCGCAATTTGGCAAACTGGAAGTGAAAAAAGGCGACTATGTGGTCATTCCCAGGACGACCATCTATCGCTTTGAGTTCTCGGAAGAAGGCCCCTTGAGGCTTTTGGTAATCGAATCCCACGGTCCGATAGAGACTGTCAAAAGATACCGGAATGAAATTGGACAGCTTCTCGAACACTCGCCCTATTGTGAGCGGGACATCCGTCCACCGCATGAACTTCACGTTGAGGAAGAAAAAACAGATCACCTAGTACAGATCAAAAAGCAGGGCTTCCTCCACCAATACACCTATGGACACAGTCCTTTGGACATAGTAGGCTGGGATGGCTATCTCTATCCCTACGCGCTTTCCATCCATGACTTTGAGCCAATCACGGGGAGGATCCACCAGCCGCCACCAGTACACCAAACCTTCCAAGCTTGGGGATTTGTGATTTGCTCTTTTGTCCCGAGACTCTTCGACTATCACCCGCTTTCCATTCCTGCCCCTTACAATCACTCCAATATCGATTCGGATGAGGTGCTTTACTATGCGGAAGGAGAGTTTATGAGTAGAAAAGGAATAGACCGGGGCTCCTTTACCATCCACATGGGCGGTCTTCCCCATGGTCCTCATCCCGGCACAGTGGAGAAATCTATTGGAGCAAAAGAAACCCACGAATACGCTGTCATGCTGGACACCCATCGGCCGCTTTTCATCACAACCGATGCGCTGGAATTTGTCGACAAGGACTATCCCATGAGCTGGACGGAGTAGGGAAAGGGTGGGAAGACAGGGACGCGAGACAGAAGCCGTGCCAACGATACTGTCTTCCCTTCATTCAAACTTTCCTCATTGCCGCTAGGCGAAAGCAAAAAAAACGGCTGCCAGAATCAGTGACAGCCGTTTTTGATTTTCCCGCGAAGACCAATCACTTACTATCCACAATTTCGAAAATCGGCTCTCCGTCGGCTGCGTTAGGATACTTGATCTTGAGTAAGGCTGATACCGTAGGCGCGATGTCAGTGATAGAAGCTTTGCGCGAGCTGGAACCGGACTTCACTCCCCAACCGAAGAACACAATGGGCACGTTGGTGTCGTAGTTATAAGGTGAACCGTGGGTGGTGCCCCTGGCTCCGCCTACCATCCAAGCAGGCTCAAATACCAATAGCAGGTCACCGGAAGCCTTATGGTTGTATCCCATCTGGAGCAGGTGTGCCCGACCATAGGGAAACTGTTGCGTCCGCATGTCCTCGGCGGTATAGACTTCCTTGATCCCGTTGAACCTGAGCATATGGTTGGCCAGATCACGCTGCAGGGTCACAAAGTCCACATTTTTCTCATCCGCCAGCGCCCGGTTCAAAAACACCTGATCGCCGGTATATTTCAGGATCCAGTCGCCTTGCCCGTACTTGGCATTGCAGTAGCCTGAAAGCTGGCCAAAGATATAATTCGTGTTCAAGTTTCCCGCGGGTACATTTTCGCTGACCATGTAATTGGCCACGTCCGCTACCGCATGGTCTGCGGAGAGAAATACCAAATACTGTCCTTCTCCATAGGCCTGGTCAAGGTATTTGAAAAGGCGTTCAAACTCCCTATCCAAGCGCAGGTAGTTGTCTTCCACTTCCACGGATGCAGGACCGAATCTGTGCCCGATGTAATCCGGGGAAGAAAAGCTCACTGCAAGGAAGTCGGTCACGTCTCGCTGTCCCAGCTTTTCACCCTCTATCGCGGCCAAGGCAAAATCCAAGGTCAGGGAATTGCCGTAGGGAGTGGAGGCAATCAGCCCATAGCCACCGTTTGCGGCCTTGAGCGAATCCAAGTTGTAAGGGAAGGTCGGGGTTTCTTTTCCTACAAAAATGCCTTCAAAGTCATTGTTGTCGGCGATGCTGTTGACATAGGTATCCAAAGGAAAAAGCGTTTCCCAAGTCTTGGAAAGGTATGAATCAGGGACTTTCTTGGCGTTGAATGCCACCACCCAATCCGGCAGTGTGTCGTAGTAGTAGGTTGAGGTCATAAATTCCCCGTTGATGTCATCGTACCAGTAGGCATCGCCCGTGTGCCCGGCGGGAAGACTTGCGCCACGGTCTTTGATCGCGATACCCACCACTTTGGACCGCTTGCCGGTGGAGAATCTGAGCTCGTCTGTGACGGTAGTGGTGAGCAGGTTTCTTGGGCTTATATTCCCGTTTTCAGGGGTACCGCCAACATTGGTGACAGTGCTATCCTCCGCACAGTAGATATACTTGTTGAGCTTTCTGTCATACCAGGAGTTGCTGATGATGCCATGTGTGGCTGGGGTAGTACCGGTATAGACGGAAGTGTGGCCGGGTCCGGTGACCGTAGGCGCGTAGTTATAGTGTCCATTGGTCATCATGAATCCTTCTTTCATCATCCGCTTAAAGCCCCCCTCGGTATAGCGATCCGCAAAACGATAGAGGTACTCCTGCCTCATTTGGTCGACTATGATTCCGACGACCAGTCTGGGCTTATCATTTGGGGTCTGGGCATTGGCAAAAATGCCTGAGGAGAGAGCCAGTAGTGCGATGGCTAAAAATTTTCGCATGGTATTGAGATTTTTCCCAAATATAAAGATACCTGTCTCTCCAGACATTAACACTTTGTTAAATGGCCAAAAGGATGCAGATTAAGCGCAAAACAAGTATCTAATGAAAAAATGCCTTCTATTTCTTTGTTTGGTTTTTAGCCTAGTTGCACCGGTTTTGGCTCAGTCCTACTTTGAAGATGGCCTTTCTGCTGACTTCCATAGTGGGCGCAGACAGGCCCTTCGAGCACAGATGCCCGCAAACAGCGTCGCGGTTATTTTCACCAATCCCCAGAAGAACCGCTCCAACGATGTAGATTTCATCTACCATCCCAATACCGACTTTTACTACCTGACGGGCTTTCGCGAGCCAAATGCAGCTTTGGTGATTTTCAGCGAAAGGCGGGATTTCGGAAGCTTCTCCACGGACGAAATCCTTTATGTCCAAAACCGTGATCCGCAAGCCGAAATGTGGAATGGGAAACGCCTCGGCATAGAAGGGGTGAAAGAAAAGCTTGGCTTTGAGCAGGTCTTTCTGAATGACACCTTCGGAAAAACGCCAGCCCTAGAATTAGGCAAATTCGACAAGATCCTATCTTTCGACTTGGCCAATGACATCGAAGACAGTAGAGCCAATACACCCTTGGCGGCCATGCAGGCAAAGTTCAAAACCGAATCCGGGTATTCGGAAGGGCTCTCAGCCAATACCCAGCAGCTCTATGAACTGATCCGCTCCACACCTATCGAAAACTCCGCCAACGTCGCCCAAGTGATTGGTAGAAACCGCCGCTTCTATCCGGAAGTGGAAAACGACCCTATTCTCAATGACTTTGTGAATGCCGACTCCCCGGAAAAACGACAGGAGATCAAGGCTAAACTGCCTGACTCCAAGCTCAACATCATTGCGCTGGAGCAGATCATGAACTCCCTACGTGAAATCAAATCCGAAGAGGAAGTAGCCCTACTCAGCAAAGCCGCCAAAATATCAGCCATCGGCCAGGTAGAGGTGATGAAGGCTGCCCAGGAAGGTATGTCGGAGCGGGAAATCCAAGGCATCCATGAATTCATCTACAAGCGCTATGGCGCAGAAAACGTCGGCTATCCCTCCATCGTCGGCGCCGGCAACAACGGCTGCATCCTCCACTACATCGAAAACGACCTCAAAAAAGTCAACGAAAGACTCTTGCTCATGGATTTGGGAGCCGAGTGGCGGGGATATACGGCTGATGTCACGCGGTCTATTCCTATCAGTGGCAAGTTCAATTCTGAAGAGAAGGCCATCTATGAGCTCGTACTGAAATCCCAAGAAGCGGGCATCAAGCTCTGCCAAGCTGGAACGGAGTTTTCGGAAATTGGCCGAGTCACCCGTCAAATCATCAATGACGGCCTCACGGAATTGGGCGTGATCAAAGAAGGGGAAAACCACAACTATTTTCCACATGGGACTTCGCACCACCTTGGCCTAGACGTGCACGACCGCGGAGACTATGGCCCGCTCAGAGAAGGCATGGTACTTACCGTGGAGCCGGGCATCTACATTCCCGAAGGCAGCGACTGCGACCCCAAATGGTGGGGCATCGCAGTCCGTATTGAGGACGACATCCTGGTCTCTGCCAATGGCCCGGTTAATCTTTCGGCGGATGCCCCTAGGACAGTAGCTGACATCGAGGCGCTGATGTTGCAGAGCAGTCCGCTGGAAAATTGGACCTTGCCGGGGATCAAGTAAAATGAAAATAGCTGTGCAGGATAGGCCGTGCGGAGCGTGAAGCATCAAAACCAAGCCTGACGGACTTTGCGCCGTCGGGCTTTTTTAGTGGCAATTCTTTTTTAGATTTAAGCGATGCAAAAAACCACCTCCATCCGACAGTTTGGGCTATTTGCCTTTGGGCTGGCCTTTTTTTTCTCTATTCATTCTAGCTTGGCCCAAGGAGCCTACGTTCCTTACGACAGGGACTATTACCACAAAGTAGAGCGCTATGAAATCCTCCAGGGCACCAACAATCCCTTTTTCAATAGCGGATACAAGCCCTATCGAAGGGACATCCTGGCAAAATACCTAGACAGCTTGGCGGCAAACCCAGAGGTGATCCAATCCAAGGCCGATCAATTCAACCTCGACTACCTAAGTCAGGACAACTGGGAATTTTCAGAAAGGGAAATACCAGCCTCCAAAAAGCCATTCCTAAAATCCCTATACCGTCAACCTGGGGATTTTGCACACTACGAGGGGGAGGACTTTGGAATACATCTCAGCCCGGTGATCTATCTGAGCGGGGGTACCGAGACGGACAACGACCGAAACCCGGCGCGACTCGCCAGAGGTTTGGTGGTGCGGGGCTCAGTGGACAAAAAAGTGGGATTTTACACCTACCTGACCACTTCGGAGGTCTTTTTCCCCAGTTGGGTAAAAGACTATGCGGAATACAACGGCGCAGTACCGGGAGAAGGGTTTTGGAAAGAGTATAAAGATGAGGGTTACAACTACTTTTCCGCACTTGGGCATGTTTCCTTTCAGATCACCAAGCATATCGAGATTCAAGTTGGGCACGATCGCAATTTTGCAGGCGAGGGCTATCGCTCTTTTCAGATCTCTGATTTCTCCAACCCCTACATGTTTGTCAAGTTCAACACGAAAGTTTGGAAGTTCCAGCTGACCAACCTCTGGACCCAAATGACTGCCGATGTATTCTACGACCGGGGAAGGCCAACCGACGGAAGATACCCTCAGAAATATTTCGCGTACAACCGTCTCGGTTTTAATGTTGGGAAAAACGCCAATCTCGGTTTTTTCTCCTCCATCATGACCGACAAAATCAACTTCAACTACTTCAACCCATTCATCTTCCTGCGCTGGGTGGAGCAGCAGCAGGGTACGCCGGACAAAGTCATGCTGGGCTTGGATGCAAAGTGGATTTTTGTGCCGGGGATGGAGGTCTACGGACAGTTTGCGTTGGATGAGTTTGTTTTCAACGAGTTCTTTGAAATCGACGGAGACGGGTCAAAACGCAACAAATATGGCGCTCAGCTGGGCTACAAGTACATCAACATCTTCGGCTTGAGAAACCTGGATTTTCAGCTAGAATGGAATCAGGCGAGACCTTATACTTTCCAGGAAAAATTTGAACACCAATCCTATTCCAACTGGAGAACGCCCCTCACCCATCCAAGGGGAGCAAATTTCAGGGAGTTTGTCAGCATTTTCCGCTATCAGCCTCTGCCAAGACTTGATCTGAATCTCACGGGCTTGTACCAGTATTTCGGAGCGGATGAAAGCACCGAAGTCAACTGGGGCGGAGACGTGTTGAAAAACCGATTGGAGGATAGTCCCACCGGGCTGTTTGACAATTACATTGGACAGGGAGTAGAAAACAAGGTCATCCAATCCAACCTGACAGCTTCCTACATGCTAAAGCACAATTTCTTTGTCGATGCTTCACATACCTTCCGAAGGAGGACAGCCCAAGACTTGGATGAGCCGCTGAGTAGCCACTACTTGCAATTGGCTTTCAGGTGGAATTTCGTCAAACCCGATTTCAACTATTGACAAAAACCCATGCGATCAATTTTGCGTAACTTGCGGGTCTAATTACCCCAACTCGCTTGATGAAAACCTACCTGCGAATCTTGTCCTATGCACGTCCTTTTGGCAGATTCGTTCCCGCATATATCTTCTACACGCTCTTTTCGATCATCTTTGGCTTGATCAACTTCACGTTGCTCAAGCCGCTTTTTGACGTCATCTTCGAGCAGGTAGAGCCTGCCACTCTGGAGCAATACCGTACCCTGCCTCCTTTTTCCTTTTCCGTGGAATATTTCACCGGACTATTCAATCATTTTTTCCTAACCGTACAGGATGACTATGGAAAAATGGGAACGTTGGTATTCGTCTGCATTATCATCGTGATCTCAGTGTTCCTGTCCAATCTGTTCACCTATCTCTCGGGAGTGGTTTTGGCCAAGGTCCGCGCAACGGTCATCAAAGGCATGCGGATGGATATATTCAACAAAGTTGGGACGCTTCATATCGGCTACTTTTCCAACGAAAGAAAAGGGGATCTGATGTCTAAGATGACCAACGACGTACAGGAAGTCGAGAACACCATCGTACAGTCCCTTCGAGTAGTCTTCCGCGAGCCAGCGACGATCATCCTCTATTTCTCCGTGTTGTTTTTCATGTCGGTCAAGCTGACGCTCTTCACGATCTTGATTATCCCCATCTCGGGAGCAATCATAGGCGGGATCACCCGGAGATTGAAAAAGCGCGCGGTACAAAGCCAGCAGTCCCTTGGGCGTATCGCGAATATCCTGGATGAAACTCTGGGAGGAATGAGGGTCATCAAGGCCTTCAATGCGGAAAGTTTCATTGCGGAAAAATTTGACGAGGAGACAGACTACTACTCCCATGTCAACGTGAGCATGGCCCGTAAAAACGAGCTGGCTTCGCCTATTTCCCAGTTTCTGGGAGTGAGTGTGGTGGCTGGGATTCTTGTCTATGGGGGCAGTCTGGTACTCAGCGGGGCGTCAGATTTGGGAGCGTCGGACTTCATCACCTACATCATTATCTTCACCCAAGTGCTTAATCCTGCCAAGGAAATCTCCCGCGCTGTATCGAGCATTCAGCGCGGCATCGCCTCGGCTGAGCGTATTTTCGAGGTCATCAATACCAAAACCCAAATCGAGGCGCCGACGAACCCCAAGCCCATCAGCGGTTTCCATGAGGCCATCGAATTCGATCAGGTATCGTTTGGCTATGAGGACAAGCTGGTACTGAGGAATGTCAATTTCAAGCTGGAAAGAGGGAAAACAATCGCGCTAGTAGGGCCATCTGGCGGCGGAAAGTCCACTTTGGCGGATTTGGTTCCGAGATTTTACGACCCGACTTCTGGGTCGATCCGCCTAGATGGCACGGATATCCGGGACTTTTCCCCCTCCGATCTCAGGAGTCTCATGGGGATAGTCACCCAGGAATCCATCCTGTTCAACGACACCGTGTTTAACAATATCGCTTTCGGTATCGAAAATGCCACCGAGGAGCAGGTCATCGAGGCAGCCAAAATCGCCAATGCCCACGGATTTATTTCCCAGCTGGAGAATGGCTACCAAACCTCCATCGGCGAGCGAGGCTCCAAGCTATCCGGAGGACAAAGACAGCGCTTGAGTATTGCTAGAGCGGTACTAAAAAACCCTCCCATTTTGATTTTGGACGAGGCGACATCGGCGCTGGATTCGGAATCGGAGCTGTTGGTACAGGAGGCATTGACGAAACTCATGAACAACCGCACAACTCTGGTGATTGCCCATCGCCTCAGCACGATACAGCATGCCGATGAAATTCTGGTCATCGAACAAGGCCAAATCGTCCAGCGAGGATCCCACTCCGACCTGATGGCAGTTGACGGACTTTACCAAAAACTATCAAGTATTCAGTCAGTTTGATTAAATTAGAAATCACCAATTGTTCTACTCATGAAAAAAATCGCGCAATTTCTTCAAATCGCACTTTTGCTCTATTTCCTGTTATTCCTTGTTTTTTTCTTTTCATTTGACTCTCTCGGCTCCGCATTTGGGATGGATCCGATCACCCCTGAGTCCATGGTGAAAGTGTTCTTAACAGGCTTCATCCTGTTCGTGGTTACTTGGGCTGCCAGCCGGATGCACCAGAGCTCCATGGACACAGAAGCGAAAAAAATGCAAACCAAGATGAATGAACTAAAAGCAAAGCTCTATGATTTCGAGCACCCCAAGACAACGGTTATCCCCAATCCTGCACCTCCGAAGAGTCAGGAAGACACGGGAGGGATTATTCGCCCAAGAAAAAATGTCACAGATTAATAAAGATTTAATTTTCGCAATCCAGTATATTGAGGAGACCAAACATCTCCTCTTTTATTTTTCCTATGGTCGCTAAAACCTTTGGGAGCGCCGTCTCCGGAGTCGATGCCAATCTCATCACCATCGAAGTCAATGTAGGACAGGGCACTAGCTTTTTCATGGTGGGCCTGCCAGATTCTGCCGTAAAAGAATCCCAGCAGCGTGTGGAGTCCGCCCTGAAATATTTCAACTACCGCATGCCCCGTCAGAAAGTGGTCGTCAACCTGGCCCCTGCGGATATCCGCAAGGAAGGCTCAGCCTACGACCTGCCCATTGCCATGGGGATACTTCAGGCTTCAGAACAGGTTTCATTTTCAGAACTGGAGCGCTACGTGATCATGGGTGAGCTGGCCCTTGACGGAAATCTCCGTCCCATCAAGGGCGTTTTGCCCATCGCCATCGAAGCAAGAAAACGGGGATTCAAGGGTTTTATCCTCCCTCTGGAAAATGCCAAAGAAGCTTCCATCGTAAACAACATTGACATCATCGGCGTGGAGACCTTGGATCAGGCAGTCGATTTTCTTCAAGGGAATCTGGAGATCAAACCCTTGGTCACCGACACACGGGAGATTTTTTACAATTCTTTGGATGATACTGAATTCGACTTTGCAGACGTGCAGGGCCAGGAAAACATCAAACGGGCCATGGAGATCGCCGCCGCAGGAGGACACAACGTGATCATGATAGGGCCTCCCGGAGCTGGCAAAACCATGCTGGCTAAGCGCCTGCCTTCTATTTTGCCTCCTCTTTCTCTTCAGGAAGCCTTGGAGACTACAAAAATCCACTCCGTGGCCGGAAAGCTCGGAAAACATGCCTCTCTTTTGGCACAAAGGCCATTTCGCAGTCCCCACCACACCATCTCCGATGTGGCCTTGGTAGGTGGCGGTGGCAATCCTCAACCCGGGGAAATATCACTTGCACATAACGGAGTTCTATTTCTCGACGAATTGCCCGAGTTTAAGCGTACGGTACTGGAAGTGATGCGTCAGCCTTTGGAGGAGCGCAAGGTCACCATCTCTCGCGCGAAAGTCTCGGTGGACTACCCGGCTAATTTTATGCTGATCGCCAGCATGAACCCCTGCCCCTGCGGCTATTATAACCACCCGGAGAAAGAATGTGTCTGCGGCCCAGGAATCGTGCAACGCTACCTAAACAAGGTAAGCGGACCGCTGCTCGATCGTATAGACCTTCATGTGGAAGTGACGCCGGTTAGGTTCGAGGAAATGACTTCGACCCGAAAAACCGAACCGAGCAAGGTCATCCGAGAACGAGTCATCAAAGGACGCGAGCGCCAAAAGACCCGATTTCAAAATAATCCTGAAATCTACTGCAATGCGATGATGCCTTCCCACTTGGTCAAGGAAATCTGCCAAATCAACGAGGCTGGCAAAACCCTACTCAAAACTGCCATGGAGCGCCTCGGCCTCTCAGCCCGCGCCTATGACCGCATCCTCAAAGTAGCCCGAACTATCGCCGACATTGCGGATAGTGAAAACATCCGAGTGGAGCATCTGGCCGAAGCCATCCAATACCGAAGCTTGGACAGAGAAGGCTGGGCGGGGTAAGTCTTTCGAAGAGAAATTATGGAACAGGCACTAAGGGAACATATCGAAAATCAGATCCACACAATCCGAGGTGCACAGGAGATGCTGGATCAAGATTTAGCCGAACTTTACCAAGTTACCACTGGAAGGATCAATGAATCAGCAAAACGAAATAAGAACAGGTTCCCAAACGATTTCATGTTTCAATTAACCCAAGCTGAGTGGGAGGATTTGAATAAAAACTTAGCGTCCAAAAGCCTCGATTCTCTAAGATCGCAAATTGCGACCTTAAAGAATCAACGTGGCAAACACTGGAAATATCTTCCATATGCCTTTACCGAACAAGGAGTCACGATGCTTACGACGGTATCGAGAAGCAGAAAGAAATAAAGCTGAAAATAGCACTAAAAAAATAATTGCTTACTGAAACTAAAACCAACATTTTAGCGCATCGAAAATGTAAAGGCACTGCAAGTCCAAAGAGTCACCATGGAAATAGGAACAGAAATACCAACACTGAGTACAAAACAAAAAATCATCTCCTCGATTTTGCCAGCAATCCTTTATGGAGGATTGGACTTCTTATTTGATTACCTGATGAACGGCGAAGTAAAATACTTTTACAGCCACGTACTTCAGGGAGTTTGTTTTGGAGCATTTGTAGGTTTTGGTTTTCCTTACCTGACTGGAAAATTCGAACCTCGCTACGTCGCATCGATAGGAAAAAGCATCAAACCCGACTTGGCGGAAAATGAGCAAATCGAAGTAGAAGGCCCTGCCAATCTCTTCCGCGGAATCGAAGGAGTTGGCGGAAAACTATTCTTGACGAATGAAAGGCTCATCTTCAAATCCCACAAACTCAATATCCAAAACGGCCAGACTGATATCGACTATAAACACATAGCCGAGGTCTCTGGAAGAAAAACAGCAAACCTAAATGACAACGGAATCCGAATCAAAACCACAGACAGAAAGGAATATGACTTTGTCGTCGGAGATAGGGACTTGTGGATTGAGAGAATCAACGAGAAAGCACGGTAGAATTGTGCAATTCCAGTCTAGGTAAAGTAAAAACACCTTCTGAAGGGAATTTTCTTCAGAAGGTGTTCTTGATTTTTTTTGAAATTGCTTTGAACATTAAGAATTCAAAGCTTCTAAAACCCGATCCGGGGTGAATGGCATATGCCGTAAATGTTTTCCGGTTAATTGAAGGAAAGCATTGGCAATGGCTCCCGCCACCATGGGGGTAGCTGTTTCTCCAACTCCTTGGGGAATCTCTCCAGAAGGAATCAATACCGTTTCAATGCTGTCTGGCGAATCCTGCATTCTCAACAAAGAATAATCATTGAAATTACTTTGCTGGATGTGACCATCGACCACGGAAATTCTTTCTTTAAGAGCACTGCTGATGCCCATAATAATTCCTCCTTCCATCTGGGCTTTGACATTGTCGGGTTGAATGATGGTACCGGCATCCAAAGCAATCCAAACGCGATGCACTTTAATTTCACCAGTTTCCTTATTCAGAGAAATCTCACAAACTCCGGTGCCCAAAGAGCCATGTTCCACAAAAGAAATCCCTTTGGCAAAACCCTCAGGAGAAGGTTCAGCCCAATTAGAAATTTCCACTGCTTTTTCCAAAGTAGCCAAAGCCCTAGGAGAATTGGCCATCAGCTTTCTCCGAAGATCGACTGGATCCATTTTTTGGTCATAGGCAATTTGATCCAATATGGATTCAATGGCGAATTTATTCGGGCCATGTCCGACCGAACGCCAATGCTTCAATCGAATCCCGTGGGTAGTTGATCTCCAATCGGCAAACTGATTCGGAATGGCATAGTGATCATTTTGGATTCCACTGGCCACCAGGTTTCCTCCATCTCCCACCACTGTATGGGAAAATGCATTGATATTTCCTGAAGCGTCAACACTTGCTTTGATTCGTTGTAGCGACATCGGTCGGTAAGTACCATAGCGTAGGTCATCTTCTCTGGTCCAAATGAGTTTGACGGGTTTTGGAGCTACTTCTTTTGCTAAAACAGCACATTCTTCCACAAAGTCACTGAGGCTTCTTCTTCCAAAACCGCCTCCCAGATACTGCAAATGGACGTTGACATTTTCTGGTGGGATTCCCAATATTCCTGGAACCCCGAGTTTCGTATCCATTCCCTGTTGGCTGCCGACCCAGACTTCAGCTTTCTGCAGATCCTCCGAAACTTGAATAACTGCATTCAGTGGCTCTAATTGAGCATGATATACATAGTCGTTTTTATAATCGGCTTGGTAGACTTTGGAGGCATTTCGAAGGGCCTTTGAAACATCCCCTTCATTTGTGATGACCTCTCCCGACTGATTTTGATTGGCAATCTTTTCGTATTCCTGATAGATTTCTTCGGAATTGAAACCTGAAGCATCTGAGCTGCTCCAATCAATTTTGAGTTGGCTTTTCGCTTTCAAAGCTTGCTCTAATTTGGAAGCTATCACGCCGATGGCATAGTCAAAAGGAACAAGTTTGATCACTCCCTCCATGCCCAAAATTTCAGACTCATTGAGCAAAGTGGGTTTTGCGCCATGGAGATTTCCTCTTTCCAAAACTCCATAAACCATGTCAGGAAGCCGGACATCAATGGCAAACTGCGCAGTGCCATCAACTTTTGAAGGGATTTCCGTCCTAGGGATTTCATGACCGATCAACTTGAATTTGTCCAGGGCTTTCAGTGGCACTTCTGATAAATCCGGCAAAGTTTCTCCAGCAACCAAATAGGGGATCAACTCTCCGTAGGAAATCGTTTTAGCCGATTCAGTATGAGAAACCACACTGTTTTCAACGCTTAACTCTTTTATAGGCACTTTCCAATGCTGAGCTGCAGCATGGAGCAAAATAGCTTTTGCTTGGGCACCTGCTGTTCGCATCGTATTGAAATAACTATTGGTAGTTCTGCTACCAACCGTAAACATCATCTTGCTGCCAGGAGACCAACCGGGAGAACCATAAGTTTCACTTTCCTGAGGGGAAAACTCCACTTTTACTTTAGACCAATCGGCATCCATTTCTTCGGCAAAAATCAAAGGCAAAGAAGTCATGGAACCCTGTCCCATTTCTGAGGCAGGATTATAAATTATGATCTGACCATCTTCTGAAATCTTTACCCATGCTGTAATGGCATGTTTTCCGAATTGTTGTTGGATCGTCTTGGAGTCTGAACAGGAAACCAACGCGGGAAAAATCCCAGATGCTCCAATAAATAATGCGATCCCGCTTGAAGATTTTAGAAATTCTCTACGGTTTAAGATTCCGTTTTTTTGTGATGTTGGAAGCATGGTTTATTGATTTTGCGCTGCTAGTTGGATCGCTTGTACAATTCTCAAATAAGTACCACAGCGACAAATATTTCCATTCATATGAGCCTTGATTTCCTCTTTGGAAGGACTTGGATTGTTTTCTAACAAGGCTGCAGCTTGCATAATCTGGCCAGAGTGACAGTAGCCGCATTGGGGTGCCTGCACTTCCACCCAAGCTTTTTGAAGGGGATGGTCTCCTCGTTCAGATAAGCCTTCTATGGTTTTGATCCTTTCTCCGTTCGAAAAATCGTCTACCGAAAGTACACAGGCCTTCATGGGGGAACCATCCACATGAATGGTACAAGCACCGCATTGCGCAATACCACATCCATATTTGGTTCCAGTCAAACCCAAATGTTCCCTAAGCACCCAAAGCAGAGACGTACCTTTATCTACCTCTACTGTATGATTTTGATCGTTGATCGAAAGTGTATAGGATGGCATAGATTGACTTTTTTTACTATTCAAATTACTGAAAAAAAGCCAATTGCCAAATTGATGAATTTGCTACACCTTCAACAGACATATCTAAGTAGAATCAAAAAATGGTTGTTACATCAGGGTGGGATTTGCCTACTTTAATAGTTCCATCACCTCTCCAAGAGGGAAGTGTTTAGGCATCGATGGTGCTAATGCGGATTTCTTTTGCCAGTTGTTTAATGGTCTTCATTGCCGTTCCAGTTTGGGCTAGACCAAAAAACTTCTGAATTGTCGAGGCCTTCAGAAGTTTTATTTTTTATCACTTGTCAATCCAAGCAAGGCATCCAGAAAGCTAAGCCCTACTCCAACTCAAACTCGTCACCCTCAGCGCACATTCGCACTTCTATATCAGACTCACGCTCCAGGCAGGCGGTTTCGAGCATTTCATCGATCTCGACGTCAGTACGGGTAGGTTCATGGTGGATAAGCTGTAGTTTCTTGACTTTGCACAGCTCTGCAAAGGCAATCGCATCCTGTACCGAGCAATGCCCCCAGCCCGTCTTGGCAAAGTACTCTCTATCGGTATAGCTTCCATCGTGGAAAAGAATATCTGCCGACTTGGCAATCTCAAAGCCAGAAGTCCATTCCGGATCATTGGGAAAGTTGCATGATCCCAATTGTAGCTCATGGTCGGGAATATATGCGACGACCGACCTCTCGGTCATCAGGCGATAGCCCAAAGTTGGCCCCGGATGGCAGATATATTCGCTTTGGATCATGACCTCACCTATGGAAAATTCCTCGTTGTTCAATTCATGAATGACAGGGTGCTTCGGAAGTTCATTGAATCGGATCGGAAACAATGGAGGAGAAAAATACCTTCGAAGACGATTAATCAACGATTCACAGGACGCTGAGGGTCCCCAGATATGAACTGTCACGTCCGGGTTGTACAGGGGGAGAAAAAAGCCCAAGCCCATCATATGGTCAATATGTAAGTGGGTCAGCAAAATGTGGATCTCCTTTAGTTCTGTGCTGAGATACCTGCCCAAACGCTGTATCCCTGACCCCGAATCCAAAATGATGCAGGCATCCCCATGCGTCACCTCAAAGCAGGAGGTGTTACCGCCAAAGCGGTAATTTTCAGGCCCAGGTGATGGAAGGGAACCTCTGCATCCCCATACTTTTACCTTCATGACTCGCTTTTCCAAAACATCGCTATGGCACCCAGATACCTATTGGGTCTCCCCTCCAAGGGAAAGGAAGTGACTGTGATGACCACTCTTTCGCCTTTGACATTGTCTATGCTAAACGATCCGTGCGCAGGCTGGCGCGTGTTCAACGTACGTACCAACGGCAGGTCTTCTGGGGGCATGGGATTTCCATCAAGATCAGCTGGGCGGAACATCGTCGCCCATTCCTCTACTCTCATCCCTCCTGTGTCTGTAAACCTCAATCCCAAAATCCCCTCGGCGGCCTCATTGTAAAAAAGAAGGTTTCCTTCGGGATCTACCAAAAAAAATGGCATGCTGAGGCTGTCTCCAAATTGCCTGGCCAAAATCAATTCCAAAGGCTGTGCTGGCATGATTTCTAGGGTCTACATTAAAGAATAGGAGAAGTTAACTATTTTTTAGGTCTGGAAGAGCGATCCTCTATCGATTTACAAAATAGAGAGCCAGAATCTCGACAATTTCCAACACTGCCTTTGTGTTTTTCTAGAAAATTGAGGATGCCCTCACCCAAGCTCAAAAAAATCGATCCCAGACTTGCCCCGACCTCCACGCGGACAGCTGCGGCTTTTTGCAGAAAAAGAACAATTACGCCTTCCAAAATAAAATTTCGATACCGGTTGAATATCGGAAAATCATTACGGAAAAATCCCAAAATCAATATTTCGATTGGCATTAATTCACGCCATGTCAGCCATAAAATCGAATAGCTTAGCGTGAGCTTAGCACGAGTTTTCCCAAGGTCATCTCATTTTCCAACTCAACATGAACAAGCTACTCATCACATTCGCTCTCTTGTTTCTTGTAATGCCAGAGGCAAGAGCCCAAATCCAAGATAACAAGTTATTGATCGAAGAATACCTTCGTCAAAGTGAAAAACAAAAAAAAACCGGGATCACCATGATGATTGCGGGGGGAGCAGCCACTGCGGTTGGAGTGATGTTAGCCTGGAATTCCACCTGGGACAGCACTGAGTTTGGAGCCGGCGGACTCTTGATGCTTGCAGGATCAGCGTCTGTGATCATTGGTATCCCCATCATCGTCAGCTCTGCGTCCAAGGCGAGAAAAGCCGCGACTTTAAGCGTTAGTGCAAATTCGGCGCGCATGATCCGTTTGAATGGATCCTCGCTTCAGCTCTATCCCGCTATGAACCTTACTATACCACTTCACTCCACCAAGCGATGAAAAATCTATTCTTAGCCTTCCTACTTTTGGGAGTCAGCATCCACGCCCAGTCCCAGACAAAGACCTTGGCGACTACGCCAGAGGAATTGCTGCAAAAAAGTAACTCCCAATATAAAGCGGGCATGATACTACTGGGAGGGGGCGCAGCTATGCTGCTCACAGCCTGGGCCATCCCTCTCCAATATGACGACTATGGCGGGATAACAAACAATTCTTTTCAATCTTTTTTGGGAGTAGCGGGAGCTGTTTCGGTTATTATCAGCGTTCCAGTTTTTTTAAGCTCCGGAAGCAACGCCCGAATGGCCGCCCGGCTTTCACTCCAGAATCAAGCCTTGCATCAACCCGCATTTGTTCCGGGGCAACCCAGAAATATTCCGGCAATAAGTCTGAAAATTCCCCTCTGAAGATTTTCAGAGTTATATCAGGCTTCATTTCTTCAGCTTCTCAAAAAGCCAGTCTTCCGACTTCTTGCCTTGCTCAGGGTAGGTCCAGTGCCCCGTTTCAGGAATCACAAAAACCTCCTTCGGTGCCTTGATTTCATTGTATGCAGAATAATAGGAAGTCGGAGGACAAGTCTCGTCATTGAAACCCCAGCTGTAGAAGCCGGGTGTTTTCAGGATTCTGGCAAAATTCACCACGTCATAATAACTCAGCGTCTCAATCGCCTCTGGGTAGTTGTAGTACTGGAGGTTATTACCGGCAAACATGTGCGGCCAACCTCCTGCCCTTCCGTTTAGATATCCGGTCATATCGCTCAACGCGGGATACATGGAAGACAGATATTTGATCCGCGGGTCAAGGGCCGCTGTGATAATCGACAAGGCCCCACCTTGGCTTCCTCCCTGGATTCCCAAATTACTTCCGTCAAACTGTGGCAATGAAAACAAAAAATCCACCGCGCGAATACAGCCCAGGTATACACGCTTGTAGTAGTAAATATCCTTGTCCGAAATATTGAAATTCCAGTAGCCGTTTAGCGCTCCACTGGCCAAATTGCTATATACATCCTGCGGCAAATCAATCGGAATGCCGTGGATGCCGATCTGCAGCGTGATTGCGCCACGAGCTGCCTTTGCCATATCACCAAAGTAAGGGCGTATACCTGCTCCCGGCACCTGTAGAATTGCGGGGAACTTCCCAGCACCCTTTGGCACGGTTAGGACCCCATAAACCCGACTGTTTCTGATATTCTGGAAGTTTACATGATAAATATCCACCGCTTCCGTGCTTCTCTCCGGCATATGGACCATCTTGGCATCCAAGGGAACCTCCGCCAATTCCGCTTTCCCTTTATCCCAAAAAGCCTGAAAGTCCTCGGGCATCTTCACCGTCGGCTTGATCATTTCAGGCTCAAAGGCTGCGGTCCCCAATCCCCTGTATTCCTTTCCGTCAATCGTGGCAAAAACTTCGCATCGGAGAAATCCGGGCGCTTTCATACCGGGAGCGGAAATTGAAGCCTTACCGTCTTTGAGTTGTAAAGGTCCCTCTTGGATAGGTTCCATTTTTTCCTCTTTGACAAAATAGCGAACGTTTTCCACCGGAACAGGCCGACCCGATTGGGTGACGGAGACGATAAAGTCTACTTTTTCTCCGACCTTGTACGTCCAATCCAGCTTGTCCGGAGAAACAGAAATATCCAAATATTGCTTTTGGATCTGTGCAAAAGATGTCGCCGAAAAACTGACAATAAGTAGTATTAGAATTGCGAGTTTCAGGCTTTTGGTCGCCTTGATCGAAGAATGGGAAGGGGTCATTGTTTGGGGAAAAGATTAAAAGTTAGAAATTTTTATTTTTTGGGAAATCAAATGTCTTGAACCTTCGGGAAGCCTAGTCTCCGAAGAAAATACCGAGACCTTTCGCAGCCTCCACCAAAGTCCCCTTGGGATCGACGTAGTTGTAAGCGCTGATTGCTTCTTTGATTGGCACAGAGGTGTATTGGTTGTTTTTGAGCACGACTAGTTCGCCGTATTTCCCGGCCAGCACCAGCTCCATGGCTGTGACCCCGAAAACCGATGCAATCACCCGGTCATAAGCTATCGGCGTACCTCCCCTCTGTGTGTGCCCCAACACCGTCTCGCGAATATCAGCGGTGATCCCCGCATCCTTGAGCTGCTGGCTGAGCGCATAGCAGACGCCACCCAGACGGACCGCATGCCTTCCTTCCTCTCCCTTGGTTGCCGTGATCGTTCCGTCTTTGGCTTTTGCTCCCTCCGCTATCACAATATTGACAAAGCCACGTCCATCTACATAACGTTCGTTGATCTTGGATACCAGTGCTTGCAGATCATATGGAATCTCTGGGATCAGACAGATTTCAGCCCCGCCTGAGATGGCCGTGTAGAGTGCAATCCAACCCGCATCCCTGCCCATCACTTCCATGATCATTACCCGGTGATGGCTGCTTGCAGTAGTCACCAGGCGATCGAATGATTCGGAGGCCGTTTGCACCGCGGTTTGGAAGCCAAAAGTAAAATCCGTGGAATTAAGATCATTGTCAATCGTCTTTGGAACACCCACTACGGGCATTCCCGCTTCAAACATCGCCTGGGAAATGGCCTGTGACCCATCCCCCCCAATATTTATCAACGCCTCAAAACCCTTTTCCTTCAAGCGGTCTACCAGCCAGGGTATCCGATTGATATACTTTATGGAGCCATCAGCTTGTTTTTCCGGATAGTTCATCGGATTGCCTTTGTTTGTTGTGCCGAGTATGGTCCCTCCTTTCACATGGATCCCCGCGACTGTTTTCTTATCTAGTCTGATCAAGCGGGTAGGTTCCTCCATCAGCCCATTGAGCGCTTCAAAGCTTCCCCAGACTTCCCAATCCTCCTCCTTGGAAGCTCGTTTTACAATCCCGCGGATGACCGCGTTGAGGCCAGGGCAGTCTCCGCCACCGGTGGCAACCAATAGTTTCTTCATAGCTTAATTCACGAGATTTTCAGTCGACAGCTTTTTTTTTAGTCGGTTTAAAAAAAAGAAGATAGGGAATATTTCAGGATTTTCCCTGTATCTTTTTACAAGCTTGGAGCGAATTTGAACGCAGGATTTACACCTATTTTCCAGCGCAAAGTCGCCTCAGCCTTATTTTTCCTTTTGAACAACAGACTATGATAGGCGAAGAAAACCTCACAGCGAAGACATTCAAAAAAATGAGCGACGAAGAGCTGATCAAGCGGGCGAAGAAATTTTCCAAACGCTACTGTGTCGGCAATGGCAAAGACTTCAAACTCAAAAACTTTTCCAGCTCACCAAAAAAAACGTTTGGTCCAGAAGACAAATCCACCTTCAAAGAAGCCTTGGAACAGGGAATCGCCGCCTTGGCGGAGCTGCAGGAAGTGTTGTACGCCCAAGACAAATGGTCTCTGCTGGTAATCTTTCAAGCGATGGATGCTGCAGGAAAGGATGGCGCCATCAAGCATGTACTGTCCGGAGTCAATCCCCAAGGATGCCATGTCAACTCCTTCAAGGCACCAAGCGCGGAGGAACTGGACCATGATTTTCTCTGGCGCTGCATCACCAAATTGCCAGAACGGGGAAAAATCGGGATTTTCAACCGCTCCTATTACGAGGAAGTGCTGGTGGTGCGGGTACATGAGGGAATTCTGCGTAACCAAAAACTTCCACAAAAGCTAGTGACCAAAAAAATTTGGGAACAGCGCCTGGAAGACATCCATAATTTTGAAAAATACCTGCACCGCAACGGGACCAAGGTCATCAAAATATTCCTCAACGTCTCCAAAGAGGAGCAAAAGTCGCGCTTTCTTGAGAGAATCGAAGAGCCGGACAAAAACTGGAAGTTTAGCTCATCGGATATCAAAGAAAGGGGCTATTGGGATCAGTACATGAAGGCTTACGAAGATGCGATCAGAAAAACCTCAACCAAGGACAGTCCTTGGTACGTGATTCCGGCGGACAACAAGCCCTATGCGCGCATTGCCGTGGCTTCAGCCATCATTCATGCCTTGGACGAAATGGACTTAGCCTTCCCCCAACTGTCGGCCGAAGAGCAAGCCAAGCTTCAGGAGATGAAGCAGCTGCTGACGGAAGAATAGACAGCCGGAGTTTTAGGTAGCCAGTCGCGGTGATCAGCAGGTAGCTTGTACGATATTCTATAAAGTTAATTCTTGGGCAAGATTGGATCAAAATACCATATACTCCACACCTAGGCCTACCCAAGTGCTTGTTACTAATATCTTGCTACTTGTTACTCAAATATCAAACTTGATCCCTTGTGCCAGCGGCAATGATGTACTGTAATTGATGGTATTGGTCTGGCGGCGCATGTAGGCTTTCCAGGCGTCCGAGCCCGATTCCCGCCCACCTCCGGTTTCTTTTTCACCGCCAAAGGCCCCCCCTATCTCGGCCCCGGAGGTTCCGATGTTGACATTGGCGATACCGCAGTCAGAGCCTGCGGCCGAAAGAAAAGCCTCTGCTTCTCTCATATTGGTAGTCATAATGGCCGAAGAAAGCCCTTGGGGAACTCCGTTTTGCAGTGCGATAGCCTCTGCCAAAGTTTTGTATTTGATCAGATAGAGAATGGGGGCGAAAGTCTCACGTTGGACGATCTCAAAGTGGTTTTCAGCTTCAAAGATTGCCGGCTTTACGTAGCAGCCAGATTCAAATCCTTTCCCTCCAAGAACCCCTCCATCCACTACAGCCTTTCCTCCCTCGGCTTTGACTTTATCTATGGCAGCAAGGTAGCTCTCCACAGCGTCCCGATCGATCAAGGGGCCCACGTGGTTTCTCTCGTCGAGGGGATTGCCTATCACCAATTTGGAATAAGCCGAAGCAAGCCGGGTTTTGACTTCTTCGTAGACGGACTCTTGTATGATCAGGCGGCGTGTCGTGGTACATCGCTGTCCTGCGGTGCCTACCGCGCCAAAAAGGGCGCCCCGAATCGCGATGTCCAGGTCGGCGTTTTCAGTGATGATGATCGCGTTGTTTCCGCCCAATTCCAGCAGTGATCGGCCAAGTCGCTCTCCCACCGCTTTGGCAACGAGTTTTCCCATTCGGGTGGACCCGGTCGCCGAAACCAATGAAACTCTTGGGTCATGCGATAGAAGTTCACCTACTTGGTGATCGCCTATGATCAGGGAAGAAATGCCTTCCGGCATCCCGTGTTTGGCGAATATTTCTCCGACGATGTACTGGCAGGCCACCGCGGAGAGCGGTGCCTTTTCCGAAGGCTTCCAGACGCAGACGTCGCCGCAGACCCACGCCAAAGCAGCATTCCATGACCAAACGGCAACCGGAAAATTGAAGGCTGAGATTATCCCTACAATTCCCAAAGGATGCCACTGCTCGTACATCCTGTGCCCAGGCCGCTCGGAATGCATGGTCAGCCCATACAGCTGACGGGACAGTCCGACGGCAAAGTCGCAGATATCTATCATCTCCTGCACTTCTCCGAGCCCTTCTTGGTAGGACTTGCCCATCTCGTAGGAGACCAGCTTTCCCAAGTCTTCCTTGACTTCGCGTAGGGCATTCCCGATCTCCCGTACTATTTCCCCCCGCTGAGGAGCCGGCACCGTGCGCCATTTTTCAAATGCCAAATGTGCCTGTGCAATAGCCGCTTCATAGGTCTCAGCATTGGCAGGTTGCACTTTCGCAATCAGTTCTCCGTCAGCCGGTGAAAAAGACGAAAAGGAGGTTTCACCCGAATCCAGCCAGTTTATCCCGGTAGAAGAACCGAGATTTTCAGGCTTTATCCCTATTTTTTGCAAAGATTGCGAAATACCAAAGGTGTCAGTCATGGGAATGCTATGGAATGTTACTTAGCCCAAAGCTAAAAATAAAAGCGCTGATCGGCGACTTCGCGTCAGTTCAATATACGCTGGAGAATATTCAGTGGGTTAAATTTGGTATAGGTTTTTGTCAGCTTTGGGCCCGGGTTGATTTTATATACCAAATTGATCCGGTAGTTGCCGGTATTGACGGATTGGGCGACCTCCTGCTGTTTGACTAGATTCAGATGCTTGTACACATAGCTTCCCGTAATCGAAAAGCGGTCGCCGTTATAACCCGCGAATCCCCTCAAAAAATATCCCGGCATCACCTCGATGCGCCGGGTTTCTTTGTCCTTGTCTGCTTTGGAAATCCCCAAGCCGAGATTTCCGGAGGCAGCACCGGTGAGAAAAAAACCTTTGCCCAAAACAAGCGTCCCAGCCATCCCCGCATTCGGACCAACCTGGAGAAAATCCCCTCGGGCGTAGTTCCCAGGAATCGCCCCATCTCGTTCCGGCAACACCAGAGAATCCCCGCTGATCCGCACGTGATAGGATTCAAATCCAACCATTGGAGAGAATGCCGATTTTTTCTGAATGGAGGATTGGTGAAAAGCGGCGGACAGGGAAAGTTTTGAGCCATTGAAGAGATAGCTCCCGCTTACCCCGAGCTTTACCACACGAATATCTTCCCTCAGGTAATCTTCGTCCGGATTGTAGTAGTCCCTAATCATATAGCCATTGTAAAACTGCCCAAAGAGATCCACTATCCAATCCGTCAAGTACACGTGGGACTGTAAATCCAAAAAACCAGGCCAATCTTCCTTTCGATTTGGGTTCATAAATGAAAGCGGAAAACCCACATTGAGGGTGAATTTTTGAAACGTGACACCCACCCCAAGATTCAGTCCGCTGTTCGGATCGTAAGTCCCAATCGGTTCTCCGTAATTGATAGCGGTGTATTTCCGGGAGACATAAGTCCTCAAAATCATCTTTTCAGGAGTCTCTTTAATATAGGTGGTATCTACGCCTTTACTCTGCGCAAGCAAAAAACCACCGTTAGCCACAAACAACAAAACAAGAAAAAAGCGATAAACCGACCCCATAGAAAATTTTTCAAACCCAATATAAAAAAAAGAACCCTGACCGAGGCCAGGGTTCCTTCAAAACTGTCAGAGTTCGAAAAATGGATCCGTGAGAATCTCATTTTTGAAAAAGAGAGATAGAGAAAAGTTGTTAATCACCAGACATAAAATTAGAACTTCCCTAATACTAAACAAATTATTCTTTGGATTTTTCTGATCGATAAATCTCGAAAGGATTCTTTTTCTATGATTTTTAAAAGAAATCGTAACCAAACCATGAAAAATAATTTCAATAACTTTCCGCTTCTAAAATCCGCCACCCCATGTCGACCCCTTTGGTTTCAATAGTTGTCCCTTGCTATAATCAGGCGAAATATCTGCGAGAAACGGTCGAAAACGCCTTGAAATCCACATATCGCCCTATTGAGATCTTGATCATCAATGACGGATCAAAGGACAATTCCTTGGAACTTGCACATCAATTGGCACAGGAGCATCCTGAAATCCGAGTGCTAGACCAGCCTAATGGGGGAGTGTCCGTGGCCCGAAACAACGGAATCAACTCCGCAAAGGGCGAAATCATCCTACCCTTGGACGGGGATGACTTGATCGCGCCAAACTATATGGAGGAGGCGGTCAACGTGTTGACGACTCGTCCGGAGGTCAGAGTAGTCTACTGCAAGGGGATCAAATTCGATGAAAATGGACAGAAAAAATGGAAACTAAAGCCTTTCAGCCTTTACAACCTTGCCCGTGACAACATGATTTTTCCGGCAACTTTCTTTCGCAGAAAGGACGCGCTAGAAGTGGGCGGCTTCTCGGACGACATGACCATGGGACGGGAAGACTGGGAGTTTTGGATCAAAATGCTCAAAAACGGAGGCGAGGTAGTTCAGCTCCCCTTCATTGGATATTTCTATCGGCTCACCCCGACCAGCAAGCGGAAGAAAACAGCGACTCACCAGAAAAAAATCGAACGTCTCGCTTACCTCAATTCAAAGCATAGGGATTTTTTCGAGCGTGAACTGAATGGACCACTGCGAATCCAAAGGACCTGGTCCAAGCCCTACAACACCCTGATGAGATGGCTCGGGCTGCTCTGATCAGATCTTGTCAAGTCCCTTCCAGAATTTGAAAAAATAATACTTTATAGGATTCGTGTACTTCAACTGCTTCCAGGGTCGACTCGCATGGGGTCGATGCCAAACCGGCGCATTCATCAATACAGAGTTTTCAAAACCCAACTCTAAAGACTTTTTGGAAATAAAAGTGTCGTACCAATCTTTCGCCTCGTCCAAGCCCGTAAAATCGTAAAGATTGAGAAACTCCAATGAAAACAAGGTACAGCAAAAACTGAGGCTCCGCTGGGTGTTCAAGACCGACTCTTTCGCATCCTTGAATTTCAAGTATGGAAAATTTACCAGCCCCATTTCATCCACGGTCACAGACCCCACGAGACCTGAATTAGGATTATTTCTCTGAAATAAAAGGAGGTTTGAAATCGTATCAGGCTTAACCATCACATCGGATTCTACCACCAGTAGCGGCATGCCACCATCCAAAGCCATCTGTTGTGAAAGCTGCAACACGAGCTTGTAGTTTGGAGATGGATGGTCGGTGAGGTCTTCGATATGGATGAGCTCATAGCCGATCTTGGTTTTGTTTTCCTCCAGCTGCTGTTTGGTCTCCGGAGTGCTGAAGTCATTGAAGATCACATGGCGCACCAAAACGTCGGAAGCCGCGATAGCCCTTGCAGTATCCAAGGTCGTTTCAACGGAATTCTTTACCGGGGTAATTACGAGGACTTCAGCCATGAAAAGAGATTTTGGCTAAAATTAACTCATTCTGCCAAGGCAAAAAAATAGCCCCAGCTAATGCCAGGGCTAAGAAATTTGTTTTTGATAGGACTTAGGCTAGTTCGCCCAAAGCTTTTTTGATTCTTTTCAGTGCTTCCACCAGGTCCTCCTCGGAAGCGGCATAGGACAACCTAACGCAATTTGGAGCTCCAAATGCTCCGCCTGTCACGAGGGAAACATTGGCTACGGAAAGCAGGTACAGGCAAAGGTCATCCGCATTGTTTATAGTTTGTCCATGGGCGGATTTGCCGAAGAATGCGGTCACGTCTGGGAAGAAATAAAAGGCTCCCTCCGGAACGTGGGTTTTGATCCCAGGGATATCTCTCAGCAAGTCCAAAACGAGTGCCCGACGCTTGAAATAGGCTTTGGTCATCTCTCTTGAAGGTCCTTGGTCTCCAGAAATCCCAGCCAGCGCCGCACGCTGTGCAATACCTGTGTTACCAGAAGTAAACTGGCCTTGCATCTTTTCCACCGCCTTGGCTATCTCCAAAGGAGCACAGATATAGCCCACTCTCCAGCCGGTCATGGCATAGCCTTTGGAAAATCCGTTCACGGTGACGGTTCTTTCAAACATTCCGGGGAAAGACGCGATGCTGTAGTTTTTACCTTCGAAATTGATCAACTCGTAGATCTCATCGGCGATGACGACGATATTTTCATGCTTCTTCACCACGTCTGCGATGGCTTCCAGTTCCTCTTTGGAAAACACGGAGCCGGTTGGATTGCAGGGAGATGAGTAGATGACTGCTTTGGTCTTTGGCGTAATCGCTGCCTCCAGCTGCGCCGCGGTAGCCTTGAAGTTGTTTTCCAAGGTCCCCTCGATCAAGACCGGCACGCCTCCGCAAAGCTTGATGATCTCCGCGTAGCTCACCCAGTAAGGAGAGAAAATGACTACCTCGTCTCCCTCATTGATGATGCACATGAAGGTGTTGGCAATGGAATGCTTCGCACCGACGGAAACCACGATATTTTCGGCCTTTGCCTGTTCGATGGAATTCTCTTCGCGGAGCTTTTTGGCTATCGCTTCTCTCAGATCCTGATACCCCGCCACTGGAGGATAGGCAAAATATTTTCCTTCATCAATAGCCGCCTTCGCTGCCTCCTGGATATGCTTGGGTGTTTTGAAATCTGGCTCACCCAAACTCAAGCCGATAATATCAATACCTTGGGCTTTCAACTCCCTAGCCTTTTTTGCCATGGCGAGGGTAGCTGACTCCTCCATATTCAGGATGCGATCCGAAAGAATAGAATTCATTTTTTCAATAGGTTTTTTACAAATTCCTCAAAAATAGCCAGAAGATTATTAATTCTAAACAAACCCGAGGAATTGATGCTGAAATCGAGCTCGGGGCATCAACCCCAAAACAAAATACTGATCTTCAAAGCGAGATTCCATCTGACCAATAAAAGCCATACATGTCAGATGAAATGTTATTTTTGAAGAAAATAGTTTGCCATTTCCGCCGTTTTCCCTTCGATGAACAGAAGATTTCTTGTTTTTCTGGTTGCCCTGTTACTTTCCGGCAAATTCGCTTCTGCCCAAAAAAACGAAGTCGAGAAAACCTCAGATCCAGATTCCTCAGGCGTAGTGAACTCCGCTCTTTTGCCATCGGTGGCCCCGCTGCTGCTATTTGACGAAGAGAAGGAAAAGGAAGAGAAAAAGGAGAAAAAGAAAAAAGCCCGCAAAAACATCTGGTTTGGCATCAAAACCCAGCGTGGCTATACCCGAAGAGAATTGCGAGGCCAGACCTATTTGGAATATTTCAACTATACTGACATCGCCCAAACTCCCGACCCCTACATCCGGGACGTGTATTGGTATGACACGCGGGACAAGAGCATCAAGACTACCGGTTACACCAAAGGGACCGGCTATTTGCTACATGGCCCTTATGAACGGATTGTCAACGAAACCGTGGTCGAAAGCGGGATGTTTTACTACGGTACGAAGCATAAGACTTGGATGCTATTTGACGAAAACAACGTCCTTCAGGACAAAAATCACTACTCCGAGGGCTGGCCTGAGGAATCTCGGATAAGTTATTATGACCAATCTTCCCGATCGATTGAAGAGATTATTCCCATCCAGTATAGCCTTGAGGAGGGCAACTATTTCTACTTCTACGACAACCAGCAAGTCGCCGTCACCGGTGAGTATCAATATGGGGAAAAAGTCGGCCTCTGGACTGAATACTGGGATACTGATAACACCAAGGCCATCCGAAAGCGGGAAATACAGTATCAGGAAGAGCCTTATACAAAAAATTTCCGCCCGTACATTCGGGCGGAATGGGATAAGGAAGGCAACCTGATCTATCGCAGGGAACTATAATTATTTTTCTGTGAACTTGAACTGCTGTCCTCCGACAGAGGCTTCGTACATCAACCCGCCCTTGGTTCGGGTGAAGACAGCTACGCCTTCGACATATTTCGCATTGGCAGAGGCTCCCGAGGCTGCTGCAACTGCAGACACTTGCGCAGACATCTCTACCTTGTTTTCCTTGAATCGGTCAAAGGCTTCCTTATTTTCAAAAAAAATGACCTCGCTGTACGCCTGTCCTCCCAACTGAAATCCGATTGTCACCTGAGTCATTTTTGCAAAACCCACCAGCTCTCCTCCCTCATATGCAGTTCCATTGCCTGCTGCTCCGCCAATTCCGATCCCGCCTTTCCCCACATTTGGCAAGATCACGAAGCCGTACGCGGAACTGAACAATTCCTCCATGCTAGGGTCGTCTTTGAGAAAGGCTGCTTTCGCTTCTTCGGAGTCATTGATGATTTTGTCGTCCTTTTGCGCAAATGTCGAAGTGGCAATAAAGGCCAAGACTAGGCCCAGAAATAGATTTTTCATATGGTATAGGTTTAGTAAAAAGCGTCTTCAAAATGTCGGAAACTGACTGTGCCCGTCCGATCCTTATAGACGCCAACAATGTCAAAACGGATATCTTTTTTCCAGTCTTTTTCAAAAATATAGTGATCTGCCGCCTTTACCAAGAGCTTCTTTTTGGTGGAATCCACAAACTCCTCGGCATAACCAAAGCCTGTCCCCGAACGGAACTTGACCTCCACAAACACCAACAATCCCTTGTGCTTCATGATCAGGTCTATCTCCGCGTAGCCATGTCGATAGTTTGCATCCATCAGTTCATAACCTTGGCCGCTGAGCCAAACAGCCGCCAGCTCCTCGGCAAGTCTCCCAGTGTCATTGTGCTCGGCCATACCAAAATTGCTTAATTTTGAAAAATCTCAGAACCCAACAGAGTCTACTTCTGTTTTAAAAATCAGTTTCCCTAGAGGAAAAAAGATGAACGAAATTATCAATAAAAGAGTAGAATTCCGAGATCTGGGCCGGATGGATTACCAAGAGGCTTGGGACTATCAGGAGGGCCTTTTTGCGGAGACAGTTGCACTGAAGATCAAAAACCGGAGCCTGCCCCGCGAGTTGCAACTTCCATCTCCCAACTATTTGCTTTTCGTGGAGCACCCCCACGTATACACACTTGGAAAAAGCGGAAAGCCGGAAAACCTTCTGCTGAATGAAGACGGGTTGAAAAGCCACATGGCGAGCTACTACAAGATCAATCGTGGAGGCGACATCACCTACCACGGACCTGGCCAGCTCGTTGGTTATCCGATCTTGGACTTGGACAATTTCTTCACCGACATCCATCGGTATCTGAGATATCTGGAGGAGGCGATTATTCTTACTTTGGCGGATTATGGAATTGAAGCGGGACGGATCGAAGGTCTCACTGGCGTCTGGATAGACCATTCGGAGCAGAAAAACCCACGAAAAATCTGTGCCATGGGAGTCAAGTCCAGCCGCTGGGTGACCATGCATGGCTTTGCCTTCAATCTCAATGTGGATCTGAGCTACTTTGGCCACATCATCCCCTGCGGCATCGACGACAAGGCCGTAACATCCCTTCATCTGGAGCTCGGAAGACCTATAGACGAAAAGGAAGCAAAGGACAGGGTGCGTAAACATCTGGTTGACTTGTTCCAGATGACACAGATCTAATAGAATAGCATCCAGAACGCTCGTCAGGCACACCCATACGTCGCCTTCTCGACAGATCTGGTAAATCCCTAAAATAAACTATGAAAAAAGACATAGACTTCTCCCCAGTGACGGGAGTAAAACTGGCCATCGCCAAAAACCAGACTGACAAAGGAGCTGAGTGGGCGGTCTACCTCATCAATATGAATCTGATCGAGCTGAGTACCGTGATGGTCACCTCCAGAGGTTATGGCCTACTCAACGGGGAAAAACGACAAACCTCTACGCTTCGCCACATGATACAGGAAGTCGGCGCACAGGCCATAGCAAAGATAGAACCGATCGACCCTAGCGTGTTCGCTTTGACTAACGAATTCTGGGTAAGCTACTACATTCTGGATCAGATTTTTGACAAAAAGTTTATCTTTACTCCAGGCAGTTTTGACCCCGAACACCTTAGTGTGATTCCTGAACTGAGATTGGAGGGTATATTGCACAGTTAAACCACGAGCATATGGCTGATTTTTTAGACCAATTGGGAGAAATCCTGTTTTTAGACATAGAAACCGCCTCACTGACCGGGAAATTTGATGACTTGGATCCCAGACTGCAAGACGAGTGGATCAAAAAAGAACGACTAATCCACTTGGAAAAGCCAACAGAGGCCCCAGGATCACTGTATTTTGATCGCGCGGGAATCCATGCCGAATTTGGGCAGGTAATCTGCGTGGGCGTAGGCTTTTTCCAGTCAAAGAAGAAAGACAAAAAGATCATTTTCAGGTCGAAGGTTTTTGCGGATCCGGAAGAACGGGAACTTCTTTTGGGATTGAAGGCTTTGCTAGAAAAGAAAAAGTGGGTGCTTTGCGCACATAATGGAAAGGAATTTGATTTCCCCTACCTTTGCAGGAGGATGCTGATTCAGGGAATATCGCTGCCCGAGCCACTTCAGATTTCAGGGAAAAGACCTTGGGAAGTTCGCCATCTGGACACGATGGAAATGTGGAAATTCGGCGACTACAAGCACTATACCCGTCTAGAACTTTTGGCGGCAGTTTTTGGAATTCCTACTTCAAAAGAGGGCATCGATGGCAGCCAGGTCAACAGCGCATTTTATCTCGAAAACAACCTTGAAAAAATCAAAAAATATTGCCTTCGCGATGTGGAGGTCACTGCCCGCATCTATATGGCTATGCACCCACAGCTGGACGAGCTCGTGATAGAAGTGGGCCAGCCACAAGAAACAAAAAAAGATCACAAAGATTAATGTCTAAGGCATACAAATCTTTTTACCTTAGAAAAAAGTCACCCACATCATGGGAAGAAAACCAGACAGAAAAAACTCAAAACATAAAAAAGGCGGTCCGTCCAACGATGCAGCCAACTTGGCCAGAAGAATCCTCCAGTTTCTGGACGCACATTACGGGGAGGAATTCAATTCGAAGCAAATCATCAAGCGCTTGGAGATCCGAGACTCACTCAACAAGGGGGGAGTCGAACCAGTCCTCTACAAGCTGGTGGAGTCAGGCGCGGTGTCCCGCAATTCCAGGAACTACTTCAGCTCCACCAAAGATCCGGATTTCGTAACAGGCACGGTCGACTACGTGAATCCCCGGTTTGCCTTCATCATCCAGGATGATCCGAATGCAACGGGCGGCGATATCCTGGTCAAAGAAGCCGATCTCAAGCAAGCTCTTGATGGTGACAAAGTCCGGGTGATGGTTTTCCCATTAAAAGGCAAAACAGGCAGGACGGAAGGTAGGGTGCTTGAAATCCTCGAACGGAGCAGGGATGAATTCGTCGGCCGGGTGGAAATTTCCCCACGTTTCGCCTTCATCGTACCGGATTTCAAGAAGATGCACAAGGATATCTTCGTGCATCGGGGAGACCTCAAGGGTGCCGAGCACAACGAAAAAGTAGTGGTCAAGCTCACCGAGTGGCGAGAGGGTGACAAAAACCCGACCGGCGAAGTAATTCGCGTATTAGGCAAAGCTGGCCTACATGAAGTGGAGATCCATTCGATCATGGCCGAATTTGGTTTGCCCTTCGAATATCCACAGGAGCCCGACGCAGAAGCCAATGCCATCTCCGACAAGATTACGGCGAAGGAAATAAAGGCGAGAAAGGATTTCAGGGATGTGCTGACCTTTACGATAGACCCGGCTGATGCAAAAGACTTTGATGATGCCATTTCCTATCGAGAGTTGGAAAACGGCAATATCGAAGTAGGTGTGCACATCGCGGACGTCACCCATTATGTAAAACCCAAGACGGCTTTGGAAAAAGAGGCCTACAACCGCGCGACATCCGTCTACTTGGTAGACCGCACGATCCCGATGCTGCCCGAGCGATTGAGTAACGGTCTGTGTTCGTTGCGGCCGAAGGAGGATAAGCTGACCTTCGCTTGCGTCTTTGAGATGGATAGAAGCGGGCATGTGGTAAAGCACTGGATAGGCCGAACCGTGATCCATTCCGATCGAAGATATGCCTATGAGGAAGCGCAGGAATGCATCGATACGCAATCCGGTGACTTTTTCCAAGAACTGACACTTCTCAATGAGATAGCCAAAAAAATCCGCAAGAAGCGCTTTGATCATGGTGGGGTCAACTTCGAAACAGTCGAAGTCAAATTCAAACTGGACGAGGCAGGAAAGCCATTGGGGCTTTTTGTCAAAGAGCGCAAAGACATCCACAAGCTCATCGAAGAATTCATGCTCTTGGCCAACAAGTATGTGGCAGAATTCATCTACAAGAAAAACAACGGGACGGATACCTTTGTCTATAGAACACACGACAGCCCGGACCTGGACAGGCTGGAGACCTTCTCTGGCTTTGCAAAGCGCTTTGGACACCAAGTAGAGGTCACCAATGTCCAAAAAATCTCCGCTGCGCTTAACAAACTCATGGACGAAATCCAGGGTAAGCCAGAGCAAAATGTCCTGGAACAGCTCGCTATACGCAGCATGGCCAAGGCAAAGTACACCACCGAGCCCAAGGGACATTTTGGGTTGGCTTTCGCACACTATACCCACTTCACCTCCCCGATTCGGCGCTACCCCGACATGATGGTACACCGCCTATTGGAGCACTATCTTGACGGAGGCAAATCACCCGATGCGGAGCCATGGGAGCAAAAATGCCTGCATTCGTCCGAGCGGGAAAAACGTGCTGCAGACGCCGAACGCGCCTCCATCAAATACAAGCAAGTCGAATACATGGCACTCGCAGAGCAGAAAGACTACGAAGGCATCGTCAGCGGCGTGACCGAATGGGGAGTATTTGTGGAAATCACCGAGACCAAGTGCGAGGGAATGATTCGAGTGCAAGACTTGGATGACGACTACTATGAGCTGGACGAAAGAAACATGCGACTCATAGGCAGCAAAAGTAAAAAAATGATCACTTTGGGCGACAAGGTGATGGTCCGTGTGGTGAATACAGACATAGACCGACGAACAATCGATTTGGAATTTGCAGACAATGACAGAAAAAAGCCTCGCTCACGCGCTTTTAGTTAAGCTCGAGGATCATATTACCTCCCACAGTTTTGGGCAATCCCCTTCTGAACTTTACGACCCGATCAGCTATATCTTGAGCTTGGGAGGCAAAAGAATCAGACCACTTCTCACCCTTTTGGCTTACGGACTTTGCGGGAAAAAACCTGAAGAAATTCTCGATCAAGCCTGCGCAGTTGAGGTCTTTCACAATTTCACGCTGATGCATGACGACATCATGGATCAGGCTCCCCTGAGACGAGGCAAGGCGACGGTGCACGAGAAATGGAATGCCAACACGGCTATTCTTTCCGGTGACGTCATGTTGGTCAGAGCATACGACCTGCTCCTTGGCACGGACCCTGCGCTTCTTCCTGAGGTCATCGGCCTGTTCAACAAAACTGCCGCAGAAGTCTGCGAAGGGCAGCAGTTTGACATGAACTTTGAGAAATACGGAACCGTAAGCGAGGAAGAATACCTCAAGATGATCCGATTGAAGACAGCAGTTCTCTTGGGTTATGCTCTGCAGCTAGGGGCCGTTCTTGCTGGGGCAAAAAAGGATGACGCAAGGAAGCTTTACGATTTTGGTGTCAATATCGGTGTGGGCTTCCAGCTCAAGGACGATCTTCTGGATGTCTTTGCGGATCAGGCAAAATTCGGCAAGCAGGTTGGCGGAGACATCATCTCCAACAAAAAAACCTTTCTGCTGATCAAGGCACTGGAGTTGGCAAAGGGAAAGGATGCTGAGGAACTGAATTTTTGGCTCTCCCGACGGGAGTTTGACAAGATGGAAAAAGTAAGAGCCGTCCGGGCACTTTACATCAAACTTGGTATTAGGTCGCAGACTGAGGGAAAAATGGAGGATTATTTTAAAACCGCATTTGAACAATTGGACGGCATCCATTGCGCAGACCAAAACCATCTAAATGCTTTACGAGCTATCACCCACGATCTGATTCACAGAGAGAAATAGACCATGGAATTTTCGCTGACTACTGCTTTGATTGGGATCACAGCGATCACGAGCATCGTGGCTTTCAATCGCCACGAGATGATGGATCGATGGATGTTTATGCCCTATCGGATCAAAAAGCGCGGGCAATGGGACAGATTTATCCTCTCCGGCTTTATCCACAAAGACTACATCCACCTGCTCTTCAACATGTTTACGTTCTACTTCTTTGGAAGAGTCGTGGAGATGTTTTTAGGCTATACCTTTGGGGAAGCACTTGGCGGACTATTTTTCGTAGGGTTTTATCTTTTGGGAATCGTTATCTCAGATATACCAACTTATAAAAAGCATCAAGACGACAGCCACTATCGGGCACTAGGCGCATCTGGCGGTACTGCGGCCGCAGTTTTTGCCAGCATTGTGATCATGCCCCTTTCGGATATCTGTCTGTTTGGGATCATCTGCCTCCCGGGATTCATTCTCGGCGTACTTTTTCTGATCTATTCCTATGCACAGGGTAAGAAGGGCGGTGACAACATCAACCATGACGCCCACCTCTATGGTGCCATCTTTGGGATTATTTTCATCCTTGTTCTATCTCCCTCCAGCGCGGGTACTTTTATAGAGCAGATCAGGGATTTCAGGTTGTTCTAAGCAAACCGCACTTGTATTTATAGTCCTTAATTACGGCGAACGCATCCCAATCATCCGAAATGATGGTAAGAAAGAGTCTAAGAAATTACCAATGCCGAAAGCATCTTTTTCTGAAGAAATGAGTCCAAATGGTATAGCAATAAGATTTGGGCAAAAAAAAGCCTCTTCACAGGGAAGAGGCTTGATTTTCTTAAGTAGGTAGGCTTATGCCTCAGCAGGCAAAACGCTTACATAGGACTTGCCGTCAGCTTTGGTCTTGAAAGTCACAACACCATTCGACAAAGCGAACAATGTATGATCTTTACCAACTCCAACATTAAGGCCAGCGTGATGCTTTGTACCTCTTTGTCTTACGATGATGTTACCGGCAATGACCACCTCACCACCGAATTTCTTCACGCCCAATCTTTTGGAATGTGACTCTCTACCGTTTTTGGAACTACCTACACCTTTTTTGTGTGCCATGGTTATATCAGTTTACGTCTTCCCAGAGGGAAAACTTAGAATGTAATATTTTCGATGAGAACTTTGGTGAAGTCTTGTCTGTGACCATTCTTCTTCTTGTAGCCCTTACGGCGCTTCTTTTTGAAGACAATCACCTTGTCACCTTTTACATGATCTAGGATTTTCCCAGATACCTTGGCTCCTGATACGATAGGAGCACCTACAGACACAGTGCCGTCGGCTTCTGCCAACAAGACCTGGTCAAATTCCACGGAAGCGCCAGCGTCACCGTCCAGCTTGGGAGCATAGACGTACTGATCTTTTGTTACTTTGAACTGCTTACCTGCGATGTTTACAATTGCGTACATGATTCTTGGATTCTTTGTAGAAATCGGAGTGCAAATATAAGAAAGTGATTTTGAACAAAAAAACATTCTGCCAAAATCCAAAAAGGAAGCTGTCGCGTACCTTTGGGTTTTGCGGGATCTCCTCTAACCCACGTCGAATTTGCCTTAATAGAATCCGTGAATCTTAGAAATGTAAACTTAGCCTTTTGCAAAGCACGAGAGCTAAAGAGCTGGGATTCAGTCAAAGAATTTACTCGGCTCCGCTGATATTTTAATGACTACCGGTCAATTTTTTGATCGATTTGAGTTGTGGAAAACTTTTTTTAAAATGTTGAAAATTATTAAAAAGCCCATAAATGGGCAAAATGATTAATTTTATGATTTACCTCAACGAATATTTATTCCTGATTTATAGGACACTAACCGTTTTTCGACTTCTGTTCAAAAAATAGCTGAAACGGCGGCATTCCCGTTTTTTTTTCCCTTTTTGCTTTACATATTTGTTCAAAGGCTGTTCTAAAAAGGCAGCCTTTGCCATCACCGGACCAGAAAGAGGACATGATTTACCGCCTCAAAACCATTTTAAGAACTTCAATATAATTCAGAGTAAGATGCAGCAAGAACCAATTTTAGAAGAAAACAGTGGCCGTTTCGTGCTTTTCCCAATCCAGCATAACGACATCTGGCAATACTACAAGAAAGCCGAGGCGAGTTTTTGGACCGCGGAGGAAATCGACCTAGGCCAAGATATGACGGACTGGAAAAATTTGAACGATGGGGAAAGACACTTCATTTCCCATGTATTGGCTTTCTTTGCGGCAAGTGATGGTATTGTCAACGAAAACCTGGCCGAGCACTTTGTTTCCGAGGTCCAGTACACCGAGGCCAAGTTTTTCTACGGATTCCAGATTGCGATGGAAAACATCCATTCTGAAACCTATTCCCTTCTGATCGATACGTATATCAAGGATTCCGCAGAAAGAGATCGGCTTCTCAATGCCATCGAACACATAGACTGTGTCAAAAGAAAGGCAGAATGGGCACTCCGCTGGATCGACAACGGAAATTTCCAAGAAAGGCTGATCGCGTTTGCCGCTGTGGAGGGGATTTTCTTCTCAGGATCTTTTTGTTCCATTTTTTGGTTGAAGAAACGGGGCTTGATGCCCGGCCTCACTTTCTCAAACGAATTAATTTCCAGAGATGAAGGCTTGCACTGCGACTTTGCATGCCATCTCTATACTAAACACGTGGTCAATCCGCTGCCAAAAGAAACCGTTCGTGAGATCATCATGGATGCGGTGGCAATCGAAAAGGAATTTGTAACCGACGCTCTGCCTGTAAGGCTGATCGGTATGAACTCGGACTTGATGTGCCAGTATATTGAATTTGTAGCTGACCGATTATTGATGGAATTGGGCTGCGATAAAGTCTGGAACAGCACCAATCCATTTGACTTCATGGACATGATCTCCCTGCAAGGCAAGACCAACTTCTTTGAAAAGCGAGTCGGAGACTATCAAAAAGCCGGGGTAATGAAATCTACCGAGGCGAGTGAATCTTCTTCCAGATTTTCCATCGAAGAAGACTTTTAACCAATTTCTTTCCACCTATCCAAAAATCAGCCGAACATGCTTGTAATCAAACGCGACGGAAGAAGAGAATCTGTAAGATTTGACAAGATCACCGCAAGGATCGAAAACCTCTGCTATGAATTGGATCCTAAGTTTATCCAGCCCATAGAGGTGGCAAAGAAGGTGATTGACGGTCTTTATGACGGAGTCACTACCTCTGAACTGGACAATCTCGCAGCGGAAGTCTGTGCCTCACTTACGGTGAGACATCCAGACTATGCCATCCTAGCTGCAAGGATTGCGATATCCAACCTCCATAAAACCACCAGCCAGTCTTTTTCAAACACCATGAAAAGATTGTACACCTACGTCAATCCAAAAACCGGCGAAAACGCCCAGCTGATCGACACTGAGGTGTACGGCATCATCAAAAAGAACGCAGCCCGCTTGGACGAGGCGGTGGACTACAGACGTGATTTCGGCTACGACTACTTTGGGTATAAAACCCTTGAAAAAAGCTACCTGATCCGCCTGGATGGCAAGGTGGTGGAACGCCCCCAGCACATGCTCATGCGTGTGGCCGTAGGAATCCACCGAGAAGATATGGACGCAGCAATCGAAACCTATAACCTGCTTTCAGAACGTTGGTTCACGCACGCTACTCCTACGCTATTCAATGCCGGCACTCCAAAACCGCAGCTGTCTTCCTGCTTTCTGTTGACGATGAAAGACGACAGCATCGACGGGATCTATGACACATTAAAACAATGTGCGAAAATCTCCCAATCTGCAGGCGGAATCGGGCTCTCAATTCATCATGTCAGAGCCAAAGGTAGCTACATCAAAGGAACCAACGGAGTCTCCAATGGTATCGTGCCTATGCTGAGGAACTTTGACATGACCGCTCGCTATGTGGACCAAGGCGGAGGAAAAAGAAAAGGGTCATTTGCCATTTACCTTGAACCATGGCACGCTGATATCAAGGATTTCCTGGAACTGAAGAGAAACCACGGCAAAGAGGAGATGCGCGCTAGAGATTTGTTCTATGCCCTTTGGATCCCGGATCTTTTCATGAAGCGGGTGGAGCAAAACGAAGACTGGCCCCTTTTCTGTCCAAACGAAGCGCCGGGGCTGTCTGACTGCCATGGTGAGGAATTTGAAAGGTTATTTGAAAAATACGAGCGTGAGGGAAGGGCAAGGGAAACCGTAAAAGCTCAAGAACTTTGGTTTGAAATTCTAGAATCCCAAATCGAGACAGGTACCCCTTATATGCTTTACAAGGATTCTGCTAACGGCAAATCCAACCAAAAGAATCTGGGTACGATCAAGTCGTCTAACCTTTGCACAGAAATCATCGAATACACCGCGCCGGACGAAGTAGCAGTGTGTAACCTCGCATCTATTGCCATTCCAAAGTTTGTAACTAGCGGACCAGATGGTAAGCCGATGTTTGACCATAGCAAGCTATACGAAATCACTAAGGTGGCAACGCGCAACCTGAACAAGGTAATAGACATCAACTACTATCCTGTAGAGGAGGCCCGCCGATCCAACTTTAGACACCGTCCAATTGGATTGGGGATTCAAGGACTCGCAGATGCCTTTATTATGCTTAGAATGCCATTCGATTCAGTAGAAGCCAGAGGATTGAATGAGGATATCTTCGAGACGATCTATTATGCCGCGGTGGAGACATCCATGGAGTTGGCCAAAACACAAGGGACCTACGAGACCTATGAAGGTTGTCCAGCATCCAAAGGTATCTTGCAATTTGACATGTGGGGCGTTACGCCCAAGTCAGGAAGATGGAACTGGGATGCACTAAAAGAGAAAGTGAAAAAGTACGGAATGAGGAATTCTCTGCTAGTAGCTCCAATGCCCACTGCATCGACTTCGCAAATTCTGGGGAATAACGAGTGCTTTGAGCCTTACACTTCCAACCTATACACTCGAAGAACACTTTCCGGTGAATTCATCATGGTAAACAAACACTTGATGAAAGATCTAATCAATCTGGGTATGTGGAATGACACCATGAGAAACAGGCTTATCTCTACCAATGGCTCGGTTCAGAATGTCCCAGGTATACCTCAAAACATCAAAGACATCTATAAGACTGTGTGGGAAATCTCCCAAAAAGTCATCATAGATATGGCTGCAGATCGTGGAGCTTATATCTGCCAATCCCAAAGCATGAACATCTTCATGCAGGATCCAAACTTCGGCAAATTGACCTCAATGCATTTCTATGCCTGGAAAAAAGGCCTGAAAACCGGTATGTACTATCTGAGATCACAAGCCGCTACGGCAGCCATCAAATTTACGCTAGACAAAGCTTCCCTAGAAACCAAGCCTGAAAAGACTGTGGAAGCCGAACAATCCAAGACACAAAAGCAAGACGCCATCTCCTGCTCTTTGGACGATCCCGAGGGCTGCGAAATGTGTGGAAGCTAAAATCTAGAGTTCGTAAAATGGATAAAAGGCGTTTGATAGTTTCAAACGCTTTTTTTTGTCATTAAAATCTAAGACGATGGATAAAAATTCAATTGAATTGAGAATTGCCCCGCTAACCAAAGATAGTGTGGCTAAATTTGGAATAATGACGCCACAGCACATGTTAGAGCACCTGGCGCTTACGGTTAAAATATCCTATGGAAGGATAAAAATTCCCGATTTTGAACCAACTGAAAAGCAGCTTGCCCAAAAACAAATTTTGATCTATTCGGAAATTGATTTCCCAAAAGGAATAAAAGCACCTGGTATTGGGGAAAATCTCTTAGACCTCAGGTACGCTGACATGGAAACGGCCAAATCAGAATTGCTTAAAAGTATTGATCAATTCAACAAGCATTTTAATGAATTCAAAGACGATCTTACAATTCACCCACGATTTGGAAAACTGAATCATGGTGAGTGGGAAAGATTTCATAGGAAACATTTCCACCATCATTTGGGCCAATTTGGGATATGATCAAAAATCAATGTATGGAAAAAACTGCCTGCCTTTTTAATGTCAAAATATTTGAAAAATTGGAGCTATGCAGTGACTTCCAAATATTGGAATTTGGAGCAACTGACATATTCCGGAAGACAAGACACGTTTCCGATAGTACGAGCTGAACAGAAATCTCCTTGCTAAAAAGATCCGGTGTCAGGAAACGAAAAAAGCCAGCTCGATGAGCTGGCTTGAATAATGTGGCGGCGACCTACTCTCCCGGGTGTAACCCCAGTACCATCGGCGCTGCAGGGCTTAACTTCTCTGTTCGGGATGGGAAGAGGTGGGACCCCTGCGCTAGGCCGCCTAAATTGTAAGTA